>ERZ1023865.4-NODE-4-length-202699-cov-79.545523_pt1 | contig 202699 bp, 216 predicted proteins | sample MGYA00380389_ERZ1023865 | MGnify/ENA primary metagenome ERZ1023865 (study PRJEB33179, sample SAMN07449008) | human gut metagenome | biome: Human-gut; feature: Human associated habitat; material: Faeces | host: Homo sapiens | place: India: Bhopal | collected... | reverse complement strand
GAGAGCATCTGCCTTACAAGCAGAGGGTCACAGGTTCGAGCCCTGTAGGTCCCATCATTTATTGAATAAACTGCTTATTTATCAGGCCGGTGTGGCGGAACTGGCAGACGCACAGGACTTAAAATCCTGCGGGACTTATACTCCCATACGGGTTCGATTCCCGTTGCCGGCATTTGGTTTATCCAATAAGTACGTGTAGCTCAGCTGGATAGAGCGTCTGGCTACGGACCAGAAGGCCGCGAGTTCGAATCTTGTCACGTACATCTTATCAACCCTGTATTATCTGTGCATACAGATGATGCAGGGCTTTTTGTTTATTATTTTATAATAGTGTTTGTTACATATTTTTAAATATAAAAGTATTAATCAAATTTCAAATGCCAGTATGCTTTGAAAACTGAAACATTATTTGCAATAAGAAATCTTATTTGGAAATTAGAACTTTAAAACTGTGAATAAAACCATTAATAATAGACATACTAAACAGTGAACTAAATTAAAGGAGGACACAGGTATGTCATATAATTCATCTAAAAACGAATCTAACAGCTATAACGAATCAAATAGTTATAATGAGTCAAACAGCTATAATGAAGCTGGAAAGAACGCATATAACAAGAGCTCATCAAAGAATTCATCAAAAAATACTTCTAATTCTTCAAAGAACTCATCAAAAGGTTCTTCTAACTCATCAAAGAATTCGTCAAAGAATTCATATAACAAGTCTACAGACAGCTCAGACTGCTATTAAAAAGCATTTCTTATAAAGATGGTTGTTTGCAATGAAAGGCTGTGCAAACAGCCTGATACATAGGAATTTAGGTTATAGTTATGAAAATCGAGCATAAAATATATTAAAATAAATATAAGAAATGCGTAATATGAATTGTGAATTAATAGGACCTAGAAAGTTAGAATATTATATAAATAATCCTTATTCTTATATTATTGACATAAGGAGTAAAGAAATGTATGACAGTGGTCATATAAAAGGAGCAGAAAATTATCCATATGACTATCTGAGCTCGTATGAGGGCATTAGAGCCTTTAAAAGCCAATACAGGGATAAAAGTGCCATATATATATTATATTGCGAAACTGGAACAAATAGTCTGCTTGTATGTAATAAGCTTGCATTATATGGGTATATTGTGAAATCACTGGCTGGTGGAATAAGAGGATATAACGGAAGATATTTACAGTTAAAGCCATAATATCTGAAGGTATGAAATTTTAGTGAAGAGAAAATGTGATTTAACTATTTTACTTGATTATTTATGGTAAGCATTTTAATATTGATATATATTGTTCGATATTAAGAATAAAATGGTTTAATATTGCTAGTCAGGCATTACTGCCAGATAGAACAATTATTATAAAATCTATAAAAGAATGTATGAATGGAGAAATGCAGGCATATGAAGAATACGTATGAATTGATTGCACCGTGTCATTTTGGATTAGAGTCAGTGTTAAAGCGTGAAATATACGATTTAGGCTATGATATATCCAAAGTGGAAGATGGAAAGGTTACATTTATAGGAGATGCGGATGCGATTGCAAGAGCTAACATTTTCTTAAGAACAGCAGAGCGTGTGCTGCTTAAGGTTGGTGAATTCAAGGCAACAACATTTACTGAACTGTTTGATAATACTAAAGAACTGGAATGGGAAGAATTCATTCCTAAGAATGGCAAGTTCTGGGTTACTAAAGCTAATTCTATCAATAGTAAGCTCTTTAGCTCATCAGATATACAGTCAATTGTAAAAAAGGCAATTGTAGAGCGTTTAAAGGTCAAATACGCCGTTAATTGGTTCGAGGAGGACGGAAACAGCTATCCTATAAGAGTAAGCCTTATGAAGGACGTTGTGACTATTTCGCTTGATACATCAGGGGATTCATTACATAAAAGAGGTTACAGACCAGCGGCAGGAAAAGCACCAATATCAGAGACATTAGCGGCTGCACTTATAATGCTTACACCTTGGAAATCAGACCGTATACTTATAGATCCATTTTGCGGAAGCGGAACATTTCCAATTGAGGCAGCAATGATAGCAGCCAATATTGCACCAGGAATGAATAGACGCTTTACATCTTTACGCTGGACTAATATAATAAATAATGAACTGTGGGATAACGCAGTAGAAGAAGCGGAAGACTTAATTAATTTAAGTATAGACACGGATATTCAGGGATTTGATATTGATGAAAATGTAATTAAAATAGCAAGAAGCAACGCTGCCAATGCAGGTGTTGAGGATTTGATACATTTTCAGGCAAGAAGTGTCAGCGAATTAAGTCATCACAAAAAATATGGCTTCATAATAACTAATCCGCCATATGGTGAACGTCTTGAAGACAAAGAGACGCTTCCAGCTATATATTCAGCATTTGGAAAGCAGTTTGCAAAGCTGGATTCGTGGTCAGCATATATGATTACATCATATGAAGATGCAGTTAAATATTTTGGACGTAAGGCAGATAAGAACCGTAAAATATACAATGGAATGCTTAAGACATATTTTTATTCATTTATGGGTCCTAAGCCACCAAAGAGAGGTTAATTATGAAGAGTATTATTTTGGCATCTAATAACAAGGATAAAGTTAAGGAAGTTAAAGAAATCCTGAAGGGGTACGACATTATTTCTATGAAAGAAGCTGGAATTGATGTTGATATTGAAGAGAACGGAACGACATTTGAAGAAAATGCTTTGATAAAAGCAAGAGCAATTATGAAGCTTACAGGCCAAATAACAATGGCAGATGACTCAGGGCTTGAGATAGATTATCTTAATAAAGCTCCTGGCGTGTATTCTGCACGATTTATGGGACACGATACTTCTTATGATATAAAGAATAAAGCTCTTATACAGAAGCTTGAGGGCGTTAAGGGAAGTGACAGAAGCGGACGCTTCGTATGTGCAATTGCAGTCTGTTTTCCAGATGGACGTGAAATAGTTAAAAGAGGAACAATGGAAGGGCTTATTGCCGAAGAGATAAAGGGAGATAATGGCTTTGGGTATGACCCGATTGTATATCTTCCAGAATATGGCAAGACGTCTGGCGAACTTGCACCTGAGGAGAAGAATAAGATAAGCCACAGGGGCAAGGCATTGGCTCTGATTAAAGAAGAGTTAGACAAATCGGAGGAATTATATGCAGAGGATAATGATAGTAAGTGATACGCACAGACGACACGGTAATCTGGCAGAGGCTATATATAACGAGGGACATCTGGATATGCTTATACATCTTGGTGATGTTGAAGGCGAAGAAGAGGTAATAAAAAGCATAGCCGGCTGTGAAACTATATTTATAGCTGGAAATAATGATTTCTTTTCACCGCTTGACCGCGAGAAAGAAATTGAACTTGGCGGTAAGAAAATATGGCTGACACACGGACATAATTATTATGTATCTTTGGATTTGAAAGTTATTGAGCAGGAAGCTGTTGCCAGAGGAATGGATATAGTTATGTTTGGACATACACACAGGCCGGTTATTATCGTGGAGGATAATATAACACTTATTAATCCTGGCAGCATATCGTATCCAAGACAGGCTGATGGTATACCAACTTACATAATTTTAGAGATTAATGACAATAATGAGTTTAATTTTGAATTAAAAAATGTATAGGAAACCCAGTAAAATAGGGCGTTTGGAGTATATGCTTCAAAAAAATTAAAAAAATTCAAAAAAAGTTTCAAAAAAGTGTTGACATATGGCGAATCATAGCATATAATCTATCTTGTTGTTGCGGTACACGAGTTAAGAACTTAAGAAACAACAACAAGATAAAACCTTTCGGGGTGTGGCTCAGCTTGGCTAGAGCGCTTGATTTGGGATCAAGAGGTCGCAGGTTCGAATCCTGTCACCCCGACTTACAATTTAATATATTATGCGGGTGTAGTTCAATGGTAGAACACTAGCCTTCCAAGCTAGATACGTGGGTTCGATTCCCATCACCCGCTTTGTGTGTCCGTAGCTCAGCTGGATAGAGCAACGGCCTTCTAAGCCGTGGGTCGAGGGTTCGAATCCCCCCGGGCACACTTTTTTTTAACCATATTGGTTAAGCACTTAAAAAGTGTGATACAAGTTGTTAATTAACTTGTAAGAGAGTTCTAAGAGAACTCTTATTTTATGTTATGGTGGGTATAGCACAGCTGGTTAGCGCGTCAGATTGTGGCTCTGAAGGTCCAGGGTTCGAATCCCTGTATCCACCCTTTAATTAATGGGCTATCGCCAAGCGGTAAGGCACAGGGTTTTGATCCCTGCATTACGCTGGTTCGAATCCAGCTAGCCCAGCTGGGTTGGTTGATAGAACTCCCAATCATCAGTTAATAGCATAAGGGCTCATAGCTCAGTTGGTAGAGCACTAGACTTTTAATCTAGGTGTCCCGGGTTCGAACCCCGGTGGGCTCATTGCAAAGGGAATGGTTGAAATACCGTTCCCTTCTTTTTTTGCCATAGTGGACTAGGGGGCAAACGGGTGTCATAGTCTGAGAATGGGAAAAGTGTGATTTTAATAGAAAAGGTATAAAAAGTCTGCGAAGCCGCATAAATACTGGGAGAATCGTTGGTGGTGAAGTTGGGCACTTTTTGGGCACTTGGTGTCAAGAGCTGTATAATGTTTGAGGGTGAAATAGTGAGTGTAGTAAGTGAAAAATGTCATAAAATAGATGCGAGAGTATGACGATTTGGTATATAATAAAATAAATAGATTTGGAGGTATAATTATGGGAATGGGTGGAAATGTACTAGAAAATGATAAAAGAAAAATTGCAGATTTTATAAATGATTATGTAAAGAAAAATGGTTATAATGTAGTTCTTAGTAATAAGGAATTAAATGCATTATATGAGGAGAATGGTGTTGCCCCAGAGAGTGTTTATTACCTTAATTCTGATTATTGTTATAATAGGACTAATAAGGGTATGGTTGAAAATTTTAAAAATGATTTACATATATTTGAATATGTTAAAAGGGGATATTATAGGTTATTGGGTGAGAATTATGAGTATACTGGTGATATAATGCATAAGCCTTCAAAAGAAGAAGAGTATGTTGCAGGACATTGGAAAGATGGAGTACTAGTTGAATGGAATCCAAGAATAAATTAAACACTAGAAAGATTTATGGTGTCTTATAGGATAGTATAAAAAAGAGTTTATAAACTTATAACAAGCGTAAAAAACCAACCTGTAAATATATATAATAAATTTGATACAAGAAACAGAGCAAGTACTAAGGTAGCGAAAACCTTTCAGTACTTGCTCTTATTTTATTTACAGGAGGTTTGCTATGGATGACAAGATAGGTGCTGTTGTTGGTAAGCTACAGCAAAGACTTGGAGATGATTACGAGGTGAGAATTGTTGATGTAACAAAGAACAATGATACTGTGAAGAAAGGTATTTCTGTCAGGAAGAATGGAGAGAAAATCGGAAGAATATATTACTGGAATGGAGAAGCATTAGAAGCATTTTTGGATGATGTAGAAAGCAGTCCTCTTCCTGATATAGACTTTGAAATGAGCCTTAAGAAACAGAAGGACAACATAGTTGCTATTCTAATCAATGCTGAAGCGAATAAGGAACGGCTAAAATCTATGACAGAAACACTTAATGATATGATGAAAGAGTCTCAGGATATTGTAGAAGATATTCCTGAGACTCTTTTTATATTGTCAAATGAAACGAGGCAGTTTGGAGCAATATGTATGCTATATCCAGAAGTCTTAAAGAAGTTCTGTGTGGAAAAGATGATTGATAATATAACGAAAAACAACATCATCTCCAAATATTGTATGATTACAGAAAGTAGAAATTAAGAAATTTCCTCTGTTTTCTTCTTTCTGTATTCATTTGGACTCATATGATAATATTGTCTAAACTTCCGGCAGAAATAGCCGGAACTTGTAAATCCGGTTTCTTCTGCAATGGAAGAAACCGATTTTTGAGTGATATAAAGTTGTTCAGCAGCCTGTGCTAGTCGGTATTGAATTAGATATGCTACCGGAGAACAGTGGATGCCAGTTTGAAAAATGTGTAAAGCTCCACTTTTGCTGATAGATGCCGATGCCGCAATCGTCTCCAATGTAATCTCTTCCATGTAGTGATCATGAATATACTGCATCATAGCTTGTAATCTTGCTTGTTTGTGATTTAATCGATGAATACTGTTAGAATCAGAAGTCCAGTCCATATTTTTTTGCAATATGTTCCAAAGCTGAAATAAAAGTTGTATAGTACATAATTCATTATCTGGCTTAGTTTCCTGAATAGTACAAATTTGCGACAAAAGTTGTAGCACCTGTTTTCCAAATGTGTTGGATGGACTGAAAACTTGATATGGAACAGACGAGCTTATCACAGGAAGAATATATTTTTCGTAAATGAGGCTGTTTTCGGGTGCTAATAGGGTTGGCGAAAAAACAATATTAGGTGTAAATGTACTGCTTTGTGCTTCAAAACGATGCAGGACACCGCTATTGATAAATATGCCGCAACCTTTATGTAGTTCTATTTTACTTGTACCTATAAGGCAGAGCGCAGTACCTTCAGCAGTATAAAGAAATTCTAATTCATGATGCCAATGCCAGTCAATGCGATGGAAGTCAAATTTCCAAATATTATCAGGATAGTATGCAAATGGATAACGATTGTTGCCATGCTGGATGGTTTCTCGTAGTGTTTCATCTGTAGTTATCTTAAAAGTCTCCATGCTATATTTCCTCATAAATAATAAAATTTGTTATATTGTACCATAAATATATGATTTTATACAATGACTAGATATAAAGTTTACGATATAATCACATTTATTAGAGGAGAACAAAATGAAAAGCCAATATAATAAGACAATTACAGCCTGTTTTGTAGGTTATATTGTACAAGCTATCGTTAATAATTTTACACCACTGCTTTTTTTGTTTTTTCAGAAATGCTATCATATTCCAATTTCCCAAATTACATTGTTAGTGACTTTTAATTTTGGGATACAACTACTGGTTGATTTTCTTTCTGTCAGATTTGTTGATAAAATAGGATATCGGATATCAATGATTATAGCTCATGTTCTAGCAGCGGCAGGATTATTCCTTCTTACAGTTTTACCAGAGATTTTACCAGTTTCCTTTATTGGAATTTTGATTGCTGTAATGATCTATGCGGTAGGTGGTGGACTTTTGGAAGTCATAGTCAGTCCAGTTGTTGAGGCTTGCCCATCCGACAATAAGGAAAAAGCAATGAGCCTGTTGCATTCTTTTTATTGCTGGGGACACGCCGGAGTTGTACTCATATCAACAGTGTACTTTTATGTAGTCGGTATAGATAACTGGAAAATATTAGCCATTATTTGGGCGGTTATTCCAATTGGAAATGCTTTTGTTTTTTCAAAGGTTCCCATTGCACCATTGCTTGAGGATGGAGATACCGGACTTGGATTAAAGGAATTGTTTCGGATGAAAATTTTTTGGATTTTGTTGATTATGATGATATGTGCAGGAGCAAGTGAGCAAGCAGTAAGTCAATGGGCCTCTGCTTTTGCAGAAAAAGGTCTTGGAATTTCAAAGGCAGCCGGCGACTTAGCAGGGCCGATGGCATTTGCTGTTCTAATGGGAATATCAAGATTGTTTTATGGTAAGTATGGTGACCGTATCAATTTGGAACACTTTATGATTTATAGTAGTTTTTTATGTATTTTATCCTATTTAGGGATTTCATTATTCTCGATTCCGCTATTAAATCTGATTGCCTGCGCTGTCTGTGGGCTTTCAGTGGGAATCATGTGGCCTGGAACTTTCAGCAAGGCATCAGCAGCTTTGCCCAAAGGGGGAACAGCCATGTTTGCATTGCTGGCATTAGGTGGAGATATAGGTTGTTCAGGAGGTCCTACATTGGTTGGAATGGTATCAGGAGCTTTTGGGGATAACCTAAAGATGGGAATTTTGGCAGGAATTATTTTTCCAGTGTTGCTACTTATAGGAGTCATTCTTTGCAGAAGACAAAAGAAAATTACTAATTATAATACAGTGAAAAGTAGGCACTAAATATAGCTGCTTATTAAAATAAAAAAGAAAGTGAGAAAAAAGATGGAATTTTTGAAAAACAATCCTAAATGGATACGTCAACCAAAGCAGGTACAAATTAGTGAGGATAAAGTTGTAATTCTTACAGAAAGGGGTACCGACTTATGGGCACGCACTTATTATGGTTTTCAAAATGATAATGCTCCAGTATTTCAAGTTGAAACAACGGACAAGTACTTTTCTTTTATTGTTAAAACAGAATTCGAGAGTACCTGTCGTTTTGACCAGTGTGGTGTGGCTATGTATTTGAATAGTGATAATTGGTTTAAGGCATCTATAGAATATGAGAATAAAAAAATACAGCGATTGGGAAGCGTTGTAACCAATCATGGATATTCTGACTGGGCAACAACAGACATATCCTCTGATATTAAAAGTATGTGGTATCGTTTTTCACGAAGGGACAGTGACTACTGTATTGAATGCAGTGAGGATGGCATAAATTTCAGACAAATGCGTATTTTCCATATGTGGGAAGGTGCAGAAAAAATTACTTATGGAATATATGCATGCAGCCCGACAGAAGGCTCATATAAGGCAACATTTTCAAATATGCAGATTACGGAATGTAAATGGGAATCAGATGCAGACTGGCGTGATTGATGATATGATTTCTAAAGATAAATCTCATATGAGAATCATTATCAGTTAAATTGAATAATAAATATAAGCCCCAAATAATCCCCGAAAAATTTTAGAATTTTTGGGGATTATTTAACATTATAAATAAAGAGTGTTCTCTGCATCAACCCATATTTGCATCGTTCCATCAAGATATAATTTTGCATATTCGACAGGTTTATCAATGGCAAGTGCATTTAATGCACAATCATAATGAATGATAGATGATTTTTCATATTATCATATTCAAAAGCATGTGAAAATAGTGGACATAATGTTTTGGACGATTTTGCTGAGGTTAGCAAAACCGTAGAAGCTAGTGCAACACATAAATCTACAAAGGATTATGAATTATCAAGATATGCTTGCTATTTTTCAAAATGCAGGTTATATGGGACTTTATGGAGGTCTTGATGTTGAAAAACCGTTTTCTTTTTTTGCCATAGTGGATAGTGAATATGGAATGTGAATATATAAGGGGAGTGATGGTTTGAATAACAGTTCAGAAATCTAAATCAACAATAAGTGAACATATTAGCAATATATATAAATAGGGAGAATTAAAAAGAGAGGATACAAGGAGAAATCCGGAAATTCCGAAATTCCGAAATTTCTACAAAACCTGCAATAATAAACAATGATAAGCTGTGGAATACAAAAAATGATATTTTAAATATTACACAGGCTACCGACTTATATATTGATAATTATAGTTTTAACTTGGTTGAGTTTTATGTTAAAATGGGTAAAACAAATCGGAATTTGTCGTTTTATTAATTTACATATATGCCTTTTACATTAAAAAGTGTTATTTTAGTTCCGCAACCGTTCGCAACCAAAGAAATATCGTGATAGTTGGTGGTAGCAACCATGAAATTTCGCTATCATGAAGTCACGAAAGGAGGTAATTAAGTGAAATATGATTTTTTAGGAGTTATTGTTTTTGGTATTGTACTGCTAATCGGGGTGGCGGTGATAGCGGCATTTATCACTGTGGGAATTTTCCTCATAAGAGCATTGAGTAGATATGTTAAATCAGGCAATGTCAGAAAAGAAAAGTCCAGCATCAAGAAATCTCTCGGTGAGGTTTTGAAGCAGCATCGTGAAGAGTGTAAGATGACGCAGGAGTTTGTTGCAGAATCTATCGGCGTAAGCAGGCAGGCTGTCTCTAAATGGGAGACCGGAGCATCTGACCCAAGCACTTCCAATCTGCTTACACTTGCAAAATTGTTCAACACTACGGCAGAAGAACTATTACGTGAAGTACAATAAGCGTGTAAAACGGATGTAAGACAACTGATTCACTATAAAGGAAAGGTCTATCAGATATGAAGAATAAAAAGACAAGAAGATTTAAGATAAGATATATCGTTTTTGGATTATTAGGTGTTATGGCTTTAGCGGCACTTGTATTTATGCGTTTTGGAGGTTTTGGCACAGGAGAAAATGTGAATCCAGAAGAGTTTTTAGCTTATGCTGAACCCGTTGAAAATATAACTGTGCCTGAAAGTGCAAAAATAATTGCATTGGGAGAAGCTACTCACGGAAATGCAGAATTTCAGCAGTTGAAGCTGGAAGTGTTCAAGCTGATGGTAAAAAATAATGGTGTTAGGGCGTTTGCCCTTGAAGGTGACTACGGCGGTTGCGAGCAGGTAAACCGATATATACACGGCGGTGAGGGGACAGCACAGGAAGCAGCCGCAGCGATTGGATTTTCCATTTATAGAACGGAAGAGATGGCAGAACTTATCTCCTATATGCGCCAGTACAATGAAAGTGCATTGGAAGGCGAAGACCTTCGCTTTTACGGTTTTGATATGCAGAGGCTTTCTTACAGCATGAGGTTTTTGAAAGAATCCTGCAAAGAACTGGAAGTGGACACAACAAACTTGCAGAAACTTGTGGAAGGTGAAAACTGGAGCAGTGAATGCGATTTATCTACTCGAACTGAAACCCTTACACAAGTGAAGAAAGAATTGGAAAGCAAGAACGGTTCGGAAAATGCAATTCACTTTGTAGATATTTTAATGCAGCATTCCGAGCTTCAAACTCTGACAAATGATGATGGTGCTACATTAAGAGATCAATCTATGGCAGAAAATGTACAGTGGATTTTACAGCAGGAGCAGCGAAATGGGCATGAAAAAATCTTTGTGACAGGTCACAACAGCCATGTCGCAAAATGGGGCAGTTTTGACTCGATGGGTAAACTTCTTTCCAAGGACGCAGCAAACGGTTACTATGTCATTGGTACCGATTTTTATAAAACCCATTGCAATATGCCGACCAGTTCGCCTGAAAAGCGTACAATTCAGGTGTTTTATTCCCATGACCCTTTAGCAAAGGCGGCAAAACTGGCGGGATTTGATATTTGTTGGTTGGATTTTACTAAAGTCCCGGAAAATTCTGAACTGGGTAGGCAGGCTTCTGAATACACCTATATGGGAACACTTGGAGAAAGCTACTCAATCATTATGCGACTTCTTCCTCCAAGTTATCGAATGTTTCAACCTCCTGCGGAGCTTTATGATAGTATGATATTTGTAACGGATGCGAACCCTACAAAAATATTAGAAGAATAACGTATGCAAAACTTCCTGTTTTTGAAACTGGAAAATCGGAAGCTGAGGAGATAGACTATTGAGAACATATGAGAATAAAGACGAACTTAAAAACGAGATAAATAAAAGCTTTGCAAAATATATTTCAGAATTTAATGATATTCCGGAGCATTTAAAAGATAAGAGAATTGATGAGATCGATCGAACTCCGGCAGAAAATCTTGCTTATCAGGTTGGCTGGACAACTCTTGTTATTAAATGGGAATCAGACGAAAGAAAGGGTATTCCTGTCAAAACTCCTTCGGATAATTTTAAGTGGAATCAGCTTGGCGAATTATATCAATGGTTCACAGATACATATGCTCAGCTGTCACTGCAAGAATTGAAAGACAGATTGAATGAGAATATCAACTCTATTTATGCAATGATTGATTCTCTGAGTGATGAAGAATTATTTAAACCACATATGAGAAAATGGGCTGACGAAGCAACTAAAACAGCTGTCTGGGAAGTATACAAATTCATACATGTTAATACAGTTGCTCCGTTCGGAACCTTTAGAACCAAGATTAGAAAATGGAAAAAGATTGCACTATAACTTCCAGTTTGTACATTATGGAGAATATTGGTGTGAAAAATAAGCTCGATAGCTTATTTTATCACACGACTATTTGTTTATGAGCAGAATAAATAGCCATTGATGGCAGAGGAAAATTGCCTGTGCAAATTATTCTTCGCCTCTTCGCAACAAAAGTTGCTCAGAAATGGAAATTAGAATGAAGATTAATGAATATCAGGAATTGGCAATGACTACTTTAAATCCTGAACTAAGTAAAAGAGATGTATTAATAAATAGTGTAATGGGATTATGTGGCGAATCAGGAGAAGCCATTGATATAGTAAAAAAATGGATGGCTCAAGGACATGAATTGGACAAGGAACATTTTACAAAATACCTGTAAATCATCAACATACAACTATATATAATAATTTTGATATAAAGAAACAGAGCAAGTACTAATGAAACAAAACCTTTCTGGTACCTGCTCTTATTTTATTTAGTGAAATTATTAGAAAAAATTTTCATTGACAAAATTAGAAAGGTATGTTTTAATCTACTAAAGTTAGTCAAGGGTAACTATAATTAGTCTTGGAGGACAAGAGGTTGAAAAAAGTAAATGATATCTCCAAATCTAAAACATTATATGTGGTTGTAATAATTTTCCTGATGGCAGTGCTTGTGATTACAGTTATTACTGCGGTATCACTTGGACAGGTAAATATAAAAGTATCAGACACATATAAAATTATTTTTGGAAAGCTTACACATCATGATGAAATATTTAATTCGTCCAGCAAAGCAATGATTGCAATAGTCTGGAATATGAGATTGCCAAGAGTTCTTCTTGGCTTGTTGGCCGGTGCCGGACTTGCATTATGTGGATGTGTGATGCAGGCAACGGTTAATAATCCAATATCTGAGCCATATATTCTTGGTGTTTCATCAGGCGCTACATTTGGTGCAACCCTGTTTATAGTTATAGGACTGGGAACGTTTGTTTCCGGTGGTGCATTTGTGGGAGCAGTTATAGCAACAGTTATGGTTCTTGGGATTGCTGCCGGACATGGAAAAATGACTACGACAAGGCTTATTCTTGCAGGAACTGTTGTTAATGCATTGTTTACAGCATTTTCTAACTTTATTATCTCAGTTGGAGCCAATGCTGACAGCATAATGACAATCAAGTTCTGGACTATGGGTTCACTTGCTAATGCAGGCTGGAAAAGCATTATACTTCCAGCAGTTGTTGTAATAGCTGTTACATTATTTTTCTGTACGCAGTATCGTATACTTAATACGATGATGTTAGGTGATGAAACGGCAGTTACACTTGGAATAAATTTAAGCCTGTACAGGAAAGTTTATATGACATTAATAGCAGTAGTAACAGGTGTGCTTGTTTCAAGCTGTGGAATAATTGGTTTTGTAGGACTTATAATACCACATATATCAAGGGCATTTGCAGGAACGAATCATAAGAGATTAGTGCCAGTGGTGATACTTCTTGGAGCGATATTTCTTATATGGGCTGATGTTCTTGCAAGAGTACTGGTTAAGAATGCAGAGCTTCCTATAGGAATATTTACAGCTCTGGTTGGTGCTCCATTTTTTATATACATTGTAACTAAGAAGAATTATGGCAGGGAGTAGTTATGGAACTTAGATGTGATAATATACAGTACAGTATAGAGGGCAGCAGAATATTAAATGGCATATCGCTTGGTGTTAGTAATAATGAGTTCCATACAATACTAGGACCAAATGGTTGTGGTAAAACCACGTTTTTAAAGACGGTTTACAGAATAACAAAACCGGATCTTGGAGCGATATATCTGGATGGAAAACCTCTGGATAATATAAGTATAAGAAAAAGTGCACAGAATATGGCAGTTGTTGCACAGTTCAATAATCTTAATTTTGACTGTTCTGTGCTTGATGTTGTTATACTTGGCCGTACCCCTCATCTAAAGATGATGGAGCAGGAGAAAAAAGAAGATTATGAGATTGCATATAATGCATTAAAAAGCGTTGGTATGTATGAAAAAAGAAATCGTTCATATTTGTCATTGTCAGGCGGTGAAAAACAAAGAGTGGTGCTGGCAAGGGCGATTACACAGCAGCCTACACTTTTGCTGCTTGATGAACCGACTAATCATCTGGATATTAAATATCAGCTTGAAATATTAAAAATTGTAAAAAAATTAAATGTAAATGTTCTGGCAGTTTTGCATGATATACAGCTGGCATGTAGATTTTCAGATTATATATATCTTATAAAGGATGGGAGAATAAGATATAAAGGAAAACCAGAAGAGGTTATTACAAAAGATAATATGCGAGAAATATATGATGTAGAATGTGAAGTTATCAATCGTGGCAGCAATCAGATATTAATTCAATACACATGATTTAAAATATAAATGTATAATAAAGGAGACTTGAAGCAATGAGAAAATTCAAATCACTAATAACAGTTTTAGCAATAACAGTTACATCAGCAGCATTATTTACCGGTTGTGGGAATACAGGTTCCAATGATAGTAACAGCAGTTCGCAGTTACAGGATGAATCGAAGCAGACACAGTATCCTGTAACAATAACAACATATGATGCATCTGGTAATGAAGTTAATCAGACATTTGATAAAGCACCGGAAAGAATTGTAACGAACAATTTGTCAGCAACAGAAACACTTATTGAACTGGGGCTTGGTGATAAAATAGTCGGAATGATGAATCCGGACAATGAAGTCACCTCAATATATAAGGACAGTATTGCAAATATAAATAAGCTGGGTGATAAGAAAACTATATCTAAAGAAATAGTCTTATCTGCGATGCCGGATATAATCGTGGGCAGAGCAGCTATGTTTTCTGATAAATCTCTGGGAGAATACACAGAATGGAATGCAAATGGCGTTGAAGTTTATGCACAGGCTGCAAGTGTAACAAAGGGAGAGACTAAGATTGAAAGTGTTATACAGGATGTTAAGAATCTTGGGGTTATATTTAATGTTCAGGACAAGGCAGACTCATACGCAGATGAACTTCAGAAGAAATATGATTCAGTCATGACATCATTAGGAAATACAGGAACAGACAAGAAGAATGCACTTGTAATGTGTGCATTTGATGGAAATACATTTGGCACATATAAATCATCTTTACAGGAGAATATGTTGAATAAGTTAGGATATACAAATGTATCAACAGGTACATCGGGTCTTTCATTAGAGACACTTGTAACAATGAATCCTGAGCTTATAGTATATGTAACAAGTGACCGCAATGCTAAGAATGATGCAGATGCAGTTAATAAATTGCTTTCATCTGATGCAGTATCTGATGTTGCAGCTATAAAGAATAAGAAAATAGTTACAATAGGATATGATGAATTTATGGATTATGGACCGGCTGTATTCGATGCATTATCAAAGATTTCAGATAGTGTTAAATAATATGTGAATAAGAGAAGTGAATTAAAAATGATAGAATATATTGAAATATCAGGTATTAAAATAATTGTGCGGCTCCCGGATAATTATTTATACGGCAGAAAATATAAAGTTATATTTATAAATGATGGAGAAATAGTAAATAATATTGAACAGCCTGATAATCAGATATATGTAGGACTTATTCCAAAAAACAGGCTGACTGCATATACACCATGGCCATATAAAGCGATAAGAGAAGGGGCTGAAGACTTTGGTGGTGAGTGCAGGGAATATCACAACCAGCTTGTTGGGGAAATAGTTCCATACATCCGCAAGCATTATAATGTATATGCAGAATCAATGGCATATGGAGGGTATTCACTGGGCGGTCTTGCTGCTATATATAGCCTATATTTTGATGAAACATTTTCTACAATATTTTCAGTCTGCGGTTCGTTCTGGTATCCGGGTTTTGCAGACTATGTAGTTAATAATAATGTAAAAAACAGAAATGCAGCTGTTTATCTTCTTAATGGTGAACAGGAGGGGGTAAATCACGGAAATCTGCTTGAACAGGCACCCGTAAAGGCACATATGGTTCATGAGCATCTTATGTCGGTTATGAATGTTACAAGTATATTTGATGAATATGGACATCACGAAAATAAGTCAGAAAGAATTAATAGAATTGTATCCGGTATCCTATAAAAAGGGTTGCCGGATATATTTTTTGTTTAATTATGTTTATGTACTATTATATGATGTAACAAACAAATATATTATATGAAGAGAATGGTGTTGCCCAAGAAAGTGTTTATTACCGTAATTCTGATTATTGTAAAGAAAATTCCATTTGCTTTTTTATAAACATTAGTTAGACACTTTTTCTGTACTCCATGCCATAAATCGCTAGCAAATGTAATTCAATTACAGTATTATTATAAATAACAGATACAGACAGATTATTCTATGATAGGAGTATAGTGTGAAAAATAAGATTTTTCACACGCAAGATTTGTGCTTCGCACAAACTTGAGATGCGCTTAGAAGCAGCGCAAGAATGGAGATTACTATGGCAGATTCACAAAAAGGAAAGATTGATATGACTACAGGTCATATAATGAAAAATATTATACTGTTTGCGATACCGATTATTATTGGAAATGTTTTGCAGCAGTTATATACTACGGTTGATGCACTTGTAATAGGTAAATATTGTGGAGATACATCTTTAGCTGCGGTAGGAACGAGTTCACAGCCGGTTGAAGTATTATTATGTGTTTTTTTAGGAATAGGAACAGGTGTGTCTATTCTTATTTCACAATATACCGGAGCAAGGGAATCGGGAAAGGTTGTTTCAGTATGTGGAACTTCAATAACACTTATATATATTGTAGGTATTCCGATTGGAATTCTTGGATGGTTTGCAGCACCATATATTCTGGAATTCATGAAAGTGCCGCAGGATGTGTGGAATGCCGCATTAATATATACGAGGGTTGTGTTCTTAGGTACACTTGGTAATCTGGGTTATAATATGAATGCTGGTATTTTAAGAGGACTTGGAGACAGCAAGGCTTCATTATGGTTTCTGGTTGTGTCCTGTGTTTCTAATATAGTATTTGATTTATTGTTTGTTGCAGGGTTTGGAATGGATGTAGCCGGAGCAGCACTTTCTACAAGTATTGCTATGTTCATTTCATGGATTGTAAGTATTGTTTATATAAGAAAGAAGTTTCCGGAGATACAGTTTACATATTTGCCTAGAAGATTTTCTGGAACAATGATGAAAGCTATTCTGGCTATTGGTTTGCCCGTTGGACTTAACAATTCTCTTTATTCATTAGGACATGTTGCATTACAGACATTTAATAACTCGCAGGGTGCTATATTTATGGCTGGAGGTGCAGTAGCAGGAAGAATTACAGGATGCGCTAACATAGCAATTACAGGATTATCTTCGGCGGCCACTACATTTTCAGGACAGAATTATGGTGCTAAGAAATATTCAAGAATTAAAGAGGGACACTGGAGAATTCCATTGTGTTCAGGTCTGATTACATTAAGTTTTGGATTGCTTTTTATAATGATACATAAACCTATAATCCGTTTCTTCTCGTCAGATGAAATGGTATTGATGTATGCTAGCAGACATGTTGTTGTCATGTTACTTTCACAGTGGTTTTATGCTATCTTTAACTGTATAATATCTATTGTAAACGGAACTGGAAAGGTGCGTTATACTACAATTGTCAACATTCTTATGCTTTGGGCAGTCAGAATTCCAAGTGCCTATATTATTAGCAGATACTTTGATGGAACATGGGTAATGTTGTGCTTCCCAATCTCTTTCAGCTTTGGAATGTTTGCAATGATAGGTTATTATCTGTTCTCACCGGCATGGAAGGAAGTTATGAGAATGGCGGAAAAGAAACAAAATGAAGGTGAGAAGAATCTGGCGTAAGTAATATTGCAGGCTTGCGAAAAGAGTGCAATAAGATTGATAAAAAATTAAAGAACAGCAAATCATCAACATACAACTATATATAATAACTTTGATATAAAGAAGCAGAGCAAGTGCTAAGGCAACGAAAACCTTTCAGTACTTGCTCTTATTTTATCACTAATGCTTACATAAAAATCATTACACAAAATAGAGTAAAGATTTTGTGAGTTGAATAAGAAAAAATGATTGACATAACAGAATAATCTGTCTATAATCGTTCTAAAAAGAACGATAGTAAAGGAGGTCAGGATGTATTTCTGGGATAAGCATAAAACAATCACAAGCTATTATGAATTACTTTCAGGAGAAGTGTGCGACAGGTATGAATTAACGCAGATGGAATATGATATACTTATGTTTCTTCATAATAATCCACAGCATAATACAGCAGCAGACATAGTAAAGATTAGAAAATCAACAAAATCCCACGTTTCAACATCACTAAAGAATCTTGAAAATAAAGGTCTTGTTGAACGAATACAAAGTAAGGATAATAAAAAGCATATTGAGATTGTTTTATTAGATAAGGCGGAGGTAATTGTAAAAGCAGGAATAAACGCACAGAAACAGTTTGCTAAGGATGTTTTAAGTGGCTTAACAGAAGAAGAAAAGCATATGTGTATAGATGTGTTTGATAAGATCTGCAATAATGCAGAAAAATATTTAAAAGAGTATAGGGAGCAGAACTAGTTGATTGCAGATATCATCTATTACAATGACAGTATTTTATATTATTTTGATGTATATCTGGAAATTTACATTTCCAGGGTTTACAATACCAGTAACATTATTCAGCAAAACTAAACCAAAGGTTGGACTTTTAATGATTCCTAAAACATGTGCATATATGTGGATTATAGCTATGGGACTTCAGCTTTTGTTTTAGAATTATGTGGAGCAGCTCTGAGGCATCACTAAGCGGTAGAATTTACGTTCATTGTTCATATTATTACAATTATAAATATAATAAAATATTATCATATGGAGGCATAACATTATGATGGAAATTAAAAAGTTTGTAGAGCTTATGACTGGAGAATTTGATAACAAAGAACAGTTTATGGAAATGAAGGAGGCTGGTAAAAGCTTTCCGTATGCACAACATATAAACACAGTCTGCAATGATAAAATAAAAAATATTCCAGAGGATTTTAACGGAATATTTGTTGTAGAGGAAAGTTATTATGAAACAGATGGAAAACGTCATGCGTCACCACATTTATTTCTGATTACAGATAGTAACGCTGGAGTTATACTTTCTTCTTATGAAATTCCTGCAGGAGAAGACAAGAATACATTTTCTTATAACTCAATGAAGAGTGTAGATTATAGTGAACTTAAAAAATCTGAGAAGTTTACGCCAGCATTATATAAGGAAAATAATGGAAGCTGGGAGGGAGGAAGCGTAAGCCAGTTTACTCCTGTTATGATATTCAGATTATGGGAAAAGTTTTCAGAAGCTTGTCTTGAGGTATCAGAAAGCATGGAGGTAAACGGAAAGAGAACCTTCGGATATGATGTTCCTATTATTTATAAGAGAGTATAGAACAATTGGACTGCCAGCCGGATTATCCTGCTGGCAATTAACTGGCAGTGGTGCAAGGTAGTGTGGAGTTATATAATAAGCATATTATTTTATATTAAGTGTACTACATATGAAACTAAAGCTTGGGTGCTTTCTGTTTCATATGTAGTTATTCTGTAAGTTCCTTCATAAGTGAGTGTACAGTTGTAATTTCATTTATCCGGCCAACATTGTCACCACAGAAGATTAAGCCATTATCCACATCTCCCTTTACAGCATTTATAAGAGCTTTTGTAATACAATATGGGACCTTTGAAGGGTTACATTTTTCAAGACAATTGTAGCATTTGGAAATAGGAATTCTTGAATTGTCAAGTTGTTTAATAAATGCATTGCGAAGTGCTCTTCCAGGCATTCCGACAGGACTTTGGATAATCTGAACGTCTTCTTGTCTGGCATTGATATAAGCCTGTTTATAAGCAGGTGAGGCATCACATTCTTTAGTAGCAACGAATCTGCTTGCTATCTGCACTCCATCAGCTCCAAGATTAATTGCATGAATAATATCCTGTTTATCGAATATTCCACCTGCAACAATAACAGGTATTTTTTTGGAGTATTTATCTTCATATTCTTTTTTACATTCTATAATATTAGTTATTTCATTATCGAAATCAAGTGAAGCTGTATTGTTCAGCTGTTCATTAGAAAATCCGAGGTGTCCGCCAGCCTTTGGTCCTTCTATTACGATAAAATCAGCGGTTCGGTCATACTTATGCGACCACATTTTTAATATAAGCTGTGCAGCTCTTTTTGATGATACGATAGGAGCTATCTTAGTCTGACAGGTTTTGTCTACAAGTGCTGGTAAATCTATCGGAAGACCAGCACCGCTGATAATTACATCGGCACCTGCGGCAACAGCTGCTTTTACATGTTCTTTATAGTGTTTAAGTGCAACCATAATATTTACGCCAACAAGTCCATTACCACCGGCAATTTCTTTAGCTTTACGGATATGTTTCTTTATTGCTGCTAAATTGCAGCCGGCCTGATCATATTCAAATGCATCATCATCATAACCAATCTGGGCAGTTGAAATAATTCCGACTCCCCCCTCCTTTGCTACTGCACCTGCAAGACCGCTTAAGCTGACACCAACACCCATGCCACCTTGAATAATTGGAATTCTTGCTGTTTTATTACCAATATGTAATTCGGGAAGCTTATATTTATTTGTACTAAGATTCATATTAAACCAATCCTCATTTCTATGTATATATTGTTGGAGTATACAAGAATTATTGAACCATTATCACAATGTTTTGATACTCAAACTATTGTGATAATAATACATCGTGGCAGAGATGTCAAGATTTTATTATTAACAATACTTCTTGATATAGTATTTAAAACTATGAAGATTAATAAAATTCACTATAAAGTATCAAAAATACCATTCAACTCCAAAATCCAACCGAATACCGAAGGGTTATATATATCTTTCAAATGGCTGGATTACGGTAGATAAAATACTCACATTTACGATTATTTTTGTTGCTATTTTTGTTATAATATGGTTATGTATCTATATACCAATAAGAATTAAAATAGCCAGGATTAATAAAATATTTAGTAAGTAATGTATACACAGATATAAAATGCCTGGCACATAATAGAAGAAAGGAAGCCTGTTACAATTACATTATTATAATATATTTAGATATGTTGGATATATTAGATATGCGGATATATTGATATGTTGTATACATTAAAAGTGTTAGATATATTTGCTCGATTATATTAGTGATAATTAATAAGACAGGCTGTATAAAAGACTATGGACAAAGTTAAGAAGCATACAATACGTGTCAGGTATGTAATATTATCTGTGATAGGTTTTGTTCTTGCTGTGATAATAGGAATAGTTACGATTGCACTTGTAAGCTACAAAAAGCAGCCGAAGCTTACAGATGGTGAGAAACAGGAATTAGATAACACGGATCTTTTAAAACGCCAGACTAGTCCTGAGAGAGCCAAGATAATAGAGGATAATAATGATGCGTTAAAAGAACGTATAAGAATGATTAGCCAGGCAAAGGAAGAAATAATACTTTCGACCTTTGATTTCAGGTCTGATGATAGTGGAAAGCTTATATTAGGTGCACTTATTGATGCGGCAGACAGGGGAGTATCGGTTAATGTTATAGTTGATGGAGTGTCAGGTTTTCTTAGAATGAGGGGCAATGCGTATTTTGAGGCACTTGCGGCTATGCCAGAGGCAACAGTTAAGATATATAACAAGGTCAATCCGTTAAAGTCTTATAAGTCAATGGGAAGACTGCACGACAAATATATAGTTATAGACAGGCAGAATTATATTCTTGGTGGACGTAATACATTTAATTATTTCCTTGGAGATAATGAGGGACATAAGAATTATGACCGAGATGTGTTAGTATATTGTGCCAAGACAGATGAGAACAGTTCGGTCAACCAGCTTATAGACTATTATGACAGCGTGTGGAACTATAAGGAGAGCAAGACTCTTTTATCAAGCAGTAAGACTTCTTATAAAGAAAAGATAGCTGCAAAGGACAAGGTTAAGACAGCCAAAGATGAGCTTTTAGCAGGTTATGAGGCATATTGTGCTGATAATCAGGAGTTCGTAGACAATACAGATTATGCCAGTGAGACAGTGGAGGTCAACAGCATAGCACTTCTTAGCAATCCGATAGATTACAAGGTAAAGAAGCCGGTTGTGTGGTATCAGCTTGTAAGGCTTATGAAATCGGCAGATTCTAAGGTGAAGATACATACACCTTATATAATATGTAATGATTATATGTATGAAGGACTTACTGAGATATGTGATAAGGTAGAAAATGTATCTTTGATGACTAATTCTATTGGTAATAATGGTAATCCATTTGGCTCGGCAGATTATTATGTTAATAAAGATAAAATACTTAATACCGGGCTTGAGGTATGGGAGTACGAGGGCGGATATTCTTATCATGGAAAGTCGATACTTATAGATGATAATATATCGGTCATTGGCTCATTTAATGTGGATATGCGAAGTGTCTATCTGGATACGGAGCTTATGCTTGTAATTGACAGCAGGGAGATTAACAGCCAGTTAAATGAAGCTATGGAGTCATATGAGCATATAGCAAGAAAGGCTGATGCAGATGGAAGTTACGACAATCCATATGATGTAGAACCTGTGGAGCTTACGCCATACAGGGAAAAGAGAATGAAGCTTATCAAGAACTTTATATTGTGGACGAGATATCTATTTTAAAATACAGACATATTTATAATGCAAGATATGGAGATTAACTATGAAGATGACAACTTTGTGTTATATTGAGAAAGATAACAACTATCTGATGTTACATAGAACCAAGAAAGAGAAGGATATCAATAATGGTAAGTGGATTGGTGTTGGAGGCCATGCAGAGGGTTGTGAGACACCAGAGGAATGTCTTTTAAGGGAAGTGAAGGAAGAGACAGGACTTACACTTACGGCATATCGTTTCAGGGGGCTTATAACATTTATAAGTGATGAATGTGAGCCTGAGCTTATGTGTCTGTTTACCGCGAATGACTATGACGGTGAGGTAATCATATGTGATGAAGGTGACCTTTGCTGGGTTAGTAAAGACAAAATATTAGAGCTTCCAACGTGGGAGGGTGATGCCGTATTTTTAAAGCTTCTGCTTAGTGATGAACAGAGATTTTTTACAATAAAGTTAAGATATGAGGGCGATAAGCTCATTGAAAAAAATGTACAGTTTTATTAAGAAAATGTATACATATGCCGATATACATTAAGCTACGGAGAGCACATTTATTCAATGGATTGATTGCTGTTGGATAAGTGTGTTTTTTTATGCAGATTTATTTTACTTACCACTTGGACCGTACAGGAAAGTGGAGCGGCTGTGACTGACTGAACAGTGGCAGAAAGGAGAAAAATGGATATTAGTACACAGACATTCAGAGAAAGCTATACTGATTATTACAATCAGAAGATACTTGCTAATGAAAATGCTGATGAGAATGACTGGCGCAGTATGTCTGATAAGCAGTGGGATAAAATGCTTGACGGAATAGACGACTATGTTGATGATTTCAAGGAGAACTTAAAGAGGCTTAAGGAGATGCAGGATAAGGCAGCAGATAGAGCGGTGGCTGGTGCAAGGTCAGATATGAGGGCTAATGCGGCGGCAAGTGCGGCACTTAGGACAGCGGCATATGGTTTTGTGTCACAGACAGTAGCAGGTGATGATACATCTGATAAGGCTGATTATGAGCTTACAGATGGACTTTTTCCAAGTGACCCTGAAGAAACTAAGGCTGTGAATATGTCTAAGACACAGGAAGCACTTCTTACAGGTAATACAAGTGCGGGAATATCTGGTACAGAGAGTACAAGGGAAACTGCAAGCACAAGTGATGATGATGAAAATGTAACGTGGTATATAACAGTATTTTCAGAGCAGGGCATTTCCTGTGCTTCATTTGATAAAGACGGCAATAAGACAGAACTTTGGGATATTCCGTATAATAACAGCAGTGATTATAAGAAGGTATTAGATTTCTTAGACAGATTTGAGAAGGATGCTAACCTGAAATTTTCCAGTGATAAGCAGTTCTGGGTAGATTTTCTTGCTGGAAATATTGATGTGGACAAGATAGTTAAAGAATACAGCGGTGATTAATATGCTTGAGGTAAAGGAATTACAATATTTTGTCGTGTGTGCAGATCTTTCGTCTTTCAGTAGAGCGGCAGAAGTATTGTATACAACACAGCCCAATGTCAGTAAGGTTATAAGAAGTCTTGAGGAGAAGCTTGGCTTTGAAGTATTTGAAAGGGATAACAGGGGCATTAAGCTTACAAGGCGTGGCAGGCAGGCGTATGAATATGCTGGAAAGATATTAGAGCAGGAACGCCAGCTTGCGCAGATTTATAAGATTGATGACAGGGAAGAATTCAGCATATCAAGCAATCCCAGTTCGTGGGTGGCACGGTGCTTTACAGATTATTACATCAAATATTCTGATGAGAATGTCAGATATAATATAATGGAGGGAAGTGTCAACAGCGTTATTAAGCGTGTTGGAACAGGGCTTGATGAATTAGGTTTTATATTCTTTATGGATAACCAGTTACAGCAGATTGAGTATAAGCTTAAAAAGCATAATCTTCAATTTGTTAAGCTTAAAGATAATGAGGCTTATTTATATTATGGCAATAATGAAGCACCTAAGGATAAAGATGTTGAGAGTTATCTTAAAGATAAAATGCTTGTTCAGTGCTACGAAGATGAGTTTGCACTTAATCATTATTGGGATAATATAAGAAAAGATGATGAGGAATTTAACAAACACGTTGCTGTTATTACTAATAGTGATTATGTTATGAATTATATGCTGAAATATTCCAGGCTGTGTAATATAAGCAGCAGCCATTTCAGCAAACAGCCTAATTTTGATGGTATTCCATTATATGATGACACAAGGAAAGTGTTATTTGGATATATCAAAAAATGTGACGAAGCAGTAAGTAGGATTGGCGAGCAATTCTTAGCATTTGTAAGGGAGGAATTAAAGAAATAAATATCTGATAGTGAAGCTGTAATATATACAGCGTGATTATTTAAGTAGATTTAATTAATATAGGTATAACAGAATGGAATGACACGATTAAAAAATAATTGTGCCATTCCATTTTTATTGTTATACTAATCAGACAATATAAGACTATTAGAAAAGGTATTTATGAAGAAGTTTATAATAAAGCGTCTGGTACAGCTTATTCCTATTATTATAGGCATTACACTGCTGTCTTTTCTGCTTGTAAATGTAAGCAATACAGATGCAATAGATATGTTAGAGGCTAACAGGGGAACGGCTATATCAGAAGAACAGAAGAATGAATTAAGAGAAGAACTGGGGCTTGACCAGCCAGTCATTGTCAGATATGTTGTGTGGCTTAAGGGCGTTATTACAGGCAATATGGGTAATTCCTATATATCAGGAAAGCCCGTGTTTGCAACATTTATATCAAAGCTTCCAGCGACTATATATTTATGTGTGGTTTCAATATTATTGACACTTATAATATCATTGCCACTTGGAATTATTGCGGCAGTTAATAAGAACCGGTGTATCGATTATATTATCAGGTTATTAAGTTTCTTAGGCAATTCAATGCCTAATTTTTTTGCCGCCATAATGCTTATATACATATTTGCACTGAAGCTTAATTTACTGCCGGTTATGGGAATGAATGCAGGAATTAAAAGCGTGATACTGCCAGCAGTTACCCTCGCAATAGCAATGTCGTCAAGATATATAAGACAGATAAGGACGGCTGTGATTAATGAATTACAGAAGGATTATGTGCAGGGTGCTATAGCAAGAGGTGTTGGCAGATTAAAGATAATTACAGGAAGCGTACTTAAATCAAGCCTGCTTACAATCATAACACTGCTCGCATTATCAATAGGTTCACTGCTTGGTGGAACAGCTATTGTTGAGAGCATATTTATGTGGGACGGAGTAGGGAAAATGGCGATAGATGCAATTACGATGAGAGATTATCCGGTTATACAGGCATATGTGATATGGATGGCAATTATATATGTAGTTATTAATCTTATAACAGATATAGTATACCATTATCTCAATCCAAGGATACGTCTGGGAGATTGTTATGAAGATTAAGAAAAGAACAGAAAATGTCAATAATAACAGACAGCGGTTGATATTCAGAGGGAAAATTAATAAAAGCAATACAAGCTTAATTATATGGCTTATATTTGCATTATTAATAGTGCTTATAGCGGTATTGGCAGATGTGATTGTTCCATATGATCCTTATGAGCAGGATTTGTCAGCCGCACTTATGCCGCCAGATAGTCATCATCTGTTAGGAACTGACAAGTATGGGCGTGATATGTTATCACGCGTCATTAAAGGAGCAGGAATATCGTTGTCATCATCATTTGCACTTGTTGTGATTATAACGTTAACAGGCTGTATTGCCGGAATAATAAGTGGTTATTACGGTGGAATTATAGACAGCATTATAATGAGGCTGTCAGATATATTTCTTGCATTTCCGGGGCTGGTATTTGCAATTGCGGTTGCAAGCGTAATGTCAGGAGGGTTAGTAAGTGCTGTTATTGCACTTGCACTAATATCGTGGCCCAAGTATGCAAGAATAGCAAGGGCAGAGGTGCTTGCCATAAAGAATGAGCCATATATACAGGTGGCAAGGATGTCAGGACTTAATACCATAAGAATATTAATAAAGCATATTATACCTAATATTGCAGATATGATTATAGTAACAGCGGTTCTTGATATTGGAAATATGATGATGGAGATTGCTGGGTTGTCATTCTTAGGGCTTGGAGCAGAACCTCCGCTTGCAGAGTGGGGACTTATGGTAAGTCAAGGCAGAAGCTTTATGCAGACAGCACCATGGGTTGTTATAGCACCGGGTCTGGCAATATTTATTACTGTACTTGTGTTTAATATGTTAGGAGATACTTTAAGTGATATTACAGGCAGACAATAAGGAAAAATTGAATAAAAAGGACATAGATAGTGTTAACAGCACTCAGTTAAATATCAGTAGTTTATCTGTAAGCTATTCTGACAGCACAGTATTGGAAAATGTAACGTTACAGCTTAAAAAAGGTGAGATATTAGGGATTGCAGGTGAATCAGGAAGCGGAAAAAGTACACTTATTAAAGCTATAATAGGACTTCTTCCTAAGGAGGGGCATATAGACGGTGGTGTAATAGAATATAACGGAGTGGATATAACTGGTAATGAAAAGTGTCTGAAAAGTTTAAGAGGCAGTAACATAGGTATGATATTTCAGAATACCGAGAGAGCAATGTGTCCGGTAAGAACAATAAAGAGCCAGCTTTATGAGAGCATTTTCAGTAATGAAGCCGTAAAAGATAAAAGAAAGGCAAAGCGTATAATTGATGAGAAAGCAGTTCATATGCTTGAACAGATGAATATTAAAAATGCTATCAAGGTTCTTAACAGTTATCCGTTTGAGTTATCAGGTGGAATGAACCAGAGAGTTGGAATTATGATGGCTATGCTTATGAAGCCTGATTTGCTGCTTGCAGATGAGCCGACAAGTGCATTGGATGTTATAGCACAGAGGCAGGTTGTGGATATCTTTAAAGACATAAAATGCAGTGGAGATACTTCAATGATTATCGTGTCGCACAATATAAATGTTGTTAGGGAGCTTGCTGATAAAATAATTGTTATGAAATCTGGCAGGATTGTAGAATACGAGGATACAGAGATAATTATGAATTATCCAAAGCAAGAATATACGAAACAGCTTATATCGGCTGTTCCAGTGTTAAGACGGGAGTGTGCTGATGAGTACAATATTAGAGCTTAATAATATTAAAAAGGCGTATGATGTGAAAATGGCTGTAGATATAGACAAGCTGGTTATAGAAGAGGGCGACTGTGTAGGACTTGTTGGGGAAAGCGGTTGCGGAAAAAGCACGCTTGCTGGAATTATAACGAATACAGTTAAGTTATACAGTGGTTCAGTAATCTTTAAAGGTGAAGATATAAGTAGATTCAATGCCCGTAAAATGAGGGATATTTATAAGAATATGCGGATGATTTATCAGTCACCTGTGGCTTCATTTGATCCTGAATATACATTAGGAAAAAGTGTTGCCGAAGCATTAAGAAATAATAAGAGTGATAATCTTGTGTCGGAATTGTTTATAAGTGTTGGACTTTCAGCGGAATATGTTAATAAATATCCAGGACAGGTGAGCGGTGGCGAGTGCCAGAGAGCGGCAATAGCGAGGGCATTGGCTGTGAAGCCGGAGTTTCTTATATGTGATGAAGCTACAAGTGCACTTGATGTTACAGTGCAGAGTCAGATAATTGCACTTATTAAGCAGTTGCAGCAAAGCAGGAAAATGACAGTATTATTCATAAGCCACGATATTGCACTGGTAAGCCAGATATGCAATAAGACAGCTGTTATGAAGGACGGGAAAATAATAGAGTATTCAGACACAGATAATATTATCAACAGGCCGGAAAAGGAATATACAAGGCTTCTTATAAAGTCGGTACTTTAAATATAAGAAATATATAAGATGAGGTATATAAATTATGAACAGATTAAAGATAAATAAAATGAAGAACAACAGGGTATGCATATATAAATTAAAAGAAATTATAATGAAGAATAACAGAACCAGAATAGATAAATTAGGTGAAAGCAGAATGAATATAGATAGATTAAAGCAGAATATAATAAAATTAGCAGGAATTATACTTGTAATAGCAGCTGTATCAGGTATTGCAGGCTGTGGGAAAAGTACAGCTTCCACAGAGAAAGTATTCTACTATGGAGATACAACCTTTAACGCAGAAAATGATGAGACAGATGTCAACCCACATAACGGATATTCAGGCTGGGCGTGCATAAGATATGGCGTTGGAGAGACTCTTTTTAAATATTCGGATACAATGGAATTAGAGCCATGGCTTGCTGAAAGCTATGAGAATGTAGATGAGCTTACTTGGAAGATTAATTTAAAAGATGGAATTACATTTACAAGTGGAAGAAAGCTTGATGGTGAGGCTGTTAAAGAATGTATAGAACATCTTGTTGCGGTGCATAAAAGAGCAGCAGGGGATTTGAATATAGAGAGGGTTGAGGCAGAAGCTGATACAGTCATAATAACAACAGCCAAGCCGGTGCCAGCACTTATTAATTATCTTTCTGACCCTTATGGCTGTATTATTGATATGCAGGCAGGAATTACTGATGAGGGTAATGTATCAGCGACAGGACCTTATATAGCCGAGGAGATTGTGACAGACTCAGGACTTACACTTGTTAAGAATCAGAATTACTGGAATGGAGAGCCTAGGCTTGATAAAATAATTGTTAAGACGATAAGTGATGGTGATACTCTTACAATGGCATTGCAGTCAGGTGAACTTAATGCGGCTTATGGTCTGCCATATTCAAGTCTTTCGCTGTTTAATAACAGCAATTATACAATATCATCAAGCGAAACTTCACGTTCATTTTTTGCACAGATGAATTATGCTAATGTCAATTTACAGGACAGCAATGTAAGAGCTGCAATTGCTATGGCAATTAATAAGAAAGATTTTACTAATGTATTATTAAAAGGCAATGGAACGTTGGCAGAAGGACCATTTCCGAAAGATTATACATTTGGTGACAGCTATGTTAAAGCTGCGGAGTATAATATTGATAATGCCAGAAATTTATTAGCACAGTCGGGCTGGAAGGATACAGATGGTGATGGATATGTTGATAAAAATGGAGAAAAGCTTACATTAAGGTGGCTTACATATCCAAGCAGACAGGAGCTTCCTTTGCTTGCAGAAAATGTTCAGGCATCATTAAAGCAGATAGGAATAGAGGTTAAGATTAACTGTACGGCTAATCATCTTGATTATGTTAAAAAAGGTGAGTGGGATATATATGCAAGTGCCTTTGTGTGTGCACCAACAGGTGATCCTGAATATTTCTTTACAACACACTGTCTTAAGAATTCGTCAAAGAACCGTGGTGGTTATTATAATGAACAGCTTGAACAGCTTGAAGAACAGCTCAGTACTACATTTGATACAGAAGGCAGGGAACAGCTTGGAATAAAGATGACACAGACAATACTGGACGACAATGCTTTTATATTTGCATCGCATCTTAAAATGTCAATTGTTTCAGGGAAAGGTGTGAGCGGTTTAACTGCACACCCATCAGATTATTATGAGATAACGGCAGAGCTGGATATGCAGTAATATGCCTATAAGAAATATGTAACGGATTATGAAAGAAAATAGATTATGATACAGGATAAAAATAATATAGAAGAAAAAGTTGTAGACTACTGGACTAAGCGTGTGGCAGATTTTTCAGATGTAAGGGAGAATGAGCTTGACAGTGAGTTAAGCCGTGAATGGGTTGATAACATTATGCAATATATAAGTCCGCTTATAGATAATAGACAGAATGTAAGGGTGCTTGATGTTGGAACAGGTGTTGGATATTTTGCGATACTTCTTTATGGCAAAGGACTTCAGGTTACGGGAATAGATTTAACACCGGATATGATAGAAAGGGCTGAAGTTCTGGCTGACAGGTATGGGGCAGATGTTAATTTCAAGGTTATGGATGCTATGAATCTGGAATATGAAGACGAAAGCTTCGATGTTGTTATAACGAGAAATCTTACATGGACACTCCCTGATGTGGATAAAGCCTATAAGGAATGGCACAGGGTGTTAAGAAAAGGCGGAGTGTTGTTAAATTACGATGCGAATTATGCCAATATGAAGAATCTGGATGCAACGCTTATTGATGATGATAAGAAAGAAGAACCATACGGACACCAGGGAATGACCTATGCACTTGAAGCAGAAAATGCGTATATCACGAAAGCTATGGATATAGGAAGACACCAAAGACCTGAGTATGATATAGCTTTATTAGAAAAATATGGATTTAGTAATTGCAGTGCAGACAAAGCCATAGGTAAGAAATTATTGAAAGAAAAGGACATCAAAGAAGCACCAATGTTTCTTATAACTGCATATAGATAAATTATCTATTGCAATCTGCATAAGAATGTGGTATATAATTCATAAGTGAAATTTTTACAATTATTATATTAATATATCTGCTATGTTAATAGCGTCAACAGAATACAAGATTGACAAAGGCGTCTAATTCCAGTGAATTAGGCGCCTTTTCTGTATGTATTTTTTACTATGGCAATGGTGAAAGGAGAGAAAAGTTATGAAGAAGAAGTTATTATCGTTAATGGTTGTAATGTCACTTGTGGTTTCAATGACATTAGGAGTTACAGGTTGTGGAAGTAAGAGTTCCGATTCAGACAAGAAAGTATTGAAGGTAGCATTTGAATGTGCATATGCACCTTACAATTGGACACAGGAATCACCAGAGGTTGGTAATGGCAAGCAGGCAGTAAAGATTAAAAATGCAGATGGATATGCATATGGATATGAAGTTGAGCTTGCACAGAGAATAGCAGATGAAATGGGATATGAATTAGAGGTATACAAGATTGAATGGAGTTCAATACTTATGGGACTTCAGGATGGATCATATGATGCAGTAATGACTGGTGTATGCTACAGTCCTGAAAGAGATGAGACATATGATTTTTCAACACCTTATTATAAAAGACAGATTGTTGGTGTTGTAAGAGCAGATAGTGAATATGCTAATTATACTAAGCTTTCACAGTTTGCGGGTAAGAATACTAAGTTAACAACACAGATTGCAACTAACTATGTACCTTACAAGGACGAAGTACCTGGCGGTGTAATTGCAACAGACTATGAAACATCATCAGAATGTTTTCTTGCAGTACAGAATAAGACAGCCGATATGGTTATCCTTGATTACACAACATCAATATCAGCACTTTCAACTATGAATAATTTAAAGATGCTCAATCTTGATTTCACAGAGCCAGAGGGTGCATCGAATGACTGCTGTATAGTATTCAGGGAAGGTGATCCAATGAGAGATACAGTTCAGGAAGCACTTGATAAGCTTAACTGGAATGACAAGGCTGAATTTGATAAGTTAATGGATGAAATGGTTAAGTTACAGCCATCATCTAACTAAATAAGACTAAAGTAATAGTTGATAATTAATCTGACAAAGTACTACATAATAGTTTAACCTTATAAAAATAATAAAAGTCCACAGACTTTCCTGTCAAAGGCGGCAGGACCTTACAGGGGAAGTCTGTGGCTTTTTTATGTAACAGGAAATTCCGATAGAATCCCCTATTACATAAAAGGCACTATGTGTCTATAATGCACATTCCTTTTTATAATTAAATGTATGGGAGGTAAAGGTATGTATAGTTCAATAGTGGCATTAGCGGCCAATACGCCAGGTGCTGATGGAACACTGTTCCAATGGAGCTGGTTTATATTTAATAAATACTCAACACTATTTTTAAAAGCTACCTGGGTAACACTTTATGTGTCACTTATAGGTACAATATTAGGATTTATTCTTGGTTTTGCAGTAGGAATAATCAATACAGTACAGATACATAAAGAAGACAATATAGTAAAGAAGATCCTAATAAGAATATTAAAGATAATTGTAGTTGTATATGTTGAAATATTCAGGGATACCCCAATGATTGTTCAGGGAATGGTTATTTACTATGGCTTAAGACAGAATGACATAATGATAACTTCAATTATTGCAGGTATTCTTGTTACAACACTTAATACCGGTGCTTATATGGGTGAAACAGTAAGAGCAGGTATTAAGTCAGTAGATGCAGGACAGGAAGAAGGAGCACTCGCTATGGGAATGTCACATTTCAAGGCAATGCTTTACATAATCGTTCCACAGGCATTAAAGAATGTAATACCTGAAATGTGTAATACATTTGTTAATAATTTGAAGATGACATCAGTATTAAACGTTATTGGTGTATCGGAGCTGTTCCTTATGGCAAAGACAGCAGGTGGTGCATATTACAAATATTTTGAATCATATATCGTAATTTCAATCATTTATTTTGTTTTATGTTTTGTATTTAACAGAATATTTGCAGTTGTTGAAAAGAAGTTACAGGGACGAAGCGATTATGAGCTTGCAACTGAATTCCTTGATAATGAGTGATAAGCAGGCAGGAATGGAGGTTATTATGGCAGAGTCAATTATTAAAGTAGAAAATCTTGTAAAGTCATTTGGTGACCACGAAGTATTAAAAAAGATAGATTTTGAAATATCAAAGGGTGAAGTCGTATGTATTATAGGTTCTTCAGGTTCAGGTAAATCAACATTGCTACGTTGTATTAACCACCTTGAAACACCTACAGGCGGCAAAATATTATTTCATGGGGAAGAGGTTAAGAATACACAAAGTTCACTTTCCCAATACCGGTCACAGGTTGGAATGGTGTTCCAGTCATTTAACCTGTTTAATAATATGACGGTATTAAAGAACTGTATGTTTGGTGTACAGAAGATACTTCATCTTAGCAAGGAAGAAGCTAAACTTAGGGCTATAAAGCATTTAAGAGAGGTTGGAATGGCAGCATATATCAATGCCAAGCCGGCACAGTTATCAGGTGGACAGAAACAGAGAGTTGCCATTGCAAGAGGTCTTTGTATGAATCCGGAGGTACTTTTATTTGACGAACCTACCTCAGCACTTGACCCAGAGATGGTAGGAGAAGTCCTTAATGTTATGAAAGAGTTAGCAGATGAGGGACTTACAATGATAATTGTAACCCACGAGATGGAATTTGCAAAAAATGTATCAACAAGAACAATATTTATGGATAACGGATATGTTGTTGAGGACGAAAGTCCGGATATATTATTTACTAATCCTAAGAATGAACGAACAAGAACATTCTTAACAAGATATATGGAAAGCGGCGTAAAGAAAGGTGCTTAATAATGGTAATTTAAGTAACAGCGAAATATAAGTAATAGTGGAATATATGTAACAAAGTGAGCAGGCACTAACTTGATGTGCACAGGAAACGCGTGCAGAAAAGAGGATTATTATGGATAATTTGGTTATTACAGTAGCAAGAGGCTTTGGCAGCTGTGGAAAAAGAATTGCCAAGCAGATAGCAGATGATTTGGGAATACATTGTTATGAGAACAGAATACTTATGCTTGCCTCTCAGATGAGCGGACTTGATGAGGAAGTATTTGCAGAGGTTAATGAGAAATTGAGAAGCCAGAATGTATTTTCGGCATTTCTTAAAGGACTTCCAATGCAACGTTCTCCTAAAGTAGAGGACAGGAAGTTTGTATCAGATGAGAAGTTATTTGAGTACCAGAAACAGATTATAGAACAGCTTGCCGATACAGAAAGTTGTGTGATTGTCGGAAAATGTGCTGACTGGATATTAAAGGACAGACCTAATGTTATAAGCCTTTATATTGAAGCACCAAGAAGATTTACACTTAAAGAGATTATGGACAGAATGGGTGTTAATGAAGCAACAGCGGCAAGGTCAATTACACAGACAGATAAATACCGTGCAGAATATTATGAACATTATACAGGAGGCAACTACTGGACTAACCCAGTGAATTATGATCTTACTATAAATACGGAAAGAGTGGGATTTGAGGGTGCTGTAAAGCTTGTTGAAGATTATATACAGATAAAATATCCAGATTTTAATATAAAATGCACTAATACAGGAAGCACACAGGAAGCTTAATAAAAAGCCTGAAGTTAAGTGCACATAAGAAAGAAGGTGTTACTATGCAGGTTAAGACTTATCTTATATCAGAAGGTGTTAAATATACAGAGACCATAATAGAAGATGGTTATATTAATAAGATATATAAAGTTGATAATTGCAGGAAAGATATATATGCAATTCCTGATGCCTGCATAGACATACAGTTTATATATGAAAAGGGCAGATATGTTCCATATGCGTGCGGAACACATACTAAGGTCAGCCCTGCATATATAAGTGGAAGCAGGAAAACTTTTGCAGTTAAATTTGAACCAGGTGTAATTCCAGATTTTATGAAAGAGTATATTTCGGACATAGTATGTGACAGAAAATGCCTTGCTTACATAGATGATATACAGAATATATCATCTATGCTTCAAAATGAAGATGATTTTGAAAAAATGGTGGATATTTTTATGGATAATTTCCGGTATGACAGGCATTTTGCAGATAAGAAAAATATTATTGCAAGCATAGCAGGCATTATTCATAAGGGTAAGGGCAATATAAATATTGCAAAGATAGCCGAAGAGGTAGGCTACAACCAGAGATATCTTGACCGTGTGTTTAAGGAAGCTGTTGGCGTTTCTATGAAAAAATATGCGGAAATAATAAGAATACAGAAGGCAATATATTATTTGCAGAACAGTCTTACTTATGAGATATACGAAAGGCTTGGATATTATGACCAGGCACATTTTATAAAGGATTTCAAGAAAAATACTTCACTTACGCCGAGCAGGTTTGAGAGGGCCAACAGCCAGTATAAGATAGTATAGTTAATGGCAGCAGTAACATAAGTGTTATAGAAAAGAGGTAGTCTATGAGTTATATTAATAATCCAGATATTACTAAGGAAGATATATTAAAGAAAAGTTTGGCACATTGGAATGTTGGAAAGACACAGGAATGGATTGACAGGGATATGGCTATCGTTATGGGTAAAAGAGAGGGCTATTATTTCTGGGATATGGATGGCAGAAAGTTCTTAGATATACATATTAATGGTGGTACCTACAACTTAGGACATAGAAATAAAGAGATTATAGGTGCTTTAACAGATGCTATGACAGAGCTGGATATAGGTAATCACCATTTTACAGGAATAACCAAGGCACTGCTTGCGGAGCAGTTGACAAGCCTTTGTCCTGACGGACTTGATTATGCGTGCTTTTCAACCTGTGGTGGTGAAGCAGTTGACCTTGCAATAAAGAGTGCAAGATATGCTACACAAAGAAAGAGAGTTGTATCAATTCAGGGCTGTTATCATGGACATACAGGTCTTTCAGTATCGACAGGAGATGCAAGATTTAAAGATCCATTTCTTTGTCAGGGAGCACCTGGAGAATTCGTACAAGTTCCCCTTAATGATCTTGATGCAATGGAGGCAGAGCTTAAGAAAGAAGATGTAGCGTGTGTAATTATAGAATCACTTCTTGCAACTTATGGCTTCCCAATTCCAGATAAGGGCTATCTTGCAGGTGTTAAGAAGCTTTGCGAGAAATATGGAACATTGTATATAGCAGATGAAACACAGACAGGTCTTATGAGAACCGGAAAAATGTGGTGCTTTGAACACGAGGGCTTCGTTCCGGATATGATTACAACAGCTAAAGGCTTTGGAGGTGGAATATATCCAATATCAGCAACGGTTATGAACAGAAAAGCGGCAAGCTGGATGTTTGATATAGGAAGAATGCACGGTTCTACCTGTGGTAATTCAGAATTAGGCTGTGTTGTTGCGATGAAGGTTCTTGAAATATCAACAAGAAAAGAAACAGTTGATAATATTAATAAGAATACCAAGCTTCTTACAGAAAGAGTTAATGCACTTATTGATAAATATGATGGATTTATTACAGGTTATACACAGCGTGGTGTAATTATGGGTATTAATTTTGACTGTGAAGATGCCAGTAAGACAGTATGCAAGCCATTATTTGATAATGGCGTATGGTCACATAATTCAAGACTCCACTCTAATACATTGCAGTTAAAGTTAGGACTTTTGTGTGATGATGCATTTATGGACGAATTATTTGAAAAAATGGATAAGGGTCTTGCACAGGCACTTTCAAAGTAGGTTAGAAGTAAAGATTAGTTAAAGCAGGATATTTTAAGATACTCATTGTGATTTTTCAGGAAAGTTCTAAGTGAATTATGTATGTGCGGAAAAGAGGGCTATATGAATGATACGCGACAGGCATTAGAAAAAGATGTAAGAGATAATTTATTATTACTGTATGATTTTGATAAAGATTATGATGTAAAGTTATTGAAATATTCAGAAAATGTTATATTCAAAATTACATTTAAAGAAGCTTTTCCTGTAGTATTGCGTATACACAGACCGGGGTATCACAATATAGAAGAACTGGAAGGTGAAATATTATGGATGGACGAAATCCACCGTGATACGGACGTAGAACTTCCAGTCGTATATCGTGGCAGGGATGGCAGATTTCTTCAAAAAATGACTACATTTTCTGGTGAAGAAGTATATGTTTCAGTTATATCATTTCTTGAAGGAAGCCCACTTGGTGAGCTTAAAGATGACGAACTTATAAAAGGACTTGAAAGCCTTGGAGAAATAACAGCGAAGCTTCATATGCAGTCAATTAATAGAGATAAGAGCGTTGTTATTAAGAGATTTTACTGGGATATTAACAATCTTTTTGGCGACAATAACGATGGAATATGGGGTTCGTGGCGTGATTATAAGGCTTTAACTAAAGAGCAGTACAGGATACTTGAAAAATGTACATCTGTAATGAAGGACAAGCTTAATCATTATGGCAGAAGCAATGAAAAATTCGGACTTATCCACGCAGATTTACATTTTTATAATGTGATTAATAATAATGGTGTCAACCAGATAATAGATTTTGATGACAGCGGTTATGGATTTTATATGTATGATATGGGCTGTGCACTTGTTACTTATTCGAGAAATCTTACTAAGCTTGAAGGAGCGTGGGTAAGAGGCTATGAGAAAGTAAGAAAATTATCAGATGAAGACAAGAAGTTTATACCGATGTTCGTATTATTAAGGCGTATTACAAGACTTGCGTGGCTTGCGACTCATAGTGACAGTGACACAGCCAAGACTGTAGATGATGAATATCTGGATGTCACTATTGATATGGCTAAGGAGTGGTTAAAAGCCAATACCAGGGTAGCTGTTATTACGGGTGCGGCTGGCGGAATAGGCTATGGAATTGCAAAAAAATTCTTAGAGTCTTGCAAGTGATGATGCAGAGTATGTTACAGGCACAGCCAATATAATAGATGGTGGTAACATAATTCCTGAGACTGGGGTTATGGGTACAGAGTAAATAATATATTTGTGTAGGAGCTGGTGAAGTATGGTAAATGTTGTTATGACTGCACTTGTGTATCTGCTGACTATGGTGATGTCGTATATTTTAAAAAGAGCAGGGCTGTTTCATAAAGAAGACAAAAAGGTGTTGTCAAACCTGATATTTTATATTACTCTGCCAGCTTCTTTAATAAGCAGCTTCGCTGGGGCAGAAGTAAATGTATACTATGTAATAGCGATACTGCTGGGATTTCTGGTTAATACGGTTATGGTGATATCAGGACAGATAGTTTCGGCTGATAAAAGTCCTGAATTAAAGGCAATATATTCAGTTAATGCTTCGGGATTTAATATGGCCTGTATTGCAATTCCATTCTTATCAACCTTTTATCCAGCAGGTGTGCCTTATCTATGTATGTTTGATGTCGGAGATTCTTTTTATACATTGGGAACAACCTATGCAATAGGCAAAATGAGACTTAATGGAGGCAGTAAAGATAAAAATGATAATTATGTATTAACAATTTTAAAAGGATTGTTAACATCAGTTCCATTTGATACATATATGATTATGACAATACTGTCATTTCTTAATTGCAGGCTTCCGGATTTTATAACGATGGCAGCAGATTTCTGTGGAAAAGGAAACGGATTTCTTACAATGATAATGATAGGTGTGTCATTAGAACTTCATATGAGCAGAGAGTCTGCAAAAGAAGTGATAACACTGCTTTCAATGCGTTATGTTATTGGTATTATTGCAGCTGTGCTTATATATTGCGTACTTCCGGCACCGCTAGTTATGAGACAGATATTAGCGGCGGCAATGTTCGCATCATCAGCGGCTGTGTCAATAATATATAGCGAGAGGCTGGGTGTATCTACCGATATAGCGGCGGCGTTAAATCCGATATCTACGATACTTATGATTCCTATTATGTCGCTTGTGGTGATGGGGACTATGGGGAGGTAGGTAAATATAAGACCAGACGGACGTTGTGCGAGGGTGTTATATTACCGCTGGGCACGCTCTCGCTGCTTGTAGCCGTAGCGGACACGTAAGCGGCTAAAGGACAGCCGCTAAGTGCCGACGGCTGCAAAAGCACCCAGCTTGCAATATAACAGCCTCGCACAACTGTGCGTTGGCGATATTTACGTGTTGCGTAGGAGGCACGGTGATATTTTCTTAAGAAATATAAGGAAATGTAGCCGTGGCTTTTTTTATGTTCAATTTTGGGGATAGTGTAATAATTGTGTAGATGTATTTTGGGGATAGTGTAATTACAGGGGATAATAGTGTAATTTTAGTGAAAAATAGTGTAATAATAGTGTAATTTTAGTGGAAAAAATATGAGGGGGATTGTATTATATATTTATGAGGATATATGTAAGGAGATGATGTTATTAGTGATAAAGGCTGTTTTAAATAACGATATTGTACGAATGATAACTAATATTGAACAGAATAAATTTACGCTTAATAATATAAAATTACCAGCTATTACGAGAAATAAACTTCGTAAGAATTCTAAGAAAAAGAGTTCGTATGCTTCTAATAAAATAGAGGGAAATCCGTTGACGGAAAAGCAGGTAAGCGATGTTATAGATAAAGATGAGCATAAGCATTTTTTAAAGCCAGAGCAGGAAGTTCGTAATTATTATATGGCACTGAATTATCTTGAGGAGCAGATAGCTAAGAAAGCACCATTTACAAAGGAACTTATATTAAAGGTCCAGTCAATTGTAGAAAAAGGGGCATCTAAAGAAAAAATAGGTTTAAGGGGTGCAATGCCGCCGGGATATTTATTTGCTGTGTATGATTCTGAGACACAGGAAGCAGAATATATACCACCAGAGTATAATGAGATACCTGAATTATTAGATGAACTTGTTGAGTATGTTAATACAACTGATGACCATCCACTTATTATAGCGGCAATTGTTCATTATCAGATAATTACAATACACGCATTTGAAGATGGTAATGGAAGAACAGCGAGACTGCTTTCAGGATATATATTAGATTATTATGGTTATGGATTTCAGGGTATAGGCTCATTAGAGGAATATTTTGCATATGACTCAGATGAATACTATAGTTCATTACAAATGGGTCTGCCAGCATTGTACTATATGGGGCGCGAAAATCCACCTCATCCAGAGATATGGATAACGTATTTTTTGAGAATGATGGAATTATATTCTAATAAGGTCTGCGAGTTATCAATGGAAACCAATAAGCAGAGTGAACAAGTTAATTTATCTTATCTTAATAAGAAGGATAAAGAATTATTAGCATATTTAATAGAGAATAAAATGTATGAATTTAAGCCTGTTGATGTGGCAGGAGCATTGAAAGTTACTAATAAGACCGTTATTAACAGATGTGCGAAATTATATTCTAATGGATTTGTAGTTCCTGTTATTACAGGGGTAAGAATTATGGCATATAGATTGACAGATTACACAATAAGTAATGCAGATACAATATTAAAGAACATTTTGTAAGCTGATTGCAAGCTATATATGTTAATATTAATCATATTACAATTATTACAATGTTAAGAGAATTAGTGAGAGTAAAAGAGGTGGGGTTAGTGTACAGGATAATGATTGTGGAAGATGACAGGGAATTAAGGGAGACATTAAAGGAACTGCTTATCTTAAAGAATTATGACGTTATAACGTCGGGAAGTGTTAAAGAATTTGATGAGCATACGGATATATATGATATGTATCTGCTTGATGTGAAGCTTCCTGATGGTGATGGGTTTGACATTTGTGAAAGAATAAGACATAACAGCGATGCACCGATTATATTTATTACCTCGTGCGATGATGAGGAATCTATTATAAAAGGGCTTGATATGGGTGGAGATGACTATGTGACGAAACCATTTCATAATGCGGTGCTGTTATCAAGAATAAGTGCCAATTTGCGAAGAAGAGATATGAATTCAGGTGATGTCTATAATAAAGGAAGCCTGTCAGTGCATTTTGACCAGTATAAGCTTTATCGTGACGGCAAAGAGCTTAAGCTATCATCAAATGAATGGGATATTATAAAGATATTGATTGAGAATAAAGGCAGGGTTGTAAGGCGTGATGTGTTCTTTGACAGACTGTGGGATATGCACGGCAATTATGTGGAATATAACACACTGACAGTTACAATGAGCAGATTAAAAGCAAAGCTTGGAACATTCTCAGATGAGCATATTCCATATATTGAAACAATAAGAAATGTAGGATACCGCTGGATAATATAAAAAGAGGGGGAAAGCTATGGGAATAGTTAGAATTACAGAAGAAGATGTTAAGAAAAACGTAAGAAATTATAGAATAAAACAGACATTTTTCGTGTTAGGAGTAATGGCTGTAAGTGTGATTATAATAGTGTCGTTAATTGTATATTATAATATTAAACAAAGGGCTCTTGTTGGAGCTCTTTATTTGTCAGATGAGAATTCGGCAGTACAGCTTGTTAATAACCTGATGTATCTTAATATTAATAAGTATACGTTACAGGCAGGCTCTGATGCAATGCTTGAGGCAGGATATTCAGCTAAAGGCTACACATATTTATTAAGGATAAATGGAGAGCTTGTAAGTTATATTGTAATAGCTTTAATACTTGCTGTAATTCTTATATACGGTCTTATCAGCTGTTATAAGATTGGCAAGAAAGATTATATGGGACAGATTAAGCTGATTGCAGGAAAGAATGTTTCTTTGAAGGAGGAGCTTAATAAAGAGCAGGAGTATAATAAAATACAATATAAGAAAATGCAGGAGTTTGTTGAGAATATAGCACATCAGATTAAGACACCGCTGTCTGTAATTACAATGAAGCTTGAGATGATACAGGAATTATGCGGCATTAATGAAGATATATGCAGACTGATAACAGATTGTACGAAGAATACATTTAAAATTAAGATGTTTATTAAGAAATTACTAGACATAAGCCGTATAGAGTCAGGAAAAATCACACTTTCATCAGATGAGATAGTTATTGATTATATAGTTGAGGAGAGTGTGGAGTGTTCGGTTGATGATAAGCAGAAAGTGTCGGTTAATTATGGCAATGAAGACAGACATAGAAAGATGTATGCAGATGAGGGCTGGCTTTTAGAGGCGTTGATTAATGTTATAAGTAACTGTTATGAACATATTAACCAGAAGAAGGGCGGTATGGTCTATATAGATATAAGCAGTAATTCAGAGGTATGTATGATAACTATATCTGATAACGGTGATGGAATACAGGATTGTGATGTGGCGGGGATATTTGACAGATTTATGAGCAGGAAAAGTCAGGACGAATTCCACGCAGGAATAGGACTTAACCTGTCGAAACTTATAATAGAAGCACACCACGGAAATATAAGGGCAGGCAATAGTGATAAGTATGGCGGGGCACAATTTAAAATAATATTGCCATTATATAAATTTAAGGGCAAATTGTAAGCCGTATGTAAGTCGTGCAATATATAATACAGTCATAGCAATAAATAATAAATTAAAAACTTTCAGTAATCAGACAGGCGGGAAGCAGGACATTGTGTAGTGATGAAGTACAGCGGACAAGCCTGATAACAAAAGATAAGGAGGTGTGAAGATGGAATACATATTGAAAGCAGAGGGTATATGCAGAACCTATCATACTGGAACGGTTGAGGTACACGCATTGAAAAAATGCGACATTAATATTAAGAAAGGTGAATTTACTGCGATAGTAGGAAAGAGTGGTTCGGGTAAATCGACACTTTTAAGAATATTAGGAACGCTTGATAAGCCAGATGAGGGTAATGTATGTATAGATGGCATTAATATAGCTGAACTTAAGGACAGGCAGTTATCAAAGTTCAGACGTGAGAATATCGGATATATATATCAGGATTACAGCCTTATACCAGAATATACAGCGTATGAGAATATAGTCCTGCCATTAATTCTTGACAATAAAGACATTGACGGGGACGAAGTAAGGGAATTGATGAGTTCGTTGCAGATAGAATATTGTTATGAGAAATATCCGTATGAGATGTCAGGGGGTGAGCAGCAGAGGGTGGCAATAGCAAGGGCATTGATTAATCATCCGGCTGTTGTATATGCTGATGAACCAACTGGTAATCTTGATGCAGGAAGTTCAGAAAATGTAGCTGCAATGCTTGCATTAGCGGCAAGTAAATACCGCCAGACTATTATTATGGTAACACACGATAAGCAGACGGCTGGATATGCAGACAGGGTATTGAGTATTGTAGATGGAAATGTATCATCGGAGGTGGTTGTATGAACATAGAATTGCTGGAATACTGCCTCAAAGGACTGCGTAAAAGGTGGAAAGAAGTATTAAGAACTTCGGTGGTTATATTTATAGCTTTTACATTTGTAGCTGGAACACTTATATTCCAGAGCAATATGTATAAATGGCAGATACAGTCAGCTAAGAGCCGTTTTGGAAGCTGGTATGTAATGTATGAGGGCTCAGTCAAGGCTGAAAATAATGATTTGAAAAATCATCCGTATCTTGGAACTGCCGGTCTGGCACAGGTTAATAATTATGTATATAATTCGGTGGGAAAGACTGATATAAGTATTGGCACGTTGTCAGACAGATTTATTGAGATAGGTAATATAAAGCTTAATAAAGGAAGAATGCCAGCAAAGGATAATGAGATTGCAGTTGAGTGGAGTACACTTATAAAGCTTGAACAGGGCAGTAATATTGGACAGGATATAGTTATTGATACATATCTGAATGGAACTTCTGATAAATTAACTAAGACATATAAGCTTGTTGGAATACTTAACAGTTACACAGATGTGTGGCAGGGCGGTGATAAGCTTCCAGGTATCATTGTAACTGAGAGTGAGGGAAAAGCCATTAACAGATATGGCGGCGGTATATTTATTTATCCTATTAATGATTACATCAAAGAGGATTATAGGGATATATACAATGGAATTGAGCAGAAGGTAAGTCCTATATATATTACATATAACAGCAGTGTATATGATTATAAGCCGTGGAAGGATAATTATGTATATAAATATATGTACATAGTTGTTATGATACTTGCCATAGCAGCAATAATATATCAGCTTATATCGTATAATAAAGCAAGAAGCAGGACACGCAGTATTGTTAAGAACATAGGTGCAGGCAATGTACAGATGGCATTTATAATTATAATTGAAAATGCTGTTATATTGATAAGTTCATTGCTGTTATGTCTGATTTTTTCAATAGTTGTAGGGAAAGCGGTATGTATCTTTATTGAACACAAATGTGGTTTTGAGTTCTACTCAATAGATAATAGTGTGTATGTTAATACATTTCTGACATTTATAATAGCTGTAATTATGTGCTGTGTCATCAATATAATTCAATGGAGTAAAAGAAGCAGTGGACAGTCTTACAGGGTTAGAAAGTATAAGAAACCAAGGATACGCAGTAAGTCAATCAATAAGGATAATTATATATGTTACACGCATAAAAGGCTTATGCAGTCGCACGGAGCAGTCCAGAATATACTTACAAGGGTATTTGGCATATTAATGCTAGTAATAATAGTTGTATGTGCTATGAACATATCCGTAACATATAAAAACTATAATAATATCACAAAGAGTTCAGATATAATAGCTTTTAAAAAGGTTGATAAAAAAGGCTATTATAATATTAATTATATATATAACCCTGTTGCAATATGGACCAATGAGATGAAGGAGAAATTCAGTAAAGACAGCAGTTATTTATTAATAGCTGAGCAGAATGGCAAAGTTGATAATGTAACAAAAGAAGAATATTTTCAGAGGTCAAAAAATATACCACAGAACAATGACAGTGGAATAATTTATACATATGGCAATGTGGTTATTGAAAAGTATGCAGATGCCTATATGTATCAGGGAATAGATGAGCACATAATAGATTATATAAAGGGAATATCCGGAATAAAAGATGTGCAGTATTCCTGTTTTGAAACGTCAAGGATGTGGACCTGGGAAGGCTGGAATATACAGGAGGCTAAGTCAGTAAATAATAATTATCTGTATGCGGCTGAGTATGTTGAGCCATCTTATGAAATCTATAATATACTGATAGATTATGCTAAGGATTGCGATTTTAGTTATGAAGATTTCTGTAATGGCGATGCGGTAATTGTATTTGAAGAACCCAATATACATGGAGGGTATGATAGTACAATTGGCAAAGATACGAAGATAAATCTTATGAATTATTGCAGCTTTCCAAAAGGTTCTACATCTTATGACAGTTCTTATGGTGGTGAATATTACGAAAATTTATATGAATATATGTATAATAATGGAATGATAACGGTTAATGATAATTACAAGTCATTTAATGAGGATTATCTTACTTCTGATATAACCACAGAAGAGCTTGATAAAAGGTGCAGGGAAATAATGAATATAGATGAAAATATTCAGGTCAGCAGGTCAGTTGCTGAAGGTATCGTTGGAAATACTATTTTAAATGAATATGAATATGATACTCTTTTTGCACCGGCGGCAGTGACAAGGGCTGCTAATGTAGTCTATGTTAATGATGAAATAAAGGAAAGATTAAAAGAGTATATACCTGAGTATGCCAAATATACGATGGTAGCTTCTAATAAGCTTGGACAACGGGCCGTAGACCGCCAGAATGAATTGCTTAGAAATCTGCTTGGTATGGAAGAATTACCAGAAACAATTACACTTGCAATGAAATACAACCAGATTAATGTAAAGTACAGCTTAGATTCGGTAAATCTTTCTACAGGCAATAATCTGCAATCATATCTTGGACCAGCAGGATTTTCATATTATGTGTATTCAGATGATAAAGATGATGCCAGAAGGGAAGCAATAGTCAATTACATATTATATGGAGTATCTCTGGCGGCAGCAGTATTCGTGTATATAGCAGTATCTCTGGTTATTCTTGTAACGAGAATGAAACAGTATAAAGATATAATACGTGTTATGAGGAATACAGGTGCAGACAGGGAAGTAATAGAGAAAATCTGTATGAAGGAATGTATCGTGTTATCGCTGTGGTGTATAATACTTGCACCAGTAACGCTTGTGGCAGAGTATCTTGTAATACATAAGATAATCAAAGGATACTAAAATATAATTAGAATTAAAGATATAATCAAAATATAAATATTTTAAAATAAAAAATGCGGATGACAGGAATCGAACCTGCACATCGTACGATACTAGAACCTAAATCTAGCGCGTCTGCCAGTTCCGCCACATCCGCAAGCGAATACTACTTTAACATATAATAAAAAAATAGTCAACTTATCTTAACAGGGCCTCTATAATGGAGGCTCTGTTTTTCCAGTCGTGTCTGTTATGGCACAGGCTGTAAGCGTTATCAGCAATAGCCTGAAGCTTATTGTCGTCTGCTAATAATTCTTTAATATAGTCTGTAAGAGGCTTGGTGATATTAAGGTCATACCCGGAAAGCTCATAATCCCTTAACATATTAAGGTCATACAATATTATATTCTGTCTGTCAGTGAATAATTCATCAATATATATAGATGAGTCAGAGAGGCTGACAGCACCATTAAGACAGCTGTTAAATATACGGTCGTGAATGCCATTTTTAAACCAGGGCATTACATTAAGTGATATTTTGGACTGGCTTATCATATCAAGGCATTTCTGGGAATTAACACCGCCGTGCATAATGATATTCTCAGGGTGGTTACATTCTATATAATTATAGCCGGAACCATATGTATTAAGCTTTATTCCAGAGTCTGCAAGCATACGGATAACAAGCTGTCTGTAGTGAAATCTTACAGAAAGGTCAACATACATCATTGGCGGCATACAGTTGGCGAGCTGTTCATCAGTTATTTCTGGAAATTCTTCTTTAAGACACATTTCTGAGAGCTCATCAATAGTAAGGTCTGGTGACATAATAAGGCGTTCTAAGGCACTTTCATAGAAATCAATATAATCCTGTTCCATATTATTAAGCTGCTTTCTTAGAATATGCTTAGGAGTGTAATTGCCTGTAAATATTACATCGATTGGACGTTGGCACATTGGCAGGTAATCATAATCTTTAATAAGCTTTCTGTGTTTATTGAGCTCGGTTCCGGCAGATGGGATAAAATATACATCAACATCGGGAAAGAAGCGTTTCATATAATCAATATGCATATGGTCAATATTGACCTGACGATAATGTTCAGGCAGAGCTTTAAGAAACTGATTGTAATATAAAGGGTGGTCAACAACGATATTAATAACTGTAACACCAGAATAGTCCCAGAAGTTCCAGCCATCATTGTTATATAACCCTTCTTCGCCCTCAAGTCCCTCAAAGTTAAAGGTAATTGCATAGAGCTGTTCATTGCATTGATTATTATAATAGTGCATAAGCTCATTAAAGCTGTTCTTTGATAAAAGCAGGTTGTACCAGAATATTTCGTATCCCTTGCTTTCTAAATATTCAGCTATTTCAACAGAGAAGAACTCAAGTGTTTCAACTCCACCTTTAAACATTATTATCCTTTTCATAATATAATCCTTAAATATCTTTGAATATAGTATCAAGTGCAGAGGCATCAAGCTCCTCAGCACGTCCTGCATCGATATATTCAGCAACGTGTGGGTCTATAGGCATTTTAGCAACATTTTTAATGCCCATATCTTCGGCAACCTTATCAATATTGCTTTTTCCGTAAATGTAGTGGATATTGCCACAGTCAGGACATTTGAAATATGACATATTCTCTACAATTCCGATAACAGGAATATCCATCATCTTAGCCATATTAACAGCCTTTTCAACAATCATAGATACGAGATCCTGAGGTGATGTTACAACAACAATTCCGTCAACCGGGAGTGTCTGGAATACAGTAAGTGGAACATCGCCAGTTCCAGGTGGGCAGTCGATGAACATACAGTCTGTATCTTCCCATGCTACTTCCTCCCAGAACTGCTTAACAGCACTGGCGATAACAGGACCTCTCCATATAACAGGGTCGGTTTCGTTATCAAGAAGATAGTTAAGTGACATAGTCTTGATACCGGTGCGGGTTTCTGGTGGGTATATTATTGTACCTTCTTCATTGCAGGTTGCCTTGCCTGAAAGACCAAAAGATTTAGGGATAGATGGTCCTGTTATATCAGCATCAAGAATGGCAGTTTTAAGACCAGACTGGCGTGCTTTAACTGCAAGAAGTGAAGTTACAAGTGACTTTCCGACACCGCCCTTACCACTGACAACAGCTATAACTTTCTTTACATTTTTATTATTATCATTTCTTGAGTTCTGTGGTGCTGTTCTTTCGCTACAGTCAGAACCGCAGCTTGAACAGTTATGTGAACATGCTTCGCTCATTAGATAATCCTCCTGTATTAATAATTGTTAATAATGTGAGTGTCAGGGGCATAAACAGCGGTTTCTTAGCGAAGAAAAGCATATTTACCTGTGACACGTCATAATTAGAATTATTGTAGCATAATTTAAGTGTTAATCAAAGAGGAAGATGTTATGCAAATATACTAATTAATTTCATATTGACAAAATTCAAGGTATATAATATATTAATCATAACAACTGTACTAATTAATATAGTACAGTTAATACATTGCAATGGATAACTGGTATAGAATACTGGTAGTAATTATAAGATCTATAAGACTTATGATAGTTAATAACAATTATAGATAAATTATAATCAATATGAATTAAATATTAGAAAGGATTGGTAATACGATGTTCGTTATAGATGTCATGTCGCGAGTGCCTGTATATGAACAGATTATAAATCAGGTTGAGGAGCAGATAATGACTGGAATTCTTAAAGAGGGAGATAAAATGCCATCTGTAAGAAGCCTGTCAGTTAAACTGTCAACTAATCCTAATACAATTCAGAAAGCGTATTCAGAGCTGGACAGAAGACAGATGATAGTCACAGTTCCGGGTAAAGGGTCGTTTATATCGCCTGACGCACTTGAAGCTTTGGGAGTTAATGTAAGGGAGAAGCTTCCTAAGTTAAACCAGATTGTAAGGGAGCTTGCATTAGCAGGTATTTCTAAAGATGAGATTATTGAAAATGTTAATAAGGTATATGAAGAAATAGAATAAATAAGGGAGGGCTTGTGATGATTAAGGTTAAGGAAGTCAGCAAGAATTTTGAAGACTTTGTTGCACTTGATAATATTACTTGTAACATCAGTGACGGCTGTATATACGGAATGGTCGGCTCTAACGGTGCAGGAAAGTCAACATTTTTAAGAGTTCTTGCAGGCATATATAAGCCGGAAAAGGGTGAGGCATATATAGATGATGCCCCAATATATGAAAATCCTAAGATTAAGGAAAATGTGGTTCTTGTGGCAGATGAATTATTCTTCCTGCCAGGTGCTAATATGAATAAAATGGCAAAGCTGTACGCATCGATATATGAAAAGTTCGATTGGGAAAGATTTAATAAGCTTACAGAGCTTTTCGAGTTAAATCCAGCAAAGCCAATTGGCAATTTCTCTAAAGGAATGAAAAGACAGGCGGCAATTATACTGGCATTGTCTACAAGGGCAAAGTATATGTTCTTTGATGAGACATTTGACGGGCTTGACCCTGTTATGAGAAATCTTGTTAAAAAGCTTATATGCAATGATGTTATTGAATATAATGCAACTGTTATTGTGACTTCACATTCATTAAGGGAGCTTGAGGATATATGTGACCATCTTGCATTACTGCACCGAGGAGGTCTTGTACTTGACAGTGACGTGCTTGAATTAAAGACATCACAGTTTAAAATTCAGGTTGCATTCAGGAATGAATTCTCAAGAAGTACATTTGATGAATTTAACATAATAAGATACAGACAGGAAGGTTCTGTTGCCAATATGATTATTAATGGCGACAGGGATACAACTGTTGAGAAGCTTAGTAAGTTAAATCCGCTTGTTCTTGATGTGCTTCCGCTTACATTAGAAGAAGTATTTACTTATGAGATGGAAGCGTTAGGTTATGAATTTGATACAGCATTGGAGGTGGAACTTGATGGACAATACTAATAATAAAAATGTATTTAGTTTAAAGTTGTTCTGGCAGACAGTAATACAGTTAAAGGTGATTGGATTTATATCTTTAGCAGTTGTGGCATTTGTATCAGGATTTCCAATTATCATAGAAGGACTTAATATTAAAAAAATGATAAATGCCGCTAATGCTGCGGCAGAGAGTGGCGCGGAAGTTATTAATATGTCATCGACTTATACATCATTGGTGTCACCGATATCATCACAAGGAGTGCTGCTGATTGTTGTATTGGTTATAACACCGATACTTGCTCTTTATGCGTGGTCATTTCTTAATAAAAGAAGTACAAGTGATTTCTACCATTCACTTCCATACAAAAGAAAGGCATTATTTATAAGTAAGTTTGCTGCAGTTACATTCTGGCAGGCAGTATCAATGCTGACAGCTTTTGTGGCAAGCTTTATAGGCTACCACATTTTTAGGAACTATTTTATAGTTGATTACGGTGTAACAATTCATATATATGTTGCAGAATTTATATGTGCACTTCTTTGCAGTGCGGCAATTGCACTGGCTTGTTCAATAACAGGTAATATATTCAGCAATATATGTGTGTCAGGACTTATAGTATTTCTACCAAGATTTATTATACTGCTTATCGCAAGTACAGTTACAGGTTCAGTTGCTACAGCAACTATGGAATGTCCTGTGTGGATACTTGATAATTCTTATAATATGCTTACAGCACAGGTATTTGGTGCATTTGAACCCTTATATATTACATCGTCAAGTGTTCCACAGATGCTTTTGTCGATCGCCTCTAATATATACACACTGGTTCTTGCAGTTATTTATATTGTTCTTGGCTGTGTACTGTTTACTAAGAGAAAGAGTGAGACAGCAGGTAAGCCGGCACTCGGCTGGAAGTTACAGTTTGCAATAAGAACTGCAATCGGTTTTGTTATAAGTGTTCTTGGAGTTATGCTTTATATAAGGGAAAAGCGTGGTGGTTACAGAGGATATTTTCTTGAATATATAGTGGTTTCATTTGTGGTGGCTGCATTTGTTGTAATAATATATGAAGTCATATCAAGCAGGAAACTTCACAGAATAATAAAAGCAATGCCTTCAATTATTCTGGCTTACGTCCTTGCGGCAGTATTTGGAGTGATTGTTAATGCAGGAATTGGGCAGATGCTTTCGTACGTTCCAGATACTTCAAAGGTAAAGTATGTAAAGATATCAATTGTAAACGACAATATGTTGTCATACAGTTATTCAGAAGAAAAAGATTATTTTGAGGATATATTAGGGAGACTTAAGATAACAGATGAAGAAGTTATAAAGCTTGTAGCAGACAGTATTGAGGATAATTTACAGAATATACAGGATATCAGTGCAGGTTATTATAATAATGGAAGAAAAAATGAAGAATATATAAAATATAATGTATATATTAAAGACGGCATATTTGGAAGATACAGAAAAGTATTCATTAAGCAGTCAGAGGTTGTTAAGCTTGCTTCCAAGTTCGAGAATATGCAGGATATAAGTAAGGAATATAAGAATCTTCCTGCATTTGAAGATGCCAAGCTTACATTTATGGATAACATAATTACACAGGAAGCTGCCAAGGAAGTGTATGAAACTTTCATTAATGAAATTAACAGTATTCCATTTACACAGTATTATAGCAGTATTAATGATGTTTCATCAAGATACAGAGGTGGTATGCCATATATATACATTTCGTTTACAAGAAATGGAATACCATACTCAGCACAGGTATTATTAGGTGATAAGCTTCCTAAGACTTTAAATGCTTATTATAATGCAGTTAATAGGATTGCATCACAGAACATATCACAGACAAGTAATAAGCTTAAAAAGTATCTTGATAACTTTGAAAATATACGATTGAATAAATCGGACATTAATGATGACTTTACATTATATATATATTCAATAAAGGATGGCAGCTATTATTATGTGGACAGCAGTAATATATCAGATATGAATCTTATCAGTGAAATAAGAAAAGAACTTGACAATCCATTTGATAAGACCTTTGATACTGATAAGGTTGTATTATCAGTAAGCTATTATGATGAGGATACTTATAATAATGTTAAGTATTATATGCAGCTTAGTGATTATAGTACTTTAAAGTCGTTGGGATATTAATGTTTAACAATTATAATTAAAGAATGATACAATTATAAGAAAGCTATAATTAAATGGTAATTGGGCTGTTACACTAAATGGTAATTTGTATAATATGCAGGCAGAAGGCAGTATGCTTACAGCCGCATAATGTATAGATTGAGTTTAGTGTGACAGCTTTTTTTTATGTTATTGCAGGGAATGGTTATGTAGATAATGAATAAAAAATCGGAGTGGGATAAGACAGGAACGCGGCTGATTAGTAAAAAGTACTGGACATATTAGTACAAAAGTAGTATATATAAAAGTATCAAAAAGCTACTTTTAATAAGAGGTATAGGTTTTATGAGTGAAATTAGCAATAATAATGAGTATATACCAAGAGCTGAAAGAAGAAATAAAGATGGGCTTACAGAAAAGGAGTTTCTTGAACAATATAATCCGGGACACTATGAAAGACCTAGTGTTACGGTTGATATGCTTCTTTTTGGCATGAGCAGGGATTTAAAATGTCTTAAAGTACTTCTTATAAAGCGTAATAATCATCCATATATAGATTGTTATGCACTTCCGGGAGGTTTTGTAAATATAACAGAATCAGCGTATACGGCAGCGTGCAGAGAGCTTGAAGAAGAAACAGGACTTAAAGATATATATATGGAACAGCTCTATACAATGAGCCAGCCGGACAGAGATCCAAGAATGAGGGTTATAGATATAGCGTATATGACACTTATTCCAATTGATGGAATTAAGCCGCAGGCTGGAGATGATGCGAGTGAAGCATTATGGTTTGATATAACATTTAATGATGAGATATTGACATTTGCTAATAAAGAGAAAAATATTACGATTAAATATTCGCTTAAGGAAAAGACATTTAAAAATGGCTGTATCAGCGTGAAGAGTTACATTCCGGAACTTATAAGTTATGAGGCGTTAGCATTTGACCACGCCCAGATTATCCTGGAGGGACTTATGAGATTAAGGAATAAGACACAATATAGTGATGTTGCATTTAATCTTATGCATAAGGAATTCACACTTCCAGATTTGCAGAGAGTGTACGAGATTATACTTGGAAAGCAGTTGTATAAGACAAGTTTTAAAAGAAGTATAAATGATAAAATAAAGTCCGTTAATAAAAAAGGTGTATCAATAACAGGCAATAAATTATCAGAGTTATATGTATACAGTAATGACAGTCAGGAGTAAGTGTAGCAGCACAGGAACGGAGGATTATTTATGAAATTAAATCCAATTATAGTAAGTCTTTTGGAAACAGATATGTACAAGTTCAGTATGGGACAGGCAATTTACCACCAGTTCTCTGATTATAAGACAACCTGGACATTTAAGTGCAGGAATAAAGATGTACATTTTACAGAAGAGATGGTAGAAGAAATCAGAGAGCAGATAAAGCATTTCTGTACTTTAAGATTTACAGAGGACGAGCTTGATTATCTTGAAAATGTTAAGTGGATGAAAGGAAGTTATGTTGATTTCTTAAGATTATGGCAGGCAAGATATGCTGATTTTAAGATTACAACTGATGCAGAATGTGGACTTAGCATAGAAACTTTTGGAACGTGGCTTAATACTTCATTATATGAGATACCAACACTTGCGATTGTCAATGAAGTGTATTTCAGAATGGCATATAATTATGATGAACTTCTTAAGAGCTTTAAGGAAAGATTAAGTGCCAAGGTTGCGGCACTTGAGGCCGATGAGGCTGATGAAGCACAAGGAAAGAATGTATACAGGCTTGGAAGCTTTAGTGAATTCGGACTTAGAAGAAGATTATCATCAGAGGCACAGGAACTTGCGGTTAAGACACTTGCAGAGGCTGACTATAATGGTAATTCTTTGTTCGTAGGAACAAGTAATGTATATCTTGCCAAGAAATATAATCTTACACCTGTTGGAACAATGGCACACGAGTGGATAATGTGTACAGGACAGGGCAACCATAAGCACAATCCGGCATATTCTAACTGGTATGCACTTGATGCCTGGGTAAGGGAATATGGAATTCTTAATGGTATTGCACTTACAGATGCGATAACAACAGACTGCTTCTTAAAGGATTTCCAGCTTACTTATGCAACACTTTTTGGAGGTGTAAGACATGACAGCGGCGACCCATACGAATGGGGAGATAAGATGATTAAGCATTATGAGAGTCTTGGGATAGATGCTGCTAATAAGACATTATTATTCAGTGACAGCCTTGACTTTGACAGGGCTGACAAGCTTTACAGATACTTTAATGCAAAAGCTAAGGTTGCATTTGGAATAGGAACATATATAAGTAATGATACAGATGTTCCGGCACTTAATATAGTAATGAAGACTACTAAATGTAATGGAATGGACGTTGCTAAGATTTCAGATAATCCGGGAAAGGGTATGTGCAAAAATCCAGAATATGTTGAATATCTCCAAAGATGCATAGACTGGAGGATGAATAACGACAGATAATAAGGCAGGTAACTGCAAATAAACATAAGAGAGAGGAAATATATGCAGTATACACTTAGTAATGATAATTTTGAGGTGATTGTAGATAGTAAGGGCTGTGAGATAGTATCAGTTATTAGAAAGAGCGATAATAAGCAGTATATATGGTCAGGACAGCCAGACATATGGAAAAGACATACACCAGTATTATTCCCGCTGGTTGGAAGGTATAAGAACGATACTTCAATATACGAGGGAAAAGAATATCATATGACACAGCATGGTTTTGCAAGAGATATGGAGTTTAGTCTTGTTATGAAGGATAATAGTGCCGTGGTAATGAAACTGGAGTCTGATGAGAACACTAAAGCTGTATATCCTTTTGACTTTGAGTTAAAGATAACACACAGACTGGCAGATAATAATGTCATAACTATATGGGAAGTTGTGAATAAGGATAATAAAGAGATGTATTTCAGCATTGGTGGACATCCGGCTTTTGTGTGTGGTGAAAATGCCATTGGAGCACAGGTAAGATTCGAAACCAAAGAGAATGGAATACAATACCATTTGTTATCAAAGGATGGACTTGTACAGCCAGATATCCATTATATGCCAATCACTAATAAAAATGTGACATTGACAGAGAATTTCTTTGATAAGGATGCTTATATTATTGAGAACAGCGACATAAAATGTGTAAGCCTTTGTAAAGATTGCAAACTGGTTGTTGAGGTTATATTTGATACACCGGTATTTGGATTGTGGTCATCAGCAGGAAAAGGAGTACCTTTTGTGTGCATAGAGCCTTGGTATGGACGTGCTGATGCAGTAGATTTTAACTGCAGGCTTACAGACAGGGAGTGGGGCAATAAGCTTGCAGTTGGGAAAGTGTTCAGCGGTGGTTATAAGATGAGGTTTATGTAACTTTTAATCATTTAATTGTCGTCCGGTACTATCCATATGGAAGTTATCTTTTAAGATAAGCTGTGATATAGGAACAATCTCATACCCTTGCTGTTCAAGATTAGTAAGGACGGTATCGAGTGCATCAGCCGTGAATTTAGCACCGTTGTGCATAAGAATTATAGAGCCGTTGCCAAGTGCTTTGTGCGTGGTGATGGTTTTTATAATGTTTTCAACGCCGTAGTCCTTCCAGTCAAGAGAGTCAACGTCCCATTGTACAGGATAGTGGTTACAGCCATATATAGTATTAATTAGTTCAGAATTATAATCACCATAAGGAGGGCGGAACAGGAAACAGTTGTATCCTGTGAGTTCTTCTATTTTCTGGTGTACAGACATAATTTCCTCTTTCTGTGAGGCAGTATCAAGCTTACTCATCTGTTTGTGGTTCTCGCTGTGATTTCCAAGGTCGTGGCCGCGACTGTATATCTCTTTAACCATATCAGGATAAGTTGATACCCAGCCTCCCGTCATAAAAAATGTAGTCTTTACATTATGTTTATCTAAAACGTCCAGTATCTGGATAGTATCGTCAGCACCCCACGCAGCATCAAAAGATATCGAAATCTGTTTCTTGTCAGTCTGCACGCAGTATATTGGCAGTGCTTTTTTTCCTGCCTGACAATCACCAGTTATATTACCTCCGCCAATTCCATTAATAACAGCCGAACTATTGGCATATGCACCGTGTTGTGTGAATATTGTCGTGTATATGTAAAAAAAAGTAGCAAGACTAAGAAGTATTATGGAAAGTAATACTGATAATTTGTAATGGCTGATCTTCATTGTAATCCTCATTTCTGTATGATACAGGCACTTATTGTTGGAATATTATATGTTAAAGTCAAAGTTAATATGACGGTTTACATTATTAGTTTTTGACAAAACAATGTATACAAGATAAAGGTAAATGTAGTATATTATCTGTATTGGCGCATTAGTTCAGGGTGCGTAAAATGTGCACTGGTGAATATTATAATAACGCTTATGCTTATCATTTAATCAGGAAAGGAACAGAGTGATATGGGAAAGTATACTAAGCAGGACATATTTAGAATGGTTGAGGAAGAAGATGTTGAATTTATCAGACTTCAGTTTACTGATATGTTCGGAGTTTTGAAAAATGTAGCTATTACATCAAGCCAGTTAGGAAAAGCACTTGATAACAAATGTATGTTTGATGGTTCTTCAGTAGAAGGATTTGTAAGAATTGAAGAGTCGGATATGTATCTTTATCCGGACTATGATACATTTGAGATATTCCCATGGAGACCACAGCAGGGCAAAGTTGCAAGGCTTATATGCGATGTGTATACACCTGATGGTAAGCCATTTGAAGGTGATCCACGCTGGATTCTTAAGAAAGTAATTAAAGAAGCTGAGGATATGGGATATGTATTCGAGGTAGGACCTGAATGTGAATTCTTCCTGTTCCACACAGATGATAACGGACTGCCAACAACACTTTCACACGAGAAAGCTGGATATTTTGATTTAGGTCCAACAGATTTAGGTGAAAATGTAAGACGAGATATGGTGCTTACACTTGAAGATATGGGCTTTGAAATAGAAGCTTCACATCACGAGGTTGCACCAGCACAGCACGAGATTGATTTTAAATATGATGAGGCGTTAAAGACAGCCGATAATATAATGACATTTAAGCTTACAGTAAAGACTATAGCTAAAAGACACGGACTTTATGCAACATTTATGCCAAAGCCAAAGTATGGAATTAATGGCTCAGGTATGCACGTTAATATGTCACTTGCCAAGGACGGAAAGAATATATTTGCTGATGAGAATGACACACTTGGTTTGTCAGAGGATGCATATCATTTTATAGCAGGACTTATGAAGCACGCAAAGGGTATGGCGGTACTTACTAATCCATTAGTAAATTCTTATAAGAGATTAGTTCCGGGTTATGAAGCTCCTGTATATATTGCGTGGTCAGCAACTAACAGAAGTCCGCTTATAAGAATTCCGGCTTCAAGAGGACAGGGTACAAGAGTTGAATTAAGAAATCCAGACCCATCAGCTAATCCATATCTTGTACTTGCAACCTGCCTTGCGGCTGGTCTTGATGGAATTAAGAATAAACTTGAGGTTCCAGCAAGTGTTGACTGTAATATATTTGAGATGACAGATGAAGAAAGAAAGCAGGCGGCTATAGAGGTGCTTCCTGAAAGTCTTTATGATGCTGTCAGATATCTTAACGAGGATAAGTTCATATGTGATGTATTAGGAGAACATATTACATCTAAGTACACAGAGGCCAAGTTAAGAGAATGGAACGATTACAAGACACAGGTTACCCAGTGGGAACTTGATGAATACCTTTACAAATTTTAAAAACTGACTGTGATAAGAGGTTAGAATATGTCTACATTAATAGTTGCGTTTCCGAAAATAGAGGAGGCCAAGGCGGTTCGCAGTCTTTTAGTAAGGAGAGGTTATGATGTGGCAGTTCCATGTACAAGCGGTGCTCAGGCTATCAATCAGGCTGATAATCTGTCAGACGGAATTATAATATGTGGTTATAAGTTGTCTGATAATATGTTGTATTCAGAACTATACGAATACAAGCCAAAGAGTTTTGAAATACTGCTTGTCGCCTCGCAGAATTTGTGGGAGGAATGTCACGACAGCAATGTTGTATGCGTTGCTATGCCGATTAAAGTTAATGATTTATTATCTACAATTGAGATTATGCAGCAATCACAGATTCGCCGCAGAAGAAAAGCGAGAACCACGCCAAGGCAGAGAAGCCCGGAGGAACAAAAGATAATAGATACTGCGAAGCATATGCTTATGGAAAAGAATAATATGACTGAGCAGGAAGCATTCCGTTATATACAAAAATGCAGTATGGACAGCGGTAATACTATGGTAGAATCGGCGACTATGGTTATGAGTATATTTACGGATGCGTAACACTAAAGATGGGTATTAAAGAAAGATATAGATGTAACAGATTGGTATTATTAATGAAAGATACTGATATATAATTTTATAGTAAGGTGATTGGAGGATATATGGTATTTACAAAAATGCACGGAGCAGGCAATGATTATGTATATGTTGACTGCACTAAAGAAGAATTAGATAATCCAAGTGAGGTTGCAATTAAGGTAAGTGACAGACATACAGGAATAGGCTCGGACGGACTTATCCTTATAAAGTCATCAGATAAGGCTGATTTCTTTATGGAAATGTACAATGCTGACGGCTCACAGGGAAAGATGTGCGGCAATGGCATACGTTGTGTCGGAAAGTATGTATATGATAATGGTCTTACAGATAAGACAACAGTAAAGATTGATACACTTGCTGGTATAAAGATACTCGAATTAAATATAGGTACAGACGGAAAGGTCGCAACAGCAAAGGTTAATATGGGATGTCCGGTTCTTGAAGCCGCAGATATTCCGATGGATATAAGTGCATTAAAGGATTATAAAGCTGTATACAAGGATATACTTTCTAACGCCAAGCATACAGGACTTAGCAAAGTTGCAGTAAAGGCACTTAGTGAAGTAACCAACGCCGTTGTAGCAGAAAAGATAGAAGTTAATGGCGGTATATATGAGATAACAGGCGTATCAATGGGTAATCCACACGGAATAGTGTATCTTGATAAAGATATTGATATAAAGAAGTTTGCAATTGAACAAATCGGACCTCATTTTGAAAGCCATATGGCATTTCCAGAAAGAGTTAATACTGAATTCATTCAGGTAGTTGATAAAAAAAATCTTAATATGAGAGTATGGGAGAGAGGTTCAGGGGAAACCCTTGCATGTGGTACTGGTGCCTGTGCAAGCCTTGTGGCGACAGTGCTTAATGGCATGTGCGATATTGATGCAACACTTCATCTTCTTGGTGGCGATCTTAATATAAGCTGGGATACAGAGTCAGGAAATGTGTATATGGAAGGTCCTGCAACAACAGTATTTACAGGTACAATAGAAATTTAGCAGATATTTAAGGAAGTGAGGAAAAAGTATATGGATATGAAGGATTTTTTAAATGTTCTAGCTTCTAAAGAGCCGGTTCCTGGAGGAGGGGGAGCCTGCGGATATGTGGCAGCAGTAGGAATGGCATTGGGCAATATGGTGCTTTCTTTGACAACAGGAAAGAAAAAATATGCAGAATATCAGGAAGAAATAGAAGAACTTATTGTTAAAGCGGGCGACATTACTAACAGATTGTACGAGTGTATGGATAAGGATGCCAAGGCATTTAAGCCGTTATCAGAAGCTTACGGACTTCCTAAGGATACAGAAGAACAGTTAGAGCACCGTAATAAGGTTATGGAAAATGCTTTGCTTATTGCAAGTGAAGCTCCTCTTTCTATGATGGAGCTTATAGTTGAGGCAATAAAGCTTATTGACAGAATATCGGTTATTGGAAGCAGGATTGCAATCAGTGATGCAGGTGTTGGTGTACAGATGTGCAAGGCGGCTCTTAACGGAGCTTCATTAAATGTGTATATCAATACAAAGCTTATGAAAAATATTGATGTTGCAGAAGATATGAATACTAAAGCTGACGAGCTTGTAATTACAGGCAATGAACTTGCTGATAAAGTATATGACAGGGTTATGGATTGTGTACATCCATAATAATCACAAAGATATTGGCATTGTAGTTATATAAAAATACCAGGATAACAATATATACAGTCAGAATAATGGAGGTATTATCTAATGGAAATATTAAAAGGACTGCCAGTTGCTAATTCTATTAATGAGCAGCTTATAGAAGATATTAAGAATATAGATGGGGAACTTCCACATCTTGCAATAATAAGAGTTGGTGAAAGACCGGATGACTGTTCATATGAACGTGGAGCAGTAAAGAAAATGGATAAAGTAGGTGTAAGATGTACAACATATACATTTGCGGCAGATATATCTAATGATGAATTTCAGAAGGAATTCGACCAGATTAACAATAATCCCGACATAGATGGAATCCTTCTCTTAAGACCATTGCCAAAGCATATTGATGAGAAGGCTGTCGAGAACAGAATAGACCCAAGAAAAGACCTTGATGGAATATCACCGGTTAATCTTGCTAAGGTATATGCAGGAGATGAAACAGGATATGCACCTTGTACAGCGGAGGCTGTTATAGAGATGTTAGATTATGCAGGTGTAGATATTAAAGGCAAGAGAGTTACAGTAGTTGGAAGAAGCCTTGTTATTGGTAAGCCTGTGGCTATGCTTCTTATGAAAAGAAATGCAACAGTTACAGTTGTACATACAAAGACAGTCGATATGGCGGCGACCTGTAAGCATGCAGAGATACTTGTTGCAGCGGCAGGCTCAGCAAAGATGATAAAGCCTGAATATGTTGCAGATGGTGCTGTTGTTATTGATGTTGGAATAAATGTTGATGAGGAAGGAAAGCTCTGCGGAGATGTGGATTTTGAAGCAATAGGGAATATTGCCTCAATCGCAACTCCAGTACCGGGCGGTGTTGGCTCAGTTACAACATCTGTACTTGCCAAGCATTTAGTGAAAGCTGCACATATGAGATAATGCTTATTAAGCTTTAGTTATACATTAACATACACTAGCAGATAGTTAATATTTATTAAGGTATTAATGAACTTATAGGATAAAAGACTTATAGGACAAAATGTGTTGATAGAAACCGCCGCCAGCCTTTAATTTCAATGGCTGACGGCGGTTTAATCTTTATATTAATGTGTCTGTAAAAATGTTATAACAAGTTCTACAATAAATACTGATGCACAGCTTAACATTGCAACCTGAAAAAGGCTTTTTCCAATCCACGCAAGCACGATGGCTATTACAAAAGCGATAGCCGCTGATATTATACTGGAGGTTGCAGATAATATCGCTGGAAAAGTCATAATAGCAAGTGTTACATAAGGCACATAGTAAAGAAATGATTTAACTGTGATATTTTTAATCTCTTTTCGTATCAGTGTAAGAGGGAGAACTCTTACAAGATATGTTACAAGAGCCATAATTAATATGTATATGTATGTATTATGTGTAGGCATAAATAATCTCCCAATTCTATATAGGTAATATGTTTCTTAAGTATTATTAGTAGCATTAGTGTTATCAGCACTTCTGGCATTCTCTTCCTTCACAGGAAAAAGAATTGCTGCCGCAAGTGAGATGATAACTGTTAATATAATAATTCGAGTTCCAGAGGAAATGCTGCTTATAACAGGGGCATAGCTGAATATACAGCTTATAATCATTGATATTGCTACAACGCCTGCAATTATGTGATTTTTCCTTGCCGGAGGAATTATTATTGCAATGAACATTCCGTATAATCCGACACTTAAAGCACTTACAATATTAGCTGGAAGTATATTTCCAAACAGCACGCCGAAGTATGTTCCAAGAACCCACGCGGGTGAGGCTACAAGAACCATTCCGTACATATATGCGGGGTTGAGTTTTTCAGGAACAGATACTGTCAGTCCGAATATCTCATCAGTAACGAACAATCCCATAATAAGTCTGTGAAAAAATGGTATTTTATTATCTAATTTCTGGCTTAAGGCACACGACATAAGAAAATATCGTGCATTAATTATAAGTTCCATAACAGCAATCTCTGTATATGCAGCAAGTGCCGCAATAAGTGTAAATCCGGCAAACTCACCAGCAGAAGCGTGGCATGTTATGCTTGCAAGGGCAGCCTGTAAGGCGGTCAGTCCTGCATTCTTAGCGGCAATTCCCAACGTAAAAGAAACAGCAAGGTAGCCAAGTGCTATAGGCATACCGTTGTGAATTCCTTTTTTTAACCAATAAGAGGTTGAATTATTCATATATTCTCCAATCTTGCAAAATAATATAAAAATTGCAATAGACATTAAAGCTTATGCAAACCACTATGATACAACAAATGCTATATTTTTACAATGTTTTCATCTGGTGCAATGTCAAAAGTTTAACAAATATATAAAAATGGATATGCTATTTTAGTAAAAGTATTTGAAAATCGACTTACACTTGTGCATATATTACAAAAATATTATCAGAAATTTATAAAGTTTTGATAATTGATTATAAACCGGTATACTGGTATACTGCAAGTGTCAAAGGAAATGACAAATAAGTAACAAACAGGAAAATTTAACAAGTATCTAAAAAGCTAACAAGTAAACAAAATATTTAATTCACAGGAGGATTTAATTATGAACACAACATTTGCTTTAGGAAACGGATTAAAGGTAATCGATCTTACAAAGCCATTAGACCCAAAGACAGAGTCAAGAAGATGCCACCTTATCAGATATAACACAGGCGGACCAATTCCTGATTTCCACACAGCAATGGATCTTACAAGCCACTTAGGAACACATTGCGAGTGTCCTTATCATCACGATGACAACTGGCCATCAGTTGCTGAACTTCCACTTACAACATTTATGGGAAGAGCAATATATGTTGACTTCAAGGATACACTTCCTCACAGAAAGCACATCAGTGCGGCAGACCTTGACAAGGCAACAGAAGGCTGGGTAAAGGAAGGTGATATTCTTATCATCGACTCATCTTACAAGCTTGACCCATTCACACCTGATACTAATACAGACAAGGATCAGAGATTATTAGTAAATGGTGAGACAGCACAGTGGTGTGTAGACCACAAGATTAAGTGTGTAGGCTTCGGTGATGGTGTTTCAATTGAGAACTGCAACGAAGATGTTAAGCCTTTCCACGACATCTGTATGGCAGAGAACATCGTATTCCTTGAAGTATTAAAGAACCTTGATAAGCTTTCACAGGATACATTCTTTATGTCATACTCACCACTTCCAATATATGGCTTAGATTCTTGCCCAATCAGAGCTTATGCTATTGAAGGTCTTGCAGAATTCACCCGCTAATCAGTGAAAAATGTATTTAATATAATATAATATGCTGGCGGTCTTAAGGGCTGCCGGCAGCAATAGAAATAATAAAAAAATATTTATTACCGCAATAGCAAAAATAATAAATAAAGAAAAATATTTATTACGGTAATAATAAACAGATAAAAGAAGAATATTTTAAGAAGAAATAATATTTAAGATAACAAAAATGTGAAGAAATGGAGGCGTACTATGAAGATAGCGGTACTTGGAGCTGGTGCCATGGGTTCTATATATGGTGGACATCTTTCTGCTGACAATGATGTATATATGATTGATAAGAAGGCAGAACTTGTAGATAAGATTAATGCAGACGGATTAAAGTTATTTGAGAATAATACAGATGTAATATATCACCCAGCAGCATTACTTAGTAGTGAAGGAATAGGTGAAGTAGATTTAGTAATTATATTTGTCAAGGCTTTATATTCAAGAGCAGCACTTATGGAGAATAAGGGAATAATAGGAGATAACACATATGTAATGACTCTTCAGAATGGTGCAGGCCACGAAGACATTATCTTGGAATTTGTTCCTAAGGAAAGAATTATCATAGGTACAACAGAAGATAATGGAGCAATCCTTGGTGACGGATATGTAAGAAGAGGCGGCAAGGGCAAGACCAATATCGGTATGCTTGTTGAAGATTCACAGCATATGCTTGACAAAGTTAAGGTCTGTCTTGACTCTTGTGGATTTGATACACACATTTATGATAATATCCAGCAGCTTATATGGGACAAGCTGTTTACTAATGTTTCACTTAGTGCTCTTACAGGAGTTCTTCAGGTTCCAATCGGATTTATCGCAACAGATGAATATGCATGGAATATGACAGTTACTCTTATAAAAGAGGCAATGCAGGTAGCTAAAGCTATGGGGCTTGAGTTTAATGAAGAAGAGATGATTGAACGGGTAAGAAATACATCTCTTAATTCTCCAGAAGGAAGAACATCTATATATGCAGACCTTAAGGCAGGAAGGCTTACGGAGGTTAATACAATCAGCGGTGCGGTAGTTAAGGCTGGTGACAGATTGGGAGTTCCAGTTCCATCACATAAGATGATTGTTAATATGGTTCATGCAATGGAGAACAAAAGCAAGAATAATGTAGAATAAAATATAAATGTATATATTATAGAATTTCATATTTATAATAGAATGGAGTTTTGTTATGATATTTTCATCAATTAATACAAAGGATGATTTTAAGAATTATCCAGCAGCAGTACAAAGAGCAATAGAATATTTAAAGAACAATGATTTTACTAAAATGGAAACAGGCGTATATGAGATAGAAGGAAAGCTTATGTATGCACAGGTATTCGACGCTGAGACAGAACCATTAGAGGCAAGAAAGCCGGAATACCACGAGAAATATCTTGATGTACAGTTCCTTGTAACAGGAAGGGAAAAGTTAGGCTTCACACCAGATACAGGTAACTACGAAGTGGCAGAAAGATATGATGAGAGAGATCTTATATTTGTTAAAGATGTAGAAAATGAAGGCTTTATCACATCAACACCAGGCTGTTTCTGTGTATTCTTCCCTACAGATATTCACAGACCACAGGTTGCAGATGGAGAGCCTATGAAGGTAAGAAAAGTTGTAGTTAAAGTAAGTGTAGAACTTTTAAAGTAATTCACTTGTATGCAAAAGCATAAGAATGGAGGATTTTATGGGTAAAAAATTGATGGCATTATTATTATGCGTATGTTTAATGGCCAGCTTTACACTTACGGGATGCGGAAGTAAAAGTGCAGATGGTCAGGAAGTTAAGGTTATCAGAGTAGCATTTAACCAGAATGAAAATCACCCACAGTATAAAGCTATGAAGGAGCTTGGTAAGAAGTTCGAGAAAGCTACTAATGGCAGATACAAAATGACTATATATGCTAACGGTGTACTTGGTGAGCAGGGTTCTATGGCAGAATTCATCAGAACTGGTGCACTTGATATGGCTATAGTACCATGTTCAGTTCCAGAAGGATATGATTCTAACTTTGCTATTGTCGGTGCACCTTATCTTTATCAGGATATGGATCATTTAAGAAGAGCAACAGAATCAGGGGTATTTACAGACCTTTTCAAGTCAACAAGAAAGTACAATTTTGAAGTCCTTACAATATATACAGCAGGTGAAAGAAATATATATGCTGACAAGCCTATCAACTCAGCAGATGATCTTAAGGGTATGATTGTAAGAGTAAATGATAGTACAACATATCTTAATATGGTTAAGTATATGGGTGGTACAGGTACAGCAATGTCACAGTCAGAAGTGTATACAGCACTTCAGCAGGGTGTAATTGATGCAGGTGAGAACAGTGAGCTTGTATATTCAGATTTCAAGCATTATGAAGTAGCTAAATATTACTCATATACAAGACATATTGTTCACCCTGATGTAGTTGTAGCAAGTACTAATTTCCTTGACAGCATGTCAGAAGAAGATAGAGCAATATTTGATAAGCTTGTAATGGAATCAACAGAATATGAATTTGATACATTTAAGGAAGCTGTTGAGGCAGGTAAGAAAGAAGCAGAAGAACACGGTGCAATCTTTGTGTATCCGGATACTAACGAATTCAGGGAAAAATGCCAGCCATTACTTGATAGTATTGCTAACCAGTCAGATATGACAAAGGATATTTATAATAAAGTAGAAGCTTTAAGAGAGGAGAATTAATATGAAGACAGTAAAAAATATATTAGATAAAGTAACTTCGTATGCAAGTGTATTCATATTTATAATGATGGTACTTATGGTAACTTATCAGGTTGTTGCCAGATACATTTTCTCAGCTCCAAGCAGTGTAACAGAAATACTTACAAGATATTCATTTGTATGGTTAATAATCATATCTGCAACATATATGTTTGGACAGAGAGAGCACATTAATATTGCAGTAGTAAAAGATAAGCTTCCTAAGAAAGCTAAGAGAATCGTCAATATAATAATTGAATGTGTAACAATCGCATTTGCTGGTCTTATAATGGTATTTGGTGGTTTTAAGATTACACATATGAACTTCGTACAGTTTGACTCAATCTTGCATATTCCAACAGGTATTATATATTCAATTATTCCAATATGCGGCGTAATAATTATCTTTTACAGCATATACAATATCGGACTTGAACTTAAAAAAGATGAAGCATAAAGGTACGCAATGCACATAAGTGCATAGAAATGAGAGGTATATATGAGTATAGCATTACAGGTAGCCTTAGTAATGGTTACAATACTGGTTGTACTGCTTGTTATCGGCGCTCCAATCGGTGTAGCAATTGGTATGTCATCAGCAGTATCAATGATATGTATGATTCCAGCAGATGTTTCATTTGCAACTTCTGCTCAGAGAATATTTGCGGGTTCTAATTCATTCTCGCTTATAGCAATTCCATTCTTCATTCTTGCAGGTAATATAATGAATAATGGTGGTATAGCAACAAGACTTGTTAATTGTGCCAAGGTAATCAGTGGACGTATGCCAGGTGCACTTGCACAGTCAAATGTAGTAGCTAATATGTTATTCGGAGCTATATCAGGTTCTGGTGCAGCAGCAGCCGCTGCTATGGGTGGTACAATCGGACCACTTGAAGAAAAAGAAGGATATGACAAGAACTACAGTACAGCAGTAAACGTAGCATCTGCTCCAGTAGGTATGTTAATTCCACCAAGTAACACAATGATCGTATATTCAAGCGTTGCAGGAAGCGTATCAATCGCAGCACTCTTTATGGCAGGTTATATTCCAGGTCTTCTCTGGGGTGGTGCAGTTATGATACTTGCAGGAATTATGGCTAAGAAGCGTGGTTATCAGGCAGAGCAGAGAGTTCCAGTTAAGGTTGCTCTTAAGACATTCTGGCAGGCAATCCCAAGCCTTTTACTTATCGTAATCGTAATCGGAGGTATCCTTGGTGGTATCTTCACAGCAACAGAAGGTTCTGCTATCGCAGTAGTATATGCAACAGTATTATCACTTATATATAAGGCTTTCAAGATTAAAGACATTCCAAGAATTGTTCTTGAAGCAGCTAAGACAACAGGCATCATTACATTTATGATCGGACTTTCATCAATTATGTCATGGGCTATGGCATTTACAGGAATTCCAGATATGATAGCAAATGCAATACTTGGTCTTACAACTAATAAGTATCTTATCTTACTTCTTATCAACGTATTATTACTTGTAGTTGGTACATTTATGGATGTAACACCAGCGATACTTATCTTTACACCAATTTTATTACCAATCTGTAAGTCATTCGGAATGGATCCAATTCACTTTGGTATCTTACTCTGCTTTAACTTATCAATTGGTACAATAACACCACCTGTAGGAACAATCCTCTTTACAGGCTGCAGAGTTGGTGGAACTACAATCGAAAGCGTAATAAAGACATTGCTTCCATACTTTGCAATAATACTTATTGCTCTCTTGCTTGTAACTTATATACCAATGCTTTCAATGTTCCTTCCTAAGGTACTTGGACTTGTATAAATAAAGGTATATAGATAAGAAAAGGTACTATTAACTGATAAAGAACAGCACTATTAATAACGATAAAATGTGGATATACACCACATTTATATAAACTTTTTTCCTAATATTATGTATGGAAACCGTATTGGTCATATGGCTGATACGGTTTCTTTTTACCATGAATTATGGTATGCTGTTAATAATAATTGTTATGGAGGGAGCATATGCCATTTACACATTTACACGTCCATACAGAGTATTCACTTCTGGACGGTTCAAGTAAAATAAAAGAGATAACTAAAAGAGCGGCAGAGCTTGGAATGGATAGTCTTGCGATAACAGACCATGGTGTTATGTACGGAGTTATTGATTTCTACAGGGCTGCAAAGGATGCAGGAATAAAGCCTATTCTTGGTTGTGAGGTGTATGTTGCTCCGGGTTCAAGATTTGATAAGGAAGCAGGAACAGGTGATGATAAATATAACCACCTTGTTCTGTTAGCAGAGAATAACAAGGGTTACCAGAACCTGATGAAGATTGTATCAAGGGGCTTTACAGAAGGTTTTTATTATAAGCCAAGAGTTGATAAAGAAGTATTAAGGGAATTCAGTGAGGGCATAATCGCATCAAGTGCCTGCCTTGCAGGTGAAGTTCAAAGATACCTTACAAGAGGAATGTATGAGGAGGCTAAAAGGGTAGCACTGGAATATCAGGACATATTTGGCAAGGGCAATTTCTTCCTTGAATTACAGGACCACGGAATTGCAGAACAGCATTATGTCAATCCACAGCTTTTAAGAATGTCTGAGGAGACAGGAATTGAGCTTATATGTACTAATGATGTGCATTATACCTATGCAGACGATGCAGATGCACACGATATACTGCTCTGTATACAGACAGGAAAGAAAGTTACAGATGAGAACAGAATGAGATATACAGGCGGACAGTATTATCTTAAATCACCGGAAGAAATGTCCGATTTGTTCAAATATTCACCGCAGGCAATCGCTAATACAGAAAAGATTGCACAAAGATGTAATGTAGAGATAGAATTTGGAGTTACCAAGCTCCCCAAATTTGCAGTGCCAGAGGGCTATACATCCTGGACATATCTTAATTATCTGTGTTACGAGGGACTTAAGAAAAGATATCCAAATCAGGCGGCAGATATATCTGTTGAGGATTTTGTCAGAAAGGCAGAGGAGGAAGCAGTTGAGGATAGAAAAGATGTAGTTATTAAGATTGCCAGGGATACTAATAATATATTTGAAAGATTGGCATATGAACTTTCAGTCATATATTCAATGGGATATGTAGATTATTTCCTTATTGTATGGGATTACATTAATTATGCTAAAAGGCACGATATACCGGTCGGTCCGGGAAGAGGTTCAGCGGCAGGAAGCATAGTATCTTACTGCCTTGAGATTACAGACCTTGACCCTATTAAATACAGCCTTATCTTTGAGCGTTTCTTAAATCCTGAACGTGTATCTATGCCCGATATTGACGTGGATTTCTGTTATGAGAGAAGACAGGAAGTAATAGATTATGTAGTTGCCAAGTATGGTAAGGATTGTGTATCACAGATTGTTACATTTGGTACTATGGCAGCCAGGGCTGTTATAAAGGATGTTGGAAGAGTGTTAGACCTTCCATATGCTATGGTTGATAATATTGCCAAGATGGTTCCAAGAGAGATTGGAATTACAATAGATAAAGCAATTAATGAAAATCCAGACCTTAGAAATGAATATGAGAACAATGAGGCTGTAAGAGATTTAATTGATAAGAGTAAAAGGCTTGAGGGACTTCCACGGCACGCATCTATGCACGCCGCAGGAGTTCTTATATGTGGAAAGCCAGTAGAAGATTATGTTCCGTTATCAACTGGATCTGACGGTGCAGTAGTTGCCCAATTTGTAATGACAACGCTTGAAGAATTAGGACTTCTAAAAATGGATTTCCTTGGTCTTAGAACACTTACAGTTATTAAAGATGCAGAAAATCTTATTAAAAAGCACAATAAGGACTTCTCTATAGATAAGATTGACTACACTGATAAAGGGGTATTTGATGCGATAAGTACAGGAAGATGTGATGGTATATTCCAGCTTGAAAGTGCAGGAATGAAGTCATTTATGAAGGAATTAAAACCTAGCAATCTGGAAGATCTGATAGCGGGTATATCATTATACAGACCAGGTCCTATGGACTTTATTCCACAGTATATAGAAGGTAAGAATAACCAGCAAAATGTTACTTATGCCTGCCCACAGTTAGAACCAATTCTTAAACCAACCTATGGCTGTATTGTGTATCAGGAACAGGTTATGCAGATTGTACGAGATCTTGCTGGATATTCGTGGGGACGAAGTGACCTTGTCCGTAGAGCAATGTCTAAGAAAAAAGCATATGTTATGGAGCAGGAGCGTAAGAATTTCATATATGGCAATCCAGAAGAAGGTGTTAAGGGCTGTGTTAATAATGGTATAGATGAGACGGTTGCAGGAAAGATATATGATGATATGATTGATTTTGCAAAGTATGCCTTCAATAAATCCCACGCTGCCTGCTATGCAGTTGTATCGTTCCAGACAGCATTTTTAAAGACATATTATCCAGTAGAATTTATGGCGGCACTTATGACATCAGTAATTGATAATACATCAAAGGTAGCGGGATATATATACGCCTGTAAGCAGATGAATATCAATATTCTTCCACCAGATGTTAACGAGTCGCAGATGGAATTCTCAGTAGATAATGGTGGCATACGTTTTGCAATGGCAGGAATTAAGTCACTTGGAAGACCGACAATCAATGCAATTATAAATGAAAGAACAAGTAATGGTACTTTCACATCAATGCAGGATTTTATTAATCGTATGTCAGATGCACTTAATAAAAGGGCAGTAGAGAACTTTATTAAGGCGGGAGCATTTGATACCTTTGGTAACAAGAGGCGTGCGATGATGCTTGTGGCAGATAGTATGCTTGATAATGCGGTTAAGCAGAAGAAAGATTCGATGTCTGGACAGATGTCACTGTTTGATTTTGTCGGCGAGGAAGAAAAGAAAGATTATGAGATAAAAGTTCCGGATGTTACGGAATACACTAAGGAAGAACTGCTTGGTTACGAGAAAGAAATTCTTGGTGTATATGTAAGCGGACATCCTCTTGATGAATACACTGGAATGGTGAAGAAATATATAACCAATGTAACAACAGATTTTGAGATAGATGATGAGACAGGCGAAACTAAGGTAAGAGATGGCAATACTGCTACGATTGGCGGAATGATAATGAATAAGAGCGTTAAGACAACCAAGAACGGACAGCTTATGGCATATCTTACAATTGAGGATCTTGTTGGAACTGTTGAGGTAATCGTATTTCCGAGGAACTTTCTTATTAACCGGCCAGTTATAGATACAGCAGATAAGGTGTTTGTTACAGGAAGGGTTCAGGCAAATGCAGATGAGAATGCAAGGCTTATATGTGATAAGGTTATAGATTTTAACACTGTTCCAAGAAAGCTCTGGATAAGATTTGAGAGTGAAGAAGAATACCAGTCAAAGCAGAGTGAGCTTAATGATATTCTTTACAATTCAGATGGAAAAGATTCTGTTATTATATATTGCACTAAAGAGAATAAAAGGATTGCCCTTCCTGCAAGCAGGACTGTACAGGTTAATTCAGAACTTCTTATGAAGCTTAAGGGTTTGTATGGAGATAAAAATGTTACGACAACATAAAATAATTGTATAAAAATATAGAATAAAAATTTAGATAAAAATTACCTAAAATAATATATCTTTTTAAAGATTTGTGGTACTATTAAAAAAGGTTAAACTATTTAGATAATTATAAAGCTGTAAGTGTTATAAAAGTTGTATCTGTTGACAGAGAATACTTTGTTACTTACAAGATATTTATGTGATGAATGTCATAGACTTTAGATGAAAGGGGAAATTATTTATGGCTAAAGAAATTAAAACAATCGGTGTATTAACAAGCGGTGGAGATGCCCCTGGTATGAATCCTGCAATCAGAGCTGTAGTAAGAACAGCTATTAACAAGGGACTTAAAGTAAAAGGAATTCAGAAGGGCTACAACGGTCTTATTAATGATGAGATTATCGATATGGATAAGAAGAGTGTTTCTGATATTATACAGAGAGGTGGTACAATTCTTTATACTGCAAGATGTCTTGAGTTTATGACAGAAGAAGGACAGAAGAAGGCTGCTGAGGTATGTAAAAAGCACGGGATTGATGGTATTGTTGTCATAGGTGGTGACGGGTCTTTCCGTGGAGCACAGAAGCTTGCTGAGACGGGAGTTAATACAATAGGTCTTCCAGGAACAATCGACCTTGATATTGCCTGTACAGACTATACAATTGGTTTTGATACAGCGGTTAACACTGCTATGGAGGCTATTGATAAGATAAGAGATACATCAACATCTCACGAAAGATGTAGTATTATTGAAGTAATGGGACGTAATGCAGGCTATATTGCACTTTGGTGTGGTATTGCTAATGGTGCAGAGGATATTCTTCTTCCAGAGAGATATAATGGTGATGAACAGGCAATAATTAATCACATTATTGACGGAAGAAAGAAAGGCAAGAAGCATCACCTTATAATTAATGCTGAAGGAATCGGACATTCAACAGGAATGGCAAGAAGAATAGAAGCTGCTACAGGAATAGAGACAAGAGCTACTATTCTTGGTTATATGCAGAGAGGCGGCTCACCTACATGTAAGGACAGAATGTATGCTTCTATTATGGGTTCTTATGCAGTTGATCTTTTAGTTGCAGGAAAGAGCAACAGACTTGTAGCTTATAAGGACGGAAGGTTCGTTGATTATGATATTGATGAGGCACTTGCCATGACTAAGGATATTAGTGATTATGAGTTTAATATAAGTGCTATGCTTTCTAACTAATTATACAGGAAATGGTGAAAAATGATTACAAGTACAAGTAGTTCGCAGGTTAAGCACGTAGTGAATCTGCAGAAAAAAGCAAAGTTAAGAAAAGAGGAGAAGCAGTTTGTTGTTGAGGGCGTGAAAATGGTGTCAGAAGCACCGGCAGACAGACTTGTAAAGGTATATATATCAGAGACATTTAAGGCTGATAATGAGGAATTCCTTGAAAGAATGAATTATGACAGCATAGGAAAAGATGTGCTGGAGATTGTGACAGACAACGTGTTTATGCGTATGGCAGATACACAGACACCACAGGGGATTATGGCAGTTGTCAGAATGACAGATACAGATTTAAAAGGTATACTTTCAGACAAGCGCAACCCATTACTTCTTATTATTGAAAATCTTCAGGATCCCGGTAATCTTGGAACTATTGTAAGAATGGCTGAGGGTGCAGGTGTTACAGGAATTATTATGAGCAGTAACACAGTTGATATATACAATCCTAAGACAATCCGCTCAACTATGGGTTCACTTTACCGTGTGCCGGTTATATATGTAGATGATATATGCGAGGCGGCTGATGTGTGTAAGTCTAAGGACGTGACAGTATATGCGGCGCACCTTAAGGGTACAGATAATTATAATAAGAAAGATTATACAAAGCCAACAGCATTTATGATTGGCAATGAGGGCAATGGACTTACAGATAAGTTGGCGGATAAGGCAGATGAATATGTAAGAATTCCAATGCAGGGTGAGGTTGAGTCACTTAATGCTGCTGTTGCGTGTACAATTCTTACATATGAAGCAGTAAGGCAGAGATTGTAATAATATGAAGAAATGTGTCGAAGGCATCTTTTTTAGGGTGTATTTTCATAAATATTTAATAAATGTTAAATCAGTAATATAAGCGCAAAGCCACGGAAACACTGTGTTCCGTGGCTTTTTGTAACAAATTTGACAAATTTGATTAACTTTGCTATTATACTTTTGTAACAAAATGTAACAATTCTGTAACATTTTGTAGGCGCATTTAACAACTTGTGCCGGAAAGGGAAAAACTTTATGAAACTTAGAAGTAGCAAAGCTGCTTGTTGTTTGGGAGCTACGCTGGTAGTGATGATGATGCCGGTTCTTCCAAAGGTAACAGACGCCAAACCTACCTATGAGCAACACGAAAGTACAATTACTGATACCGAGGTCAGAGTTGCATCATACGCAGCCAATGTTGAGGAAGTAATCTTAACAGGTTATGAAGAACAGCAGGGGCAGATGCAAAATAAAGCGCTTGCAATTACAGAACCTTATCTTGATGTATATTCAGCCGATGATGAGAATTCATCAGTTAATGGAAGACTTTATAAGAACACAGTGGTAGATGTGTTGGAAGTTAATGGCAGTATGACTAAGATAAGCTCAGGTAATTGCGAAGGATATACTAAGACAGCCGCTTTATTATTCAATCAGGAGGCAGAGGTTATAGCCCAGACTCTTGATGATGAAGATATCCTTACAGGATATACAATTGAAGAGGCAGAAGCAAAAGAGGCAGAGGAAGAAGCTGCCAGAATTGCCGAAGAAGAAAGAATTGCAGCAGAACAGGAAGCTGCAAGGATAGCTGAAGAAGAAAGAATACAGGCAGTTATATCAAGAACAATATCTGGAACGGATATATCATATAACTCAACAATGAGCGTAAGTAATGAAGAAATATATCTTCTTGCCTGCATTATTGACTGGGAAGCAGCTTATGAGCCATATGAGGGGAAGCTTGCAGTTGCTAATGTTGTATTAAACAGAGTTAGAAGCTCTAACTATCCTAATTCAATAACAGGGGTTATATATCAGAAGTCACAGTTCTCAGGAGCATCAGATGGAGCAGGCGGCCCATCAGCTAAGTTCCAGAACAGACTTAACAGTGGTATCCGTACACAGGAATGTATGGATGCAGCACTTGAGGCATTGTCAGGAAAGAACAATATCGGCGGATATACATCATTCAGAATGGTTTCAATAACCAATCTTTCAGCAATGTCAGACTATGTAATAATTGGTGGACACGTATTCCACTAAATAAGAATACCAGCCAGTGAACAGATAAAAGTCACTGTGCTGGTATTTTTTATGATTAGAAAATAGATGAATGTTACCACGCTGGTATTTTTATAATTAATAAACAGTGATGTAAGCAGGTAAGTGTTATTTGAATATGTAAGAAGTTGCATTTATGAGCTGTTTGCGATAAAATGTTATCTAAATTTATAAATCGGGTATTATTAGCAGGATAATATGCTATAGCCTTAGAGCAGAGATTGTTTACATATGATTTATGCTAAAGAATGGAGGAGCATTATGAATCTTAAAGGAAGAGATTTTTTAACATTAAAAGACTATACACCAGAGGAAATAGAATATCTTATAGAATTGGCTGCAAAGCTTAAGAAGATGAAGAAGGACGGAGTTGTTGAACAGCCATTACTTGGAAAGAATGTTGCTCTTATATTTGAAAAGACAAGTACAAGAACACGTTGTTCATTTGAAGTTGCAGCACACGATCTTGGTATGGGCGTAACTTACTTAGACCCTAAGGGTTCACAGATAGGAAAGAAAGAGAGCATAGCAGATACAGCAAGAGTTCTTTGTACAATGTTTGAGGGTATTGAATACAGAGGCTTTGGACAGGAGATAGTAGAAGACCTTGCAAAGTATTCATCAGTTCCAGTATGGAATGGACTTACTAACGAGTACCACCCAACACAGATGCTTGCTGATATGCTTACAATAAAAGAAAAGCTTGGAAGATTAAAAGGTGTTAAGTTCGTATATATGGGAGATGCAAGATATAATATGGGTAATTCACTTATGATAGTATGTGCTAAGCTTGGATTACATTTTACAGCTTGTACAGCTAAGGAATATTTCCCTAATGAAGATCTTGTAAACCAGTGCAGGGAATGGGCTAAAGAAAGTGGTGGTTCTGTAACATTAACAGAAGATGTTACAGAAGGCACTAAGGGTGCAGAAGTTCTTTACACAGATGTATGGGTATCAATGGGTGAGCCTGATGAGGTATGGACAGAGAGAATTAACGCACTTCTTCCATATCAGGTTAATAAGAAGGTAATGGACAATGCTGATAAGAACGCTATATTTATGCATTGCCTTCCAGCTTTCCATGACTTAAAGACAACAATAGGCAAGGAAATTCACGATAAGTTCGGACTTGATGAAATGGAAGTTACAGATGAGGTATTCGAGTCAGAGCAGTCAGTTGTATTTGATGAGGCAGAGAACCGTATGCACACAATCAAGGCTGTAATGGCAGCTACACTTGGAGCATATTAAACCTATAAGTAACGTAACTATTAATTGCATAGAAATGAGGATTGGTATGTATTATACAACAAGTGGTTCTTATAAAAAGACCAAAATGATTATAGATTACACTAATATAGTTCTTACAATTGCAGCAACAGTTATATTTATTATAATAATGTTCCTAAGAAGCAGAAGCGGAGTGCTTTTTCCAATAGAGTTTCTTCTTGGAACAGTTGTTAATACACTTACGGCTGTGAAGCATTTTATAAATGGCAATAAGGTATCTGGTGTTATAGTGGCAGTTGTTGCAGTTCTTCTTGGAATAATGACTGTATTTACTGCACTTGTGGTATTGTAATAATTATAGGACGGTACGAATATGAAATCAGAGATATTACATTTGTTAAGAAATGCAGATGGATACATATCAGGACAGCAGTTGTGTGAGGCATTTGGCGTATCAAGGACTGCTGTATGGAAAGCTATTAACCAGTTAAAAGAGGAAGGCTATGTTATAGATTCTGTGCAGAACAAAGGCTACAGAATTACAGAATATCCTGATATAATAACAGATACAGAGATAAGAAGCCTTCTTATAAAAGACAGTGCAATAAAATCCAGGGCTGATAAAGAACAGGACAGGGAAGCTGGCAATAAGGATAGAAATGTAAGCACAGACAAAGAGTCTTATAACAAGCTTAAAGATAATAGCTCTGATGATAATAAGCTTGAGGGAATATTCCAGCATATCAGATATTTTGAGAAGACAGATTCGACTAATAACCAGGCAAAGCTTGCGGCAGAAAGCAATGCTCCTGACGGAACATTATTTGTTGCGGAATGTCAGACAGGCGGCAGGGGACGAAGAGGAAGAAGCTGGGAGTCACCTGCGGGAACAGGAATATGGATGAGCCTTCTGCTTCGTCCGGATATGAGCCCGGAGAGTGCTTCAATGCTTACACTTGTTCTTGCGATAGCAATGGTAGAGGCTATAAGGGAAGAAGTCAAGGATATAGACTGCCATATCAAATGGCCTAATGATATCGTTGTGAATGGTAAGAAGATAACAGGCATACTTACTGAGATGAGTGCAGAGATGGATCTTATACATTATGTTGTAATAGGCATAGGAATTAATGTCAATACAACAGAATTTGATGAGGCAATAAGGGATATGGCTACATCTTTATATCTTGAAACACATAGAAAGATTAAGAGAAGTAATATAATTGCTGCATTTTCAAGAAGCTTTGATAAATATTATCACGAATTCCTTAAGACTAACGATTTGTCACTGCTAGTTGATAAGTATAATGAACTTCTTATTAATAAGGACAGGACAGTCCGTGCTATATATGAGAAAGAGGAGCTTATAGCAACAGCGATTGGAATTAATAAAGAAGGCGAGCTTATTGTAAAAGATGAAGCAGGAAAAGAGATTGCAATAAGAGCTGGCGAAGTTTCAGTGAGAGGATTATATGGATATGTATAGTGATGAAAATGTGGTGCTTTGTGCATCTAATTCTTATGAGAAGAAATATTATTTTAACCCGGATTTTGACAGGCTTCCAGAAGATATAAAGAACGAATTAAAGATAATGTGTGTTCTTTTTACAGAGGAAGTCGGCGGAATACTTGATATGGAATTTGACGAGGAGGGCAACCTGTTATTCAAATCCACAGCAGATGAAGAAGATCTGCTGTATGATGATATAGCGTGCGGACTTCTTGTTAAGAAGAATCAGTATGAAAAAAGAGACCTGCTGGAATCGTTAGAGATGTTCTATAAAGTATTCTTCTTAGGTTTGGATGAGTAAAATATTATAACAACGGAGTTAAGATGAGAATAGGTAATGTTGATATTAAAACAAATGTCGCATTAGGACCGATGGCAGGAGTAACAGACCTGCCATTTCGTCTTTTATGCAAGGAACAGGGCTGTGGACTTTTGTATACAGAGATGGTGAGTGCTAAGGCTGTATTGTATAATAATAAAAATACAGAAGAATTATTAAAGACAGATAAGAAAGAAAGTCCGATAGCTGTACAGTTATTTGGTTCAGAACCACAGATAATGGCAGACATCGCCAAAAGGCTTGCGGAAAGAGATTTTGATATAATAGATGTCAATATGGGATGTCCAGTTCCTAAGGTGGTTAATAACGGAGAGGGGTCGGCACTGCTTAAAAATCCCCTGCTTGTAGGAAAGATAGTGGAGGCTATGGCAAATGCAGTTGATAAGCCTGTCACCGTAAAGATAAGGACAGGATTTGACGAAAGCTGCATTAACGCTGAAGAAATAGCATATATTATACAGGAGTCAGGTGGGGCTGCGGTTGCGGTTCATGGAAGGACAAGAAGCCAGTATTATTCTGGAAAGGCTGACTGGGATGTAATAAGGCGTGTTAAAGAAAAGGTTCATATTCCGGTAATAGGCAATGGCGATATAAGAAGTGGTGAAGATGCAGTAAGAATGTTTAAGGAGACAGGCTGTGATGCCGTTATGATAGGACGCGGGGCACAGGGTAATCCGTGGATATTCAGACAGGTCAAGGACTATCTTGAAACAGGAAATATTACAGCACCTCCGTCAATAGATGAGATAGTTGATATGATTATCAGGCACTGCCAGATGTTATGCGATGTAAAGGGCGAATTTACAGCAGTGCGCGAGATGCGTAAACATTTTGCGTGGTATACAGCAGGAATAAAGCACGCGGCGGCATTAAGAAATGAAGTTAATCATATAACAAAGCAGGACGAGTTCAATGAATTTGTACAGCAGATGCGTGGATTGACATAAAGTATTAGTTGAGATATAATATCTTGAACATTTTATTAAGTAATAGTAATAATACTATATAAATATTATTTATGGAAAGGTGACGAGCTATGGCAGAGAAACAGTTACTTACAAAAAAAGGATATGAAGAAAGAGTAGCTTTACTTGAGCACTTAAAGGTTGATAGAAGAAAGGAAGTTGCCCAGAAGTTAAAGGAAGCAAGAGAACAGGGCGATTTATCAGAAAATGCTGAGTACGATGCAGCTAAAGATGAGCAGAGAGATATTGAAACACAGATTGCAGAACTTGAAGAAATTCTTAAGAACGCAGAAGTTGTTCAGGATAACAATACAGATAAGGACGCTATCAAGATGGAAAGCGTTGTTAAGCTTCACGATGTAGAATATGATGAAGATATTGAATATGTAATCGTAGGTTCTTCAGAAGCAGATAGTCTTAATAACAAGATATCAAATGAATCACCACTTGGAGCAGCTATGCTTGGCAAGAAGGTTGGAGATACAGTTAAGGTTGAAGCACCAGCAGGAGTTATTGAATATAAGATTATCTCAGTACAGAATGACTAATTATATATAAAGGAGATAAGAAAGTGGCAGATAAGAATAATTCACAGCCAGATGTTAATGAGCAGATTAAGGTAAGAATGGACAAGCTCGCTGCATTACAGGAAGCTGGCAAGGATCCATTTCAGATAACAAAGTATGATGTTACACACCATACAGATGAAATCAGAGCTATCTATGAAGCACACGAGAAGGAGCTTCTTGGTGACAGACCAGCAGTTAATACTGATGGTATGGATGAGCAGCAGGCAAGAGAGGCAGTTAATGCTGATTATAATGAGAGAAGAGCTATTATGGATGCTTCTCCTATTGAGGTAAGCTTTGCAGGAAGAATGATGTTCAAGAGAGTAATGGGAAAGGCATCTTTCTGTAATATTGCAGATCTTAAGGGCAGAATGCAGGCATATATATCAAGAGATGCTATCGGTGATGATGCTTATGCAGATTTTAAGAAGTCTGATATAGGTGATATATATGGTATAAAGGGCTTTATATTCAGAACTAAGACAGGTGAAATATCAGTTCATGCAGAAGAAATAACACTTCTTTCTAAGAGCTTACAGGTACTTCCAGAGAAGTTCCATGGAATTACAGATACTGATATGAGATACCGTCAGAGATATGTTGATTTAATAATGAATCCTGAGGTTAAGGATACATTTGTAAAGAGATCACAGATCATAAAGGAAATCAGAAGATTCCTTGACGGCAGGGACTTTATGGAGGTTGAAACTCCAACACTTGTTTCTAATGCAGGTGGTGCAGCAGCAAGACCTTTTGAAACTCACTACAACGCACTTGATGAGGACGTTAAGCTTCGTATATCATTAGAGCTTTACCTTAAGAGACTTATCGTTGGTGGTCTTGAAAGAGTATATGAAATCGGACGTGTATACAGAAATGAAGGTGTTGACACAAGACATAATCCTGAGTTCACACTTATGGAGCTGTATCAGGCATACACAGATTATGAAGGTATGATGGAGCTTACAGAGAGTATGTTCAGACACCTTGCAAAGACTGTATGCGGAACAACTGAAATTACTTACAACGGTACTAAGATAGACCTCGGAAAGCCATTCAGAAGACTTACTATGAATGATGCTATCAAGGAATATGCAGGCGTTGATTTTGATACAATAAAGACAGATGAAGAAGCTAAGGCTCTTGCTAAGGAAAGAGGAATTGAGTTCGAGGAACGTCATACAAAGGGCGATATCATTAACTTATTCTTTGAAGAGTACTGCGAAGAGAAGTTAATCCAGCCTACATTTATTATGGATCATCCGCTTGCAATCTCTCCACTTACTAAGAAGAAGCCATCTGATCCAGAGAAGGTTGAACGTTTTGAGCTTTTCATCAACACATGGGAAATGTGTAATGCTTATTCAGAGCTTAACGACCCAATCGACCAGAGAGAGCGTTTTGCACAGCAGGATAAGAATGCAGAGAATGGTGATGAGGAAGCACAGCACACAGATGAAGACTTCCTTAATGCACTTGCAGTAGGTATGCCTCCAACAGGTGGTATCGGATATGGTATCGACAGACTTGTTATGCTTCTTACAGATTCACCAGCTATCAGGGATGTACTTTTGTTCCCGACAATGAAGTCCTTAGATGGTGTAAATAAGAAAAATGATGTAAATAATACAGCTTCTGAAGCACCTGAAAAAAATGTAAAAACTGAATCTGAAAAGATTGATTTTTCTAAGGTAAAGGTAGAGCCTTTATTTGAGGAATTTGTTGATTTTGATACATTCAGTAAGTCAGATTTCCGTGCAGTAAAGGTTAAAGAGTGTGTTGCAGTACCGAAGTCAAAGAAACTGTTACAGTTTACGCTTGATGACGGAACAGGCACAGACAGAACCATTTTAAGCGGTATTCATAGCTTTTATGAGCCTGAAGAACTGGTTGGAAAGACGCTTATCGCTATCACAAATCTTCCACCGAGAGCTATGATGGGCATTGACTCTTGCGGTATGCTCCTCAGTGCTATCCACGAAGAAGAAGGCGAAGAAAAGCTCCATCTTCTGATGGTTGATGACCACATTCCAGCAGGTGCAAAGCTCTATTAAGATGATGTAAAGATGTACCGTTTTACCGAATAGACGGGACGTACTTCATTTGATAAAAAACTAAAAAAACAGCGATTTACATCAAACTTACATCAATTGATGCAGAAATCGGTGCAAGCAAGAAAAAATCGCATAATTGGCAGAATGAATGGGCAGTCCTGAAATCAGGATTGCCCATTTTTAGAAGAAAGACGAAAAACTCTTGACCTGCACGCAGCGTATACGCTTATACTATCAACATAAATCATAAGGAGGTGCATCGGATGTTATTAAATGAAATTATAAATGAGGTTGGAATGACAAAGCGTGCAGTTAAGTATTATGAAGAAAAAGGATTGCTGTCAGTGGATAAAGATAACAATGGTTATCGTAACTATACTGCACAAGATGTTGAAACTTTAAAAAAGATTTCAGTATATAGAAAACTCGGTATTAGTATTAAAGACATACAGAGCCTTTTGGAAACTGGCGACAAAAGTATTCTTCTTCGTATTTATCAAGAAAAAGTGCAGGAAAAAGTTTTAAAAGACTCAGAACTCGAAGCTTTGAAGCAATTTATAGATGATGGTGACGCAGACAAAGCAAATGAGGCACTTGATTATCAAACCGTTGAAAATGCAATTGAGTCTTTGCTACCGGGAAAAGAATGGGGAGATTATTTTAAAAGTCATTTCAAACCATTTCTTAATGTAAGGTTGAAGACTCTGGAACAGAAGCAGGCACTACAGAATATATTAGAATATTGCGATGAAACGACATTGAAAGTTCCTTTTATTATGGGAATAGGTGCGAAGATGATAGGTGGGATTGCACAAGAAACCAGAACCGCAGATGAGATGATAGCCTATTATCGTGATATGAGTGAAAGTGAATATGAAAGACTAAAAGAAAAAGTATGGAAAGGTGCTAAAATGAAAAACGGTATAATGAAATACCATCCAGCATTTATTGCACAGAGAAAAATGCAGAAAGAGTTACAAAATAAAGGATATAACGATATATTCATTCCTAATTTAATGGTTCTGTCTCCAACGTATGCAGAATATAAGAAAGCGTTAGATAATGTGAACGATAGAATGTGTAGAGAACTTGGACTGTATTATGATAGCAATTATAACTTAGTTATTAAAAAAGATAATTCTAAGTAAAAGTTAAACTACCCTTTGGGAGAGGAGAAATCCTTTTCTCAAAGGGCTTTTTCTATTTATACGGATATTCGCAAACTACAAGATAAAGCCAAAACTTCATATACTCTAAGCACAAGGAGGTTGAGGTTTGGCTATGAACAACAGTTTAACAGAAGTACATCCGGAGCTTGTTTCGGAGTGGTCGGAGAAGAACTTACCGCTTACACCTGATGACATTACTTTCGGTTCAAATAAAAAAGTATGGTGGAAAGTGCTTGCGGTCACGAATGGCAGACAAGCATTAAGGCTCGTTCCAATGGAGAAAAATGCCCTATACATTTACAACAAGAATATGTGAAGCTGGAGTAAATATAAAGGTCATTCAAGACGCACTCGGACATTCAGATATTTCAACTACACTGAACATCTATGCTGATGTTACAAAAGAAATGAAAGCGGCAGAGTTCAAAGGATTGGATAGCTACTTCAAAGTATAATATTGGACTTCACATACCGAAAGAGAACATACAGAGTGTTGTGTGTTCTTTTTTTCGTTGGATAAAAAGAGAAATGCTTGAATGGGATAGTGATTTAAAATTGAATATGATAAAATATATGTATATATGTGAGGACACTTAGGCTTAATATTTGGGAGGTACTTATGAAGATAGAGGAATACTTACAACTCCTTTCAGAGGGAAAGGTGGACGAAGCAAGAAAAGTTCGTTTTTCTACTATTCCAAGTAAATTGATTAAATTTATTTGGCTTGATGAATCTGAAAAAGATGAAAAAAAGTTTCTTTCCTTACAGAGAGAGGAAATATGGTTTGCACAAAAAGATTTATTAAATGACCCGTATGAATATAAGGGAATATTACTTGATAGGAAAAAATTGAGTGAAGCAGGATATTCGCCTGATGTTATCGAGAAGTATCAAACACTATTTGATTTTAGTGATTATGGTATAACGTGCCTTTCCTCAAACAATATGGACTATTTACCTATGTGGGCTTATTACACGAATAACCATAAGGGATTTTGTGTGGAATATGAGGTAATAAAAAAGGATTGTATTCACGAAGTATTATATGAACCAGAAAGAATCAAAGTAACATCTCTAATTTTTCAAAGTAGAGATGCTATTATTTCGGGACAAATAGAAAAAGCTGATTTTTATAGCAATTTATTTTTGCAAAATTTATTTATTAAGGCTAAATCGTGGGAACACGAAAAAGAATATCGAATAGTCTATCCACTTGATGAGAATAGTAAGGGAATGAATGTGCCAATACATAAATTAGGAATGAGAACGAGCCGAATTGTTGCGGGCATAAATTGCTCAGAAGATAATAAGAAGAAGTTGAACGAAATTTCAAATTCGTTAGGCTTAGGGAATGTTTATACGAGCAGAATTCACCCGGAACAATATACGATAGATTATGCACGATAATCTTAAATGAAAGGTAAATAAAGTACCTTTAGAATATAAAAATAAAGAATTATTCATAGAATAAAAACAAGAAATACAATATTTACAGATAAAAATGAAAAAATAATATTTAGAATGGTATTGGAGAAAATAGTATGAGTAATGTAAGGTGGGAGTCGCCATTCCCATATACGTTGGCGTTTAACTTATTTAAGAAACATCTTGAAGAAATAAATAGATCATATTGGGCATTTGTCCCAGCAGCAAATACTATTAAAGCACTTGCAAATCAGGAACTAGTGGATAAAACTGCTGACCCTAAAAAATTTTTTAAAATTCCAGATGAGGAGGATCGACGAATTGCTCCTACATATGAAGAGTGGAAAAATAATTTTTCAGAGTTTATAAATTATTCGAGGTTAAACATAATTATGATGCTGAGTTCGTGTTTCGAAACTTATTTACGAACAGTAGTATCACTTGCATTTGAATCAAAACCAGGGGTTATTATTGATTGCAAAGACGCAGTAGATGGCGCGAGGATACTCAAAAAAGATATTACATATGGCGACGTGACTGATAAGTCATATAGATTTACAGAGGCTATTGATGATGTTTGTAGAGGAGAATGGGATAAAAGGTTTTCTTCATTTCAAAAGTATTTCGGTTCCGCACCAAAAGAATTACTTGGTCTTTCGAGGGAACTAGATGAATTACGTATAACGCGGAATAATATAGGGCACTATTTCGGGAGAAAGAAGAAAGATTATGAGGCACCAATTGATTTTGAACCAAATGAAACGATAAAAGTTTCGCATAAGCGTATATTAAAATATTTTAAATTAATCTATTTAACGGCTAGACTTATAGATGACTATTTACAAAAAAATATAATTGGATCTTACGACATAATTAAGCGATATTTTATTGCTATTTCTAAAGGAGAGATTATCAAAGATAAAACGTCTTCAGACGCTTATCAGTTGAAGAAAATGATTGGAAGACATGAATTGAAAATTTTAAGTAAATCATATTATAATGAATTAATTACTTTTTGTGAAACAAATTATGTCGAATGTGAAACTGATTGTATATTTACTAAAAATAGATGTGTGCAAGAAATTAATAGAAGATTGACTGATAAAGGTATAAGTTTAATATTTAATGGAAGAAAAGTATTGTTTGATTCTCTTGCATTTAAAATACTATTAACAAAAGATAATCTTTATACTGATTCTAGATTTTCAAAACGTGCAGTTGATAATAGACATCAGGTTCAATATTTACATTCTTCGGCGTTGATTGAATATGTGACCAAAAAATTAGAATTAAATGCAAATACAATAATGAATGAACTGAAGGAATCTTTTATGTTGTAATGGATTCAAAAAGAAAAATTGCGCAGATTGACTCGATATATTAAATCGAATATAATAAAAAAATTGAATAATAATTGCTATGCTATATTTTTATTTTGAATTATCGTTGTACATCATTTACATCAAATTTTACATCATTTGCTCACAAATTTACTCAAAGAAGGGCAAAGATATAAGGAAGGGGATAATTTGAAATTGAGTAATTTATATAGTATGAGTACCAGCTTGGTCGAGTATGAAGGAACCACAAAAAAGGTCCCGACAATGAAGTCCATCGGTGGCGTAAAGGCTGAAAATGGTGTAAGTTCTAAGTCTTCAGAAGAGGTAAAAGCAGAGACAGAGAAGATTGATTTTTCAAATGTAAAGATTGAGCCTTTATTCGAGGAAGAAGTTGATTTCGATACATTCAGCAAGTCTGATTTCAGAGCTGTTAAGGTAAAAGAGTGTGTTGCAGTACCTAAGTCTAAGAAGCTGTTACAGTTTACACTTGATGATGGAACAGGCACAGACCGTACAATCCTTAGCGGAATCCATACTTTCTATGAGCCAGAAGAACTTGTTGGAAAGACACTTATCGCTATCACAAATCTTCCACCGAGAGCTATGATGGGCATTGACTCTTGCGGTATGCTCCTCAGTGCTATCCACGAAGAAGAAGGCGAAGAAAAGCTCCATCTTCTGATGGTTGATGACCACATTCCAGCAGGTGCAAAGCTCTATTAAGATGATGTAAAGATGTACCGTTTTACCGAATAGACGGGACGTACTTCATTTGATAAAAAACTAAAAAAACAGCGATTTACATCAAACTTACATCAATTGATGCAGAAATCGGTGCAAGCAAGAAAAAATCGCATAATTTGGAACATCAGCAGGAAAACAAGCACGAGCAAAGCGAGTATTTGTTTTCACTTGATGTGACAACGACAAAATCAAGGAGTGCGAAGCACGGCAACGGCAAAGCCGTTGGATTTTGGAGTGATAAATGAGTGGGCAATTCCAATCGGAGTTGCCCACTTTTAAAACAAACAGAAATACAAATCGGAATTGTGGGGGTAATTATCAATGAGAAATATTTACGATAATAGTGAATTTTTTGCCGCATATGCGGAAATGGGAAGAAGCAAAGATGGTCTGAAAGCTGCTGGAGAGTGGCATCAGTTGCAACCATTATTCCCTAAATTACAGGGAAAAAAAGTTTTGGATTTAGGATATGGTTACGGTTGGCATTGCAAATATGCCGCACAAATGGGAGCTGCTGAAATTCTTGGTATTGATAGTAGTCAAAAAATGATTGGAAAAGCAGTAGCTGATAACTCTGATGACAAAATCAAGTATAAAGTTTGCGGTGTTGAAGAATACATTTATCCTGAAAATACTTATGATCTAGTTGTTTCTAACCTGGTACTGCACTATATCGAAAATTTAGCTAATGTTTATCAAAAGGTGTATTGCACATTAAAAGTAGGTGGGTATTTCCTATTCAATATTGAACATCCGACTTTCACCGCAGGTGTTAATGAGGATTGGATTTATGATGAAAATGGGAAACCTAAATATTGGCCAATCGACAATTACTATTACACAGGCGAAAGAGAAACCAATTTTCTTGGTCAACGAGTAATTAAACAGCACCACACATTAACGCAGATATTGAATCCACTTATAAAATGTGGTTTTCAAATTGAGGCTATTGAGGAAGCAATGCCTCCGGCAGATATGATGGGTATGCCGGGAATGTGTAATGAAATGCGTAGACCTATGATGTTGTTGGTTAAGGTTAAAAAGGTTTAATAAACAACTTCCAGTTTGCCAACCTGCCCTTTGAGAGAGGAGAAATCCTTTTCTCAAAGGGCTTTTCTATTTACACGGATATTCGCAAACTACAAGATAAAGCTAAAACTTCATATACTCTAAACACAAGGAGGTTGAGGTTTGGCTATGAACAACAGTTTAGCAGAAGTACATATGAAAAAGTAATTTGTGCAGACCGTTTGCACAAATTGCAGGATAAAAGTTCATTGAACAAAAAAGCCTTTATAGGCTGTAATTTTCAATGAAAACAAAAACTTTATGGATATGACGATGAAATGTCCTCACAGTTTCATAAAGAGCTTGCCATTATGTTTGACGATCCGTTTGAAAGAGCAGAGGAAGAAAGACTTGAACTGGAAAGAGAAGAATTGCGTCAGTGTGAAATCAGGAAAGCAACAATTATGTCTGCGTTACAATTAAAGTGATTGGAGGTGAAATTGTGAAAAATCATAAATATTGGGCAGTAGGTGCATTAGCATGCATGATTGCTACATTTTGTACTGGCTTCAAAGGAAAGATGAAAGCACATAAGATTTTTGCGGTTGGTGCAATGGGATGTATGTTATTCTCTGTACTCTCTGGGTATAAGATGATTTCAAGCAAAAGTGTAGTTAATGAAAGTGAAGAGGCAGAAAAAGAATAAAATATTAATGCTGTTTGGTAACATATGTTACGGAATATAGTTTGCCCAAATACTATAATACATACATAAGATAAATAAAACAGAATCTGAAAGGAGATTTTTATTATGAAGAAATATGTATGTGGACCATGTGGCTATGTGTACGATCCAGAGGTAGGAGATCCAGATGGAGGAATTGCACCTGGAACACCATTTGAAGATATTCCAGATGACTGGGTATGTCCGGTCTGTGGATTGGGTAAAGATGTTTTTGAAGAGCTAAGCGAATAGGAAGGAAGACTGGTTTATTCGATATAAAGTAAAGCCTCAGCGTCAAGAATTTTTATTGATTTCCTTGAAGCAAGATGAATAAATCCATCTTCTTGAAGTGATAAGAGTGTCCTTGAAAGGGAAGGTCTGGTTGTATTCAGATATAGAGCTAGTTCTTCCCTATTCATGGATAATGATACAAGATTGTTGTTATCTGCACGCTCTAAGAGGTATGTGGCAATGCGCTGCTTGAGATTACCGCTGGTAAGAACTTCAAGCTGTAGATTATTTTCATCAGTTCTTTTGGCAAAGAGTTCAAGCATATTAAAAACTACTTTGCTGTGATGAGAACAGTTTTTTTCACATCTGCCACCAAAGAAGTCTTTTGCAATCTCAAGTAGTTTTACATCGGTTTTTGCTTTTGCATAACCGCTATAATGGTCTTTATTAAGAAAAAGTTCTACTTCGCCAAAATCTTCCCCTTCGGAGATGTTGGTAATACGAAGAACTTTGCCATTAACATTGATTGAGCCAAGTTCTACTTCACCATCGAGAATTAAGTAGAGCTTATTGGGAACATCACCCTGAAAGAATATATAATCGTTTTTCTTGTATTCATGAATGACGGACTGAGTGCAAACGAGGCTTTTCTTAAATTCAGCATCATCCAGATTATGGAAAATAGATAGGTCTTTGATTTGCATATAAGTACCAGCTTTCTATTATAGTAACATTTATTTTAACATATGTGAGGTGGATTGTAAGGAGGTTTTATGACAGTAATTACATTTGATGATAATTTAATAACAGGCAATAAGACAATAGATGAGCAGCATAAGGAACTGATTGATCGTATTCAGCAGTTTGTTAGTGCGTGTGAATCAGAAGATGCAAGAGTAAAGGCAATTAAAATGCTTGATTATCTAGATGAATATACAGATTTTCATTTCAAAGAAGAGGAGAAACTGCAGAAGGATGCAGGCTATCCAGGCTTGGAAGACCATATAAAGAAACATGAGGAATTCAGACATACTGTTAAGGTACTCTATGATTATCTGGAAGAAAATGAGGGACCGGATGAAAGGTTTATGGAACAGGTAAAAATCAATGTTATTGATTGGCTGTTTGGTCATATCAAGACATTTGACAGATCTGTAGCCGAATACATAAATATATATGATAATCCTGACAGATTGTAGAACTGTTTGATTCGCAGTTATTATTAAAAAATGTATGCCCCAGTCAGACGAAATAACTGGCTGGGGAAATCATAAAATCTTTAGCTTGATAAAAGATAGTTCACCACATATAATATAATAGTAATTATTATTAAATTTAAAAAGGAGGAACAATTAATGCAGTTAGTATACGCAAGCAGAACAGGTAATGTAGAGAAATTAATCTCAAGATTAGGAATTTCAGCACTTAAGATTGAAAGTGGAGAAGAGAAAGTAAGCGGAGATTATGTACTAGTTACATATACGGACGGAGCAGGTATTCTTCCACCTACAGTCGAGAAATTCATTGAAGAAAACAAGGGTGGATTAAAGGCAGCAGCAGTCAGCGGAAACAGCCAGCGTCATCCGGATACTTTCTGCAAAGTAGCAGATATACTTGCAGATAAGTATGGTTGTGATGTGATTGCACGATTTGAGACTGATGGAGATGCATCGGTAGAAGAAGCGATTAAAAAGGCTTTGGCATAGTAGATTTTAAATTTTTACCCGTAGGTTAGTATACACTAACTTAAACAAGTAAAAACTAACCGGTCTCATAACGAAGCATAATCTTATTAGAATTGTAAACAACTATAAATAATGGTATGAAGTCCCAATGGGCAGAAAGGATTCAATATGTCACTTATTCAAAAACAGGTTTCAGATTTTACAGTACAGGCTTACCAGAACGGAGAGTTCAAGACAGTTACAAAGGACGATATCATGGGTAAATGGAGTGTGTTCTTTTTCTATCCTGCTGATTTCACATTTGTTTGCCCTACAGAGTTAGAGGATCTTGCAAACAAATATGATGAATTCAAGTCAGTCGGCTGCGAAATCTATTCTGTTTCAACAGACACTCATTTCGTACACAAGGCTTGGCATGATGCATCAGAGAGAATCCAGAAGATTCAGTATCCTATGCTTGCAGATCCTACACATGTACTTTGCAAGGATTTTGATGTGCTTATTGAAGCAGATGGACTTGCAGAGAGAGGAACATTTGTAGTAAATCCAGATGGAGAAATCGTAGCATATGAGGTAAATGCAGGAAATGTAGGTCGTAATGCTGACGAACTTCTAAGAAAGGTACAGGCACTGCAGTTCGTAAGAGAGCATGGAGATGAAGTTTGCCCGGCTAAGTGGACTCCTGGTGCAGAAACCTTAAAGCCTAGCTTAGACCTTGTGGGGGCACTTTAATGGATGAAAAGAGATTTTATGATGTGATTGTAATAGGCGGAGGTCCGGCTGGACTTACCGCCGCAATCTATCTGGCACGTGCCAGATATCGTGTGCTTGTAGTGGAAAAAGACACATTTGGCGGACAGATTACGATTACGGATGAAGTTGTAAACTATCCGGGAGTTTTTAAGACAAGCGGAAAGGCACTTACAGAATCCATGCGTAAGCAGGGTGAGGGATTCGGTGCAGAATATCTGAAAGCTGAAGTGACTGAAATTGTCGACGATGGAGATTTAAAAACTGTAAAGACTTCATCAGGAGACTACACCTGCTTTGGTGTGCTTGTAGCTGCCGGTGCACATCCAAGAATGCTTGGATTTCCTGGGGAAGCTGAGTTTAAAGGACATGGAGTGGCATACTGTGCCACATGTGATGGTGAGTTTTTTACAGGAAAAGAAGTATTTGTTATTGGAGGGGGCTTTGCAGCCGCAGAGGAGAGTGTATTTCTCACAAAGTATGCAAGCCATGTGACAATCCTTATCAGAGGTGAGGATTTTTCCTGCGCAGAAACTGTAGCAAAAGCAGCAAAAGAGCATCCGAAGATTATAGTTCTGCCACAGACAGAGGTTGTGAAGGTTTCTGGAAATGACAGTCTTTTGAGTATCACTTATCGCAATAAAAGGACTGGAAAAGAGACAACCTTTGCACCTGAAAATGATACCTTCGGAGTGTTCGTATTTGCCGGATATGAGCCTGCAAGCGCGCTGGTCAGGGGGATGGTTGAACTGACAGAACAGGGATATATTGTCACAGATGAGAATCAGAAAACAAGTGCTGATGGAATCTATGCGGCAGGAGATATCTGTGTCAAGAATCTCAGGCAGGTCGTAACAGCTACTGGTGATGGAGCAGTAGCAGCAACCTCTCTTGAAAAATATGTTGTTTCCATGCAGAAAAAGACTGGACTTGTGCCGAAGAAACCAGAGGCTGCGGCACAAAGCACTTTGAAAACGGAGGCAGAATCAAAAGAGCAGGCACAGATGTCAGGTAATCCCAATGAGGATGCAAATAGCTTTTTTGCAGCGGATGTATTACAGCAGCTGCAGACAGTATTCTCACGAATGGAATCGCCGCTTATGCTTGAGCTGCATCTTAATGAGCAACCTGTATCAGCCGAGCTTAAAAAATATATGGAAGAGCTGGCAAGGATGACGGACAAGCTTTCTGTACAGATTTCTTCGGATAATGAAGCAGCATCTAAAGTGTTAACTGAGGATTTACCATGTGTACGAGTGCTTCGTAACAACGGAGAGTACACAGGACTTGCATTTCATGGGGTTCCGGGAGGACATGAGTTTACAAGTTTTGTACTTGGATTATACAATGCAGCTGGACCGGGACAGCCTATTGATGACAAAGCAAAATCGCAGATTGCAGGAATAAAGGATTCTATTGATATGAAGCTTTTGGTTTCATTATCTTGTACGATGTGTCCTGAGCTGGTAACAGCGGCACAGCGTATTGCCGCAGATAACGAAAATGTCACAGCAGAAGTTTATGATATATCACATTATCCTGCACTTCGTGATAAGTACAAGGTGATGAGTGTTCCATGCCTTGTCATAGATAAGAATGGCGAAGAAAAGGTGACTTTTGGCAAGAAAAATCTTACACAATTGTTGGAGATTTTGTAGAATCGGATAACTCAATACGTTTATATAAAAGATATTCAGACTTTGATTATGTGTCTGGATATCTTTTTTAATTTGGCACAAATTTAGCGCATATTTATATATACGCTTGACAGAATGAACATAGCAATATATATATCCTAAATAAGAATAAATCCTATTAAGAGGAGGCTGAAAACAATTAGAAACACAATTCAAAGAGATATGGTACTTGATGCAGTAAATGAAATGCATCGTCATGTAACAGCAGACCAGATATATACATTTGTAAAAGAAAAATATCCATCTATCGGAAGAGTGACTGTATATAGAAATCTGGGCATTCTTGTAAAAGAAGGCAAGGTTAGAAAAGTAGAAGTTCCGGATGGATCAGACCGCTTTGATTTTACACTTGAAAATCACTACCATGTGGAATGCGTAAAGTGTGGAGAGATATTTGATGTTGATATGGATGTTATATCAGAGCTGGAGAAGAGAATAAGAGATACACATGGAATGAAGTATATAAGCCACGACATTTTTTTTAAGGGTATCTGCCCGGAATGTATTCATTATAAGAAGCTCTTTACACAAAAGATACAGCATCAGGAATTTATCAATAAATTGGATGAGTTTATGGAGAGTCACAACGAAGAGCTGGTAGACCAAAATAAGCAGATAGAGGATATATTAGAGTATCTGACGAATTGGCTCATTAACCATATTTTGTATGCGGACGGGCAGATTACAAAAGGCTGATGTTAAAGATTGAAAATTCATAAAAGGGATATTCGGTTCGCACAAATAATAACTGAATATCTCTTTTAACATTACAAAATTGGAGGTCACTGGAACTGCTGATGATGAACTGATTGCATATCTGGATGATATTCTGGATGGACTTAAGTATGGTGATGGGGTATACAGTCTTGTGAGCCTCCCAGATACAACATATCAGAATAATCTCGATGAGCAAATAGAATATTGGGAAAAGTTAAAAACTGAGATTATATCTGTAAGAGAAAACGGATATGAGGATACTGATGTTATTGCTATGAGCGAAACATATTTTAAGTTGGCAGATGAAACGGTTTCATCTGCTGAGATTTATTCTGAAAGAGTAGCAGATATTATTAGGGTTGTTGAAATACTTTCAGTCATAGATATCATCCTGTTGGTTTTGTTAATCATAAAACAAACAATAGCTGATATAAGAATAAAGAATAAAAATCAAGTTTTGGAGAAAAAAGCATATGTGGATTTACAGACAGGACTACCTAATAAGAGTAAATGCGAGGAAACGCTTCATAACTACGAGTATATTACAGAACATATGGGATTTGTAATGTTTGACTTAAATAATCTAAAGCGTGCAAATGACACATATGGACATGCGGTAGGAGACCAGCTTATAACAAATTTTGCAAGATTATTGAGAAATGCCATTCCAGCAAAAGATTTTGTTGGAAGGTATGGCGGTGATGAGTTTATTGCAATTATTACACAGACGACAAAGAAAGAAATCCTTAATATCATGGATGAAGTGCATGATGAGGTTAAACATTTCAATGAAAACATACATAAGGTGGAAGTAAGTTATGCATACGGATATGCTTTTTCAGAAGATTATGCTGATTGTACAATTAAGACTTTGTTTGATAAAGCAGATAAGCATATGTATGAGAATAAAGCAGTAGAAAAAGCAAAATTAGAAGCAACTATTTGATAGACTATTGTATAATGAATTTATATCACCATAAAGAGAGCATGACAAACACACTTGACAATATCTCTCTTGGGAGTGTATCAGGAAGTGGAACAAAGATGCACCCCAGAGAGCATAGCTGCCGGAATGGTGGTCAATCTACAGCTTTTTGACAATGAATTAAAATTTCGGATACAGCCAGATAAGAGACATTACAGTAATGCTAATCCAGCAGCACAATCCTAAAAGCAGTGGTTTTGCACCTGTTTTTATCAGTTTTATCACATTTGTGTTAAGACCAATAGCACTCATTGCTAGGATAATCATGAATTTGCTAAGTCTTTTCATTGGCGTGAACATATCTGCTGGAGCACCCAGAGATGATGCTATTGTTGTTATAATGGATGCGAGAATAAAATACACGATAAACATTGGAAATATTTTCTTAAATTGAAATGTATTGTCAGCTTTATTGGATTTTCGCATACGAATCAGCGACAGTACAAGTGTAATTGGAATAATAGCGAGAGTACGGGTAAGTTTTACTGTAACTGCCTTATCAAGTGTCATTGAGCCCAGATTCCACATAGAGTCCCAGGTTGAGGCAGTTGCTGTAACTGATGATGTATCATTTACAGCAGTTCCGGCAAAAATACCGAATAATTCACCGCTATTTGTAGGAAATCCTATCAAATGTCCTAGCTGTGGAAATATTAATGCGGCAAGCATATTGTAAAAGAATATAACAGAAATTGCCTGTGCAACTTCATCATCATCTGCATCAATAACAGGCGCGGCAGCAGCAATTGCAGAACCGCCACAGATAGACGAGCCGATGCCTATAAGTGTAGATATGTTAGCAGGAACATGCATAATTTTATGAATCAGCCATGCAATAATCAGAGATATTGTTATTGTTGATATAATTATTGGCAGAGATTGTCTGCCGGTTTCAACGATGACGGATAGGTTAAGCCCAAAACCTAAGAATATAACAGCAAGCTGAAGAATTTTTTTTGATACAAATGCAATTCCTGGCTGAAATGCTGTTTTGTCAGGAATTATAAGCGTTACAATCATACCGGCAATGATAGCAAAAACAGCACCTCCTACAACGGGAAATAGTGTTCCTAACAGCTCACTTGGAATTGCAATAGCGAGACATAATAATAGACCTTTTAATACTTCTTCGATTTTCTTCATGATAAAATCCCTTCTTTTGTTTTGGTAATAATGGGTGTAACTGTTAACATCCAGAAGTATAGCAGAATACAATTATAATAAAAAATTATATATATTTATTTAATGATAATAATATGTTATGATATAGGGTAGTTAGTTTATGACAAGCGTAAGAATGGAGATTATTATGCAGGATTTCAGGATGAATACATTTCTCGCAGTATGTCAGTATATGAATTATACACATGCGGCGGATGCGCTTCATATCACACAGCCAGCTGTATCGCAGCACATCAGATACCTTGAAAAGGAATATGGGGTTCAATTATTTATACAGGAGGGGAAAAAAATCCGCCTGTCAGAAGCTGGAGAGCTTCTTCTTGATGCGGCACAGACATTCAGGCATAATGAGATTAATCTGAAAAGTAAAATGCTGCGGACTAAGACGGGAGTTGAACATTATTCATTTGGGGCAACAAGGACAGTTTCAGAATATATGCTTACAAAGCAGATTGAGCATTTTCTGATAAAACATCCAGATTGCAGATTATCAATGCTGGTTAATAACACATCAGCACTTTTAAAGCTTCTGGATGATTCAGTAATAGATTTTGCTATCGTAGAGGGCGATTTTCCAAGAAATGAATATTCTTATCTGCCTTTTTCAAATGAACGATTTGTAGCAGTTGCAACTCCTGATATTGCAGCAAAATATAAGAACAAGTCAGTCAATGAACTGTTTCATGAGCGTCTTATTATAAGGGAGCAGGGGTCAGGAAGCCGGAATATATTTGAAGGATGGCTGAAAAATATGGGCTATGATATATCACATTTTTCTAATGTGACTGAGATTGGAAACATAGGTGCAATCAATTCTTTAGTTAAAGACGGATTCGGGATAGCATTTGGATATTATGCTGCTGTTGATGAGCATGTAAAGGAAGGAGAACTATCCGTTATAGATATTGAAGGAATGGATATCAGTCATGATATTATGTTTATCTATCGAAAGAAAAGCATATATGAGAAAATGTATGTGAAAATATATGAAGAAATGAGAGACAATCCTCATATTACAACTGCGTAACTTCATAACATATTAGGCGTGAGTGAAACAACAGTAGAAAACAATATATCATTTTTAAGAGAAATAGTTATATATTTTATACAATTACTGCATTGATTATTTCATACATCGTAAATACTATGAAATTTAATAGTGACTTATAAATTTGCTAATATCTTGTGGCAAACGAGCAATTCTCCTAAAATGAGTATATCAAAATCAACAGGCATATTTAGGAGGTATTTCTTATGTTGAATGAAAATGTAGTCAAACTTCTGAAAGAAGGAATGTGGGATCTTGCAACCTGTGCAAATGGTGAGCCGAATGTGGTTCCGGTAGCATTCAAAGATGTTACGGATGATGGTAAACTTCTGGTAGGTGACGTTTTCCTCGAAACGACACTGAACAACATTCAGGCGAATGACGGAAAGATTGCAATCTCTGTTTGTAATGAAGTCAAAGTGAAAGGAGCACAGCAATGAATGAATCAAAGAAGAAAGATAGATATGAGGATGCAAAAAAGTTTGTAAGATATTCAGATGGTGCAAAAATGTACAGTATGGGAATGACAAAATTTCAAGAAGTGGCTAAGGATGCCAAGGTTTGTTATAAAATTGGTCAGATAGAAAAACGCTGATATATGGGCAGGTAGACTATATGTATGGAGAAGCACTTTATAAGCCTGAAATGAAAGAAGGAAATCCTATAAGGTTATATAGTTTGGATGAAATCACGGAGATATTCGGTAAATTAGGACTTCGTATTTGTAACAGCTTTGCTGATTTCAGTGGAAAGCCGAGTTCTGATAATGATATTCAATTGATGGTTTATTCCATACGAGAATAAAAATAGAGTAGACGAATTATTTAGCAATCTTCATCAAATCTTTATTTTTCACTGATAGATTATATTTCAGTAAGAAATGAAATAAGGAAGGAAGGATAGTAAAGATGGAAATGATGTTGCAGACACAAAATTTGTGTAAATATTTTAGAAAGCAGAAAGCGGTAAATAATGTTTCACTTAATATAGAAAAGGAACAGATTTATGGACTGCTTGGACCGAATGGTGCGGGAAAATCTACCACATTGAAAATGTTGACCGGTATGATGAAACCCACTGCAGGAAAGATTTACTTTGATGGAAAACTTTGGGATAGGAAAGATTTATCAAAAATAGGAGCGTTAATTGAAAATCCGCCTATTTATGAAAATCTTTCCGCCAGAGAGAATTTGAAGGTAAGACAATTATTGCTTGGTACAGATGGAAACAGAATTGATGAGGTCTTGCAGATTGTATCACTTATAAACACCGGAAAGAAGAAAGCAGGACAGTTTTCTTTGGGGATGAAGCAAAGACTAGGCATTGCAATGGCATTGCTTGGAGAACCGGAACTTTTGATATTGGATGAACCTACGAATGGATTAGATCCAATAGGCATCGAGGAATTACGAGAGCTGATCCGGTCTTTTCCGGAACAGGGAATCACTGTAATTCTATCCAGTCATATTCTCTCAGAGGTACAGTTACTTGCAGATAAAGTCGGGATTATTTCAGGTGGAATCTTAGGATACGAAGGAGCATTAAAGCAGGGAGATAATCTTGAAGATTTGTTTATGAATGTGGTAAGAAAAAACCAGAAAGCAGGTGAAATCCATGGTTAATATTATAAAAGCAGAACATCAAAAAGCCAAAAGAACCATGCGAAAAAAGTTTATCTGGGGATTTCCTCTTCTTACATTTGTCATGGCATTTATATTTACTCTTGGGATGACAAATGCTTATGCAGAAAGTGTTTGGAACTGGTGGTATACACTTTTGCTGCCGGGGATGATTGCTCTATTTTGTTATCTTTCTGTGGCGCAGGAGAAAAAGATAAAATACTATCATTTAATGACTATTCCCACAGACAGAAGAAAATTGTTGCTGGGGAAAATTATTTATATTGGGTACATGATTTTGTTTTCTAATGTGATTGTGTTTGCAGGAGCAACGCTTGGAGGCTTTCTTCTAACGACACATGTTCCAGTTGGAGGAGCGTTGATTGCAGTATTGTTTCTGACGGTTTCTGAGTTATGGGAGATTCCGGTAGCTTTATTTTTAAGTGAACGATTTGGAATGATTGTAAACCTGTTCGTCTGCCTATTTATTACCGTCAGCGGTGTGGTAATATCACAAACCAGAATCTGGTATGTACTTGTTTCTGCAATCCCTATGCGAATCATGTGCCCGTTGCTTCATGTTTTACCGAATGGTCTTGCAGCAGAAGCCGGAAATCCTCTTTTGGATATGGGCGTTATTGTTCCGGGAATCTGCCTCTCAATCATCTGGTTTGTTCTTGCAACGGTTCTGTTTTTGAAATGGTTTGAGAGAAGAGAGGTGAAATAAGATGATTGGAAGATCTCTTAATGCAGACTTGCGAAAGATGAAAGGAACATCTGTGATTCTGGCACACTTACTGATTCCGATTATAACCAGCGTTATATTTTTAATATATTACTTTTTTTCACCATGGAATGAAAATATGAAAGTGATTGCATTTTATCAGGCAATAGGAGCAGGACTTCCGGTACTTATTGGAATTTTTACAGCAAGTGTGATGGAACAAGAACAAAATGCAGGTAATTTTCAAAACCTGTTGTCTTTACCAGATAAACTTACAGCATTTTTATCGAAACTGTTGATGCTACTGGTTTTGTGTCTGTGCTCTATCCTATTGACAGCAATCATATTCGGAATTGGATTTGGAAGAATCGCATCAGGCGATATCGAAATCATGAAAGGATGTATATTTGCAGCATTGCTGCTGTGGGGAAGCAGTGTTCCACTTTATCTGTGGCAGCTGATTCTGGCTTTTCAGTTTGGAAAAGGGGTATCCATTGGAGCAGGGATTATATCAGGACTAATTAGTGCATTGATGCTTACCGGACTTGGAGATTATGTGTGGAAATATGTATTTGTCTGCTGGACGGGTAGAGTACCATATACTTATCTGCAATCTGTATTGGGAGAAACTAGTGTAGGTGAATGGTTGTCATTCATACCAGGTTGCTTAATATTTACAGGGATTAGTATGGTATACTATTTTTGGTGGGTAAACCACTGGGAAGGAAACAGAATATCGGAATAGAATCGAGGGAAACTATGGCAAAAATACTGGCAGTTGATGATGAACCGGCAATTTTGGAAATGATAGAAAGCATTTTGAATAAGGATGGACATCTGGTTACCAAAGTAAGTAATCCACTAAAAATTAATATGGAAGAATTACATCGTTATGACCTGATTTTACTGGACATTATGATGCCTGGAATTGATGGCTTCGAATTATGCAAAAGAATCAGGGCACTTGTGGATTGTCCGATTTTGTTTCTTACGGCAAAAACGGAGGAAAACAGTCTGGTAAACGGACTTTCTTTAGGAGCAGATGATTATATTTCAAAGCCATTTGGAGTGATGGAACTTCGGGCAAGGATCAACGCGCATCTTAGAAGAGAGCACAGGGAACATTCTGTCCGGATGGTTTTAGGGAGAGTCTGCATTCAGATGTCTCAAAAGAAACTGTTGATGGATGATAAAGAACTTCCGTTTACGAAAGCAGAGTACGAAATCTGTGAATTTCTGGCTAAAAACAGAGGACAGGTTTTCTCGAAGGAACAGATATTGGAAGCGGTCTTTGGCTTTGACAATGAGAGTAATGACAGTACTATAATCACGCATATCAAAAATATAAGAGCAAAATTTGCGGATTATGATTATATGCCGATAAAAACAGTCTGGGGGATTGGATATAAATGGGAAGAGTAAAAAGAAGCAATGCACTCAGCAGGATTTTTATGAGATATGTACTGGTCATGCTTGGATCATTAGTTGGTTTGGTGATTGTTGCTTGGCTGCTGCTGTGCCTTTTGATTAGTGTGGGCTGTATTTATCCGGCAAATTATGCAGAGCAAAAGATTAATGAAGCATATGATACGATTCTACGTGCAGATAAAGTGACTGCTGAGATGATTCCCGCACTTTGTGATTATGTAATCTTTTCAGAGAATGGAGAGAAAATAGGTGGAGATCTGTCAGAACAATACGAACAGATAGCATGGAATGTTGCAAAGTACGGAAACGCATCCGGGAAATATTTTTATAAAGTAATTGTAAGGGAAAATGAATATGTTGTATTACAATATCGCCTGACACCTCAATATCATTCAGCTTTTTTGAGGGAGCATTTTATAGGACCACAGAATGTGATGAGTATTATGTCTGTGATTGGAGCGGTAGCGATTATCATCATTCCGTCCATACGTTTTGGAAAAAGAATCAAAAAGCAGATGCAGCCTGTATTAGACGCAATCGGACAAATAAAGGATCAAAATCTGGAATATGAGACATCCTGTTCCGGTATCAAAGAGTTTGATGACTGTTTATCGGCAATCGATGATATGCGAGATGCATTGCGAGAATCTTTAGAAAAGCAGTGGAAAACAGAGCAGGAAAAGAAACAACAGATGTCTGCTTTGGCGCATGATATTAAAACACCTCTTACGATTGTACGGGGAAATGCAGAACTACTTTCAGAGACTGAACTGACCACAGAACAGAAGAAAAATATCACTTATGTTTTGAACGGCACAACACAGATACAAAGTTATGTAAAACAGTTGATAGATGTCACAAAATCATGGAATTGCAGTGATGTTACCTATACAACGGTGAGGTTAGAAGATTTTTTCGCAGATATAAAGGAACAGGCACTCGGACTGGTAGAAATCTATCACCAGAAGATAGATTGGAAGGCGGAACAAAGTGATAAAAAGGTAACGATTGATTATGATCCAATGTTCCGGGCCGTAATGAATGTGATTCAGAATGCAGTGGAGCATACAAAAGAAAATGGAATCATTTATATTGACGCAAAGGAGCAGGATGACCGGCTGACATTCATTGTGGAGGATAGCGGATCAGGATTTACAAAAGAAGCATTATTGCATGGCACAGAGCAGTTTTTTATGGATGACACAAGTAGAAATGGCAAAGCCCATTATGGGATTGGGCTTTTTTTCGCAAAAACTGTGGCTGAAAAATATGGCGGAGGGATTAAACTTTCAAGTTCTGAAAATACAGGTGGGGCGAGGGTAGAAATATTTTTCCTGAGTAGTCAGGAAACACGCTAAATAGACTGCAATTAAGCTATGTAAAAGAAATGGAAGATACTATCACAAACCGAATGCTTCACTGGTCTTATACACCTGAACAGAAAGAGAAAGTGAAGAAGGCACTTGCCGCAGGAGTTACTAAGTCAACGATTCTTACTTACTTCTATCCGGAGGTTACTGTGGAGAGGATGAGTTTATATCGGAAGAAGTAGTAAATGTTATCGCATAGACACAGGATTATGTTATACTGTGTCTATGCGACATTAAAGAAACTTACAAATCGTTGTTTGGAGGTACACGATGATAATAAAAATTGTTACACTTTCACTGATGGCAGTGTTTTACATCTGCTATTTTGCAAAGCTGATTAGTCAGAAAAAGCAAGGCATAAATACAGACCAATTAGGAAAAGGAAAAGAGGGATTTGTCAAATTTATAGAAGTAGCTCTTAAAATAATCACATATTTGCTTCCTGTAATACAGATTATCAGTATTGTGTTTTGTTCGGGAACAGCACATATTGTGTTGCAATTTACAGGAGTTGTAATAACAATGTTCGGTGTACTTGCTTTTATTGTTTCTGTTACACAGATGAAGGAGAATTGGAGAGCAGGTGTGCAAAAAGAAGAAAAGACCAATTTGGTAACAACGGGCATCTATTCTATTAGCAGAAATCCTGCATTTTTGGGTTTTGATTTAATGTATATAGGAATATTGTTTTCGTTCTTTAATTGGTTCCTTTGCTTTGCCACAGGTTTTGCAGTGGTATTTTTTCATTTACAGATAGTCAATGTAGAGGAAGATTTTTTGATAAAAGCATTCGGAAATGAGTACCTGCAATACAAATCAAAAGTATGCCGATATTTAGGAAGAAAAAGATAACTTCATATTTAGGTGGTTTGTCAATAGCAATAATATTTAATGCATAATCTGATTTAAGAGTGAATTTCAAATTTTAGATTTTCAATAATCATGGGATAAAAATAACAGGGAGGATTATAGTTTTCGGAATAAAGCCGATATATAATATTAGAAACAATAAATAATAAAGAACGGATTCAGAGAAGGGGGACAAAGGATATGTCAATGAATGTGAATACAACGGGTACTGTTTATGGAAGTTATCAGAATACCTACAAGGCAGGTACAGTAGATAAGAAAAAAGAAACAGCGAAAACAACAGAAAATGATAAGGTCAAGAAAAATGTGACAGAAAGTATAGCCGAAAAAAATCTAAGTAAAGAGGCACAAAAAATGCTTAAAGATATGCGTGGCTCAAGAACAGATATGGACTTTATGGTTGCAGATTTTGAAAATTGTGATAATGCTAAAGATATTTTAGCACAAAGTGATAAAGAGTTTACGGTTATTTTCTCAAAGGAAGAAATGGAGAAGATGGCATCCGATCCCAAATATTATGCTGAAAAGATGCATAGTATTGAAGGTGCTTTGCGTATGTCGGATGAAATCAATGCTCAGTTTGGATTTGAAAGAGCATTTGGTAAGACAAACGGAATAGAAAACAGTGCAGATACTGATACAAAAATAACAAAGTTTGGTATTTCTTTTAATAGTGATGGAACTACAACATTCTTTGCTCAATTAGAAAAAACATCAGCTAGTCAGAAAGAATATCTTGAAAAAATTCAGGAAAAGAAAGCTGCGGAGAAGAAAGAGGCGAAGAAAAAGGAACAATTAAAGCAAATTGAAGTAAAAAAAGCTACTGTTCAAGCAAATTCAAAAGATGAACTTTTGGATAAAATTAAAAATATTGAATGGAATTCTATCAAACCAGAGGATAATAAAATCGGTGGAAGATTTGATTTTTCAATTTAGTATATTTAGATGGGGATGATTACATAAAGTATGGAGGTAGATTCATTATGAGAAAACGTTTTTTTTCTATTATTGTATGTGTTGTCATGCTTTTTACAATGAATGTCACAGCTTTTGCGGCAGAAACTCAGGAAAATTATTCGGAGACGGAGAAAACAATGACATTTGAAATAACTCCGACAGCATTAACTTCTGGATCATCACGACATTCTGTTGGAATGTTAAATTCCTTTTTTGGAACAAATGATACAGTGGCAACTTCCGCTCTTGGTTCTTTTACAATCAGCAGCACATCTGTTCCGTCAGGCTCCACAATCAGTAAAATAGTGGTTACATCCACAAAAAGTAGTGGAAGTAGTGGAAACATCGAATTATTTGTTGCTAAAGATGAGGATAATGGAGATGGCACATTTGACAGATATACAGACAGCAAAAGTTGGAATAGTTCTCTTACTTTTGCAGATTTTGGCAATTATAATTTAAGCCCTGTTGGAAATTATTATGTTCAATTTGAATCTACAAGGTATTCAACGGGAACTGTTGCAGCAGCAACATTAAAAAATATTTATGTCACAGTATACTATCATTAAAATTTTATAATCCCCATTCTAAACAAGCAAAGATGTTGTTATTCAGTTAGCAGCATCTTTGCTTTTAATTGTATAATTGATATGACTATTGAGTTAGAATGACATTGATAGCGATAGAAAGCTATATATTACAGAAGCAGACTTTGATAAAAAAGCATTTGAGAGATTATATAAATTGAATATTATATAATCAGAGGTATATAGAACATGCACAGAGACACTATATTTCAATATGAAACAATGGTGCCTGACACAATAAAAACGCATAGCCAAACTTCGCTCGGTATAACTGCCTGATTGTGTCGAAATTCGTATTTTATCAATTATATCTGATAAAACTGGATTTGCGGTATTGAAAATCAGTTATAGCCGTGGTACCATATAGACAGTTTCAGAAGGGAGGCTGGTCTACATGATTAAACGAGAAATTTATATGAGCCGTATCCGTCCTTTTATCGGAAATGAGCTGATAAAGGTTCTGACAGGGATTCGCCGTAGTGGAAAATCTGTCATGCTGAGCCTGATCCAAGAGGAACTTGCCCAAAACGGGGTCCAACCAGAACAGTTTATTTCCCTGAATTTTGAGAACATGAGCAATGCACACCTTTGTACGGCTGTTGCATTGCATGATGAAATCCTTCGCAGAACAAAAGAAATCAGCGGCAAGGTTTATCTGTTCTTCGACGAAATCCAAGAGGTGGCTGATTGGGAAAAATGTATCAACTCTTTCCGGGTGGAGCTGGATTGTGATATATACATTACCGGTTCCAACGCCAAGCTGCTTTCCGGTGAGCTTGCCACTTATCTTGCCGGACGGTATGTGGAGTTCGTGATTTACCCGTTTTCATTCAGAGAGTTTATGGAGCTGTATCACACCGTTTACGAAGGTGCAGACGAAAGACAATGCTTTACAAAATATCTGACGCTGGGAGGAATGCCCTATTTGAGCAACCTTCGCTACGACGATGCCGCCAGTCGTCAGTATTTGCGGGACTTGTTCAACTCCGTAGAGCTGAAAGATATTATCAAGCGAAACAATATCCGTGATGTGGATATGCTGGAGAGAATTATTGCTTATATAACTTCCAACATCGGCACTACCTTTTCTTCCACAGCCATTTCCAAGTATCTGAAAAGTGAAGGGCGCTCCGTTTCACCAGAAACGGTACTGAACTACATCAAAGCCTGCACGGACGCATTCCTGTTTTATCAGGTGAAGCGCCAAGACCTCCAGGGAAAGAAAATCCTGACCGTCAACGAGAAATACTATGTTGCAGATCATGGTGTCCGGGAAGCCGTGTACGGTGGCAACATGAAGGACATTAACCTTGTCCTTGAAAATGTTGTCTACATGGAGCTGCTGCGCCGTGGTTATTCTGTGACTGTTGGGAAAGTCTCTGACAAGGAGATTGACTTCGTATGTGAAGATCATGGGAAAAAGCTGTATGTTCAGGTTTCCTATCTACTTGCCTCGGAGGAAACCATCCAGCGTGAGTTTGGGGCGTTTGCCGGTGTTCGTGACAATTTCCCGAAATACGTTGTAACGATGGACGAACTGGATATGAGCCGAGATGGAATCAAACACCGCAATATTCGTGACTTCCTGCTGGCAGAGGAATGGAACTGAAATGTTCTTCTTTCACCAGAAGATATGCAGAAGTTCTTCCAATGCCGAGAATGAAAAAACAATGGTGCCTGACACAATAAATATTATGATATGTCTGTATTTAACCGCTGTATAGAAACCGGGAATGTTCTCTTAATACTGGAATGTTGGCAGGATGTCCACCCGGCGCTTGTCAGTATCCCAGTGAAATGGGAATACAGCTCGCCGTATGGACTTTTGTATGCTCTGAATCCGCCGGATGATGTTATGCAGTTTGAAAACAATGGTGCCTGACACAATAAATATTGTATAAATGTCAATGCTGTTGTGGTACATGTTGTATTCTGCGTAAATGGTATTCATGTTGTGTCTCCTTTAAACCAATAAAAATATAGAAGCATTTCAATCAGTTCACAATGTCACTTTTATTTTGTGTTATACTGTTTTATATAATTTTCTTGCCCTTGTTTTTGCCCTTATCAGAGTTCGTAAACACTGGTGGGACGATATAACGCAAGGGAAACAATAAGGGAAAGCTCACCTGCGATAAACTTTGTGTTTTCAAGGGATTGAGAGATATTTGATAATAAAATATAACAGTTATTAAATCCCTTGGAATATATGAAATCTCAATTCAAGTTTGCAAAACTAACCAAAAATATAAACAGTTCGTAAAATCGGAATTTGTGGAGGTGCTTTTATGGAATTAAAGAGAATTCATCAAGACTTCTCAGTCTGCCAAGTAGAAGATTATTCACTTGTGAATTTTGAGTCTCAATATTGCTTTATTGGAAAGACTGACGAAGAGAAATCACTTGTATGCGCTACAGGCGAAGCTCCAGCCAATGCTGTTCGGTGCGATTGTGGACTGACAACTTCAGTATTTTGAAAACAGGTATAATGTTATCGTCTGGGATGCGTCGGCACACATTCTTTTTTGTCCGGAAGCGTGGTTATACATTGCACATAGACGCACCTGAGGGAGGGACGAAAATGGAAACTGAAAAAGTATATGCTATGCCATTTGCAAAAATATATCCTATACTGGTGGCAAAGGCAGTCGGCAAGGGGCGGACGCAGGCAGAAGTAGATGAAATTATTGGGTGGCTGACGGGTTACAGCGCCCGCGGCGTAAAGCAGGAGGGTATCGAAGAGCCGCTGATGAATGAGATCTGCTATTTGGAAAGGTGGTGGATGAGCTGGCTAAGGGCAAAGCGATGGAGAAGATCAAGCGGACGAACAAATGAGGAAAAGCAGCCTATTACACACCGACAGAGAATGTGGTATAATCCTTAAAAAAACACTGTATGGAAAGGACAAACATGATGAACGCTCTGGATATTATGAAACACCCTGCCGCCTATGTCAGTGGCTATGAAAACACCCCCACGGAGGAACAGTACCGTGCAAAGCAACTGTGTTGGGAGTACAACCGCACCGCTCCCAACGAACAGGAAAAGCGGCGCAGTATCCTGCAGACCCTGCTGGGCACCTGCTCTCCCATGACCGGCATTGAGCCGGATTTCCACTGTGACTATGGCTTCAACATCCATACCCACGGCTTGGCGGTCATCAATTATAACTGTGTCATTCTGGATACCTCTCCGGTAAACATCGGAGCAGGTGCCTTTATTGCCCCCGGCGTATGCCTTGCCTGCTTCGGTCATGCCATCGATCCGGAGCAGCGCAGCCACGGCATTGGCACCTCGTCACCCATTACGCTGGAGGAAAACGTCTGGATCGGCGCAAATTCCACTGTCTGTGGCGGCGTTACCATCGGGGCAGGCTCGGTTATCGGGGCGGGAAGCGTCGTCACTCATGACATTCCCGCCGGTGTCATCGCTGCAGGGGTGCCCTGCAAGGTGATCCGCCCCATTACCGAAAAAGATAAGTTCAAGCCGGAGGATATTCTGTTCTGAGAAATCCAGATCGAAAACTCTGAAAAAAGCACTCCGGGGACATTTTTGTTTTTCGCCATGTTTTTCTGCGGGGAGAAGGCATGGTATACTGAGAGCGACAACTCGGAAGTTGGAGGATACACGCATGAAAATTGTAATCATTAATGGAAGTGCCAGAAAAGGAAATACGCTGGCAGCAATCAATGCATTTATAAAAGGAGCGTCAGAAAAGAATAAAATTGAAATCATTGAACCCGACAAACTCAACATTGCACCATGCAAGGGATGTGGTGTCTGTCAATGCTCTAAGGGATGCGTCGATAAGGATGATACAAATTCTACAATTGATAAAATTGCTGCCGCAGATATGATTCTTTTTGCTACACCAGTTTATTGGTGGGGAATGTCAGCACAATTGAAACTTATCATTGATAAGTGCTACTGCCGTGGATTGCAGTTAAAAAACAAAAAAGTTGGCACAATTGTTGTAGGTGGTTCTCCCGTAGGCAGTATCCAGTATGAGCTGATTGATAAGCAGTTTGACTGTATGGCAAAATATCTTTCATGGGATATGCTTTTCAAAAAATCATATTACGCAACAGCCAGAGATGAACTTGAAAAAAATAAGGATTCCATGAACGAACTTGAGTGGATCGGAAAAAATTTATAAAGCACACACCAAATTCAAGTTTGTAAGGAACAGAAACTTTGAAGTTTATGGAGAGGAGAAGAATATGATTTTTCACTATGCTGGCAAATATAATGGAGATGAGAGTAGTCTTCCATACAAGGAACATCATCCTAATGCAACCCCGTTTAAAGAACCAGAGAATACGAAGAAATTATCATTAATTGCAAATGTGGGATGTATTTTGATAATGGGTATATTAGCAATTCCATTTTTAATACTGGGAATAGAATATATTCCTGATAATGCAATATGGATGATGATAGGTGGAATTTGTGGTGGATTATCTCTGTTGCCACATGAATTGCTGCATGCAATATGTTATAAAAAAGATGTATATATGTATAATGATTTGGCACATATGTTGATGTTTGTGGTAGGAACAGAGGATATGAGTAAAGGGCGTTTTATTTTTATGTGCTTGTGCCCTAATCTTATACTTGGCATAATTCCCTATATTTTATTTTTGATATTTCCGCAATTTGTTGGATTGGGTTTATTTGGAATTATTTGTATTGGAATGGGGTTTGGGGATTACTTAAATATTTACAATGCAATAAAGCAAATGCCGAAAAATTCCAAAACATATTTATGTGGAATGCACTCATATTGGTACTTGTAGAAATGCCAAAATTCCAGTTTCATGCTGCTTTTAATAATTGAATATTGAATGATTTTACATAGCCGTTAAGGAGTAATTTTTGTTCCCTAGCGGCTTATTTTATTTTTCAAAGTAGTAGGTGAGAAAATTGAAAATTAGAAAGGTTGATGACAAACCGATGGTCATTCACACCAAGGAGAAAATCCCTTTCATGTGTATTCAAAAAAAATTAAGGCAGGAAGTGGTCTAGAATATAGAGATATTTTTAAGCTGATTGGAGGAACAGAAGTATGCACATTGGTTCTGGTCTAAATACGGTATCTTCAATGTACCGACAACAAAAAGGCAATAATATGAAAGCTCCTGTATCTGCGGAAAATACATTTTATACGGCTGAAACACCAAAGGTATACCAGATATTCACAATAGATAATATGTTGTGGACAGGAGGTAATGGTACAGGTCTTTCTTATTGCCTTAAATATGCGGATGATTCGACGGATGAAAATCCAGTGGTGTTAGCGAAAGGTGTGGATGAAAACGGAAAAGAGTTTGAACAAAGAATTTATTTCAATGACGTTGATCCATCAAATGCCACAGTAGTCGAAATGCGTGCATTGGAGGCACATTACAAAGTGGAGAAGCAGGGAGGTTTTACGTTTTTGCCAAGTCAGTAGTGCGTGAATAAACTGCGGACTTCTTTTTTGATAGATACAGTCACTCCCAGGAGCGTGTGTCGGATAAAACAAATTAACAGGAAGCAGATAAAGCGATATATGTGATATTCTATTTCACAACAAAAAAAGGTCTGTTCATAACATGGTGGCTAGCTATTTAAAGAACTTTTCCGATATAATAAATATAATTGTATGTAAGTAAGGAAGTGACAAGATGCAAATAGCAATCTGTGATGATGAAAAATCTATAAGATTGATATTAGAAGAAAAAATAAAGAAATTATTACCGGATGCAGTAATAGATAAATATTTATCTGGTGATGAATTGATTGCAAGTGGTTGTGAGCCGGATATTCTATTTTTAGATATTCAGATGCCAGGAATGGATGGAATGGAAACGGCAAGGATTCTGCGTCAGAAAAATGAAAGAATAGTATTGATATTTGTAACTGCTGTGGAGGAGTATGTTTTTCAGGCATTTGATGTTGCAGCATTTCATTATCTGGTGAAACCGTTTTCAGATGAAAAATTTGAGGAAGTTGTGAAACGTGCAGTCAGAAGCATTGAAAAATATTCTGAAAATCAATCGGATGAAAAATACATGATGGTGCAGTCCGGAGGAAGCCATATGAAAGTGTTTTTGAAGGATATTGTGTATGCCGAGGTATATAATCGAAAAGTCATTATTCATACACGGGATACGAATATTGAATATTATGGAAAATTGCAGGAACTGAGTGAAATAGCGGGAGCAGATTTTTTTCGTACACACAGAGCCTACCTCGTACATTTCAAATATGTTCAGAAATATGATGCAAATTGTGTGACGATGGAAAATGGAACTGCATTGATTGCAAAACAGAATTATTCTGAGTTTGTAAAACAATATTTGAAATATAATCAGAGGAAAGGAAAAGAAATCGGATGAGTTTGGTAGAAAAATGCTGGATGGTTACATCGAAAATTTCTGTTATTGCACTCCTTATGATTACAGGAATCTATTTTGGAAAATTTGTTTGTCCCTATATAAAAAAGAAAAAAGAGGCTGTGGCAGTCAGTATTGTTTATATTACGATTATGCTTGTTTTATATATGATTCCGCCACAGATTGATAATTTTTCCGCATATCTGATTGGAGTTATAGCAGCGTTTCTTGCAATGTATGTAGAGGACAGAAGAAATATATATCAGAAAATATTTCTTGCAATTACGTTCTTTTCTATCCGATGGTTAACGGTTGCAATGGCAGGCAGACTTGATGATCTTGTTACAAAAGCACTTGTATTTCGGAATATGAGTGCAGAAAAAGTGTGGTTGCAATACGGACTATATGTTGGAACCAGAGTTTTGGATATTGTACTTTGTATTGCTTTTATTGCGGTTGCAATAGGACTGATCAATAAAGCGTATATATACAAAAAAGATGAAATGAGCGTCAAAGAGATGGTAATGCTTATTATACCTTCGCTTGTAGGCGTCACTGGGTATGGCATTTTACAATATTATCTCATGATATACGAAAGAGATACTGGAAAGAACTTGATTGATACATATGGATTTTATGGAGCTTTAAGCTTTTTACACTATCTGATTTCCATAGTCGCTATTCTTGTTGTGATTGTAATGTTCCAAAACTGGAAAGAGATGCAGGAAGAACAGCGGGGACAAGAGCTGGTATTAAATCAGATCAGTGACATGAAAAAGCATATCGGGGAAGTCGAAAAGTTGTATCGGGATATCCGCTCCATGCGCCATGATATGGGAAATCATATACAGACACTGGAACATCTCGTGGCACATAATAATATGGATGATGCTACAGAATACTTGGAACATCTGAAAAATGAATGGGACGAGGTATCTCCGGAAATAAAGACAGGAAGTCCGGTAATTGATGTCATTTTGATGGAAAAGCTGAGAGAAGCAAAAGAAAGGCAGATTCGGTTTCTGTCGGATTTTCATTATCCGCAGAATACGAAGTTAAATGCATTTGATCTGAGTGTGATCATGAATAATGCCTTGAATAACTGCATGGAAAATGTAAGTGGAGATGATCCGTATATCAGCATTTCTTCTTTTCGGAAAAACAGTATCTTTATGATAACCATAAAAAACAGTTTTGGGGGTCAGCTTAATTTTGGTGATAGCGATTTGCCAGAAACAACCAAATCTGGGAGGGAACATGGAATGGGTTTGAATAACATTCGCCGGGTTGCCAGAATGTATATGGGAGATATATCTTTGGAGCAGGGAAATGAGGAAGTAATCCTTAGCATTATGATGCAGGTAGAATAAAGAAATAAATTGGCACTATGTATTTTGTAAATTACAGAAATTACAGAAATATGTAGTACTTTTTTTGCACAGGTAGCGATGAAAATATGTTGCTTGCAACAATATTTGAGGAGCACTGCGACAGTCTGAAAAGCATTTTCAGACTGCTTCACAACGAAAAAAGGGCGGTTCACAACATCACAGTTTATTGTGAAGAAAGATATGCCGAAAGAAAAAATAAAGAGAAATCATGTTATACAGATTTTCAGGAAACGGATTTCAGAGTATTAGCTCAAGGAGGTAAAATCCTCTGCTCCTGTATGGACAGTCGCATTTTGCTTCGCAAAACAAGGAGGATTAAAATGATGAAAATTAATGGATTTAACGGAACGAATACGCAGACAGGAGCAATGGGAATGGCACAGGCGAATGATTCTGTGAGTAAAAATATTCAGAATCAGATTGCAAATGCACAGCAGAAATTGCAGGACTTATCATCAAATGAAGAACTGTCATTAGAGGATAAGATGAAGAAACGTCAGGAGATACAACAGGAAATTACAAATCTCAATCAACAGTTAAGACAGCACCAGATTGAACAGAGAAAGGAACAGCAGAGTAAAAAATCATCTATGGATGATATGGTGGCTGGTACAAAAAATACATCTGCAAAGAAAGGAACAGGCTTGTCACAGGCAGGTATGCGGGCAATGATTTCCGTAGATTCATCTATGAAGCAGGCAAAAGTGCAGGGTAGTATGGCAACACAGATGGAAGGAAGAGCCGGTGTGCTTGAGTCTGAAATCAAGCAGGATGCTGGAAAAGGCAATACCGAAAAGAAAGAAGAAGAACTGTCAGATTTGCAGGCAAAAGCGCAGTCTGCAACAGCAGCACAGATGTCTTCACTTTCAGATGCAAATAAATCTATGGAAGAAGCAGCAAAGGCAGACAACCGTACAGATGCAGCAGAAACAAAGAAGAATCAAACTCAGAAAGCAGAGAATACACAGGAAAATGCAGATACGACAACAGATGCATCAGAGAATGCAGATGTCAAAATAGAAACAGCAGAAACAATAAAACATCCAGCATCAGAAAGTGGACAGTCGGTAGTATATACACCGATAGATATACGTTTATAGTTCGGAAAGGAGGCTGGTGTTATGTCAGAAATCAAAAGTTTTAGTGATTATACAAGTAAATATAACAGCAATGTAGATTTTTCAGCTTTGTTTAGTGGAACGTCAGATAGTTCATCAGTAGGCAATACAAATATGCTTTCTGATTATGCTGCAATCAAAAATGGAAGCTATGGAAAACTTATGAAAGCATATTATGCAAAACAGGATGCTGAAAAATTATCGGGAAAAGGTGATACTTCACAAAAACTTACCTTGATGAAAACAAGTGCAGATTCTCTGAAAAAATCAGCAGATGCTTTGAATGACTCATCTCTTTGGGAAAAAAAGAAAATAAAAAAGAAAGATGAAAAAACGGGGGAAGAGATTGAGGTAGAGGATTATGACTGGGATAAAATTACCAAGGCAGTAAAATCTTTTGTTGAAGATTATAATGATGTAGTTAAGGAAGCCGGAGAATCTAATACAAAGGATGTATTGCGAAATGCTTCATGGATGACTGGAATGACAGACAAAAACAGTAATATGCTTGCCAAAATAGGTATTACCATAGGAAAAGGAAACAAGTTGGAATTAGATGAGGATGCTTTAAGGCAGGCAGATATCAGTTCGCTGAAAACGATCTTTACAGGATATAATTCTTTTGTAAGCAAAATATCGCAGAAAGCAACTGGTATATCGAATGCTGCAAACCGGGCGAGTGCAACCTATACAAATAATGGTACATACTCTAAGACGGATTCTTTATTAACATCAAGCAAGATAGATGAAGAAGTATAGAAAGTGTGGACTAACTTAGGGAGGTTGCTATGAAAGTTCAAGGAAATAGGTATATTAATAATCCTGAGATGATAAAAAATAAGGTCGAGAAGAAAACAACTGTTCCTCAGAATATTATTTCGGAGGATGATGTGAAAATCAGTGATTCAGCAAGAAAGTTAGTTGAGACTGCTCGTAATAAGGTATCGGATTTTCATACAATGCATTTTTCATCTATTAATGGAGAAATAAGAGAGATACCAGCAGAATATAAATGTGAAAATTTATTCAAATTAGATTTGAAAGCAACTTCCATTTCTGGAGAACAAAGTGCGTTTGAAGGCTGTTCGGAAAATCAGTCAGAGGTTTTTGAAAAATGGCTGGACGAAAATGCTTCTGAATATTTGACAGAAGATGAAATGAAAGATTTAAAAGAGAAGATTAATGCAATGACAGCAGATGTAGATTTTTTGAATGCTCAGGAGGGATATAGAGGAACTTCCTATGAATCTGTATTTTTGTTAAGTGCAAGTGAAGCGGGGCTAAGAAAAGTAAATGAAATGTATGTTCCAGAGCAATTACAAGCAGATTTTTCAGACATGATTGACGAATATGTTCATTTTAATGATTCGGCACGTAATTCTATCATGGAGAAAATGACACCAGATTACATGGTTGTTGGAATTGGAAGCAAAACAGAATCTTATAAGTACAAGTCAGAAATAATCTCAGATGAGACAGCTTTTTATACAAATGAGAAGAAAGAGATAAGTGGTATCTGCAATCAGTTTTTAAATGGTAAAACAGATCAAAAATTATTTTGTAATGAGGTGAAAGACCGTTTAAATGATTACTATGGAAGCAGGTATGAATTAAGGAATCAGCCAGAAGCTGTTGAAGGCAGAGTAAATAATATGCTGGGCAAATTGCAACATATGTTTGGCATTTAATGTTGAAAAAGGGTTTGGAGAATAATTATGAAGACAGTGACAGATGTAAACACAGTAAACCAGCTATTGACATATTCAAAGCAGGCAGAGGCAGGAATACACCAAAAAGCAATACAGATGTTGCTTGGAGCAGGAAAACACACTTATTACAACAGTATCCATTTCAAGTGCATTTTTGGGGAATATGAAGCAGGGACATAAAAGATAGTAAATGTGATATGTAACATATAGTGTATTTAATACATATACAGCAGTATTGTAGATATTATCAGAATAAAGAGAAATAACTGAAATCCTATGTTTATAAATTGAGAGATGTCTTAATTATAAACATAGGATTTTGTTATATGGCAATACAATAGAAGAGTGTCAGGAAATACTTAGTGAGCAGGGGTGTAATGCTGATGAAAATAGCATCATGGAAATGTAGTAGTACTTTTAAATTAAAAAGGCTCTAAGATTTGATGTGAATTTTATAATGAATTATGTTTCCATATTTTTAAAGCAGCCTTTAGTGTAACTGGTATTTGTGTTATAGTAATGATAACAAAACATCAGGAAGTAAGAAAAAATGAGTGATAATAATACATTAGATTACTACAACCAGCATACAGCAGATTTTGTCAATACAACTCAAAATGTGGATTTCCATGAAATACAGGAACCTTTCCTATCGTTTTTGCCTGCGAAAGCAAAAATATTGGATTTTGGATGCGGTTCAGGAAGAGATACTAAGTATTTTATAGATAATGGATATGAAGTTGATGCAATGGATGGTTCAAAAGAATTATGTAAGGCAGCAACAAAGTACACAGGTATTCAGGTACAGTATATGCTTTTCGAGAATTTTAATGACAGTAATATATATGATGGTATATGGGCATGTGCATCAATTCTTCATTTAAAGAAATGTGAATTGTCGGATATGATAAAAAGATTATATAAGGCACTTAAGGAAGATGGTGTGATATATATGTCTTTTAAGTATGGCGATTTTGAGGGCGTAAGAAATGGAAGGTATTTCACATATCTTACAGAGGAAAGTTTTGATATGTTGATGGAGCCTATAAATGGATTTAAGAAAGAAAAAATCTGGGCAACAGGTGATGTAAGAGAAAACAGGGGTACGGAGCAATGGCTGAATATTATACTTCGCAAGGTGACAACCATTTAATAGTTGAACAAAAATATTACAACATGCTGGATATAGAAGGATTTTCACAGATGATGAAAGATCCGTCATATTGTTATAAGTTCTACTGGCTTGAGGCTATTGTTCATCTGATTTCAGAAAATGTTTATCAGACAACATTTGATGAGATAATAGATGAAATGATATCAAATGCATGGTATTCAGTAAGAGAGTTCCATATACATCTTAGTGGAATACAATCTGATGGAATGGTAAGGGACGGGCTTGAAAGGGCAGTAAATTTGTTATCTGAATACAGCAGCTTACCTGCTAATGCATCAAAAGTAGAAATAAAAAATGCAATCAAAGAATACAATAATGAACTTAAGGCGGTAAAGGAACAGCTTACAAATATGGTTCCTTACAGGGCTTTGTCAGGATTCTTTTCAAAAAGTGATGAGACAGCAGACTGGGGAAGTGTAAAAAGGCTGACGGCATATATTAAGAAGGTCAATCGGATGATTACACCATTGCCTTACACTTTAGGAGATAGTAGCAAATTAAAAAAGGAAGTATATTTTAATCCTGACTGGGTATTAATGATACAGGATAATACTGTAAATATACTTGGCTGGATTCAGTACGAAAAGGTTAAATGGCTGCAAAACAACAATCCGGAAGCACCAGGGTTAGTATATAAACTGGCACCAATGGATGAAAAGATGCGAAAGTTACCTCATGTAAGAAAACTTTGGGAAGGAATACTTGATGTATGTGAAGTAAGAGATGTATTTACAGGTAAACTGGTAGATGAAAAACAATATGACATAGATCACTTTATACCGTGGTCGTTTGTAATGAACGATGAGTTATGGAATCTTATGCCAATGGACTCTTCACTCAATTCCTCTAAGAATAACAAGCTTCCTAAGTGGGAACCTTTCTTTGAAATATTTGCTGGTAATCAGTTTATTATGTATAAAAAAATATATGAAAAACCGGAATTACATAAACTCTTTGAAGCTTGCTACAGAGATAATCTGCATTCTATATGGGCTGTAAGGGAACTGTATACTGCAGGAAAAGGTAAACCGGAATTTTGCCACATATTAGAAAAGAATATGCAGCCAGTATATGACTCAGCGAGACGTCAGGGATATGAAATTTGGAATAGGGACAAAGTACAATAATATTTGAAAGTACGAGATAGACCAAATTACAGATGAAGAAATCAATATAGTTTTGAGTTATTTGAGGATGCTTATATTAAGAGATGGTATAAGCTGTCAACTGATTTAAAAATCGATTAATTGTTAAAAGAGGTAATAATGCACATATATGTAGATGCGGATGCATGTCCTGTCATACGGATAGTAGAGAACATAGCTAGAAAATACAATATAGAAACAACGCTTATATGTGATACTAATCATGTGCTTACATCCGATTATAGTGATGTAGTAACAGTAAGCGCAGGGGCTGATGCAGTTGATTTTAAGCTGGTTAACTTATGTACGCGTGATGACATAGTTGTTACACAGGATTATGGGGTTGCAGCTATGGCGTTGAGTAAGGGTGCATATGCAATTCATCAGTCAGGAAAGTGGTATACTAACGACAACATAGATCGGATGCTTATGCAGAGGCACATAACGAAATGTGCGAAGAGAGCAAGCAGCAAAAATCATATAAATGGACCTAAAAAGAGGTCAAATGAGGATAATATTCATTTTGCAGAGTCGTTTGAAAAACTTGTGCTGTTGGCACAGACAAAGAAAGGGTAATGTAAATGGGATTATTTAGTAAGAAAAAGATAGTGCATTCTTATGATAAAGATAGCAAAAGACCAGTAATTAAGGCCAGCATCTGCACTGGTGAACAGGTAGCTGGATTTAAGGATATTCATACGGGTAAGATAGAAGAGATCATGCTGATTAGGAGTGAGGCAGACCTTGATAATTTCAAGAAAATGTATGGAATTAACGAAAAAATAGAAAAGGAATATTAAGATGAACATTCAGATATTTGGAACTAAGAAATGTAATGATACAAAAAAGGCAGAGCGTTTCTTTAAGGAGAGAGGTATTAAGTACCAGTTTATTGATATGAAAGAAAAAGGGTGAGTGTCGTCCGGTGGACGACTTGCTACGAACCGACCGAGCCGGAAGGCGAGACTGAGCAAGGGTGAATTTAATTCAGTTGCTCAGGTTAATGGTGGACTGGAAAATATGATTAACTGGGAAAGTAAGGATAAAGATACCCTTGCACTTATCAAATACACGGCAGATGAGGATAAATTAGAAAAGGTGCTTGAAAATCCACAGGTTATAAAAACGCCGGTAGTAAGAAATGGCAGGGCATCAACTCTTGGATATCAGCCTGATATCTGGAAAGTGTGGGAATAAATGAAATTTGGCTTAGCAGACATAGAAGATTTTAATGAAATACAGAAACTTTACTGGAATCTTATTAATAAAAGCAGTAATGAGCCTTCATAAGTGAGAAAGAGTAAAAAATCATGATAAAGGAAATAGAAGATAGAAGAAGCATAAGAAAATATAAACCAGATAGAGTTAATAAAACCATGATTGAAGATATGATATACAGCGCTACACTTGCTCCATCTGCTAAGAACAGACAGCCATGGAAATTTATCGTATATCAGGGAGATGAAAAAGACAAATTGGTTGAAGTAATGCAGCAAGGTATTAATGCAGAAAAGATCAGCCATGAACTAATGCCAGAATGGGTATTTGCAATACCAGATGCTGAGAATACTGTAAGAATCATGCAGGAGGCACCATGTCTAATTGCTGTGCTTAATACTAATCAGAAGACACCATTTTCTGGCATAGAAAATGAAAAGAGAATTGTAGAAATCTGTGACTCATTATCTATAGGTGCTGCCATTCAAAATATGATACTTACAGCAACAGGGTATGGGTTAGGTACTTTGTGGATTGCAAATACATGCTTTGCATACAATGATCTTGTTGATTTTATTGGAACTGACTGGATTGGTTGCGGTTGGAATTGCGGATGAATCTCCAGATAAAAGACCAAGAAAACCATTTGAAGATATAATTGAATTCAGGTAGATGAGAGATTTCTCAGTTTAAGAAGTTTATGGGGCCTGTCTCCAAGACACTCCAAGACACGTTAATTTGAATTGTTTATTTTCATAAAATGTGTTACAATCAAGTTAGCCACAACTAATTATATTGTAAAAAGGGTAAATGTATGAGTGAAAGAATAAAACCTACTATCAGTGGCAGTGCTGAGACAATGCTCCAGAGCTTTTATGCCAGAGCCCAATATTCCAAAAGTAAACATAATAAATTCTATGATGCAAAGGCGGTAGAATTAGTCGACAAAATTGATTATGATTTTTCTACAGCGGCTAGGGATTCTACGATGGGGAAAGGGGTAATTGCCAGAACGGTAGTTTTTGATGAATTAGTAAAGAATTTTATAGAGAAAAATCCTGATTGTACGGTGGTTAATATTGCCTGTGGTCTGGATACGAGATTTTATCGCATGGATAATGGTAAAATCACCTGGTACAATCTGGACCTGCCAGAAACGATAGCAATCCGCAATCAGATTTTCGAGGAATCAGGACGTGTTTCTACGATAGGAATTTCTGCACTTGACCCTGCATGGTCAAAAGAAGTAAAAGTGCGGGGGAAAATGCTTTTTATCATTGAAGGATTATCAATGTATCTGACAGCAGAAGAAAACGGTAAGATATTAAAAATAATAAAGGACAACTTTGATAATGCCTGTATTCTTATGGAATGTCTGGCAAAGGTATGGGTAAAGAAAGAAGGAATAGAAAAATCCATACAGCAAACAGGCTCAAAATTTGTCTTCGGTGCAGATCATTTTGAAGACCTAGGGAATATGACAACAGGGTATCATAAAATAAAAGATGATAATATTCTTTGTGGCATGGAGTTATTTTCATCTGCATACAGACTTTTGGCGTTATTACCTATTGCAAAAAAGGTTACGCAGAAGATTCTGATATTTGAAAATGACGAACAAAGCATGTGAAAGAGTCTTTATACGTGAATGTAAAACCACACGTCTGATGTTAAAATTGGAATTTGACGGAGTAATAGATATGAAAATCCGAGAAGTGAATGAGAATAAAAAGCAATTTATAGCATTATTGTTATTAGCTGATGAGCAGGAAAATATGATTGATCACTATCTTGAAAAAGGTACTATGTATGTACTTGAAGATGGTAATGTAAAAGCTGAATGTGTCGTTACTGATGAAGATAATGGAATACTTGAAATTAAAAATATTGCAGTTGATCCTCAGAATCAAGGACAGGGCTATGGGAAAGCATTGATTGACTTCCTTGTAAGTGAATATGCAGATGAATATTCTATTTTGCAGGTTGGAACAGGTGACAGCCCGTTGACCGTACCGTTTTATGAAAAATGCGGATTTGTCCGATCTCACAATATTCCGAATTTCTTTACGGACAATTATGACCACCCAATTTATGAGTGTGGTGTACAGTTAATAGATATGGTATATTTGCAAAGATGTTTATAACTTCCAGTTTACCAAGCCCTTTGAGAGAGGAGAAATCCTTTTCTCAAAGGGCTTTTTAATTTTACCGGCATTCGTAAACTACAAGTAAAAGCCAAAACCTCATATACTCTAATCACAGAGGAAGTGGAGGTTTTGATATGAGTAACAGCTTAGCGGAAGTACATCCCGAATTGATTGCCGATTGGTCGGAAAAGAATTTGCCGTTGACTGTTGTTTAGCACATTAAATGTTATTCCATTCCTCATATTAAATGTGGTAAATATTGTCTAAGTAAGAGAAGCTATGTCACTTTCGTCCTGAATTATCCTGAAGTTATCCGGCTTTTTATATGCGGGTTCATTCCCCAGCTCCTTAACAAGTTAAAACGGTAATGTTTTTCTTGTGTACAGTAGAGCACTATAGTATAATGAAACCAGTTTTTTTGCATAAGTTTAAAAGCTATAATAAGGAAATCGGCAAACCAGATGAAAGTCTGGGACGCAAAGCTACAGGGCCTTTAAAATGGCAGCTAGTTGCATAAAATGACGTGCACTGTCTGTTTGACAGTGCTTTTTTTACGGAGTTATTTCACAGACGTAACAATAATGATTTTATCAGGAAAGAAATATGTAAAGTATGAAAAAGGCAAAACGTTGTCTGATAGCAGTGGTGTCAGTATTCCATGGATCTTGGTGAAGACTGGTCTAATAATGAAATCATCCAGGCTGTGGCAATCGGTGAGTTTACAAACCTGGATGGTATTGAATGGCGAAACGGTGCAGAGACTGCAGCAGATGAATTTTTGATGCGTTTACCCGTGCGGAAAGTTCCATTACAAACAAAATACAGGGAACCGGACTTGGTATGGCTATGATTTTCTTCGGCTTATGGCCCGTTATTGGGATGTAGATTACGAATATGTCGGATATGATAAGAGCTGGGATGATATGCAGCAGATGCTTGAAGATGGCGAGATTGATATGGTAACATCTCCCAGCAAAACACCGGAAAGAGAAGAAAAGTTTGATTTTTCACGTCCGATCGGAACCAATAATGGGATTCTGACCGTCCGCAGTGACAACAGCACGATTGTGGATGGCAATTACAGTACTTACAACGGTATGCGTGTGGCACTTTTTAATGGAAGCTCCGAGATAAAGAGTTTTGCGGATTTTGCAGGCAACAAAGGATTTACATATGATCCATTTTATTTTGATACGACAGCAGAGATGGAGGAAGCTCTTCAGAGTGGAAATGTTGATGCTATTGCTGCTAGTTCTCTGAGAAAAACAAACAATGAGCGTATCGTGGATAAATTTGACAGCAGCGATTTCTATGTCATGGTTAAAAAAGGTAATACAGAATTGCTGAATGAGATCAATTATGCAATCGACCAGATGAATGCAGTTGAGGGCGACTGGAAAACGACACTTTATAATAAAAATTATGAAAGCATAGAAACTAAGAATCTGGAATATACCAAGAAAGAAAAAAGTATTATTTCACAGTATTCCAAGGACAATCCGCTTCATGTTCTGTGTGATCCGACCCGTTATCCATATTCTTATAATGAAAATGGTGAGATGAAGGGTATTATCCCGGATTACTTCCGTAAAATTGCAGACTATGCCGGGATTTCCTATGAGTTTCTTACACCTGCCACCAGAGATGAGTATATTGCCTATCAGAAAAATAAGGATATTACAGATATTAGCATCGATGCACGCCTGGAAACAGATAACTATGCTGAGACGAAAAAATGGGGGATTACTGCACCTTTCATTACAATGCAGCTGGCAAGGGTGACACGGCGTGACTTTGATGGAAAAATTAATGCTGTTGCTACTGTTGACCAGACAGTAGCAAATTCAATTGCAGATGCAATGGCACCCGATGCAGAAAAACTGATGTGCAGTACCCGACAGGAAATGATGGAAGCTGTCCGTAAGGGTAAAGCAGATGCTGCCTTCGTCTACTATTACATGGCACAGGCGTTTGTGAACAGTGACACTACGGGCACCATGACATATACTATGCTGGAACAGCCTACATTCACCTACCGTATGGTAATTTCATCAAATGAGAACCATGCGCTGGCTGGTATTCTGACGAAAGCAATGTATGCCATGCCCCAAAATCTTGTTGAAGATCTTGCAGCACAGTATACCACATACAAAGCAATAGATCTGACATTTGTTGACTGGATCCGTCTGTATCCTGTTGTTACTGTTTTGGTTCTTCTTATTTTTGGATTGCTGCTGACTACTATGGCTGTGACAATGGTGCATCTTAGTGCAAGAAAAAAAGCTCAGAAGGCGGAACAGAAGAAAACTGAGGAAATGGCGGAACTGGCAGAGCATGCACAGGCTGCAAACAAGGCAAAAACAGCATTTCTGTCACATATGTCCCATGATATGAGGACACCGATGAATGCAATCATAGGATTTACCGGTATTGCAATGAAAAACAATCCGTCAGACGAAGTGAAAAATTGTCTGGAAAAGATTGACGAAAGCTCAGAGCATTTACTGTCGCTGATCAATGATATATTAGATCTGACCAGCATCGAAAGTGGAAAAGTGAATTACAATCCGGTACCGGCGGATGTGAAAAACATTACAGATTCTGCATTGGATATATAAATATGCGTTACCGCATTTCGGATACTGGTATTGGCATGAGTGAGGAATTTACAAAAGAAGTTTTTGAGGAGTTTGCACAGGAAGATTCCGATGTGAGAACGCAGTACCATGGAGTTGGACTGGGGATGGCTATCGTAAAGAAGTATATATGATGGGTGGAACCATTTCCGTGCAGAGTAAAAAGCATAAGGGAACTACATTTACTGTCGATATTCCTTTGAAAATTACAGATAAGGAATGTAATAAGTCAGACACAGGTTTTTCTGAAAAGGTAAATCTTACAGGTGTGAATGTCCTTCTTGCAGAGGATAATGAACTGAATGCAGAGATTGCTACCGTGCAGTTGGAAGAGTTCGGGATGAATGTAGAAAGAGCTGTGGATGGAAAGAATGCCGTTGAGATTTTCAGAAATCATCCGGAAGGCACATTTGATGTAATCCTGATGGATATCATGATGCCTGAAATGAATGGTTATGAAGCTGTAAAAGTAATCAGGGCAATGAATGACAGACCAGATGGAAAAAACATTCCTATTATAGCAATGACAGCTAATTCATTTGCAGAAGATGTTCAGGCATCACTGGATGCAGGAATGAATGCACATTTGTCAAAGCCGATTGTGATTGATGAAGTTATAAAAACGATTTTAAGGTATGTAGATACTTCCACTTTTGGAACAAGAAATAAGTAGTAGTTAGGAGATAGAGAATTGGTAAGACAATACAGCGATAACGATATAGACGCAGTGATGCAGATATGGCTTGATACGAATATTCAAGCACATCATTTCATACTGTCCGATTACTGGCGTACTAACTGCAACATGGTAAGAGAAATGCTTCCTCACGCAGAAATATATGTACATGAGGATGACTGTACAAAGCAGATAGATGGCTTCATTGGATTGAATGATGACTATATCGAAGGTGTTTTTGTAAAAGAAACAATGCAATCAAAAGGTATCGGAAAACAACTTCTAAATCATGCAAAGGAATTCAAATCAAAATTAAAATTAAGTGTCTATCAGGAAAATGAGAAAGCAATCAAATTTTATCTACGTGAGAAATTTAGTATTCAATCCGAAAGTGTAGACGATAACACAGGCGAAAAGGAATTTATAATGGTATGGAATCGGTAGATTCATATTTGTCTGACTCACAATAATTTAATAAAGTAAACCTCCAAACTGATGTAAGATAAAATTAATCAGTTTATTGGCCACATAACGGTTTACAGATGAATCAATAGCGCCAGCCCCTAAACCATATGGAACTGCAAAATGGTTTTGGTTACAGAATGCTTGCTGAGGCAATCAAAGCAGACCTGCAATATCGTATCAGTTGTCCGGCACTTCTTATCTGTGGCGAAAAGGATAAAGCGGGCTCAGCCAAAAGCTACAATAAGAAATGGCATCAGAGATTTCATTTCCGGCATTATTGCAGTTATATCGGTATTGGTAATATTAGCAGGAACCTATATGACGTCAAGTGGAATTAAAAACTGTAAATGAATAATGCTTGCAAAGAATGTAAGTATGTCCTGGTTGATTGTAACTAGTATATGAGAGGTATATGATAATATTTTACAATGATTTTAGTTGACAGTCAGAAAATGAGATTATACAATTAATTCGACAAATGTTAAGAGTATATATTGGGTATATTAGATTGGTGTGTTCAATGTATTTTCTTAATATACAATATATTAAAAGTGAGGTGACGATAATGGACGGGCATGATAGTCCTCGAATAGGGAACAATGACATAGATTATAAGCCGACAAAGCTATTGTCTGCGTTTCTTAAGGGACGTGTGCAATAGTCTGTTAAAGTCGCGTATTTTCTAATCTTAGTCATTGTTCTTGCCATAATGAAAGGAGAATAATGATGAATAAGATTCTATCAAATGTAGTTATACATAAGGATTATAGCAAGGATATTGTTAGAGTCCTTAGAAGTAGTAAATCTGATGAATTAATCCGCAGGAAGTTATCTAAATATCACGAGAATGATATAGCAGATGCAATTAAGCTTTTGGACAAAGATACAAGAATAAGGCTTTACAAGATTCTTGGTGTAGACTGGACGGCAGAGATTTTCTCATATCTGGAAGATACACCTGAATACATTGAAGAATTTATGACAGAATTATCTGTAGATGAGGCGGCAGATGTCCTTGAAAAAATGGATGCTGATGATGCTGTAGATATTCTTGATAATGTATCAGAAGAAGAAAGACAGGCACTTATATCACATATGGAAAAGGATGCCAAAGATGATGTGTGTCTGATTTATTCATATGACGATGATGAGATTGGCAGTAAGATGACTACTAATTTCATATGCATAAACAATAAGCTTACAATAAAAGAAGCTATGAAAGAGCTTGTTGCACAGGCAGAAGAAAATGATAACGTCAATACAATATATGTGGTTGATGATAATAACATATATTATGGTGCAATAGATTTAAAAGATCTTATTGTAGCAAGAGATTACCAGAAGCTTGAGGATATAATAAGTACATCATATCCATATGTATATGCTCACGAAAAGATGAGCGAATGTATCGAAGATTTAAAGGATTACAGCGAAGATTCAATTCCAGTATTAAATAAAGACAAAGAAATAATAGGTGCTATCACATCTTCTGATATCATAGAAGCGGTAGATGAAGAGATGAGCGATGATTATGCAAAGCTTGCCGGTTTGACAGAGGAGAATGACCTTACAGAGGGGCTTTTTGCAAGTATGAAGAAAAGGCTTCCATGGCTTATTCTGTTACTGTTCCTTGGTATGGGAGTATCATCTGTAGTTGGCATATTTGAAAATGTAGTGTCACAGCTTGCGATTATTGTATGCTTCCAGTCACTCATACTTGATATGGCAGGAAATGTTGGAACACAGTCACTTGCCGTTACAATCAGAGTTCTTATGGACGAAGATATATCAGCTAAGCAGAAGCTTGAATTTGTGTTAAAAGAGATGAGAATTGGTTTTGCTAATGGCTTGCTGCTTGGTTCTATGGCATTTATATTACTTGGAATATATATTACCCTTGTTAAGGGCAAGCCAGTACATTACGCATTTGCAATATCGGGCTGTGTAGGTGTATCATTATTGTTGGCAATGCTTATATCAAGTCTTATTGGTGTGCTTACACCAATGTTCTTCCATAAGATAAAGATAGACCCTGCTGTAGCTTCTGGTCCACTTATAACAACAATTAATGACCTTGTTGCGGTTGTTACATATTATGGACTGGCTGCGGTTGTGCTTATCGGTATGCTTCATATAACAGGATAAATGATATATAAATGATACCAGAATTGTGTAAGTGCGTAGCACGGAACAATTCGTAGGTATCAAAGTCGGGGGCTTTTGACCCCGACATCATATAAATATAATTATAGAAAGGAAGTCTGCTATGAGTGATATATTAGAGGTTATTAAGACAAGAAGAAGCGTAAGAAAGTATAAAAGTGATATGGTTCCTGCGGAGATTATAGATAAAATTATTGAAGCGGGAACATATGCGGCTACAGGAATGGACAGACAGTCGCCAATTATACTTGCAGTTACTGACAAGGAATTAAGGAATAAGCTTTCTAAGATGAATTCTAGAATAATGGGAAAGTCAGAAGATTTTGATCCATTTTATGGTGCACCAGTTGTGCTTGTTGTTCTTGCTGATAAGAGTATGCCTACATATATATATGATGGTACTCTGGTTATGGGGAATCTTATGCTTGAGGCACACGCACTTGGTGTGGATAGCTGCTGGATACATAGAGCTAAGGAAGAATTTGAGAGCGAAGAAGGCAGAGAGATACTTAAATCACTCGGCATAGAAGGTGATTATGAAGGAATCGGACATTGTATACTTGGTTATGTAGATGGAGAAGAACCTCAGTGTCACCCAAGAAAAGATAACTGGGTATACAGAGCATAGCTTTTAATATTTTGATGAAATTATACATTTAATAGTTTTGCAAATTGATATTTAACAGATAAAAATGCAGGAAAAAGAAATGGAAGAATAAAGAAACTGATAGAAAAGGAGATTAAGATATATGGTTAAACACGTTATATTGTGGAAGTTAAAGGAAGAACTTACAGCAGAAGAGAAGGAAAATGTAAAGGCAGGTATTAAGGAAGGTCTTGAAGGACTTGCAGGAAATATACCGGGTCTTGTAGATATAAAGGTTAATATCAATGGTTTAGCAACATCAACAGTAGATGTTATGCTTGATACAACATTTACAGATGCAGATGCTCTTAAGGCATACAGCACTAATCCGCTTCATGTTGCAATAGCAGATGGAAAGGTACGCCCATATACGGCAGTAAGATCCTGCCTTGATTATGAAGTGTAGAATTAATTATTGAATAGACTTCAGAAATTGAATCATAATAATTTTTAAAAATGGAAAAATAAAGTTATGGATTGACACGATTCATAAGTATATGCTATTATTAATTTATATGAATATATTAAAGACTGGGAAAGAGACTTCTTTTCATGGAACCTGACAGGAAAGTGATGCCACCGACTGAAAGCATACACAGGGAATTGTCAAGAGGAACACTCTGGAGTTGAATATCTGAATTATATCAATGCCCTTGGAATATGTTATGAAATGCGTATGCATACAGCTGTTATAGACAGGCAGGTGATATATGTAGGTTATTACGTTGTACGCGTTAAGTACTTAAAGAGGAATGATAAGAAGCCTGAGTGGTTAAGTTATTGATGACAAGTTTCTAGATGACAGCTATTCAGAAGCGGATTTCGTTCAATGCGGGTGGTACCGCGGATAATTATGTATTATTCGTCCCGGAATGCTGGTAAGGCATTCCGGGATTTTTTGCGTGCAGATAACGATTGCCACTAAGTTATATCGTTACAGCCTTTGCAGAAAGCAGGAACAATATATTTATCAGCTGCAATAAGACACACATTAACAATATAAAACAATAAGAGAGGAGTTATTAATAAGATGGCAAACATTTACAGAGATGTCACATTACAGAATGTAAGTGAGAACGACATTGGAAAGCAGATGAAGGTATCAGGATGGGTTGAGAACATCCGTGATCACGGTGGAGTTTCATTCATCGATTTAAGAGATATGTACGGAGTATTACAGGTAGTTATCCGTGAACCAGAACTCTTAAAGGGTATTAAGAAGGAAGAATGTATCAGTATCGATGGTATTATGGAGCAGAGAGATGAGGAAACTTACAATCCTAAAATTCCATCAGGAACTATTGAACTTGAAGCTAAGAAGATTACAGTATTAGGACAGGTTTACCAGCAGGTTCCATTTGAAATTCAGACATCTAAGGAAGTAAGAGAGGATGTAAGACTTAAGTACAGATACTTAGACTTAAGAAACCCTAAGGTTAAGGATAATATGGTATTCCGTTCAAAGGTTATCTCATTCCTTCGTCAGAAGATGACAGATATGGGCTTCCTTGAAATCCAGACACCTATTCTTTGTGCTTCATCACCAGAAGGCGCAAGAGATTATATCGTTCCATCAAGAAAATATAAGGGCAAGTTCTATGCACTTCCACAGGCACCACAGCAGTACAAGCAGCTTCTTATGGTATCTGGTTTTGATAAGTATTTCCAGATAGCTCCTTGCTTCAGAGATGAAGATGCAAGAGCTGACCGTTCACCAGGAGAATTCTATCAGCTTGACTTCGAGATGAGCTTTGCTACTCAGGAAGAAGTATTTGCAGTTGGTGAAGAAGTGCTTACAGAGACATTTGCAAAGTTTGCACCAGAGGGTTCAGTTGTAACACAGGCTCCTTATCCAATTATAAGCTACAAGCAGGCTATGCTTGAATTCGGTTCAGATAAGCCAGACCTTAGAAACCCACTTAGAATTATAGATTTGTCCGATTTCTTCAATAAATGTACATTCAAGCCATTTCAGAATAAGACTGTAAGAGCTATCAATGTTCACGCTAAGCTTTCAAAGGGCCAGCACGAGAAGCTTCTTAAGTTCGCTACAGGAATTGGTATGGGTGGACTTGGTTACCTTGAGGTTCTTGAAGACCTTTCATATAAGGGACCAATTGATAAGTTCATTCCAGAAGAACTTAAAGGCGAAATCAGGGAACTTGCAGGACTTCAGGCAGGAGATACTATTTTCTTTATCGCTGATAAGGAAGATAAGGCTGCATTCTTTGCAGGACAGATTCGTAACGAACTTGGCACACGTCTTGATTTAATAGAGAAAAATGCATACAGATTCTGTTATGTAAATGACTTCCCTATGTTTGAAAGAGACCCAGAAACTAAGAAGATTGGTTTCACACACAATCCATTCTCTATGCCACAGGGTGGTCTTGAAGCACTTAATACTATGGATCCACTTGATATTCTTGCTTATCAGTATGATATCGTATGTAATGGTGTTGAATTATCATCAGGTGCTGTGCGTAACCATGATATGCAGATTATGGTTAAGGCATTTGAAATTGCCGGATATGATGAAGAAGTACTTAAGGCTAAGTTTGGAGCACTTTACAACGCATTCCAGTTCGGTGCACCACCACATGCAGGTATGGCACCAGGTGTTGACCGTATGATTATGCTTCTTAGAAATGAAGAGAATATCCGTGAGGTTATTCCATTCCCAATGAGTGGTACAGCACAGGATCTTATGTGTGGAGCACCTAATGAGGTAACAGAACAGCAGTTAAGAGAGGTTCATATTAAGGTCAGAGATTAATATGAAAGAAAGGATGGTATGTTATGGCTAATGTGATTAGTGATGAAACTATCGAATATGTAGGTATTCTTGCTAAGCTTGAGCTTTCTGAGTCGGAAAAAGAGGATGCCAAGAAGGATATGGCAAGTATGCTTGATTATATAGATAAGCTTGGCGAGCTTGATACAACAGGCGTTGAGCCTATGTCACACGTATTCCCTGTTAATAATGTTATGAGGGAAGATGTTGTTACTAACGGCGATGGAAGCAAGGCTACACTTGCCAATGCACCAGAAGCTAACGAATATGGATTTATAGTTCCAAAGACTGTTGAATAAGAAAGGGAAATGCTATGAGTTTATTAGATTGTACAGCCGTTGAACTTGCTGCAAAGATTAAGGCAGGTGAAGTGACAGCGGTAGAAGCTATGCAGGCTGTTGTTGCTCAGATTGAAAAGTCTGAAGACAAGCTTAACTGCTATGTGACATTTGACAAGGAAAAAGCATTACAGGCAGCAGCTAAGGCTGACGATGATATCAAGGCTGGAAAGCTTACGGGACCTTTAGCTGGTGTACCTTTTGCTATTAAGGATAATATGTGTACAGAAGGCATGCTTACAACATGTTCTTCTAAAATACTCGGTAACTTTGTTCCAACATTTTCTTCTGAAGCAGTTATAAAACTTCAGGAGGCAGGTGCAGTTATTATCGGTAAGACTAATATGGATGAGTTCGCCATGGGCTCAACAACAGAAACAAGTGCATTCGGAGCAACTAAGAATCCAAGAAATACAGAGCACGTTCCTGGTGGTTCATCAGGTGGTTCAGCTGCAGCAGTTGCAGCAAATGAATGCTTTGCGGCACTTGGTTCAGATACAGGTGGTTCTATAAGACAGCCTGCATCTTACTGTGGTGTTGTAGGTATGAAGCCTACTTATGGTACTGTCTCAAGATATGGACTTATAGCTTATGGTTCATCACTTGATCAGATAGGACCATTATGTAAGGATGTAACAGACTGTGCTACTATTATGGAGGTAATAGCAGCAAAGGATGATAAGGATTCTACATCAGTAAAGAGAGAAGATACAGCATTTACAAAGGCTTTAGTAGATGATGTTAAGGGACTTAAGATAGGTATTCCAAGAGATTACTTTGGAGATGGACTTGATCCTGAGGTTAAGGAAGCTGTTATGTCGGCAGCTAAGGTGCTTGAAGAAAAGGGTGCCATAGTTGAAGAATTCGACTTAAGCCTTGTAGAGTACGCTATACCTACTTATTATACAATAGCTGCCGCTGAGGCAAGCTCTAACCTTGAAAGATTCGATGGCGTTAAGTATGGTTACAGGACAAGTGAGTATGAAGGTCTTCACAATATGTATAAGAAGACACGTTCAGAGGGCTTTGGACCTGAGGTTAAGAGAAGAATAATGCTTGGTTCATTCGTACTCAGCTCAGGCTATTATGATGCTTACTATTTAAAAGCATTAAGAGTAAAGGCTCTTATTAAGAAAGCATTTGATGAAGCATTTGCAAAGTATGATGTAATACTTGGACCTGTTGCACCAACAACTGCACCTAAGATAGGCTCATCTTTAGCAGACCCTATCAAGATGTATCTTGGCGATATATATACAATATCAGTTAACCTTGCAGGTCTTCCAGGAATAAGTGTACCTTGTGGAAAGGACTCTAAGGGGCTTCCAATAGGTGTACAGCTTATAGGTGACTGCTTTAAGGAAAATAATATAATACGTGCTGCATACTCATATGAGCAGGCACGAGGAAGATTTGAATAAGGAGGAGGTCAGGCAATGAAAGATTATGAAGTAGTTATTGGTCTTGAAGTTCACGTTGAGCTTGCTACAAAGACTAAGATATTCTGCGGCTGTTCAACAGCATTTGGTGGAGCACCTAATACACACACATGCCCTGTTTGTACAGGTATGCCAGGCTCTCTTCCAGTTCTTAACAAGAAGGTAGTAGAGTATGCTATGGCGGTTGGTCTTGCAACTAACTGCTCTATAACAAGAGACTGCAAGTTTGATAGAAAAAATTATTTCTATCCTGATAATCCACAGAATTATCAGATATCACAGCTTTATCTGCCTATATGCCGTGATGGACATGTAGACGTAAAGCTTGAAGATGGAACAGAAAAGTCTATAAGAATCCACGAGATTCATATGGAAGAGGATGCAGGTAAGCTTATACATGATGAGTGGGAGGATGTATCCTATGTTGACTATAACCGTTCAGGTGTGTCTCTTATAGAAATTGTATCTGAACCAGATATGAGAAATGCAGAAGAGGTTATTGCTTATCTTACTAAGTTAAGAAATACTATCCAGTATCTAGGAGCATCTGATTGCAAACTTCAGGAAGGCTCAATGAGAGCTGATGTCAATCTTTCTGTAAGAGAAAAAGGCAGTACAGAGTTTGGTACAAGAACAGAAACTAAGAATCTTAACTCATTTTCAGCTATCCAGAGAGCTATTGAGGCTGAAACAGCAAGACAGATTGATATAATTGAAGCTGGTGGACAGGTTGTTCAGGAAACAAGAAGATGGAATGATGATAAGGAATATTCATATGCTATGCGTTCTAAAGAGGATGCACAGGATTACAGATATTTCCCAGACCCAGACCTTGTACCAATCCACATAAGCGAAGAATGGCTTGATACTATCAGGGAAGCACAGCCTGAGTTCAAGGATGAGAAAATGCTTCGTTATAAGGAAGAATTCGGAATTCCTGATTATGATATCAATATGATTACAGACTCTAAGAAGCTTGCTGATATATTTGAAGAAACAACAGCTTTATGCAATAAGCCTAAGAAAGTATCTAACTGGCTTATTACTGAGACTATGCGTATTTTAAAGGAAAAGAATATGGATCCTGAGGATATCGCATTCTCACCTAAGAGTCTTGCAAGGATTATTGAGCTTGCAGATGAGGGTGCTATAAACAGTAACGTTGCTAAGGAAATATTCGAGAAAATATTTGATGAGGATATTGATCCAGATAAGTATATTGAAGAACATGGACTTAAGCAGGTTAATGATGAAGGTGCACTTAAGGCAACTGTTGAGAAGGTTATAGCTGATAATCCACAGTCAGTAGCTGATTACAGAGCAGGCAAGGAGAAAGCTATAGGATTTCTTGTGGGCCAGACTATGAAGGCTATGCAGGGTAAGGCTAATCCGGGAATGGTTAATAAGCTTTTAAAAGAGCTGCTGTAGATTTTAGGAATATGTTTAACAAAGACGATGTGGGAAGTGGCAAGGTGCAGAGTGCGGCGGACGGCGGACGGACGATTGGAGAAATCGGCGGAAGCAACAAAGACACGTTTGCACTGAGTGTCGCTCGCAGCGGTACTAAAGCGCCAAAGGACAGCGCTTAAGTGCCGGCGGCTCCCCATCGTCTTTTTATGCTTCCGCCGGTTTCTCCAATCTGTGTGTTGGCGGACTGCGATGTTGCGGGGCTGGAGGGGTGAACATATTTTGTTAAATGTATTTGGAGATAGACAGATAAACAGAAAGAGAGGGGTGTACCGCCTCTCTTTTTTGATGAAAATATACTAAAATATATATTTGGATTTATATGTTTGGGGTTATTCTGTGTGGGTTATTCCACTGTTTAGTGTGAATTATTTCACTTGGGTTATTAGGCTTGTGGGGGCTCGGTGTGTGAGCTGTAGTTGTCTACAGTGTCACCTGTGACGGGTGACATTCCTACGAATTCACAGCCGTATGCGTAGAGGTCTGAGTTATCTACTGGCTGACAGCGGATGATTTTGACAACACAGTTTATTGGGTCTTTTTCATCATCTAACTGTAACACAGCATCAAAATAGAAATCTAAAGGTAAAATGCTTTTTGAGCGAAAGCCGATTCCACCTTTTGATATATCAGTTATATTTATAGGTGAGTCGAGATTTCTAATATTGATGTAATCCTGCTTAAAAAGCTTAGACACATTTAATGTTAAATTCGCCTTGTGGCGGTTATAGCGTCTTTTTTCAATTCCATCATTCATAGTACAATCCTCCATCTACAATTGCGTATAATAATAATCTGAATACATAAAAAAGTTGAATAAATAAAACATATTGTATAAAGATTTTCTATAATAATACAATTTTTAAGAATAATATGCAAGTATTGTCTATTGATTTTGGTAGTGTACTGTTATATAATTTTTAGTTGTTGAGTGTATAATTAAATTCACTATTACTATAATTTAAAAGGATGGATGCGATCATGGAAAAGTTTAAGTTACTTTATGAAGGCAAAGTAAGAGAAGTGTATGATATAGGAGATAAGCTTGTTATAGCGGCAACAGATCGTATATCAGCATTTGACCACATTTTAAAGAATAAGGTCACAGATAAGGGTGCAATTCTTACTCAGATGTCTAAATTCTGGTTTGATTATACTAAGGATGTTATTCCTAATCATATGATATCTGTTGATGTTAATGATATGCCGGAATTCTTCCAGAATGAAAAGTATGCAAGAAGAAGTATGATGTGCAAGAAGTTAACTATGCTTCCAATCGAGTGCATCGTTAGAGGATATATAACAGGAAGCGGCTGGGCAAGCTATCAGAAGAATGGTACAGTCTGTGGAATTAAGCTTCCAGAAGGCCTTGAAGAGTCAGAGAAGCTTCCTGAGCCAATCTATACACCAAGTACTAAGGCTGAGGTCGGTGACCATGATGAGAATATCTCATTTGAGCAGAGTATTGAGGTATTAGAGAAGAAGTTCCCAGGCAAGGGTCTTGAATATGCAACTAAGATTAAGGATGCTACAATAGCACTTTATAAGAAGTGCGCAGAATATGCTTTAAGCAAGGGAATTATTATTGCTGATACTAAGTTTGAATTTGGTCTTGATGAGAATGGCGAAGTTGTAATCGGTGATGAAATGCTTACACCAGACAGCTCACGTTTCTGGCCATTAGAAGGATACAAGAAAGGACAGGGACAGCCATCTTATGATAAGCAGTTCGTTAGAAACTGGCTTCTTGCTAACCCTGATAGTGATTATCTTCTTCCAGATGATATCATTGACAAGACAGTAGAAAAGTACAAAGAGGCATATAAGCTTCTTACAGGTGAAGATTTCTAATTTGATTACATTGCTAATACGAATACTAAGACAGAGGTATATATGAACGACAGTTATATTGATGACAGAAAGCTTCACGAAGAATGTGGAGTGTTTGGCGCATATGACTTCGATTGCGGAGATGTTGCGTCAACGATATATTATGGCTTGTTTGCATTACAGCACAGAGGACAGGAAAGTTGTGGTATCGCTGTGAGTGATACAGAAGGCCCTAAGGGAAAGGTCCTTTCCCACAAGGATATGGGACTTGTGAATGAAGTGTTTAATTCTGAGAATTTAGAGAAGTTAAAGGGTAACATCGGTGTTGGACACGTCCGTTATTCTACAGCAGGAAGTTCTACAAGAGAAAATGCACAGCCACTTGTATTAAATTATGTTAAGGGTACACTTGGAATGGCACATAATGGTAACCTTCTTAATGCGGTTGAATTAAGGGAAGAACTTTCATATACAGGTGCTATATTCCAGACTACAATTGATTCAGAAGTTATTGCGTATTTAATAGCGAGAGAAAGACTTAATACACCTACGGTAGAAGAAGCTGTTAAAAATGCTATGAAGAAGATTAAGGGTGCATACTCGCTTATAGTGATGAGTCCTAGAAAGCTTATCGGAGCAAGAGATCCATTTGGTTTCAAACCTCTTTGTATAGGAAAGAGAGACAATACATATTTCTTATCATCAGAGACCTGTGCACTTGATACAGTAGGTGCTGAGTTTATAAGAGATGTATTGCCAGGAGAGATAGTTACAATAACTAAAGATGGGATACAGTCAGATACATCACTCTGTCAGAAGAATACAGCAAGGTGTATATTTGAATATATATATTTTGCAAGACCTGACAGCAGGATAGATGGTATGGGAGTATATGAATCAAGAGTTAATGCTGGTCGTATACTTGCAAAGACACATCCAGTAGAAGCAGATTTGGTTGTCGGTGTTCCAGAATCAGGAAATCCAGCAGCACTTGGTTATTCTATGGAGTCAGGTATTCCTTATGGTAATGCTTTTATAAAGAATAATTATGTCGGAAGAACATTTATTAAGCCAAAGCAGGAGCAGAGAGAGTCTAGCGTTAAGGTTAAACTTAACGTGTTGAAAGAGGAAGTCGCAGGCAAGAGAGTGGTTATGATAGATGATTCTATTGTAAGAGGAACAACAAGCCGCAGAATTGTTAATCTTTTAAGACAGGCAGGAGCTAAGGAGGTACATGTAAGAATAAGTTCTCCAGCATTCCTTCATCCTTGCTATTTTGGTACTGATATACCATCAGAGGATCAGCTTGTAGCATCAGGAAGAACAGTTGATGAAATCTGCAAGTACATAGAAGCAGATTCTCTTGGCTATCTTGAAACAGATAAATTAAGTGAAATGATATGTAATCAGACAGGCTTCTGCGATGCCTGCTTTACAGGTAATTATCCAATTGAACCACCAGAAATAGATATTCGTGGCGAGATGGGTTAAAATAACCGGATTGGGAGGGTAAAGCCCTCCCTTTTTGTGTAATAGGGAATTACGGTAGAATTCGTTGTTACGCGAAAGCACTATATGCCGATGATGTATATTCGTGCGATGATATGGTTTGTCACAAACGACCATACTTACTATGGGAATGTGCTTTGCACGTTTTTTTAAATATTAATATCGGGGAGAATAATTAATGAAGAATAGTAGTCAGGATAATAATTACAAGACTAATAATAATCAAGATGATAAACAGAATAATAATCAGGACAGATTAATTAAACAGATAAAATTTATAGAGGAGATTGATAAAGAGAAACTTATAGGAAGACAGACATATCTTGCAGATGCTTCAAGGAAAGAAAATGATGCTGAACACGCGTGGCATATGGCAATTATGTCGGTGCTGTTAAGCGAGTATTCTAATGAAAAGATTGATGTGTTAAAGACTATGACAATGCTTCTTATACACGATATAGTAGAGATTGATGCTGGTGATACTTACGCATATGATGAGGATGGCAAGAAGACACAGAGACAGAGAGAATTAACTGCTGCAGACAGAATATTCGGGCTTCTTCCAAGTGACCAGGCTGAATATATGAGAGGGCTTTGGGACGAATTCGAGGAAAGAAAGACACCTGAGGCAAAGTTTGCAAGGACACTTGATAATATACAGCCTGTGATGCTTAATAATGCTTCTGGTGGAAGAAGCTGGGAAGAAAAATGTGTCCACTTAAATCAGATACTTAAAAGAAATGAGAATACTAAAGATGGTTCAGAGACTTTGTGGGATTATGCGTATAACAATTTTATCAAGCCAAATGTTGAAAATGGAAAAATAAAAGAGGACTGACATCATATTGAATGAATAGAATATATATGGTACAATCTAATAAGTAGTGTTCAGTATATTCTATATATGCTGTATTGATGGTTAATAATAGCCGGCTACAATTATAAGAATTATGACAATTTAAGAAAGGCGGATTGCAGGAATGAACGACAGATATCAGACACCACTTGCAGAAAGATACGCAAGCAAAGAGATGCAGTACATTTTCTCTCCGGATATGAAGTTTAAGACATGGAGAAAGTTATGGATTGCATTAGCTGAAACAGAGGCAGAATTAGGACTTCCAATCACACAGGAGCAGATTGATGAACTTAAGGCTCATCAGGATGACATTAACTATGAAGATGCGAAGAAGCGTGAGAAGGAAGTACGTCACGATGTTATGTCACATGTATATGCTTATGGTCTTCAGTGTCCTAAGGCTAAGGGAATAATTCATCTTGGTGCTACATCTTGTTATGTTGGTGATAATACAGATATCATAATTATGACAGAGGGCTTAAAGCTTGTTCGTAAGAAGCTTGTTAATGTTATTAACGAACTTTCTAAGTTTGCTGACAAATATAAAGCACAGCCTACACTTGCTTTCACACATTTTCAGCCAGCACAGCCAACAACAGTTGGAAAGAGAGCGACATTATGGCTTAATGAATTAGTTATGGATTTAGAAGATCTTGACTATGTATTATCAACAATGAAGCTTTTAGGCTGTAAGGGAACAACAGGTACACAGGCTTCATTCCTTGAATTATTCAATGGAGATCAGGATAAGATTCGTCAGATAGATAAGAAGATTGCCACAAAGATGGGCTTTGAGGCGTGTGTTCCAGTATCAGGACAGACATATTCAAGAAAGGTTGATACAAGAGTTCTTAATGTTCTTGCAGGCATTGCTGCATCAGCACATAAGTTCTCTAATGATATAAGATTATTACAGCACCTTAAGGAAGTTGAAGAACCATTTGAGAAGTCACAGATAGGTTCATCAGCTATGGCATATAAGAGAAATCCTATGAGAAGTGAACGTATGGCTTCACTTGCAGATTATGTACTTTGTGATGCCCTTAACCCAGCTATAGTATCAAGCACACAGTGGTTTGAAAGAACACTTGACGACTCAGCTAATAAAAGACTTTCTGTACCAGAAGGCTTCCTTGCAGTTGATGGAATACTTGATCTTTACCTTAATGTTGTTGATGGACTTGTTGTATATGACAAGGTTATTATTAAGCATATGATGGCAGAGCTTCCATTTATGGCTACAGAGAACATTATGATGGATGCAGTTAAGGCTGGTGGAGACAGACAGGAACTTCACGAAAGAATAAGAGAACTTTCAATGATAGCTGGCAAGAGAGTTAAGCAGGAAGGTCTTGATAATAATCTTCTTGAGCTTATTGCAGATGATCCAATGTTTGGAGTTACTCTTGAAGAGCTTCAGGCTAAGCTTGACCCAATTAAGTATGTTGGACGTTCAAGAGAGCAGGTTGATGAATACCTTGAAGATGTTATTAAGCCAATACTTGATGATAACGCAGATATACTTGGGCTTACAGCTCAGATTAATGTATAAATCGTATATATCAGATTGAGGTATATATCAGATAAATGTATATATAAGTAACATTGTCAGGTTAAATAAGAACTATAATTATAATAATGACTGCCGCATTAAATGTATATGAATATGTGGCAGTTATTATTTTGTATATTGAATGCACTGGTATAAAAGTCTGTAAGTGCCGCAAAACAAGCTATTTTTTCTACGGATAATAAAAAAAGAAAAAATTGTATTTTTTTTGCGCTTTTTTGAAAAAAGTAGTTGACAAATAGTGCATTTTAATATTATAATAGCGAAGCAGTGTTCGTGAGACACGAAACACTAACAAAGCGAACGGGATCTTAGCTCAGCTGGGAGAGCATCTGCCTTACAAGCAGAGGGTCACAGGTTCGAGCCCTGTAGGTCCCACTTAGGACATTAAGTCCTAATGTATGTGGTTTGCATACAATATAATATATGGCGAGATAGCTCAGTTGGCTAGAGCACACGGTTCATACCCGTGGTGTCGTGGGTTCAAATCCCTCTCTCGCTACTACTGTAAAAGAACGCGTTTGCGTTCTTTTTTTATGTAATTTTACTACAAAAATAGTGGTTTCATTGTGCAGTATCTGTGGACTGATTGTGAAATGTGCACAAGCGAAATGTGTTATTATTGTAAATATCGGTGAAATTACATAAAACATCTTGAAAAATCAAATACAATATGCTATTTTAAATACACCATTACAAATACTTTTTACAAGATTATTTTTTCATATTGAATTCATCAATTATTTTAATTATAGGTGAATTCTCCCTCCTTTCATCATAGCATAAGCAGCTATGAATTTTGCCCCTTATGAGAGAACGGCTCATAAGGGGATTTTTTTATGTAATAGGAAATTATATTAGAATTTCCTATTACATAAAAGGCACTATGTGCTGATGATGTGCACTCGTACGAAGAAGTAGTTTGCCGCAAGCGACTATGCTCGGCGCAGGAATGTGCTTTGCACATTCTTTTTATTTATAAAATGGTAATACTTTGCATCTTGACATAATGCGTGTTATTAAGATAAATTATAATTAAGTTCAACAACACTAACTGCAATTAGAGAGGACGTATCAATAATAAAGAAACAATTAATTCAGGCAATGCCTGAGAGTAAAAAATACATAGCAGGAAATGTTATATTCCAATGGCTGGCACTGGTTTCTTATATGATAGCGTTATATTGTAAGAAAAATCATCATAATAAATATAATAAGGGCAGTATCAATAAAAATGGCTTGTGTGCTGAGTGTCAGGAGCTTGCTGAGTATGCAGGATTAAGAAGTGATAAATGCCCATTTATGGAAACTAAGACATTCTGTGCTAACTGCAAGGTACATTGCTATAATCAGGAGATGAGGGGAAAGATAAAAGCAGTAATGAGATTTTCAGGACCGAGAATGATGTTTCATCATCCGGTTGCGGCTATTCATCACATTGTTTCAACAATGCGTGAGAAGAGAAGGTTAAGAAAGGAAAGTGAATATTAAATATGAGAATTGAGGCGGTATATGGGGTGTTAATTCCTTTATTGGGAACAACACTAGGAGCAGCTTGTGTGTTTTTTATGAGGAAGAATATGAAAGATGGGATACAAAGAAGCCTTACAGGCTTTGCATCCGGAGTTATGGTTGCAGCTTCTGTATGGAGTCTGCTTATTCCGTCAATTGAACAGTCAGAAAGTATGGGAAGATTTGCGTTCGTGCCGGCACTTGTCGGTTTATGGGCTGGTATGCTGTTCTTGCTGCTGCTTGATAATATAACGCCTCATCTGCATATTAATAGTGAGGTTTCGGAAGGACCAAGAACTAATCTAAAAAAAACGACTATGCTTGTCCTTGCAGTGACAATTCATAATATACCTGAGGGGATGGCAGTTGGTGTTGTGTATGCGGGCTTTCTGCTTGGCAATTCAGGAATTACAGCAATGGCGGCACTTGTGCTGTCGGTTGGAATAGCAATTCAGAATTTCCCAGAGGGAGCTATTATATCAATGCCGCTAAGAGCTAACGGGCTTGGCAGGGGAAAGTCATTTCTGTATGGATTTCTGTCAGGCGTGGTTGAACCTGTAGCTGCATTCGTAACGATACTGGCAGCAGGAATAATTACACCTGCAATGCCATATCTTTTAAGCTTTGCGGCAGGAGCTATGATATATGTTGTAGTAGAAGAACTTATTCCGGAGATGTCACAGGGGAGGCATTCTAATATCGGAGTAATTGCATTTGCGATAGGTTTTGGAATAATGATGATGTTAGATGTGGCATTAGGATAAATGTATATTAGGAACTTGTAAATGTTGCTAAAATGTGGTTTACTTATAAGGATATGATATTGATAGGCTTATGCGTACTGAGAAAGGTATGGTTATTAGATGAGAGTTGGATTAGGTTATGATGTTCATAAGTTAGTTGAAGATAGAAAGCTTATAATCGGTGGAGTAGAGATTCCTTATGAGAAAGGATTGTTAGGCCATTCAGATGCAGATGTATTATTACACGCAATTATGGATGCACTTTTAGGAGCCGCGGCACTTGGAGATATAGGAAAGCATTTTCCAGATACAGATGATGCTTACAAGGGCATATCAAGCATTAAGCTTTTAGAGGAAGTTGGTGTGCTTCTTGATAAGAATAATTATATAATCGAGAATATAGATGCTACAATTATTGCACAGAAGCCTAAAATGCGTCCTTATATAGATGCCATGAGAGAGAATATTGCAAAGGCATTAAAGATTGATGTTAACTGTGTTAATGTAAAGGCGACAACAGAAGAAGGTCTTGGCTTTACAGGAACAGGTGAGGGCATATCCTCACAGGCTATATGCAGTCTTGTGTCAGTGTCTAATTATATATATGGTGATTCGGATATGACTAACTGTTGCAGCGGCTGTAATGGATGTGCTGCAAGAAGAACACAGGAGTAAGTCTGGTCACAGGATTACAATTGAGTAATTATTAGGAATTCAGCATATCTGATTGTGATTAAATATCATATAATAGATTAAGATTAATTAGTTAGGAAGTTATCAGATATGAAATATTTAGATTTTATAAAGCAGGAAATGGCTGTCATTATGGATAGGGATCCTGCGATTAAAAGTAAAATGGAAGTGTTCCTTTATCCAAGCTTCTGGGCATTATTAAAGTACAGAAAAGCCCATAAGCTTTATAAGAAAGGGCATTTCTACAGAGCAAGAAAGTTGTCACAAAGAACAGCAAGAAAGACAGGAATAGAAATCCACCCAGGTGCAACTATTGGCGAAGGGTTATTTATTGACCACGGACATGGTGTTGTCATCGGTGAAACTGCTATTATAGGAGATAATGTAACACTCTATCAGGGAGTTACGCTTGGTGGAACAGGCAAAGAGCAGGGCAAACGTCATCCTACACTTGGAAGCAACATAATGGTTGGTGCAGGTGCTAAGGTATTAGGTTCTGTGACTATAGGCGATAATTGTAAGATAGGTGCAGGTTCAGTAGTATTAAAAAATGTGCCACCTAACTCAACAGTTGTAGGTGTCCCTGGCAGAGTTGTTATGAGAGGTGATGTAAGAGTGCTTGAAGATCTTGACCAGATACATCTTCCAGACCCGGTTATGAGCGATATAGAATATCTTAAGGAGCAGAATAAGAAGCTTAAGAAACGTATCGCACATCTTGAAAATCTTGTTAATGAGCCAAGAAATATAGAAGAATAGAAGATTAATTTTACCGACATAAAGAAAGGATCAAAGTTATTATGAAGATTTATAATACACTTTCAAGAAGTAAAGAAGAATTCGTGCCATTAGAAGAAGGCAAAGTTAAAATGTATGTATGCGGACCAACAGTGTATAACCTTATACATATTGGTAATGCAAGACCTATGATAGTGTTTGATACAGTAAGAAGATATCTTGAGTACAAGGGATATGATGTTAATTATGTATCTAACTTTACAGATGTGGATGATAAGATTATTAAGAAGGCTATAGAAGAAGGAGTTACAGCAGAAGAAATCTCTAAGCGTTATATTAAGGAATGTAAAAAGGATATGGCTGGAATGAATATTAAGCCAGCAACAACACATCCTCTTGCTACACAGGAAATTGACGGTATGATTGATATGATAAAGACACTTATCGATAAAGGTTATGCCTATGAGAAGAATGGTACTGTATATTACAGAACAAGACGTTTTGAGGGTTATGGAAAGCTTTCTAAGAAGAATATAGATGATTTAGAGGCTGGACATAGAGATGATGCACACAAGCTTAAGGTATCAGGTGAAGACGAGAAGGAAGATCCACTTGATTTCGTATTATGGAAGCCAAAGAAGGACGGAGAGCCTTATTGGGAGTCACCATGGAGTGAAGGACGTCCGGGCTGGCATATAGAGTGTTCTGTAATGTCTAAGAAGTATCTTGCAGATGAGATAGATATTCACGCAGGCGGTGAGGATTTAATATTCCCGCATCACGAGAATGAAATTGCACAGTCAGAAGCCGCTAACGGAGTTCCGTTTGCCAAGTACTGGATGCACAATGCATTCCTTAATATTGATAATAAGAAAATGTCTAAGTCATTAGGTAATTTCTTTACAGTAAGAGATATTTCAAAGGAATATGATTTACAGGTATTAAGATTTTTTATGCTTTCAGCACATTACAGGAATCCTATTAATTTCAGCCATGACCTTATGGAAGCAGCCAAGAATGGTCTTGACAGAATAATCACAGCAGTTACTAATCTTACACATCTTGAAAAGAGTGCTAAAGATAGTGCTATGACAGAAGATGAGAAGAAGGTAATAGATTCAACTAAAGACATTTATGGTAAATTTGAAGCTGCTATGGATGACGACTTTAATACAGCTGATGCAATATCAGCAGTATTTGAATTAGTTAAGCTTGCTAATTCTAATTCATCAGAGGACAATACTAAGGAATATATAACAGCACTTAAGGAAAGTATTGTTACACTTGCTGATATATTAGGACTTAAGGTCATTAAGGAAGAAGAACTTCTTGATGAAGATATAGAAGCACTTATCGCAGAAAGACAGCAGGCAAGAAAAGATAAGAATTTTGCAAGAGCTGACGAGATAAGAGATGAACTTACGGCTAAGGGAATTATTCTTGAGGATACAAGAGAAGGTGTCAGATGGAAGAGAGCATAAAAGATAACCTGACAAGTGACATATGGGATGTACTTGGACTAAAAAGTGTAAGTCCAAGACAGCTTTCCCCACTTGTTCTTGCGTATATAGGTGACAGTATATTTGACTTAGTAGTAAAGACTAAGATAGTTACTGCTGGCAATACACAGGTTAATAAGATGAACAGGGCTGCAAGCAGTATTGTCAAGGCTGAGTCACAGTCTAAGATGATAGGTTATCTTGAAGATAAGCTTACCGATGAAGAAGGAAGTGTATACAAGAGAGGCAGAAATGCCAAATCCTACACATCAGCCAAGAATGCTTCCATAAGTGATTATAGAAGGGCAACAGGCTTTGAGGCACTTATGGGTTATCTGTATTTGTCAGGACAGTATGAAAGAATGTGCGAGCTTATTAAAGATGCACTTGACTGGCTTGAAAATGATAATAAACAGGCATAAAAGAAAGGTTAGAATTCATAAATATGAGATATAAGGAATTAACATTTGAGGGGCGTAATGCAGTCATTGAGGCATTTCGTTCTGGAAAGACAATTGATAAGCTGTTTATTCTTGATGGCTGTCAGGACGGTCCAATAAAGAGTATTGTAAGAGAAGCTAAGAAGACTTCAACAATAATTAACTATGTGGACAAGGAAAGACTTGACAGACTTGCCAATACAGGACACCATCAGGGCGTTGTTGCAATAGGTGCAGCTTATGAATATGCAGAAGTTGAAGATATATTAGAAGCTGCAAGAAGCAAGGGCGAAGCACCATTTATATTTGTTCTTGATGAGATTGAAGATCCACATAATCTTGGTGCAATAATAAGAACAGCTAATCTTGCAGGAGCACATGGTGTTATTATCCCTAAGAGAAGAGCTGTAGGACTTACAGCGACAGTAGCCAAGACATCAGCAGGTGCAATTAATTATACACCAGTAGCCAAGGTTACTAATATAGCTAACACTATTGAGGCATTAAAGAAAGAGGGCTTGTGGTTCGTATGTGCAGATATGGGTGGCGAAACTATGTATAACCTTGATTTAAAAGGACCGATAGGTCTTGTTATAGGCAATGAAGGCAATGGCGTCAGCCGTCTTGTAAAAGAGAAATGTGATTTTGTTGCCTCAATTCCTATGAAGGGAGATATAGACTCTCTTAATGCTTCGGTTGCGGCAGGAGTTATGGCGTTTGAAATAGTAAGGCAGAGAATGGTATGAAGCATTATGAGTTGTACAAAGATGAAGAACTTGTAAGTATGTATCGTGACGGAGATGCAAGAGCTGTGGACGAGATTATGGAAAGATATAAGAATCTTGTTAGAAAAAAAGCGAATGCTATGTATATAGTCGGCGGGGATAAAGACGACCTTATACAGGAGGGAATGATAGGACTTTATAAGGCAGTCACAACATATGATGAGCTAAAGGCAGCTTCGTTTGCTACATTTGCCTCACTATGTATTAACGGACAGCTTATGAATGCAGTAAAAGCTTCTAATGCCAAGAAAAATACCCCTCTTAATTCCTATGTATCATTTGATACTCCAGCGAACAAATCAGACGATGAGTCAGATATGAAGCTTGTGGATACATTAGTACACGACAGTGAACAAAATCCAGAAGCACTATACATTGACAGGGAAGTAACAGACAATCTGGAAGAAAAAGCCTTCGAGTCATTGAGTCCGTTCGAGAAACAGGTAGTAACACTCCTTATGGAAGGCAACGACTATATAAAAATAGCCGACCAGCTAGGCAAGACACCCAAATCAATAGACAACGCAATACAGCGTTCAAGAAACAAGATAAAAATAATTGTAGATTAGCTATAAATATACTTGATTAATCATTACAAAAATGATATAAATAAAATTGCTGTAAAATACAGCAGTTATGCTATTGTAGCTCAGTGGCAGAGCACTTCATTGGTAATGAAGAGGTCGGGGGTCCAATTCCCCTCAATAGCTTGCGCGAGTAACGAGTACAATACCACCGTCACATAATTCACATACGTGAATTACGCAACGGTGGTATTGTACTAAATAACAACAGACAACAGGCTGACATTCTAGCCCAGCTTGTCCAGTGTCAAGAGAACCAAAAAAATTTTCCACCGGGATATGCTTGCATACATCGGTGGAAAATCTTTTTTGGTTCTCAAAGGCGCAGAGCGCCGCGCCAGACAATGCGAAGAATTGGCTGGTGTGACACTGTACAAGCGTCCGTTCGCCACCCCTCCACATTCATATATCTCCAATTCCATGTGTCCCTACATATTAGACGAGTACCGCGACAACAGAAATAGCAAAGCTATTACTGTTGCAATTAACTTAATCTATGCACACGCTTTTAGCCGTGTGCGTAGGCTGTTTGAATATCTAAATCAAGTATATGCTTTAAGCCGCACGCATACAGTCAAATTAAGTAAAATCACCTAACCACCACCGCCTGATAATAATACTTCTGATAATAAGTAACAAATTCCTCCATTGACCTCTCCACAATCCCATAAGTCGGGTCAGCCAATGTCACGACCCCTCTGTCAATATCATATCCGGAAAGTGCTGCACAATGCTCATTGCGAGGCCATGTAAATACAGTCCCATCATCAAGTGTTACATCATTATACTTAACATCGGGGTCATTATAATTATAGCTTGTCCATACAATAACAGGATGTCCAAGTGACAATTCGGTAAACAGATCCTCAACCGGTGAGTAACTCATTATGTATGCTGAATAAGACGAATTCTGGCTCTTTAAAAATGAGTTGGCGGCATTAGCAATAGCAGGAGCGAAACAGCCGCTGCCTGTTGTCTTCCACGGAGAACCCCAGAAATATTCAACGAAACACCCTTGCGTTACAGTGTCACGCATATCAAGATAATTTCTTGCAAGAGTTTCTTTATCAATGCCATAGCCAAGATAATTAAGCACCTCTGTCAATGATGTTATCTCACAGCCTGTTGGAAGTTCAGGATACTGGCTCACAAAAGGAATATCAAGGCTGAAAGAATTAGGATATTCGTAATTCTCTGCAGCTCTTGTAGTGTGTTCAAGTATTGCTGATTTAATTCTTTCCGGGTCAACAGAAAGAGTTTCAAGTGTGCTGTCAACATTTAACACAACAGTGTTGTCGTCCTCCTTTTGTTTGTGGTTATCACGGTAATATATGCCAATAACCAGACACAGGGCAGTAATAGATATAAGAAGTATAAAGGTTGTTAATATATTTTTTCGTTTCTTGTTATTTTTTTTGTTCTTTTTGTTCTTAGCGGCTTTATTGTTACCTGCCATATATAAAATCCTTTTCCTTTATTAATAATTAATGTTAATTTCTTAATATATGTAGTTCCTTGGTGGTTTTATATCCGATTGTCATCATATAATGCACACCACGCACTGAGCACGTTAAGACAGTCTTTATTAAGCGTGTAGTCCGTTCGTGATACAGTTTTCTCGCAGTTGTTGATTGGCAATCTTAAATATGAGGTCTGTCCAGTTACAGCAAGAATATGAAGCAATTCTTCAATTTTACCATTGTTAAGAATTTGTTCAAATGAAGATGGAGAAAAATATTTGTTATTACGATTACGCATTAGCCACCTCTGTATACAATTATGATAATAGGTAATTGTGAAACTCAGTATTACACTTGTAAATATGTGAAAATCAACAAAATCAACAAAGACACGCTTTTGCTACTTGTCGCTCGCAACGGTACTAAGCGACTACAATACAGTCGCTAAGTGCCGGCAGCTCCAAAGTGTCTTCTTATGATTTGCTAATTTTTCACTATGCAGCCGTCTATATAACCGAGTTTCGCAAACGCCTACAATTATGATAATTATATATAAAAATGCCTTAAAGCTCAATCGTAAAACAGCAATCATTCTAATTTATGGTGTGACTAATTATAATTTGATATGCAGAATACATATGAAGTTCAAGAACATATTATTATAATGAACTTGCTTGTTTTTTCAGAATAATTAAACTACTTTTGTAAACTTCTTTCATAAACCCATTGATTGAAACGGCCAACTTGTGTTATTATATCAGTTGTGGTTTTCTGTTTACAGGCCACTAATGTTATATGCTATATTAGGAACTAGCAGAATGGAGGAAGCTATGGTAAAAGCTATTGTTGGTGCGAACTGGGGAGATGAAGGTAAAGGTAAGATTACAGATATGCTTGCCGAAGAATCTGATATCGTTGTAAGATTCCAGGGAGGAAGTAACGCTGGACATACAATCATCAATGATTATGGTAAGTTTGCATTACATCTCCTGCCATCAGGAGTATTTTATAATCATATTACAAGTGTAATCGGTAATGGTGTTGCATTAAATATTCCATACCTTGTAAAGGAACTTAAAAGTCTTACAGACAGGAATGTTCCAATGCCTAAGATTCTTGTATCAGATAGAGCACAGATTATGATGCCATATCATATAGATTTTGATACATATGAAGAAGCCAGACTTGCAGGTAAGTCATTTGGTTCAACTAAGTCAGGAATTGCTCCATTCTATTCAGATAAATATGCTAAGATTGGTTTTCAGGTAAGTGAATTATTTGGAGATGAGAATACCCTTAAAGAGAAGATTGCCAATGTATGTACATTAAAGAATGTAATGCTTGAACATCTTTATCATCAGCCACTTCTTAATGAAGAAGATATATTTAATACACTTATGGAATACAAAGAGATGGTTAAGCCATATGTATGTGATACATCAGCTTATCTTCATCAGGCACTTAAGGAAGGCAAGAAGATTCTTCTTGAAGGTCAGTTAGGTTCACTTAAAGACCCAGACCACGGAATATATCCAATGGTTACATCTTCATCAACACTTGCTCCTTATGGTGCTATTGGTGCTGGTATTCCAGCAGCTTCAATTACAGATGTTGTAACAGTTGTTAAGGCATACTCATCAGCAGTAGGTGCTGGTGCATTTGTAAGTGAGATATTCGGAGAGGAAGCTGACGAGTTAAGAAAGCGCGGTGGTGACGGCGGCGAGTTCGGTGCTACAACAGGACGTCCAAGAAGAATGGGCTGGTTCGATGCAGTTGCTACACGTTATGGTGTGCGTATGCAGGGAACAACAGAAGTTGCTCTTACAGTAGTTGATGTACTTGGATATCTTGATGAAATTCCTATGTGTGTAGGCTATGAGATAGATGGAAAGGTTACTAAGGACTTCCCAACTACTTCAGAGCTTGAAAAGGCTAAGCCAGTATTAAAGACACTTCCAGGCTGGAAATGCGATATAAGAGGAATTAAGAATTACGAAGATCTTCCAAAGGAATGCCGTGATTATGTAGAAGCTATCGAGAAAGAGATAGAAGCACCTATAACAATGGTATCGAATGGACCAGGAAGACACGAGATTATTCACAGAGTAAGCTCATACAGCAAATAATTAATAATAACAATAATGCCGTATCTGTAGTCATTAAGATTATCAGATACGGCAAATTTGCGTTAAATAGATTGGTTATATATAATTAATGGTTTCGTCCGGACAGATATTTGTACATAAGCATCATAGCATAGGCTACGATGGGAAGAACAATATCTGTAAAGATAAGACCTTTGAATAAAGTATGTGCTGTTTCATTATCAATAAATGCTGTGATTAAGGTTGTAAGCAGTAATATGCCCCACGCTATAACTATTATAAGTGCGGCGGCTTTTTTGAATTTTTTCATAAATTATCCTCATTTCTAATGGATTTAATAATATAGAAATGTTATCATATTTTTATTATATATAAAAGGGATATAATTATTAACTATATATAGTTATGTATAAAGAAATATAATTATATGAGTGCTGTGATTATCAGGCGGCTCATAGATGAGAGAGAAAGGTATTAACAGAGGTAGTGATTATGACAAAGAATGTATTGGATTATTTGTATACATCTAAAGAAAAGTTTCCATTAAAGACGGCAGTGGCTGATAATGTATCATCAATGACATATACAGAACTTGTAGATAATGCGACAACAATAGCTGTTGCACTTCTTAAGTACACAGGAGCAAGAAGGGCAGTTCCTATATATATGGATAAAAGCTGTGTTACACTTGCGGCATTTATGGGTGTAGTAATGACAGGCAATTTTTATGTGCTTTTAGAGCCAGCACATCCGGCAGAGAGAATTCACAGCATACTTGATACTCTTCAGGCGGATATTATTGTTACTAACAGAAAGAATGAGAAGAAGGCTGCAAAGCTTGAGTTTACAGGCAATATTGTATACATTGAAGACCTGCTTGAAGCACAGGTTACAGATGAGGACAGAAAGAAGCTTTCGGATATTAAGGCAAATGCTCTTGATATAGATCCATTATATGCAATATTTACATCAGGTTCTACAGGAGTACCTAAGGGAGTTGTTGTAAATCACCGTTCGGTTATAGATTTTATAGAATGTTTTACAGATATATTTGGAATAACAGACAAGGATGTAATTGGTAATCAGGCACCATTTGACTTTGATGTATCAGTTAAGGATATATATTCAAGCTTAAAATGCGGAGCAACACTCCAGATTATACCAAAGAGTATGTTCTCATTCCCGACAAGGCTCTTAGACTACCTTGATGATAACAATGTTACAACTCTTATATGGGCTGTATCAGCGTTATGTATAATAACTACACTTAAGGGCTTTGATTATAAAGTGCCAAAGGCAATTAATAAAGTTATATTCTCAGGTGAGGTAATGCCTATAAAGCACCTTAATATATGGAGAGAATATTATAAGGATGCGTTATTTGCCAACGTATATGGTCCTACAGAGATTACCTGCAATTGCACATATTATATTATAGACAGGGAATTTGCCATTGATGATGTCCTTCCAATGGGCAAGGCATTTCCTAATGAGAGAGTATTCTTATTAGATGAGAATGATAAACTTATTAAGAACAGTGAAGCTGATAAGACAGGCGAGATATGTGTATCAGGAACAGCGGTTACAATGGGTTACTTTAACAATAAAGAAAAGACAGACAGTGCATTTGTCCAGAACCCGCTTAATGGCAGTTATAATGAAATTATATATAGAACTGGTGATTTGGGATATTATAATGATAATAAGGAAATGTGTTTCTCGTCAAGAAAGGACTTCCAGATAAAGCACAATGGACACAGAATTGAATTAGGAGAGCTTGATATGGCTATTAATTCAATGGATAACATACAGAGAGCCTGCTGTATATACCAGCAGGAGGAGAATAAGATATACGCTTTTTATGAGGGGGAGCAGGATAATAAGTCACTTACTCATTATCTTTTATCCAAACTTCCTAAATTTATGATTCCGGAGGTTATGATTAACGTAAAGTCAATGCCTCTTACTAAAAATGGAAAGATAGACAGAAAAGCTTTAATGGAGGAATATAATGCTTAGTACAGAAAAAATTATTGAGATAGCGGACCAACATTCAACACCATTATATATATTAGATAAAGAAGCACTTGAAAATAGAATTAATGAGATAAAGGCTATATTAGGAGAAGGGGTTACACTCTGCTATGCTATGAAAGCTAATCCATTTTTTGTAGATGCATTTAAACATCTTAATACTAAGTATGAGGTGTGTTCACCGGGAGAATTTGCAATATGCGAGCGAGAGAAGGTCAATATGAAGGATATTGTATTATCCGGTGTTAATAAGGAGAAAGCTGATATATGCCACGTTTTAAATGATTGCGGCGGAGTTGGTGTTTATACAGTAGAGTCAAAGGAACAGTATAGCCTTTTATCAGAATGTGCAAGGGAAGCTGAAGTTACAATAGATGTGCTTTTAAGAGTAACAAGCGGCAACCAGTTCGGACTTGATGAGGAAGATATTAAGGATATTGTTAAGAACAGGGAGAAATATCCAGAACTTAATATTCGTGGTGTACAGTGTTATACAGGTACACAGAAGAAAAAGTTCGATATTATAAAGTCAGAAATAGAGTGGCTTGACGGACTTTGCGACAGCCTTTATGCAGATTATGGCTTTAAAGCAGAAGAATTAGAGTATGGTCCGGGACTTCCAGTATCATATTTTGGCGATGCGGCATATGATAATAAGTATGATATGTTAAAGGAGCTTGCAGCTTTACTTGAAAATTACAAGGCAAAGTACAGCATAACACTTGAAATGGGCAGATATCTTGTAGCTGAGTGTGGTATATATGTAACAGGAATTGCCGATATTAAGAAGAACAAGGGACAGCAGTATGTAATAGTTGATGGCGGCATTAACCATGTTAATTATTATGGACAGGCTATGGCTATGAAGATACCGGCATATTCATATGTAAAAGCAGATGGAACAGTAGTTAAGGATAGAAATGTAATGTCAAAGCTTAACGGAACAGATGATGAGAAATGGACAATATGCGGTTCACTCTGTACAGTTGCAGATCTCATTGTTAAGAATCTTCCAATTGGCACACCGGAATGTAATGACAAGATAATATTTTACAATATCGGAGCATATTCAATAACAGAGGGTATATATCTTTTCTTAAGCAGGAAGATGCCTGTTATAACAGCCTGCAATAAAGACGGAAGCGTGGAAGTGTACAGAGATGTAATATGTTCAGACAGAATTAATTCAAGACAGAATTTATTGAGTTAAATTTACTGGATTAAATATGGCTGATACGAAATAATCTGTATGGGATATTGCAGCTTATACAATATATGATAATAATTTATATAAAATATGCTTGACTTAATATATACATATGTTATATTTTGTATCTGATAGGATTCCTGTTTTTAGTGAGGGCAGAGTGCTTAATTGTAGCTGCCTTATATTATAATGGAATTATTTTAGATGGTGGAAGTTAACAATTTAACTATTCATGACGATATTTTTATTAAGAAAGGCTAGGTTTTTATAATGGATCAGTTATTGGATATTTTGACAGAGGTTAATTCAGATGTGGATTACGAAACATGCGATACACTCGTAGATGATGGAATTTTAGATTCTTTTGATATTGTATCAATTGTAGGTGAATTAAATGACACATTTGATATCAATATTACTCCTGTTGATATTGTACCTGAGAATTTTAATTCAGCAGAAGCTATGTGGGATATGATTCAGCGTCTTTCTGAGTAATTAACATAATATATGGCTGTTCTTAGAGCGTGGTACGTTTAAGGATAGTCATTAATAAGTTAATTGAAGTTAGTATGTATGTAAGGCACGGAGGCCGAAGTCAGCAGACAAGGAGGAATGGTTATGGCAACAATTTCAGCTTATACTTCCAGTTCAATTTCAACATTGTTTTCTGGTCTTAATTCAAGCAGCAGTAACAACAGCTTTGGAATTGGAAGTCTTGATCTTAGTACTTACAATTCAATTAAGACAGGTGCTTACAAGCAGTTATTAAAGTCTTATTATGCTAAGAATCCTGTTTCATCAAACAGCAGTTCATCTAAGACAGATAACAGCAGTGCAACAACAATTTCATCACAGAAGATTAATGCGACTAAGACTAAGGATGCTTCAAAGGCAGTTGTTAATGATGCAACTGATTTAAGAAAGACATCTTTATGGCAGAAGAAGTCTGTTACTAATGAAGATGGAACAACAGAGAATAAGTATGACGCAGATGCAATCTATAAGGCTGTATCAGCATTTGTCAAAGATTATAATTCTATGATTGATGCGACAGGTGACTCTTCTGATACAAGTGTATTAAGAACAGCATCTAATATGGTTAATACAACCAAAGCTAATTCCAAGGTATTAAAGGAACTTGGAATAAGCGTTGACAGCAATAACAAGCTCGTTATTGACAAAGACACATTTATGGCAGCGGATATGTCAGTTGCTAAGTCGGCATTTGCTGGTGCAGGCTCATTTGGACAGTCTGTTGCTAACAGTGCAGCATCTATATACAGTAGTTCGGCTACTACATTAGCTAAGTTACAGACACAGAACCTTTATGGCTCTGATGGCAGCTACAGCTATGTTTCAGCTTCTGTATATAATCAGTTTACTTAAAAGAGAGGTTAAATATAATGGCATTATTAGATACATGGAGAAATCTTGCTTACCAGACAGAGATGGATAATAAGACAGCTAACGAATTCTGGGGAAGCTATTTTACACAGGAAAAGGCTATATATGAGCAGATTCTTGCAGATCCGGATACAGTAGTTAAAGGAACTGTTAAAGAACTTGCTGATAAGTATGGAGTGGAAGTGCTTCTTATGACAGGATTTCTTGATGGAATCAATGACAGTCTTAAAACTCCTAATCCAATTGAGACAATGGAAGAGGATACAGAAGTAAGTCTTGATTATGACAAAGAAAAACTTTACTACAATATGGTTGCTTGTAAGGCAGATTGGTTATATGAGCTTCCACAGTGGGATAACCTTCTTGATGAAGCTACAAGAAAAGATTTATACAAGAAGCAGAAGTTATCAGGAACTATCGTTAAGGGCAAGAAGATTGGACGTAATGATCCATGTCCTTGCGGAAGCGGTAAGAAGTACAAACAGTGCTGTGGAAAGAACGCTTAATTGGTAATAAACAGTTTGTCGGTTAACCTGCAGGTAGTCTTAAGACTGCCCGCAGGTCTTTTGAATTTATGCGAATTGGAGATAATATGGAAGCATATACAGGATTTGCCTATGTCTATGATGAGTATATGGACAATATACCATATGACGAATGGGAAGAGTATTTAGTAGAACTATTAAAAGAGAATGGTATAGACAAAGATAATACAGTTATAGACCTTGGCTGTGGCACAGGCACAGTGACAAGAATGTTGGATAAAGAGGGGTATAACTGCATAGGAATAGATTTATCTGAGGATATGCTTTCTATAGCAAGTGACAAGACATATGACAGCGGACAGCAGATAATATACAGTTGTCAGGATATGAGGGATTTCGAAGTTCCATATGAGACAGATGCATTTATAAGTATTGGTGACTCAATGAATTATATAACAGCTAATGATGATTTGTGTGATGTGTTTAAATGTGTAAAGAAAGGCCTGAAACAGGGAGGAGTATTTATATTTGATTTAAAGACAATACATTTTTTTAAGGATATATTAGCTGATAATACATATGCTGAGAATAGGGAAGATTCAGCGTTTATATGGGACAATTATTATGATGAGGAGAGTTCTAATAATGAGTATGAGCTTGCCGTATTCGTAAGAAATGAAGATGGAACATTTGACAGATTTGAGGAAGAACACTATCAGCATGGTTTTACTTTGGAAGAAGTATCTGATGCTGTAAAAAAGGCTGGACTTAAAATCAGGAATGTATATGATGCTTTTTCACATAATGCACCTGATGATAATTCCGAAAGGCTGTATTATATAATAGAAAAATAACTGCGTGCCATTATGCACGCATATAAGCAATAAAGTATTATATAACAAAAGTAATAATGAGTTATGTAATACGCAGATAGTGAATCGTGCACTGAAATATGCACAGGAAAGAGGAATGTTATGAAAGACTATATAGTAAGAGCAACAGCCGCTAATGGACAGGTAAGAGCATTTGCGGCTACTACAAGAGGTGTTGTTGAAACAGCAAGAAAAGATCATAATACAAGCCCTATAGCAACTGTGGCACTTGGAAGACTTCTTACGGGTGCAGCTATGATGGGAATAATGATGAAGAATGATTCAGATATACTTACTGTCCAGATTAAGGGAAATGGACCAATTGGTGCGATGACAGTAACAGCAGAGCCTAATGGACATGTAAAGGGCTTTGTTGCCAATCCGGAGGTTATGCTTCCATTAAAGAATGGACATATGGATATAGCCGGTGCAGTTGGTATCGGTGTTTTAAGTGTAATTAAGGATATTGGCTTAAGAGAGCCTTATGTTGGAGATACTATTCTTATAACAAGTGAGATAGCTGATGACCTGACATACTATTTTGCAACAAGTGAACAGGTTCCATCATCAGTAGGACTTGGTGTTCTTATGAATAAGGACAACACAGTAAGAGAAGCTGGCGGATTTATTATACAGCTTATGCCTAATGCAACAGATGAGTTTATAGACAAGCTTGAAAAGAGAATTAAAGAGATTAAGTCGGTTACTAATATGCTTGATGAGGGCATGACACCGGAGGATATATTAGAGCATATATTAGGAGATATGGATTTACAGATACTTGATACAGTTCCTACAGAATTCTACTGCAACTGCTCTAAGGAAAGAGTAAGTGCGGCTGTAATAAGTGTTGGTAAAGAGGAACTTCAGAAGATGATAGATGAGGGCGAACCAATAGAGGTAAACTGCCATTTCTGTAACAGCCACTACAAATTCAGCGTTGATGAGTTAAAGGATATGCTTATTAAAGCAAGATAATGAATATAAATCAGCTATTTCTTGAATTTATTATATAATTGCTGTATTATTAATTTAATATGGATTGATTAAGCAGGAACTGTTTAGGAGGAACTTACTAATGGATAACGAGACTGTTTCAAAGAATTTTATTGAACAGATTATTGATAAGGATATTGAGGAGGGACATTGCCAGAAGGTAGTCACAAGATTCCCACCAGAACCTAATGGATATCTTCATATAGGACATGCCAAATCAATATTACTTAATTATGGACTTGCCAAGGAATATAATGGTCAGTTTAATATGAGATTTGATGATACTAACCCAACAAAGGAAAAGGTTGAGTTCGTAGACTCTATTAAGAAGGATGTTGAATGGCTTGGTGCTAAATGGAATGGAGATGTTCTTTTTGCATCTAATTATTTTCCACAGATGTATGAAGCTGCTATCAGACTTATCAAGAAGGGAAAGGCTTATGTAGATGACCTTTCAGCAGAGGAGATAAGACAGTATAGAGGAACACTTACAGAGCCGGGCAAGGAAAGTCCTTACAGAGAGCGTTCTGTAGAGGAAAATCTCAAGCTTTTTGAAGAGATGAAGGAAGGTAAGTATGCAGACGGAGAGAAAGTATTAAGAGCTAAGATTGATATGGCTTCTCCTAATATCAATATGAGAGATCCTATTATATACAGGGTTGCTCATATGACACATCACAGAACAGGTGATGAGTGGTGCATATATCCTATGTATGACTTTGCACATCCTATTGAGGATGCTGTTGAGGGAATAACACACTCTATCTGTACACTTGAGTTTGAAGACCACAGACCATTATATGACTGGGTTATTATTGAGACAGGATATAAGACATCACCAGAGGAAAATCCTAAGCAGATTGAGTTTGCCAAGTTATATCTTACTAATGTAGTAACAGGTAAAAGATATATTAAGAAGCTTGTAGAGGATGGTGTTGTAGACGGCTGGGACGACCCAAGGCTTGTATCTATAGCTGCTTTAAGAAGAAGAGGTTTTACACCAGAATCTATAAAGATGTTCGTGGACCTTGTAGGTGTTACTAAGGCACAGGGTTCAGTTGAATATCCTATGCTTGAATACTGCATAAGAGAAGACTTAAAGCTTAAGGTTAAGAGAATGATGGCTATTCTTGATCCTGTTAAACTTGTTATTGACAACTATCCAGAAGATCAGGTTGAATATATGGACGTTGCCAATAATCAGGAAAATCCAGAAATGGGAACAAGAAAAGTACCATTTACTAAAGAATTATACATTGAAAGGGAAGATTTTATGGAAGAACCTCCAAAGAAGTATTTCAGAATGTTCCCAGGCAATGAAGTAAGACTTATGAATGCCTATTATGTAACATGCACAGGCGTTGATAAAGACGAGAATGGCAATATTACTTGTATTCATTGTACTTACGATCCAGAGACAAAGGGCGGCAATTTTGCTGGAAGAAAAGTTAAAGGAACCATACACTGGGTATCAGCATCAAGGGGAATAAATGCTGAGGTAAGATTGTATGATAATATTGTAGACGAAGAAAAGGGTGTATACAATGAGGATGGTTCTATGAACATTAATCCTAATTCACTTACAATTCTTAAGAACTGTGTATTAGAGCCAGAGCTTGCTAATGCCAGGCCAGAGGACAGATTCCAGTTTGTAAGAAATGGATATTTCTGTGTTGACAACAAGGATTCAAAGGGGAATGTATTGGTGTTCAATAGAATAGTTTCATTGAAAAGCTCATTTAAACTTCAGAAGTAATTAATGCCATTATAATGGCAGTATGGGTAATGATATGGAAATCAAAGATGAAAAGTCTTATATATTTGATAAGACGATGAAATGTAATGTATGTAACAAAGAGTTTACTACTAAGCAGGTAAGAACTGGCAAAGCCAGATATACAGGAACTAACGACATACTTAAGCCATTGTATACAGGAATAGATAGTACGAAGTATGATATTATTATGTGTCCTCATTGTGGTTATGCGGCAGTTCCGAGAACTTATGGAAAGCTGACACCTAAACAGAGGCAGCTTATCAGAGATAATATTGAAGGTAAATTCAAGGTTACATGGAAGGAAGAGGACAGCTATTCTTATGATGTAGCGATAAGACGTTGTAAAATGGCACTTCTTACGGAGATGATAACAGGTACTAAGATAAGTGAAAGTGCATATCTTTGTTTAAGATTAGCGTGGCTTTATGATGGCAGGATTGAAGAACTTAGAAGCCAGAATGCCAGTGAAGAAATAATTAACCAACACCTGAAATCCCAGCAGGAGTATATTCAGGATGCCTATAAAGGATTTAAGGAGGCAGTTCAGACACAATACCCTCCTATATGTGGTATGGATGAGAATACAATTAATTATCTGCTCGCCAGCCTTGGCATAAAATGCAAAGATTATGGTACAGCAAAGCAGTTTGCCTCATCAATAGTAACATCCAGGTCTGCACAGGCAGGTCTTAAGGAGAAGGCAAGGGGATTGTTAGGACAGATTAAAGCAAATGAATAGAATTAAGACAGTGTTTCAAAAGCTATGGTCATATGAGACATTTCATATATTCATGTATTCAATTGCACTAAATGCAGTGATTGAATGTCTTAATAACAGAGGATTAACAGGACTTTTGAAGATATTCACAAGTCCTGTTATCTTTCTTATGAACACCTTGATAATAATGACTACATTATCAATAGGGTTGTTCTTTAAGAGAAGAATATTTGTATATGTGCTTATGGCTGTATTGTGGATTATATTAGCATTTATTAACTTTGTAGTGTTGTATTCACGAAAGACACCATTTACAGCGATGGATATATATCTTATAAGTGATGCCATAAAGGTCATACCGCTGTATATTAATGTATTCCAGATGATACTTATAGTAGTCGGGATAATCGCAGTTATATCGGGGCTTGTAATGTTGTTTAAAAGAACAAAGGTGTATACACAGGAACTGCCATTATATAAGCAGTTATTACATTCAGGCTTTAAGTTTGCAGTGATATTCCTGCTTACATATGCGGTTGCGGCAAGTCTTATAATTAATGGATATGTACAGACACATTTTGGCAATCTTGCACAGGCATATAAGCAGTATGGATTTGTGTATTGCTTTACAAGCAGTATTAAAGACCGTGGAATAAGCAAGTCCAAGGAATATTCAGAAGAATATATTGATGGAATAAAAGATGAGCTTGATGAAAATGTACCTGACGCATCAGAGACTTCACCTAATATAATATTTGTACAGCTTGAATCATTTTTTGACCCTAAGCTTGTAAAGGGTGTTACATTTTCAAGTAATCCAACACCTAATCTTGACAGGATAATGAAAGAATATTCGTCAGGATATCTGTCAGTGCCTTGCTTTGGTGCAGGTACGGCTAATACTGAATTTGAGGTTCAGACAGGTGTTAACCTTGATGATTTTGGACCAGGTGAATATCCTTACAGGACAGTTATGCAGTCAAAGACGTGTGAGTCAGCCGCTTATGATTTAAGAAAGCTTGGCTATTCAACACACGCAATCCATAATAATGATGCAACATTTTATGACAGATATAAGGTATTCTCACATCTTGGATATGATACTTTTACATCTATTGAATATATGGATAGTGATTATCAGAAGACGCCACTTGGCTGGGCTAAGGATAAAATGCTTACAGCACAGATAAAGAAGGCTCTTGACTCAACAGAAGGAGCAGATTATATATTTACTATATCAGTTCAGGGACATGGAGATTATCCAACGACAATGCCAGAGGGCTTTATTCCAGGAATAACAGTTTCAGGATTTTTTGATGAAGAGGAACAGGTACAGTTCGAGTATTATGTTAACCAGATTCACGAGATGGATACATTTATAGGTGAACTTACTAATATGTTATCCAGAAGAAATGAAGAAACCGTACTTGTTATGTATGGCGATCATCTTCCAACATTTAATTTCACTAATGATACTATGGAGAATGGTGATATATACCAGACAGAGTATTTTATATGGTCTAATTATGGTTTAGAGAAGAAAGATATTGATCTTCAGGCATATCAGCTATCAGCTGCAGTATTTGACAGGCTTGGAATATCAGAAGGTTATATTATGAAGTTCCATCAGGCAAAGCATAATGATGCTGATTACCTTAAGAAGTTAAAGGTACTTGAATACGATATATTGTATGGTGATAAACAGATATATGACGGAAAAGTTCCTTATGTAGCCACAGATTTAAAAATGGGAATTGACGATATTACAATAGATGAAGTGTATGATTATAAGGATTATGTATGTATAAGCGGTAAGAATTTCAATGATTTCAGCACTGTATACATTAATAATAAAGAGCAGGAAAATGCAGAGCTTATAAGTAGTACAATGATAAGAGTACCTAAACGCAGTATCAAATCAGGAGATGAAATAGCAATAGCCCAGAGAGGCAATGATAAGATAGAGCTTGGAAGAACCACATATATTGTGCCAAATTAATTAGAATTATAATAAATAAATTGACACTAACAATTGAAAATGTTAATATGAAAAAGGTGTAATCACCACATATTAAATTTGGAGGTACTTGAAATGAAAGGTACAGTAAAGTGGTTCAATAACCAGAAGGGTTACGGCTTTATAAGTGATGAGTCTGGAAAGGATGTTTTTGTTCATTATTCAGGACTTAATATGGAAGGTTTCAAGTCTTTAGAGGAAGGTGCTGCTGTTGAGTTTGATGTAACAGAAGGTGCTAAGGGTCCTCAGGCTGTCAACGTAACAAAATTATAATCCGAATGGTTTGCAGTGTGCCTTTTCCTGATTTATATATAGATTTTTGAAAAGATATATTGTTATACAATTAAGATTATTAAAGAGCAGTCGCTTCTGGGTGGCTGCTCTTTTGTATATAGTGGAGATGATTATTATAATTTTTTTTATATATAGTTAATTGTATAAGAAGTGCATTGTATGTTAGAATTAATAACAGATAAATATTACGGAGGAATTATTGTGGAAGAATATGGTATCAGTTTAGAAAATGGAATACCTGCAGGAGCAGAGAATATGCTGTCAGCAGGCGGAATTCTTTTATTATCGGCATTTATAGTGCTTACTATAGTTGTCATTAAAAGGTGGAATGGACGTTTTGTTAATGTGCTGGCTGGTGCATTTGTATACTCAATATTTGTATTTATATGCTGTAACCTGATTATGTCAGCACTTGCACTTATCCCATCAATAGATGAAGCATTTACTAATAACAGTACAGCATATACAGTTGTATATTCAATTCTTGCGGCTGTTGCAATGACATTTGCAAGATATGTATTGTGCAGGTTTATGAATGGGAGATTTGAAAGAAAAGGCGATATATATTTATCAGGTATAGGTCTTGCTTTAGGTGATGGAGTTCTATATGGACTTACGGTCATATCTACAATGTCAATAGCCACAGCTATTAACAATGAGGGGATTGATGCAATGATGGCAGGACTTACACAGAATGATACAGAAACATTTTACCAGACACTTGGTAATCTTGTTAATGCACCATCATATTTGTGGTTATTAATGGGAATAGCCTTCACACTTGATGTTATTCTTTCTATAGCACTCAGTGCTGCTATACAGGCATATGTTAAGGGTGTGGCTTCTTATATGACAGGCTGTTATGTTGCAATAATACAGTTTGCAAGTTATATATCATTCCAGATATTTGATTACAGTTCGCCAGTATCAATAATAGTCTGCTTTGTTATTAAGATGGTTATAGATATTGCGGCAATAGCATATGTGTTCAAGGTTGTTGTCAGGGAGATGAATTACGCTAATGACTGATATAGTAACTGGTTTAACAACAGAAGAGGTAAATAAATTAAAAGAGCAGGGTTTAGATAATATTCCTGTAGGCAATCAGTCTAAGACAATAGGACAGATAATCGCAGGAAATGTATTTACATATTTTAACTTTGTATTTGTGGTATTTGCAGCACTTTTAATTCTTGTAAGGTCATATATTAATATGACCTTTTTGCCTATTATATTGCTTAATACTATACTTGGTATAGTACAGGAAATAAAAGCCAAGATAGTATTAGACAGGCTTACTGTTGTTAATGCCCCTAGAACTAAGGTTATAAGGGACAGTGCTGTATCAGAGGTCGATTCAGTTACACTTGTTAAAGGCGATGTATGTATATTCACAGCAGGCAACCAGCTCAGTGCCGATGCCATACTTGCAGAGGGCTGTGTCAGAGTTAATGAGGCGATGGTAACAGGTGAATCTGACGAAGTTATTAAAAATAAAGGAGACATATTATTATCAGGAAGTTATATTGTATCAGGAGAATGTAAGGCAGTTCTTACGCAAGTAGGCCATAAGGCGTATGCGGCAAGACTGGCATTGGAAGCCAAGGCAGGGCGTAAGAAAAAAAAGACCGATATGATGAAATCTTTGGATAATCTTGTCAAAATAATTGGAGTTGTAATAGTTCCACTTGGAATTATTATGTATGTGCAGAGCCATTTCTTTCTTGGGCATACTATAAAGAATAGTGTTGTATCTATGGTTGCCTCACTGGTAGGAATGATTCCGGAAGGTCTGTATCTGCTTGCCAGCGTGGCTTTAGTAGTCAGTGTCAAGAAGCTAGCCAGGAGCAATGTATTAGTACATGAGATGAATTGTGTGGAGACACTTGCAAGGGTTAATGTGTTGTGCGTTGATAAGACAGGTACAATTACAAGACCGGATATGTCTGTAAGTGATGTTGTATTTTTAAAGGACAATGTAGGAAAGCTTATTGCAGGAGTTGCCGGCAATATGGATGATGATAATGAAACGATGAAAGCGATAAAGAATTATTACCATATTACGGGCAGGGATAATAGTGCAGAGAGAGTATACTCATTTTCTTCACAGAACAAATACAGCGGAGCAGTATTAGATGGCAGATGTTATATATTCGGTGCACCTGAATATGTACTGCTTGATACATATGCAGAATATGAGGATATATTTGAAAGATATTCAGGACACGGAGAAAGAATACTTGTATTTGGCGAGTGTGCGGGTGACCCTTGCGGTAATATTATAGAAGAAGCGGTTAATCCTTATGCTTTTATAATATTGGAGAATGAGATAAGGGATACAGCCAAAGAAACATTTGGATACTTTGCTTCGCAAGGTGTGGATATAGTTGTTATATCCGGAGATAATCCGGTCACAGCTTCAAAGGTGGCTGTGAGGGCAGGAATTAACAATGCAGAGAATTATATAGATGCAACGACACTTAAGAGCAGACAGGATATAAGGGAAGCGATAACTAAGTATACTGTATTCGGAAGAGTTGTTCCAAGCCAGAAGAAGGAGATTATAGAAGCCTATAAAGAAAGCGGCAAGGTTGTAGCTATGACAGGAGATGGAGTTAATGATGTGCTAGCGTTAAAATGTGCTGACTGTAGTGTGGCTATGGCATCGGGAAGCGAGGCAGCAAGCAATGCGGCACAGGTAGTTCTTTTAGACTCAGATTTTTCCAAAATGCCTCAGGTTGTGCTTGAGGGCAGGCGTGTGGTTAATAATATACAGAGGTCAGCTTCTCTGTTTCTTGTTAAAAATATATTCTCGATATTAACGACAATATTTACACTTATAGCGGCTAACCTTTATCCGCTTTATCCAACTCAATTGTCACTGCTTGGAGCATTTACAATTGGAACACCGGCATTCTTTCTGGCATTACAGCCTAATAAGAATATAATACGTGGGGATTTCCTTACGAATGTCATTATAAAGGCACTGCCCGCAGGAATAACTGATTTTATTATGTTGGCGGTGATATCGATACATGGTGCAGTTATTGGAATGAGCAATGAGCAGATATCAACAGTTGCAATAATAGTACTTCTTATAATCGGAATGATGTCACTTATAAGAATATGCAGGCCATTTGACTGGCTGAGGGCATTGGTATGTATTGCGATGGGGGTTGGAATTGCAATATGTCTATTATTCTTTAAGAAGATATTTGCAATCGCAGCTATCAATATGGTAATGCTTAATATGATTATTGTGTATGCAGTTGTTGCAGTTGGACTGTTTGTACTGATGTGCAGGATTGTAGGCACAGTAATAGAATATATTGAAGGTCATAGCAGAAGATTTAGAAAGCTTCTTAAGGGGTAGCTGCAAGATTTATAAAGATTGGTGGAGCTCTTGGTTGTATCGGATTGAATATATAAAATGTATATAATATGCAAAGATATATAATATGCAAAAGATATACAATGTATAAAATGTATGGATTATGCCGCTGTGGCTGGATTATAATCCATACATTTTTAATTTTAAAAGGCAGATTTATTTTCCGGCCGCCTTTTTAGAATAGTCAGTTGTTACAAGCTTTTCATAAGGCACATCACTGCCAAGCTCGCCAGACTGCTTTAATATGTCTTTAAGAAGCTCAAAGCTTTTCTTTTCAAAGATAGTGTCGCCCTTCCATGTATCCTGCGTCTTGTAACGGTCAACAATGGTTGTTATAGTATCAAGGTCGGTTTCAGGAAACTGTGGAGCGATAACTTCTGCGATTTCACTGCTGGTGTGGGAATTGACGTAGTCAAGGCCTTTCTGGATAGCGTTAGTAAAGCCTTGGATTACATCAGGGTGTTTTTCAATAAAGCTTTTGTTAGCACAGTAGGCAGTATAAGGAACATATCCGCTGTCAGTACCAAGAGAAGCTACTACATAGCCTTCCTTCTGCTGTTCAAGGAGCGTTGCAGAAGGCTCAAATTCTACAGTGTAATCAGCTATTCCTGATGTGAAAGCGGCTGCTGTAGAACCAAAGTCAACATTTTGAAGTATTGTGAGGTCATCTACAGGAGATATTCCATTTTTCTTAAGGATATATTCGAAAAGCATCTGAGGCATACCACCGGCTCTGCCACCAAGAACTGTCCTGCCTTTAAGATTATCCCATTTAAAATCAGTTTCATTATCGCGGGATACAAGAAAATTGCCTGCACGTTGGGTAAGCTGGGCGAAGTTGACAGCGTAGTCAGTAGAACCTTCCTGATATACATATATAGAACTTTCTGAACCCATAAAACCGATATCAGCTTCTTTTGATACAAGAGCGGTCATTACCTTATCAGCACCAAAGCCTGTGACAAGATTAAGGTCAATGCTCTCATCTTCAAAATATCCAAGCTCAATAGATACATATTGTGGTGCGTAGAATATAGAATGGGCAACCTCGCTGAGTGTAATCTTAACTGTAGAATTATCGGTATCTTTTCTGCACGCAAATGCACTCATTATCATCATTACACATAACAGCATAGCAATGACACGTTTGATTGTCTTCAATAAAATCCTCCATTCTAAATGTATAAAACACATTTTTATCTGTTCAATAATTATATTATTCAGATGAATTAATATATGTGATTAAATCTGTGAAAAATGATAAAAAAGATAATTATTTAGTTGGCTAAATATATTAAATATGTTAAAATAAACTATAAAAAAGTAGCAATGAATGGAGGTCGTTTTGTTATGTTTGGAAAAAATAGAACAGCACAAGACACATTAGGCAATGACAGAGAATTATTATTGCAGGCTATGGATAAGATTATAGCCGGCGATTTCAGTGAGGTCTCTGCTGAAGGTTTTAGAGATCCTATATATGCAGAAAAGCTTAACCAGATGATTGGCGCATATAAGAAAGCTAATAATAATTATATTATGAGACTTAATGAGGCAATGCAGTCTATAGGAGATAATTCATATGTTAAGAATATGCTTGATCAGGTGTATACGCAACAGCAGTCTATAACAGATATGAATTCTTCAAGCCAGATACTTAAGGAGTCAATTGGTAATATTTCAGACGCAATGGGTGAGATTCGTGATAATACCCACGATATGTTACAGGTGTCACAGAGTAGCGCTGCTAATATGAACGACAGTATAACAGTGGTTAATGAATCATCACAGAAGATAGCGGATATTAACAATCAGGTTAATGCATTCCACGAGAAGATTAATAAGATCGGCGAGATTGTTGATATCGTTAAGAAGGTAGCAAGCCAGAGCAATCTTCTTGCACTTAACGCTTCAATTGAGGCTGCAAGAGCAGGTGAAGCAGGAAAGGGCTTTGCAGTAGTTGCTGATCAGGTAAGACAACTTTCAAGTAATACATCTGAGTCGGCAGAAGATATTGTTAAATATGTCAATGAACTTAAGCAGGATATTGAAGTGCTTGCTAATTCAATGAATGAGACAACGGTCAAGTTATCAGAAGGTAATGAAAAGGTAGAGATATCATTAAGAGATATTGAGCGAATGAATGAACAGATGGTAGCAATCAATGCTTCTGTAGAAAGCATTTTCAATGACATTGACAGACAGTCAGAGACAACAACAGAATTTACTAATCAGGTACAGACAATAGCAGATTCTTACGGAATGCTGACTAAGGAATGTACAGAGACTGGTACCCATATATTCAAGATAGGAAGATACATAGATACCTGCCGAAGCGATATGTTCAGGGAAGCTGGTAAAGTAACAACTCAGGATATGTTAAAAATATTCGAGGTTGACCACTTTATCGTTATGTGGAGAGTGTATAACAATGTCGCAGATTTCGAGAGATTAAAGATTACACAGCTTAACAATCCAGACAGTTGTAAGCTTGGTAAGTGGATGCATGCACAGACAGATCCTAAGATTACAGGAAGTCAGGAATTCAAGAAGCTTGATTCTGCACACAGACTTGTTCACAAGTATGCTTGTGATTCTTGGATGGCTAAGGATAAGGGAGATGCTGCTGCAGCTATTGCGGCATTTGAAAAGTGCCGTGAAGCTTATGGAGAATTCAAGAAGGCTATCGGTGAGATGAGGAGCTATATGAGAACAATTGGATATACAGATGAGACTAAGATAGTTATCTTCAGGAATTAGTTAAATATAATCACAGATTATAAGATAAGCTGGAATTTACATAGCTGTCTTTAATGCAGGATATGCCTTAAGGATATAAGCTTGTAGAATTCCAGCTTTTTTATTTATAAAATTTAATTATTTATATACTATTTATATATGGGATTTAATTAACAAAATTTAACCACATATATAATGGATTTTAATAATAAAACTCAATCATCTATATACTGGACTTTTTAATAATAAGAGTTCATAATATAAGTTATGAATAAATAATGATATATTCGTGATTACTATGACAAGCAGGTATGCATTAAGAATGCCTGTTGTCCCTTCGCAATACAGCAATGTTGTATTAAATTGCGTAAGAATGGAGATTGTTATGAGAGAGGTATATGTAATAGGACATAAGAACCCGGATACAGATTCGGTGTGCTCAGCAATATGCTATTCCAGACTGAAAAATCTGATTACTGGAAGTGAGGATTATATTCCTAAAAGAGCAGGACATCTTAACGAAGAAACTCAGTATGTTCTTGAAAAATGTGGTGTAAAACCTCCTGCATATATTAAAGATGTTAGACCTCAGGTAAGAGATATTGATGTCAGGAAGATAAGTGGAATATCGGAAGATCTTTCAGTAAGAAATGCGTGGAAATTAATGAAAGAAAGAGGTGTTGAGACACTTCCTATCATTGAAGATGATAAGCTGAAAGGACTTGTTACAATCAGTGATGTTGCTAAGTCATATTTTGAAATGTATGACAGTGATATATTATCTGTTTCAGGCACAAGTCTCAGTAATATCGTGGATACCCTTAAGGGCGAAGTTATAACTGGTGATATAGATAAGCATTTTAATAAGGGGAAGATGATTATTGCTGCCGCCAATCCTGATATGATGGAAAATATGATTGAAGAGGGTGATTTTGTAATTCTTGGCAATAGATATGAGTCACAATTATGTGCTATTGAGATGGAGGCGGGATGTCTTATAATATGTGAGGGTGCAAAGGTATCAAGCACAATAACCAAGATAGCTGCACAGCATAATTGTGTTATAATATCGACAGCGTATGATACATATACAGTTGCAAGACTTATTAATCAGGCCATTCCTGTAAGTTTCTTTATGAAGCAGGAAGCACTTATTAAGTTCAAGCTAAACGATTTTATTGAAGATATACAGGATATAATGGCTAAGAAGCGTTACAGGGATTTCCCAATTGAGGACGATACAGGCAGATATGTCGGTATGATTTCAAGAAGAAATATTATTAAGACCGATAAGAAGAAGATAATTCTTGTAGACCATAATGAAAAAAATCAGGCTGTATTTGGTATTGAGGATACTGATATATTAGAGATAATAGATCATCACAGACTTGGCTGCATACAGACGATAACACCTGTATTTTTCAGAAATCAGCCGCTTGGCTGTACTGCAACAATAATATATCAGATGTACTGTGAGCATAATATAGATATTGATAAGACGACAGCCGCACTGTTATGTTCGGCAATAATATCAGATACGCTTATATTAAAATCACCAACCTGCACACACTATGATGTTGATGCCTGTCAGATATTAGCTGATATAGCTGGTATTGATATAGAAGAATACGGCAGGGAAATGTTCAGGGCAGGAAGTAATCTTTCCGACAAATCAGAAGAAGAGATATTCTATAGGGATTACAAGAAGTTCTCAATTGGAGAGATAACTGTAGGTGTTGGACAAGTAAATTGTATGAGTCAGGAAGAGATAGAGGGGCTTATTAAGAAAGAAGCTTCTTATATCACAAGTGTTACGGATAAGTCAGATGAGATAAATATTGCATATCTTCTTCTGACAGATGTAATGAAAGAGACATCTTATGTTATGTTATCAGGTAAGAATGCTGAACAGGTGCTTATGCAGGCATTTAACCTTGATGAGATAACCAACAATTATGTAATACTTCCTGGTGTTGTTTCGCGTAAAAAGCAGTTCCTGCCAGCTATAGTTGAGGTATTACAGCAATAATGTGAAGGTGAGGATATATAGCAGTAATTAGTAATTTGCAGGTATAGTTGATGTAGATATATAGTGGTAATGCACAGGTATAGCTGATGTAAATATATAGCAGTAATTAGTAATTTGCAGGTATAGCTGATGCAGATATAATGTGGTATTGCATATGTATAACAGTATTATAAATTGGTATTGTATATATAGTAATATTACAGATTATAAAGTGTATATATGCACAGAAATGAGGAGTAACAACAATGAAGAAGTTAATGAGAAATGACCCTTGCTGGTGTGGCAGTAAAAAGCCTTATTGTGAATGTCATATGGATTTTGATAAGAAAATTGAAATGTACAGAAAGAAATTCCACAAAGTTCCACCAAGAAGCATTATAAAGAATGAAGAACAGCTTCAGGGTATGAGAGAGAGCAGTAAGATTAATATTGCTGTACTTGATTATGTAGCTGAGAACATTAAAGTGGGTATGACAACACAGGAAATTGATGAGATGGTGTATGAAAAGACAACAGCTATGGGTGGAATTCCAGCACCTCTTAATTATGAAGGATTTCCAAAGAGTGTGTGTACATCTATTAACAATGAAGTATGTCACGGTATTCCATCATCTAATATAGTATTAGCAGATGGTGATATCGTAAATGTTGACTGCTCAACAATTCTTAATGGCTATTTTTCAGATTCTTCAAGAATGTTCTGTTTAGGAAATGTTGCACCAGAGCATAAGAAGCTTGTAGATGTTGCAAAGGAATGTGTGGAGCTTGGACTTGCACAGGTTAAGCCCTGGGGACATCTGGGGGATGTTGCAGATGCAATAAGCAAGCACGCCAAGGAAAATGGATATTCAGTGGTTCGTGAAGTGGGCGGACACGGAATTGGTCTTGAATTCCACGAAACACCATTTGTCAGTTATGTTATTAAGAAGGGAACAGGTATGGTTATGGCACCCGGTATGGTATTCACTATTGAGCCAATGATTAATGCCGGTTACCCGGATGTATATGTTGATGATGACAATGGCTGGACAATATACACAGAAGATGATTCATATTCAGCACAGTGGGAAATAATGGTTCACGTTACTGATGATGGATATGAGGTTATGACATACTAATTAAGAATATATAATTATTATTTGATACAAATTATTATTGGATATAGAAGCTATCTGATGTGGAAGAATTCGTATGGTTCACACGCAGCTTGTATAGACAGGAAATATAAGGAAGATACAGGAGAGCGTACACCTGCCAGACAGCTTTATATATTAATAAAGGGGCTGCCGCACTAAGAAATGTATATATTATATAGATTGATAGTTAAGTCGGTATATCTATATAGTTATATTTTCTTATTGCGACAGTCCAATTTTATGCTATAGACTATGATTTCATATTGGCATAATTATTTCTTGATACAGTTGCAGTTTTTATCAAATTCAGGATTGTATAGATAGTAATTATTACAGTCAAGCTTGCTCTGTATTATAGATAAGGCTTCACCAAAACGTTGGAAGTGGACGATTTCACGCTCTCTTAAGAATTTAAGCGGGTCGAGAACATCGGGGTCATCTTTGGCAAGCCTTATAAGGTTATCGTAAGTTGTGCGTGCCTTTTGTTCTGCCGCCATATCTTCAACGATATCTGTTATAGAATCACCTTTTGACTGGAATTCGCACGCATTAAATGGAATACCACCTGCCGCCTGAGGCCACACGGCTGATGTATGGTCTACATAGTAGGCTTCAAAAGGAGTTCCTTTAATCTGTTCCATTGTAAGGTTTCTTGTGAGCTGGTGAACCATTGTGCTAATCATTTCAAAATGCCCCAGCTCCTCAGTGCCGATATCTGTAAGCAGCCCGGCAACTTCCCTGTATGGCATAGAATATCTTTGCGAGATGTAACGCATAGAAGCACCAAGCTCGCCGTCCGGTCCACCATACTTCAATAAGATATACTGCTGAAAAGCCAGCATATATGCGGGTTTGACAACTTGGTAAAAATATAGTAAGTAAAATGTTTGCTATTTATTTTTGCAGGAAGAAGTACACTTCCAATTTATCATTTTCTTTATCATATACCATATGGTCAACAACACTTCTTATAGCATTAGCCCTTGTAAGAGTATTATTAGAGGTATCTTTTATAATGTCATATACAGTTGATATGCTCTTAAGCATAGCAGCATTGGAGTCTGTACTGTAAGTATTATTAAATGCTTCTAACTGCTTTTCAAGTGCAGCACGTTCATCCTTAAGAAGCTGCTTATTCTCTTTGTACTCCTCTAAGGTGTCGATTCCATCCCGGTATGCCTGTTTAATTCTTGCTTCTTTATCCTCTAGTTTAGACAACTGACTTAAGATAACACTTCTGTCATCTGTATCAGGCTCATTTGAGCCTTTTTTAAGTTCGTAATGCAATTCCACACTTCCATTTAAAGCACGTTCAAATGCTTCATATACAGCCTGTTCAAGTGCGACAGTTTTAATATAGTGACTATGTGAACATTTTCCTTTGCTATAATTGCCACACTGGTAACGTGTAGCATTAAGTCCAGCCATTAGCGATGCACCACAATCTGAACATTTGACAATTCCACCCAGCCAGTGTTTCATATGCCCTGCAGCTCTTGCTTTGTAAGGACGGCTTCTCAGTGCTATAAGATGCTGGACTTCATCCCAAGTCTCTTTATCAATCAGAGATTCATGTTTGCCTTCTGCTATGATCCAGTCGCTAACAGATTTAATAGTATGGTCATCATGTTTCTGTCTGTTCCATCTTACAGCACCGTAGTAGAATGGATTGGATAATATGTATTCCACAGTACGTCCTTCATATGTCGAACCACGTTTAGTCCGGTACCCAAGAGAATTAAGCTCCCTGGCAATCTCTAAGTAACTGTGACCTGCAATATAGTCTTTATATATCCTTTTTACAATAATAGCTTCATCGTCAGATATGTAAGGTATGCCAGTATCCTTATTCATCCGGTAACCAAGTGGAAGAGAGGACTGGTAGCCACCTCTTAGGGCTTTTTCTGTCATACCTCTAAGGACTTCTCCAGATAGACGGATAGAGTAGTATTCATCCATCCATTCTATTATACGTTCTATTAAAGTTCCAAAAGGACCATCTACAAGAGGCTCTGACACGCTCACAACCTCAACGTGGTTCTTTTTCAGTAAAGACTTATATACGATAGACTCTTCCTGGTTACGTGCAAATCGGCTGAATTTCCACACAAGAATAACATCAAAAGGGTGTTCTTTGCTTTTTGCCATTCCTATCATTTTCATAAATTCTGGTCTTTTATCAGCTTTCTTGCCGGAAATACCATTATCAAGATAGATATTACTTGCCAGAAGTGACATATTATTCTTTTTAGCAAAGTCTATCAGAAGACGTTTTTGTGCATCCGGAGAAAGCTCTTCCTGCTTGTCAGTAGATACACGGATATAAGCACACGCAGATTTCATATTAAGTATATCCTTAGCCATATTAATCATCCTTTCTGTAAAATATATGCAAGTTGCACCGGTGCAACTCAAAAAATGGTATAAAAATAACACCTACTTGCATAAGCGGTGTTAGAAATGATATAATATGGCTTGTCTAAGGCGGTATTATATCATAAGCAGTGCTTATGTAAGTATCGTGGTAAAAGCTCTTGTGTTGGTAGCACAGGGGCTTTTATTTTTATGTTTTTAAGCATTTTATAAAATAAAAGGACCTCGCTTATATGCAAGGTCCTTTTAAACGTATAAGACCTCTGCATTGCTGCAGAGGTCTTTCCAAAATAAAAACAATCTTCTGTAATGCCCTATAGGCTGGATTGCAAAGAAACATATAATCTCTTCGTTTGATTATTATATTACGAAAAACTCTCGCAGTCAATATTATTTTATGATGTTTTTAAAAAATCAATTTTGCTTTGATGGCTTCATTTATAGTATTCATTTTTTCATCAGAGAATTGTATACCAAATAATACATCTGTAGATTTTCTAGGGGTATAAATTCTTGATTTATCAATAGTAGTTATTTGACCTATTAATGCTATGCTTCCGGATTTCAATTTTGCAATCTCTTGTCTGCTTTTCTCAAGAAATTTTACATCTTGGTAAGCCTGTTCGACTTTTTTGTTAAATTCATTACGAGTAGTAGCCAGAACGCTTAAATTATCAGATAAAGTGGCTGCAATTTCATCAGAAGCTTCGTCTGTAGTAGCAGCAGAATCTTTTGCAATAAGCTCTTTAATAAGTGAGTTGGTTGACTCCATTGATTCATTAAGTTGCTTACATTCCATAAGCTCTTGATTAGCCTTTTTAATCATTTGTGCGTGACGAACATCCAATTTGCTATATAGTTCAGAACCTAGAAATACATCAGTTTGGTAAGTTTCAGCTTCTGTTCCTGAGGTTAAAGGAACAACAGTGACAACATTAGCACTTAAATGATTGTTTTTATCAAGTACAATTGCGTAATGTAAGCCACCATATTCTTTGCCTACATTAAAACCAAAGTTAACTTTTATAACATCTCCTCTGTTATAGCGGATTTGCTTCTTAGGATTATATACTTCTTCTTCTCTTATATATTTCACATAAGTTTCAAACCAGTATGAAAGCAAGTTGGCTTTTTTTAAATACTTTCCGGTTGGTTCATTTATGTAATATTCAAAGAGATTATTTAACTCCCTTATAGCGTGTTTTTTATGCTTGATAACATAGTCTTTGTCTAATGGTAAACTCAAGATAAGCACCTCCTTAATTTATATTAGTTCATAAAAGAAAAAATCCCCCTTTCCATATAAATGGTAAGAGGGATTTTCGCCAGTCATTTAACAACGACCATTTCTGTTGGATTAAATCTTACCATTTATATGTTTTGGTGTCAATATTGATTATATATCTGTTCTCATCAACACGAAAGTGATATATTAATCAATCCCCATTCTTTCTTACAATCTTCAATAGAGTAACTTTCATTTTTATCTGAACTATTCATATAATCTTGATATAGTTCTTAACAAAAATTATCATCAGTCTGCGTTAGTTTTTCTCTTTCACTCATAGTAATACCTCCTAATCATAGTGTTAATCTGTAGCCTGCATATATTCTTCTATAATGTATAAAGTAGGTATAAAGCCAATAAAATAATTATCTAATTTAGCATATACCCCATACTTTGAGCGATAGCACTCAATGGCTTCTAGCAGAAATTCTTCCGTTACATCAAGATATTCAGCCATTTCGTGAATAGATTTACAATTGGCTTTATAGCAATCAATTAGACCTCTTAAGCCTATTTGTTTGTTATAAGCCCATAGACGAGCTCTTAATTCCTGCTTCCTGTTAGAAGTATTTGACATATCTAATATGTTGCCAGTGGAAGTGTAGAAGTGTCCAAGCTCCTCGGCAAGGACACAGGCTTTTTCTTTTTGAGTTCTTAAGTCGTTACTTATAGCAACAGTGCCATCACAATATAATCCTTTAATTCTTGTTCCCTTCAAATTGTAGTCATCATACACTGTAACATCATTATCATTTGCGTTGGATAATAACTTCTCGTATTCTGTCAAATTAATTCATCCCCTTTGTTTCTCATTTATTTTCTGCTTAATTTAACAAAATTAGCAAATTCTTCTATTTTATTTAATTCTTCTGGTGTAAATTCTTCTCCGTCAAAATGAGCGGCTATTGTTTGCGGCTCATTAATAGTATCATCTGCTAGATAGTCAAGAGAACAATTAAAATAAGTACAAAGCTTTTTCAAGGTTGATAATTTTACATTGTCGCTTCCTTTTTTATAAAAACCATCTATTGTAGTATAAGGAACTCCAGATTCTCTTGCTAATTCTGCTTTTTAGTTTAAAACTAATAAAATTCTATTTATCATTGTGTTTATTAATAAAAATCATAGCACCATCAATCGACATTTTTCTTGCTATAAATTCCCAGTCAGTAGGCTTATATGGACGAGGTCTATATTTATAATTCCTGCCTTGTTTTTTTAGTGCATCATCATATAGTTCTTTGATACGAGGTAAATCCTCAGAGTTTTTATAATCTTCTAAACATTTCTGATAAAACTCAACACATCTATTGATGTCTGTCTTTTGTAGTATATGTCCTATTCCTAATAAATCAGAGATATCCATATATCCGTGAAGTTTAATACGTTTTTGCCTGTATAGGTAAGCTCTATCATACATATATTCTTTTTCACATAAATTACAATAATCATCATATATTAGGTCTAAAGGAAAAAGTATTTTAGTTTTGAACACATAGCTGTCAGGAGGCAGTTGCTTTAATGTGATGAAATATTTTTCATAGTAATTTATAGCATTTATTCTATCTAACACTCCTTCAGTTCCATATGCGATTGCAGTAGCAAGTATATCAAATGGTAATGTGGAATTCTTATATTTTAAAATTATATATCTGTGCAATATATAGCGAGGGGCATAAACAACAGAGTATGCTATTTCTGCCAGTTTTATAGCTTGCAATTCCAATGGATACTGTTTACATTCTTCAATACAAGAGTCAATATATTCGGTATCATAAGAAGAAAGGTTAGTTAAATCATAACTATAAGTTCCTGGAATTATATTACTATGGTTATAAGGTGTATCATCAGAAGTGTAACTATTCAAATGCTCAGCAATATCGTCATTTAGATAATCTTCATCCTCATATGTAGTATCACAATTGTTATCTGTATTGATAACAAAATAACTAAGTAATTTTTGAATAAAATCTTGTAAAAACATAATGTGTTCCTTTAATTATAATGTGTAAAAATTTCAACAAGTTGAACATTTTTATCTAATCTATCATAATCTCCATTTTTAATGTGTTTCAATTCGTGATGATAGGCCAACATTAATTGTTCCATTGAGTGTCTGGCATTTAAGACTATGGTATAGGTATCATCATCACAGCAAACAGTATATGCCTTAATTGTAGTAGGCATATCTACATATAAAATATTAGTATCCAATTCCTCACCCTCTTATCTTTTAATCATTTTTGTTAGACATTCTGTCAATCATCTCCTTAACAAATTCAATATCTTCTTTCTTTACCTTGCGTGATGCATCAAACAATACTTTATAGTCAGGGTTCTCATATAAGAACTGAGCCATATCCCTTGCATCATCATTAAGGTAGTAGGTATCGGGAATAACTTCTGTTGTTGGCTTTTTACCAAGAAGAAAATTCATATCTACATTAAAAGTATCTGCTATTAATTCAAGAGTTTCAAAGTTGGGTTCTCTTTCTCCTTTTTCGTACATTCCAATGGCACTTCGGGATATGCCAAGTTTATCTGCCATCTGTTGTTGTGTTAAACCACTTTGTTCTCTTATTCTTTTGAATATATTAGGAAAATCACCCATCTGTTTCAACTCCTTCTATTTACTATAGTTTAATAATAACACGTTTTGTGGAAAAATCAAGAAAAATTCCACAAAATGTGTTGACACAATTCGTGACGAGTGATATATTATGGTTAAGCCACAGAACGTGGCACGAAAGGAGTGATAATTTGAATTCTAAAAAAATTGGTAGCCGATTAGTTGAATTACGAGGAAATAAGTCACAATCAGAGGTTGCTAAGGCAGTTGGCATAAGTGACTCGGCATTATCAATGTATGAATGTGGTGAGAGAATACCAAGAGATTCAGTAAAAGTTAAATTAGCTCAATACTATGAAAAGACTGTACAGTCTATTTTTTTTGATTAATAATGTCACATAACGTGACAAGATATTGAGTGAGTAATATAACAAGGAGGTGAGAGAGTGAAGACACAATCAATAACGGAGCTTCCAGATAAACTAGAAAGTTTGTATGTAGATTCACAGAATAAGATATTTCTACTTAATGGGAAACCAATAGGAAAAGGAATCTCTTTTATACAGATAAATTTTGATGCAACTGAATGGAGAGTAACCATGGAATGTGAAGGAACAGTAACGAAAGAAATTAACACATATAAGAAAGATGGAGAAAAAACAGCTAGTACCAATTGATACTAGCTGAGTAAGTTAAATGATATTTGAAGTTATGTTTGCTAAAAAATTAATAACCTCACTTAAATTGGATTTGAAGCGATTTTCCATAGTATATATAAAAGTTGGTTCAAGCGTTATGTTGCCTAAGATATCTTCTTTTATATACTTATGATTCTTCATTTCTTTAAGACAATAATCAATATCGTCATCGGAAAAATCAGGAAAATTAGAGGATGATAGGTTATTAAATTCAACAGCGGTTGTTCTAGGAATATCTGATTTGATACGTTGTAAGTAATTTTTATAAAGAATAACAGCAAATTTAGTGGTTATTTTTGTAAGTTCCATAAAAAACTCTCCATTCTTAAAACTAGGTGCTGCAACACCAGTAATTAAAGTATAGAAGCTGGGAGAAAATTAGGCAAGATATTTAAGGCAAGTAATATAACAAGGAGGTGAGACAGTGTTCTTAGATTACAAAGAAATAAAAGAATTTATAGAACACAAAGGTTACAAACAGTCAGTAATTGCCAAAAAGATTGGAATGTCAAGTGTAAAGCTGAACCAGATACTAAGCGGTAATCGCAAATGTGAAGCTGGGGAATATGCTGGAATATGTAAAGCATTAGATGTTCCATATGAAAAATTTATAAAAGAAGGCTGATTTGTATTTAACTCAAATCAGCCTAGCACCTGGATTAAAGGGATTTTTCTAAGTGATAAGTGAAGCCACCATTACAATTTGGGTAGTAAGAGAGGGCAATAATCTTATAACCTAATTTAATCCATTTATCAGCAATGTGCTTAGAGTAAGCAAGTCTTTTCAAGATAACACCGACTTTCGCTTTGTTATAGATAGACAAGTTACATATCTATGATAAATGGTGCTATATCGAAAAGCAATATAAACATTATTAAAAACGATATTTAAGGAGTGATATAAGGTGCACAAAACTAGCTATTCACATAATTTTAACCATTTTACAGGAAAGAAATCGAAAATAAGAAAATGGAAAAAGGACAAGAGCAAAGTTAAACATAAGCACATTAATAAATACTTGGAGGTAAAGAAATGAATATAACAGCAATAGCAATAACAACTATTATCTGCATTGCATTGACGTCTATATGCAATGATGGAAAGAGAAAATAAGAAAAGGAGATATTATGGAGCATTTTAATTCAAGCGAAGCAAGAGTAGCACAGGATAAATATTGCGATAGAGAAGGTTATCCACAGTTTGCACCCCGAGATGGTAAATGCTGGAACTGTAATAAAGACATTTATACAGAGCAGGACCACGGAGAATATAAAACAGGTATCTCTGTAGAAAAGGCAGGTTCAACACTGATTACTGGGTGTCCACATTGCAACAGGACATATTGTGATTAAAAGATGTAATCAGGACATTCAGTGTAAGCATATAAGACAGTAACCACAAGTCAGAGGTGAGAGTGTGAACATAGTAATAAAGATTATAGATGGTGACAAGATTATTGATTACGATTCACTGTCAGACAAAGAGAAGAAAGAGTACGGACAGCGGCTTAATGAACAGGCTTTGACTTCGTTAGGTTATGTCAGAAAGGAGTAGATTTGTTATATACACAGGCACAACAGCATATCGAGAAAGAACCAAGGGATAAGAACTGGATAACATCTTTTGTGGCAGTTCCGTATAATAACCTGTATGACAGATTGTTCAGGCTGGCAGAAGAGTATGGAAAGATAAAGGCGGAAGTCTATATAGATAAAACAATAACAGACACTATATATGTAAAAGTAAGCAAAGTATAGATGAATAATAGAAAAAGAGCTGGTACAAGGAATACCGGCTCTTTCTCAAAACACATATAGATAAATCTCATATTTATTATATGTGTAAGTTCACTGAAAGTCAAGCGGGTGCAGGCTCGTCTTTGTAACTTTATAAATATATTAAAGTTAGGACATTTAAGGAGACAGGTATGGCTTACAGAAAAGATGTATGGCGCTTCCCTGGCTCTAATGAGTATGAGTACAAATTTATTGGTAATTATGGAGCTAAGGGCGAGAAACGCCATAAAAGACAGAAAGCAACACAGGAGCAGATTAGAAAGCAGAACCAGAGGAATAAAGAAAAGAGAGTAAGAAGATTAATAAAAGCAAACTTTAAGGAGGGAGATCTATGGACAACCCTAAAGTATCCGAAGGGAACAAGGAAAAGCATCGACGAAGTAAGGAAAGACTTTAACAGCTTCTTAAGAAGTCTCAGGACAAGATATAAGAGTATTGATGAGATTGTGAAGTATATATACAGAATTGAGGTAGGAGCACTCGGAGGTGTGCATATACATATCCTTATAAACAGGGTTACAGGTGCAGATAAGATTATAACAAAGTGCTGGGAAAGGTTTGGACACGTTAACTATATGAACATATATGAAACTGGCGGATATGCAGATCTGGCTGAATATATCGTTAAACAGCCGGAAGAAAATACGGAAGAATATGAACAGCTTAATATGTTCAGCGTACAGGAACAGAAAGAACTTGTTAAGTATTCCTGTTCAAGGAATTTGGTACGTCCTGAGCCAGAACGCACTGATTACAGCAGAAGGACGATGAGAAAGATTATAGAAAATGGTCCGGAGCCGACACCAGGATATTTTATAGATCCATTGTCAGTGGTAATGGGGATAAACCCTTATACAGGAATGAATTATCTGCATTATACAGAGTACAAGCTATTACGATTACAGGATGACCCATAAGGAGGAGCAATGAGACAGGTAAACATATATACAGCAACAACCTTTAAGGGACTAAATGTACAGAATGGCATTATAGGCTACATATTGGAGCTTGTAACAGACACGGAGCCGATAACACTGGACAGCACAGAACTGCTGTACGATATGAAGCCTAATAGGGCAGAACTAATAGCAGTTATTAAAGCACTACAACGGATGAAAGAAAAATGTGAACTGGTTATATATACAGAGTCTCCTTATGTGGCAAATGCTTTTAATGCTGGCTGGCCAGACAAGTGGAAGCAGAATAATTATAAAACAGCAAAAGGAGGTGATGTGGCAAACGCAGATGAATGGAGAAAGTTGGATGAACTGCTTGCAGGACATAAGTATGAATTTCGCCTGCAAGAGGAACATTCATACAGAAACTGGTTAAAAGGACATATAGAAAAAGTAAAGGAGTATGAAGATGTTTGATATATTCGGAGAGTTTAACAGTGCAGAAGAAATAAACGAAGCGGCAGCAGCACAATTACAGGAAGGTGATACTGATGCAGTTATGACAATAGCAAGAGAAAATGGCATAGATGAAGATGATGCGCAGGACTATATAGATGGAATGGTGGATAAATTATGTTCTCCGCTGATGACTGCATTTGGAAAAATAGAGGTTGAGACAGAGGAGTTGCAGCCTAAAGAGATAATAGAAGACTGGGTTACCTACATAAAAAAGAGGTGTACAGAGTGCGAAGATATGGCTGTGGCGGTAAGAACAAAAGGCAAGAGCATTAAAGGCTGTATAGCGGCACTTCTAAAATGGAGTTTCACCAATTCGTATGATGTAGACAAAAATATAGTAAAACAGGCGGGCATAAGAAATAGCAATGTAAAAATGGGTATCCCCGGAATGGCAACAGCGTACAAGCTGATAGATGAATATTATCTTGGAGGCAATAAGTAATGAGAAAGAAGGATGTATTAGCTTATGCAGGAAGAACTACAAGGTCACGGAAAGATACGCTTATCGTTGATAAGGTAGATATAGGTGGCAGTGAACATCTGATAATTGACCTATATATAGCCAGAGAACTGGTGTTAAGAGTGGCAGTAAGTGATACAGATTATGCCAGTTATGACTATAGCAATAATAAATGGGAGCAGGTAAGGAATAGTTACAAATTCCCTTACAAGGACAATATAGACCATGCGAATATAAGCAGTGATGATTCAAGGAAACTTGAAGAGTATTATGGTGGCAAAAAGGAATGTTACAGAACACGCACACAGGTTATATGTAATATTGAGGATAAGGTACAGGCACTTAAGGATGAAATAGCAAAGGAAAAAGAGAGAAAAGAAAGAGACCATCTTATGAAACTTGTACCCAAGGAATCTAAAATGCTGAAGACTGATATAGATATATATGCTAACCAGGGAAACATAATCTATTACAAAAGAAAGGGCAATATAGCAGAATATCATTGTTGCCAGTGCGATAGTGATTATACCAGACGTATTAAATCATCTGACAGCTATGAAGATGCTATGGTAACTCCGATTGCTAAAGTTCCAAGGCTGAATGAAACGGAGGAATGCCCTTACTGCAAGAAAACAGGAGTGCTTAAGCAGGCAGGACATGCTAAGACTACACGTCAGCATTTTGAGATTCTGACATATAATCTGGCCAAGGATGATACAACTCTTGTAGTAAGAGAATATTACATATGTGTGAGCCGGAGTATGTATGGTAGATATAATATTTATAACAAGTTATGTGGAATATCTTTCTTAAGGGCTGGATATGAGAGAACTTATCAGATGTGGGGAAACAGTATGTTTAGGTGTAAGAAACTTGATATAGACAGAAAAATAGATGTACACGAATTAAGAGAGGAGGATGTGATATCTAAGAGTGATCTTAAGTATTATCCTGAGAATATGTATAAGCTTATAAGCGAAACCCGATGGAAAGAGACATTGAGGGTTATAGCAAGGTTCGAAACGCTGTTCGCATATGCCAACTGTACAGCACTTGAAACGTTATACAAGATAGGACTGAATACTATATGCCGCAGAATTATATACGCAGGCGGTCATACAAGCGATATAAAAAAGAATGCAAAGACGGCAGCAGATATTCTTAAGGTCAGTAAAGAAGGATTCAGGTATATACGTTCAGTAATAGGTAAGCAGGATAGTGACAGGATTATTAATACGATAAGGTATATGGAAAGCAGGAAGATACCGCTGAGTGAGAATAATATAAAGATTCTGTCAGAATTCGAGTCATATTATTATCCTGGTAATGCAATGAAACTTGAACATATTATGAAATATCAGAGCCTGCAGAAATTATACAATTATCTTAACAAGGCTAAGGAACATTACAGCTCACTGCCAGATACACTTAATGAGTATTACGATTATATAAAGCAAAGGGAAACACGAGGAGATGACCTCACTAACACGGTATATCTAAGACCAAAGGCGCTACATGCAACTTATATGAATCTGCTTGAAGATATAGAACACGAGAAGAATGAAAAGTATATATCAGAGATGAGTAAAAAGTACGAAAACATAAGGAAAAGGTCTAAGAATATTCCTAAGAAGTATACCTGGCAGCAGTCGGATATGTTAATACGACCTGCACGCAGTGCGGAAGAGATTGTTATGGAAGGCAGGTTATTACATCACTGTGTAGGTAATGATGCACAGGGGTATATGGAGAGGTTCAATGAAGGAAAAGGCTGGATATTAGTGGTTAGACATATTAGTGAGCCAGATATTCCATTTGTAACTGTAGAACTTGTGAATAACAGTATAAAGCAATGGTACGGAATACGTGACACTAAGCCAGACAGAGATAATGTAGAGGCATTTCTTAATGCTTACATAGAACATATTACGAATAAAGGAGTAGAAAGAACAGCATGAATGAGTTAGAAGAACTTAAAAGTTACAGCGAATATAAGACGGCGCTTGATAAGCAGATGAAAGAAACTGCTGAGGGGTTCGTAAGAATTGGCTATTTATTAAAGCTGGCAAGAGATACAGATATTCTAAAATGGTCTGCATATACTAACGTAATCGAATTTGCCAGGGTGGAGTATGGTCTGGATAAGACAATGGTATCACGTTTTATAAGCATTAATGACAGGTTCTCGGAAAATGGCAACAGTCCAGTGCTTAAGACGTCATATAAAGGTTTTGGGTATGCCAAGCTTGTTATTATGCTCCAGCTTCCGGATGAACTTAATGAGGAGCTTACACCAGAGTATTCCAAGAGGGAAATACAGACACTCAAAGCGGAAGTTGATGAGGAAAAGAAAATAAGTGATCTGGAAGTATATGCTGAGGGCACAGATACCGAAAAGTCAGAGCTTGAGCAGATTATATACAAAATATGTGAAGAGAATATAGAGGTATATGAAAGCATATATGATGCAGTTACACACGAGAAATTAAATGCTGACAACATTGTGGATATGTTTGCACCTGCGGGAGATATGATTTATTCAGTACGAATACAGGGAGCAGGAAGAAAAGCAGTTTCTTTCAAGCAGGGAGAGGATATAGCAGTTGTAAGCCTTAGGACATCAGAGAAGGATACATACAATCCACAGGAAGTATACATTGCCACAATGAACATAGCAGGCAGGAACATAATAAATAGTGAGGCTGATGCCAAGGCAGTATGGCAGCTGATATATGCTAAAGAATATCCTGAGAAAAACCCCCTAGTTGCACCGGTGCAACACAGTTCCAAAGCTGATATAAAAAGGCCAGAAAAGAAAACGAAGGTTGTAAAGGCAAAGCAGGAGGAGATACACGATATAGAAAAGACAGTTCCCAAAGCCTCTCCTATAGAGACACAGGAGCCTGAAAAGCCGATAAAGACAGAAGCTGAGCCTGTAGATGAGCAGGTTGAAGGACAGAAGAATATTGCAGATTATCCTGATGTTATGCCAGTAGAACGTGTTGAGGGGACAGTTGAGTCTCTCACATCAGAAGCTGATATAAAGAACAATATTGTAACTGCGGCATCAAATATTAAATTCACATTGGAAGCTAACAGTTATATTACAGACAACATTATAGACAGGCTTATAGCATTAGCAGAAAACATAAAGACAGAGCTTGAACAGCTAAAAGGAGGCAGCAGATGAAAGTATATATAAGTTTACCAGTAACAGGAACATCCGACTATAAGGAGAGAGCAGAGGCAATCGAAAAAGTTCTTACAGAGCAGGGACATACAGTAATTAACCCAGTAAAGGTGTGTGAGAACCTTCCCAAGGATACAACACACAAAGAAATTATGAATATATGTATTTCTATGCTTGATATGTGTGATGTGGCAGTATTTGCACCAGGGTGGCAACATTCAACAGGCTGTACGCTTGAGATGTGCAGGGCAATGAATAATAGAATTACAATTGGTTTTGTAGGAGAGTTAGAAGAAAAATGGGAAAATCAAAACAGGCAAGAGCACACGAATTTACAGAAAAAGCAAGAAAGGAAATCTATGCAAGAGACTTCGGCCAGTGTATTTTCTGCATTAAGAAATACAATATGCAGGGTTCAACGTGGTATTCACAGCAAATACTAAGCGTTATGCACTATATACCAAGGTCAGCAGGCGGCTTAGGAATACTGCAGAATGGAGCTATAGGATGTCAGTTTCACCATAATATGTTAGACAATGGCAATCAAGGAAATAGAAAGGAGATGTTGGAGATATTCAAACAGTATTTGCAGGAGCTTTATCCGGAATGGAATGAGGATGAGCTTGTATACAGAAAATGGTAAAAAGGGAGGCGATTCATAATGCTAACATTGCCAATCAAGAAAAAATGGAAGCACAAGGGTGGCATAATTGCTATGATGCAGAACCAGATAAGCCAGGAATATATCAGATATACAGACGGAACGGAAGTAAAGGAAAGGCATATTACAAAGGCAATCATATATGGCAGCAGTTAACTAATAATGGCTGGGATTTTACTTGGTGGAGAGAGATGAAAGGAAGTGATTATATTGAAAGAAGTTAAACATTACATATGTGAGATATGTGGAACAGAATACAATGATAAAACCAGAGCACAGCATTGTGAAAAAGGACATTGTAAGCCATTGGAAATAATAAAGGAACGTTATTTAAGTGTAGGTTATGACGCTAAGGGATATCCATTAGAAATAACAGTAAAGATGGCGGATGGCACAGAACAGAAATACAGGAGATAAAAGAAAAATAGAACTATTAACAAATACTTATTCAATACAAAATAATATCACACAAAAAAAAGAGAAGCTGATAGCCTAATTCCAATTACCACGCTGTCAGCTTCCTTTCTCAAAAACAGAACATATGTATTGTATCATAGATATATATATTGTGCAAGAAAATTATAAAAATGAGAAGGGAAGTAAAGAGAATATGGCAAATATAAAAAGCAAATTAGAGCAGTATCGTAGTCTGGTAGAGGAAAGCATAGAAGTGGATATAAAAATAAAAAATATTAAAAGAGAGATAGATGAATTAAAAGCATTAGGTGAGGTTATAGATACAGTCACAGGTGGAAATGGTGGGATACAGCATTTTACGATTAAAGGTGTTCCAACGCCAGCGTATACCAATAAATTAAACAGATTACAGCTTAGCTTAATTACCAGGCAGCAGTTGTTAGATAAAATAGAAAGCCAGAAGAATGACATAGAAAGTTTTATATGCAGAATAGAGAATAGTATGATAAGAAGAATGCTGGAATATAGGTATATGGAAGCTATGAAGTGGAGTGAAGTTGCTAAAAAGATGGGAAAGACATATACAGCTGATTATTGCCGTGTAACGTGTGATAGATTTTTAAAGGGATATAATAAATAATTTGTTCGTTTTTTTCGCTAAAAAGATGATAATATTTAAAATGACAGAAATTGGGATGGCAGCTATACGTTTGTGTATAGCTGTTTTTTGATAATAATAAAATGGGGAGAGAGGTGATGAGCGTGACGAATTATGAATTGGCTGAGCAGGACTATATAGCTGGTATGAAATATAAAGAGATTGCTGAAAAATACAATGTAAGTATTAATACTGTTAAGAGCTGGAAAACAAGATATGGATGGCAAAAAAGTGTGCACACAAATGATAAAAAAGTATGCACACAAAAAAGAGATTATAGTGTTGTAAGAAAAGAAGCTGCTGTGACAGAGGTTGAAGACGTATTGGAAAATATGGATTTAACTGATAAACAGCAGCTTTTCTGTTTGTATTTTATAAAGTGTTTTAATGCAACCAAAGCTTATCAGAAAGCCTATGGCTGTAGTTACAATACGGCAGCAGTCGAGGGGTGCCGTCTCCTTAAAAATCCTAAGATAAAAGAATTGATAAGAACTATGAAGCAGGAGAGGTTTACAAAAGATTATCTAACACAGGAAGATATATTCCAAAAATATATGGATATAGCATTTTCAGATGTAGGCGATTATGTGAGATTTGGAAGAAAACAAATGCCGCAGTGGCGTGAAGAAAATGGAGAGTATGTTCCTGTTATAGACCCCAACACAGGAAAGCAAAAGATAATTGAATATAACTATATAGATTTAAAGGAGTCAGAAGAAATTGATACAAGCATATTAGCAGAAGTTTCTGATGGAAAATCAGGAATAAAGGTTAAAATGCAGGACCAGTTAAAGGCTCTTGAGTGGCTTAGCACACATATGGATATGGCCACACTTGAACAAAGAGCAAAGATAGACCTGCTTAGGGCACAAAAAGATAAACTTCAGCAGCCGGATAATGAGGGAGAAGATGAAAGCGTGGTGATTATTAACGATGTCTGAGATTAGAATAAGTGACCTGATAATACCGAAGTACAGGTCATTATTTAACAATAGGCAGTATAAGCACATAATACTTACTTCTGGACGAGCAGGGACTAAATCAAGTTATGCAGCAATAAGAGGAGATTATGAGCTTGTAGCTGGAGAAAAGAGTTCTGTTGTTGTCCTAAGAAAACATCACAACAAGCTTAGAAAAACTGTCTATAAGGAGATGCTTAGAGGTATAAGCAGATTACAAATTCCAAAGAAAAAATTCAGGATAACTAAATCTCCAATGGAAATAACCTATCTTAAAAATGGCAATACAATGTATTTTGCAGGCTCGGATGGTATAGATGACACAAAAGGTATCATCGATGAAGAGAGACCAATAAAACTTGTAATCATAGATGAAGCTACGGAGTTTTTTGATGATGGAGAGGGAGAAGATGAAATACTAAACATAGAAGCTACATTCGCAAGAGGGAATAATGGTGGATTTCAAATGATATATCTGTATAATCCACCGAAAAATCCCAATGCACCTATAAATGAATGGGTAAAAAAGATGGAAAAACGTCCAGACTGTATACATATCCATACAGACTACAGGGATGTACCAGAGGAATGGATAGGAAAAGATCTGATTGAAACAGCAGAGGCATTGAAAGCGGTAGATGAAAAGCAATACAACTGGATATGGCTTGGGCAATGTGTAGGAATAGAGGAAATTATCTACTATATGTTCAAGCAGGATATGATAGTACAGCCGCAAAGAGCTGCATATCCAATAGCAATAGGAATTGATTATGGACAGATGAATGCTACAACATACCAGGCATTTGGACTGGATAAGAGCAAAAAGAAATTCAGAGGGCTTAAAGAATATTATTATTCTGGCCGTGATACGGGTAAACAGAAAAGCCCATCGGAATATGCAGAAGATTTTAAAGAGTTTTTTGAAAATTTACAGGAGATGTATGGAATAAGGACTGCTTATGTATTTATAGATCCTTCTGCAAAAGGTCTGGCAGAGGAAATAAGAAGAAAATGTCCGGTTATAAAAATAGTTGATGCCCAGAATGATGTACAGCTTGGAATAGCAAGAACACAAAAGCTTATGAGCTATGGAATATTAGAAGTAAGTCCGGAACAGGAAAATTTAATACACGAGGCAGGAATATATGAATATGATAAAAAGTCCATAGAGGCGGGTAAAGAAGTACCAGTAAAAACAAATGACCACTGTATGGATGCAATGAGATATGCAGTTATGGGAATGTGGAAGTATGTAAGATACTTTCTTCCTAAGGCAGAACAGGAGGATTAAATAATGGATATAACAAAGTTTTTAGCTGAATTAGGATATGACACAGTAGATAAAGGATTTTACTCTCTTATAGATGTGTGGAAGAGCTGGTACAGGTCTAAAGTGGCAAGGTTCCACACATACAGAGTGTATTCCGGTAACAGCTATATAAAATGTAAAAGAAATGCTATGGGAATGGCAAAGAAGGTTGCGGAGGATATTGCAGATATGCTGCTCAATGAGCACGTTAATATAACAATAGCAGATGAGGCAACAGATGAATTTGTTAAAAAAGTTCTTAGCAGTAATAACTGGCAGCAGATGGGTAATAATTACCAGGAGAAAAAAGCGGCATATGGAACAGTTGCATATGTTCCATATATACAGGATGCCATTGCCAACGAGGAGACAGGTGAGATAGAAAAGGGCACTGGTAATATTAAAATTGACTATATAACAGCAGAAAACATCTATCCATTATCTTGGGAAAATGATTATGTGACAGAGTGTGCATTTGTATTTCCTAAGACATATAAGAACAGAAATTACGCTGTAATACAGATACACATAATTGAAAATGGTGAATATGTAATACATAACCATCTTGTGGAAACAACCAAAGGAGCAGGAACAGAGATAGAATGTTCACGCTGGAAGGATATGCGCCCATTTGCAACATTGATACCGGTTATTAAGACTGGTATGGCAAAGAGACAGTTTGTAATAGACAAGCTTAATATATCTAACAATTATGATGATGATAACCCTATGGGAATAGCAATATATGCAAATGGAATAGACCAGATTAGAGGATGTGATATAGCATTTGACAGTTATGTAAATGAATTTACGCTTGGAAAGAAGCGAATATATACCAGCGAAGATGTTATGCAGGAAGATTTAGAGGGGCATAAGCAATTTGACCCTGATGACGTAATATTTTATAAGCTTGCAGGAGAGAAAATGGAGCACGCTACCCAGCCAATAATAGAAAGCAATATGGCACTTAGGGCAGAGGAACATAATAAAGGCATAAATGATTTCTTAAACATATTGTCGCTTAAATGTGGCTTCGGAACGGAGCATTATCGCTTTGAAAATGGAAATATAACTACGGCCACACAGGTTATAAGTGAGAATAGTGATATGTATAGAACTATTAAGAAGCACGAGATTGTATTAGATACTGTGTTAAAGGAGCTTATAACAATAATATGCACTTTAGGAAAGACTATTGGAGCGGCAGTAGATGATGAATCAGAGATACAGATAGACTTTGATGATTCCATTATTGAAGATAAAGAGGCAATAAGAAAAGAAGATAGAAACGATGTAGCTATGGGAGTAATGAGCCTTGAGGAATATAGAGCGAAATATTACGGAGAAACAATAGAAAAAGCAAGACAGAACCTGCCAGATCAGGAGAAAGTATTGGAGTGATAACATATGGCGCTTACATCAGAAGAACTCGAAGAAATGCCCAAGGCAATACAAAGTGCATTTTCGGACCTGGAGCTTAAGATAATAGAAGATTTAGTTGGCAGGATAAAAAAGAACAATGAGATAACGGGTACTGGTGAATGGGATATATCCCAGCTTATAAGAATGGGCGAGAGTAAAAAGGTTATTAAGAACTATGTTGCCAAAACATTAAAGCTTACATATTCAGAGATAGAGAATATATTCGGAGATGTCTTTGAGACAGGTTATAATAGGGATAACGCTTTGTATATGGCAGTAGGAGCGGACTTTATTGCATATAGGGATAATAAACCTTTACAGCAGTATATAGGCGCTGTAAAGGAACAGACAAAGGGTACATATAAGAATATAACTAATACAATGGGTTTTGTAAGACAGAGGCAGGGGACAAAGACGTGGGTCCCTCTGACAAAGTATTATAAAGATACCCTAAGCAGGGCTGTATTTGAAATAACAAGCGGAGCATTTAGTTATAATCAGGTTATAAAGCGGACTATAAATGAGATGACTAATTCGGGGCTGCGTACAATTGATTATGCAAGTGGAAGGACCAGCAGAATAGAAGTAGCTGCTATGAGGGCAATAAGAACGGCAATAACACAGGTAACAGCAAAAGTAACAGAACAGAATATGGAAAAACTACATACAGATTATGTAGAAGTAAGCTGGCACGCAACTGCAAGACCTACACATCAGGTTTGGCAGGGGCGTGTTTTTAAGTGGAATAGAAATAACGATGCAGATAATAAAACTTCAGAATTTGCTAGAAAAACAAACCAATATTACGAAAAGGGATATATAGATAATAACTCGCAGAGGATTGGTTCAAATAGTATAAATTTACATTATATCAATTCAGAAGCATATGCAGATAAATTTAAAAAAATCAGCAATGATAATGAATTAAATAAGCTTATATATAATAAATCTATAGAGCTATTGAGAAATAATAATAATAGTGATACAGAAGGTTTATGTGTAATAACAGTTCCGAATAAACAGGTATTATTGAATGTAAAAGGTGAAAAAGATGCTATTGGTGTAGAATTGAGTAAAAAACAAAGCAGTATATTAAGAAAATGCAATATGGAAATTATTGGAATACATAATCACCCAACTAATTTATTACCTAATGGTAGTGATTTTACTGCGGCAGGATATAGAAGATATAAGTATGGAATAGTTGTAACACACGATGGAAGAATATATAAGTATTCTGTAGGAAATAGACCATTTTTAGCTTCATTACTAGATAGTAGAATTGACAAGTATTGTTCTAAAGAATATAATTTGAGTATAAGAGAAGCTTATGAGAAAGCGCTAAATGAGTTTAGAAAGGAGTATGGAATATCATGGCAAGAAATAGAATAAGATGTTATAAGGATGTTGTGATACATCATCCTGACTGGACTATTGAGGATTTTGAAAAAGAGGAAGAAAAACTAAAAGAAGAAAGCGATAAGCTAACAGAATGGCCTGAAATTTTATAGCTTATATACTTGCATTGAACAGCCACCAATCTCTTGATTGGTGGTATTTTTATACCCAAGTTGCACCGGTGCAACAGAAAGGAGTAATATGTCAGCAGAAGAATATCCAGATTTTGTAAAAACAACAGGCTATGGTGTAGACCCACTAGGATTGTGCGGTATTAACTGCTATCACAATTTCTGGCCGTTTATACCTGGAGTGTCAGTAAGGCTGTATACAGATGAACAGCTTGATAAGATGAATGCCAAAGAGAATGAAAAGAAAGAATTTAATGGAAAAGAATATACAACCTATGAGGCAACACAAAGAATGAGACAGTTAGAAACACTTATGCGTAAGGAGAGGCTTGATGTACATCTTCTTAAAAAGGCAGGAGCGGAAAATGAACAGGTAAAGGAAGCAAGAGCCAAATATAGAAAGACAAGTGCAGAATACAGGGAGTTTACAGAAGCTATGGGAATGAAAGAGCAAAGAGAAAGAGTGACAGTAGATGGCCTTGGGAGGGTATAAATGATTAATATAACAATATATGATAATGGATTTGAAATAGAGGGACACGCTGGGTATGCGCAGAAGGGCAGTGATATAATATGTGCGGCAGTATCGGCACTGAGCCAGACGTGCAGGATAAGTATTACTGAGCTGGCAGGGTATGAACCAGTATGTGAAGAAAAAGACGGCTATATGAAGCTTATGTGTTCAGATGTTAATGAAGTAATAAGAGTATTATTAAAGTCATTTGAACTGGGAATTGAGGCAGTAAATGAAAATTATGCGGGATTTATAAAGATTGTTCGTTTTGTTCGTTAAAAAGGTGATATTATTTAAAATGAAATAAATATAAGAAACAGAGGCAGGGTTTAAGAACCTTGCCTTTTTTCGTACCAAAACGTGTGAGGCAAACACGGGATAACATAGGAGGTTATTGATGAGAAGATTTAATTTACAGCTTTTTGCTGACGGTGGCGAAGAGGGAACTGGTACAACCGGAACAGAAAGACACGAAACAGGATATAGTTTTGAACAGGCAGAGGAAATAGCAACGGCAAGAGCAGAGCGTGCAACAAAGGCGGCATTATCAAGTTATTTCAGACAGCAGGGAATGACTGAAGAGGAAGCACAGGAGGCTTTTAAAGATTACAAGAACAAAAAGGAAGCACAGAAGCCTGATATAGCAGCAGTAACCAAAGAAAGAGATGAGGCTGTATTAAAGGTAAAGGCTTACGAGAATGAGAAGCTTTTAAGACAGAAAAATGTCAGGGAAGATGATATTGATTATGTAACTTATAAGGTTAATCAGATGGTAACAGATAAAGTGGATTTTGGTGCGGCAGCAGATAAATTTTTAAAGGACAATCCACGATATAAGAACACAACAGGATACAGAGTATCTACTGGTGTTCAGAGTGGAAGTGGAGAGACAAGAACAAAAAGCGAACAGATTAGTGATGCACTGAAAGAGGCATTCAGGGCAAGATAAGGAGAATATGATGAATAGAAATAAGATGAATTTACAGAGATTTGCAACAAACATTGTAACCAGAAATGATGCGGCGGCATTAATTCCGGAGCAGATAAGCAAGGAGATTATACAGTCGGCGACAGAAAGCAGTACAGTTCTTCAGCTTGGAAAGCGACTTCCCAATATGACCAGCAATAAGACAAGTATGCCAGTATTAGATATGCTTCCAGTAGCGTATTTTGTTAATGGAGAACCAGGAACAAAGCAGACTACAAAGCAGGCCTGGGCTAATAAGTATATATATGCAGAAGAGATTGCGGTAATTGTTCCTATACCGGAAGCGGTATTAGATGATGCTGATTATGACTTATGGGCAGAGATTAAGCCAAGAATTGCAGAAGCTTTTGGCAATAAGATTGATGGAGCGGTTCTTTTTGGAGTTGATAAACCAACAACTTGGAGAGATGATATTGTAACAACAGCTAAGACAGCAGGAGCAAAGACAACATTAACAAGTGATCTGTATACGGATATTATGGCAGAAGGCGGTGTTATAGCCAATATTGAGGCTAGTGGTTATCTTCCAACAGGAGCAATTGCGGATGTGACAATGAGAGCGAAGCTAAGGGGCTTAAGAGATAATAATGGAGTTCCGCTTTTTAAATCAGATATGCAGGGGGCAACTAATTACGCATTAGATGGTAATCCTATGTATTTCCCTCTTAATGGTGCATATGATGCAAGCAAGGCATTAATGATAAGCGGAGATTTTAACCAGCTTGTATATTCTGTAAGACAGGATATAACATATAAGATATTTACAGAAGGTGTAATTCAGGATCCAACAACAAAGGAGATTGTATATAATCTTATGCAGAATGATATGGTTGCACTTCGTGCAGTTATGCGACTTGGCTGGGAGCTTCCTAATCCAGTTAACAGAATAAAAGGTGATAAGAGTAAGAGATGTCCATTTTCTATTCTTGTATCTGAATAATATGGAGGCACTAATGAGTTACGCAGATTATGAATATTATAATAACGAATATTTACTTGGAAAAGCGGTGCTTATTAGTGCCGCTGATTTTAATTATTATGAAGCAAAGGCAGCAGGAAAGGTAGACTATTATACATTTGGAAGGTTAAAGTCATCTACGGATGTACCTGAAGAAGTAAAAAAGTGTGTATGTGATATAGCAGAGAAATTGCAGGAATATGATAAAGCAGTTAAGGGCATAACATCTGAAAAGGTGGGAGATTACTCTGTGTCATACGAAAGTAAAGCAGTGCAGAAAGATAATTGTGATAATGAGATTAAAGACTGTATAAACAATTATCTTTCACATACAGGATTGTTAAGCCGTATTCCTGTTGGGAGGTGTATGTATGAAATATAAAGTTACAGCCCCACTTGGCATAACTGAAAGATTATATGGAATTGATTTTAAGAATGGCACAGGAATAACTAATAATGATTATGCAGTTAAGGTTTTAAAAGAAAAAGGATATGCAGTTGAGGAGCTTAAGGCAGAAAGGGAAAAGGTGAGCGAAGATGTACACTAATGCAAGTGTTACTTATTATTCGCATACAGATGAAGGCTTTCTGCGGCATTATATAGAAGCTGTATTTGTAATGAGTGATACACAGGATAGTGTAAGCAAGGACGGAAGCACCAGAAATGACAGCTTAAAGATATACATTCCAGCAGAACAGGCTAAAGGAATTGCATTCAAAGCTAAAGATTTAGTTGTTAAGGGACTGTGTGAGGTTGAATTCGACAATCAGTCAGATAAGGGAATATCAGACAGCCTGAAAGAACTAAAACGCAGTGCAAGGGTGTATGAAGTATATCAGGTGACAGAGAAATTATACGGCAGTAAGAATATGCAGCACATAGAATTGGCAGGAAGGTGATTATATGCACTTTACAATACATGGAAATATGAATATATCCCTGAAAGACTTTGCAAGGAAAAGAAAAGGGCTTCAAAGGGGTGGACCTGTACAGAAGTTCATTGACAACGAAGTTATGAAGCAGATGTCACCAATGATGCCGAGGGCTTCAGGAACAATGATACAGAGTATGATTACAAATACAGTTATTGGTTCAGGATATGTTAATGTCAATGTTCCATATGCACGATTTACATATTATGGAAAAGTTATGATATATGAGCCGACTGGAAGCACATATGCACCAAAAGATGGGAAAAAGATAGTAACACAGACTGATTTAAAGTATCAGGAAGCACCAACACGAGGAGCTTTTTATTTTGAGAGAATGAAAAAGGCAAAGAGAGCACAGATACTTAAAGGAGCACAGGAGATAGCCAATAAATTATGACAATATCAGAGATTACAAAGCAGATAATTAATGAATACCCGCACATAGAAGATTTTACTAATAATATCCACTATGATTTCTCAGATGATACTGAGGGCGAGGCAGGATTGTATATTGCTGGTGACAGAAAAATATCTGAGGATGTACTGGGTAATCAGATTAGGCAGAGTGATATGATTATGTACGCTACCTGTCAGGCGGCATCTGACTATGACAGATTAAATAACAGTAATTTCCTAAGCAATTTATCCTGGTATCTTGAGAATGTTGAGCAGGGTGCATACGAGGTGACTATAGGAGATGATAACAATGTTAAAAAGGGGAAGCTTGAACAGATAAGCTGTTCCAACGCAATGCTTTTAGCTTATCTTACAGATGAACTTACAGGACCTGTAAGATATCAGTTACAGATAACAGCACAGTATAGAATTGATAATTAGGAGGAAAGCAAATGAATAAAGACGGAATGAACCTGCAAAGATTTGGACAGGAAGGTGTAGGCAAGTTAAAGAGAAGCCATCTTTTACATTATATTGATGCCTCATTCGGAGGCACAGATCCAGTATGGTATCTGATAGGAAAAGACGTGGAGGATATGAGTGTGGAATTAAATCCGGATACAGAAACCAAGAAAAATATCCTTGATGAAACATCTGTACAGGATAATGGCTATGAGCCAAGCATAGAAGTAGATACATACTATGCCAATACAGAGGACAGTATATATCCAAAGCTTAAGGATATTGCTATGAACAGGCTTACAGGAGATGACTGTAAAACAAAAATTCTTGAAATCATCGTTGATAAGAAAACAGGACCATTTGATGCGTGGACGGAAGATGTTGTGGTTAAGCCTACAAGCTATGGTGGAAAGACAGGTGGTGTGGCAATTCCATATACAATAAGCCTTAATGGCAACAGAAAACAGGGTACAGTAACAATGAACGATAAGACACCAACATTTGCAACAGTATAAGGAGATATAAAGTATGTCTAATATGGAAAATTTATCATTTGATGAAGGACTTAAAAGTTATAAGATAAATGGCGACCCTAACAGAATATTAAGGTTTAACCCCGGTGATGTGAATATCCTTACAAGGTATAAAGAGGTTGTAAATAATCTTAATAATATAGCAAAGGAGCTTCCTGATGCAAAGATTAAGCCAGATGGAACAGCAGAGGATAATGCAGAGATAGTAGGAGCACAGCTTACAGCATTTAATGAGGCACTTAAGAAACAGATAAATTATCTGTTTAATGCAGATGCGTATGATGTTTTATTTGCTGGACAGAGTCCTTTGTGCAGAGTAGGCACAGGGCGAAAGCTTCTGTGTGAAGAAATAATTGAAAAGCTTGGAAGATTAATTGGTGATGAGTGTGGAGAAACTGTTGACAATGTAAATCTTCGTGTAAGTAAGTATACTGCTGAGTACGAAGGTAACAGAGAGTACCGCAGAAATAAAAATAAGCAGTATAGGAAAAGTAAAAATTACAAGAAATTCCGTGGGGTATAAACTATGAAGGGTCTGCCAACAGAGCTTGAAGTTAATAAAAAAAGATATAGGATACGGTCTGATTACAGGGATATATTAAAAATAATACAGGCTTACAATGATCCGGAGCTTGAGGAAAAAGAAAAGTGCTATGTTGCATTAAAGATATTATATATAAACTTTGAAGGTATCCCAGAAAAAGATATAGAAGAGGCATACAGGAAGGCTGTATGGTTTATTGACTGTGGTGAACAATACACCGAAAAGACTGCACAGGAATTGCGCTTGATGGACTGGGAACACGATGAGTCTATTGTAATTCCGGCAATTAACCGAGTGGCTGGCAGAGAAGTAAGAACAGCCCAATATATACATTGGTGGACGTTTATCGGCTTATATATGGAAATTGGAGAGTGTGTGTTTAGCGAGGTTGTATATATAAGGCAGAAGCTGGCAAAGCACGAAAAGCTGGAAAAATATGAAAAAGCCTTCTATAGAGCTAACAAAGATATGATAGATCTGCCAGTAATAAAAGATAAGGAAGAACTTGAAGAGGACGAATTTATAAAAAATATGTTTGGATAGAGGACTGTATGACAGCCCTCTATTTTTTGTATGGAGGGCTTAAATGAGTGATGATGAGAGGAAGATAAGCTTTGATACTGGAATTAATCTTGACGGCCTGGATAACGATACAAAAGAACTTAAAAGTATGGCTAATGATATAGCCCGGACAATCGAAAATATGGGAAAAGATATAGAGGATAATGTATCTGGCATAAATATGGACAGTATACAAAGCTCTATGCAGGACCTTACAGCAGAAGCAATAAAATCAGCACAGGCAATGCTAAAGGTAAACCAGATGATTAACAAGTTAGATGATGTTACAGGTCCTAAAGCCATACTGGATTCCATTAAAGAATATGAAAAAGAGCTTGAAAAGCTTCAGGAAAGAATGGCGGGATATTCCCAATTTGATATAGATGGACAATCCGAGAGTTATAAGCAGGATAAAGAAAGTGTTGAGGAATTAAGGAATTCAATAAATGCTGCAAAAGATGATTTAAGAAATTATTATATGCAGCAGGAAGCTGAAAAAATTGCAATTGATAATTTGAAACAGGTGGTGAAAGAGAAAGCGGCCGCTGAGAAAAAGGCGGCAAGGGAAGCGGCAGAAGCAGTAAAACAGTCCGCAAAGGAAAAGGCATTAGCGGAGAAGCAGGCAGCAGAGGAAGAAAAGCGGGCGCAGGAAGAGGTTGCAGCTGCGCAGGAGAAATCCATAGCAAGAAAAAAGAAACTGGGCAGTGTTTGTAAAATGCTTGGCTCACAGATAGGAAAAGTTGCAGGAAAAGCAATTGGAATGGGCGGAGCAATGAGCAAAGCCGATAGCAGAACACAAAAGATAAGTGGAAGCTTAAAGAAATTAGCGGGCATTGCAAAGACAGCACTTGTATTTAATGTTATAAGAAAAGGCTTAGATGCCTTAAGAGAACAGTTTGGAACAATGCTTAAAGCTAATGCTGAATTTAGTTCCTCGCTGGCAGTTGTTAAAGGTAACCTTGCAGTAGCTTTCCAGCCAATATACGAAGCGGCTATGCCATATATTAATATGCTTATGCAGGGTCTTAAGACACTTACCAATCAGCTTGCAGTATTTACTAATACGCTTTTTGGAAAGACGATAAGCGCAAGCACACAAGCAACTAAAGCAATGAATAAACAGGCAGCGGCGGCAAAGAAAGTGGGAAAGGAAACACAGAAAGCCGTAGCCAATATTGATGAGTTTAATATATTGTCAGATAATAGCTCATCATCTGACAGTGGAACAGCAATAAAATATGATGTAACAGAGTCTGCGGGAGCTTCTGATTTTGCCAATATGATAAAACAGGCTTGGGAAAATCAGGATTTTACTGATGTGGGTGTTCTTATAGGACAGAAAATAACTAATATGTTGCAAGGAATTAACTGGGACGAAGTGTATAGTAATGCTTCAAAAGTATCTATAAGCTTTGCAACATTTTTTAATGGTCTGGCAGATGGAATTGACTGGAATGTAATAGGTCAGACAGTTTCCGGAGGAATTAACACAGCGCTTATATTTGCAGATACATTTTTAACTAATTTTAATTTTCTGGGTTTTGGAGAGAAGATTGGAAGTGGACTTACATCAGCTATATCAACAATACAGTGGGATTTATTAGGAAGGTCTTTAGCAGATATTCTGAATGGAGCATTTGACTGGGTATATGGCTTTCTGTCCACATTTGATTGGACGCTGCTCGGTTCATCGTTAGCTTCAAGTATATCTAACTTTTTTAATACAACTAATTGGAGAGAGCTTGGAGTTGATGTATCCGCTCTTGTTATTGGGATTGTAGATATGCTTACTGAGCTGCTAAGAGATACAGACTGGCTCGGTGTTGTAAATGCTGTTTTTGATGTTATAAAGGGTATTGATTGGGGTGGAGTAATAAGATCCTTAATAGAATTAATTGTAACGGTATTTCTTACACTTCTTACATTAATATATGATGTTGGAATCAATATAGGAGAAATGCTTATAGAGGGACTTAAAGACGGAATTGTAAGCCTTATTAAAAATATAGGGCTTTGGCTTTATAACAATTTAGTTAAGCCAATCATAGATGCCGTATGCAATTTCTTTGGAATACATAGTCCTTCTACAGTATTTTCAGATATAGGACAGTTTCTTATAAAAGGACTGCTGAATGGGGTATCGGGTATGTTAGGTTCTGTAAGACAGGGCTTTAACAAGCTGGTAGATACGATAATAGCGCCATTCAGAAATCTGGGTGAAACTCTGAAAAGTATATTCAGTAATGCTTGGCAGCGTGTATTAAATATTTTCTCGGCAACAAGTTTTGCAGGAGTGGCTTCTAATATTGGTGCAACATTTAAAAATATAATTAACAGATTGATATCTGGAATAAATAATGTGGTTTCAAAGCCATTCCAGACACTTGGGAGTGCATTTGCAACACTCAGAAAAGTTAATATTTTAGGAGGTCACCCATTTGGATTCCTGCCTAATATACAAGCCCCACAGATACCATTTTTGGCAAAGGGTGCTGTTATACCAGCTAATAGTCCATTTGTGGCTGTATTAGGAGACCAGAGGAGTGGAAATAACATAGAAGCTCCAGAAAGACTTATAAGACAGATTATGAGAGATGAACTTGCAGGGCTGACAGATAGACAGAGAACAGAGGTAGTTGTATCTCTAAAGGGAGAGATGGCTAAGTTCTTCCAGGCATTTGTAGAGGAATACAAAAAAGAGCGAGATAAGACTGGCAAAGATCCTATTTTAGGAATATAAGGAGATATTTATGGCGAAGTTCAGACCTATTTTAATATTGGCAGGGGTAGAGTTACCCCTGCCTGATTCATATTCACAGACTATTGCAGATTTGAGCAGTACACAGACAGGAAGGACACTGGATGGAAGGGCACACAAAGATGTTATAGCAGTTAAAGATACTATCCCACTCAAGTGGAGCAGACTTGAGTGGGAAAAGGCGGCAGAAATAGCAAATGCAGTTGACGGCATAGAATATGCGGTGATGCAGTATATGGATGTAAGAAATCCATATGAGATGACAAAGACAGAAGTGTATGTCGGAGACAGGAAAGCTGAGTTTGTTGAAGCTGATACAGATGGTAAAGTCTATTGGAGTTTAGAGTTCAGCAGAATAGAGGTATAAGTATGTTAAATGTAGAAAGAAATGGAAGAGACAGTGCAAGAGTTGAAATACATCTTGTTAATGGTCAAGTGATATATGCAGATGAAAAAAGAGTTATGAGTGACGGCATTAAAATCGAAGATACAGCAAGTGAAAGCAGCAATTTTAGTATTGGTTTTGTAAGCTGTAAAGTTCTTACATTACAGCTTATGAATTATGACCAGAACTATAATACGAATAATTGCACCGGTGCAACAGTTATTCCATACATAATAAATAATGGAAAAGAGTACAAAAAAGGGCAATACAAGGTTTATTCAGGTGAATATGATAATGGATTGCTTAATTTAACCTGTTATGACAATGTGAGAGAGCTTGATAAAAGCATAGATGCAAGTAAATTTACTTTGCCTTGTACATATGCACAGGCATTAAAAACAGCAGTGGAAAGCTGTGGACTTACATTGGCAAATACTAAATTTACTAATTATGATTTAATGCTTACGGAACTGGATAACAGCATATCTACATACAGGCAATTAGCTGAATATATAATGCAATGTGCGGGCAGTGTGCTTAAGGCTAATACAGAGGGCATTATAACAATAAATGATTATAAAAAAATATTCAGGAGAGGAGATAATCTTGATGGTGGTAATCTAACAAACTATAACTCCGGGGATACAGCAGATGGTGGTAATTTTTCTGATTATAATTCTGGCTATACTTTTGATGGCGGAGCATTTGGCGATAGAAAAGATATAGAGTTTAAGTATGATATATCAGATTTAACAGCCGCTACAGAAGATACAATAATTACAGGAGTGGCCGCAACAATAAATGATGTAAGTTATATTGTGGGTACAGAAGGCTATATATTAGAGATTTCTAACAATCCTCTGATAAATGAAGATAATGTAAATAAAATACTGACAGCTTTAAATAATAAATATAAGGATATGAGGTTCAGAAAGCTAAGCGGAAAAGTAAGGTCGGATTTCAGGCTGGAGTCTATGGATCCGTTATGTGTGGAAGACTATAAAGGTAATGCTTATGACTGCTATTTAACAAGGCTTACTTATACAATTGGAGACTATACAGATATTAGCTGTGACTGTAAGACAAAGGAGGAAACGGAAATATCTGGCAATTCTACAGTTACAAAGATATTAAAGATGGCGGATTCCAGCGCAGATAAGAAAGTTGAGAAAGAGAAGAATACAAGGGAGAAGGCACTTGCAGAGCTGACAGAGAAACTTAATAAAAATACAGGTTTATATTTTACAGCACAGGAAGCAGAGGGAGGAGGATATATATATTATACACACGATAAAAAGACACTTGCAGAAAGTACATTTATAACAAAGTGGACAGCAGAAGCAATTGGAATAAGTATGGATGGAGGAAAGACATATCCATATGGATTTACTGTTACTGCAAAAGTAATTATGGATATAATTGCTGCTAATAAAATATCTGCAACGTATATAGATGGAGGAATATTAAGACTTGGAGGACAGGATAATATACACGGTACAATAAAATTATTAAATGCACAAGGAGAGCAGATAGGTACTTGGGGAGAAAATGGGGTAGATGCACAAAAAGGTTATATTGGTGGCTGGAGAATAGAAGATGGAATGTTAAAAAGAACCACAGAAGCATATATTCCACCAAATAAGAAAGTTTTAGATACATTGTCATATGTAATTAGAGCAGATGCAGCAAATACATTAGATAAAAATCTGTACGATTTTAATGGCAATGGTCAAATAGATATGTATGATTTTGTATATGTTAAAAGGGTGCTTAATGGACTGACGGAATTTAATAAAAACACCTGTGCTATTGCTAAGACAAGTACAGTTACAATAACTATAAATCCATACAGCACTAAAGAGATGATTTCAGTGTATGGAATTGACATGTGGGGGCAGGAAAGAAAAACAATAATGGGAATACAGGATTTACGGATAGATAAGGTAAAAACTGACAGTGTAGAAGCTGGAGAGTTTAAGCTCAATAAAGATTATGAAAATTCTGATACAGGTGGAATTAATAATGTAATGTTATTCGGAGAGAATAGTAAATCTTATATAGGAAGCCAGAATGGTACAGCAATTCTAGGAAATTCAGAAGGATATGAATTGAGATTGCAGACAGATGGCAATTTAGTTTTGTATAACACAAGTGGCGTAGCAGTATGGAATTCAGGAACAGCAAGAGGATAAGTGAAAGGAGAACGATATGGGAATATATGTAAGAAGAGGAATGGAAGCAGATTTTGACCCTGAGAAGATGAAACCGGGTGAATGGGCGGTAAGTATTAATAGTGACAGAAAGAAGCAGAAAATATGGATGTGCTTTGCACCAGGTGTTGTAAAGAGAATGGGAACATATGAAGACTTTGCAGACCAGATAGAAGAAGCAACAGATGAGATAAAGCAGAAGTACATAACAGTTTTTAATGAAATTTTAAAACAGATAGAAGATGATAAAAATGTTGCAGATGAGGAATATAAATACATTGTGTCATTTAAGAAAGCTTTGGACGATACTTACATACCTCAGATGACATCTTATGCCAGTGCGGCGGCTAACAGTGCAAAGGCAGCGGCAACCTCAGAGACAAACGCAAACACCTACAAGACCAAT
>ERZ1023865.3-NODE-3-length-208169-cov-69.191727_pt1 | contig 208169 bp, 179 predicted proteins | sample MGYA00380389_ERZ1023865 | MGnify/ENA primary metagenome ERZ1023865 (study PRJEB33179, sample SAMN07449008) | human gut metagenome | biome: Human-gut; feature: Human associated habitat; material: Faeces | host: Homo sapiens | place: India: Bhopal | collected... | reverse complement strand
TCTGAAGTTTCGAAGAAACTTCTAAGTGACTACGAAGTAGTCATATTATATCATATTTTCTGCGTTGTTCTTCAACGCATCTGAAGTTTCGAAGAAACTTCTAAGTGACTACGAAGTAGTCATATTATATCATAATTTCTGCGTTGTTTTTCAACGCATACGAAGTTTCGAAGAAACTTCTAAGTGACTACGAAGTAGTCATATTATATCGTAAACAAGGAAAGGGCAGGCACAGCATCAGATTTATTATCTAGATGAATGATGCTTGCCTTTTTACTACATTTGCTAAGAAATGAGGTTATACATATATGAGAGAATTATATCTTGAATGTTATTCAGGAATAAGCGGAGATATGTCTGTTGCGGCACTTCTTGATGCCGGAGCGGATAAAGAATATTTGTTAAAAACACTTGCAACTATGCCTCTGACAGGTTATGAGGTTAAGATAACAAGAGTTAAAAAGAATGGTATAGATTCGTGTGATTTTAATGTAGTGCTGGACAGCGGACACGAGAACCACGACCACGATATGGAATATCTGTATGGACATCTTAATGGCGAAGGGCATACGCACAATTTTGAAAATGTACATTCGCATACTCATTCAGCACATCACAGCCACAGGGGGCTGAAAGAAATATATTCTATTATAGAGCAGACACAGCTTACTGAGAATGCAGAAAAGCTTGCTAAGAAAATATTCAGAATATTAGCAGAAGCAGAAGCCAAGGCACACGCTACAGATATTGAAAATGTTCATTTTCACGAGGTTGGGGCAGTAGACTCGATTGTGGATATAGTGGCATTTGCTGTATGCTTCGATAACCTGCATATAGACAGGGTGTATGTTCCAGGTATCAGCGAGGGAACTGGAACAATAAGGTGCCAGCACGGAATAATTCCAGTACCAGTGCCAGCGGTTCTTAATATAACATCAGCTTATAATATAGAATTAAGCAATACCAATATTAAAGGCGAACTTGTAACGCCAACGGGAGCGGCGATTGTAGCGGCTGTAAGAACAGATACAGCACTTCCGCAGCATTTTTCAATAAAGAAGACTGGATATGGTGCAGGCAAGAGAGAGTATGAGCTTCCGGGAGTATTAAGGGCAATGCTTATTGAGAGTAATAGTGAAAGCTTAGACGAAAATGCTGACTTAATATATAAGCTGGAAACGGATATTGATGACTGTTCGTCAGAGATATTAGGATACACTATGGAGCGCTTGTATAAGGCGGGTGCAAGAGAAGTGCATTTTCTTCCTATATATATGAAAAAGAACAGACCTGCATATGAGCTTGTTGTAATATGCTGCAAGGAAGATATTACGACTATGGAAAATATCATATTTGAGGAGACAACGACAATAGGAATAAGACGTTGTGCAATGAAGAGAACAATTCTTCCAAGAAAAATTGAAAAAGTCAGTACACCATATGGTGAAATTGACGTAAAGGTGTGTACGCTTCCTAATGGCAAAGTTAAGAGATATCCTGAATATGAAACTATTAAGAGCATATGTGAGGCAGAAAATGTGCCATTGAGGGATATAATTGGGAATATAGGAGAATAAAAAATAATTAAAGACTGTTACAAGAAATTATATGCTGGCATTATATAGAACATAGAAATATAAAAGTCCTGAGTAATGTCAGCATATTAAAATATAAGTTTCGTGTGACAATCTTATATTATAAACCTGGAAAAGCATTTCGATATTATACATTTGCAGAGGCAGAGTTATGGTTAATATATTTTATTGATATGGGAAAATGATATAGCCGTCACCTGTATTTTTATAGTTGTACTATATCACTAAGCATTACAGAAAAATTAATTAACACGGTTGCCATCAGTACCAATAGTTACAACTCTTACAGGAATTGTCTTGCCGCTGTCAGCTACAGCCTTTTCAACTGCATACTGCAATCCACCACAGCAAGGTACAGTCATACGTGTTACAGTTATGCTCTTTATGTTATTATTCTTGAATATCTCGGTTAATTTCTCAGAATAGTCAACCATATCAAGCTTTGGACATCCGATAAGTGTTATGTGGTTACGCATAAAATCGTGGTGGAATGTACTGTAGGCATAAGCTGTACAATCTGCTGCAATAAGAAGGTCAGCTCCATTAAAGCATGGTGCAAAAGGAGATACAAGCTTAATCTGTACAGGCCAGTTGTTAATCTGGTTTCCACTTGCCGCTTTGTTAGCAAGTACTTCAGCTTCATTATATTCAGGAGCTTCACGCTCAATAAAACGAATTGCATTCATAGGGCAGGCTGGCAGACAGTCGCCAAAACCGTCACAATAATCATCTCTTAAAAGCTTAGCCTTTCCGTCAACAATTCCAATAGCTCCCTCGTGACAGGCGTGTGCACATAAGCCACAGCCGTTGCAGAGTTCTTCATTAATTTCTATAATCTTTCTTATCATAATCAAATAAATCCTCCTATTTATAGTAGTATTTTTATTTAATAGAAAATTCTGATAAAAATTCCTGTTAAATAAAAAGCCCTCTGGGCAGATTCACCATACGGCGGTAATGTAGATGCCACTAAAGTGTTCCGCCATAGGTGGAGAATCCTGTGAAACAGGATTCTATCCTGCAGACCCGCTAAAATGTCTTAATAAGTATATGTTGTGGTTATTTTCAGCCATATTTTCATAGCTGGCTGATTAGTTTGAATTATATCTTAACTACCTGGTAAGTATAATATTAAATATTAATAAAGTATGTTGTAAATACAACAAAAATAAGATTATAATGTAATGAGTGCAAAAGAAAAGGAAGCGGCTGCGAAGCAGACATTTACTTTTCTTGCACCATTAACGAACGAATATCCTGTGAAACAGGATAAAGAGTGCGGAAGCACGAATTCGTGAGTGTAGGATATGCTAGGTTATAGTACAGGTGTGTAGTATATTAAGTTAATAGTGCGAAAAGATAGAGATTGGCAAATGAGTGCAAAAGAAAAGGAAGCGGCTGCGAATAGACACCGTAGATTTTATAGATTATTTTATGAATAATATAGAGAAGAATAGGATTGAAGAATATGGGCAGAATATTATATGACATTTCACAGGATTATATGGGAGTTATACAAAAGAGCAGGCTGTTTAGCGGTATAGAACCAGACGAGGCTAATGGAATGAGCAAATGCCTTGAGATAACATTTCGCGAGTATGACAAAGAAGAAGTTATATTTAATGAAGGCGATAAAATATCCAAAATAGGTATGGTGATTCAGGGCAATGTGAGCATAGAAAAGGCTGATTACTGGGGCAACAGGCATATTATGACATATGTGTCAGCGGGTGAAATATTCGGAGAGGCATATGCATGCAGTAACGACAAGACATCCAATGTAGAGGTTGTTGCGGCAGATAAATGTATAGTTGCATTTCTTGACACATACAAGGTTATGACGGTATGCAGTTCATCGTGCCAGTTCCACAGTAAGCTTATTCATAATCTTATATATATGCTTGCTGACAGGTGTGTGGTTATGAACGAGAAGATTACACATTTATCCAAACGAAGCACTAAGGAGAAAGTATTGTCATATTTATCAGCAAGAGCCGCCAAATGTGGGAGTGATGAGTTCGATATACCATTTAACAGGCAGCAGTTGGCTGATTATCTTTCAGTTGACAGGAGTGCAATGTCAGCAGAATTAAGCCGTATGAAGAAAAATGGAGAAATTGATTTTATGAAAAATCATTTTATTATAAAATGTCGTGATAAACAATAATCTGCCGCTGTAAAGACACATAATTTGGAAGAAAATGTTAATTTAAGCCGTCATTGTATAAAACTAAAAACAACTAAAAAATGTATTGAAATTAATTGACAAGGGTGTTAATATACCCTTGCGAGAGATAGTTAAGAAATTAACATTTCGCTTTATATTTTTGAGAGTTTTGTATACAATATACAAACTATTATACAAATTAACAGTTATTTTATTAAGGAGGAACCAATAATGGTAAATTTTGATCAGTGGAATGGTTTCAAAGGCAGACTTTGGAAAGAAGAGATCAATGTAAGAGATTTCGTTCAGAACAATTACAAGCCATATGATGGAGATGAAAGTTTCCTTGAAGGACCTACAGAAGCTACTAACAAGCTTTGGGGAAGACTTCAGGAATTACAGAAGGAAGAAAGAGCTAAGGGCGGCGTACTTGATATGGAAACAAAAGTTGTTGCTGGTCTTACAGCTTATGGTCCTGGATATATAGATGAATCTATGAAGGAGCTTGAACAGGTAGTTGGTCTTCAGACAGATAAGCCACTTAAGAGAGCATTTATGCCTTATGGTGGTATCAAGATGGCAGAAGAATCATGCAAGAACTATGGTTATGAACCAGATCCAGAACTTCATAAGATCTTCACAGAATATCATAAGACACATAACCAGGGTGTATTCGATGCTTATACACCAGAGATGAGAAAGGCTCGTCACAGCCACATCATCACAGGTCTTCCAGATACTTATGGACGTGGACGTATCGTAGGTGACTACAGAAGAGTTGCTCTTTACGGTATCGACTTCCTTATGGAAGAAAAGAAGAAGGATCACGCTAACTGTGGTTGTGGAACAATGACTGATGACGTTATCCGTTTAAGAGAAGAAATATCTGATCAGTACAAGGCACTTGCAGGTATGAAGAAGATGGCTGAAAGCTATGGTTATGATATCAGCAAGCCAGCTACTAATGCTAAGGAAGCTGTTCAGTGGTTATACTTTGGATATCTTGCAGCTATCAAGACACAGAATGGTGCTGCTATGTCTGTAGGTCGTGTATCTACATTCCTTGATATCTATATTCAGAGAGATCTTGAAGCTGGTACTCTTACAGAGAAGGAAGCTCAGGAACTTATTGATCATTTCGTTATGAAGTGTAGAATGGTTAAGTTCGCAAGAATTACATCATACAACGAATTATTCTCAGGAGATCCTACATGGGCTACTCTTGAAGTTGGTGGTACAGGTATCGATGGACGTTCAATGGTTACAAAGAACGACTTCAGATTCCTTCATACACTTGAGAACATGGGACCTTCACCAGAACCAAACCTTACAGTACTTTATTCTTCAAGACTTCCAGAAAGCTTCAAGAAGTATGCTGCTAAGATTTCTGTTGATACATCTTCAATCCAGTATGAGAACGATGATGTTATGAAGGTAACATGGGGCGATGATTATTCAATCTGCTGCTGTGTATCTGCTACACAGACAGGTAAGGAAATGCAGTTCTTCGGAGCTAGAGCAAACCTTGCTAAGTGCTTACTTTACGCTATCAATGGTGGTGTAGATGTTAAGAACAGAGAACAGGTTGGTCCTGCTTACAAGCCAGTTACTTCAGAATATCTTGATTATGATGAAGTTGTTGATAAGTTCGATGCTATGATGGATTGGTTAGCTGATCTTTATGTTAATACACTTAACCTTATCCAGTATATGCATGATAAGTATTACTATGAAGCTGCTGAGATGGCTCTTATTGATACAGATGTTAAGAGAACATTTGCTACTGGTATCGCTGGATTCTCACACGTTGTAGATTCACTTTCAGCTATTAAGTATGCAAAGGTTAAGACAGTACGTGATGAGACAGGTATCGTTGTAGATTACGAAATCGAAGGCGACTTCCCTAAGTATGGTAACGATGATGACAGAGCTGATGATATCGCTGTATGGTTACTTAAGACATTCCTTGAGAAGATTAAGAAGAGACATACTTACAGAAATTCAGAGCCAACAACATCTATCCTTACAATTACTTCTAACGTAGTATATGGTAAGTACACAGGTGCTATGCCTGATGGACGTAAGGCTGGTACTCCACTTGCTCCTGGTGCTAACCCAAGTTATGGTGCAGAGCAGAATGGTCTTCTTGCTTCACTTAACTCACTTACAAAGCTTCCTTACGAGTGGGCATTAGATGGTATTTCTAATACACAGACAATGAACCCAGACGCTTTAGGACATAACGAAGAAGAAAGAATTAACAACCTTGTTAACGTTATGGATGGATACTTCGATCAGGGCGCTCATCACCTCAATGTTAACGTATTCGGTAAGGATAAGTTACTTGATGCTATGGAACACCCAGAAAAGCCAGAATATGCTAACTTCACAATCCGTGTATCTGGTTACGCTGTTAAGTTCATCGACCTTACAAAGGAACAGCAGATGGATGTTATTTCAAGAACATTCCACGACAGAATGTAATCATACGAATAGTATAATTGCTTGAAATTAGAATGCAGTATTTAAGCGGTTTGGCAAAAAATGAAAAAGCCACCTGTATTCAAAAAATGCAGTACAATCTGAGATGATTGTACTGCATTTTTGTATTTATGTGAGCAATGAGCCAAAATCTGTGCTTGTATGAGAATTTGACGATTGTGTAATGATTTATTTTTATTTAAGCTTGTCATTTATAAGCATAAGTCTTGTAAGTGTAGATTCAAGATTAGTTTCTGTTTTTTCAATTAATATATGATGAGGTCATAAGAGAACTTCTCGACTTATTAAAGAAAAATGCCATGAAAGAGCAGGCAAACGATGTATTTGAGATATGCAGCTATGTGGACGGACTGGAGAAAAAGATTGATTCCATGACGGAAGAACTCACCAACATGCAGAACCAGATCAAAGAAATGCAGGAAGATACACTTGTCAATAATGCAAAAAAGGCATTGTCAGAAGCACAGGAGCGACTTAATACCAGATGTGAGCAGATAAAGTCACAGGTATTAGAAGTGAAAGAACAGGTCAAGTCTACTGCTAAGGGCATAGTCGAAGAAGCAAAGGAAAAGGGAAGAGCTGCATTATACAGGGTATCTGAGTTCTTAGGAATTAAGAAAAGACTCCTTGATATCCGAGAAAATGTAAGAGATGCAATCAAGACCACGGATAAGGATATAGCAAAGACAGCATTTCTTGCAAAAGGATTGCGTGAAGCTGGGCAGACAGCAGCCAATGCATTTCGCACTTTTGCTGACAAGTCGGAGGTGGATTATTCTCAGAAAGAGCAGAAACATCCCATTACAAAGGCGGTGCTTGCACCTATGAAAGCGGTGAAAAAGATGCTTGTATCAATGGAGCTTCATCTGGATGCATCTATTGATAAGCTGGATAATCTAGCGATGGATGTGAGAATGGATAAGGAAAAGATTAAGGATGATATGAAGCATGATGAACAGATGGAAGCTGATAGGAAAGAAGCAGCACCTGTGAGAGTCGAAGCTGAGATTGTATATGCACCGGTGGTGGCGGAAACACACGAGTATCAGTATAATGCCGATGCTTTTGAAGCAAGAGGTGCTGCGGATATGAAAGTGGAGATAGGAAAAGAAGTATCAAAGGTAAGAGAAGATAAAGCCAGATAGTAGTGAGGGCGTGGGAGAAATCCTGCGTCCTTTTTTGTGACCATTCTTTATTCAATCGTCAAACTCCTGAGTTAATGTCGGGGTCAAATGAAAAACTAAATTTGGGTCGGGGAAAAACTGGAATTTAAAAATTTAAAAATTCATTTTACGGAGTTAATGTCGGAGATTTACAACACTTTAGAAAGAATTATTCCTTTACTTGCGGAGATTTACTTGCTTTTTGGAAGATATAAACGTATACTTGTAAGGTGACGTGGTATATCTGCCTGATTTTATTGCAAAGAGGCTAAAAGCAGATGTTCTGACCACAACAAGTACATGTAAAGAGCGTAATGAAATTTAGAAGTTTTGTAGAGGTAAAATAATGAAAGCAAGCTACAAAAAATTATGGAAGATCTTGATTGACAAGGATATGAAGAAGAAAGATTTGCAGGCACAGGCAGGAATCAGCTGGACATCCGTGACCAAGTTGTCAAAGGGCGAGAATGTTGGAATGGAAGTGCTTATGAAAATATGCATGGCACTTAATTGCAACATAGCTGATGTGGTTGAATTCGTGCCAGACGATGAAGCAGAGGATGATATGAGCGATGTTGAAGATTAATACAAGCAGCCCTTATACAGCAAGTATGACAAGGGAGCAATTTTTATTCTATGAAGTAAGAACGACTGCCAAGCTAATGACAGAAGGCTTGTCTGATGAAGAAGTGGTACAGAGAATTATTGATGATAATCTGTTCCAATATCCTACGGAGAAGTCACTAAAGCGAATAGCACATAACTGTATAAAAAGATTGAAGTGCATGGATGATGAGACACTTGTGAATGCCATTGCTACGCAGCCAACGGATGTTGCAAAGCAGATATGCTTGTATGCTATGATGAAGCAGTATCGTCTTGTATGGGATTTTATGATTACAGTTATTGGGGAGAAGTACCGTTTAAGGGACACATCTTTTGGTAGGATAGACTTGAACGCTTTTTTTCTTCGTTTGCAGGAACAGGATGAAGTGGTGGCAAGTTGGAGCGATACCACAATTACAAAGCTAAAGCAGATACTTGCAAGAGTGCTTGTGGAGAATGAGTATTTGGACAGTACCAAGGCAACAAAGCTGAATCCAGTGTGGTTGAACTCAACACTTGAGAATGCAATCAAGGATAATGGTGATGATGCAGCACTTGCGGCATTCAACTATTTTTCTTAAGGAGGTTACGATAGGTGAGTGACATTAAGGAACGTTTAGACATACTTCGTGGAAATATCCAAGAAGAGGATTTTCTACTAGGTAAGGGTCTAAGCAATGAAGTAAATATTCGTATGTTTTGTTACGATGCTAAGGATGAAATGATTGTACAGCATTTCGTGGAACAGCTAAAGACTGACCAATCACTAAACTGCAGATTGATTGAAGTAAATCTGTATGAGACATTCCTTTCAATCTGTGATGACAAGAGAATCACAAACAGCATTCCCGCAATGGAAGAGAAGAAGGGAAAAGAATTTATATTAAAGCAGATGAACTCCGTTGCAAAGGTTGGAGCGTTTATTGACAAGATACAATATGAACCACATATGGTTGGAGAGGATATCCTTCTCATAACAGGAGTTGGGGATGTGTTCCCGTTCTTGCGAGTGCATACACTGTTGGATGCATTGCAGCCATACTTCTCAGATATTCCAATCCTTGTGATGTATCCGGGAAAATTCGATGGTTCATATATGAAGCTGTTTAATAAATTAAAACCGAATCCATATTATAGAGCGTTTAATGAGATAGGAACGGAGGAAACCAAGCTATGATAATTCAAAATATGTTTGAAGAGGATATCAACAGACCGATAAATGGTGTCATCAAAGTAGATCAGGATGAACTGGGAGTCATCGAGCAAGAGGTAAAAGAGTATGTAATCACAAAGGAACTGAAGAAGCATTTCATTAGCTTTTTTAATTATTACAGTGATTCTTTCGACAGACCAACATCCGACATGGGTGTTTGGATTTCAGGATTCTTTGGAAGTGGTAAATCTCACTTCCTTAAAATGCTGTCTTATATTTTGGAAAACCGCAACATTGGTGGTGTAAAAACCGTAGAATTCTTCCGTAAGAAATTTGAGAGTGACCCTGCCACATTCATGATGATTGATAAGGCAACAAGGGGCGAGACAGAGACTATCCTTTTCAATATTGATATTGAAGGTTTCAGTAATAAGGACAAGACTGCTGTCCTTCGTGTGTTTGCAAAGATGTTCTATAACCATCTTGGATTATATGGCGAGGACTTGAAGGTGGCCAAGCTGGAGCAGTTCATTGCAAAGCAGGGCAAGACTGATGAATTCAGAAGAGTATTTGAACAAAAGAATGGCTCTCCTTGGGTAGAATCCAGAGATGCCTATGCATTTTTTGAGGACGATGTTGTAGATACACTTACAGCAGTTCTTGGTATGAGTGAGACAGCTGCTCGTAACTGGTTCAATGGTACAGAGACAGCAGAAATCAGTATTGCACAGCTTGTATCGGAGATTAAGGATTATGTAGATAGCAAGCCAGATAACTTCCGACTTCTTTTTATGGTGGATGAGGTTGGTCAGTATATTGGAACATCAACAGACCTTCTTTTGAATCTGCAGTCTCTCGTAGAGGAACTCGGTGCAAAATGCAATGGTAAGGTATGGGTATGCTGTACAGGACAGGAAGCCATCAACGAAATCATCAAGGTTCGTAATGATGAGTTCTCCCGTATTCAGGCTCGTTTCAAAACAAGACTTAGTCTTACATCTTCATCCGTAGATGAAGTCATCCAGGAACGTATCCTTAAGAAGAAACCAGAAGCCAAGGCAGAACTTATGGAAGTATACAATCAGAATGATTCTGTTCTTCGTAATTTGTTCAGCTTTAAGAAGGACGATGCCTTACTTGATATTAAGGGATTCAGTGGACCAGAAGAGTTTGCTAACAACTTCCCATTCGTACCATATCAGTTCATCATCATGCAGAAGGTATTTGCAGAAATTCGTAAGCATGGTAACTCTGGAAAGCATCTGTCTGGTGGAGAACGTTCAATGCTTTCGGGATTCCAAGAGGCAGTACAGAAGTTGCAGGAAAAGGATGAGTATGCACTTGTTCCATTCTTCCGCTTCTATGATACTGTCCATACATTCCTTGAAGGTTCTATTCGCCGTGTGATTGAGCGTTGCCAGAAGGCAGCAGATAATGCCAACGGTATCGAAGCACAGGATGTGGATGTACTGAAACTGTTATATCTTATCCGATACATTGACAGCGATATTAGAGGAACCATTGATAATATCGTAATTCTGATGGCTGATGATATCCGTGCTGATAAGGTGATTTTAAGAGAAGGAATCAATAAGTCCTTAGATAGATTACTTAGCCAGAACTATATCGGAAGATCGGGAGATACATATAACTTCCTTACTGATGAGGAACAGCGTATTCAGGAGGATATCAATATTGTCAGTGTAGATACTGCAAATATCGTAGAGCGTATTTCACATATGATTTATGGTGATATCTATACCACTAAGAAATTCCGTTATAAGAAGTATGATTTCGCATTCGACCAGTATGTGGACAATGTTATGACTGGTGCACCAACTGGTGGAATGAGACTTCGTTTCATGACAGTGAATACGGATGAAGAAAAGAAGAATGATTTATATTTGATGCCTGCATCAAGCGGCGAGGCTATCGTTGTGCTTGATGAGTCCAACTATTATGAGAACTTAAAGCAGGCAATGAAAATTCGTAAATATGTAAAACAGAGAAATATTACCGAACTTTCCAAGACTGTACAGGATATTATCCGCAATCAGCAGGAAGAGGCTACTACCTATGAACAGGATGCAATGGAAGATTTGAAGAAGGCCATTGTGAATGCACAGTTCTATGTAGATGGTGAACATATCGAAATTAAGAGTGGGGATGCAAAGTCGAAGATTGATCAGGCTTTGGATTATCTTGTTTCCCATGTCTACAGTGACCTGGACCTCATTACAGAAAATGCAGAATCAGATGCTGATGTTATGGAAGTATTAAGTGGTGCAAAGTCCTATATTCAGGGAACAGAACCAAACAGAGATGCAGCAGCAAAGATGGAAGAATATTTGGAAACACAGCATAGAAGAAATCTTCCAACCTCTATGGCAGATGTTCAGAGCAGATATCAAGCTATTCCTTATGGTTGGAGAGAGATTGATATTGCTTATGTGGCTGCTATGCTTATTTATCAGCAGAAAGTTACCATCAAGTATGGTGGAGCAACTATACAGCCGGATAATCCGAAGCTCCTGGATATGCTCCGTAAGAAGAGTGAAATTGGCAAGACATCCATCTCCAAGAGACAGGTCGTTACAGCTGCGAAGATGAAGGCTGTAAAGGAAATTATGCGTGATTACTTCGACATGATGAGTGTTCCAGATGATGAAGATGGCCTTGTAAGAGAAATTAAAAAGAAATTCGGAGAGCAGAAGGAACACTTTGATGCGTTGGATGGAATGTACGGTAAAAATAGTCATTATCCAGATCATGCGGTTGTTGCAAATGGACTTACTATAGTAAACAGTATTCTGTCACAGGATAAGGACAACATTGCGTTAATTGACCGTGTTCTTACAGAGGAGGATGCACTGTTTGAAAATAAAGAGAAAATGCAAAAGGTAGAAGGCTTCTTCAAGAATCAGGTGCAGGTATTTGATACAGCTTCACAGTTGGTAAATGATCTGCGTAATGAGTTAGATTATCTTTCTAAGGAAGAGGAAGCCAATAATGCTCTCGATCAGATTCGTCTGATTACCATGACTGACCATGGATTTGATTATATGAAGATTCCAACACTTAACGATTTAATCAGAACCGTACATGAAGGTCATGACAGATTGCTTGAAGCAAAGAGAGAAGAACTCTTGGAAATCGTAAGACAGTGTATGGAGGCTGTACATTCTGCTGGTAACAGCAATAGTGATTCGAAAGAAATCATTACAAGAGCAGATACTTTCTACTCACAGTACAAAACAAAGATTGCTGACCTAAAGAGCCTTGCACTTCTTGATGGACTTGTTCCACCAATGATTCAGTACAAGGATACTACGGTTGACCGCATTGAAGGGCTTAATCGTGTAAAGGAAGTTCAACAGCCAAGTACTGTGAGAGAGCCTGCTGGTAATTATGGTACAGAAAAACCATCACAACCTAAGAAGATTATTAAATCTCTTAACAGACAGGTGGTATTCCCTGCTAAGCGTTTGGAAAGCGAATCGGATGTGGATGAATATGTAGAGAAGATGAGAACTCAGCTTAAGCAGCTTATGAAGAACTGCGATGGCATTCAGCTGAATTAAGGAGGCCATAATGGATAAGAATTCAATAAAAAAATTTGCAGTATGGGCAAGACGAGAACTCATCACTCGTGTGAGTCAAAGAGCCGTACAGTACGAGATAACAGAAAAAGGCTATGGAGAATATGATGCAGACAGTGTAAACGGAAGAGTTATGTCTGCATCGGAAAAGTCACAGAGAAAGGCATTGATCGACCAGATCCGTGCCAAGGGTTATGAGCAGGTTATGGAGGAGGTAGCCTATACATGGTTCAACCGTTTCTCTGCGCTTCGATTTATGGAAGTGAACGGATACCTACCTAGTCGTATCCGTGTATTTACCGATGACAATAATAATTTCAAACCACAGATTATTACAGATGCCATTGACCTTACGATTGATGGACTAGATATGGAAAAAGTCTATGAATTAAAGGATGATGCAAGGAAAGAGGAGGAACTGTACAAGTACCTTCTTATCACACAGTGCAATGCTTTAAGCAAGGTCCTTCCAGGAATGTTCCAGAAGATTTCGGATTATACAGAGTTACTGTTCCCGGACAATCTTCTTCGTGAAGGCAGTGTTGTGCAGCAGATGATTGAGATGATTCCAGAAGATGACTGGAAGGATGCCGTGCAGATTATTGGATGGTTGTATCAGTATTACAACACAGAGAAAAAGGATGAAGTGTTCGCAGCCTTAAAGAAGAATGTGAAGATTACCAAGGACAATATCCCTGCGGCAACACAGCTGTTTACCCCGGATTGGATTGTTCGATATATGGTTGAAAACTCTCTCGGTCGTTTATGGGTAGAGGGGCATCCAAATGATGATCTTAAGAGCAAGTGGGATTACTATCTGGAAGAGGCAGAGCAGGAGGAGTCTGTCCAGACTCAGCTTGCAGAAATCCGTAAGGAGTATGCAAACCTTAAGCCAGAAGATATCCGTGTTATCGATCCTTGCTCAGGAAGTGGCCATATATTGGCGTATCTCTTTGATGTGCTGATGCAGATTTATGATTCCTATGGTTACACAACCCGTGAGGCAGTTGACAGCATCGTTACCAATAATATCTATGGATTGGATATTGATGAAAGAGCAGCACAGCTTGCTTACTTTGCAGTTATGATGAAAGCTCGTCAGTATGACAGCAGATTCTTAAAGAGAACAAACGATGAAGGAAATCCTGCTGTACCACAGCCTCATGTATTTGCTATAGAGGAAAGCAATAACATCGATTCATTTACAATAGAGTATTTTTGTAATGGAAACCCTTTGATTACAGAAAATATAGATATCCTTATTAAAACAATGAAGGATGCCAAGGAATTTGGTTCTTTGGTTGAAATTGAGGGACTAGATTTTAATATCTTATATAAAAGAATTGATGAGATAAAAAATGACAGTAATTTGAGCAGAGAAGCAGTTTTGAAATTTATAGTTCCTGTAATCAATGTAGCATTTGTACTATCAAAAAAATACAATGTTGTTGTTACAAATCCTCCATATATGGGGAATAGAGGTATGAGTGCGAAACTTAACGCATTTGTGCAGACAAAATATAAAAACACAAAGAGTGATTTATTTGCTGTCTTTATTGAGAAATGCAGGACCTATACTATAAAAAATGGATATTATGGAATGATTACTCCACCATCATTTTTATTTTTGACTGCGTTTGAAGAACTAAGGAAAGGTATAATTACTGGTCAAACAATTACAAATTTGATTCATATGGGTAGAGGTATATTTGGAATAGATTTTGGTTCTACATCTTTTGTACTCCAAAACACACATATAGCAAACTTTGTTGGAAGATATATGAAACCTCATCAACGTACCTTCCAATATATTGACCCCGATGATATTGCTCAAATTTATCTGAATGCGAAAGAAAATGAGGAGTATACATTTGATTTTGCGTCGTATAATTCGGAAATTGATGATGATTCTGAAAATGAAGAAACGTTAATGTCTGAAAACTTAAAGATTGCGTATAGAATAAGTCAAGATGCTTTTATGAAAATACCAGGTACACCTGTAGCTTATTGGCTAAGTGACGCATTTATTAATGCCTTTCAGTCAAAGAAATTAGGAGAATGTGCAGATGTAATTACGGGTATGACCACGGGAAATAACAATGAGTTTTTGCGTCTGTGGTACGAGGTTGATATAAATAAAGAGGCAATTGGATATCAGAAAATGGATCAAATCGATTTCTCTAAACGCAAGTGGATACCATATAGTAAGGGCGGAAATAGACGCAATTTCTATGGAAATGGCGAGTATGTAGTTAATTGGTCTAGAAAAGATGAGTTTAATCGTTCAAAAACAACATTACAACATTTATATCTGCGAAAGGGTTTAACATGGCCGTTTATCTCGAGTGGGAAATTTTCAGCGAGATATTTACCACAGGGATATTTGTGGGACGTTGCTGGTTCGCCTTGTTTCTTTGATAGCGATGATTTAATGTTTTATACATTAGGTTTTTTGTGTTCTAAAGTGGCTGACTTGGCTTTGAAAATAATGAATCCAACTATCAATGTTCAGGCTATTGATCTTGCAAAACTACCTCTTATTGAAAACAAAAACGTTGAGAGTGAGGTTATAAAAATAGTAAGAGAATCAATTGAGATATCAACAATAGATTGGGATTCAAATGAGACTTCTTGGGATTTTAAATCAAATCCTATCTGTAAATATAATAATAGTGGATTAATGCAAGAAGCTATTAGTGAATGGGACAATGAGTGTAAGAGCCGATTTTCAAAAATAAAAGAAAACGAAGAGAGGTTAAATGAGCTATTTATTACTGTATATGGTTTAAAAGGAGAGGTGTTACCAGAAATATCTGATGAAGATGTTACCGTACAGAAGGTTGATACTTTAGATTGTATAAAGAAATTTATATTTTATGCAGTAGGATGTATGTTTGGGCGGTATTCACTTGATGAACCTGGCCTTGCTTATGCAGGTGGAGAATGGGATGATTCCAAGTATTCTTCATTCATAGCGGACAGAGACAATATTATTCCAATCTGTGATGATGAGTATTTTGAGGATGATATTGTTGGCAGATTTGTAAAGTTCGTGGAGGTTGTTTACGGCAAGGACACATTGCAGGAGAACTTGAAGTTCATTGCAGATACACTTGGTGGCAAGGGACAGCCAATAGAAGTTATTAGAAATTATTTTTTGAATGGGTTCTATGCTGACCACTGCAAGATGTATCAGAAACGTCCGATTTATTGGCTTTTTGATAGTGGAAAAAAGAATGGGTTCAAGTGTTTAATTTATATGCATCGTTATCAACCAGACACCATTGCTCGTATCCGTACAGATTATGTGCATGAGCAGCAGTCACGTTATCGTACAGCAGTTGCTGATATTGAGCAGAGACTTATGGGCGCAAGTGGCAGTGAAAAGGTTAAACTCGATAAGCAGAAAGCAACATTGCTGGCACAGATTACAGAAATTGGTGAGTACGAAGAGAAGATTCACCACTTGGCGGATCAGATGATTCGTATTGATTTGGACGATGGTGTGAAGAAAAATTATGAGATTTTCAAAGATGTACTTGCGAAGATTAAGTAGGAGGTGCCTATGAGTAATGTTTTTGCTGAGTTCCTTGTTAATCAAGGACTATATGACAAAATTGAAATCACAGAAGATAATATTAATGATTTATGTGACTTGATTGATGGAAAAGAAAAAATCAATATTTATTGTAAAGAGTGTGGACAGATGCGAGTTTATGGGATGAACTCTATGATTACGCTTATGAAGCGTGATATAGGGGAAAAGGCTAGTTTTGGTTCATCATTAGCTGAAAGATTACGATCTCATCAGAGCATTCAAAATATGTCACCCAAATCAGAGCAAATTTCTGTCAGTCGTGATAGAGAGTGGTATTGGACTAATTGGCAGACAGAAGAGGCAACTAGGGTTATGACTTTTCCTTTCTTTTGTGCTATGGATAACACACACCATATCGACTATGTTGTGCGTACTGAAGGAAACACAATGATAAAAATTGGACAGTACCCATCAATAGCAGATATGGAATTTCCTAAGCTGAAAGAATACGACAACGTGCTGACAGAGGAAGATAGACGTGAAATGGGAACTGCAATCGGATTGTATGCCAGTGGAGTAGGTGTTGGTTCGTATGTTTATTTAAGACGTATTTTAGAAAGAATCCTTAGCCAAGCGAGAGAAAAAGCTGGTGATAGTATAGATGTAGAAATCTTTAATAGATCAAAGGTTAAAGAAAAAATTGAGATGCTTAAAGACTACCTGCCTCCTTTTCTTACTTCCAACAAGACTCTATACGGAGTTGTGAGTAAAGGGATTCATGAACTAAGTGAGAAAGACTGCATTTTATATTTCCCGGTTGTGAGAGATTGTATTTTTATGATTTTGGATCAGTGGGAAGAAATGAGAAAAAAGGAAGCAAAAGAGAAGGAAATTAGTGCTGGGTTAGCCAAGATTGCTTCTAAAATAAAGTAGGAGGTAAACCAAAATGGCGAATGTTGATATAGAAACAGTGGTTCAAGATTTGAATCGCCGTTTTGCTGAGCCTTTGCCTGAATTCTATAACAGGCGTATTATCTTCTGGTATGACGAAGATAAAGAATTTGAGGACAAGGTTGACGATGTGGTGTTATCCAATGCCACACTCGTCAAACTGACTGGGACAAACAATTTTGCAGTAAAAAAGTTGCTTTGCCACGATGATAAGTCGGGCAATTATGTGGTGTACAGTCCGATTTCCTATGCAGAGCCGGATGATAACTGGCTCATTGGAATGGAGCAGTATAGCGAAGAGTATCGTTCCGACCTCAATTCCATCTGGATGAGTGAGATGGAACTTCCTGCATCGGCTGCAATTCGTAAGCTGATAAAGGAGTACAGAAAGTTTTTCAATAGTAAAGAGCGTAGAGGCAAGGTGGCACAGCTGAACAATGGCATGACCAGTGCAAAGGAAGTTGTGCTTGCTTCTATGGCAGTTATTTGTGGAATCAAGGATATACAGCCTAACAGCATTATGAAGGCAGTCATCGGAGCGGGACTTGATAACGATACGAACGAAAAATATCAGAGCCTTGTAAATTACAACATGGATTCCCTTTTCTGGGATATGGTTGCACAGGGCACAGGATATCGTGACGGAGAGGAAGCTACGCTTGGAAAACTTATTGCACATATTTTTATGACGGCTGCTACACGTACCATGGGTATGGAGCATTTTGTGGGATTGGACAGTTTTATTTCCATTCCACATCAGTCATATTGTTATGACTTTTTATCTGACTGGCTTCATAGTGATGACCAGGGAAAGATTTATGATATTGCACGATATGTGGAAGAAGAACTGAATCTTTATAAGAGATTCAAGAAAATCGACATCAGCTACCTTGCTGAAACAGAATGTTTCCCATGTATTAATGAGTGCATTTTAACAGAAATTATGACGGAGATTGGTGACCATATCTTCCGTGTGGAAGTTATCGAGGCTATGGTTGAAAAAAGACGTACCATGGTTTGGTATGACAGAGTGGCCAATCATTATGATGGTATCTTGCAGGTTGCCAATATGCAGGTATTCTTCCAAGAGCATTCTAATGGATTCCACACAGTTGAGGCAAAGCAGGTCTGGAAGGAATACACGGAAGAATATTATAAGATGGACACCTACTACAGAATGTATCATGGTGCCTTCGCAAAAAGTCTAACTATATCATACCCATTGCTTGATGATTTGTATAAGCACGTTACAGAAGTGGTAGAGGGACTATATAAGAACTGGTTCTTAGGTCAGCTTGGTAACAACTGGTCAGATGCTTGTGCAGATAACTTGGAAAAGTACGGATACATCATGGATATTCCAAAACAGCGTGATTTTTATAGAAACAAAATTGCAAGTGCGAATAATAAGGTGGTTGTTATCATCTCGGATGCATTCCGTTATGAAGTGGCAGCATCTTTGGCAGAACAACTTCGCAGAGAGAACAGAGCCAATGTGGAACTCGGCAACTGTCAAGCAATTTTCCCGACAGTAACCAAGTATGGAATGGCTGCACTCTTGCCAAATAGTGAATTAACCACAGAAAATAAGAACGGAATCATCAGTGTGTATGCAGATGGTAAGCCGACTGATGCCAATTACCGTGATGGTATTTTAAAGAAGGCAGATCCAGACAGTTTGGCTGTTCAGTATAAAGCATTGCTGATGAAGAAGACAACAGAAATCTCCGAGATGGGAAAGAACAAGAACGTCATTTATATCTACCACAACCGAGTGGATGATATGGGGCACACTGATGAAACGCAAATATTCCCAGCTTGTGATGATGCGATTGCAGAACTGAAAAATGCTGTTAATATGTCCGTGAATTATTTTAATGCAACAAAAATTTATATTACTGCAGACCACGGATTCTTATATACATACAGTCCATTATCTGAAGATGATAAGGTGGACAAGACCACAGTATCAAGTGAAGATGTGGAAGTTGACAGAAGATATCTTATTACAACGAAAGGTGCAAAACCAGACTATCTGCTTCCAGTGAAGTTCTTTGATGAGAATGCAGGATATGATGCATTTGCACCAAGAGAGAGTATTCGTATTAAGAAGAGTGGCAGCGGTCTTAACTTTGTTCATGGTGGTATCAGTCTGCAGGAGATGGTTGTTCCTGTTGTGGATTACACACCTGTCAGCACAAAGTCTAAGGCTTATAGGAGAAATGCTGGAAAGTATGATACAAAGCCTGTTGAATTAAACCTTCTTTCTGCTAATAGAAAGATTGTAAATATGTCATTCATTCTGAATTTCTATCAGAAGGATGCGGTAAGTGATAACAGAAGTCAGGCAAATTATCTGCTGTATTTTACAGATTCAAATGGTGTGCAGATTAGTGACACACAGAAGATTATTGCGGATAAGGTAAGCACGGATGGACAGGACAGAACTTTCCGTTGTAGCTTTAATTTGAAGTCACAAGCATACAGTAAGACAGAAAGCTATTATTTGAATATTGTGGAAGAAAGTAATGAGGTTCCACCACAGAAGGAAGAATTCCATATCGATATTGCATTTGCTGTAGATAGTTTCGACTTCTTCAGTTAATGCAAGATTGGAGGTGTTACAGATGGAGCAGATTGAAAGCTCTAGTGAAATTATAAAAGAAAAGTTACGAGCCAATTTCGATGGCAAGATTGTGCGTAAAGATCTGACCAAGAAAATCAAGGAAGGTGCAAATGTGCCAGTGTATGTCCTTGAGTTCTTGTTGGGTCAATACTGCAGTTCTGATGATCCTGAAATTGTGGAGAATGGAGTGCAGACAGTGAAGCGTATTCTTGCAGATAATTTTGTACGTCCGGACGAGGCACAGAAGATATTATCTATGCTTCGTAAGAAAGGTAGTCATACAGTTATCGATATGATTACGGTTCGACTGGATATTAAGAAGGACTGCTTCTTTGCAGAGTTCTCCAATCTTGGACTTACAAATGTTCCAATTGCAGATGAGTATCCAGAAAAGTTTGATCGACTGTTGTGTGGTGGTATTTGGTGTATCGTACAGCTGGATTATGAAATGGAGGGAGATGCTAACTTTGGCATCGTTGATTCTGATGGATTTGAACTGAAATCCAAGCAGAAGAAACAGAAGGATATTTCCCCAATCAGCATCCGAAAGCTGACACCAATTCAGATGCCACACATTGACATTGAGGAATTAAAGACAGGCAGAGGTGCATTTACCAAAGAGGAATGGATGGATGTTATGCTCCGTTCCATCGGTATGGAACCTGACTCTCTGAACGATAGAGAGAAGTGGCTGCTCCTTACAAGAATGATTCCGCTCGTAGAAAATAATTTTAACCTTTGCGAGTTGGGACCAAGAAGTACAGGTAAGTCCCACCTGTATAAAGAAATCTCGCCAAACAGTATCCTTGTATCTGGCGGACAAACCACGGTTGCTAACCTGTTCTATAACATGGGAAGAAAGACGGTTGGGCTTGTTGGACTCTGGGATTGTGTGGCATTCGATGAGGTTGCTGGCATTCGTTTCAAGGATAAAGATGGCATTCAGATTATGAAGGACTATATGGCATCGGGTTCTTTTGCAAGAGGTAAAGAGGAAAAGGCTGCATCAGCATCCATGGTTTTCGTAGGAAACATTAATCAGAGCGTGGATGTACTACTTAAGACATCTAGCCTTTTCGATCCATTCCCACCAGAGATGGGAACAGATACAGCATTCCTTGACCGTATGCATTGCTATCTTCCTGGGTGGGAAATTCCGAAGTTCAGACCAGAACATTTTACAAACGATTATGGATTTATAAGTGATTACCTCGCTGAGTTCATTCGTGAGCTTCGTAAGGAGCAGTATGGTGATGCCTTAGATAAATATTTCAGATTGGGTAAGAATCTGAATCAGAGAGATACCATTGCTGTCCGCAAGATGGTAGGAGGTTATCTTAAACTGTTGTACCCAGATGGAAAGTTCTCTAAAGAAGAACTGGAAGAGGTACTTCGTATCTCATTGGAGATGAGACGAAGAGTCAAGGAGCAGTTAAAGAAACTTGGAGGCATGGAATTCTATGATGTGAATTTCTCATATATAGATTTGGAAGATATGTCTGAGCATTACGTTTCTGTACCAGAACAAGGTGGTGGCAAGCTGATACCAGAAGGTGTATGCAACCCAGGACAGATTTATACTGTTTCGCATGGTAAGTCTGGAATGATTGGTGTATTCCGTTTGGAATCACAGATGCTGTCAGGAAATGGAAAGTTTGAGCGTACTGGCATCGGTACGGATAGGGATGCCAAGGAAGCATCCAACACAGCATTCAATTTCTTAAAGGCGAACGGCAGCAGAATTAGTGGAAGTATCAGCACAACCATGAAGGACTACATTATCAATTACCAGGATTTGCAGGGAATTGGAATGACAAGTACCCTTGCACTTCCTACATTAATTGCATTATGTTCCATCGCACTTGGCAGACCAACTCTTGGATCATTAGTAGTACTTGGAGAAATCAGTATCAGCGGTACCATGATAAAGGTGGATGAACTGTCCAATGCACTGCAGGTATGTTTAGACAGTGGTGCAAAGAGAGTGCTGATTCCAGCGACATCCATGGTGGACTTTGCAACCGTACCCCCAGATTTAATGAGTGCATTTCAGCTGATTCCATATCAGAGTGCAGAGGATGCGGTATTCAAGGCATTGGGGGTGGAGTAAGCCATGGCAAATAAAAAAGATAAAGATAGTAAAGTTGAGTTTCTGAAAGTTGTATATTTTGATGAGGATGCCGCTCAAGATTATATTGATATTACAAACGGTGGTCGTCTTGATTGGACAACAGAAGAAAACAAAGAAAAGATAGCAAAAATAATAGCAGAGATAGATGCAAAAGCACAAGGAGGATTCAATCTTTTTAATGTAATTAAGGCAGCACTATCTGGTGAAATTAAAGCTGATGCACAAGGAAGTCTCTCAAATATTGTTGGAAGCACATTGAAAAATACGCTTTTGACAGATTATATTTCTGCGGCAAGTGGTGATTCAGACGTAAAGAAATTTGGAGTTGGTGGTGTCTATGCACCAGCCAATTCCATTGCCCTATATAGAATGTACAGTTCATATTTAAATATTGTACCTAAAGACCAACTGCCAATAGATATGGAAAAATTAAATGATGCCATTCTGGGTGAGCGTGGATATTATGCCATGTTATTACTGGATGAAAAAGAACCTAAAAATGTGTTGCGATTTAATATCGCAGGATTTAAAAATCGATATCATCTAGCGGATCTTGCGAAAATGAACCTTGTCTATTATGGAGTTAAAGTTGGAACATGCACAAAGGAACAGCTCTCCATTGAAAATGAATTTACGGTCACTACAAGTACGATGCAAGAAACTATTTCTGTAGATGAAATTATTAATGGTTCTAGTCAGGAAAAGACTTCGAGCAAAGAACTCAATGTATATGATATTGTATTGGCAGGTGTAATACGTGAATAAGGTTAAGATTTATTACGGGAGCAAAAAATGGTTCGACAAAAATCGTCCTTCAACTTATAGAAACTTAACGGAAGTAGTAAATGAATTAGATGAGCAAAAACGAAAAAATATAATGTTTATTGCTAATATGCCAAAGAATAATGAGTCCGACAAGATGGTAGAGGATATCACCAAGAAACCATCTGCTGACATTCTTGTTGCAGATGAAGGCGAATATAGTGGTGTTCAAGAGCATGTTATCATGAATTTTGCTAATTTTTTAGGAGAGATTGATGTTAATACCCTGATTTTACAAAATCCGCCAAAGCAGATTCGAAATCAGCTTGAAATTCTCTATCCTAAAGAAAAGAACATTATTAAGATAGAATATGAAAAATACAATCATATAACACCTAGAAAACTTAAGGAGTTTAATCAATTATATGATGAACATATAGTTGGACAGAATATTGTAAAGAAGGAATTATTGCCATTACTTTATTCTAGGACGATTTCTGCTAATCGTAACAAACCGTTGGTTTTGTTATTCTGTGGCAAGCCAGGGATTGGTAAGACGGAGACTGCTAAATATTTAGCAGAGTTAATAGGTGGAAAATTGTTCAGACAACAGTTCTCTATGTTCCAAAATAACCAATTTTCAAATTATTTGTTTGGTGGAAACCATCATGAAAAGAGTTTTGCAAAAGATTTACTAGGACGTGAGTCGGATGTGATTTTATTGGATGAGTTTGATAAGGCCAATCCAATATTTCATAGCGCATTTTATCAGTTATTTGATGATGGAATATACGAGGATACTAACTACTATCTTGAATTAAAAAATGCAATCATAATTTGCACGACAAACTATACATCTCGTGAGGAAATTATAAAGAATCTAGGCGAAGCCATCTTCAATAGATTTAATGCAGTTATTTATTTTGAAGAATTGTCCATTGAGTCTAAGGTACATATATGTGATTTGGTTGTGGAGGAGATAGGTAAAAAATATAAAATTGCCGTTGATTCCGAAATAATTGAAAGATTACATGCAAAAATGGAACTATTGGAGAGTGTTCGTGAAATCAGAAACCTAATAGAGAAAGTGTTTGCAACTATTGCTTTTGAAAATTCATTATCAGGAAAGTAAAGAAAGCAGGTCTGTACAAATAGAAGGAAGGTGATCAGGTGAAATTTTTTGACTATGATAAAAATGCAAGTAATGTTGAATACTATGAGATATTAGAAGATTTAATGGAACGCTGGGAGCATGAAATCGTAGAGTTAAAAGAGGCAAAAGGCGGATATGATGCAGATAAAATTGGATGTTATTTTTCTGAAATCAGCAATGAGGCGAATCTTAGAAATCAGCAGTATGATTGGCTCGTATCTGGCGTAAGTGAAAAAGATAAAATAAAACATGTTGTTGGGACTGCTTATAAGAAAGTGAGTGGTTTCGTGTAGCTGGTGAACTGATTGAGGACGACAGAGTAGAAGCAAGACAGTCTATGCTTGATGCATATCCTTCTTTACAGAAAATGTATTCGGCAGATGATGGCAATACAGAGGCATTCTATTTTAGAAACGCTACAGCAACATTTTCATCATTTCCGTATGATCCGGAAGTTGTGAAATTCTAATGACTAAGGCTGAATGGTATAAACAGCTCTTTGAACATCTTGAAGCCTAGAGGTTTAGGAGCAGTTTTCATTTGAAGCAAAAGAATATTGATTACATCAATGTAAAGGGGTTGGATGTGATAAGCCAACACGGACAGGATTTTATAGCAAAGCGTGAAGCACCGGCATTTATTCCGAATGATGGCAAGCAAACACCAACCCAAGGGTGCACGATATCCAGTGGACATCGGCTTTGCACCGACTGAAGCGGAGCGTAGACCATCCGGTATTTATAGCACAACATGCAACAGCAACTTGCTGTCGGGAGTGTATCAGAAAATGGCATAAAATGCAGCTGGGCAGGAAATTAAGTCAGGTGCAACAGGATTATCTTGTGGATGTGATTATGACTTGGATACAGAAAGAACTTGAGAGTGAATGAAGTAATTTGTGCAGACCGTCTGCACAAATTGGATTAGGATTTGATAATATGCAAATATTTGTAGATGCAGACGCATGTCCGGTAGTGGATATTGTTGAGACGATTGCTGAAAAATATAATATTCCAGCCACATTGCTGTGTGACACGAACCATGTATTATATTCAGATTATAGTGAAGTAATTGTGGTTGGCACTGGAGCAGATGCGGTAGATTATAAGTTGATCAGTATATGTCATAAGGGAGACATTGTGGTATCTCAGGATTATGGCGTTGCTGCAATGGCGCTTGGAAAGGGTGCATATGCAATTCATCAATCCGGCAAGTGGTACACGGATGAGAATATTGATCGGATGCTTATGGAAAGACACCTTAATAAGAAAGCAAGACGAGGTTCTTCTAAGAATCATATAAAAGGTCCAAAGAAGCGGACAAGTGAAGATGATGAGCGTTTTGCACAGTCATTTGAGAAGCTTGTGCTGTTGGCACAGGCGAAGGAAGGTGAGCAAAAGGGGGCTGTTTAAGAAGAAATGTGTAGTACAGTCTTATGATAAGGAAAACAAGAAGCCGGCAATCAAAGCAAGCATTTGTAATGGCGAGCAGGTTGCAGGCTTTAAGGACATTCATACAGGTAAGATAGAAGAAGTTATGCTGATTAAGAACAAGGCAGACCTTGATGTATTCAAGAAAATGTATGGAATAGATGGTGAGATAGAAAAGGAATACTGATATGAATATACAGATATTTGGAACAAAGAAATGCAATGATACTAAGAAGGCGGAGCGTTTTTTCAAGGAGCGGGGCATAAAGTACCAGTTCATTGATATGAAAGAAAAAGGTATGAGCAAAGGAGAATTTAATTCAGTAGCTCAGGCAAACGGTGGATTAGAAAATATGGTTAACTGGGACGGTAAGGACAAGGATTTACTTGCTCTTATTAAGTATATCGCAGATGAAGATAAGCTAGAAAAGGTGCTTGAGAATCCGCAGGTAATTAAAACTCCAGTAGTAAGAAACGGAAAGCAATCAACACTTGGTTATCAGCCGGATATCTGGAAAGGATGGAACTAAATGTACTTAATTAAGACTTTAATGGGAGATATAACAAAAGTAACAGAGGTGCAGGCAATTGTGAATGCAGCAAACAATTCCCTTCTTGGCGGAGGTGGTGTAGATGGTGCAATTCATAGAGCAGCAGGACCGGAGCTTCTGGCGGAGTGCAGGACACTTCACGGATGTGAGACTGGAGAAGCAAAGATAACAAAAGGCTATAATCTGCCATGTGATTATGTGATACATACTGTAGGACCGATATGGAATGGTGGAAGGAATAGAGAAGAGGAACTTCTTGCTAACTGCTATTTTAATTCTATGAAGCTGGCAATGGATAATGGAATCAGGTCTATTGCATTTCCTTCTATATCAACGGGAGTATATAGTTTTCCTGTTGAGTTGGCAGCAAAGATAGCAGTACATACAGTAAACAGATTCTTGCAGGATAATCCGGATTGTTTTGATCTGGTAGAGTGGGTGCTATTTGATACTAATACTGAATCGGTGTATGAAGCTGAGGTTGATAAGTTATATGAGGAGTACAGACTGTGTCAGAAAAACTAATTGTTCATAAAGTCCCGGATGAGGTGCAAAAGCAGAGCATAGAGACTTTAAAAGTTCGTAAGGAAACATTGGAATATTTGCACAATAATGGCTTTCAAACCATTTTAGATGTGATTGAAAGGCAAAATGAAATTCCTATCCAGTATAGAGGAAACATATATGCTTATCTTATCTTTGGAATTGAGGGGTAAAAAATGTTTAGTGACTAAACATTTTTTGCATTTATGATACGAAGAACGGAGTTGTTACGTACGTTGAAAAAACAGATTATGATGATATTGAAATGTCGAGCAGATTATGGAATGTTCTAAGAAGAAATGGATTTGAATCATTAGAAGGATTGAGAGAATATCCCAAGGAGCATTTTATAAAGTTTCGTAATATGGGACTTGCAACATTGCAGGAGTTGTATAAGCTCTTGTAAAGAGCGAGGCATAAAGCCTCGCAGTGTAGATGATCTGAATGATAGGGAACCTGGAGTCAGATTTGATGACTTCCTATGTATGTATGCATTTAGAATGGGGATAAAAAGCAAAGATGATTTGATAAGATATAGTCTTGAGGACCTTGAAAAGATGTGTCCGAAGGATAAGAGGCTGTTTGTAAGATTAAAGAAGTTGAAAACAATACAGGAGTAATCTTATGTGATTTATTAAATAAAAGAAAAATATGAAAATTTGGTTGTAAAACTTGAATTTATGGAGAAGATTGGCTAATGGAAGAGTTTGACACAAGCTATTTGGCATGGATATTATATAAATTATTTTATGGTATTGATAAAGAGATTGCAAAGAATAAGGAGCGGAGTTATGTAGAAATTGATTTTGGGAACAAGATCATTAATATGAGTGGTGATACGGATTATAATTTTGGACCGGGATGGTCACATTCTATTAGAAAAAAATATGAAAACTATCTGGAAAAAGTGCCATCAGAATATGAGGATCTTTATAATACACAATTGAGTAGATGCGTGAAACTATATAAATCAGTTTTAAATATTTCGTTTATGCCACAGACTGGAAATTTACAAAGTGCCAAAAAAGGAATTGGCAATGATAGGCTAGACACATTTATATGGGCGTTAAATAGCTACTATATTGATGAAACTTCTTTGCTATTTAATAATTCAACTTTTAATAATACCTCATATTTGAAGGAATATTTGGATTTATTTAAAACGGAGCATAAGGAAGAAACTATATATAATTATTGTTATAAGATTTATGGTATAGAAAGCCATGAATTAGTGGATGAACTAATTATGCATGGTAAAGAAGCAATAGATTCACCAGAAAAGGTTATTGCTTTTATGAATCGTGCATATAGGTTTTGGTGCCAAAAACTAGTTTATATCAAAAAAAGGATGGAATGTAATATAGACATTCTTACGGATAATGAGCAAACGATAATTCTGCAATCGGTAGAAGATGCAGAAAATGAATTGAATAAATGGTTTGAAACTTAGTATATATATTTATATGTATCATTTATAAGGAATAGAAAACTTACAAATTGCAGAGCGGAATAGAAAAAGGCTGGATAAAAATCTCCAGCTCAATCCTCCACATGGAATACATCTTCCACCAGCATATTAAAGTACTTTGATATCCACAACATAAATTCAGCAGATGGGGTGCTGTCCCCACGCTCTATCCTGCCGACAGTTTTGGTGCTGTATCCGATAGCAGCGGCAAGGTCATCCTGGTAAATGCCACGCTCCTCCCGGATTTCTCTGATATTATTGGTAACCGCCATAAAAATCCCTTATTTCAGTTCTATAGATATTTTCTTATTGTCAATTATGCAAAATAATGTGTCCGATAAAAAGGACTTGCGTTTTATCGGCAAGGTCCTGTGATAGCAGAAGCATCAGATTTTCCAAGAACAAATCCTATAACTTCATTATCGGTATGCTCTACACGCAGATATTTCAGGAATTGTACTATCAGGCAGACTTTAATTGTGGTGGAAGGCTACCTATCCATGTGACATTTATGTTAGATGAATTTGCGAATGTCGCATTGCCAGATGACTTCTGTTCACTGTTATCGACAATGCGAAGCCGTGAGATTTCAAGTATTATCATTATTCAGAACTTTGCCCAGTTAAAAGCACTTTTTAAAGATACCTGGGAGACAATTCCCGGCAACTGCGATACGTTCATCTATCTCGGTGGAAACGAGCAGAGTACGCATAAGTATGTGTCAGAGCTGCTTGGAAAAGGTACGATTGATAAGAAGTCAAGTGGAGAGACAAAGGGCAGACAGGGAAACTCTTCAAGAAACTTGGTGATGCGGAATTAAGCAGAAGATTCTCCATGCAGGATGAAGCAGAGCAGAAGGCAAAGATTGATAGGGAGCAGGCAAATGAGTTGGAGTATGTTGATGAATCACAGAAGCCTGATTCAACAGAAAGTGCCAACGCTTTGAATGGAAGTGCTGGTGCTAAGCCTGTAAGGAATCCTGAGAGGGAAAAGCCTAAGTGGGAGGATACCATCACAAATCGAATGCTACACTGGTAATATACGCCGGAGCAGAAAGAAGAGGTGAAGAAAGCACTTGCCGCAGGAGTTCCGAAAGCAACGATTCTTACTTACTTCTATCCGGAGGTTTCTGTGGAGAAGATGAGTTCATATCGGAAGAAGCATTAAATGATATCGCATAGGCACAGGAACTGTGGTATAATGTGCCTATGTAGAAAAGAATGTGTTTTACAAATCGGAATTGATAGAGGAGAGGTTGTTTTGGAAATAAGTAAAGAGTTATTAATTAAAGATTTAAAAGAATTTAACTCAATTGATAAGTTGTTTCTTTTTTTCACATCAGCACAAGGCGATGCGGAATATTGTGAAGAAGCAAAACAATGCTATAAAGAATTAAAATGGAATCAAAGTCCATTCTATGATGTAATTAACTCGTTTTGGATAACTTTTTCATATGCGATGCATTTAAAATATCCAGAGGAATATCCAATAGCAGAAGCAGGAAATGTTAAGATATATAAGAATCATTATAAAAAATATGATTCATTTCCAGAAAAATATTTTAAAGAAAACTCTGATGCAAGAAATCGAGTAACTGCCTTATGCAAAGAATATACGGATATGAAAGAACTGGCGGAGCTTTGTCACACTGTTGCAAATTTTATGCCTTGTCCTCAAGGTTTTAATTCGGCAAAGGGACTATTAAGTGATGTAAGAGATTATTTTCCTTTAATGATTGATAAAATACAAGAATGTGTTGATGAAGGATTAAATTTGAAATATTCTAATACTTCAGAAGAAGTAGACAATGAAACTATAAAAAAATGGCATAGTTTTTTTATTGAAAACCAAGAAAAATATTGTTTGAGTATGTATTATCAAGTTAATGAAAACAGAATTAATGGAATTACGTTTTTTAAAGGACAATCTTTGTCTTATCCATGTCCGCTAGAAAAAGAAGAGGTAGAAGAATGCTTGAAAAACATGTTGGATAAAATAAACGAAAGAGCAGATCTAATACTTAAGAAGTATAATGAAGAACATAAATCCAATAGTTAAATTCCAGTTTATCTGACTCATAAACAATTTAATAATCGTTTTACACAGCACTTTAGCCCCAAAGGTTAAGGTGCTATTTTTTTACCACAAAAGGAGGAATGAAATGTCATATAAATTAGTAATCGTCGAGAAGCCTTCGGTGGCACAGTCCATCGCAAAGGTGATTGGTGCTGATCAGAAAGCAGTTTAACATCTTAAAAAAGCTGATGGAGAGAGGATGTAACAGGATTAGTAGAGGCAACAGATGCCGGACGTGAAGGAGAGCTGATCTTCCGTCTTGTATATCATCAGGCAAAATGCAAAAAGCCATTCGAGCACTTATGGATTTCTTCAATGGAAGACCAGGCGATTTCGGATGGCTTTTCTAATCTGAAAAATGGCAGGGAATATGATGATCTTTACCAGGCAGCACTCTGCAGGGAGCGGGCTGATTGGATCGTAGGAATGAATGCGACAAGATTATTTTCTACCCTGTATGGACAGACGCTGAATGTAGGAAGAGTCATGACACTGACACTTGCCATGATTATACAGAGAGAGGCGGAGATTGATGGGTTTAAGCCGGAACCAATCTACAAGGTTTTCATCAGCTGCGGAGGCATTACCGCTGTTTCTGACCGATTTGAGAGTAAGCAGGATGCCGAGAAAATCCTGAACAGACTGAAAGAAGAGAAGACAGCACAGGTAACAAAGATAGATCCGGCAGATAAACAGGAGAAGGCACCACAGTTATACAGCCTGACCGCATTACAGAGAGATGCCAATAGGTATCTGGGATTCACGGCACAGCAGACACTTGATTATACGCAGAGTCTGTATGAAAAGAAGCTGGTAACATATCCGAGAACAGACAGCAGATTTCTGACAGAGGACATGGCAGGAATGATTCCGAACCTTGCACAGAAGATGGCACATAAATTTGGTTTTACAAAGAATGTGCCAGTCCATGCAGAGCAGGTGATCAACAACAGCAAGGTCAGTGACAATAACGAAATTAAGGAACTTCATAATGTATGGAAGAAATATCAGTTGCTTGAAAAAACGGGTATCAAATGGGAACAAATTTTAAGTAATCTTTATGAGTCAACGGCGCCAATTGTAGTAAGGTTGGTAAATCAAAAGGCTAAGGAAAAAGGCGTTGAGAGATTAGATTATGAACCATATAAAGAAACTGGATTAAGAGTGATTGCGGTTGGAGGAAATAGTTTATCAAGGGGATTGACACTTGAGGGTCTTAGTGTAAGTTATTTTGATCGTAATTCTCAGATGTATGATACATTAATGCAGATGGGAAGATGGTTTGGTTATCGTAATGGTTATGATAAATTGTTTAAGATATGGATGGAACCAGCGGCAATAGGTTGGTATATGAATATGTATATTATGTACGCACACAATTGTACTGCTTGATTAATATCACTTACGATATCAGAAAAATTATATTTTATAAGGAGGATTATTTATGTCAGAGATTAATATAAGTTATTTTAAAAGTATCATAGATCAGGATAGAGCCGCAGTCGTTATATGCAATCTTAATCATGAAATAATATATATGAATCCTGCTGCGGTTGTTAATTATGGAAAGCGTGGCGGAGACAAGCTGATTGGCAGAAGCCTGCTGGAATGTCATAATAAGGAATCACAGGAAAAGATAAGACAGGTGACAGAATGGTTTGCACAGGACGAAAGCCATAATATTGTGTATACATTTCATAATGAGAAGCAGAATAAAGATGTATATATGGTGGCACTTAGAGATAGTGGCAAGCTGATTGGATACTATGAGAAGCATGAATATCGAGATAGAGAAACAATGAAAATGTATGATTTATGGTGAGTTCCAACTAATGAGGAAGTAATAAAAAATATTGTAGAATTGAGATTAATATGATAGATGTTAATGCTTTAAGTGAAAATAAAGTAAGCGAGGTAGCAGCCTATGCAGACAACAAAGAAAAAGCCTTCACTGATATTCATTCTTGTGGGTGCAGTGTTAGCCGGTTATCTTGGTTATCTGATAAATGGTGCGTGGATAGAGGGAATAGCATTTAATGAATTTAAGAAGTGTATTATCTTTATCCGTGGTTTTGAGCCTATCATGGATAATAAGTTTATACCATTCAATCAGGTGCATAAAAAAGACAGGTAACCGGTGCCAAGAACAAGCTGGCAAATCAGATGGATAACTTATCTGTATCGGACGAGTATTATGACAAGAAGTATGAGGATATGCAGGTGCGTCTGGATAAACTTTATAATGAGATAGAGAAAATTGAAACTTTCATTGAAGCAGTGGAGACAAGACTGTATAATATTAAGCAGGAAAAGATATCCGGTGATAATGTGTATCAGTTCTTATTATTCTTCGATAATCTGTACGACAGATTTACAGATATGGAGAAGAAGATATTTATGAAGAGCTTCCTCGAGGAAGGAAATATCTATGAAGCAGAACAAGAGGATGGCAGGATTTTAAGAAGTCTCAAGTTCCGTTTTCCTGTATTTTTCAATGAACAGGAATTATATGAACTTGATTGGGATAATGAAAGTACCGTTGAATCTGTGCTCCTTATGAGACGGGCAAAGCGGTAATTGAACAGAGTTAGGAGAGAAAAACGTATGAATCAAATTGTTTCGTTGTTTATGTTTAGTTGTGGTGATTATGAGAAAGTAAAACAGGATGTATGGGAAGAAAACTGGAAAGCCATGCGGCTGTATTCTGTTGTGGCGCTTGTTGCCTTTGGAGTCATAACGCTTGTGAGTGTGTTTTCTCTGAGTATCGGAAAATTTAAATGGGTGTATCTGGTCTATACGTTCCTTTCTTTGGTCTATTTTTGCATTTCTCGTTGTCAACTTAGAAGCTTCTTGGGGAAAAAACTGGTTATATACAGCTTTTTTGCCGCGCTGCTGCTGTTCGGCATTATTACGGGAACGCTGATTACACCGGAGGAGATCACTGTTAACTACATTGTGTTTATGGTGGCAGCACCGCTGCTGTTTACCGCCAGAACGGCGGTCATGAACGGGCTGATTCTGAGCAGTATGCTGCTCTATATCGGACTTGCTTTCTTTGCGCAGCACAACCCAATTCTATCCAAAAACCTAGTGGATGTTATTCTGTACGGGGTGCTGAGTATGTTTCTGACTGCCACGATGATGCGAAGCAAGCTCCAGAGAATCCTGTACCATAAGGAAATGGAAACGTTGGAAGTCAGCAAGCGCAAATCGCAGGAACGAATCCTGAGTTACGAGAGATTCCTCACGGACATGGTTCGGTATGCCGCTTCAGAAGAAAATCCGGACAAAGTACTGAATCAACTAGTGGAGTATATCGGACAGCGTGTGACCGCCGATCGAGCGTACATCTTTGAACAGAATGACCGTGGAACGTTTGACAACACCTACGAGTGGTGTAAAGCGGGCGTACCCAAAGAAAAAGATAACTTGCAGGATGTGCCGTATGAAGGCATCATTGAAACATGGTTTGCACAATATCAAGAATCCAACAATGTCATCATCCATGACATTGAAGAATGCAAAAAAACAAGCGAAGCCATCTATGAACGGCTGAAACCTCAGGGTGTCAATACCCTTGTGACAGGGCCAATCAAAATCAACGGCAAGATGGTCGGATTCTACGGTGTGGACAATCCTCCCGAAGAGAAACTGCATGAGATCTCGAATCAGATAAATATGATCGAGTTTATGATCTCTTTTATGATAAGACTGCGCAATAATGCAGATGTACTGGAGCACAGTGCATTATATGACCAGCTCACAGATTGTAAAAACAGAAAAGCACTGGATTGGGCGTACACAGAAAAGCTGGAGAAGTACTTTCCCCTGGCGGTTGTCATGTGCGACCTAAATGGCCTAAAGGAAATAAATGACCAAAAGGGACATGATGCCGGTGATAAATTCATTGTGCAGGCCGCACAGACGCTGAAATCTGTGTTCGGAAAGCGTCATGTGTATCGGCTTGGCGGAGATGAGTTTACCGCGGTTCTGCCGAACATTACACATCTGGAGTTTCAGAAACTACTGGAATCTGCAAAAAGCCAACTGGGAGCTGCCGCATCACTCGGTTCGGCGATAAACGACACAATGGACACGGATTTTGAGTCGCTTCTGAAAGTTGCGGATGCGGAAATGTATGAAAACAAGAAGCAATACTACATCGTGTCAGGAAAAGAACGGAGAAAGCACAGCTTGTGAGAGGGAAAGACCGTGAACCTGATACTCCTTCAAAAAGGAGTGGTCTCATAATGGGGAAGAACATACGAATATGATTAATGACAGCAGATTTGATGCTGCTATTATGTTTATCATAATGCTACTTAGCATGAGTGTTTCCATCATGGCATGTGTGAATGTGATTCAGCAGGTAACTAAGGAAAACTCTGAAATACAGAGCAGAACAATTGCGCAGATGGTTTCAGCAAAGATTGAGAATGAATTTATTAAGCCAATTACTGTTTCTCAGACGATTAGCAGTGATATTGATATAAGAACCTACATAGAGGGGAAAACAGAGAAGAGGCGGAGAGTGTCAAAGACGATATAACTAATCGTCTGGTATCCATTGGTAATGAATTTGATTATAAAATGATATATGTTGTTTCGGATAAAACAAGAGCATATTATACATATTATGGAATAAGTAGGTATCTTGATGTTGAAAATGACAGCCATGATATATGGTATAAGGATTACTTGGATTCAGGGAAAAGATATATAGTTAATGTTGATACTGATGAAGATAATAACGGGAGTCTTTCGGTGTTTATTAATTACGGTATTTTTGACACGAATGGAGACATTTTGGGAGTATGTGGTGTCGGAGTTGATATGAATGACCTTGTAGACATACTTGCCAGGTTCGAGGAAGAATACAATATCAAAGTATATTTAGTTAATCATGATGGACTTATACAGGTTGATACGGATGTAAGTTCTATAGAAACAGGCTACTTGGATAATTCATATTTTGGCAATATATCAGATGATGATTTTTATTATCAGTTATCGGAGAATGGCTGTTATATGACCAAGTATCTCGAAGGATCTGATGGGTATCTAGTAATAAGAGATAATAATCCTGTTAAATTGGATGTAAATAAAATTATACTTCCAATTGTTTTAATCTTTATTGCAGGCATATTAATAATGGCAACTTCATTTGTTATTATTAGTATGAGAGAGAAGAAGGCAAAGGATGCATACAACAGAAGATATGAAGCATCTATAAAGGACGAGCTTACAGGCTTATATAATAGACGAGGGTTTGAAGTTGACTGTGAAATAATCAAGAAAAATAATAACTTAATAGAATACGTTCTTATTATGATGGATTTGAACGGTTTAAAAGCAGTTAATGATAATATTGGTCATGAAGCAGGGGATGAGTTAATTATTGGCGCTTCGAAGTGTATGGATAATGCATTCTCAGGTCTTGGAAGGACGTATCGTGTAGGTGGCGATGAGTTTGTTGCATTACTGAGAGGAACGAGAGAAGAAGCACAGGATGCAGTTAAGACATTTGATTATTTAACTGAAAACTTCCAGGGAAATCTTATTTCTGAACTTAGTGTGTCTAAGGGAGTAGTTGTTTGTTCAGAACATATAGAACTTAATTTTGAAGAAATTAAGGCAATGGCTGATAAGTTGATGTATGCAGATAAGGATGAATATTATAGACGAACAGGAAAAGATAGAAGACGAGTTTGATTTAATAAAGTGATGCTAAGAAAACGTACGGTGATAATTGGCAGAATAATGCGGGTGAGGCAGATCATATTGATCCGTTAGCTAATTTTGTTAAATGTCATAAGCGTAATCCATTTATATCAAAAGAAGATTTAAAAGATATAGGAAATAGAGATGATAATATTCAGATATTTTCAATTATATGCGTTATTGTGTTAAAAATATATCGGCCTATATTGCAAAATATACAATGAATTGTACAAAACTACTAAAAATATTCGAAATAATTATATAAAAATAGCAATTGTACCCAATAAATTAATGTGATACAATCAAGGAAACTAAAACAGAAGAAATAGTTTCCTTGATTTTTTGTTTTATAAGCGTCACTGATACACAACATTAAAAGGAGCATTATGAATAATAAAGAGAAGATTTTACAGGCAACGATACAGGCATTTAATCAAAAAGGCCTTAAATTTACAATGGACGATATTGCATCTATTCTTGCAATGAGTAAGAAGACAATATATACAATTTTTAAAGATAAGAACACTCTGTTTATGGAGATGGTAGATTATCTGTTTGACACGATTAAAGAGAGCGAATCAGAGATAATTGAAGATAATACATTATCAACAATTGAGAAGATAAGACGTATTCTTGGAGTTATGCCTGAGAGTTATAAAGATATTGATTTAAGACAATTATATATGTTAAAGGACAAATTCCCGGAGATATACAGACACGTTGAAGAACGTCTGGAGAATGGATGGGAGACAACGATTAAGCTTTTGGAACAGGGGATTGAGGAAGAAGTGATAAGACCGGTTAATGTATTGATGTTTAAGATGATGATGGAGGCATCAATAGAACAATTTTTCCAAAGAGACATTCTTATAAGGGCAGGAATGACATATACACAGGGACTTGATGAGATTGTGGGAATATTATTAGATGGCGTGGCAGTTAAGGAAAGTCATTGAAAATAAAAAGGAGGAATATATAATGCAGGACAAATCAAAGGTTATATTTAACAATGAAATTGATAGAAAGGCATATAGAAAAGCTATTAATTCAAAAAAAAAATACGCAAGAAAATATGGTGATGACAGCAATGCCGACTATAAGGTGACAATAAAGAAGAACAAATACATAGGTGATATGCTTGGCGTGTATGATGTGAGGGTTGCAGATAAGCCTGCAAGCGTATCTAACGGTAATAAAGAAGAATTTGATACTGATAAAGGTATTATAGTTGGCAATATAAGAATGGGTTTTGGACATTACAGAATATCAATGGCGATTGCTTCAGCAGCTAATGCACTTGGATATGTTCCTTACTGGATGGATCTTAATTCTTACGATAATACAACCTGTACTAAAGTTATAAGGGCGCAGAACGACCTGTATTCGCTTGGTTCAAGGTTATCACAAAAGAGCAGGCTGTTTAACAGACTGGTGTGGGAACCAATGAATTACGAGGGTTTCAGGAAGCTTTCCTATAACGCTTCAGACCAGAAGAATGCAGAGCTTATGGCACCTGTATATAAGAATGTTCCTAAGAATATTCCGGTTATTGCAACTCATGTATGGCCGGCACAGGCGGCAGTACACGCAGGTATGAAAAATGTTGTTAATGCAATACCGGATAACTGGCCAATGGCATTGCATTTGTCAGAAGGAAGTATTCATACAGTCCAGACACATTATGCTTATCAGGGTTACAGGATACTTAATGGAATGTCCGGCATTAAGGTGTTAAATGAAATGCCAGCAGATAGTCTTGTATACACAGGACATTATATCGACCACGAGCTTGTAACTAATATTGAGGCTGACTGCAATGCAAGAATAGCAAGAAAACAGAACGGAAAGCCTATGAGATTTCTGCTTACAATTGGTGGTGCAGGTGCACAGAAAGAGATATTTGCCCATATAATTAAATACCTTATTCCTTATATTAAGAAGAATAAGGCAGTGTTATACGTTAATGTTGGTGATTATAAAAATGTATGGGACGAACTTATAAGAGATATCCCACAGATGAGAGAACTGGCAACTGAGCATTTTGACAACTGGAAAGATACGAAGGCATTTGCCACGAAGGCATTATCAGCCAGCCAGATAAACAATTCTGATGTAGTGACAGATAACAATGGAGATGATAATTCTAAGAATATTACAGCAGATAATTCAAGTGAAGACACATCTGATAATATAACAGGTATCCACGGCTTTTATCATAAGAATATATTTGAGGCAGTGTATTGTACTAACCTTTTGATGAGAAGTGCAGATGTGCTTGTTACCAAACCAAGTGAATTAGCATTCTATCCAGTGCCAAAGTTATTTATAAAGCGAGTTGGCGGACACGAACAGTGGGGTGCAGTCCATTCAGCAGAGATAGGTGACGGAACACTTGAGTGCAGGGATATACCTCATACTTTACAGATGATAAAGCTGTTTATGGAAGATGATACATACATTATAGATATGTGTAAGAACATAAAGAAGAATAAACAGATGGGTATATATAATGGTGCATATGAGGCTGTCAAATTAGCAGTGAATATGAAGAAATCAGACATTTAATACGGCGTGCAGTAATCAGACACTTAAAAAATATGAAGAAATCAGACATATAGAAAGAAAAGAGGTAGCGTATGGGGCTTAATAAGAAAGAAATGGCATCTTATGGCATAGGTGCAGTTGGCAAAGATATGGTTTATATGTTTTGTGCAAGTTATATTCTGTATTATTATCAGGATATACTTGGGGTTAGTGCGATAGCAATGGGGATTATACTTCTTGCGGCACGAGTATTTGATGCATTTAACGACCCTATAATGGGTGTAGTTGTTGCAAAGACAAGAACCAGATGGGGAAAGTTCAGACCATGGCTGTTTATTGGAACATTGCTTAATGCTGTTGTATTGTTTCTGATGTTTTCTGCACCACCAACACTTGATGGCGGCGGACTTGTTGCTTATGCCGCAGTAACTTACGTTTTGTGGGGCGTTACTTACACAATGATGGATATTCCTTATTGGTCAATGATACCAGCATTTACAGAGGGCGGCAAGGAAAGAGAGAATATGTCAACAATGGCACGTTCCTGTGCAGGTGTAGGTTCAGCACTTGTTACAATTATTACAATGCAGTGTGTATATATGCTTGGAAAGGGCAATGAATATGCAGGTTTTAAATGGTTTGCACTTATAATATCAATACTGTTCTTTGCTGCAATACTTATTACCTGCTTTAATATTAGGGAAAAATCAACAGTTGATGTTGAAACAGTATCAGTAAAGCAGATGTTCAAGGCACTTTTTCAGAATGATCAGGCTGTTACAGTAGTTATAACAATTGTTCTTATTAATACATCTGTGTACATAACTTCTAACCTTGTCATATATTTCTTTAAATATGATTTTGGCGGTGCAGACTGGTACAACGGCTATACACTATTTAATACATTTGGTGGTGCAATACAGATATTATCAATGATGGTATTGTTTCCGCTTCTTAGAAAGTTTTTGAACACAATAAAGATATTTTATGTAAGCTTTGTTATGGCTATTGCTGGTTATATAGTTTTATTTATTCTTATATTCACATCAATGTCGAGTGTGTTTATTTTATTTATTCCAGCATTTTTCATATTTGCAGCAAATGGAATGTTATTAGTCTTAACGACTATATTTCTGGCGAATACGGTTGACTATGGCGAATTTAAGAATAAGCGAAGAGATGAGAGCGTTATATTTTCAATGCAGACATTTGTTGTAAAACTTGCTTCAGGTATAGCCGCATTAGTTGTGTCAATATGCCTTTCAGTATGCAGGTTAAGCAGTAATACAGATGTGGTGACAGATGCTGTGGCTGGTGGTTCGGTAGTAGGACTTAGAATGACAATGACAGTAATTCCGGTAATAGGTCTGCTTATTGCAGTATTTTACTTCCACAGAAAGTACATTTTAACAGAGCAGAAAATGGAAGAGATATCGGAAAGAATTAAGGAGAGCCATTAATGATAACGATTAATAATAATATGTATGTGCTTGATACTGACAATACATCTTATGCGTTTGCCGTGCTTGGAAGCGGGCAGTTGGAGCATTTGTATTATGGAAGAAAGTTACACGCCAATGAGGCTGTGATGACAGAGAAGCATACATTTATTCCGGGTAATACTAATGTATACAATAAAGATTATTCGTCTTATTCGCTGGAAGATGTGTGCCTTGAAATGTCATCATTGGGAAAAGGCGATATAAGAGAGCCTTTTATCGAAGTCACATATCCTAATGGAAGCAGTACAACGGATATGGTGTTTGACAGGGCAGAGATTATACAGGGCAAGGAAGAATACGATACGCTTCCGGGGTCTTATGATGATAATGGAGAGGTTGAACAGCTCGTCATCTATCTTAAGGACAGGAATTATAATCTCACATTGGAGATTCATTATTATGTATATGAAAAATGTGACATTATAACAAGAAGTGCCAAGCTTGTTAATTCAGGAAATGAGAGCGTAAGGCTTGAAAGATTAATGAGTATGCAGCTTGATTTAAACGAGAGTGATTATGAATTGTCGTTCTTTAATGGTGCGTGGGCAAGGGAGATGAATAGAAGCAGAATACCCATTCGTGCCGGTAAGTATGTAAATGAGTCGGTCACAGGAACATCATCAAACAGAGCTAATCCTTTTTTTATGATAGGAAGAAGTTCAACGACAGAAGATTATGGTGAATGTTATGGATTTAATCTTATATACAGCGGCAATCATTATGAAGCGGCACAGGTTAATTCATATGGTAAATTAAGGCTTGTATCGGGAATTAATCCAGCTACATTTTCTTATATTATTGAAGCAGGAAAATGCTTTGAAGCTCCAGAGGCAGTGCTTACCTATTCATACAAAGGCTATAACAGGATGAGTCATAATATGCACGAGTTTGTAAGAAAGCACATTGTGCGTGGAAGCTGGCGTGACAAGGAAAGACCAGTTCTTATTAATAGCTGGGAAGCGGCATACTTTAATATTAATGAAAGAAAGCTTGTGAAGCTTGCAAAGGCGGCTAAGGATACAGGTGTTGAACTGTTCGTTATGGATGATGGCTGGTTTGGTGAGAGAAATGACGACACAAGTTCATTAGGTGACTGGACACCGAATAGCAGAAAGCTTCCAAATGGAATAGCTGGCATTGCGGATAAGATAAAAGAATCCGGGCTTAAATTTGGAATATGGGTTGAGCCTGAGATGGTGAGTGTGAACAGCAGATTATATGAGGCACACCCTGAATGGGTAATTGAAATACCAGATGTAGAACATTCAGAGGGACGGAACCAGAGAATTCTTGATTTAACCTATGAAGCTGTTCAGGACTATATAATTGAGGAGATGAGTGAGGTGTTCTCATCAGCAGATATATCTTATGTAAAATGGGATATGAACAGAATATTCAGTGATTATTATTCTAAAAATCTGCCACCTGACAGGCAGAAGGAAGTATCGCATAGATATGTGTGCGGCTTGTACAGATGTATGAAAGAGCTTACTAATAGATTTCCTGACATATTATTTGAGGGCTGTGCGGCAGGCGGCAACAGGTTTGATCTGGGAATGTTATGCTATTTTCCACAGATATGGGCAAGTGATAATACAGATGCGCTTTGCAGGGCACAGATTCAGTATAATTACAGCTATGGTTATCCATTATCGAGTATTTCAGCTCATGTATCGGCAAGCCCTAATCATCAGACATTAAGAAATATGCCGTTAGAGAGCAGATTTGCAGTTGCGGCATTTGGGATTCTTGGCTATGAATGTAATATGTGTGATATGAATAAAGAAGAATTAAATGCTGTGAAATGTCAGATTGAACTGTACAAGAAGTTAAGAAATGTATTCTTTACTGGTACATTTTACAGGACAGAAAGCTTTGAAGAAGAAAATGCGGGTAATGCCAGTGTATTAAATAATGGTAAAGGCAATATGGCAGAATGGACAGTAGTATCAACGGATAAGAAGAAAGCTGTCGGATTAATTATGCAAAAACACGTTATACCTAACACACAGTATGCCTGTTACAGGGCTAAAGGTCTTGATGAAGCTAAGAAATACCATTTTTACAACAGAAAGCTTCAATATGACATTAAAGAATTCGGTGAGCTTGTTAATATGGTATCGCCAATACATATCAAGCAGGGTTCTATGTTACAGGATATACTGTCAAAGCTTAAGAAAATGGATGGTGAAACAGAAGATTACATAGCTTATGGAGATACACTTATGTATTCGGGTGTCAAGTTAAAGCAGGCATTCAGTGCAACAGGCTATAATGAGAATGTCCGATTTTTTCAAGATTTTGCAGCAAGATTATACTTTATGGAAGAGGTAGAAGATGATAAGCAGTGACATAATTAGTTCGGGCGGTATTGATAATATATTAAAGGATCTATATATTGATGAAAGCCAGCTTGAATACCAGAGGAAAAGATATATTAATGCTCTGAACCGCTTCACACAGTTATATGGTGAAGGAGATGTGTTTATATTCAGTGCACCGGGAAGAAGTGAGATTGGCGGTAACCACACAGACCACCAGAATGGAAAAGTTCTTGCAGCTTCTGTTAATCTGGATATTATCGCAGTGGTAAGACCAGTGAATTCCAAGGAGAGTGTGTCAGAGGAAGGCAGTTTATCTGGGCATAGTGGTGTTAATGCCGGAATTATAAGAATTGTGTCAGACGATTATCCAATGATACAAGTGTCATTATCGGACACGGATATTAACAAGGAAGAATACTCAACAACTAAGGCACTTGTTAAAGGTGTGACTGCCGGCTTTAAGAAAAAAGGTTTTAAGACAGGAGCATTTGATGCGTTTATAACAAGTGATGTGCCTATGGGAGCAGGGCTTTCATCATCTGCGGCATTTGAAACACTTATAGGAACAATACAGTCACATATTTATAATGCTGGAAAAGTATCAGCAGAAGATATTGCAGTTATCGGACAGATGGCAGAGAATGAGTATTTTGGCAAGCCTTGTGGACTTATGGATCAGATGGCGTGTTCGGTTGGCAATATGGTCTATATTGACTTTAATAATAAGGAAAATCCAGTTGTTAATAAGCTTGATGTGGATATTAAAAAATTCGGCTACAGCCTGTGTATAACTGATACTAAAGGCTCACACAAGGATTTGACAGATGATTATGCAGATATCCGTCAGGAGATGAACGCGGTTGCCGGTTACTTCAGACAGGAGGTTCTTCGTGGCATTACATTAAAGGATATACTTGATAATTTTAAAGAACTACAGGAGAAGTTCGGTGACAGGTGCATACTAAGAGCAGTTCATTTTATAGAGGAAAATGAGAGAGTAGAAAATGAAGTAAATGCTCTTACATCTGGAAATATTGATGAATTCTTAAGGCTGGTATCAAAGTCAGGTGATTCATCTTACAAATATCTTCAAAATATATATTCAACCAAAGATACTGCCAATCAGGGCGTTTCACTTGGACTTATGATGAGTGAAATATTCTTAGGTGATAATAGTGTATACAGTAATGGAGTATGCAGGGTTCATGGAGGTGGATTTGCAGGAACAATACTTGCAATTGTTAAAGATAATGCAGTAGATGAATACAGAAGAAATATGGATAAGATATTCGGTGATGGTGCAAGTATGATATTACAAATCAGACATTGCGGAGGTGTCAGAATAATATGAAAGATATAGACGGTCTTATATTAGAGCTTGTTAATTATGCTTTAATGAATGAACTGATAGAAGAAGATGACAAGATATATGTAACTAACAGACTGCTGGAAGTCTTTGAAAAAATCGGACTTGATACAGACAGTGAGGCAATTAAGGGTGATGTTGAGAGCAAGAAGCATATCACAAGAAGAATAGCCGAAATTCTCTCAGACTGCCTTGAAACAGCCATAAATGACGGACTTATTGAAGATACCCAGCTTAACAAGGATTTATTTGACACTAAGATAATGGGTGTACTTACTCCAATGCCTTCTGTTGTGAGAAAGCATTTTAAGGAGCTTTATAATAATAGTCCTAAGTTTGCTACAGATTATTTCTATGAGCTTAATAAAGCCTGTAATTATATACGCTGTGACAGAATTGAGAAGGACCAGAAATGGAAGTACAATTCAGAATATGGCACTATAGATATAACGATTAATCTGTCAAAGCCGGAGAAAGACCCGAAGGATATAATCAGGCAGGGACAGATGACGGCAAGTGGTTATCCAAAGTGCCTTTTGTGTAAGGAAAATGAAGGTTATGCCGGTACGCTGTCACATCCTGCAAGACAGAATTTGAGGGTTATACCGCTTGAATTAAGCGGCGAGAAATATTATATGCAGTATTCGCCATATGTATATTATAACGAACATTGCATAGTGTTTAATGACAAGCATATACCTATGAAGATTGATAAGAGTACGTTTAAGAAACTTATCGAGTTCACAGAGAAATTTCCTCATTACACATTAGGTTCTAATGCTGACCTGCCGATTGTAGGTGGTTCAATATTAAGCCACGACCATTTTCAGGGTGGTGCATATGAGTTTCCTATGGCAAGGGCAGAGTATGTGTATACATTTGATATGGGGCAGTTCGGTGATGTCAAGGCGGGAATTCTTAACTGGCCTATGTCGGTAATAAGACTCAGCAGTAATAATAAAGAAAGTCTTGTTAATGCCTGCGATTATATATTATACAAATGGAGAGGCTACACTGATGAAGAAGCTTTCATATACTGCAATACAGATGGTGAACAGCATAATACGATAACTCCGATATGTAGAAGAAAAGCTGATAATTACGAGATGGATCTTGTATTAAGGAATAATATTACGACTAAGGAGTGTCCTTGGGGTGTGTACCATCCGTCAGCTAACCTTCACCATATCAAGAAGGAGAATATCGGACTTATTGAAGTTATGGGAATGGCAATACTTCCGGCACGTCTTGATAAGGAAATGGGTATTTTAAAAAATGCACTATTAAATAATGAAGCTATCCGCTTAATAAGCGAGATTGAAAAGCACGCAGAATGGGTTGAAAGCTGGAAAGATAATTATGATATAACCAGGGGCAACGTTGATGAGATAATAAAATCAGAGATTGGCAAAGTATTCGTTCAGGTGCTTGAGTGTGCAGGTGTATACAAGACAGATGAAAAGGGAAGAGAGGCATTTATAAGATTTACTAACAATTTAACATAGTATGATGAGATAACTGCCGCTTTAAATCAATAGCATACTACATTTCGTTAATAATTTAATATAGTATAATGAGAGAGTCAGAAATTTAAAAATATTACACAGTAATTTACACAAATTTAAAAAGATTATGAAGTGGAATTTACAGTATAGTAATATAATCCAGTGATATAAAGAACCAATATTAAAGGTTTATTTATATCACTGGATTTTTTTGTAATAACGGGAGGAAGATATGCCATCAACATATGCACATTATAGAATGGGACAGCAGGTGCGTACAATGCTGGACGGTAATGAGAAAAAGATAGTTGAAAAGTACCCACAATTATATCTTATAGGGTTACACGGTCCGGACATTTTATTTTATTATAAGCCACTAAAGTCCAATGCAATTAATAGTATCGGGTATGAACTGCACAGACATTCAGGAAAGGAATTCTTTGAGAGAGCAAGAAAAGTAATATCAGGAAAGAATAACAGAGAGCCATATCTGGCTTACACTTATGGGGTGCTTAACCATTTTGCACTTGATGTAAGCTGTCATGGTTATATTGAGGATAAGATAAACGAAAGCGGAATATCGCACGCCGAGATAGAAGTTGAGTTTGACAGGGAACTTATGATTATGGATAAGAAGAATCCAATAACACAGTCGCTGGTAAGGCATATTATTCCGTCAGAGGAGAATGCAAAGGTAATAAGTGAATTTTATCCAGGTACAACTATGCAGGACGTGAAAAAGGCACTTGAAGGAATGATTTCCTACAACAATCTGCTTGTTGCACCATCGCACATAAAACGCTGGTTTATATATCTTTTACTTAAGGTATCTGGCAATTATAAGGAAATGCACGGCTTGATTGTGAATTACCATAAGAATAAGGCGTGCAATGACAGCACGGTGAAATTGTTATCGTTATACAGACACGCGAAGAACACGGCATATCAGTCAATTATTAAATTCGACGGATTTTTAAATAATGCTTGTGAGCTGGATAAAGCATTTAATTATAGCTTTGGTTCGGTTCTTATAGAAGGTTGTGATAATAATCAGAAACAGTGTATATCGGATAACATTCAGAATGTGGAAAGCTTTATAAAGAAAGAGGTGCAGTATGAGGGGTAAAAGCAATAACAGATTTAAGCTTACAGCTAATGAAAAAGGCTGGATATTATATGATGTTGGTAATTCGGCATTTATTCTTATGGTATCTACGATATTACCTATATATTTTAATTATCTTGCAGAAAATGCAGGAATATCATCAGTAGATTATCTTGCATACTGGGGATATGCGGCTTCTATTGTGACACTGATTGTAGCAGTGTTAGGACCAGTGCTTGGAACACTCGCAGATACGAAAGGCTTTAAAAAGCCTATATTCTCAGGCTGTGTAATAGCTGGCTGTCTTGCGTGTGTGGCAATGGGCATTACAGGTTCGTGGATATCATTTCTTGTTGTATTCGTAATTGCGAAGGTATGTTTTTCTGCAAGTCTTGTATTTTATGACTCTATGTTATCAGATGTCACGACAGACGAGAGAATGGATATTGTATCGTCAAATGGATACGCTTACGGATATGCAGGAAGCTGTATTCCATTTATTATAAGCCTTATCTTTGTATTAGGATACAATAAAATAGGAATTTCTCTGAGTGCGGCAATGCTCATATCATTTGTAATAGTAGCTTTATGGTGGTTCTTAATGACAGTTCCGCTTATTAAGAATTATAAGCAGATTAATTATGTTGAAAGAAAGCCACACGCAGTAAAGGAAAGCTTTGTAAGAATTAAGGATACACTCTGTGGAGTTGTAAAGCAGAAGAAAATATTCTTGTTCCTTGTAGCATTTTTCTTCTATATTGATGGCGTGTATACAATAATAGATATGGCAACAGCTTATGGTTCAGCACTTGGACTCAATTCAACTGGTCTGCTTCTGGCTCTGCTTGTTACACAGCTTGTAGCATTTCCATTTGCTATTATATTTGGAAGGCTTACCTCAAAATACAGCACAGGACGTCTTATAACTGCCTGCATAATAGCGTACATAGGAATTACAGTATTTGCAGTATTTATGAAAAGCCAGTGGCAGTTCTGGGTATTAGCTATATTTGTTGGTATGTTTCAGGGCGGCATACAGGCGTTGTCACGTTCTTATTTTGCAAAGATAATACCGGCTGAAAGGTCAGGAGAATATTTCGGACTTATGGATATATGCGGAAAAGGAGCTTCTTTTTTGGGAACATTGGTTGTAGGTGCGGCTTCTCAGATATTTGGAAGCATTAATATCGGTGTGTCTATGATAGTGTTATTGTTTACGGCAGGGCTTGTGTTATTTATAATGACAGATAAGCTTGACAGCAAAGAGGCAGATTTGGATATAGAAAATGGTATGATTGCCAATAACAGCTTTGCAGAAGGTAAGGCAGTTAATAATTAACAGTTAAATATATCAAATAATGCATTACTGTTTACAGTGAGTATGTTAAAAGTTATACTGTGGTTATATGGTTAAATATTTAATCTGATAGCACAGATACTATTAATAATATGAACTGTAAACAGTTTTTTTAAATTAACAACAGATACATTGATTAAATAAGGAGGGAGGAAAGTTATGCAGAGCAGAAAAGAAGCACTGGACTATGGCTTGGCATTTCCTGATACATATGTAGAAACACCTTTTCGCGATACTAACTGGCAGTTAGTGAGGGTTAAATGCAGCAAGAAGGCTTTTTTATGGATATATGAGAAAGACGGATACGTTAATCTTAATGTGAAGGCAGATAAAGAATGGAGAGATTACTGGAGAAGTGCTTTCAAATCGGTAATTCCCGGATGGCACCAGAACAAGGAGAACTGGAACACAATAATTCTTGATGGTTCAGTGCCAGATGATGCTATTAAGACAATGATTAAGGAAAGCTACGAGCTTGTTACTGATAATCCAACAAAAAGGATATATGAAGCGGTAAAGAAAATACCTAAGGGCTGTGTTGCGACCTATGGACAGATAGCGGAGCTTGCTGGTAATAAAGGAATGGCAAGAGCAGTAGGTAATGCACTTCATAGAAATCCTGACCCAGATAATATACCATGTTACAGGGTTGTTAATTCCAAGGGAGAACTGTCGGGTGCATTTGCATTTGGCGGTGCAGGACAACAGGAGCAGCTGCTTAAGGCAGAAGGGATTGAAGTAGTTAATGGGAAAGTTGACCTTAAAGTGTATAGTATGAAATTCTAAACAATATGTCAGATTATATGCAGAAGCACAGAAGTAATTATACATTATTGATATAAAAAATAGTGTATAACTGCACAATAATGCACACAATCTAGGTAATATACTATTAACATATGATAAAAGTATGTTATACTGATAAGGCAGTACAATATATGTTTGTTACTGTGGAAAGATTAAATATCCGGTAATTGGAAGAAAGAGCAGATTATGAAAGAATTAAGCGAGAGAACGAAAGATTTTACAGATTCTGTTATAAGAAGAATGACAAGAATAGCCAATAAATATGGTGCAGTGAATTTATCACAGGGCTTTCCAGATTTTAACCCACCTAAGCAGATAACAGACAGACTGTCAGAGGTTGCAAGTGAAGGACCTCATCAGTATGCTTTGACTTGGGGAGCTAAGAATTTCAGAGATGCAATAGCTGCCAAATATGAACATTTTTCAGGAATTAAGGTTGACCCTGAATCAGAGATTGTAGTTACATGTGGAAGTACAGAGGCTATGATGGCGACAATGTTAAGCATTACCAATCCTAAGGATAAGGTAGTAATCTTCTCACCATTTTACGAGAATTATGGTGCAGATACTATTCTTTCAGGAGCAGAACCGATATATGTTCCACTTGTTCCACCAGATTTTACATTTAGCATTGAGCAGTTAGAAAATGCTTTTAAACAGGGAGCGAAAGCACTTATCCTGTGCAATCCGTCAAATCCTTGTGGAAAGGTATTTACATTCGAGGAATTAACTGCAATAGCAGATGTCGTAAAGAAATATGATGCCTATGTTGTGACAGATGAAGTGTATGAGCATATTGTGTACGCACCTAACAAACATATATATATGCAGGCACTTGACGGAATGAGAGAAAGAACTATCGTATGTAATTCATTGTCAAAGACATATTCTATTACAGGCTGGAGACTTGGATATGTAATTGCTAATCCTGAAATAATCGACAGGGTTAAGAAGGTACACGATTTTCTTACAGTAGGTGCGGCCGCACCACTTATGGAAGCCGCAACAGTTGGATTGAAATTCGATGACAAGTATTATGATGAACTTGCGGCACATTATGCACATATGAAAGAGGTATTTGTCGGCGGTTTAGAAAAGCTTGGTTTAAAATATACAGACCCACAGGGTGCTTATTATGTGCTTGTTGATGTGAGTGAATTTGGAGTAAAAGATGATGTGAAGTTCTGTGAATGGCTGGCACAGTATGTAGGGGTTGCGGCAGTACCGGGTTCAAGCTTCTTTAGGGAAGATGTAAATAATCTTATAAGATTTCATTTTGCCAAGCAGGACGATACACTTAATGAAGCGATTAATCGTCTTGCTGGCTTAAGAAAGGCTGTAGCTGAAGCTGGAGATGTTGAGTGGAGATAATCAATCGTGAGGGATATCGTGAAAACGTCCATCTAGTTCTTCGGTTTTAACTATATTTATAAAGGCGTGAGGATCAGCACTTCGTATAAGCGGTATAAGCTGTCTTGTTGCCTCTGAATGAATTACAGAGTAAAGAAGTGTCTTTTCCCTGCCTTCATAACAGCCAACTCCCTTGAATAGAGTAGCATCGTGATGAGTAGTTTCTTTAATAATCTGGTATATTTCATCAGACTTGTCTGAGATAATAAAAAGAGTTTCCTTCTTGTAACGCTTATATAACCACTGGATAACCTGAGTACTACAGAACTGGTATATGATTGAGTAAAGAGCGATTGACCAGCCAAACATAGCACCGGCAATAGCAAGCATTACAACATTTCCAAGCAGAATATAGTTCCAGGCATCTATTCCTTTTTCGTGTGATAAGAATATGCTTATAAAATCTGTACCACCGGTTGTTGCACCAGCGTTAAGGCATAAGCTTATTGCAAATCCATTGATAATTCCACCAAACACGCTTATCAAAAGCACGTCATTAGTGAATACATAAGGTGGAAGAATATCCACAAATATACTTGATAAAAATATAACTATAATTGAGTAAATGGTAAATTTCTTTCCGATGTATTTGAATGCAATATAAGTAGGAAAAAGATTAAGTGCAATATTAAATATACTGAAAGGTATAGTTATATGTAAGAACTTAATGATTATTTCCTGTAAAAGCAGGGAAAGTCCTGAAAATCCTCCAGGGAAAAGTCCTGCGGTCTTAGCAAAACAGCGCAAATTCCACGCATATAATATTGATGCAAATGTAATAATAAAAAGCCTGAACACCTGATAGAACTTAGGGTGTTTAGCTTCGAATGACTGAAACATAGAACCTCCTTATAAATAATTAGTATTATGAAAAACAGGCTATATAATAGCACATTATAATTAAAGCTTCCATAGTAATTATTAATCTTTTAGCGCATTTTATTGAATTATATAAATAATAGAGTTATCATAATTATATTAATCAAAATAATTGTAATGGTTAAAATAATTTAATTGATTAATATAGTTAAAATAATTGTATTGATTAAAGTAATTATATTAATCAGATAGTAAGTAAAGATACAGACGAGGCAGGTAAAAGATATTGAAGATAAGAGATATTATAGACAGGGAACAGGAAACATTATCAATGGAGGTATTCCCACCAAAGAAAGACACGGATTTTGAGATGGTTAAGGAGGCAGCTTTACATATAGCCTCATTGAAACCAAGCTTTATGAGCGTTACATATGGAGCGGGAGGAAGCACTAAGGGCAATACAATTAAACTTGCAAGTGAAATCCAGAAGCAGTATCAGGTTCCAGCAATGGCACATCTTACTTGTGTATGTGCAACTAAAGAAAGCATTAATACAGCTTTAACAGAGATGAAGCAGGCTGGAATTGAAAATATTCTTGCACTCCGCGGAGATATTCCTAAAGATTATGACGGAGAAGTATTTACAGAATTTCAACACGCTTCACAGCTTGTAGAACTGATTAAAAAGACAGGTGATTTCTGTGTTGGTGGTGCGTGTTATCCAGAAGTACACCCAGATTCCAAGAATAAGTTTGATGATATTAATGGTCTTAAGGAAAAGGTTAAGGCAGGCTGTGAATTTCTTACAACACAGATGTTCTTTGATAATAACATTTTCTTTAACTTTATGTACAGGGTAAGGGAAGCTGGCATACATATTCCAATAATACCGGGAATTATGCCTATTACCAAGAGAGCACAGGTTAAGAATGCTGTTAAATTATCAGGCTGCAATGTGCCGGAAAGATTTAAGAATATTATTGATAAATATGGTGATACAGAAAATGCTATGAAACAGGCGGGGGTTATATATGCCTCAGACCAGATTATAGACCTGCTGGCTAATGGTGTTAAGAATATTCATATATATTCAATGAATAAGCCTGAGATTGCAAAAGGAATTCAGGATAATCTTAAAGGAATAATTCTGTAATATGAATTCACAAGTTGTTGAAAAAGTATCATTAGTCAGGGAAGATGAGAATATAAGTTATATTACGCCGACAATAAATCCGTTGTCGTGTACAGTTGTAATTGTAGAAACCGGACATAATATATGGCTTTATGATACAGGAAGCCATTCTGATATACCGGCAATGATTAATTCTTATAATCAGGCTGAAAAAAATATTAATATAGTTCTGTCACATTTTCACCCAGACCATATAAAAAATGTGTCTGATATACATTTTATGAATATGTATCAGGGAAAGAATACATTAAGATATACAGGAACGGGTGAGATTGTTACAGATGATTTGTATATAGATGATGATATAATGCTTCATATATTTCCAATAGCTTCAAGCCACGCAAAGGGGTGTCTTGCGTTGGAGGTTAAAGACATATGTTATGTTGGTGATGCACTTTATCCGGCAACAGGTCCGCAATTCAGAAGATATAACGCTGGACTTCTGCTTGAACAGTTAAGGCAGATAGAAAGCTGTAATGTTAAGTATATTTCACTCAGTCATAGAACACATTTTAAATATTCCAAAAGAGCGGTTGTAAGATGGTTGAAAGCAATATATAAGCTTCGTGGAGCGAATGAGGCTTATATATATCTGTAAAAAGTTGTCAGATAATGTTTACAAATAGATAATATAATTGTACAATATTATACATAACGAGCATATATATGCAAAAGGATATGTGCAAATTGTATATATAGTAGAATATTCGTGAACAGAATGGAGGATTATTATGGGACGTTTAGATGGTAAAGTTGCAGTTATTACAGGTGGTAACTCTGGTGTTGGAGCAGCTACAGCGAAGTTATTTGCAAAAGAGGGAGCTACAGTTGTTATCACAGCAAGAAGAGAGGCGGCATTAAAGGAAGTTGCTGATGAGATTACAGCGGCAGGTGGTGAAGTATATGCTATATCAACAGATATATCAAAGCCTGAAGACCCAGAGGCACTTATGCAGAAGGTAATGGATAAGTATGGAAAGATAGATATACTTGTTAATAATGCAGGTATTCTTGAGCAGGGACTTAAGCCAATCGACAGATTTCTTGATGAAGATATGGATAGAATTATTGAAACTAATGAAAAAGGAACTATGCGTTGTATGAAAGCTGCTTCTAAGAGAATGAAGAGCGGTGCATCAATTGTAAATGTAGCTTCTGTAGCAGGTGAGAAGGGCTGTGGAGGAGCTGCATATGTAGCTTCTAAGGCGGCAGTTATAGGACTTACCAAGCATACAGCATTAAGATTTCAGAAAGACGGAATTCGTTGTAATGCCATATGTCCAGGCAATATAATTACACCTATGACTATGGGAACAGACCCAGCGGCACTTGACCCGGATATGATAGGTGCTATGATGAACCATAGTGATATTAAAGCACCATCTTGTACAGCAGAGGATGTTGCTAATGTTATTATATTCTTTGCAAGCGATGAAGCCAAAGCAATAACAGGCCAGATTATAGTAACAGATTATGGTGCAATGCTTTAATTATTAAGAACAGGATTTTTAAGCCTGATAAGAGAAATTAATTAAAATAATATTTTATATGCATAATAAGAGATATTGATTAGCGTATCAATATCTCTTTTTTAATGAAATATTATAAAATATCCCAACTGGATAATTTGGTTTTGACATATTATCCGTCATAATTTATGCTATAATGTGCGTAAGCAATGAGCCGTGCAGGATAAAAGAATAAAAAAAGAACTGTGCTTGCACAAAGTACTTTTTTATTTTTTTATCCTATAGGGCGAACGCCCGACAGTGTAAGAAAGCATAGATTTCTTACACTTGCACGGTGGAGTATATAATTTATAATATTATATGCTTAAAAAATAAGAAATTAAGAAATATTAGAAACAGGAGTCTCACAGAATGAGTAAAATAAAATTAGGCTGTCACGTTGGAATGGCAGGAAAAGAAATGTTCTTAGCATCAGCTAAGGAAGCCGCTTCATATGGAGCTAATGTATTTATGTTATACACAGGTGCACCACAGAACACCAGACGTAAAGATATATCAGAGCTTAACATAGAAGCTGGCTGGGAATATGCAAGACAGCATGGAATTGAGGAAATCGTGGTACACGCTCCTTATATAATTAATCTTGCGAATACTGTTAAGCCAGAGACATATGAGCTCGCAGTTGAATTCCTTGAAAAAGAGATAATCCGTACAGCGGCAATGAGAAGCCGCATTATGGTGCTTCATCCGGGAAGTCACGTTAATGCAGGGGTGGAAGCAGGAATTGCACAGGTTATAAAAGGTCTTAATACAGTGCTTAACCAGAATGATGACGATGTTTATATTGCCCTTGAAACTATGGCAGGAAAAGGCAGCGAAGTTGGGCGTACATTTGAAGAACTAAAAGCAATATATGATGGTGTCGATAAGAAAGACAGATTAAGAGTATGCTTTGATACTTGTCACGTTAATGATGCAGGATATGATATTGTCAATCATTATGATGAAGTATTTGAAGAATTTGATAAGGTAATCGGTCTTGACCAGATAGCGGTATTTCATATTAATGACAGTATGAATCCATTGGGAGCACACAAGGACAGACATGCCAATATTGATAAAGGAAGTATCGGGTATGAAACACTTCACAGACTTGTACACGATGAAAGATTTATTGATGTGCCAAAGATATTAGAGACACCTTGGCTTGCCGAGGAAGGTTCAGACAAGAAGACAAAGCCACCATATAAAGAAGAAATAGAGTGGCTTCTTAAATAGTACCTCTTATAATAATTGTAGGGATAATGCAGAAAATAGTATTTGAAATAATAATATAGAAATGAGGCACAGTATGTTTATACAGGATGATAATACATATAATAACCTGAGAGAAAAGTCATTCTTGCAGTGGCTTGATGATTGCAGTAAGCACGAGGATATAGCTGTAAGAGGCGGCGTTAAGCTTGCTTATGAGTATGTAGAGATGCTTAACAATGAGATTAAAAGGCTCAAGGAACAGAATGAGTTAAAGAATGAATATTTAAAGAAAATATCAGGAAAGAAATAAAGAATTATGATAGCAATTGTAACAATTGATGATAATAACGGAATGATGTTTAATAAACGCAGACAGAGCAAGGATATCAGGCTTATTGAGAGGATTCTTGATATTGCAGGAACTAATAGAATATGGGTGTCTGAGTACAGCAGTCAGTTATTTGATACTTCTAAAGATAATATTATCGTGGATAATTCATATACAGAGGCACAGGCGCAAGATTACTGTTTTGTGGAAAATGTTGATATAAATGAGTTACAGGATAACATAAGTAAGATTTATGTGTATAAGTGGAATAGAAAATATCCGTCAGACGTTACATTTCCGGCAGCAATGCTTGATAATTACCAATTGGAAAATGTATCGGAATTTGAGGGTAATTCCCACGATAAAATAACAGAAGAAATATATATAAGGAGTAAGGTGTAATTATTGTGAAGTTATGTTAAATAGAATATTGTCAAGTAAAGAAAAAATTAATACGTCAAATAAGCGTCTATGTAAGGTACTGTCTGCATTAATTCTTGTCTTATCATTAGTATTAAGCTTAGCAGGCTGTTCAGGTGCTGATATTGCAGAAAGCATTAACCCGTCACAGAATGAGAGTACAACTGTACAGACTGATAAGGCAGGTGGCAGTAATTCCTCCAATAAGAATAATTCCGCAGATAAGAATGATACATTAGCGGCGGGAACGGATAGTGCGGACTGGCGTGCTACATTACCAGAATACAGTGACAGTCCATATGTTATAGTTAATAATAATGAACCATTTTTTACAGAAAATGATATGACAGCGGACTCCTTTGAGTATTATGGTGAGTTAGACGAGCTTGGAAGATGTACAGTAGCTTATGCAAGCATAGGAAAAGACTTAATGCCAACAGAGAAACGTGGCTCAATAGGTTCTGTAAAACCTACAGGCTGGCATACAGTAAAATATGATATAGTAGACGGAAAATATCTTTATAACAGATGTCATCTTATAGGTTACCAGCTTACAGCAGAGAATGCCAACAAGAATAATCTTATAACAGGAACGAGATATCTTAATGTTGATGGTATGCTTTTATTTGAAAATATGGTAGCAGACTATATTAAAGAAACTAATAATCACGTTCTGTACAGGGTTACACCGATATTTACAGGAGATAACCTGCTTGCAGATGGAGTACTTATGGAGGCTGAGTCTGTTGAGGATAATGGAGAGGGAATTTCATATAATGTATTCTGCTATAATGTCCAGCCTGGTGTAAAGATTGATTACGTTACAGGTGACAGTTCACTTGAATAAATTAGTATAAGAAATCAGTGGTAAGAAAAATCAGTGGTAAGAGAAATCTTATCACTGATTTTTTTGTGAATATTTTCCTGTGTGACTTTCGTGTGACCAGAATGGGTAATAATACCGCAGTAAAGTAAATAAAGAAAGGAAGCACTGTATGAAAGGTAAGCAAAAGATACTGTTGTTAGTGTGTTCTGTTATTGCAGTTGTGTCAGTCAGTGGTATGGCTGCATACGCTTTGTTAAAGACGGTAACAGAAACTAAGACCAATGTATTTGCGTCGGATAAATCCATAAGTATTGACCTGACAGAACCGCAATGGGAGAGATATGGAAAAGAAGCAGCTAAGGTATATGTGCCGGGGCAGACAATTGATAAAGACCCAACCGTAAGCCTTAATGATGAAAGTATCAGTGCATATGTGGCATTAAAGGTTCAGTTCTTTGATGAGAAGAATAACGAACTCACATTCAGGGAATTTGCTGACAGATATCTTTATGGAGGTTCAGAGCTTGCTAATGCAGGAATTGACTGGTCTAAAGATTGGACATTTATTGGAAATGCCAATTCAGATTTAGAAAATGATGAATATGCAAGCCGGCTTATGTATATGTATAATAAGCCGCTTGATAAAGATAATGCCAACACAGATATTAAAGAAAATATTTCAAAGCCTTTATTTACTAAAGTGCATTTAAGCAATGAAATTACTGCAGATAACACAACTAAGAGATTACCTGAGTTCAATATCAAGGTTACGGCATATGCAGTTCAGGCAGAGGGCGTATCAGTAGAGGAAGCGAAGAATTCGTTATTGGAAATGAGTATTGTTAGGGAGGATTAATTATTATGACAACTTGTAAGAAGATTACATTAACAGCAGCAGCTATGGTACTTTCAGCAGGTCTTGCAGTAGGAGGTACATTAGCATATCTTAATGCAGTAACAGAAACTAAGACCAATACATTTACTTCAAGCCGTAATATTACAACAACACTTACAGAAACAGAATGGACCAGTGATTCAGGAAAGAATTATCTTCCAGGAGATGTAATAAAGAAAAATCCTGTTATGAATAACGAATCAGATCAGCCTGTCTATATGGCAGTTAAGGTTGATTATTTAGATGATAAGGGCAATCTTATGAGTGCAGAAGAATTTAAAAAATATGCCTCAATTACAGATTACGACAATGATAACTGGAAAATGGCGACAGTCAATTCAGACGGAAGTGAAGTGTGGATATATATGACAGCCGTTGAAGCAGGAGAGTCAACAGAAGCATTATTTAACAATGTTACAGTTAATGCTGGAATAACAGAAGAATGGTCAAGTGCAGCTAAGACAACAACTATCTATAAGTGTGATGCAGACGGCAATAAGTTATCAATAATTGATACAACTAAGGAACAGTACGACCCAACTGTTGTATACAAGGATGCAGACGGTAATATTGTAAGTGCAGGTACACTTCCTACATTCAATATCAAGGTTACAGGTTTTGCAGTTCAGGCATCAACATTTGCTGATTACAACGAGGCACAGCCAGAACTTATCAAGCTTGTAAACAGCAAGACATCTGATGATGCACAGTTCTAATAAAATGTATTATATTGAATAAATCGGACAGTGCTTTTTGCGTTACATTATTGAAATTGTATTATATCGTTGGAATTGAACAATAACAGTATCATATTTATTTATTCAGGAAAGAGGATATATGGTTAATAAGAAGAAATTAACTGCCGGTGTAGCAGCTTTGATACTTTGTATTACAGGGGTGACTTACGGAACACTTGCATATTTTACAGATAAGGATACAAGAGCAAATGTAATAACTATAGGACACGTTACAGGAACTTTGACAGAAACAGATGAGCATATGCGAGATGATAATACGACAGGTAAAGATTATACGAATGTAAAGCCGGGGGATGTGCTTGATAAAGATCCGACAGTGACACTTGATAAAGAGTCAGAAGATGCTTATGTAAGAGTGAGCATTAATTATGAGGGACTTACTAAGGAGCAGGCATTAGCCATTGAGAATAATCTTGATATTAGTGCTGGCTGGACTAAGTCAGAGGATGGTTATTATTACTATAATGAGATACTTTCTAATAAAACAGGAGCAATCAATTCATCAAAAGTATTCTCTAAAGTTACTATTCCAACAGAATGGGGCAATGAGATTGCAGGAATAACATTTAATATTAACGTTAAGGCAGAATTTATCCAGTCTGATAATTTTACACCTGTAACTGATGAAGCTGGTAATATTACAGGCTGGGGCAATGTGGCTATTGAAAAAAGCTTAAAGTAATTCAAGCGTTATTAATATGCAGCAAAAGTTGTCATATATATTACACCAGCCCAATATAATAATAAATGTAATGATGTCAGGGGCAGATTAATAATTTGCCCCTTAATTAAATGAAATGAGAGGAAGTATATGAAAAGATTCATATTAGTTGGTACGGCAATACTTGTTATTGCTGGTTTATACACGGGTAAGACAATGGCGAAAAATCGTGTGTCAGCATACGTTGATAAGACAGTTACGACATCTTCGTTAGACTTAAGCTTGTGTGTAAGTGGTGCGGGAATTGATGATAAGGGCAATATGCAGACTAACGGAATTAACACAATAGATGACACTATTGAACAGAGAGTATCTGTGCTTAATAGTGGAGAGAAGGCACAATATGTCCGTGTAAAGATTAGCAAGGATAACTGGGTTAATATCAATTTGATTAATAAAGGTGATTGGATAGTACCCGATAATCATACAGATAGTGAAAATGTATATGTATATTATAATAAGGTATTAAATCCAGGTGAGAGAACACCAGAGCTTATGGATTCAATAATACTCTTTGATTCGAAATCTGAGAACACTAATAAATACAGCGGAAAGACTATTAATATTAATTGGGATGCAGAAGCAGTCCAGACAGTTGCGGCCGGTGATGCTATGCTGACAGAATGGGGAGTTGAAGCTGAATTAGGTGATGATGGCAGCCTTAAAGCTGTATCTGACAGGTAGGAGGAGATATGCTTTTAAAGAAATTAGTGGCGGTAGTATCTGCCGTAGTTGTTATTGCAGTGCCATATGTTAAAGTCTTGGCAGATGATACGGTTATAACACTTGATGAAACAGCTAAGAAATTCGTAGTGATTGATAAAAATCTTGAGTACAGGGATATGCTTCCAGGAGAGGAGAGAAGTTCAGTTATTAAGATATCCAACAGTTCAGCAGAGAATATGGAATTCTATATTAATGGAAAAGTTCTTGATAACCTTGCAGATAAAGGAACTGGAGATCAGACGGCAGTATATGGAATTAAGCTTTATAAAAATGCAGATACAGAGCCTTTTTATAATGAACTTATAGGTAACAGCAGTAAGACACAGTCTGACAAGTCGTTTTTTGATGAAGATGTCAGGATTGCACAATTAAGTAAGGGTGAGAGCTGTGATATAAAGCTTGTATTGTATATAGATGGTCGTTCTATGGACAATTCTTATATGAATAAGCAGGGACAGTTGGAGATTACGGTTAATGCAGAACAGCCAGATTTGCAGGATACAGTAAGCAATAATGTGATTACAGCGGTAAAGACAGGTGATAGTAATAATATATTATTATATATAATTGTGGCACTTGCAGGCATAGCAGGAATAGCTGGTGTTGTTGTAATGAGGCAGAGGAACAGGCAGTAATAATGTATAAATCAGAAACTGATACGCAGGAGTTGAAAGTTACGTTTTTAGATGATTTTAAAATCACTTATAAAGATAAAGAGCTTTCACAAAAGAGTATCAATTCTGATAAGGTGACAAGACTTCTGGCATATCTTATATGTCATAAGGAAAATGTTGTGAGTGTCGGGGAGTTATCTGATGTCCTTTGGACAGAGGGTGAATGTGACGACCCTGCCAATGCACTTAAAAATCTTGTATACAGGGCAAGAAGCGTATTAAAAAGCCAGCTTGGAATCAACCCTATAAAGACATTAATGGGAAGCTACTGCTGGAATGATAATGTTAATACAGTTATAGATACTGAGCAGTTCGAGAAGCTGTGCAACAGGGCAGAATGTGAGCCGGATATTAAAGAGCGTATATCATACAGTGCTTATGCAATAGACATTTATAAAAAGAAATTCTTTAATAAATATTCATATGAATACTGGGTTGTCACATTCAGCGTGTATTATCATTCAAGGTATCTAGAGGTTGTTAAAAATGTATTGCAGGATTTATATGGTGAGGGTGATTATGACAGGATTGAACAAATCGGACATAGAGCCATAATGATAGATGGATTAGATGAAGATATACAATTCTATTATATTAAGTCACTGATTGCTAAGAATAAAATAGCAGAAGCGGCAGGGCATTATGAGAAGGTGAAGGATTTGTTAAAAGAACAGCTTAATGTAAGCCCTGGAAGAAAGTTAATGGAACTATATAACCAGCTTCTTATAATGACACATTCAGCCAGATCGGATATAAGGACTGTAAGAAGAGAGCTTTATGCAGGCAGGACAGCTTTAAAGGGGGCTTTATTCTGCGATTATAATAGTTTTAAGAAAAGCTTTGAATTGGAACTTAGAAGAAGACAGAGAAGTAATTGTTTTTTTACAATTGTGCTTGTCACTGTAAATGGCAGGAACAGCGCACATATAAAGAATACATTGCTGGCTTCATTAAGGGAAGGAGATCTGATTTCACAGTACAATAAATGGCAGTATGTGATTATGCTTACGCAGTGTGATTATAACAATGCGTTAGTTGTTGTCAGAAGGATTAAAGGAAATCTTAGAGTAAAAAAGCTTGATGAGAGTATAGAGTACGCAATAGAAAGAATACAGTAGTAATGGAAAGGTGAAAGGAGCTGACATGGGAATTAACTGGAAGCACAGGAAGGTTATTGTTTCTATTGTGATGTGTGTGTTATTGTGTGTGACAGCTATAACAGCAATGATGTATACAGCATTTGGAGCAGGCAGCAGTAATATAAAAAATGTTAATGCAATACAGGTGTATTCTAATGATAAGGCAGGAAGTGCAGATACATCAGAAGGTACAGACACTACAGGAAATATAGATAAGGCAGGTAGTACAGATACTACGGGAAATGCGGATACACCAGGTGTTAGTAAATTGGCGGCATCAGATAACGTGCTTGAGGGATATTGCACATTTTATGATTATGTAGTTGCACCATATAAAGGAAATGTGTATGGCTGGGGTTATAAGGAATATCCAAAGAGAAGTATTAATACTTCATCTAATTACGCTGACAATGGAAAGCCAAAGCTTACTGTTGGAACCATAGACCAGAACTTCAGGGCTAACCAGCACAATTGTTATGTTAATGGACTTAATGTCAACACCTGTATATATTACAATGGTGGAATTAAGACAACAGGCTCATTCAGCGGAGTAAAAAAAGATTATATGAATGCTTCGCAGGGAATTATTTATGGGCTTGATAAGGAAAATTATAAAAATGTATTGTTCAATGTTGATGAGCCGGGATTATTTTCTGATGCTAAGAAGACAGGAAAGACAATATATAACAATTATAAATTGACATTTGATAAACAGGATAATGGTAATGACAGCAGCACTTACACATTAAAAAGCGTAACTTCGCCATCAGGCGATGTGACATTGGCGGGAGATAATTTCTTCCCATTAAATAATGCGGACTCCAATGTGTTAGACTGCGGTTATAATGCAGCTAATGGACAGAAGGGTACTAACTATTATTTCGGAATGAGATATGATATTTCATTCTCGCTTAATGGTTATACAGGCGACCTTTTATATAAGTTCACAGGTGATGATGATTTGTGGGTATTTGTCGATGGTGAGCTTGTTCTTGATCTTGGTGGAATACATCCTGAATGTGGTGGTGATGTAGACCTCTGGCAGACAGGGCCTATAGCGAGGGAATTACAGACTGTTGCAAGCAGGGATAAAGTAAATATGTCAACTAACCACACAATAACAGTTCTTTATATTGAGAGAGGTGGTAATGCCTCTAACTGTAATATGAAGTTTATTGTTCCTAATTCAGCAAGAATTGATATTGCGGATAGTGGCAATCTTAATTTTAAAAAGATTGATGATAGGGGTAATGGGCTTGCTAATGCAGTGTTTGGAATTACAAGTAAAGATAATAAGGAAAATGCTTTAACTAAAACAAGTGTATCTGATAAGAATGGTATAGTAAGCTTTGATAATCTTCCAGTTGGAAAATACATTTTAAAAGAAATAACAGCACCAGACGGCTACACAGGTTCAGGTGAGGAATACAATGTCGAGGTTGTACTTGATGAGAATGACAGTTCAACAGCTATAGCCACGCTCACTGACAACAGTGGAAATGTAATTGCTGTTACAAGAACTAAAGTACAGTATATAGACGGCAAGAAGAGTTATGCGGTTGAAAATGTATTTAACAGCAGTATTGTCAATACAAGAAATGTAAGCATAGAGGATTTTATCGTTGATAAGCAGGTAAGGGTAGAGGATTGGGATAACCGCACATATAAGATTAATCTTATGACAGGTATCAGCAATAATAATGGAAGCTATGCAGAAGGTGATGTGATTAATAATGTAATAATAAGAGATTACATTGATTCGAGATTTGACATTATAGCTGATAATAACGAGATAGTTACGGCTGATAAAGCGGCTGACCAGCCATACAGTGTGAATGGCGGTAATATAAAGTATGATAAGGAAAGAAATCTTCTGTATGTAGAATGGGATAACCAGTCAGTACAGTATTCTGATAGTAAGCTGTATACCTGGGAGAAAAGCATATTCGTAAAGGCAAAGGACAATTATATAGGTGGTAATAATGTCACGACTAATGCTTCGGCTTCTGGTGTAATTATCAATGGAGGTATTAAGGAATTCGATACACCGACGGTTAATGTAAAAGTTAACGGAACTCTTAAGTGCAGGGAAAATGTAATATTTTACGGAGAAAATATTACCTCAGCAGATTATGAAATGTCCGAAATGTTCAAACTTAACGGCAATATCCGTGAAGACGGAAATGCATTAACAGAGCAGGATTATTATACGGAGTGGTATGAGGATAATAATGGAACATTAGGAAGTGTTATAACTAAGGCAGATGTTATTAACAGAATTAATAGTAATGCCAGCACAGGAAGTGACAGCGTATATTATGTGAAAGGATTTTATAATGTAACACCTGTAAGTAATAGCGATGAGTGTACTATTAATACAGATGGACATATAGCAAGCAGCATAATATACAACAATGACGAGCCAGGTGATCATTATGGCAGTGATTGTGCGTGCTATAGAATAAAGGTTGTTAAGGGGCAGCTTGATATAACTAAATATATTGATGAGCAGTATATTGATAACAAAGTTATAAGAGCTAACCAGACATTTATATTCAGAATAGAGCAGTATGGTGTTGTGAATGAAGATAATACAGAGAACAAGGGTGCATTAGAGGCGGTATTCTATGCCACAGCTTCATTTGATGCCAATGGTGATGTATTGTCAGCGACAAGTACAGTGACTGGTTTAAAGAAAGGCTTTTATAGTGTTATAGAGGAAGAAAGCTGGACACCGGAATATACCTTAATTAAAAAGAGTGATAACTATTCTGGCAATGACTCCTATAAGGAATGTGAGGATATATTTATAGGAAAGAGAATAGATGGCACAAAACCGGAATTCTTCGGGCTTGATAAACTGCATTATGGAAATACTGCTGATGGAGATAAGGCACAGGCAGATTTTAGCAATGTTATTAAGAAGAATTATAACTGGTTAAGAGATGCAGCATCAGCAGTTAATAAGTTTATAAGATAATGCACGAGAGGGGAATATGAAAAAGTTTATAAAAATTGTCACGGATATTCTGTTGGTGATTGTGTTGGTTATGGCGGCAGTTCTATATATTCCAAGGCTTATGGGACTTAAGACTTATAAGGTGCTGTCGGGAAGCATGGAGCCTGAATATCACGTTGGAAGTGTTGTATATGTGGAAAAATCATTAATTGATGATATTGAGGTTGGTGATGTTATTACATTTTATATTAATGATAATACAGTCGTCACACACAGGGTTGTTGATAAAGATGATGACACTGAGAGCTTTCGAACCAAAGGAGATGCGAATGAGATAGAAGATGGCGGAAGTGTAGCTTATGATAAGGTTGTGGGGAAAGTGGTGCTAAACGTGCCATATCTTGGATACATTTTAAGATAGAGAGAGCCTTATAGGTATTAAGCTTCTCAATAGTTATACTGTATATTATGAATGGTTTACAGGTTATAAAATTTATAAATTTCATAAGAGGTAATAATTAGAAAAAATAACTGGAAGGAAGTCAGAAGTATATGGGAAAGTTAAAAAAGACTGCACTGGTGGCTGGAATAACTGTATTACTTATGAGTGCTGCTGCCGGGACTGCTTATGCACTGCTTAATGCAAGGACAGTGACAGTGGCTAACCAGTTCGCAGGTGCGGTGGTTAATATAGGTGTAGTTGAGCAATTCACCGATGATAATACAATAATATATGAAGATATGGGTGAACAGCTTACGGATAATATTAATGACGTTTATGATAGAATCAAAGACGACAATACTACGAGAACCAAAGAAATAGCTGTAAAGAATATTAATTCAGAGGAGTATCCTACAACTGATACTTATGTGAGAGTAAGGTTAGTACCTATGATTATATACGATGACAGCAAGGAAAATATTAAGGCGGGAATTGCAGGAAATATAGCCGCTGTTGATATGAGGGGCAAGGTCAGTTATTCTTATGCCAATGAGTTAAAGAGTAAAGATGATGTCAATAAAGATATTCAGGATAATGAAGATTTAACCGGAAGCTGGTTCTATATGGATAATTCTTCATCTGATGATAATGAGAGATATTATTATTATAGTGTGCCGGTTGCACCGGGGGATATGACCTCACGTTTGATTAATAATGTCACATATGCAGGTGATATTCCAGAAAATGCACATTTTGAATTAAAGGTACTTGCAGAGGGGGTGTCTTCTAAGCAGGAAGACAGCAGGGCAGACTGGGGCTTATAGTTATGCAGTTTAATGCTGTTATTATTGATTATATTATAGCAATGTAATATTATTCTATATTTGAAATATAAATATATAGTAAATACTACAGGGACTAAGGTACAGATATAGTACTTTAGTCCCTAATTATTCATACTTTTCTCATAAACTTCTATTGCCTTGTATAAAGGTATATTGTATAATGCAGTTTATGTTTGGAACTTATAATATTTAATTGAGAGCTAATAAAGATTAAGAAGGTAGTATAATGGTTAATAAAGATCTTAAGAAAAACAGTAAGATAAGAACAGTAAATATGATGATACAGAGTGCATTGATTATTATACTTATTGTATTGGTTGCTAATATGATGGTAGAGATTAAAAATCTTCAGGGAACTGCAAGAGTAATTAATTATGCAGGACTTGTGAGAGGTGCAACACAGAGGGTAGTTAAGCTTGAAGTTATCGGTAATTCCGATGATGAGCTAATAGAATATCTTGATGATGTCCTTGCAGATTTGAAGTATGAAGATGGTGAGTATAATCTTGTAAGCTTACGCGATACAGACTACCAGAAGAAGCTTGATATACAGATTGATTACTGGGGTAAGCTTAAGAATGAGATTAATAATGTAAGGGAAAACGGAGTTGATAATTCAGATATTGTTGATATGAGTGAGATGTATTTTTCGCTTGCAGACCAGACAGTATCTGCGGCAGAAAGATATTCAGAGGGCATAGCCGACAATATCCATTTTATAGAGACAATTACAGTTATTGATATGGCAGGGCTGCTTTTACTTATAATTATTCAGATGATACAGGCAATTATAATTGTAAGAAAGAATAAAGTGCTTGAACAGAAAGCATATCTGGATGCTCATACAGGACTTCCTAATAAGAGCAGATGTGAAGAGGTATTCCACGATTTAAGATTTCTTGACAGGAATGTTGCTTGTATAATGTTTGACCTTAATAATCTGAAGATTGCAAATGACACATTAGGACATTCTGTTGGTGACCAGTTGATTGTTAATTTTGCCAATATATTAAGAAATGTCATACCGTCAAAGGAATTTGTTGGAAGATATGGCGGAGATGAGTTTGTTGCAGTTATCAGGGATATGCCTAAGGAAGATGTTATTGGCTTGCTTGAAAAGTTAAAGGAAGAGGTTGACGATTTTAACGACCACGGAAAGAATATTAAGATAAGTTATGCGTATGGCTGGGCATTTTCTGATGATTATACAGAATGTACGCTTAGAACATTGTTTGACAGGGCGGATAAGCATATGTACGAGAATAAACGCCTTGTAAAATTAGCACAACAATAAAATATTAATTTATACAAAATTAATAAAAATGTAATAAAATATTATAAATAATAGAAATATGTCGAATAATGTGATAATATATACAAGTATTATACAATTTTATATTATATTGAATGGGAGATGGATGTAATATGGGTGCTGAGATGAGAAAAGCAAGGAGAACAGATATAGATGTAACGGTATCACTTAATCAGCTAGGGGTAAATGCCGCAGATCGTATTCAAAATAAAGCTGATGTTCACGTTGTAGACATATCTAAAGGTGGGATAGCATTTAAGTCTGGCTATGATTTTAAAGTTAATTCTTTTTATGACACGGTTATAACTCTTGCTAATGGCGAAAAGCTTTACGTTGTAGTTGAAATCCTACACAGAGATTCTTGTGAGAATGACGAGTATATGTATGGCTGTAGATTTGTTGGAATAGGTGCAGAAGACCAGTTCAAGATTGAAGCCTACCAGATAGTAGATACAGGTAGTGCGATATAGATATTATTATGTAACTACATATAACTGGACATAATTTTATATTTATAGTAGTGACATATAATTATCTATGACAAATTAATATTTAACATATAAATCCCCATTGAAATGTTTGCTTTCAATGGGGATTTATATGTGTTTATTTTAAATATTATTTAATAAAGCTTATTAGTTATCTGAATTAAGGTATGTGTCAACATCGAAGGTTTCACCAGCGATAACCTTATTCATAAGCTTGGTTGCTGTGCTTATATCTTCTTCGTATGGAAGTACGATAGAAGCACCATATACATTAGATACCTCAAGATGACGATATTCATCAGTCTTACCAGATATACTGTATGTCTGTATATTCCAAGGTGTGCTGTTGCTTAACTGTAACTTTACAAGGTCAGATATTGCACTTGAAGGTATATTTGTTAAGAACATATCACTAACTGTATCCATAACTGCTGAGTAGCGTGTAAGTATTGCAGGTGATGTGGCCTTTTGAATAATACCTTTAATAACGGCTGTCTGATTACGTCCACGCTGGAAATCACCAGCTGCAAAGGCTTTACGTTCTCTTGCGAAAGCAATAGCCTTTTCTCCATCACATTCATTAGCACCCTGAACAAAATGGTAAGAAACAGGAGCAGCTTCCCATCCATTGGTAAATTCTATCTCTGATTCAATTGTAATACCACCGAGGGCATCAATAACTGCCTGTGAACCAGCAAAATTAATCTTTACATAATAGTCAATATTAATTCCGTACAGATTTTCAAGGGCTTCGATAGATTTATCGACACCATAAGAACCTGCATGTGCAAGCTTGTCATAACCGGTTACACCTGATGAATTACTGATTTTAATATAGGAATCACGAGGTGTAGTAACAAGTAATACCTGCTTGGTTTCTGGATTGATAACTGCAAGAATATTAACATCACTTAATGCCTTGCTTGCAAGCTTGGTATCTTCGCCATCATCACTTGATATACCTGAAACATATATAATGAAAGGATCACGTTTTACATTTACATTAGAGGCATCAAGTTCAACCTTTTCTTTGTATTCGTAAGTCTTAATTATCTTTATGCTATCCTCAAAATCAGGAAATTCCTGAGATATAATACTCATCATAGAGTGATTGATAACGATAGCCTGAACATTTTTATTATCATAAAGTGCATTAACAAGATTAGACCAGTTAGTATATTCAGTTGGCTTGATTGTCTTGCCGGTTTCTGAACTAATGCTTTCAATGGAGGTATTGATATTGGCATTGCTTGCAGTTGAATTAATGGCAAATTTGTAATTAGCTGCATCATTTAAGTTCTGTGCCTTGTCATTTGAAAGCACGCACACATCAACAATGTCTATCTCAACATTGGCAGCACCAAGTTTGTCAAGTACGGAGTCAAATTTGGCGGCAAACAGATATGTGAATAATATAAGGCAGGACAGCATAACCGATATAAGCTTTCCTAGTATGTGTGATTTCGTGAATTGTGATGTAAAATCATACAGTACTAATAATATAAGTATGATATTAATCATAAATAAATATTTAAACGGAAGAATATCAAGTTTAAACATTTTTAGTAAAAATAACACTGTCAGGACAAGCTGTATAAGAACCAGCACAGAGCCAATAGCGAAAGCCCATGCACGGCGTTTCTTTTTACGTTCGATTTTTGAGAGTGATACCTTAGGTTTGAAAAGGTACTGCATATCATTCTTTACAGAAAATGTATTTTTAGCCATAACTTTTTTCCTCATAGATTTATAATATAGTTTAAATACAAACATAAGACAGTTTAGCACAATATGCTGTAAAAATAAAGAAAAATATGGCAGGTGGAAAATATCTTTTGACCCTGATACTGCATATATGGTATTATATAAAATAATGAAACAAAATGCGTACGGCGCACAGGCAAGGAGAATGATATGGATTTAAGAAACGAAGAGAATATTACAGTGTTTGAACACCCTCTTATTCAGCACAAGATTTCATTACTTCGCGATAAGAAGACAGGAACTAATGAATTCAGAAAGCTTGTAGAAGAGATAGCAATGCTTGAAGGGTTTGAGGCTATGGGTGACCTTGAACTTGAAGATATTGAAGTTGAGACACCAATTGAAACTTGTATGACACCAATGATAGCAGGAAGAAAGCTTGCTATTGTACCAATATTAAGAGCTGGTCTTGGTATGGTATCTGGTATACTTGCACTTGTTCCAACAGCTAAGGTTGGTCATATTGGTATGTACAGAGATGAGGAAACACACGAGCCACACGAATATTACTGCAAGCTTCCAGATCCAATTGAGGAAAGGCTTATTGTAGTTACAGATCCAATGCTTGCAACAGGTGGTTCTGCTGTTGATGCAATCGACCAGATTAAAAAGCATGGTGGTAAGAAGATTAAATTTATGTGTATCATAGCTGCTCCAGAAGGTTTAGAGAAGCTTCACAAGGCACATCCGGATGTACAGATATATGTAGGACATCTGGACAGACAGCTTAATGAGCAGGCTTATATCTGCCCAGGTCTTGGAGATGCTGGCGATAGAATATTTGGTACTAAATAATAATATTCAATATAAAACAGCTTGCCATAATGTATCTTAACCTGATTAAGATACATTATGGCGGGCTGTTTTTAATTCTTGTAGTATTAATGGCACAGAAAAAGCAAATGTATATTTATGGTTCATTGCTTTCCTGTGCCAATTATTATATAGATATTTATTTATTGTCTGTATTGCTTACATATACTCCACGGCTCTGGTCACCTTCTGGATTAACACCAAAGTTGTAGTCATTGCCAGGAAGAATTGCATTAAGGATAATACCAGCAATAGCGGCGATAGCGAGTGCTGTAAGTGTGATATGTGTTTCTCCGATAGTGAATGTAAGACCATCAGAAAATCCAAGTCCACATACGAATATAACACCTGCGATTATAAGATTACGTGACTTAGTAAGGTCAACTCTGTTTTCAACAACATTTCTTACACCGATAGCAGATATCATACCATATAGCATAAATGATACACCGCCGATGATAGCAGTTGGCATTGTTGATATAATAGCTGAGAACTTAGGGATGAATGAAAGTATAACAGCTAATACAGCAGCAATTCTTATAACTGCTGGGTCATAAACCTTTGAAAGTTCAAGTACACCAGTATTTTCTCCATAAGTTGTGTTAGCAGGACCGCCAAGAAAACCTGCAAATGCTGTGGCAAGACCATCACCCATAAGTGTGCGGTGAAGACCTGGCTCTGCGATGAAGTTCTCATCAACAGTTGCAGATATAGCTGACATATCACCAACGTGTTCCATCATAGTAGCAATTGCGATAGGAGCCATAACAAGTATAGCAGTTATATCGAATTTACATATCTGGAACTTAGGTATTCCAACCCAGCTTGCAGATGATACTGAAGCAAAGTTAAGTATTGCAGAACCATCAGGGTTAGTAACACCAAAGGCATTAAGTATTAATGCGAATACATAGGAAATAACTACACCCATAAGAATAGGTATAATCTTAAACATTCCTTTGCCCCATATATTAAATATAACGATTACAGCTAATGCAACAAAGGCTAAAAGCCAGTTAGTAGAAGCATTGTTAATAGCTGATGAAGCAAGTGATAAACCTATACATATAATGATAGGACCGGTAACAACAGGTGGAAGAAATCTCATAACTCTGTTGACACCAACAATCTTAAAGATGAGGGCAACAATAAGATAGAATAAACCTGCGATAACTATTCCACCACATGCATAAGCGGCTTTATCGTTGGCACTCATATCTGCATATATTCCTGTATTTAAGTTGGCAACTGTGTAGAAGCCACCTAAGAATGCAAATGATGAGCCTAAAAATGCAGGTACTTTAAATTTGGAACATACATGGAATATAAGTGTACCAATACCAGCACAGAATAAAGTTACAGAAACTGTAAGACCTCTTGTTAAAGGTTCATTGCACGCACTCTGGAAGTATCCTGCTACAAGTATTGGAACAAGTATAGTTGCCCCAAACATTGCGAACATATGCTGTATACCAAGTATAAGCATTTTAGGAATACCGAGCTGGCGGGCATCACGAACAGCTTCCTGATTTTGAGTCTTTTCGTTCATTTGAGTCTCCTTTTTATTAAATTTTTTCTATGATACCATAACAATTTATCCTTGAAAAGAAAATATTAAAAATAATTATGGATAATATTTATGACTAATATCTGAATGTATGTTAATATTAAGTATATTTATTTTTTAGTATTTTAATATAATGTTAATATGTTTTTAATATAGTGGTGCGAGATATAAATAAAATAATTAAGATATGAATAATATAATCAAATATAATAAGATGACAGGATAAAGGAAGAAGTAAGATGAATAAGCAGAATATATATGAAAATGTGCGTTATTATATAGGAAAGATTACCGTGATACTTATGATGGTGTTATTCCCATTTGTTATGACAGATAAGCTTAATAATGTTACGAAGACAAGATATGTATTCTTTGTTATTATTGCACTTGTGGGCTGGATTGCAATGCTTATTAATGAGGTTGTATTCAGAATAATTATATCTGGTGATTATCCGGGGGCAAAGAAGTCTTTAGATATAAAGAAAAACTTCAATATAAAGATAATTTACAATATAAAGAATAGGAAGCATATTATATATTCGGTATTATTGATAGCCAGTTCGATAATATCTTATCTTGTATCTCCGTATAAGAATATAGCCTTATATGGTGCAGGTTCAAGATATATAGGTATGATATTTTTTATTGCAGTGGCATTGCTTTATTGGACAGTTTCGGAGTGTTATGAGTTTAAAGAGATAGATGTAATATTAATTCTGGCGGCTTCGATTATGGTACATCTGGTTGCTGTGTTTAATTATATGAATATTGATATATTGCATTTGTTCAGTAATCTTACTATAAAAGAGCAGACAGTGTATATGTCAACGCTTGGAAATATTAATGTATATGGAATGTATACAGGACTTACATTGTCTATTGCAATTGCTGCATATTACAAGGCAGAAACAGCAGCTAAAGAAATATTCTATTATATTGCAGTAATATCTGGAATAATTGGAATTATAATATGCGACAGTGATATGGCACTTGTGGCTGTTGTAATTCCGCTGGTTATTCTGTTTCCATATTCAATTAAATCGGTGGCTTTAATAAAAAAATACATAGTGACACTTACTGCAGTTTTGCTTGCAGGACGTGTTGCAGGGTGTATTAAGCTTATTATTCCGGATAAAGTAAGGAAGCTTAGTAATATAATGTCAGGGCTTATATCAACTAATAATATATTTAATATCATAATTATAGTATTATTGCTGTTATATGTATTGATAGTACTTAGTGATAACAGATTGCAGAAGCTACTTGACAATATTAAAATCCGTATAGTCCAGATAATATATTGTGTAATGGCAGGTGGATTTGGAATATATGCCATAGTCCGTGTGATTAGTGATAATATTAATAAAATTGGAGCATTTTATATAACAGATAACTGGGGTTCAGGACGAGGTTACATATGGAGTAATCTTATCAATGGCTATAAGAATTATCCATTTATATATAAAATATTCGGATTGGGTGAGGGAACGGTTAGAAAGAATCTGAGCTATTATTCAGACAGCCACTGGGATATTTTATATGGAAATGTAGTTGATAACGCACACAGCATATGGCTGCAAATGCTTGTTACGATGGGTTGTGTCGGCGTAATTATTTTATTAGTTATTTTCATTCATACATTGGTCAATTCAGCAAAGCATGGTGTGCCAGATATAATTGCAGGCTTTGGAATGGCGGCTTTAGTGTATGCTGTGCAGGGTGCAGGTAACATTTTGGAAGTGATAACATTTCCAATGTTTATATGTGCAATGGCAATAGTGAATTGTAATAAAAAGATTGTTAAATAATTGTAAAGTGATATAATAAATATAGTGTATTTGCGTGAAAATTATATACAATTGAATACATAAGGATAGTGTCAAATGGCATAAGAAAGGGGTTTGTAATTATGAAGAAACAAAGGAAACTATCAATCAAAGCCAGGCTTTTGGGGAGCATAATGCCAGTCGTTATTGCTATCGTAGCAGTACTTGTGCTTATTGCTTATCAGGCATCAGCGGGCATAATTGAAGATTATTCACAGAATTTGCTGGAGTCATCGGTAAGTAACCAGTCATCTAAGATAGAAGCCTGGTTAAGTGAGAATCTTGCTTCTTTCCAGATGGCAAAGACCACAATAGAAAATCTTCACCCAGATGATACACAGCTAAAGGCTATTCTTGATGGATATTATAACTATAATGATAATTATCCAGATGGTTTATATGTATCTGACTCTAATGGTAATCTTATAAAGGCAGATAAGTCAACTAAGAAGGAGAGCAATCCTGTACAGAGCACATGGTATAAGGAAGGTCTTACAAGAGTTAATATGGCTGTTGGTTCGGCATATAAGAACGCTGAGGGGGTTAATGTAATTAGTGCTTCAGGTATTCTTAATGACGGAACTGATAATATAAGGGTAATATCAGCAGATATGACACTTGACCGAATTACTATAATTGTTAATTCTTTTATTGATATGGATAATGCAGAGGCATTTCTTGTTGATAAGAATACAGGAGTTATACTTGCTGACAGAGAATCTTCATTAATATCACAGAAGCTTGGTGCTTCCGGACAGAGTGAATATTATCAGAAGGTAGCAGCCCAATTTAATTCTAATGATTATGATTTTACAACTATTGACGGTAACATGACGGTATTTAAAGAGGTCGATGGCACTGACTGGGTATTAGTATCATATATTCCTAAGAGTATCGTACTTGCAAAGCTTATACGTTTAAGAACTATTATGATAATTGTAGGAATTGTATGTATAATGGTTCTTTGTGTTCTTGTTGAAAGAATGACTAATGTAGTAGTTAAGCCAGTAAAGAATATGACTAAAGCTATCACACAGATGGCTTCTGGTGATTTTACAGTATCAGTTAATGTTAAGGGCCATGATGAGATTGCGGTTATGGGACAGAGCATACAGAAGTTTATTCTGGCTATGCGCCAGATGATATCCCAGATTGGTGATGTATCTGTACGATTAAAGGAGCAGGCAGTCTCAAGCAAGAATGTATCAGGCGAGATGAATACTGCGGCAGATATACAGTCCAAGTCGATGCATGAACTTAACGATACAGTTGACCAGTTATCAGTGTCAGTTAATGAAATAGCAGAAAATGTTACACAGCTTGCAGGTGTTGCTGCAGAAACTAAGAACGATAGCGACTCAGTTGATATTAAAATGCGTGAGACAGTTGAAGTATCCGAAAAAGGACGAATGGATATGGAACACGTCAGCGAAGCACTTAACAATATTGAGTTATCAATAAGAAGTCTTGAGGAAGCTGTTAATAAAGTTGGTTCAGCTTCTAAGGAAATAGTCGATATTATTAAGCTTATAGGTGATATAGCTGATGAAACTAACCTCTTATCACTTAATGCATCTATTGAAGCAGCAAGAGCAGGAGAAGCAGGAAGAGGCTTTGCAGTTGTTGCTTCTGAGATAGGTTCGCTTGCAAAGAACAGTACAGAGTCTGTAGAACACATTACACAGCTTATTACAGAGATTAATAAGCTTGTTGAAGATGCTGTAAGCCAGGCAGGTGACAGTGTTGGAGAGATTGGTGACAGTGCGGTATTAATTCATACAGCAGTAGATACATTTAATACAATATTCAATAATATTAAGTCAACCAATGAACTTATGGCAAATGTTGTTGAGAAGATTGGACGTGTTGATGAGGTTGCTACTAATGTTGCTGCTATATGTGAGGAACAGGCTGCAAGCTCAGATGAGATTATGGCAACATCTGAGTCAATGTTAGGACAGGCTGATAATATTTCTAAAAACAGTGGACAGGTGGAAATCTCAGCAGAAGAATTAGCAGCTTCGGCAGAACAGCTTTCTAATCAGGTACAGCAGTTTCATATATAGAGAAGATAAAATGTCCGGAAAAGAGGTTATAGAATGAAGAAAAGGTTATGTTTATTAATATGTCTGGTAATGCTTGTATTAGGTGTTGCCGGCTGTGGCACTGGTACTAATACATCTTCAACAGGAAGTAAGGGCAGTGTAAAGATGTTAATGACACTGGCACAGGCTGATACTTTCAGAACACAGTTAGTTAATAAAGCAAAGGAAACAGCACAGGAGAATAATGCACAGCTTGATATATTAGATGCCAATAATTCAATTGAAAAGCAGGTTGAGCATATTAAGAAAGCCGTTTCAGAGAATTATGATGTAATTCTTTGTAATATGGTAGATAATGATACTTCATTAGAGCTTGAAGCTCTCGCAGGAGATATTCCTATTGTATTCTTTAATGTATCACCAGATGAATCAAGACTTAAAGCTGGCAAGTATATGTATGTTGGCTCAGATGAGTACACAGCAGGACAGTTTCAGGCAGAATATGTGCTTGATAAGTTAAAATCATCATCAGAGATTAATGTTGCTATAATTAAAGGACCATCAAGCCATTCAGCAACTAAGGGAAGAACTAAAGCTGTTAAAGAGATACTTAACGCTTCTGGAAAGAAGATTAATTATGTATTTGAAGACCACGCTGACTGGGAGCAGTCAAAAGCAGAGGAAATGTTTAATATATTCTTAAAGACTAACCAGAAATGTGATGTTGTTATATGTAACAATGATACTATGGCACTTGGTATAGTAGATGCGTGTCGTAAAGCAGGAAAGAGTAATATATTAATTCTTGGTATTGATGCGACAAGCGATGGCTGTAAGGCAATAGAAGCAGGAACAATGTCATTTACAGTATACCAGTCTGCTGACGGACAGGGAAAGAGGCTTATAGAAGCAGCTATAGCACTCGGAACAGGAAGCAGTACGAGTGGCATTGAAGGAATATCAGATGACGGTTTATATGTATGGGTACCATTTGAAAAGGTAGATTCAACTAATGTATCAAAGTATAAATGATAAAAAATAAAAATAATAAAAGTTATAAGTGATAAAAAATAAAAGTAAAAAAATACAAGTGATAAACTAGTGGATTTACTGGTTATAATTTATAGTTGATATAATAAAATGCGTGGCATAGTTAATATCTATGTCACGCATTTCATAACAGCAGTTTATTAGTGGTGTGTAGAGAATAATTCCTTAACCATATCTGCGTTGTATACAACCTCTTTAACGTGGTCAACTTCTATTAAATAGAGTGCGTGTGCGGCAAGGTGTTCAGCAGCCTGTTCAAGGTCACGGATACCTGTTGTGTCTTTGAATATATCAAGTACAACATCAAGTCCTTCATCAAGTATAGTACATTCATTCTCGTGAAGACCAATCTTCTTTAATACCTTAGGAAGAGAGAACTGCTTAAATATAGTCTTCTTTTCTTTTCTGGAGTAATCTGGAATATCAATAACTGCAAATCTTGAAAGCAATGGAGCACTAATCTGTTCCTTGTAGTTAGCAGTTGCAATTGGATATACACCAGATGTAGGAATAAGACATTCCATATAATTATCTGTAAATCCAAGGTTATCAAGCAGTGTAAGTAATACATCGGCAGGGTTAGCATTGCCATTGCTTGAAGTTGCTTTATCAAGTTCGTTGATTATGAATACAAGATTAGATTCACCAGCGTTGTTAAATGCTTCCATAATAATACCAGGCTTGGCATTAGAGTATATTCTTGAACTTCCTGTAAGCTGTTCGGCATCATTGATAGAACTCATATCAAGAGTTGTCCAAGGCATTTTAAGGATTTTTGCAACAAGGTAAGCAATCTGCGATTTACCAGTACCAGCAGGACCTACAAGAAGAATTCCATATGAAGGAAGTGTATGTGTACGGTTAATCTGAATTACAGTTTCAATAATTCTCTGCTTAACAGATTCCATACCAAAGAGTTCTTCATCAAGAATACGTCTTGCCTCAACAGGATCGATTGATTCAAAATAGTTGCTTTTCCACTGTATGTTAAGCATTATTGAAAGAGCTCTCTGTGCGTGACGTTTCTCCTCAGGAGTTACCTCGCTTGAACGAGCAACTGCAAGATTTCTTCTAGCCCATAATCTTATGTTATCAGGGAGAGTTATTCCGGCACAGTTAAGGAAATCAGAAATGCTTGTAATACTTGTAAGCTTCATACTGTCGCCTGACTCGTCTAATTCGTCATCAGGAATATCCTGAGCCACGATACTACTGTCTAAAAGACGTTCTATCATATACTGTAAAAATCCGTCTTCAGATGATAATTTCTGGCTGTTGTTAAAAGCAATCTCTCTTATTCTGTATACAGCATAACCATCTTCTACATTCTTACCTGAAAGCTTAACCTTAATGCGGTTCTCACCAAGCCATTTGATAAGGCTTGTAAATCTTGCATCTACCTTAATAATATTGCTTAAGATATTGCCGTCATCTGTCTGGAATTCAAATGCAGTCTTTTTGTATGGATTGGCAAACATTCCGATAGTTTCTGCAGCCCAGTTATGTTCACTGTTATCAAGAACGAATATAGGGTGTTCTGGTGAAGCTGTCTTATTGTCAGATGAAAATGTTGTATAGGTACATTCAAAAGATGATTCTTTTGAAGCATTCTTAAAATCAAATACTGGCATATTGTAATCTCCTGTGTAATTATATATTTATAATATGGACAGTTATAATTGATAGTCACATATGTTTTATAATAACACATTTTAAATAATTAGGAACAATAAATTATGGAATTGTAACAGATGTTGTATTGACTTGGAGTGAGCTTCAAGGATTAATATTCAATTGGATACAAAATGTAATGCAGCAGATATAGTAATAATTACAATTAAATTAAGAGGTTATGGCAAGAATATGACAATTAATGAGGCAGGAGAACGCTATAATATTACTATACATATTCTTAAGCTGTATGAAAGCTGGGAGTGGTGCAGAGGTTCTGTTAAAGCAGAATTGTTATTAATATTTATTGGGGTTAAAAGGAGAGTAAGAAATGGCAAATAAACCGGGTGGAAAAATGTTACTTATTATAACAACCTGTATGAGTGTAATTGCGGCATTCAGTCTTTTTAATAATGGACCACAGCATTTGCTGGCTGGTACAAAGACAGCATTATATAATGGACAGAATGTTGTGTATGACAGTCAGAAAGCTGGCGGAAGTCAGGTGGCATATAAGACTTATTGCACAGATAGTAATTGTACATTTCAGTATGCAGGTGAAGGTTCAGATAAAAAGATTGCTGTGATTAATATGGACAAGGAAAGTACAGTTATGAGCGAGCTTGCTGAAATTGTTGATGCTGACCTTATTGATATGCCAGATGATGTTAGCAATATTAATATCAGCCAGTACAATACTTTATTTGTTAATCCGACATCTGATGATTACAGAGTATCGGATGATATAAAGGAATTTGCCGGCAAAGCTAATCTTGATGGTAAGACAATCGTTGTAATATATGATGTGGCACAGGATATTATTAATGGTGTATCAAGTGCGGACGAGCTTATGGATAATACGGTATGGCTTACTGGTGGTAAGCTTTCTGATAATGCTGGTGATGAAGAAATTAAGAACTGGGTTAATGGGCTTGGAATGGAGCTGATAGCTGATGATGAGGAATAGTAAGTCAGGATGGGATTCCAAGTTGTTCAATGGATTTACACAGGTATATTCTTATAATTTTATTATAATTTAATAAACATATCAGACTGGTTGGTAAATATATGTGTTAAAATATAATATATATTCAACTTAAGTTAAAAAGATAGGAATTGGAGTAAATTATGAAAGAGATAAATAATGGTTATTTCACTGGGGAACGCTCATTGTTTAATAGTGAAGATATTAAAATTAATAATACAATATTTGGCGAGGGCGAATCACCATTGAAAGAATCTGACAATATTGAACTTAATAACAGCAGCTTCCAATGGAAATACCCATTATGGTACTGCAAAGATGTAGTTGCTAATAACTGTTCGTGGGCAGAGATGGCAAGGGCTGGAGTATGGTATACAGATAATCTGCTGATTAAAGATACCTTAATTGAAGCTCCTAAGAATTTTAGAAGATGTAAGAATATTACATTGTCGAATGTGGTTATGCCTAATGCGGCTGAGACACTGTGGAACTGCGATGATGTTACAATGCAGAAGGTCAGTGCCAAAGGTGATTATTTTGCAATGAACAGCCATAATATGAAGATATTGGATTTCCAGCTTGCTGGTAATTATCCATTTGATGGTGCTGAAAATGTAGAAATCCATAATGCCAAGCTTCTGTCAAAAGATGCGTTCTGGAACACGAATAATGTCACAGTATATGACTCATTTATATCAGGAGAGTACCTTGGCTGGAATTCTAAAAATCTTACACTTATTAACTGTACAATAGAAAGCCTTCAAGGTATGTGTTATATAGATAATCTTGTTATGAAGAATTGTACATTGATTAATACTACACTTGCGTTTGAATATTCTAATGTAGATGTGCAGGTTAATGGAAAAATTGATAGTGTTATGAACCCATCAAGAGGAATTATAAGGGCAGATGAAATTGGCGAACTTATTATGGAAAAAGATAAGATTCATCCTGAGGATACAGATATTGAATGCCCGGTTATTTCAAAAAGAACACAAAGATGATTATCTGTAAAATATTATTTTGCAGTTATCAGATATATTATAAATTTATTGAACCGAAAGGAGAATATATATTATGTCAAGAAAGAATTTTGGAGCAAAGCCATTAACTTATCCACAGCCTGTATTTATTATTGCAACATATGATGAGAATGGTAATGCAGATGCTATGAACGCAGCATGGGGTGGAATAAGCGAAGGTGATGAGTTATCTCTTTGCCTTAGTGCAGGACATAAGACAGTTAAGAATTTATTAAAGACAGGTGCTTTTACAGTAAGTATGGCAGATGCCAAGCATGTCGCAGAGTGCGATTATGTAGGTATTGTGTCAGCTAATACAGTTCCTGACAAGCTTTCAAAGGCCGGTTTTACAACAACTAAGAGTGAGAATGTCAATGCACCAGTTATCAATGAACTTGCAGTATGTGTTGAATGTAAGGTCAAAAGCTATGATGAGAATATATGCAGACTTGTAGGACAGATAGTTAATGTAAGCGTTGATGAAGCTGCACTTACAGATGGTAAAGTAGATGTTGCTAAGGTTGCACCAATTACATTTGACCCATTTAATAATGAATATTATGTACTTGGTGAAAAGGTTGGTAACGCATTTTCTGATGGAAAAGCTATCAAATAATTCAAAATAAGTGTTAAGTAATCAATTAACAGAATATTAGTATGTGAAATCCGCATTTATTCAGACAGTAATGTCTGGATAGGTGCGTTTTTTATAAGGAATTGCGATTATATTAAGCTTAAATTAAGATGGAATATTTTATAATATAAATATTTATAAGTATTGTTATACTTTGTAGTATTTTGCCGATATATTGTATGTAAATAATGTCAGAACGGATTTTGACAGATTGATTTTTCATTCAAGGAGGAGTGGATATGAGTAATACAATTTACAATGGAAGTTATCCTTCAATAGCAGAGAATTATGTTTACAGCAGTACAGGCACTTCAAAGGTAAAAACTAAGAGTGATGCAGGTAGCAATACTGCGAAGACAAGCGACACAGCATCTATTAAGGATACTTCGACAGTTAATAACACAAAGGCAGACGGAAAAGTTGCTGTAAATGGACAGACAATTGGCAATCCAAGATTAAGTGAGAAGGCATCTAAGTATTATGACCAGCTCAAGAAGAAATATTCTAATATGAATTTTATTCTGGTAAGTGAGGACCAGAAAGAATATGCAAAGGCACAGGCTTCAAACTATGCTAATGCTAATAATATGGTTGTTCTTATTGATGAGGATAAAATTGAGCGAATGGCTGAAGATGAGAATTACCGCAAGCAGTATGAAGGAATAATTGCCAATGCCGCAAGTGGTCTTTCACAGCTAGGACAGAGCATTGCCGCAACTGGAGCTAATGTTAAGGGTTACGGTATGCAGGTAAATGATGGTGGAACAGCTTCATTTTTTGCTGTACTTAAGAAGTCAGGGGCAGCACAGAAAGAAAGGATAGCCAAGAAAGCTGAACAGAAAAAAGAAGCTAAAAAGGCAGAAGCAAAGAAAGCTAAGAAGAAGGAAGAACAGGAACGTCTTGAGAACAAGAAAGACAGCAGGATAGATGATAACAGTGGAATAGAGGAAGATGAGGATACAGTAACTATAACAGCTTCTTCTATGGAAGAATTGTTACAGAAGATACAGGAATATACACAGAAGTATATGAACGATGATGTAAAGACTGATGATGAAAAGAAGGTAGGTCAGCAGTTCGATTATTCTGTGTAAAATATTATTGCAAAAGTACAATGGAAAGATAAATATATTTCTTTCATTAGAGAAAGGGGTTATGTATGGCTTTGAGTATTAATATTAATGTCAATAATTCAGATATTAGCATTAAGAACAGTAAGACTGGTGCTAAGAAGAATATTAAGTCTATATCAGCAGGTAATCTTAACGATATGACGGATAGGGAATTTAATATCAGCCAGAAAAGAAAGGTTGCCAGAAAGCAGGCCATGAAGCTTATTTCAGATGCATGGGATAAGGATAATAAAGCAGCACAGGGTATTAAGGATATGGAGTCAGAGAAAGCAGATATTGCTAATATTAATGCTGATTTAAAGTCAAAGCTGAAAGATATAGATAAAAGTCAGAAGGATTTGCAGGAATTATATGGCGTACATTCAGAGTCACAGGAGCAGAAGGATCTTGAATTATTAAAGAAATATCAGGATAACAGAAATGGTGTATCTAATGACAAGTTTAGCAAAGAAGAAATTGACAGATTAAAAGAATTGCAGAATGAGCCATTAACAGAATATCAGAAGAAAGCCCTTATGATTAACAGTTCTAAAGATGCCATAAGGTCTCAGATAGACCAGAATGATCTTAAAGCAATGAATAAGACTATGTCTATCAATAATGCCAAGTTAGAGCAGCTTAAATCTCAGGATATGTTAAAAGCAGGAGATGCGGCAGACAGTATTATTGAAGCTGCTGATAAAGATATATTTGGTATGCTTGTTAATGAAGGTAAGCAGAATATAGATGATAATATGAAGGAACAGCAGGAAGAAGCTAAGAAAGCAGAAGAAGAGAAGGAAAAGAAGCAAGAGCAGATTGATGAAGCCAAGAAGAAACGTCAGGAAGAGAAAGAGCTTCTTGAAAATGAACAACAGGCAGACAAGCTTGAGCTTGATAATTCAATTAATAGTCAGGCTGTAGACCATTTATCAGAAGCACAGCAGCAGGTTGAGCAGCTTATGAAGAATAATAATATGGTTAATGAAGATATTAAAGGAATTGAGATTGACCTTAATTTCTAATTGACATTTTGTAGTAAATTCGTCTGGCAATTTGTTAGGCAATAATTATTGAAGTTAATAAAAAGCTGTCGTAGAAGACATATTTTTACAGTATATAGAGTTCAATAGCTTCTATATATTGTATAAAATGTTTCATACGGCAGCTTTTATTACTAATTATTAATTGATATATTTCCCATATTTACAGTGGCTTTTAGAAGAGTAGAGGAACTAAGATTATTAGTGTATGTGTTGGAGCATTTATTATTATATAATGTGATGTTACCCATATCTACACTAAGGTCGTAACCACAATCTTTATTCTCAGGCATACGGATGGTTAAATTACCCATATCTACATTAATAATTGCTGACTTATATGTGCAGTTATCAAATTTGCAGTTACCCATATTAATCTCTGCGTTAATCTTTTCAATATTGCTGTTAGAAGCTTTAAAGTTACCCATATTTAATGAAGCTGTTAAATAACCAATATCTATAGAGTCGATTTTAACATTTCCTACATTAGAAGATAAATGCAGGTCGCTTATAGACGCATTTTCGGGTATTCCTATTGTTATTGTACAATCTGCATTTTTAATATTACCAAGGAAATGTTCTGTAGATTGTGTCACATTAAGAGTACTGCCGTTAACAACAGCAGTAGCTTTAAAACGCTCTCCGCCCTCATATTTGAAGCTGTAAGTATCGTCTTTTACAATATTGATATGAGCTACAGTGCCATCGATTGTAATATTAGAAAATGCTTTTAATTCTTCGTAGAAATCGCAATTGTTTCCAGAAGAGGAAGCGGTTAATCGGTTGAATGGTGCGGCATTAAATATATTTCCTAATATACCAGCTATTATACATAAAGCGGTTATTATATATATGATAATAAGATAAATTCTTTTATTCATAGTGTTCTCCTATCTTAGACCCTCATATTATTTTCTTAAAACATTTTTTAATAAAGCATAGATTACCCCGGCAATAGGCCATATAACCCAGGTTATGTGCCAGTAGAATGTTAAAAAGCTGATAGAAAGGTAAATACAGCTTACTGTTGACCAGTACACGGACATAATAGCGGTGGCTGTAGGATTAATATATTCAACAGACTTATTAGCTGGTTTGGCATAATTGCCAGCTATTGTGTCAGGGTTGTTAAGTGATAGAAGCACTTTATAGGCTTTTGAAGCATTTGCCTGATATACAATTAAGAACACACCAATGCCGACAAAACATAATACTCCGGCACCACCAAGGTCGTCAAGAATTTCAAAGTTAAGTGCATCAATTATTATTGGAGGTATAACGCTCATGACACATAATGCAACACCAATGCTTAGACACAGCGAATGAATTGTACGCATATGGTCACATTCATTCTGAATATATGAGGCAGACTGGTAGTCAACGCGGCATTGTTTGTATTTGATATCATCAAATTGCTTAAGCATAATACCTGATAATACGAAAAATCCGACTGCAATCGCAATTACTGCCAACATAACAGCTACCATAATGTTTTCAATAAAGGTAATTCCAATCATATCTCCAATAATTGGAAATATAGGGCTTATAATACATAAAAATACGCCGATTGCAATGAGAATACTTTTCACATTGTAAGCTCTTATGTATTTCTTGATTTCTTCTATCGAAAGACATCTTCTGTTATCAGAAGGTGTATTGTACTGTTGTCTGTTAAGTCCGAGTGTTTCGGAAAGTTCATCAAGATTGCCGAATTCAGATATAACAGTTCCAACAGCTTCATTCTCACTTAAACCTTCTGATATCAGCTCATTGTATTTGTCTTCCATCATTCCCCATAGTTCCTGCTTGGCACGAAGAACTTCAGGAGTGTTCGGCATATTGGCGAACATAGTTTCAAGATAACTTTTGATTGTTTCCATAAGTTAATTCTCCTTCTTAATAAATTGTTCAACGACTTCTTTGGTAAGTGCCCATTCTTCACAGCGGGCTTTGTAATACTCTCTTCCGGCATCAGTTATGCTGTAGTAAGTTCTTTTCTTTCCACCATTGTCACCTACACCAGGGAATGAAGTTATATATCCATTCTTTTCCATTCGTGTAAATGCAGAGTAGAGAGTTGTTTCTTTCATAATATACTTTTCATTGGATAGAGCTTTAATCTGCTTAGATATTTCATATCCATATGATGGTTTGTCTAATAGAAGATAGAGTATCATAGTGTCGTTGTAACCTCTGATAATGTCACTACTTATACCAGCCATAAAACCTCCAAAAAAAATACTACGACTGGCATACTACGTTAGTCGTAGTATGTCTGTCGTAGTATTATATATCATAATATATTATATACTGTCAATACATTTGGTATGAAATGTTATATTGGTTGGAATATAATGCTTTAACTGCCGTAAATAAAAAGAGGGTTCTGTAGTCAGAAACCCTCTTTTGTCGTGTAATATGCCGAATATTGATTAAATTATATGCTGTATAAGCTTATATCAGCTATGTTTGATATTTATATCTTCAGGACAGTCATCCCAGCTTAATACACCAGTTTTTACGGCATTTTCATATCTTGAAATTTTATATTTCAGACGTTTCATAGTTGCTTCAATCTGTGCATGCTGTTCTTTAAGGGCATCAAGCTGTTCCTGTAAAAGCTGTCTTCTTGCTTCAAATGTTTCATCGCCTTCCTGATAGAGTTTCACATATTCAATAAGTGCTTCAATAGGAACTCCAGCATTACGCATACAGATGGCATTTTCAACCCAGCCAAGGTCATTTTCTGTGTAATTTCTTATGCCGCCGGAAGTGCGGGCAACAGTTGGTATAAGACCAACACGTTCGTAGTATCGTAGTGTATCTTGTGAAATATTATATTTCTGGCTTACTTCTTTGATTGTCATAATATCCTCCATTCCTGTCCGGTTATTGAGCTGATTATTATATTGTTATATTAACACTTAGAGTCAGCTTAAAGTCAAGTGCATTGTGAATGAATTAAAAAAATCAGGTGGAGAAGCACAGAAAATGTGATATACTGTCATATAAGGGAATGTCCTATAATCTTAGATTAGCGAAGTGTTCTTAGATGTACAAGGCAGAATGAATGACTATAATAACAGATGAGCACAGACAAAATCCGTTAGTGCAGGACAGAGTTGTGATACAGTAATGTATTCGGAAAAGAGGTTTATTATGGGTTATGATAATGAATTTGATAATAAAATAAACAAGCTTACAGATTTTATTAATGAGTGTAATAGCATAGTGTTCTTTGGAGGTGCTGGGGTATCGACAGAGTCTGGAATACCAGATTTTCGTAGTAAGGACGGTTTATATAACCAGCACGATGTCGAATTTGATATGTATGAGCCAGAATATCTGCTCAGTGAAGAGTGCCTTCATCATAAGCCTAAGGTATTTTTTGAATTTTACAGACAGAAAATGGATGCAAGAAATGTAAAGCCTAATATAACGCATTATATGCTTGCCAGATTAGAGAAGCTTGGAAAGCTGGATAAGATTATTACACAGAATATTGATGGACTTCATCAGATGGCTGGAAGCACTAATGTGATTGAACTTCACGGTGCAACTACAAGAAATTATTGTGAAAAATGCGGTAAAAAGTATCCGGCAGATTATATATTTGAGAGCAGGGAAGCAATTCCAAGATGTGTTGAGTGTAACCATATGATACGACCAGATGTGACTTTGTATGGTGAACAGCTTCCAGCAGGTGCATATGAGAGTGCGGTGGAGGCTATAAGAAAGGCTGATATGTTAATAGTGGCAGGAACATCATTAAAGGTATATCCAGCGGCAGGACTTGTATGGGAATTTGCTGGAAAGCATCTTGTCGTAATGAATAAAGAGCCGTTGGATTTCAAGCTGGATATGAATAAAGACATAGAGTTTAATTGTGCGATGGGTGATGTGTTCAGGGCACTTGATAAGAATATATAAATAAACACACTTTACGGGGCTGCTTAATTAAAGTTGACTTGCTCACAATCAAATGTTATGTTGATATAGCATTTTAATAACGAATGTAAACAGAATGGAGAAAGCACATGTCAGGGAATAAAGAGCAGATAGATGTTTCATTAATTGGTAATGACAAAATAGAAGAAGCAATTGTTAACATACAGAAAGAACCGACAGAGGAAAATCTTGTAAGAGCATTGTCTATAGTAAGACACAGAATGAATGATAAAGGTCAGCTGATAATAGCAGTAGAGCCGCCATTGCCAGATGGTAAGCTTAATTTGAAGGTTATAAAGACAGAAGACGGACAGATGTGGTGGACAGCTTACACAAGCTTTGATGAAGAATTAAAAGGTGCAGATAACATTAAATCGACGTTTTTAACAGATATAGATAAGCTGTTGAATTCAGCTTTGCAGGTTGATGAGATTAGCGGCATTATAATTAACCCTTGGAATAAGACGCTTATGATTGATAAAGAACTTATAAAGATTATAATAGGAAAAGAATAATAAAATGTTATATAAGTTTATAAGTATGAAAAAGAGGCGTAAGATAATATGCAGGAATTAAATAAAGCGATAGATGATATACGGTCAAAAGGTGAATTGTCAAATGGGATAACAACACGCTATGCTGTGCCTGAAGATGCAAAAAGACTTCTTGAGATATATGCACCATATGTAGAGAATACAGCAATAACATTTGAATATGATGTACCAACATTGGAAGAATTTATTGAAAGAATCAGACATACACTTGAAAAGTATCCATATATTGTAGCGTTGAATAATGGCACAATCGTTGGTTATGCGTATGCTGGAATGTTCCACGAAAGAGAAGCATACAGCAGATGTGTAGAAACATCTATATATGTTGATAATAATATGAAGCATATGGGCATTGGTGGAATACTTCATAAGACATTAGAAGATGAGTTAAGGAAAGATGGCTTTCTTAATATGTACGCCTGTATAGCCTGCCCTAAGAAAGAAGATGAATACCTTAACAGAAACAGCATAGAGTTCCATAGTCATCAAGGATACAGGCTTGTAGGAGAATTCTATGACTGCGGATATAAATTTAAAAGATGGTACAATATGGTCTGGATGGAAAAGCTCATCGGGGAACATACTGATAAATAAAATATATGTGCAGGAAAGAGGAGTAGTATGAAAAGTACATTAATTAAGGATACAACTAAATCAGAGAGAATAGAGCTTGTTAAGCAGTGGGAGGAAAGTGAGGGCTGTGAGAGCAGTGGAATAGATCTTATGGAATTCTTCCGTGATTATATTGACGGAGTTAAGGAGATTTCAGAGGTCAATGCAGCATTTACAGCAAGATACATTTCTGAAATTCCTGATGATAATTCAGGCATAAGCTGCGGAATGGGCGGCAGGAGATAAGGAGAACTGGCGTGAAGAATATATTATTAATAGCTACTGGCGGAACAATAGCCTGTTCGTCCTCTGATGAAGGGCTTACACCATCAGCTAATGTCAACGAACTGCTTTCATATATACCGCATATTAAAGAAAAATGTAAGCTTTCAGGAATTTCAATAATGAATATCGACAGTACCAATATGAATCCTGAACTTATGATGAATATTGCAAAGGCAATAAAAGAATACAGGGATAATTATGATGGATTTGTCGTGGCACACGGAACGGATACAATGGGTTATACTGCTGCGGCACTTGTATATATGCTGAAGAACTTTAATAAGCCTGTTGTTATAACTGGATCACAACTGCCAATGGAAGCAGAATATACAGATGCGAAGAAGAATTTATCAGATGCGATAATATATGCGTGTGAGGGAAGGGCTGGTGTATATGTGGCATTTGATGGGTGCATAATTAATGGTGCACATGCAAGAAAGGTTAAGACACGCAGTTATGATGCATTTGAGAGTGTTAATTATCCAGTTGTTGCACATATTAAGCATAGCAGGATAACACATAATGAGGCTGTGCAGGGTGACTATAATAAGTCTGATAACAGCGGAATAGAGCCGGAGTTATGTTCAGATGTGATGCTTATTAAGCTGTTTCCGGGAATAGATAATAAGATATTTGAATTTATTAAGGGACACTATAAAGGTGTTGTTATTGAAAGCTTTGGGATTGGTGGAATTCCGAATATAGATAACAATATTGTAGAGGAAATTCACAAGCTTATAGAGGCTGGTGTTGCAGTTGTTGTGACAACACAGTGCAATTATGAGGGTGTTGATCTTGATATATATGAGGTGGGAAAGAAGCTGGCTAAAGAAAATGTTATTATAGCCGCTGATATGACGACAGAAGCGGTTGTTATGAAGCTTATGTGGGCATTGGCACATTTTGGTAAAAATGCAGTTACAGATATTAAGAAATATATTGAAACACCGGTATTCTGTGACAGAAGTTATTAACAGCAGGGAGCTTATGACAGCTTCAATCAATGAATGCAGACGGAATAATTAAAGAATATTATATAATATAAAATACCCTGTTATGTAAGGATTAACTCCAACAAGTTTATTCTTACATAACAGGGTATTTTGTAATATGTTGATTATTGATTATTGTGCTTAATAGTGTCTATAAGACTATGCATTCTTGTATTGATTGATTCAAGAATCTTCATATTGGCATCTTCTGTATTAGTGGTTTCAGCAGCGTGTGCAGAGAGCTGTTCAGATACAGCTGATATTGTCTGTATAGAGTCAACAATTACGCTGTTAGCCTGTTTGAGTTCATCAATACTTGATGAAAGTCTTGAAACATTATCACGGACAGTATATGTATTAGTCTGAATATTATCAAAGCTTTTGGCTGTATTCTCAGTAGAAGACTTTTCAGTATTAATTCCGTCTATCATAGTGTAGATAACTGATACAACATCTTCAATAGCTGATGACATATTATGTATAAGCTTTGTTATATTCTCAGTTGCATCACCTGTCTGTGTTGCCATTTTGGAAATCTCAGAAGCAACAACGGAGAAACCTTTTCCAGCTTCACCAGCTCTTGCGGCTTCAATACTTGCATTTAATGCTAAGAGTTCTGTCTGGGAAGCAATCTCCTCAATCATAACAATAATAGAATGCATCTGTGAAATATGGTTGTTAAGGTAAGTAAGCTTATCAGCAACCATTTCCCCGTTCTTAACAGATATATCAACTGTAGTAACAAGATGCTCAATATCTTTACTGCTCTGTGTAAGGATATCAAGGGTTTCTGCCATACTTGCAGAGATTTCATTAGCGGACATATCTACAAGTTCAACTTTTTTCTGAATTGCATCTGTCTGTGTAAGCTGGTTCTGTACGGCATTGGCTGTATCAGTTGCACCGTTGGATACGTCAGACATAGTTGATTGTGTGATCTTTGAAGATTCCTGTAACTTTTCTAAATCAGCATATACTTCAGAAATACCATTCTGCATTGTAGCAGACATTTCTGATATCTGACTAAGAAGCTCATCACTCTGCTCTTTTGATTTAGAAATGTTATTAATCTTCTGGTCTGCATTAGCTTTAGTTGCAAGAGCAAGCATACAGGCATATATACCAGTTATTAATACAATTATGAGCTGTATAACGGCGGCATCAGTTCCAAGATAGCCCATTCTGCCAGTTCTTGCACCGATAATAATAGTGATAATATTTTCAATAACTACGCCAAAATTGACAAGAAACATAAGACGGAATTCGTTATATAATGAAACAATAAATACCATAGGAAGTGCAAAGGCATACATAGTAATACTTGTTGTTGTAAATATGTTGCAGGTATAGAAAACAGCATATCCTATAGCTACTAAGTGCTTGATTGCATTAGTTTCGTGGTTCTTGTTCCAGAAAATAAATTCAGCAATCACAGGTGCCATTCCGATAGCAAAGATAATAATTGCGTAGGCGAATGATGTTATACCAACTGCTGTCTGCATAAAAACAAGAAGGCTGATAACAAGCACTTCTATTAAGTGTGCTAGCATAGCTACACGATTGTTTCGTTCCATTTCGGGAACTTCTCTTTTGATTTTGATAGGCATAAGTACCTCCTGATGTATATTGTTATTTAAGTGCCTAGAATACTAACCCCCATTATAATATATATAATTTGATATTTCAATGATACATTTATGGTTCTTCCGACACAGATAGCTTTTATATAATAATTACATTTTTTGTCAGATTAATGCTGTCTTTATAATATTATATTGATTGTTTCGTTTTGAATATTTATAGGCATTATTTCTGTAAAATAATATGAAACAGCGATATTTCACCTTGAAATAATACAATAATAATTATAATATACATTTATAAAATAAGTTTATAAAAGTCGGAGGTGCCATATGTTATTTAAAAATCCAATTATTCCGGGATATAATCCTGATCCAAGCATATGCCGTGTAGGAAGTGATTATTATATTGTGAATTCCACATTTGAATTCTTCCCAGGAGTGCCTGTATATCATAGTAAGAATTTGGTTAACTGGGAACTTACAGGATATTGTCTGGACAGGCGTTCACAGTTAGAACTTGAGGACTGTCGTAATTCGGGAGGAATATATGCACCAACAATACGATATCATAAAGGTATGTTTTATATGATAACAACAAATGTTACTGATAAAGGTAATTTCGTTGTTCATACAGAAGATATTAACAGTGAATGGTCTGAGCCAGCGTGGATTGACCAGGGGGGAATTGACCCGTCATTATTCTTTGATGATGATGACAAATGTTATTATTGTTCAACGGGAATAATTGACGGTGTACGTGGAATTGTTGCATTTGAGATAAATCCGCTTACAGGTGTGATATTATCTGAGAAGAAGCTTATAAGTGAAGGTTGTGGTGGACAGTGTCCGGAAGGCCCACATATTTATAAGAAGGATGGCTGGTATTATCTTATGATAGCAGAAGGTGGAACGGAATATGCACATCGTGAAACAATCCAGCGTTCGCATAATGTATATGGCCCATATGAGGCTTGTCCGGATAATCCTGTTATATCGCATAAGGAATATAAGAAATCAGAGATTCAGGCGACAGGACATGCGGATTTATTAGAGGATGAGAATGGCAACTGGTGGCTTGTGTTTCTTGGAATAAGAAAATTCAGCCATGCTTTGCTTCATAATCTTGGAAGAGAAACATTTCTTGCACCAGTAAAGTGGGAAAATGGCTGGCCAGTTGTTGGCTATAATGGCAATGGAACAATTGAGCTTGTAATGGATGCACCACTGCCTGGACTTGATTGTGAAGAGAGTTCTACCAATATCCGTATTGATAAGCAGTCCGGACAGCCAATTCTGTACGCAGACCACAGTGTGGATATAGATTTTACAGATGAATTGCTTGATAAAAGGCTTCAATATACAAGAAATCCTGATACGTCAAAGTATATATATGATAATAAAAATGCTGTGCTTACACTTAAGGGAACAGATATAACACTTAACACGGCTGGCAAATCGCCAACAATTGTGTCATTTAAACAGCCGGAATTCACTACAACTTTATATGCATGTCTTGATATAGCCAGATGTAATGCAAAAAGATGTGGCGTTGCGGCATATTACAATAACGATTATCACTATGAGATATACATAGGTAATGATGATAATGGCAGGTATATAGGATTTTATAAACATATACACGATATGGGTGTTGAGCTTGAAAGAATTCCCATTAATAATGAAGATTTGAATTCAAAGCTTTTGATAAAAATAGATACAGACAGGGAAAAGTATACATTTTCTTATGCAATAGCTGACACTGCTAATCTTGGTGCAAGGGTGGCATACAGGCAGATAGGTTCAGGACTTAATGCCGGACTTAGCACAGAGGGTACGCGGACAATGACATTTACGGGTACATTGTTCTCGCTATTTGCAGAAAATGGAGATGGTGTATTTAACATAGGGGTAAAGCTTTTAATCAATCCAGATGAGAATTACACATTATAATATAATTATATGAGCTGAGGTTTTGGAGGATTGAGTGAATTGTGTAGCAATGTATCAATCCAGATATATCAGTGAGGGATAAAGTCTCTTTTGCTCCTGAGATTATTATGTTTGTAGATTAATGTATACAGAAAGGGGGTAATTATGGGACATAATAACTGGTCATATTCAAAAATATATAAAGAAATTATACCATATGAGGAATATGGTATGTATGATGTTGCGTGGCACGATGGTATGTCAGCGGCAGATGGACACATAGGGGTAATTACATCGTGTGCACCTTTAAATGACAGCTTTATATTCCAGAATGTTGAGTATATTATGCCGTCAGAAGAGCCAAGATATGTGCCTTTAGAGGTTGGAGGACAGCTGGATGAGGCAAGGCAGTCAGTAATTAATATGGACGATACCTGGGATATACACAACAGAAAACGTACCAATATGTATTGTCATCATCCAGGACACCAGCTCAGGGTGGAATTATGCAGGAGTGCTGATATAACAGATACTAACGCATTAATATCAGAAGCTGCAAAACACCATCATATGACACGAAATGATGATATAAATATTACGGATTATGAACGATATACAGATTTTAACAGGTCTGAGATTGTTGTTAAATATAAGGCAGATGGAAGAACTATAACTAAAAGAACTTTTGCATCCTTGACTGATGATGTTGTTATTACAGAGATTACAGGAGCGAAGGATTTTATCGTTAATATTTCAGTTGATGATTTTGAGGCAATGCATAAGTTTGGTATGGATAAGAATAAACAGGCAACCTCAGAGAGAGGAATGAAGTATTCGCGTTTTGTTAAAGATGATATAGTTGGTGTTGTGGCACATTATCCTTCATTTGAGGGAAGTGAGCTTGCAAATGGAGGGTTTGCAGGTGCAACCAGATTTATTACAGATGGTATAGTCAATATGATAGAATTGAATAAATCAGACAAGGCATATACCTGTATAGATAATATAGTACCAATTATTCAATTGAATAAATCGGACAAGATTATTCTTATAACATATCTTGATTGGACAGATAAGCTTGGCAGGCTTGAAGATTTCCAGTCAGAATGTGAGAGTGGCAGTATATTTGATACAGAGCTTATTAGAAAATGTTTTGCAAAGGTAAATGATAGTTTAGGCACAGCTGATAAAGCGTTTTTTAATAATAAAGAAATTTTCTATGATGCTGCAATCAAAGAACATAGTATTAAAAGTGCTGAAAGATATAACAGGGTATCATTATATTTATACGATAATACTGATTGTATATCTAATAAAAATGATAAAGAAAAGAAATATTATGATAATGTCTCTAAAGCTGATGACAATAGTAAATGCGCAATAGCTGATAATGAAGATAGGTACAATATATATAATATGGCAGCTAATGAGGAGCTTCTAGATAAGCAGAAAGAAGTTCCAGATATTCTTATTCCGCTTCTTGAAAGAATATATAATAATGCAAGATATGGGCTTATGTCAGGGGCTGGCTATACAGCACCAAGGCTTAATGGACCAGGTGTTGGAGAGTGGAATCTGATGTGGCGTAATGCGTATACCATGGATGCTAATGTTAATATTCAGGTATCGGGAATTAACAGTGGCAATATGTATGAAGCTGGCGTTGGGTATATATGGTTCGTATTAAGACAGCTTAAAGACTGGGAGATTAATGCTAAAAAGGTATATGGAATGAAAAATGCCCTGTTAGCACCTATCAATACTGACGGACAGAGGGCAATGATGGTTGAGTATGACATTAACTATCCGTTCCAGTATTGGAATACGGGTGCAAGCTGGATGATACTTCCTATAGCAGAATGGGTTGACTGCTATGGTGATGTGTCAATTACAACAACTGATCAAAAGATAATAAAGCAGTATAATCAGGCTGTCTTTAATGTAAAGAAGGATATTCTTATGCCGCTTCTTCAAAAAACTTATAATTTCTGGGAGCAGCTTTGCACACCTGAGTACTTCACAGATATTGAGGGCAATGCAAGATATGAAAAGGGTAAGACACATTTATTTACTGGTGAGAAGTATCTTATAATTCCGTCATTTTCACCAGAGAACAAGCCGCTTGGCTATAAGAGTGCAATAACAGCCAATGCTTCAATGGATATAGCTGCGGCAAAAGATATTATAGCTATGTATATTGATATGGAAAATGAACTTCAGAATGAAGGATACAAGGAAAGAATTAAGAAGGCTGCAAAGTTAAATAATGAGCTTCCGGATTATCAATATGATGAAAGTGGTGCAATAAGAGAGTGGGCTATGAAAGAGTATCAGGAAAATAATGCCCACAGGCATATAAGCCATCTTTATTGTGCGTGGCCGGCATATCAGACACAGCATAATAATAAACTTGCCAATGCCTGCCGGCAGGCAATATTAAACCGTAATAAGGAGAATTCTGGAAAAGATGACACGGCATCACACGGCTGGATTCATAAGGCACTTGTTGAGGCAAGGCTTAAGAATTCAGAGGAAGTGTATAATATATTAAATATGCTTGTGCATAGCGATATATTTTATTCAACATTATTTACCGATCATAATACGAACAGGGCTAAGGGTGTCGCCTGCACAGATACATTATATGGAATAACTGGAATTATTAATGAAATGCTAGTGTATTCGGATAAGAACACGGTAGAACTGCTTCCTGCATTAAGCAGTAATATACCAGCAGGAAATATAAGCGGACTTTTAACACGTGCTGGTGTGAGAGTTGATTATTTAAGCTGGGATGTTGATAAGAGAAATGTAAAAGCAGACTTAACTGCATTACGGGATACAAGCTTTAATGTTGTGCTTAATAATAAAGCGTATATTGGTGAGGAAAATGAAAGTAAATGCGTTGCAGTTCAGTTAAAAAAGGGTGAAAGGTATTGCTTTATGGGTTGATAGTGAAAATGCGGAAACACCGATATAGTAGAGTGTTTCCGCATTTTTTATTTTATTTGAACTTGAATGTATTCTCAAGTGTCTCCCACTTGGTATCTTTCTCGCTGAAATTAAGTGGGGTTCCGTCTTCAAGCTTGTATCCAGATGGGTCAGCACTGCCTGGATATTTGCCTGTAACCTGTGGCCATTCAATGCCAATGCTTGGGTCGTTCCACGCAAGACCGCCCTCATCACCAGGATGATAGAAGTCAGTTACTTTGTAGCAGAACTCAGCTTCGTCACTTAATACGAGGAAGCCGTGTGCAAAGCCTTCGCTTATATAGAACTGCTTCTTGTTCTCTTCTGTAAGTTCTACGCCAAACCATTTGCCGTATGTCTTAGAACCTGCACGAAGGTCAACAGCAACATCAAATACGCTTCCTTTGATTACACGTACAAGCTTTCCCTGAGGAAATTCTTTCTGGAAGTGTAAGCCACGAAGAACACCCTTAACAGAGCGTGACTGGTTATCCTGAACAAATAACATATCAAGACCGGCTTCGTGCATATCATTCTGATTGTAAGTTTCCATAAAATATCCGCGGTTATCGCCGTGAACAGTAGGTTCTATTATATAAAGTCCTTCAATATCGCAAGGAGTTACTTTAATCTGTCCCATAGTTATTACCTTTCTTTGATTAATCTAAAAATACTGCCACCTGACAGATAAAAATAAATTGTCAGGTGGTATATAAAAATATATTAATTATCGGTTAGAATACATTTTCTCATAGTAGTTCTGGTATTCGCCTGAGATGATAGTTTCCCACCATTCCTTGTTGTCAAGATACCACTGGATTGTATTCTTTATGCCGTCTTCAAACTTAGTTTCTGGTAACCAGCCAAGTTCGTTGTGGATTTTAGAAGGGTCGATAGCATAACGCATATCGTGTCCCTTACGGTCGCCAACGTGAACGATAAGTGATTCTGGCTTGCCAAGTTCTTTACAGATAAGCTTAACGATGTCAATATTTCTCTTTTCATTATGTCCACCGACATTGTATACTTCACCGACACGTCCTTTGTGAATGATAAGGTCAATAGCCTTGCAGTGGTCTTCAACATAAAGCCAGTCACGGACATTAAGACCTTCACCATATACAGGAAGTGGCTTATCATTAAGAGCATTGGCAATCATAAGAGGAATAAGCTTTTCTGGGAAGTGGTATGGTCCGTAGTTGTTAGAACATCTGCTTATAGTTACAGGAAGTCCATAAGTTCTGTGGTAAGCTAATACTAAAAGGTCAGCACCAGCTTTTGATGAGCTGTATGGGCTTGATGTATGTATAGGTGTTTCCTCTGTGAAGAAAAGGTCAGGTCTGTCAAGTGGAAGGTCACCATATACTTCATCAGTAGATACCTGATGATAACGCTTAATTCCGTACTTTCTGCACGCATCCATAAGAACAGCAGTACCTTTGATGTTAGTGTCAAGGAATACTTCCGGGTTCTCGATAGAACGGTCAACGTGTGACTCGGCGGCAAAGTTTACAACCATATCTGGGTGTTCTTCTTCAAAAAGCTTGTATACAGCTTCTCTGTCAGTAATACTTTCCTTAACAAATCTGAAGTTAGGATTATCCATTACAGGAGCAAGTGTTGAGAGATTGCCTGCATATGTAAGGCAGTCAAGACAGATAATTCTGTAATCTGGATATTTCTTTAACATATGAAAAATGAAGTTGCTTCCGATAAATCCGGCACCGCCGGTAACAATAATATTCATATATAATCCTCGTTTCTGTGCACATATTAATAATTAAAATGGTGCAGTGTGCGCTACACACCAAATGATAATATATTCTAGCTATGAAGTACGTCAATATATTTGCCGTCAAGCACATCTTTTAAATACTGTCCGTACTGGTTTTTCTTTAAGACTTCATAAGTCTTAAGTACGTCCTCTTTAGTTATCCAGCCGTTAAGATAAGCTATCTCTTCAAGGCAGGCTATTTTACGGTGCTGATGTGTTTCAATTGTCTTAACGAAGTTAGTAGCTTCAACAAGGCTTTCGTGAGTACCAGTGTCAAGCCAGGTAAAGCCCTGACCTAAAAGTTCTACATTGAGGTTGTTGTTCTCAAGATATATACGGTTAAGGTCTGTTATTTCAAGCTCACCTCTTGCAGATGGCTTTAAATTCTTCGCATACTCTACAACCTTGTTATCATAGAAGTAAAGACCTGTTACACAGTAATTGCTCTTAGGCTTAGCTGGCTTTTCTTCTATAGATATAGCCTTGCCGGCTTCGTTAAATTCTACAATACCAAATCTTTCAGGGTCATCAACGTAGTAACCAAATACTGTAGCACCTATGCCTTCTTCAGCGTTTTTAACAGCATTTTTAAGACGTTCCTTAAGTCCGTTGCCAGCGAATATGTTATCGCCAAGAACCATAGCAACAGTGTCATCGCCGATGAATTCCTCACCGATAATGAAAGCCTGTGCAAGTCCGTCAGGTGATGGCTGTACAGCATAAGAAAGATTAACACCGAACTGGCTTCCGTCACCGAGAAGCTCTTTGAATCTAGGTGTATCCTGTCGAGTAGATATTATAAGAATATCACGAATTCCAGCAGTCATAAGAACTGACATAGGATAATATATCATAGGCTTATCGTATATAGGAAGAAGCTGTTTACTTGTTACCATTGTGAGTGGATAAAGGCGTGTGCCAGAACCACCAGCGAGAATAATACCTTTCATAGTCATTCCTCTTTTCTTAATAAATAGTGTGTTTTAAATAAATTAATACCTGTTTAGCAGATTAGTGCTTACTAAGCAGATTATAGTTTTTTAGTAAATTGATATTTGCTTTTTGTTTTGATATATATATAATAAAAGGTGACGTAACGTTATCTTCAAGTATTTTTTGCGATACAAGAAGAAATTTTATCATTATTTATGATTTTTATGGTTTCAAACAGATCTTCAAATAGGATTTTAATAGTCCTTAAAATATAATTTCAAATAAGCTTTCAAATAGGATTTGCAATAAGTTTTTAAACAGAATTTCAGGTATGATTACAGTAAAATATACCATAAAGAAAAGAGGAAGTTATGCATAAAGAAGGTTATTATTCTTCTGGTGAGTTTGCCAAGAAAGCAAATGTCACAGTAAGAACTATAAGATATTATGATAAACAGAATATTTTAAAGCCGTCACTTCTTACAGAGGACGGAGTAAGGTTTTATACGGATTCAGATTTTACGAGGCTGCAGCAGATACTGTTGTTTAAGTATCTGGGGTTTTCGCTTGAGGATATAAGAAATATGACTATCGGTGATTCAGATTATAACATCCTTCTTAATTCGCTTAATTTGCAGTTTAAGCTTATTCAGGACAAAATAGCACAGATGGAGCTTGTAAAGAATGCGATTGAAGACACGATAGATACATTTAAAAATAACAAATCAGTAGATTGGAGCAATATGCTTTCGCTTATCCACCTTACTAATATGGAAAGCACTTTAAAGACACAGTATCTTAATGCTGGAAATATAACCGCAAGAATTAATCTTCATGCAGAATATTCAGTTAATAAGCAGGGTTGGTTTAACTGGATATATGAACAGAGCAATATACAGACCGGACAGCGTATTCTGGAGATAGGCTGTGGTGATGGAAGACTGTGGGTTGATAATAAGAATAATGTAAGAGAACTTTCAGGGCTACAGGTGTTCTTAAGCGATATATCCGATGGTATGGTGAATGATGCAAGAAGAAATATAGAAGCGGAATATGCTAACGAGAATGGGGCGGATATTACTGCACATAAGACAGGACAGTCTGTATCATTTAAGTTTAATACATTTGACTGTGCGGATATTCCTTATAGGAATAATTATTTCGATATAGTTCTTGCTAATCATGTATTATTTTACTGTGATAATATAGAAAGCGTTCTAAAAGAAGTCAAAAGAGTGTTAAAACCGGGTGGAGTATTTATATGTGCAACTTATGGGGCTTCGCACATGAAAGAGATTAGTGATCTTGTAACAGAGTTTGATAAAAGAATTGTTCTTGCTGCGGATAATCTGTATGATAAATTCGGGCTGGATAATGGAGAGGATATATTGATTAAGCATTTTAATAATGTAGATGTCAGAAAATATAATGATCACCTGTTAGTTGATAAAGCAGAGCCGCTTATTGAATATATTCTTTCCTGCCACGGCAACCAGAACCAGTATCTTCTTGACAGATATTCCGATTTTAAAGCATTTATAAGAAATAAGCTTGCAAGGAAGCCTTTTAAGATTACTAAAGATGCAGGATTATTTATATGTAAAGATATATGGTAATTATATTAATAATGTGGTAAAATTATACAGCTATTGCAATTTACGCGATTAAATATCTATTATAATGGGAATGTTATTTATAACAGTATAATGATAGGCAGATTATTAAATTATAGAAGAATAGAGGTATACAATGGCGTTATCCAAATTATTTTTAAATGCAGGTGAAGCGTTAAGGCCAGTTCTTGTAAAAGTGCTTCCGATGAAACTGCTAAGTAAGCTGAAGGCGGGAATTATTAATAATGCAACAGAAAAGCTGTCGGCAGATACTATAGAAAAGTATGTACCGGGACGATACAAGGAAGGTGCTAATATAATAGGCAATATAAAGGGGGATAATGGATTAGGACAGAGTGCACGTATTATGTGCAGTCTGCTTGATGAGAATAATGAGCCACACGTTATAAGGGATTTCTTTGTTCCACCGGGAGGCTCAAGAACCAATGATATGTATGACAGCAGGCTTACAACACAGCTTCCATATGATGTTAACATAATACATGTTAATGCAAGTGAGTTTATGGTAGCATATTTAAGCCTTGGCAAAGATGTATGGGATTACAGATATAATATAGGTTACTGGGCGTGGGAATTAGAGACATTTCCAGAGGAATGGCTTCCGGCATTTAAGCTTGTCGATGAAGTGTGGACACCATCGGATTTTGTTACTAATACACTTAAGAAATATACTGACAAGCCCGTGGTTACGGTTCCACATTGTATAGAACCTGTTGCAAGTGCACAGTATGGCAGGAAGCATTTTAATCTTCCAGAAGACAAGTTCCTGTTTTTAATAATGTTTAATAGTGGAAGCGTTATGGAAAGAAAGAATCCATTGGCAGCTATTAAAGCATTTAAGCAGGCATTCCTGAAAGATGAGGCAACTAAGAACAAGTATAAGGATGTAGGTCTTGTAATCAAGATAAGTGAGTCGGAGCTTTCAGCAGACGATGAGAAGATTATAAGCTCTGTTATAGATAAAGAAGATAATATTTACTTTATGTGTGGACAGATTAATAAGACAGAAGTTAATTCGCTTCTTAAAGACGTAGATGTATATGTATCACTTCACCGCTCAGAGGGCTTCGGGCTTGTAATGGCGGAAGCTATGTATCTTGGAACACCGGTTATAGCAACGGCGTGGTCGGGTAATACAGAGTTTATGAATGATCATACGGCGTGTATGGTTGGATACGATATGATAGAACTTGATAAGGACTATGATGTATTCAAGAAGGGCAATATGTGGGCAGATGCACACATTGATGAAGCTGCTGATTATATGGTAAGGCTCTATGAAGACAAAGAGTATTACAACACCAAGGCAGGTAATGGACAGGCATATGCCAGAGAACATCTTGCATACAAGCGTTCAGCGGATATTGTGAGTGAGCGTTTAAGACAGATTCATTCAAAGTCTTAAGGCTTTTTAACTATTCGTTTGACAAAGAAAATGTTTGTTATTATAATATGCAGGATTTAGATATAGAGGAGAAATTTCTGATGCAACATATTAAAGAATTATATGAATATAGGGAAATGATTATAAGTCTTGTAAGAAAAGACTTAAGAGGAAGATATAAGGGTTCTGTTCTTGGATTTCTTTGGACATTCGTCAACCCTTTATTACAGCTTATCGTGTATACAATTGTGTTCTCAATAATTATGAGGGCAAGCTATGAACAGTATTATTTGTTCCTTTTCGTGGCACTTGTGCCTTGGATGTTCTTTTCATCAAGTGTAACTGATGGTGCGGCAAGTATATTAAAAGAGAAGGATATGGTTAAAAAGATATACTTCCCAAGAGAGGTTCTTCCAATATCAACAGTTACAAGTGCATTTGTTAATATGATACTTACATTCGTTGTTGTATTTATAGTTGTTATTGTATCTGGAAGAGGTATTAATCCACTTGCATTATTATGCCTTCCTGTTGTTATGGTTGTAGAGTATGTACTTTGTCTTGGTATTGCACTTATAGTATCATCACTTACAGTATATCTCAGGGATTTACAGTATATTCTTGGAATATTTGTTATGGCACTCCAGTATATGACACCGGTAATGTATGGCGTTGATATGGTAGAGAATTCTGGTGCTGGTGACTGGCTTATTTTAATATTTAACTTAAATCCTATGACACCTATTATTAAAATATACAGACAGATTATTTATTATGGAGAAGTTCCAGAACTTGGTTCGCTGGCTCTTGCATTAATAATAGGTATTGTATTTATAGTTGTCGGAGAAGTTCTGTTTAAGAAGCTTCAGAGAGGTTTTGCAGAAGAATTCTAATTAGAATAGTATAGACAATTAGATATATAAGCAGAAATGAGGATTATGATGGATAAAGATAATGCAATTGAAGTAAAAAATATAACTAAAGATTTTAAAGTATATTATGATAAAGGAAGCGAACTTAAGGAAAAAATGCTTTTCTGGAAGCGCAACAGATATGAGAAAAGACATGTTCTTAATGGTATAAGCTTTAATGTTAAGAGAGGTGAGGCTATAGGTTTAGTAGGTAAGAATGGCTGTGGTAAAAGTACAACACTTAAAATGCTTACTAAGATTATATACCCTGACTCAGGAACAATTGAGATGCGTGGAAGAGTATCAAGCCTTATAGAGCTTGGAGCAGGTTTTCACCCGGATATGAGCGGAAGAGAGAATATATATACTAATGCTTCTATATTCGGACTTACCAAGAAAGAGATAGATGCAAGACTTGATGATATTATAGCATTTTCAGAACTTGAAGATTTCATAGATAATCCAGTAAGAACTTATTCTTCAGGAATGTATATGCGACTTGCTTTTGCAGTTGCTATCAATGTAGATGCTGATATTCTTCTTATTGATGAAATCCTTGCCGTTGGTGATGCTAACTATCAGGCAAAATGTTTCAATAAGCTAAGAGAGATTAAGGCTGAGGGAACAACTATCGTTATTGTATCTCATTCATTAGGTCAGATTGAGCAGATATGTGACCGTTCTATATGGATAAAAAATGGTCTTATAGAAGCGGAAGGAACTCCAAAAGATGTCCATCTTAAATATCTTGACTATATGAATCAGGAGAGAATGGAACAGGCTGAGAAAGAGCAGCTACGTCAGGCAAAGCTTGAACGTGAGCAGATGGAGAAGAAGAAAGAAGAAGAACGTATCAAGAAAGAGCGTGCGAAGGTTAATTCAAGATACGGAAGTGAAGACGCAAGATTTACAGATATTCATATGTATAATGAGGCTGGCGAGGAGAGCAGAATATTCAAGACAGGAGAGAAAGTTATACTTGATCTTGGTTATCACGTTGATAATAAAGTTACTGATGCAGTATTTGGATTTGGTATATTCAGAAATGATGCTCTCTGGTGCTATGGTACTAATACAAGAATAGACAGAATAGAGAATTTTGACATTGATAAAGACGGAAGATATAAGGTAGAACTTGAAGATCTTAATCTTATACCTGGTAATTACTGGGTAGATATAACTATTGAATATGGAGAGGGTATACCTGTTGATTATTATAAGCAGGCTCTTAAGTTTGAGGTTGTATCTAATATAACAGATGTTGGCGTTACAAGAATTCCACACAAGTGGGAATTACACATTTAAGATGAGGAGATAAGAATAATTATGAAAAGGGCAGTGCCATGGATAAGAGTGGCTGGATTTATTGTTGGGCTTGTTGTACTGGTAGCAATATTTGATTACGCGTTTGCACAGACAGGATATGTAAGATATGTGCTTACATATTTCCAGAATTCAGATGAGGATATAGATACACTTGTATTAGGTGCATCGCATGCAAGAAGTGCAATTGACCCGCAGAAGATAGATGATGTTAACGACACGAATTCATTCAGTCTTGCAATACCTGGTGAGATGGTAAAGGATTCTTATTATGTGTTACAGGAAGCGTGCCGCAGTAAGAAGATTAAGACACTTATATTTGATGTGGATTACCAGTATTGGATGGAACCTCAGGCAGAAGGATATTTTCAGGAACCATTCATATACAACCAGCTTAGCTGGTCATCACCAGTAAAGTGGAAGTATATGGCAGAGAATATGCTTAATCTTGATGTTAGGAATGCATTTACGAAGAGAAATGTATATCTTTGTACTCCATCATCAGTAAAGACTAATATTTCACAGAAGCGTTCACAGGAATATAAGAATGCGGATATCTACTCAATAGAGGTACCAGATGCCAATGGTCCATATATTGGAAAGGGATTTTTCTATCGTGAGGTAAGCGGACTTCAGCCAGGTGGTGATGCTTATGTTGATGGCTGGGTAGGCAGAGAGAATGATGGTCTTTCAGAGGTGGCTGTAACTAAGTTCAAGCAGATAAAGAAGTTCTGTGATGATAATGGTATTGAGCTTATATGTGTTACATCACCAATAACACCAAGCGTTATGAAGAAGCTTGGAATGGGAACTGTTAATGATGTACTTTCACAGTTCTTTGAAGAACAGAATGTACCTTATTATAATTTTAATAAAGCCAGATTATCAGTTCTTGACAGAAGTGATCTTGATTATGGAGATAAAGAAGGCCATATGGGTGGAGAACTTGCAGAAGAATATTCAGAAGTATTGGCAGAAGTGTTAAAAGGACATTTTAGCGGAACATTAGATGAAACAAAGTATTTTTATAATACCTTTGATGAGATGTATAAAGAGATGGAGGAACAATAAATGTCATTCACAACAGTAGCCTTTTTTGTATTTTTATTAGCTGGAATAGTTGTTTATTATGTTCTTCCTAAGAATGTACAGTGGATATGGCTTCTTATATTAAGTTATATTTATTATTTTACATTTAGTATTAAAGCTTCTTTATTTATGGTATTTGCAACTGTAACTATATATTTCGGAGGCATTTGGCTTCAAAATATACAGAATACAGGTGACAGATATTTAAAAGATAATAAAGAAACACTTTCAAGAGAAGATAAGAAGGCTTATAAAGAAAGCCTTAGAAGAAAGAAAAGATGGGTGTTGTTCCTTATACTTCTTTTGGATTTTGGAATGTTAGCAGTTGTAAAATATAGTAATTTTGCAATAGAGAATATTAATTCCGTACTTGGACTTATAGGTAAAGAACCAATAGGTCTTCTTGGAATGGGACTGCCACTTGGAATATCGTTCTTTACATTCCAGTCTGTATCATATGCAATTGATGTATATCAGGGAAAGTATGAGTGTGAGAAGAACATATTTAAGATGGGATTATTCGTATCATTCTTCCCACAGCTTTTACAGGGTCCAATTGGAAGATATGACAGATTAGGAAAGCAGCTTTACAGTGGACACAGCTTCAATTTAAAGAATGTAGAATACGGACTTCAAAGAATCGGCTGGGGACTTTTTAAGAAGGTTGTTATTGCAGACAGGGCGGCAGTGCTTGTTCTTAATGTATTTAATAATTATGAGGCATACAGCGGATTTCATTATATTATGGCAGTGCTTATGTACTCTGTAGATTTATATATGGATTTCTCTGGTGGAATAGATATAGTTATCGGTGCTGCACAGATGTTTGGAATTACAATGGATGAGAATTTCAGACAGCCATATTTCTCTAAGTCAATAGGTGAATTCTGGAGAAGATGGCATATTACACTTGGTACATGGATGAAGGATTACATATTCTATCCGATGTCACTTTCTAAGAAGATGAATAAGTTCGGAAAGTGGGGAAAGAAGCACTTTGGCAATACATTTGGAAGAACACTTCCTATATGCTTTGCTAATATAGTAATATTCTTTATCGTAGGTATATGGCACGGAGCAGCCTGGAAATATATTGCATATGGACTTTACAATGGCTTTATTATTGCAATAAGCAATCTTTTAGAACCTGTATACAAGAAGCTTCTTTCAAAGTTTCATATTAATGCAACAAGCAGGGGCTGGACTTTATGGCAGATTATAAGAACATTTATACTTGTTAATATAGGCTGGTACTTTGATATGGCTGACAGTGTAAGTCAGGCTTTATGTATGATAAGATGGTCAATTCAGGGATTTAGCCTTTCACAGTTTAACAGCTCACTATTAGACCTTGGAATAGAAGCAAGAGATTATATAATTATAATCGCTGGCTGTATTATAGTATTTATTATAAGTGTACTTAAAGAAAAAGGTATAGCTATAAGAGAGAGCATAGCGGCCAAGCCATTAGCGGTAAGGTGGGCTGCTTATTATGCGTTGATAGCTGTTATATTAATATTTGGATATATAGGCGCAACACAGGGCTTTATATATGCTAATTTCTAGCTTGTAAATGTAAGTGGTGTATCAGATACACAGAAATGAGGAGTATATGTCAGAACAGATTAATGTAGAATCAATTATGAAAGAGATTAAGAAAGAGATTGAAGTTAAGGGTTATACTAATGACTTATTAAGCTTTGATGATGTTATTGTTGATGTTGGTTCAATGAATGTTAATAAGTTTGATAAAGTAAAATTCAATGAGGATATATATGTTGCCAACCACGAATGGGAAGTTAATCCATACAGACCATTACAGGGTGGAAAAGTAACAGTATTCTTTAAAAAGGCAATAAGAAAGCTTGTATATTTCTTTGTAGAACCTATAGTTATGGCTCAGGATGGATTTAATGCTTCAATTGTCCGTTTGATGAACCAGATGAACTGTTATATAGAAGAAAAAGATAAAGAGATAGCTGAACTTAAGAAAGAGATAGAAGAATTAAAGGGCGGAAAGTAATATGCGTATTTTTCAGTTATTATCTACTATTGCTTATGGCGATGCTGTTAGTAATGATACAGTAGCTATGGAAAAGGCAATCAAGCAGATGGGATATCAGACAAGAATATATGCCGAAAGCATAGTACCACCACTTGATAAAAAGACGGCACTTGCAATTTCAGAATTAAAAGATGTATCGAATGATGATATTATAATATTCCATATGTCAACAGGAAGCCGCCTGAATTTTGATGTGGCTAAGTATCCTTGCCGTAAAATTGTAGTGTACCATAACATAACACCACCAGAATACTTCAAGAATAATGATGAAAGATTCAGTGATATATGTGAGTATGGTCTTAAAGGTGCTAAGTCATTAGCTGATAAGGTCGATTATTGTCTTGCTGTTTCAGAATTCAATAAAAAGGATCTGCTTAATATGGGTTATAAATGCCCTATTGATGTACTTCCAATTATTATACCAATGTCTGATTATGATAAAGCACCAGACAAATCAGTTGTAAAGAAATATTCTGATGACTATGTGAATATATTATTTACAGGACGTATTGCACCTAATAAGAAGCAGGAAAATCTTATATCAGCATTTTATTATTACAACAGGCTGTATAATAAGAAGTCACGTCTTATACTGGCTGGTTCGTTCAGATATGATGATCCATATTATATAAGGCTTACAGAATATACTAAGAAGCTTGGTATGGGTGGAACAGTTATATTTACAGGACATATAAAGTTTGACCAGATACTTGCTTATTATAAGACAGCAGATGTATTTCTATGTATGAGTGAGCATGAAGGCTTCTGCGTTCCGATTGTTGAGGCAATGAAGTTCAAAGTTCCAATAATTGCTTATGGCAGGGCTGCTGTGCCTGAAACTATGAACCATAAGGGTATGATATTAGATGATAATAATCCACAGTATGTAGCTGCCTGCATTGACAAGATGGTTAAAGATAAGAAGTTAAGGGATTATGTTATAGAAGAACAAAATGAAAGACTTGAATATTATAGCTATGATAATATATCTGCAATGTTCAAGGAGTATTTGTCAAAGTTTATTGATAAGAAGGATTGAGCATTATGAAGAAAATTGGATTTGTAGTTCCATGGTATCATAAGGATATACGAGGGGGAGCAGAACAGGAATTAAGAGGAATTGTGACCCACTTGAAAGCCAATAATGTTGATTTGGAAATAATAACAACCTGTGTAAAAGAGTTTACTGCTGACTGGACTGAGAATTATTTCAAGGAAGGTGTAGAGATAGTTGACGGAATTCCAATAAGAAGATTCAAAGTAAGAAAAGGCAATATGAAAGAATTTCATAGAATTAATGCCAAGGTTATGCAGGGAAAGACAATATCCTATGATGAAGAAGATATATTCATAAGGGAAATGGTCAATAGTCCTGATATGTATGATTATCTCAGGGAGCATAGTGAGGAATATCATAGATATGTGTTTATTCCATATATGTTTGGTACAACTTATTATGGGATACTGGCGTGTCCATTTAAGTCAATTCTTATTCCGTGCCTGCACGATGAGGCATACGCTTATTTCAGACATTATAGAGAGACATTCAGGGATTTAAGAGGAATTATATTCCACGCAAGACCGGAGATGGAACTTGCCAATAAAGTGCTTGATTTAAGAAATGTTAATCAGGTGCTTTTAGGAGAAGGCGTAGAAACAGATTTTGAATATAATGCTGACAGGTTCAGAAAGAAATACAATATTAATGAACCATATATAATATATGCAGGACGTAAAGATGAAGCCAAGAATATATATACACTTATAAAATATTTTGGCGAATTTACAAGAAGAAATCCTGATAAGAACTTAAAGCTTGTCTTAATAGGCGGAGGAGATATTAATATTCCAGAGGATATTAAAGATAAGGTAGTTGATCTGGGATTTCTTGATATACAGGATAAATATGATGCCTGTGCAGGTTCGGTATGTCTGTGCCAGCCGTCAAAGAATGAAAGCTTCTCTATTGTAATAATGGAAAGCTGGCTGTGTGAAAGACCAGTTCTTGTTAATGCGGCTTGCAATGTAACATCTAATTTCGCTAAAGAGTCTAATTCAGGATTATATTTTAATGATTATTTTGAATTTGAAGGATGTGTTAATTATTATATGGACAATCCTGTAATTGCTGAGACTATGGGTAAGACAGGACGTCAGTTTGTATTAGATAATTTCAAATGGGATGTAATTGTTAAGAGATTTCTTGATTTTTTTGAAAGTTAGAAACGGAGATAAATATGAAAAAGATAGCTATTATAAATCAAAGATACGGATTAGAGGTTAATGGCGGTTCTGAACTTTATTCAAGACAGATTGCTGAAAGACTTAAGGCTAAGTATGAAGTAGAAGTTCTTACTTCCTGTGCTGTTGAATATGTTAAATGGCAGAATTATTACAAGGAAGGTGTTGAGGATATTAATGGTGTAACTGTAAGAAGATTTAAGACAGTACACGAAAGAATTCCTAAGGTATTCTCAGCACTTGATTCTGAAATGCTTTCTAATCCCAATGCGGGCGAAGAATTATCGGACAGATGGATAGAGCATATGGGACCATATTGTCCAGAACTTGTAGAATATGTTGATGAACATCAGGACGAATATGAAGCAATTATTGTTGTAACTTATCTTTACTATACAGCGGTTAAGAGTATTGTAAGAATTAAGAATAAGGCAATATTTATTCCTACAGCACATCAGGAACCATTTATACATTTTGATATGTATAAAAAGGTATTCGGGGCTGCTGATGCGTTCGTATTCCTTACAGACGAGGAAAAGGATCTGGTACACTCAATATTCCATAATGAAGATGTTCCATACGAAGTATGCGGTGTTGGTGTAGATGTTCCAACAACTGTTGATGCTGATAGATTTAAGAAGAAATATAACCTTGATAATTATGTTATATATGTAGGACGTATTGATGAAGGTAAAGATTGTCCAAGACTTTTTAATTATTTTATGGAATATAAAAAGCGTAATAAGAATAATCTTAAGCTTGTGCTTATGGGCAAGGCGGTATGTGAGATACCTAAGCACCCTGATATTATAAGTCTTGGTTTCGTTACTGATGAGGATAAATTTGACGGAATAAGTGGTGCTAAGGCACTTATACTTCCATCTAAGTTCGAGAGTCTTTCAATTTCAGTATTAGAAGCTATGACATTATCAAAGCCAGTTATAGTTAATGGTATATGTGATGTGTTAAAGGGACACTGCGTTAAGAGTAATGGCGGTCTTTATTACAAGAATTTCTTTGAATTCGAAGGCTGTGTTAATTATCTGCTTGAACATACAGATGTATATGAGATTATGTGTAAGAATGCACGAAAGTATGTTGAAGATTACTTCCAGTGGGAAGATATTATGAAGAAGTTTGATGACATAATTAAGCTTGTGGGAGAGAAGAATGAAGCAGAAAATAAGTAATCATGTGAAGAATAACTGGCAGGAATATGCAAGTGTTATACTTATGCTGTTTATTATAACAGTGGCAATGATTTATAAGTTTAATCTATTTAATTTTGATATAACATATCCAATAGCATATTCAGGCGGAGATGACCTTAGTATGCTTGTAGATGCCAAGATGTTCTCAGAACAGGGCTGGATTATGACAACGGACAGGCTGGGTGCACCAAATGGAACACAGATGTATGATTTCTCAGCTAACTATCTGCATAATGCCGGAATGGTTATAATGAAAATATTTGTATTCCTTGCTGGCGGTAATGCTGTTGTAGGATTTAATCTTACATATTTAAGCATATTTATATTTGCAGGAATTGTGTCATATATCGTAATGAGACAGATTGGAATTAACTGCTGGATTTCAGCATTGACATCAGCAGTATATGGAATGTCACCATTTATGCTTGCAAGAGGTGTGGGACATATGGTGCTTGCAGAGGCTTATTTTGTGCCTTTATCATTCCTTTTATGCTTTTATATTCTTGAAAGAGAAGAAGTGTTTAAGTTTGATAAGCAGTTCTTTAAAAGACCAATCAATTATGTTGTAATTGTAATTGCACTGCTTATTGCTAATAACGGAATAGGTTATTATCCATATTTCACCTGCTTTATACTTCTTGTAACAGGTGTATGCAAGTGGTTAAAGAATAAGAAGCCGGAAGGGTTTGTCAGAGCACTTTCAATATGTGCAGTTATTGCAGTATTCTTTATTCTTTGTATGGTGCCGGCCAAGATATATAATTTACAGCATGGTGCTAATCAGGATGCTGTATCAAGAGCTGGATTTATTGAAACAGAGATGTATGGCTTAAAGCTCATTATGCTTTTTATGCCTAGAAATGCACACGGCATAGGCATAATACAGAAGGCTATTGATATGTATGACAGCAATACTACATATCTTAATGAAAATGTTACAGAATACCTTGGAATTGTTGCAATTATTGGTTTCTTCATACTTATGTTCACTCTGTTTATGAACAGGGACAGTGCATTAAAGAAGAGATTAGGAGCACTTTCTGAGATTAATATTATGCTTGTGCTTCTTGGTACAACAAGCGGACTTGGAACTATGATAGCATTTCTGATCACAGATAAGATAAGAGGCTATAACAGAATTTCAATATTTATTGAATATGTATGTATATTGGCGGTGGCTATGCTTATGGGAGCTATTGTTGATAAGCTTAAAGCTGATAAACGCACAGCTTCAATTATTGTAACAGCAGTGACAGGACTTGTATGTGTGTTTAGTATATGGGAAGGCTGCGGTGGCAAGACACCAACAGAAACCTATAAGGCAATACAGGATGAATATGCAAGTGATGATAAGCTTGTGTCATACATTGAAAGTTCAGTTGATGATGGCTCTATGATTTATCAGCTTCCATATCATAAATATCCGGAGGGTGAGTCACAGAATGATATGTGGGATTATCATCTTTTCGTTGGTTATCTTCATTCAGACACACTTAAATGGAGCTATGGTTCTGTTAAGGGAAGAGAAGGCGATAGCTGGAATGAAGAAATCGGAAGCCTGAAAGCCGATGATATGGTTAAGGCTTTAAAGGAAGCGGGTTTTGCCGGAATATATATTGACAGAAGAGCGTACCTTGCAGAACAGATAGAACAGTTAGAAAGTGATTTGACAGAAGCAACAGGAACAAAGCCGGTTATAAGTGATAATGGCTGTCTTAGCTTTTATAAGTTTTAGATGACATAGCTCTGGATAGAATTAAAAATGGTTTAGTGATGATAATAATGAAGCTATGATTTATATTGCTCATATGTGTATGTGGTTCACGTCTGCGAAATAGAAGATATAAGCGATACGATTTTGGGCGACACAGAGAATCCGGTAGAATTATATATTGACAGTATACGAATATTTGTAAAGTATAAGAATAATTATAAAATGATTAATAGAATGGAGATTAGAATATGAGAATACGTTTAGCTGATTATGTTGCAGATTTTCTTGTAAGCCACGGTGTTACAGATGTGTTTTCTGTAGTAGGTGGAGGAGCTATGCACCTTAATGATGCACTTGGACACAATGAAGGGCTTAAGGTAACTTATAATCATCACGAACAGGCTTGTGCTATGGCGGCTGAAAGCTATGCGAGAATTGATAACAGAATTGCAGCAGTATGTGTTACAACTGGACCGGGTGGAACTAATGCACTTACAGGTGTAGTTGGCGGCTGGCTTGATTCAATACCGATGTTTATAATAAGCGGACAGGTAAGATATGATACAACAGCAAGGTATGCCTTATCGTATACTGAAACTCCGTTAAGAGCTATGGGTGATCAGGAATATGATATAGTAAAGTCAGTATCTAATATGACTAAATATGCAACTATGATTGAAGACCCTAAGGATATAAGATATGCTCTTGAGAAGGCATGGCACCTTGCTACAACAGGAAGACCTGGTCCTGTATGGATAGATATTCCGGTTAATTATCAGGGTGGATATATTGAAACAGATGAATTAAGGGGTTATGATCCAGAGGAAGATGATAAGCTGCTTCCACCGCCTGTTGAGGATAGCGTTGTCAAGGCTGTTCTTGAAAAGATTAAGAATGCGAAAAGACCAGTATTTCACGCAGGTTATGGAATAAGACTTTCGGGTGCATATGATGTATTCCGTTCAGTTGCTAAGAAGCTTAATATTCCTATTGTGACATATTGGAATGCAGTTGACCTTATTGAAGATGATAATCCTCTTTATTGTGGAAGAGCTGGTAATATGGGTGACAGACCAGGTAACTGGGCTATACAGAATTCTGACCTTATATTAGCAGTAGGAACAAGAATATCAATCCGCCAGACAGGATATAACTGGAAGACCTGGGCGAGAGCCGCAGAAGTAATAATGGTAGACATAGATAAAGCTGAGTTAAAGAAGCCAACTATCCACGTTGAAATGCCAGTATGGGCAGATGCAAAGGATTTCCTTACAAAGCTTGATAAATACGCTTCAGATATAGCACCTGTATTCAGAGGAGATGAGTGGTGCAGTACAACATTGAAGTGGAAAAAGGAATATCCTGTTGTACAGCCAAAGCAGTGGGAGGAAAATGGAAGTACAGCTAATGTATACGCATTTATTAAATACTTAAGCAGCCAGCTTCCAGAGAACAGCCTTACAGCAGTATCTAATGGGGCGTGCTGTGTTGTAGGTAATCAGACTTATGTCATTAAAAAAGGCAGCAGAATGGCTAACAACAGTGCTGTTGCCAGTATGGGATACGGACTTCCAGCAGCTATTGGTACTTGTATCGGTGGCGGCAGAAGAACTACTATATGTCTTGAGGGTGACGGCAGTATTATGATGAATTTGCAGGAACTCCAGACAATAATTACTAACAAGCTTCCAATTAAAGTATTCCTCATTAATAACAATGGTTATCATTCAATAAGACTTACACAGAATAATCTGTTTAAAGAGCATTGCAAAATAGGAATTGGTCCAGAGTCAGGAGATTTATCTTTCCCTGAATTCAAGAAGATTGCTGAAGCATTTGGTTATGATTATTACAGTGCTTCATCTAACAAAGAGATGATGGAAACAGTTGATAAGGTATTAGAGGCAGATGGTCCTGTATTCTGTGAAATATTTACAGATACCAAGCAGGTATGGGAGCCAAAGAGCAGTACTAAGAGATTAGAGGACGGAACACTTGTGAGTCCTCCACTTGAGGATTTAGCTCCATTTTTATCAAGAGAAGAACTTAAAGATATTATGTTCATACCATTATTGGATGAAGAATAAATCAGCCAGTGAAATTATGGACATAAAATAGCTGTTTAGAATAATAATCAGTAATAAAGAATTAATAATAGAGAGTTAATAATAATGAATAGTGAGAATAATTTAATAAGAAAAATATTCAGCATAGGCATAGCATATCTTGTTGCATTAGCTGGCATTGAGCTGTATGTATATAAGATAGAGGGCAATCCTGTATACAGTGGAAAGATTACATCAAATATAATTCCATATGCTGTATTTCTTCTTGTGTACTGCCTGCTGGTATGTATTATTATGAACATTCCGGCAGTAAAGAACAGATTAAAGTTATCAGGCAGTAATAATAAAGTGTACAGTGTTATATCAGCTCTTATTATATTAGTTGTATTCGGCATACTTATAGGCTGTTATCTTAATGAGGTTAATCTGTTTGACGGACCGGCAGCAGATGATTACCTGTATCACGCTAATGAAAAGATTACTGTGATTGCATTGACAGCTATATTTATAATAATGCTTGCTGTTATTAAGAAAGAAAATGCAGTGGTACAACCGGTTAAGAATAAGGTGTATCTGTATTTATTTGCGGTAGTAGCAGGGCTTATATATGCTTATTCATTTTATCTGCCTAATGTGTATTCAACAGATTATAATGTATATCATTTTGATGCGTATTTTAATACAGTGTATTCAGCGGTTAATGGTGTTGCAAGAAGCGGTCTTAATTCAGGTGTGTATGGATATTATGCACTTATATTAGCCCCAATATTAAAGCTTATTGGTGGTGGTATTAATACATTTATTATACTTATGGCAGCCTTGTCAGCATTTTCATATATGGCAGCTGCCTATGTAATAATTGAACTTGTAAGTAACAATGCAGTCAGAATAATGGCGGTTACTGCACTTATTGTTGTTAATTGTTCACTGCATACAGGAGTTTACTTCCAGCTTGTACCACATAGAACATTATTTGCAGGCATAATACTCGCTTATTTATTCTTTGGTGTTAAGAGAAAATACTGTTATAAGCCTGTATATATAATTATTAATGTATGTCTGCTTATGATATCAGTAATATGGAACTTTGAAACAGGCATTGTATACACTATAGCAGTAGCAGCATACTATATTATTGATAATGTCAAAAAATATAATTTCAAACAGGCAGGTCTGTATACAAACACATTGATTGTTGTATTGGCACTTATAGGAACAATAGCAGGAGCGTGGGTTATTACAGGAATTATCAATGTTCTTATGGGTGGAAGCTTTATAAGCATTAAGCAGTTCATATTCCCACTTATGAATTCAGACTATTTTGATTATCTTAGATATGAATACCAGAAAGGTATTGTTGCATGGCTTATAACAGCATTTTTTGGATTGTTTTTTATAGGGAATGTCTTCTTTAATTCTAATCTTAATACAGGTGATAAGAATATTGACGACAGCAGATATGATGCCTTTATGGCAGTTGTTGCAGTTATGGCACTTGGGCAGATGACATATTATATTAACCGTACAGCGTATGGTAATCTTACAATTGTTCATTTTACAACAGTGATTATGATTGCTGTATTTGCAGATTACTGTATAAAGAATTACCAGAAGAGCAAGGCAGGATATCTTTCGATACTCTTAAAAGGCTTTGCGGCATTGTCAGCAGGGATACTTCTTGCTATGTGTGCGGCAGGAGTATACAACTATTCATATGTTGAGGGCGGTAATGAACTGTCAGATATGAGAAATACAGAAGTATATAACAGTGAGATACAGCATATAGCGGATGTATGTGCTAAAGACACTAAGGCGATAGGATTTTCAATTCCTATGGTATATTACGAACTTGGCTGGGATAGTGGATATTATTTTATAGACTTTGCAGATTTAGATGTATATCCTCAGTCATTGGAATATTTACAGAATGAACTTGATAACATTGATGAGCCGATAATTATGGATTATAATGCACATTATACTTTAACTGATAAAGGTGTTAATCTTGATAAATTCTATGAACGCTTTGAATTATCAGATGAATTTACAGTAGGCTCAGCAGTGCTTGAATACTGGGTTCCAGTTAATTAATAATAGAGGTTAAATTATTAATTGGTTATGTCCGGTTAAAATATTTAGTTGTGTTTATAACATTATAATAACTATAAAATACCCCTTATATATTGGTTGTATGACCAGAAGATAGAAATCTTACTGGCTGTATTTCCAATATATAAGGGGATTTTATTGATATAAGATTTATTCCAGCTATTTCCTGTTAATATGCACATTCTTTAATATCAGGCTGTAGCCGTCTTTTTTGAAGCATTTAATTATTAAATCAGAAGTATCATTAACTTCGATATTATTAATTATAGTTTCATTATCTGTTGAGGCAGAAGCCTTGGCAATAACACTGTCATCAGCAAGGTTACATATTTCAAAATAAGTATCTGAATTATTGTCATCAGATGAGTAGTTTATTGTAACGGAATATGTTCCTTTTTCAACACCAGGAAGTGTCATATTCATAATGTTGCCAGAAACAGTATCATCAGCGACAAGATAGCCATTACTGTCAAGTTCAGCCCATCCAATATCAACGCCTTCTGAATACATAAAATTAATATTTTTGGTACAGTTATTATCGAATGCAGTTAAATCAAAAGGATTGATTTCTGATACATATATAAGATAATCGCCGTAATTATTAACAAAAGTATATTTGTTAACTATAAATTCAGGAAGTGTTGTCAAATCATCAAGTGTTGTGATAAGCACGGTTCTTCCTGTCCACTGGCTGTTTTCATCATAATAAAGATAATCGCCCCAGCGGTTGCTTCTCTGATAAGTATCATCAGTAAGTGTTCTGTATACAAGATTAAGATCCATTATTCTGAAATTTCTTGCATCTATCTGCATTTGCGCAGAAGTTGTACCCCATACATATGCTATAGGAACATCAAGAGTATCGACTTCTTCAAGAAGAGGAACAAGAGTATCGGAGTCTATAGTCTTTTCGTGATAGAGCCTGAATAATCCAACGCTTTCACATAAGAGCACGAATGATATTGCAAATGTAATGAGTGCTTTAAATATATGCTCATCACTGAGCTTATTAATAGCCTTTAAGCATATTACAATCTGCATAAGGTATACAATAATAAGGTAGCGGTATTCAAAAAAATATCCATCATATAAAGTATAAGAGAATATGAATATTGCGATATTAACTAATATTATTGTATATGGAATTATCTCTGTAAAGTCGATATCCTTCTGTTTTATTTCTTTAATAATGCGTTTAACAGATATTACCATAAGAATTAATATGAATAATATAAAGCCTATGGATAATATCTGGATTATTCCCCTGAATGAGAAAAGGCTTGTTGTTGTTTCAATAGAAATTCCACACAGTAATTGCAGATATCCCATTATAAGACTTCCTATGTTGTGCCAGAATTCATATATACCTGTTAATACCATAGAGCTTTCTTTAGACTGGAAAACAAATATATGACTTGATATGGCTTTGCAGGCAAATGTTAATACAAGCTGTGCCATAGTAAATATAAAGCCATAGTCTTTAAGCACCTTTAAAGAATTCTTATAGATAATCTTAAAGACATAGTAGAACACACAAGGAACTAATATTGTAATAGCAACATATATTCCACTTGAAATTGCTGTAAGCATAGAGAAAAGTGTTGCAAATACAATTGATATATATAATTTGATATTGTTGTGCGATACATTTTCTGAGCCAGCCTGTAAAGCTTTATTATTACGGTGTTCTAACTGTACGACAACCCATAATAAAAGAAGCATAGTTATTATCTTTACGCTGTAAGAGCCCTGCTCGCCAAGAACCATTGCAAAATAAGAAAGGTTGTTATCTATGAAATGGTCTGGTGTCATAAATGGACATAAAAGGAAGATAAATCCAAGAGCAATCTCAAAAGCGGATAATTTGAATTCCTTTAATAGGTTATAGAATATAACAGCTATTACAACATCAAGTATAATATTGGCGATTCCAAATCCGAGAAAGATATTTCCTGTAATGCCGTAGAAAAGTGCGGCAAGCGGAGTCGGTGAATCAAGACCAAGAGTAGTTGTCAGTGCAAAGGTTGATGGAACTAAAGATTTACATCTCCATATTTCAACAGCCTGCAGATAAGCTGATGAAGCATCAAATCCAAGGTGATGTTCAAGTTCAAATAAGTTACTGTAAATAATTATTGCAGACTGTACAACAATAACGAACAGCATAAAAATAAAAAGGATACCCTTAGGTGTTATTTTATTATCCTTTTTGAACTGGTTAATTAAGTTATATGACATACATTATCTCCTATTATTTATAGAATATAAAAGCTTTAATGCCAGTTGGCGTTGCTGGAAAGCTAATGATTTATTATATAATATCATATAGAAAATGTCTAATAAAACAGATACATATTGTTGAATAATAAAGTCCAGTTTGATAAAATTATTATAAATATAATTAATTAAGGGAATAGTGAACTGATTAAAGATAGACTTGGCAGTGTGTGCAGGCGTTAAAGAGCAAAATCCAGATAAGGGGCTTATGACACAAGAAAGAACTGCCCAATGGGAGAATGATAAAGAGTTTATTGGAAGGATAGAGAGCCAGCTTACAGAAAAGCTTGGCATTTCACCAATTGTAAGTAATGATGGCACATTAAGTTTCTACAAGTTAAGATAATGTTATGCAAAGACCATAATTCAGTGAATATAAAGCCAGGAAAAATTGACAAATAGGGTCTGTTGGGATATAATTTTAAAGCTTATAGAAAGGCGTAGTGTGCCTATATTGAAACGTTAAATATTCAGTTATTTAAGAAATGAGGTATATCATGAAAAAAACAGCATTGATAATGGCAGGTGGAAAAGGCGAGAGATTTTGGCCAAGGAGTAGAGTGAACCTTCCAAAGCAGTTCTTGTCATTAACAGATGACGGTAAGACGATGATTCAGCTTACGGTGGAAAGAATAAGTCCATTAGTTGACATTAAAGATGTATATATTGCAACAAATGCTAATTATAGAGAGCTTGTTAAAGAACAGCTTCCAGGTATTCCAGAAGAGAATATTCTCTGTGAACCAATAGGAAGAAATACAGCACCTTGTATAGGTCTTGGAGCGGTACACGTTGCATCTAAATATGATGATGCAGTTATGATAGTTCTTCCATCAGATCATCTTATTAAGCATAATGATATATTTAAAGATACATTTGTTAATGCCTGTGAGGTTGCTGAGAGCGGAGCTAATCTTGTAACAGTAGGTATTACACCTAATTATCCAGAGACGGGCTATGGTTATATCAAATATAATAAGGATAACAAGGAAGGTGTGAGCTATTCAGTTGAAAAGTTTGTTGAAAAGCCAGACCTTGAAACAGCCAAGTCATATCTTGAAGATGGTTCTTATCTTTGGAATTCAGGTATGTTCGTATGGAAGGTTTCAACAATACTTGACTGTTTTAAGAGCTTTATGCCATCAACATATGATGGACTTATGAAGATTAAGGCTTCTGTTGGAACAGCTGATTATCAGGCTACACTTGAGAAAGAGTTCCCTGACCTTGAATCACAGTCAGTAGATTATGGAATTATGGAAAAGGCTGATGATATATATACATTAGCTGGTAATTTTGGCTGGGATGATGTTGGCTCTTGGCTTGCAGTCGGTAGAATTAAAGAGAACAATGAAGATGGCAATGTTGTCAACGGCAATGTTGTTACTGTTAATACAAAGAACTGTGTAATTGAAGGAGCAGACAAGCTTATAGCAACAGTAGGCTTAAGAGATATGATTGTTGTTGATACTAAAGATGCGACACTTATTTCAACTAAAGAGAATGCTGGAGAGATAAAGAAAGTCCTTGCAAGTTTAAGAGAAGCAGGAAAGAATGAATATTTATAAAATATGCAGACTAAATTAAAGAATGGAGTAGAATTATGAAAAATGCATTAATTACAGGTATTACAGGACAGGACGGCTCTTATTTAGCAGAACTTCTTCTTGAAAAAGGCTATAACGTATATGGCCTTATGAGAAGAAAGAGTGTCGTTGATTACGGTAATGTAGACCATATTAAGGATAAGATACATTTTATATATGCAGATATGCAGGATATCGTATCATTAATATCAGCTATGAGAATATCACAGGCAGATGAGGTATATAATCTTGCTGCACAGTCTTTTGTAGCTACATCATGGGATACACCTTGTACAACAGCAGATATTGATGCTATCGGTGTAACTAATATGCTTGAAGCTATCAGAATAGTTAAGCCAGAGTGCAGATTTTATCAGGCATCAACATCAGAGATGTTTGGTAAGGTACAGGCAATCCCTCAGACAGAGGATACACCTTTCTATCCAAGAAGCCCATATGGAGTTGCTAAGCTTTATGGACATTGGATAACAAAGAACTATAGAGAAAGCTACAACATGTATGCTTGTTCAGGAATTCTTTTTAACCATGAATCAGAAAGAAGAGGAAAAGAGTTCGTTACAAGAAAAATTACTAATGCTGTAGCACGTATTAAGTTAGGCCTTCAGGATCATGTTGAACTTGGTAATCTTGATGCAAAGAGAGACTGGGGTCATTCAAAGGATTATGTAAGAGCTATGTGGTTACTTTTACAGCAGGAAGAGCCAGATGATTATGTAATCGCTACTAATGAGACAAGAACAGTAAGAGAATTTGCCAAGACAGCATTTGCTGCGGCAGGAATTGAAGTTGAGTTCGAGGGCGAAGGCGTTAATGAGATAGCAAAGGATAAGGCAACAGGTAAGGTTGTACTTAAGGTTAATCCGGACTTCTTCAGACCAGCAGAGGTTGAACTTCTTATTGGTAACCCAGCTAAGGCAGAAGCAAAGCTTGGCTGGAAGAGAGAGATTTCTTTCCAGGAATTAGTTGAGAGAATGGTTAAGAATGACCTTGAATTAGTAAATAAAGAAGCAGAAGCTAATAACTAATAAATGTTAAATGTTACGAGGAGTCAGGGCAGAGATTCTGTCCTGACAATATTTGATTATCAGAAATGAGGTAATATATGAAAGCATTAGTAATTGGCGGAGGCGGTTTTGTCGGTCCATATCTTGTAAGACATCTTACTGATGATTGTGGATACGAGGTTACAGTTACTAAGACAGAGAAAGAACAGCTTGTTATGGATAATGCAGTTGTTAAGAATCTCGATATTCTTGACATTGGACAGATAGTAGGATTGCTTAAGGCTGAACAGCCTGATTATATATTTCATCTTGCTGCACAGTCATCAGTTGCATATTCGTGGAAGAATCCAACGCTTACAATTGATGTTAATATAAAAGGCTGTGTTAATCTTCTTGATGCTGTAAGACAGCTTGATAAAAAGCCAAGAGTACTTCTTATAGGTTCAGGTGAAGAATACGGACATATCAAAGAGGGTGAATGTCCGATTGTTGAAGATAATACAGTTCGTCCAGGTAATATATATGCCGCTACAAAGGCATGCCAGAATATGTTGGGAAAGATATATTCTGATGCTTATGGCCTTGATATAATGATGGTAAGGGCATTTAACCATATAGGTCCTAACCAGACACCTATGTTTGTTGTAGCTGATTTCTGCAAGCAGGTTGCAGATATTGAGAAAGGCAGACAGGAGCCAGTTATATATGTTGGTAATCTAAGTGCCAAGAGAGATTTTACAGATGTAAGAGATGTAGTAAAGGCCTATGCACTTCTTGTTGAACACGGCAGACGTGGAGAAACATATAATGTAGGAACTGGACACGCAATTGCAATCAGTCAGATACTTGATGAGATAGTAGCAATGTCTGATACAGCCATTGAGGTTAAGGTTGATGAGAATAAGCTACGCCCTGTAGATGTTCCAATTATAGAACCTGACATAGACAAGATTAAGAGTGAAGTCGGCTGGCAGCCGGTTATTTCATTAGAGCAGACTCTTAGAGAAACACTTGAGCATTGGAGAAGTGTGGATTGATGAAAAATATAAAAGGATATTAAATATACTTAAAAAAGACTGGAGGAACAGTATGAAGGTTGTATTATTAGCTGGTGGTTTCGGAACAAGAATAAGTGAAGAAAGCCAGTTTAAGCCAAAGCCAATGATTGAGATTGGCGGTAAGCCAATTCTTTGGCATATTATGAAAGAATATGAATATTATGGATTTAATGAATTTATTATATGTGCTGGTTATAAGCAGTATGTAATAAAGGAATGGTTCGCTGATTATTTCCTTCATAATAGTGATATTACATTTGACTTTACTAAAGGTTCTAATGATATGATAATCCACGAACAGCATTGTGAGCCTTGGAAGGTAACTGTAGTTGATACAGGACTTAATACTATGACAGGTGGAAGAATTAAGAGAGTACAGAAGTATGTAGGTAATGAACCTTTCCTTATGACTTATGGTGATGGCGTATGTGATGTTGATATATCAAAGCTTGTAGAGTTCCATAAGGAACACGGAAAGATTGCTACTCTTACATCAGTTATGCTTGAACAGCAGAAGGGTGTTCTTGATATTGGCGGAGATAATGCTGTTAAGTCTTTCAGAGAGAAGAGTGTTATGGATGGTGCACCAATCAATGCTGGTTATATGGTACTTAATCCTGAAATATTTGATTATATTGAAGGTGATAACACAGTATTTGAGAAAGATCCACTTGAGAAGCTTGCTAAGGAAGGACAACTTATGTCTTATATGCACAATGGCTTCTGGCAGTGTATGGATAACAAGAGAGAAATGGATATGCTTGAGAAGTATCTTAGCACAGGAACAGCTCCTTGGAAAAAATGGTAATTATTATCAGGAAGGGATAAGATATAAAGATGGATTTAAGTTTTTATAAAGGCAAAAAAGTTCTTGTTACAGGACATACAGGATTTAAGGGTTCTTGGCTTTGCAGAATTCTTGTAAAAGCAGGAGCAGAGGTTACAGGATATTCACTTGAAGCACCTACGGATCCTAATCTTTTTTCAATGGCAGACGTTGAGAACAATATTAATTCTGTTATAGGTGATATAAGAGATTTAGCACATTTAAAGGAAGTGTTTAAGGAAGTACAGCCTGAGATAGTATTACATCTTGCTGCACAGCCTATTGTAAGGGATTCATATAAAGACCCTGTATACACTTATGAAACTAATGTTATGGGTACAGTTAATATATGTGAATGTGTAAGACTTAACCCTTGTGTTAAATCATTCCTTAATGTAACTACTGATAAGGTATACCATAATAATGAATGGGCATGGGGTTATAGGGAAAATGAACCACTTGACGGATATGATCCATATTCTAACAGTAAATCCTGCTCAGAGCTTGTTACACACAGTTATATCAATTCATTCTTCAATGATATGGATGTATCTGTATCAACAGCAAGAGCTGGTAATGTAATCGGCGGCGGTGATTTTGCCAATGACAGAATTGTGCCAGATTGTGTAAGAGCAGCTATTAAGAAGGAAGATATAGTTGTACGTAACCCACATTCAACAAGACCATACCAGCACGTATTAGAACCACTTGCAGCTTATCTTATGATAGCTATGGAACAGTTCAAAGATAAGAAGTATGCTGATTTCTATAACGTAGGTCCAGATGAAAGCGATTGTATAACAACAGGAGTTCTCGTAGACACATTTTGTAATAAATGGGGCGAAGGACTTAAATGGGTTAACAAGTATGACGGAGGTCCACACGAGGCTAATTTCTTAAAGCTTGACTGCTCTAAGTTAAAGACAACATTTGGCTGGAAACCACGCTGGAACTTTGATACAGCTATTGAAAAGTCAGTTGAATGGTCAAAGGTATATGCGGCTAATGGCGATGTAGTTAAATGTATGGATATGCAGATAGACGAATTTTTTGCAGAATAATTAATTATGGAGGATAAATAATGTTTGATAATAAGAATGAATTAGAAGCAAGAGAAGAAATTCTTGCAATGGTAGATGAGTACTGCAAGAAGTATCATAACCAGAAACAGTACAAAGAGGGAGACAGAATATCATACGCAAGCCGTGTGTATGACAGCAAGGAAATGATGAATCTTGTTGATTCAGCACTTGAATTCTGGCTTACATCAGGACGTTATACAGATGAGTTTGAAAAGAAGCTCGGTGAATACCTTAATGTAAAGTATGTATCAGTTGTCAACTCAGGTTCATCAGCTAACCTTAACGCATTTATGGCACTTACATCACCACTTCTTGGTGAGAGAAGAATTAACAGAGGTGATGAGATTATCACTGTTGCTGCTGGTTTCCCAACTACAGTTACTCCAGCTATCCAGTATGGTGCAGTTCCTGTATTTGTAGACGTTACAATTCCACAGTACAATATTGATGTAACAAAGCTTGAAGAAGCATATTCAGATAAGACAAAAGCTGTTATGATTGCACATACACTTGGTAATCCATTTGATTTATCAGCAGTTAAGGAATTCTGTGATAAGCACAATCTCTGGTTAGTAGAAGATAACTGTGATGCACTTGGTTCAAAATATACAATTAATGGAGAAGAGAAGTTCACAGGTACAATCGGTGATATAGGAACAAGCAGCTTCTATCCTCCACACCATATGACAATGGGTGAAGGTGGTGCCGTATATACTAACAACCCACTTCTTAACAAGTGTATCCGTTCATTCAGAGACTGGGGACGTGACTGCGTATGTCCTTCTGGTAAGGATAATCTCTGTGGACACAGATTTGATAAGCAGTATGGCGAGCTTCCATTAGGATATGACCATAAGTATGTATATTCACATTTTGGTTATAATCTCAAGGCAACAGATATGCAGACAGCAGTAGGCTGTGCACAGCTTGAGAAGTTCCCTTCATTTGTTGAGAGAAGAAGACATAACTTTGACAGATTAAGAGCAGCACTTGCTGATATTGAAGATAAGGTAATTCTTCCAGTTCCTTGTGATAATTCAAGACCAAGCTGGTTTGGTTTCCTTATTACAGTAAGAGAAGGTCTTGACAGAAAGGCAATCGTAGAATATATCGAAAGCCACGGTGTCCAGACAAGAAACCTCTTTGCTGGTAACCTTATAAAGCACCCTTGCTTTGATGAGATGAGAGCAACAGGAGAAGGCTACAGAGTAGTAGGAACTCTTGACAACACAGACAGAATTATGAGAGATACATTCTGGGTAGGTGTATATCCAGGAATGACAGATGAGATGATTGATTATATGGCTAAGACAATCAAGGAAGCTGTTAATCAGTAATTTATGGTCATAAGGAAAGTACATTAATATGGGTAAGACAATATACGGTTTTATTGAAAAAATTTATATGTTTTTTGTTGAGCTGCTTTTTAAGATTATCAAAAAGGACTTAACAGACAAGAAAAGACAGACATTCAAGGAATTCTTACAGTTTGGATTAGTAGGTGTGTCTAATACAATTATTTCTTATTTACTTTATGTTGTAACACTTTTGCTTGTATCTAAGAGCGGTGTAAAGTTTGATTATATCATTGCGAACATTGTTTCCTGGTTACTTAGTGTTCTTTGGTCATTTTACTGGAATAACAAGTTTGTATTTAAGAAAGAAGAAGGCGAAAAAAGAAATATATGGGCAGCATTATTTAAGACATATGTTTCTTATGGATTTACAGGATTGATTCTTAATAATATATTATCAGTATTGTGGGTATCAGTTCTTCATATAAGCAAGATGTTAGCACCTATTATTAATCTTGTTATAAGTATTCCTATCAACTTCTTTATGAATAAGCTTTGGGCATTTGGCAAAAAGTAATTAACTAATTATGATGGAAGGTAAGTAACTTGGGTAGAATTCAGCTATTAGATTGTACATTACGAGATGGTGGATATGTTAATGACTGGAATTTCGGTCATAATAATTTAATAAGTATATTTGAAAGGCTTGTAAATGCCAGAATTGATATAGTAGAAGTTGGATTTATTGATGAAAGAAGAAAGTTCGACATCAATAGAAGTATCCTTCCTGATACCAGAAGCTTTGAAGAAGTATATGGTAAATGTAACCATAAAGATACTATGGTTGTAGGTATGATAGACTACGGTACTTGTAGTCTGTCTAACCTTCAGCCTTGTAATGAGTCCATATTAGATGGAATAAGGGTAATATTTAAAAAAGATAAGAGAAAAGAAGCTGTTGAATACTGTGCCAAGGTAAAAGCACTTGGTTATAAGGTATTTGTACAGCTTGTTTCAATTACAAGCTATAATGATGAAGAATTGCAGGATTTAATAAAGCTTGCTAATGATATAGAGCCATATGCAGTATCAATGGTTGACACATATGGTCTGTTGCAGAAGGATAGTCTTTTGCATTATTTTTATATGCTTGATGAGGGGTTAAAGGAAAATATAAGTCTTGGATACCATTCGCACAATAATTTCCAGAGAGCATTTGCTAATTGTCAGGAAATGCTTCTATGTAATACGAAAAGAGATGTACTTGTAGATGCTACAGTATATGGGATGGGGAAAAGTGCAGGTAATTGTCCGATAGAGCTTCTGGCTATGCACCTTAATGATTATTATAATAAGAATTATGATATAAGCCAGATTTTGGAAGCCTTGAACTGTAATATTATGGATATTTACAGAACTAAGCCTTGGGGCTATAATATGTTCTTTTATATGGCGGCATTTAACAGCTGTCATCCAAGCTATGTTTCATATCTTATGGATAAGGAAAACTTATCAATAAGGCAGATTAATGAAATATTATCTGAACTTGCTAAGAGTGAAGATAAGCAGCTTATGTATGATGAGCAGTTTATAAAGCAGTTATATGATAATTACAAGAAAATAATTACAGATATTTCAGATGAATCATATAATAATTTAAAGAAAGATTTATATAATCAGAATATCATTATAAAAAGTGCTGGGGTTAATCAGGATATTATGGTTAAGCCTGATGTAGATGACAGCAAAGTAACAGTATCAGATGATAACAGAATTTATAAGGGAACGGTAATATGGGTTAACAGTCTTGCTAAAGATATTACGATATCGTTTGACAGTCTGACTGATAAAGGCATAGATGATAAATCAGACCAGCTGGATGAGTATGTATTTATCAGTGACAGTAAAAGCTATGTTAATCTGTCAGCACAGTTATCAGACAGACCAGATACAGTAAAGATTATTACATTAAGTGATGTTACGCCTAATAATGGTGACCATTTTGATTATGTATTTGATAAAGAAGAATTCAAGAATACTACTGGCTCAGATGAAGCTGGTGATAATTCATTATATATATTAAAGTTGATTTTAGGAAAATGCGGTTTTATCATATAAATATCACAAGAAAAAGGAAATAACTATGGGAAAATATGAGATAGCGGTATTTGATGTAGACGGAACACTTCTTGATACAACAGAAGGGGTTCTTGCATCAGTAAAATATACAATAGATAAGATGGGATTTGAGCCATTAAGTGAGGATGTTTTAAAGACATTTATCGGACCACCAATTCAGGACTCATTCGCTAAAGCATATAATCTTAGTGGAGATATATTACAGGACATTGCAACCTGTTTTAGAAACAGATATAAGGATTATGAGCTTCTTAAGGCAGTTCCATATGATGGAATATATGAAGTGTTTGACAAGCTTATGGAAAGAAATGTAAAGCTTGCGGTAGCAACTTATAAAAGACAGGATTATGCTGAGGCAATTTTAAAGCATTTTGGATTTGATAAGTATACTAATATATTATATGGTGCTGACCATAATAATAAGTTAAAAAAGGTTGATATTATTGAGAAATGTATGGTTGACTTAGGAGTTACTGATTATTCTAATGCAGTTATGATTGGTGACAGCAGTCATGATGCTATCGGTGCAGAAAAGATTGGCATGGATTTCATAGGTGTAACTTATGGATTTGATTTCAGGGCACCAGAAGATGTATACAAGTTCAAGGCAGTAGGAGCGGCGGCAATGCCTTTAGACCTGCTTAATTTAATATAAAGATAGAATATTATTAAAAGGATGGATAAACATTATGAGAATGAAAGTTGCAAAATATATATCAGAATTCTTTGTTAAGCAGGGTGTAACCGATATGTTTATGATAACTGGTGGAGCAGCTATGCACCTTAATGATGCATTTGGACATCAGGAAGGCTTAAAGATTACTTATAATCACCACGAACAGGCTTGTACAATTGCTGCAGAAGGTTATACAAGACAGACAGGAAAGATTGCTCCTGTATGTGTAACTGGTGGTCCTGGCGGAACTAATGCAATTACAGGTGTATTCGGTGCATATGTTGATTCTATTCCAATGTTTGTTGTTACTGGACAGGCTAAAAGAGAGACAACAGTATGGTCAACTAACCTTCCGCTTCGTCAGCTTGGTGATCAGGAAGTTAATATTACATCAGCAGTATCTACTATGACTAAGTATGCCAAGATGATTACAGATCCTATGAGTATAAGAAAAGAAGTTGAGAAGGCTTGGTTTCTTATGCTTAATGGACGTCCGGGTCCGGTATGGCTTGATATTCCTGGCGATGTTGCCTCAACATTTATTGAAACAGACGATTTAGAGGGCTTTGACAAGCAGGGTTACATTGATGAACACTGGGCATCATTTAATCAGGATAATCCGGTATATGATGAACAGTATACTAAGGATGTGCTTGCTAAGATTAAAGAAGCTAAAAGACCTGTAATACTTGCCGGAACAGCTATAAGACACGCTGGTCAGCAGAGTGAATTCATTAAATGTATTGATAAGCTTGGAATTCCAGTTGTTACAGCGTGGGATGCACACGATATTATATGGGATGAGCATCCGTTATATTGTGGAAGACCTGGTACTGTAGGTACAAGAGCAGGTAATTTCATAGTTCAGAACGCAGATTTACTTATTGTATTAGGCTGTAGAATGAATATTCGTATGATAGGATATAATTTTGGCGATTTTGGCAAAAATGCTTATAAGATAGTTGTAGATATAGATGCTGCAGAGCTTAATAAGCCAACAGTGAAGGTTGATTATCCTGTTCACGCAGATTTAAGAGATTTCTTCAAGTCTGTTAATGAGGCAGAATATGAGAAGAATGACAGCCATAAGGAATGGGTTGACTGGTGCAGACAGTTAGATAAGAAGTATCCAGCGACACTTCCAGAATATTATGAAGATAAAGACGGCTTAAATCCATATGTATTCACAACAAAGTTATTTGAGGAATTAAATGAAGATGACAGTGTTGTGTGCAGTAATGGTGCGGCGTGTGTTATAACATTTCAGGCGGCTGATATTAAGAAGGGTCAGAGATTATATACTAATTCGGGTTGTGCGGCAATGGGTTATGGACTTCCAGCAGCAGTAGGAGCAAGCGTGTCAGAACCAGATAAGAGAATTATCTGTGTTGAGGGTGATGGAAGCTTTATGATGAATATGCAGGAGTTACAGACTATTGTATACAATAATCTTGATATCAAGATATTCCTTATTAATAATAATGGATATCATTCTATCAGACAGACACAGACTAATCTGTTTAAGGGACAGCCATATGTAGGAATTGGTGGAGGATATGGTCTTAGCACACCAGACTTCTCAAGAGTAATACCAGCTTTTGATATTCCTTATTACAGAATAGACAGACTTGATGGCATTAATGAAACTATAGATGAAGTTATTAACCATAAGGGTCCTGTATTCTGTGAGGTAGTTGTAGACTGGCACCAGAATTTTGCACCAAAGTCAAGTTCAAAGGTACTTCCAGACGGAAAGATAGTATCAGCGGCAGTTGATGATATGGCACCATTCCTTGACAGGGAAGAATATGAAAGCAATCATCTTGCATAACTGTAATTGATAATTTATAATCATTCATTGGGACAGCGTAAATATCAGTAATGATAGTCTTGCTGTCCCATATCAGGATAAATATAGAAACCAGTATATAGAAATGGGGATTTTAATGAAAAGAGCGGTAATTACAGGACCTACAGGTTCTATTGGATTAGCACTGATTAATGAACTTGTATCTAACGGAGTAGAGGTTGTTGCTGTTGTAAGACCTGGTTCAAGACGTGCAGACAGAATTAAGACAAGTGATATGGTAAAGCGTGTTGACTGCGATTTGTCAGAGCTTAATAAACTGCCAGAGCTTATTCGAGAGGGAGCTGATGTGTTCTATCATTTTGGCTGGGACGGAACATTTGGCAACAGCAGAAATAATATGTATGGACAAAATCTTAATGTAAAATATGCACTTGATGCGGTTGAAGCTGCTTTTGCACTTGGCTGTGATACTTTTATAGGTGCTGGTTCACAGGCTGAATATGGCAGATATGAAGGCTCTTTGAATGAGAGTGTTCCTGCATTTCCTGAAAATGGTTATGGGATTGCCAAGTTATGTGCTGGACAGATGACAAGAATTGCCTGTAAGCAGAAGGGAATGCGTCATATATGGACAAGGATACTTAGCATATATGGTCCTTATGATGGTGAGAATACAATGGTTATGAGCACTATTTACAAGCTTCTTAATTCAGAAAAGCCATCTTGTACTAAGGGTGAGCAGATGTGGGATTTCCTTTATTCAAAGGATGCAGCATTAGCAATGAGATTACTTGGTGAGAAAGGTACAGACGGTAGAACATACTGCATAGGAAGCGGTAAAGCAAGACCGTTAAAAGAATATATTGATATTATAGGACAAAATGCCAATAAAAATGTCACAATAGGATATGGAGATATTCCATATGGTCCTTTACAGGTAATGTACTTGTGTGCAGATATTACAGCGTTAAGAGAAGACACTGGATTTGAGCCAAGGTATTCTTTTGAAGATGGTATAAAAGAGACAATAGAATGGTGTAGAACACAGAATTTATAATATCTTAGATGTAATAAAGAAGTAAGAATGGAGATTAAGATGAAGAAGATTAGTATTATGGTACCTTGTTATAATGAGGAAGAAAATGTTATACCTCTCAGCGAAGCGTTGATAGAGATGTTTGCAAAGGATCTGCCACAGTATGATTATGACATAACATTTATTGATAACGACTCAACTGATACAACAAGAGTTAAGTTAAGACAGTTATGTGAGGGTAATAAGAAGATTAAGGCAATATTTAATGCTAAGAATTTTGGACAGTTTAATTCTCCATATTATGGTATTATTAATACAGATGGCGATTGTACAATACCAGTATGTGCAGACTTTCAGGACCCTATTGATGTAATTCCAAGACTTGTAGCAGAATGGGAAAAGGGCTATAAGATAGTATGTGCAGTAAAGTCAAGCAGTAAAGAAAGCAAGATAATGTATTTCTTAAGAACCTGTTATTACAAGCTTATTAAAAAAATGTCTTCTGTTGAACAGATAGAGCATTTTACAGGTTTTGGTTTATATGACAAGTCATTTGTACAGGTTATGAGGGACTTGAAAGATCCAATCCCATTTTTAAGAGGTGTTGTTGGAGAATTAGGGTTTAAGAGAACTGAGATTGAGTATACACAGGCACAGAGAAGAGCAGGAAAGACACATAATAATTTCTTTACCCTTTATGATGCTGCAATGTTAAGCTTTACATCATATACTAAGCTTGGATTAAGACTTGCAACATTTGTTGGTGGATTCTTTGGTCTTGTCAGCATAATTGTTGGAATTGTATACCTTGTTCTTAAGCTTGTATACTGGAACAGATTTACAGCTGGGATGGTTCCTCTTATTCTCCTTGTCAGCATATTAGGTTCATTACAGCTTATATTCATAGGTCTTATGGGAGAATATATATTAAGTATGAACCAGCGACTTATGAACAGACCATTAGTTGTTGAGGAAGAAAGATTAAATTTTGATGATGCTGATAAGTCAGATAAGTAATAGCTGATTAACAAGATAAGCAGTATCATCTAAATTACTGGATAAATAGTAAGAATAATATCAGATAATATATTAAATAATTAAGCCACGTCAGAGGAAATGCTCCTGATTACAGGAATAGCTTTGATGTGGCTTTTATACTGTTAATTTGTCTTATATTCTGTTATAATACTTATAAAAAGTGGGTTAGATTGGAGGATTTGATTATGTTAAAAGATTGGAACAAGGTAGAACAGCCAACAGCAGAGGAAGCGGATAAAAGACTTGCCAATGCAAAGAACAGCCTTTTACAACAGCAGATTGCTATGAAAGAAAAGAAGCTTCCAGTAATCGTACTGCTTGAGGGCTGGGGTGCGGCAGGAAAAGGAAGTGTGCTTGGAAAGTTAATTAAGAATATAGATCCACGTTTTTTCAAGGTTGCAGTTATGGACGAACCGACAGAGGAGGAGAAAAGAAAGCCGTTCCTTTACAGACATTTTGTAAAAATTCCAGAGGCAGGAAAGTTCGTGTTTATGGACAGCGGCTGGATGTCAGAGGTTACAAGCCAGAAGTTAAGCGGCGAGCTTTCAGAGGAAGAATATAAGAAGAGGATAGAGAGTATTAAAAGATTTGAACGACAGCTTACGGATAATGGATATCTCCTGCTTAAGTTCTTCTTTAATATTGATAAGAAGGAGCAGAAGAAGCGATTAAAGAAGTTAGTGGAAGATAAGAATACAGCATGGAGAGTAAGTAAGCACGACAGATGGCAGAATAAGCATTATGATGAATGTATGGAAGTGTATGACCAGTTTCTGTGTGATACCAATCATTCGACAGCACCCTGGTATATAGTAGATGCGAAGGATAAGAAGTGGGCACAGTTACAGATACTAGAGACTATAGTACAGGGCATTGACACAGCATTTGCCAACAGTGCACTGTCAGTTCCGCTTCTTCAGAATGCATTCCCATTAAAGCCAATAAGCAGGTTAGATGAGGTTAGCCTTGATAAAAGCCTTACAGATGAGGAATACGAAAGGCTTCTTGACCTTTATCAGAAGCGTTTAAAGGAGCTTCATAATGAATTATATAGAAAGAAGATACCAGTTATAATTGCATATGAAGGCTGGGACGCGGCAGGAAAAGGCGGCAATATCAAGAGAATAACAGAAGCACTTGACCCAAGAGGTTATGAAGTGCACCCAATAGCAAGTCCTGAACCACACGAGAAATCAAGACATTACCTTTGGAGATTCTGGAACCGGCTTCCAAAGACAGGACACGTTGCAATATTTGACAGGACCTGGTATGGACGGGTTATGGTTGAACGTCTTGAGGGTTTTTGCAGTAAGAATGACTGGCAGAGAGCCTATGTTGAGATTAATGAATTTGAAAAAGAACTTTCCGACTGGGGAGCAATTATTGTAAAGTTCTGGGTTCAGATAGATAAGGATACACAGCTTGCCAGATTTAAGGAAAGAGAGAATACACCAGAGAAACGTTGGAAAATCACTGATGAGGACTGGCGTAACAGGGAGAAATGGGACAGCTATGAGGAAGCCGTTAATGAGATGTTAGAAAAGACTAACACGTCATATGCTCCGTGGCACATACTTGAGTCTAACGATAAGAAGTATGCAAGAATAAAAGCACTTAAGACAGTAATTGAGGCAATTGAAAAGTATGAAGCTAAATAAGAAAAGATTATAACAGGCATATTAATAGCAGTATTAGTATGTATAATAGCAGGAAGTGCAATGTATGTTAATGATTGTTATCACACAGATACAGATAACTGCACAGCATATCTACAATTGTATTTCTTGTAAATAATTCACTTTTTGATAGTTAATATAATTAAGTAAAAGTTAATATAATTGTAAGATTATAATGTTGACATACAATATATTGTGTGTTATTTTATCAGTGTTAAATAAATATACAAATTAATTAAAGGCAAAGGCGCCGTTACAACGAAAGTTGTTCGAGCCTTTGCCTTTTTGATTTGTAAAAAACGTATATGTGCCATACCAATGACACAGGAATGGAGGATTATTATGAAGTTAAAGGATACAGGATTGACAGCACAGGATATTAAGGACAAGGTTAACAAGTATATGATTGAAACTTATGAGCGTTTCGATTTTCTTGCTGAAACCGCAAAAGATATGTATCTTTATGATGAGAATAAGACACCATATCTTGACTTTTACGCAGGTATTGCAGTTAATAATGCAGGAAGCTGTAATGAAAAGGTTGTTGCCGCAGTTAAGGATCAGGTTGAGGACATAATGCATACATTTAATTATCCTTATACAATTCCACAGGCATTACTTGCTGAGAAGGTATGTAAGACAATTGGTATGGATAAAATATTTTACCAGAACTCAGGTACAGAGGCCAATGAGGCAATGATTAAGATGGCTCGTAAGTATGGTGTTGAAAAATACGGACCAAACCGTTATCATATAGTAACAGCTAAGGACGGTTTCCACGGAAGAACATTCGGTGCTATGTCTGCAACAGGTCAGCCAGGCAATGCTTGTCAGGTAGGTTTCGGACCTATGACTTATGGATTTTCATATGCACCATACAATGATCTTAAGGCATTTGAAGATGCCTGCACAGAGAATACAATCGCTATAATGATTGAACCTGTACAGGGCGAGGGCGGTGTACACCCGGCAACTAAGGAATTTATGACAGGTCTTAGAAAGTTCTGTGATGAACACGATATGCTTCTTCTTATCGATGAGGTTCAGACAGGCTGGTGCAGAACAGGTGCAGTAATGTCATATATGAATTATGGCATTAAGCCAGATATTGTATCTATGGCAAAAGGTCTTGGTGGTGGTATGCCAATAGGTGCTATATGTGCAACAGAAGAAGTATCAAAGGCATTTACTGCAGGTTCACACGGAACTACATTTGGTGGACATCCAGTATCATGCGCAGCAGCTTTAGCAGAAGTTAATGAGCTTCTTGACAGAAATCTTGCTGACAATGCAAAGAAAATGGGTGATTACTTCAGTGCAGAGTTAGAGAAGCTTCCACACGTTAAGGAAGTAAGACATCAGGGACTTCTTGTTGGTGTAGAATTTGATGATACAATAAGCGGCGTAGATGTAAAGCACGGCTGTTTTGACAGAAAGCTTCTTATAACAGCTATCGGATCACATATAATCCGTATGGTACCACCTCTTATTCTTACAGAGGCAGACTGCGATAAAGCATATGAAATCATCAAGGAAACAGTAGAAAGCCTTAGCACCAAATAGGCATAGATTAATATAACAGCCGCAATTATATAATCGTAATTGTGGCTGTTAATAGTAATTACTTGAAAGAATGGAGAATGATAATGGAAAATGTAATTACACAGGAAAGCAGTAAAGCTATAGAATTTAATTACTACCTTCCAGTTAATATTGTATTTGGTTCAGGAAAGGTTAATAAGGCTGGCGAGCTTGCTAAGCCTTATGGCAAAAAGGCTCTTATTGTAACAGGAAAAAGCAGTGCCAAGAAGTCGGGGATTTATGATAAGGTTAATGACAGCTTAAAGAAGGCAGGGCTTGAAACAGAGCTTTTTGATAAGGTATCTCAAAATCCACTTACAACAACAGCCGGTGAAGGAGCAGCTTACGCTAAAGAAAAAGGCTGTGATGTTGTAGTTGCAATAGGCGGCGGAAGCATAATGGACTGTGCTAAGGCAATAGCATTTCTTGCAGTAAATGACGGCGATGTAAGTGATTATATATTTGGAAAGAAGTCAGGTGATAAGGCACTTCCATTAATACTTATACCAACAACATGCGGTACAGGTTCAGAAGGCAACGGATTTGCAGTTCTTACCAATCCTGATAATGGTGATAAAAAGTCACTTAGATGTAATGCAATTGTTGCCAAAGTATCAATTGTAGACCCTGAATGTATGATGACAATGCCTAAATCAGTGCTTGCTTCTGTAGGCTTTGATGCTCTGTGTCATTGTATGGAAGCATATACTTCAAGGATTGCACAGCCATTTACAGATGCACTTAGTCTTTATGCAATAGGGCTTATAGCTGGTAATCTTGTAAATGTATACAGTGATAATGCAGGTAAAGATGGCTGGGAGAAGATAACACTTGCCAGCACAATAGGCGGAATGGTTATTAATACAGCAGGAGTTACTCTTGCACACGGAATGGAACACCCTGCAAGCGGACTTCGTGATATCGTACACGGAAAAGGTCTTGCGGCTCTTACTCCGGCAATTATTGAAGCATCTTATACTGGCAATGAAAGCAAATTTGCTGATATTGCAAAGTTATTTGGCGGTAAGGAAGCTAAGGATCTGGCCTTGAAGATAAGAGAGCTTCTTAAGAGTATTAATCTTAATTGTACACTTTCAGATTTAGGAATAGAAGAAAAGGATATTCCTTGGATGGCAGAGAACTGTATGAAGGTATCTGCTGCAAGTGTTGCGAATAATCCAGTTGTATTCACGCAGGAACAGATAGCAGATATTTATAAGAAAGCATTATAAGGATATTACAATAAATAATATTGAGTATGTAATCTAAACGGATATAGTACAGCTATAACTGGATAGAATTTGTTATCCCCCACCGGTACAAAAGCTTATAGGTGGGGGATTTCTTATTTTTCTAATTTTATTGTTTTCTTGTATTATTATATTAATTCATAAGCGATTCTTTCAGAACCATCTTTAACATATATAATTCCACACTTTTTAAAGCCATTTTTCTCTATAACGTGTTGCATAATTTTATTGTCGTGATGAGTATCTATTCTTAAGTGAGGTATCTGTTCCTTACAGTAATTAACAGCAATTTCAAGCACACCGTGAATAGTTCCGTCACCAGCAATTCTGTGGATTGTGCCGTAAGGTTCATCAGACAACCATTGTCCGTTGTCAATTACCTGATAAGTGGAATCATCACCAATATGGAAATAAAATACTGCGTGAACCTCGCCATCTGTTTCAATTACATACATTTGCCGGTTGGCAATATCGTTGTCGATTGTTTCCTCAGAAGGATTGTTATTCTTCCACTGGTTAGGATTGCCGTGTTCAGCCATAAATTGTCTTGCGTAAGCGTAGATTTCCATAATGCGTGTTTTATCATTGACCGTAGCTTTTCTTATAGTTGTCAGCATAGTTAAACCTCATTTCCTGTATTATTTTATGAAAGTTTCATATCTCCATCTTTTACCCAGCCTAATTTCTTTAAGAACATATTAATAAGTGGACATATAACTGCTGGAAGTACGAATGATATAAGTATAAGTCCAGCCCAGTCCATAGCGGTAATAGAGGCTTTAGTCCCTGCTGCCACATCATTTACCCAGCCGGAATATACACCAATCTGTCCGACAAGACCACAAGTTCCCATACCGGAAGATACGGCAGTTCCATTCATATTAAGCTTGAAGATGCAGGTTGCAAGAGGTCCAGTAATTGCTGATGTTATAATAGGGGCTATCCATATTCTAGGATTCTTGATTATGTTGCCCATCTGTAACATAGAAGTTCCTATTCCCTGCGATACAAGTCCGCCCCAGCGGTTTTCCTTAAATGACATTACAGCAAAGCCAACCATCTGTGCACAACATCCAGCCACGGCAGCACCGCCTGCAAGACCAGTAAGTCCAAATGCGGCACATATGGCAGCAGATGATATTGGAAGTGTAAGTGCAATACCGACTAATACTGATACAGCAATACCCATAAGGAAAGGCTGTAAGTTAGTTGCAAGCATTATAAGTTCGCCGATTTTCATTGCAGCTTTTCCAAGGGCAGGTGCAATAAGTGCGGCAACGCCTGTTCCAACACCTATAGTTATTAGAGGTGTTACAAGTATATCTACTTTGGTTTCCTTTGAAATCATCTTGCCAGCCTCGGCGGCAATAATTGCTACAAAATATACAGCCAGAGGTCCGCCGGCACCGCCAAGTGCATTGGAGGCAAAACCAACTGTTATAAGCGAGAACAGTACAAGAGGTGGGCATTTGAGTGCATAACCGATTGCAACAGCCATAGCAGGACCACTCATAGCAGAGGCAAGTCCTCCGACAGTATAACTAACGCCGCTTACAGTAGCAACAGTGTCTGTAAGGAAGCCAAGATGAAGCTGTGTACCGAGCGTATTAAGTATTGTTCCGATAAGAAGAGAGCAGAACAGACCCTGTGCCATAGCACCAAGTGCATCAATTCCGTATCTTTTTACAGATACTTCAATGTCTTTTTTCTTTAGAAATGCTTTTAATTTGTCTTTCATTGATTAACTCCTTGTTATTTTATATTTGTATTTTTAATAATACTAATAAGTGATTAATTATATAAAATAATAACTATATAATTAATGTCATATAAATCTATTGTATTTAATTACTATATTTATTAATGATATAAGTTATAAACTTTTCTGCACTGTCGGTTGTATAACTGCCTTTCTTCCATACTATGCCTATATTCTGGTTAATAACAGGACTTATAGGAATTCCTGTAGTACCAGAAAGATTTTTTTGCAGTGATGAATAAAGAAATGCACCACCAAGATTATTACATATAAAGTTCCTTATTGTATATAGCTGACTTGCATGAAGAATGACATTCGGATTCACTCCAGCCCGCTTAAATGCGGTATCAAGTGTTTCATTCTGTACGGAGTCAGTATTATACATAATAAGAGGTTCGTTCTTAATCATCTCAATTGTCACCTCGTGGCATTTGGCAAGCGGGTGGCTTTTGGACACACAGAATACTATTTTGTCATTCATAACAGTGAAGGAATTAAGTTTGTCTATCTCATAAAAGTGCATATTAACAAGGGCAAGGTCAAGCTTGCCTTCCTGAACCATATTAGCAGCCCTTATAGAACCATATTCAAATAATTCAAATGATATATCTGGATATAATTCTTTAAAATCTGTTATTAACTGCGGAAAGAATATTGTGCTTAATAGCGGTGGTATTCCAATCTTTACAGTTGCTTTGCACTGTCCTAAGTCGTATAGCTGTTCTAAAGTATTATTATATTGTTCTAAAAGCACAACTGCCTTCTGGTAGAATAATTCCCCTTCTTTAGTAAGGGTTAAATGGTTCTTGGTCCTGTTAAACAGATTAATGGAAAACTCTTTCTCTAATTCTTTGATTGCACTTGATATGGCAGGCTGAGTCACATAAAGCTCAGCTGCTGCCTTTGTTATGCTGTGAAGTCTTGTAACAGCACAGAAATATTGTAACTGTACGATTTTCATAGAATTTTGCTCCTGTTAAATGTATTAATAAGCTCATATAGCTCATATAAGGTAATATTTATTTATAGTGTATACAGAACACATTTGTTAAGTATATATAAAATTATAATTAATTTGTTAAATATTATAGCATATATTTGGTGGTTTTGTCTAAAATTGGTTAAAAGTTATAAATTTTACTTATGAAAGTATTTCTTTTTGTAAATTTACAACAAGAAAATGTCTTTATATAATAAAATCAAGCAAAGGAAATAGAAAAGCCGGTAATAATATTTCTTAAGTAAATATATAGTAAATGGAGGAATTTTGATGAGTCACGCAACAATAACGTTAATATTTTTGTTGTTTGCAATCATAATGTTCATATGGGAGAAACTTCCACTTGGAGTAACATCAATGATAGTCTGCGTGGGGCTGGTTATCACAGGGGTTCTTGATTGGAAAACAGCTTTTTCAGGATTTATAGACAGTAATGTAATATTATTTGTAGCAATGTTTATAGTAGGTGGAGCATTATTTGAAACAGGAATGGCTAATAAGATAGGTGGAGTTGTAACACATTTTGCTAAGTCAGAGAAACAGCTCATAATTGCAATTATGGTAATTGTAGGTGTTATGAGCGGGGTGTTATCAAATACTGGAACAGCAGCAGTTCTTATTCCGGTAGTAATCGGAATAGCAGCAAAGTCAGGTTATTCAAGGTCTAAACTTTTAATGCCGCTTGTATTTGCAGCTGCTATGGGAGGTAATCTCTCACTTATAGGTGCACCGGGTAATCTTATCGCACAGTCAACTATGCAGGAGATTGGCAAGTCGTTTGGATTTTTCGATTATGCCAAGGTAGGCGTTCCAATATTAATAGCTGGAATAATATTCTTCGCATTAGTAGGATACAAATTATTACCAGATACAAAGCCAAGTGAGGACTCAGGTTATGGTAATAAGACAGATTTCAGTGATGTTCAAAAATGGAAGCAGTGGTTATCGCTTATAATACTTATCCTTACATTACTGGGGATGATATTTGAGGACAAGATTGGAATAAAGCTTTGCATAACAGGATGTATCGGAGCTTTAGCATTGATAGTAACTGGTGTAATATCAGAAAAGCAGGCATTAAAGTCAATTGATTTAAAGACAATATTCTTATTCGGTGGAACACTTTCATTAGCATCTGCACTTTCCAAATCAGGTGCAGGTGAGATGATAGCCAATAAGGTAATAGGACTTTTAGGAGATAATCCATCGCCATACCTTTTAACATTTGTAGTATTTATGCTCTGCTGTGTATTAACTAACTTTATGAGTAACACAGCAACAACAGCACTTATGGCTCCTATATGTTTATCAATTGCCACAGGAATAGGTGCTGACCCAAGTGCAGTGCTTATGGCTTGTGTAATCGGCGGCTCTTGTGCATATGCAACACCTATTGGAATGCCAGCTAACACAATGGTAATAGGTGCAGGAGGTTATACATTTAAAGATTATGCCAAGGCAGGAATACCACTTATAGTAGTATCAACAATAGTAAGTATGATATTACTCCCAATTATGTATCCATTCTTCCCTTAAGCTTAGCAGACTAAGCCAGATATTAAACAGATTAAGCCAGGTATTAAGCAGGCTAATCCAGATGTTAAGCAAATTAAGCTGAGTATAATAATCAGGCTTAAAACAAGAGAAGATTGATAAATAAAACATAAAAGATAAAACAGACTAATTAAACTAACAAAATATTTTACAGGAATTTGAAGGAGGAATTAATATGTCAAAAGAAGCACAGGTAAAACAGCTTACAGATTATATGGCAAAGTTTATTGCCTATACAGCTAAGAAATTACCGGATGATGTAATTGCGAAGCTTGAGGAGTTAAGAGATAAGGAAGATAGTCCATTATCGAAGACAATCTACAATACAATGTTTGAGAATCAGAAGTTAGCAGTAGAGCTTAACCGCCCAAGCTGTCAGGATACAGGTGTATTACAGTTCTGGGTAAAATGTGGAACTAAGTTCCCACTTATTGATGAACTTGAGGGACTTCTTAAAGAAGCAGTTGTACAGGCAACATTTGAAGCACCATTAAGACATAACAGTGTAGAAACATTTGATGAATATAACACAGGTAAGAATGTTGGTAAGGGAACACCTACAGTATTCTGGGATATTGTTCCTAACAGTGACCAGTGCGAAATCTATACATATATGGCTGGCGGCGGCTGTACACTTCCAGGCAAGGCTATGGTACTTATGCCAGGTGAAGGTTACGAGGGCGTTACTAAATTCGTATTAGATGTAATGACAAGCTATGGACTTAATGCATGTCCTCCACTTTTAGTTGGTGTTGGTGTTGCAACTTCTGTAGAAACAGCAGCATTACTTTCAAAGAAAGCACTTATGAGACCAATTGGCTCACATAATGACAATGAGAGAGCTGCCAAAATGGAAAGACTTCTTGAAGATGGAATTAACTCTATAGGCTTAGGACCTCAGGGTATGGGCGGAAAATATTCTGTTATGGGTGTTAATATTGAAAATACAGCCCGCCACCCATCAGCAATAGGTGTAGCCGTTAATGTTGGCTGCTGGAGCCATAGAAGAGGCCATATTATCTTTGATAAAGACCTTAATTATACAATTACAACACATTCGGAGGTGACTTTATAATGGTAGAGATGAGAAATGGTAAAAAGGTACTTATTACTCCTGTATCAGCAGAGGATTTAAAGGATATTAAAGTTGGTGACATCGTATATCTTGATGGCAGTATGACAACCTGCCGTGATGTTGCACACAGAAGATTGGTGGAAGAAGGAAGAGAACTTCCTGTAGATGTAAGAAATAATGCTATATTCCACGCAGGTCCAATTATCAGACCATTAGAGAATGACAAGTTCGAGATGGTATCTGTAGGACCAACAACAAGTATGAGAATGGAGAAGTTCGAGTACGAATTTGTTAAGCTTACAGGAGTAAGAGTTATTATTGGAAAAGGAGGTATGAAAGAGAACACAGAGAGAGCCTGCAAAGAATTCGGTGCTATTCATTGTGTATTTCCAGCAGGAAATGCAGTTGTGGCAGCTACAGAAGTAGAAGAAATTGTAAGAGCAGAATGGCGTGACTTAGGAATGCCTGAAACACTCTGGAACTGCCGGGTTAAGGAATTTGGCCCACTTATCGTATCAATAGATACACAGGGCAACAATATGTTCGAGGAGAACAAAGTTATATTCAACCAGAAAAAGGATAAAGCTATAGAGGAAATCTCTAAGCAGGTTGGATTTATTAAATAATTCAGCTGAATAACAGCGATATCTGACAAATAATCAAACTGATTATGAAGGATATATACGTTGTGTATAATGTGCAATACACAATGTTTATATATAGAACGAGCATAGGTTATATAGCAATGTGATTATTTATATAACATATGTTTGTTCAAAATATAATAATGCTGGTGCAAACAACTTCTAACCAGTAATAAATGGTGTATAATCATCGGTAAATTATGGTTTGTAATTGCCAATAAACCATAATTTATAAAAACACAATACAAAAGATAAAGTATTAATCTATATTTATACTTACATTAAACCTAAACCTAATATTAAAGGCAGAGGGCTGTTGCATCAAAGTCAAAAGATGTAACAGTCCTTTGTTTTATATAATGTATATAAAATGATTAAGATTAATAGTGTATACAAAAATGCATAAAAAAGATGGATAGAAAAAGAACAATAAAAAAGAATGGAGGTATGTTATATGAATAGATATAGGAAAATAATATTATTATCTCTTAAAATAGGAATAGGCAGCAGTCTTTCACTTTATACGGCACAGAAATTGGGACTTAATTACGCAGTATCGGCTGGAACTATAACGTTGCTTTCACTTATGAATTCAAAGTGGGAAACAATAAGACTTTCTGGAAGCAGGATAGCTTCATTTTTAATAACAGTACTTGCAGGATGGATTTTATTTACCAATATTAGCAGTATGTGGATTGCATATGGAATATTGCTTACTTTAATTGTATTTATGGCGGAGATACTTAACTGGAGAGCGACAATATCTGTTAATGGTGTTATAGCGGCACATCTTGTTACTTATGAGAATTTTAATGATATGGCGGTATGGAACGAACTGGGGATTGTTCTTGTTGGAGTTGGTTTTGCAATAGTGTTTAATCTTTTTAATGGCAATTATGAGCATAAAAAGCATATTGTTGCTAATATGAGGGAGATTGAAAATAAAATGCAGATGTTTATATACGCACTTTCAGCTTATTTATCAAATAAAAAAATGGAGATAAATGTATGGGACAATATAAAAACATTGGAAGAGGATATACAGGATTGCATAAAAGAAGCATATGAGTACCAGAATAATACATTTTATTCACATCCGGAATATTATATATCATACTTTGAATTAAGAAAGAACCAGTGTCAGATATTACATAATCTTCATTATGAAATGAAAAAGATGCGAACTATGCCGAAAAATGCTAAAATAGTTGCAGAGTATTTATTGTATCTGGCTGATAACATAACAGAATTTAATAATCCAGAGGAACAGCTTGTCAGGTTAAAAGGCTTGATTTCGCATTTAAAGAATGAAGAACTGCCAGTGACAAGAGAAGAATTTGAAAGTGGTGCGTTGTTATATCATGTGTTAATGGATATAGAAGATTTTCTGTTATACAAACAGCATTTTATAAATAATCTTGATAAGATACAAAGAAAACATTACTGGAAAGGTTAAAGAATAATGGCAGTAATAAATATATTAGAAGATGATGAAGTTATAAGAGGACAGTTATCACAGCTTCTGCGTGATAAAGGGTATGAGGTTATAGAAAGTGCTGATATCAGTAGTTTTAATAAAATTGATAGTGAGAATACAGACTTATACCTTTTAGATGTGTATTTACCAGACGGAGATGGATTTAGTGTATGCGAAAAGCTTCGCAGTGAAGGCTGTGTGACACCGGTTATATTCTTAACTTCGTGCGATGATGAGGACAGCATAACAAAAGGGCTTGATATAGGCGGTGATGATTATATAACGAAGCCTTTCAGGGTATCTGAGCTTTTATCAAGAATAAGTGCCAATTTAAGAAGACAGGCTATGCTTGATAAAAGTATTTCCAATATGGATAAAAGCAATTCTAATATATATACATTAGGTTCGCTTGTTATTAATTTTGATAATCTTACAATAAAGAAAGCTGCGAAGGATATACAGTTATCACCTACAGAATTTGCATTATTAGAGATACTTGTATGTAACCGCGGCCTTATTGTGAGAAGAGAAGTATTTTTTCAGAAATTATGGGACAGGACGGGAACATTTGTTGAGGATAATACTTTGACAGTAACAGTGAGCAGGTTAAAGACCAAGCTTGGGAAAATGGATAATTCGGACAAGAATTATATAGATACTATAAGGGGAGTGGGATACAGATGGAGAGAGCGATAAAAAAGAGATTATATGTGTATACAATAGGTATGTTTCTTGCAACTGTGGTAGTAGTATCAGTTATCACAATATATTATGAATACAGGGTAAGATATATGGCAACAACCCTGTATGGTGTCAATAAAGAAGCAGGCAAACAGCTTCTGTACATATTATTTTATGGAAGACAAGGTCACACGGGCACAGCAGATTATTCGGCTATATTGCAGGAGGCAGGTTATACAAGAAATGGTGCGTGGTATATGTTCTTATATGGCGGAGAATATATTCCATTTGCTGTAATTATTGGAATTATGGTTATACTGCTTACCTTTGCAATATATAATATTGTAAAAATCGGACATAATGATGTGTATTCATATATGAATAAATTAAAGGAAGATAATGAGAACATATCAAAAGAACTTGGTGCGTACAGAACATATATGGAGAAGCGTAACAGACAGTTACAGGATTTTACAGAAAATATAGCACATCAGATAAAGACACCGCTTACAGCGTTAAGCCTGTCGCTTGATATGATGGAGGAACAGCTTAACGTCAATATGTCACAGTTACAGATTAATTCCGATATATCAGGGGAAAAGTCAGAAGTGGAGACTGGAAAAGGGTTTACAGATACAGGTCTGTCCAATAATGAAAAGCTTATTAATAATCTGAATGAATGTTTCAGGCAGACATACAGGATAAGGGATTTTATCACAAGGCTGTTGAAATTAAGCCGAATGGAGTCGGGGAAGATTGTATTAACAGAAGATGATATTAATGTTAATGAATTTATTAATGAAGTCATATCAGAAGTGCCTGTTGTTAATAATTGTAATATAACTTCATATTGTAATGATGAATATTACTTTATTAATGCAGATGAGGAGTGGCTGTTGGAAGCATTTATTAATATAGTACAGAATTGCAGTGAAGAAGCAGAAAATGTGGATATAAATGCCGTATGCAATGCTGATAAGTGCATTATAACAATAAAAGATGATGGAAATGGAATTGCTAAGGATAAGCTTGATAATATATTTAACAGGTTCGAGAGTGGAAAAAGCTATAATTCCCTGCATACAGGAATAGGCCTTAATCTTTCAAAGCTTATAATTGAGGCACATCACGGAAGCGTAAGTGTCAATAATAATGAAGACGGCAGGGGAGTAAGCTTCAGGATAATTATACCTAAATATAATATGAAAAGAAAAGCAAAATAATAACTATACCAATATAATAACGATTGTAAGATTGCTGTAAGATTCATAGGGTATTCTAGTTATAACCTAAAAGAAAGGAGTGGCTGGTATTAATATCAGAGTAATGACGTGAATATTCTAAAAATAACATTTAAAAGCGTAAAAAGAAGATACAGGCAGATTATAAGAGCTGCACTTACAACATTATTTGCAGTATTTTTTGTAACAGCAGTTCTTATATTTCAGGAAAATATGTATCAGTGGCAGATGCAGTCCAATAAAGACAGATTTGGCGACTGGTTTATTATGGATATAGGAAGCAGGCAGCCAGATAGTAATCTTACAGACCACATTTATATTGAACAGCCGGTAAAGGTGTCAAGAAGCGTTAATGTTCTTAACGATGACTGGCAGAGTACAGGCTTTTATGTAGGAAGCTTTTCATCAGAGTTTCTTGCACAGTCACATATAAAGCTTGATGAAGGAAGACAGCCAGAAAATAGTGGTGAGATAGCAATGGACTGGAACACCCTTCTGACACTCGGTTATAACGGTGAGATTGGTGAGAGCATTAATCTTAAATATTGTGACAATAACAGCATAGGCAACAAAGAGAAAAGAAACACAAAGACTTATACACTTGTTGGTATATACAGAAATTATACTAATATATGGAATAATGGAAAGCAGATACCATCAGCAGTTGTAGTGAACAGTGAATTATCACAATTTAATTATGATATACGTTCGGTGTTCTTATATCCTATAAAGCCTTCAATAAAAACTGATGACTACAAAGCAGTATTTGACTCTATAAAGGAGAAGACATCAAAAAGTTATACATATAATTCAGGTGTATATGATTATAAGCCTTGGGGTTCAACAAGCATATACCTTTATATGTATTTAATAGTTATGGCAATAGGAATAACAGCACTTTCTTACCAGCTTATTGAGTATAAGAATACAAGAAAGGCATCTTATAAGAAATATGCTTCCTTAGGTGCAGACAGTTCACAGCTTAGAAGAATGTATATTATTGAAAATGCTTTGATAATAGTTCCAGCAGCATTGATAGGAATAATTACAGCATTTTTGGCTGGAGGAATTGCAGGAGGCATACTTGAAGGCAAGGCAGGATTTTCATTTTATACAATTAATGTTTCTATTGTGTTAAAAAGTATTGCTTCTGTTGTAATAGCAGTTGTAGTTGAGGAGATAGTAGGACTGTTATCTAATGTTATGGATACAGTTAAAGAGAAGCGTCTTAAGGCAGGAAGCAAAAAGCAGATAGTTAATATTGAGGTTCGTAATAAGAATACATCAGGCAGAAAATCCAACCTTAAGGTATCTAATGTAAGCCGTGTAATTACAAGCAGGCTTATGAAGCGTGATGGTGTAGGAATGATAATAGGTGTAAGATTATTTTCACTGTTTATCTGTGTTGTACTTGTATTCAGTGTTTTGAAGATAACTACATCATTTGATAAATATAAGAAAAATAATTCACTTCCTGATATATATGGATATTTGGACGTACCATCATCTAATTATAGAACTGATATGATATATATATCTTACCTTAAAGATTTTGATAACTATCCAGCTAAGTCGTTAAATATGGACGAATTTACACAGATTGATCTTATCAATAAAGAATACAACAGTAGGAACAGATATAATATTCCGTATGATGAATTACGCCAGTTGATATTAGACAATGGTATGACAGCATTATTTACATCTATACCATATAATTCACCAGATAGAATTATAAAGTCTAATTGTGCAATAATGAATTCGCCTTTGGCTAAAGATGGTAATAATAGCCTTATAGAAGGTGTGTCATCTGATGTTATAGATGGTTTAAATGAAATACCGGGTATAGTTTCAATTGATTATTCTATATTTGAGTCAGAAAGAACGTGGTACTGGGATAACCAGGACTATCATAAGATGGGAATTGACAAGATTATAGCTGCACAGAAGGCTTCATCTATAGCTAAAACTATGAAAGATCCGACTTATGGAAGCCGGTATTTATTTGCGACAGAATATGTAAATCCAACAAAGCAAATATATGATATAGCCAGCAAATATATTGATAAATCCAATATTAATTATGATGACTTTGCAAGTGGAAAACAGGTTATAGTATTTATACAGGATAACTGTGAGGGTGATTATGATGATACATTAAAAGCTGGTGATACATTATATTATAATTATTATAATGTTCCATTTGGACAGTGTAATAAAGGAGGGTATATTACATCAAGCAATGCAGTATATCCATATGATATTCCATTTTTCAATAAATATAATAATAGTGGAAAAATAGATTTACAGGTAGAACTGAAAGATGACGATAATCCTAATACAGCAAGTACAACATATAGTTTCACACAGACTGATTTAGAGGTAGAAACGATGTTTGGTGCCTGTGTAGCACCTCAGGTGGCAGCAGTTATTAAAGTTACAGATGAAGTTAAGGAAGATTTTAATGGTATAATGCCAGATTATGGTTATTATACAGCACTTGCAAGTACGCAACTTGCTAAGCAGGCGGTTGATAACCAGAAAGATCTTATGCTAAGAATTACGGGAGAAGGACTGACAGACGGAATAGATTTTGAATTACAGTATAATCAGATAAAGATAGATTACGACCTGTCATCAACATTTTCTGCTACTAACAACAAAGTTGCACTTTATCTTAAGAGTAATAATATAACTTATAAGTCAAATGTTGACAGCAAGAATGTATATAGAACGCAGCTTGTCAATAATATACTGCAATATGGAATAACTATAATGGCGGTAATAATTATCCAGCTTCTTATAATGGCAATAATTATAAGAAACAGGATAGAAAGCAGACACGGCAAGTTCATTCTCTTTAGAAAAATGGGGATGACAAGAGGGAAATTACTTGGAATATGTATGTGTGAAGCACTTAGGGAATCACTGTGGTGCATAGTAACACTTCCGCTTATGCTTATATTGGAAGTGCTGATATATTCAAGTAATATAAGGAAATTATAGTTATATAGGCACAGGCAGCTTATAAATATATATTTGATTAGGTAATATTAAAAATAATTATATATGGAATTACATATATGCAATTAGAGATATAGAAATGGAGGATAAGTATGGAGGCTATATTACAGGCTAAAGAGATATCCAAGACATATCATACAGGAAGTGTAGATGTTCCTGCATTAAAGCAGTGTTCCCTTGAATTCGGGAAAGGCGAATTTACAGCTATTATAGGAAAGAGTGGTTCGGGAAAATCTACATTATTAAGAATACTTGGAAGTATGGATACACCAGATACAGGCAGTATATTAATAAAAGGCGAGGACATAACACATATGAAGGACAAGAAGCTGTCAGGTTTCAGAAGAAGAAATATAGGCTTTATATATCAGGATTACAGCCTGTTTCCAGAATTTACATCATATGAAAATATAGTTATGCCAATTCTACTTGATGGAAAAAAGCCAGATGATGCAAAGGTTGATGAGATATTATCAGAATTAGAGATAAGCCATTGCAAGAATAAATATCCATCAGAAATGTCAGGTGGAGAACAGCAGAGAGTGGCAATTGCCAGAGCACTTATTACAAGTCCGGCGGTTATATTTGCTGATGAGCCTACAGGAAATCTTGATGCGGGAAGTGCAGAAACAGTTGCAAAGATGTTATCAAAAGCAAGTCAGAAATACGAGCAGACAATAATAATGGTAACACACGACAGACAGATGGCTGATTACGCAGACAGGATAATTACTATTTCAGATGGACAGATACAGTAATATTACATAGCAATAATAAATTGTGGCAGTATATTTCAAGATATAGCTCATATAGGATTGTGAATTGCTGTTGTATGATTTGCTATTGATTATATATTATAAGTATATTTCACAATGGTATGAAAATAAGTGCTTAGTGTTAATCTATTCGGGGGAATAATAGATAACGCTAAGCACTTTATTTTAAGTGTTAGAGATTAATATACTTAAATATTTTCGTATCGTGGAAGTTCAACTATTATGGCTTCGTGGTGGACAGCCGGGAGAAACTTATCCATAACTTCGCTTGTCTTTAACTTAAGGCTTGAAGTATTGATACAAGGGTGACAGCCAAGAGAAGCTTCTTCAAGTACTTCCTTGTCAATAAGTAACTGGACGTGGTTGTCAGTATCATTCATAAGCCCCATAATAGATACTGAACCAGGTGTTATATCAAGATATTCTTTCATATATTCCTCATCGGCGAATGAAAGTCGTGCAGAGTTAATCTGCTGGCTTAAATCTTTAGTCTTAAATACTTTATCTCCCGGCATCATAAGAAGATAGAATTGTGTTTTCTGTCGGTTGCATAAGAAAAGGTTCTTGCATATAAGTGTGCCAAGAATTTTATCAATATCGTTGCATACTTCCATTGTTGTTGCTGGTTCGTGGTCGGTTCTGTAATATTCCATTCCTAACTGGTCAAGTAAATCATATACTCTGATTTCTTTATCAAGTCTGTCAGCTTCATTGGCTGGTCTGCCTTTTATTAGTTCCATAGTGTTCTTGTAGTCCTTTCTTATGATTATAGTGTATATAATTGATTATAATGTATATAATAATTTATTTTAGTATATTGATTTATTGTGGGGAATGCAAGTTATATAGTGAGGTATTAGTTGTCTGCAATATAATATAGAGTATGGTGTTTGATGTAGATAAGGTTAAAAATAATACATTGTTATAACAATGTATTGACAAAACAACAGGAAAGGCATATTCTAATATTAGAGTAAATTTATAATTTGAAAGGGATGGTAATTATGGCTAATACTAATGTGACTATGAGAATAGACGAGAATTTAAAAAGTCAGTTGCAGGAGTTAGTATCAAATCTTGGAATGGATATGACAACATTTTTTACTATGGCGGCTAAACAGGCAGTAAGAGAGCAGGCTTTACCATTTCACCCGGATATGAATGTTGGGAGATATAGCGATAAAGCATATCAAATGGCAATGGCAAATACTAATTATAATGCTGATGGTAAAGCTGTAATAGCATCAGATGATGAATGGGTAGAAGAAACTGAATGGGATGATATGTTTGAGCAAATGAAAAAAGAAAGAGAGGCAGAATGAGAAAAGGAGAAGTATGGTTTGTAGAATTTCCGTTGGAGGAAGATGCGAGTAGAATAATAAATAGACCAGTTATTGTACTTGATGAAAATGTATTAGGGGTATTATCAGTGAAGATAACTAAACATAAAGTAAGAAAGGAAGACCCTTATGATATTCCAATTATATATTGGAGTGAAGCAGGGCTGAGATTAGCTTCAACTGCTAGAGTATCAAAGGTTACAGTGCTTAATAAAGACAGCTTTATATTTAAAATAGGAAATCTTCACAATGATGATATGGATAGAATAGAAGCTATGTATAGCAAATTTCTTGAAGATAATAATATTATATAAAATATAATAAAACCAGCCATATGATGTCATTTCCCATAAAGGAGGCAGGGGTATCATATGGCTGGTTTTATAAAGTTGAACAATGAAGAATATTAATACATTTGATTAACAGATGTATCGTAAGTTAATATCTGATTACTGGAAATCACATATGTCAATCATAGCCTCAAGCATTTCCTTTTCTTCTGGCTTTTTCTTAGTAAGTCTTGCGGCGGCTACGATAGGTATCCACTTATCAACGTAACGCTTATCAGTAGAAGTCTTTTCACAGAACATTGATATGTACTTATCGGCAAGGGCTTCATCGCTAAGCTTAAGTGTAAGGTAAGTATTAGCCGCATCGGCAGAAGCATTACCTTTAGTAGCGTGTACCCAGTCAACAGCGGTAATTGCAATTATCTGGTTGTTGTCATCAGTCTGTACTATAATATTTTCTGGACAATAATCACCGTGGCATAATTTAGTATGATAAGGAAGCTCTGAAAGTCTTGAGTCCAGCTCATATTTCGTGTCAGCAGGAATATTAAGCTCATTAATCTGTCGCTCAAGCTTACTTTTCATATCGACTAAAAGAGGGTTGCTGTGCTTATTAATAGCTATCTGGTAGTCAACCATAGCCTCTATGTAAGCATCTGCATTTTCAGGGTGTTTAGCTAACAGCTCTTTTAAAGTTTCTCCTTTGGCATATTCGCTTGTGATAGTCCATTTGCCATCTACTACAGATACATTAAGAAGTCGTGGTATATCAAGTCCTGTATCTTCAACTCTTGCAGTGTTAAGTGCTTCATATAATACATCGGATTTGCTGTAAGATAGTGCAAATACTTTCTCAGCCTTATCCTTATCAACGTATACAGATTTTAGAGTTCCTTTATATATACATTTTTTCATAATAACCTCCATTCCTGCCCATTACTATGTAGGCATTCAAGTTCATACGCAGATGTCAATTCTGCGAGAGGGCAATCTTTATAAAGATTGCCACATATCCATTCATATCTTTATATAACGGGACAAGTGGTATTGTACATATAACAAGCCCGTTGTGTCTGTCAGTGAGAATAATGTTATCTGACATTGACAATATATTATCATAATAATATATATATAATTTATATTGATTATTTATATTACTTAGTCTTTATATCCTCTGGATTAACCTCTTTTCCATAGTAAGCCTTAAGATACATAGCCTTTATCTCACTCATAAGAGGATATCTTGGGTTAGCACCTGTGCACTGGTCATCAAATGCATTTTCAACCATCTCATCAAGTGTAGCAAGGAAGTCTTTTTCATCAACTCCGTAGTCTTTGATAGTCTTCTTAATTCCAACCTTATCCTTAAGCTCCTCAATAGCCTTTAAGAAGTTCTCAAACTTCTCATCATCGTTCTTGCCGGCAATACCAAGGAAGTTAGCACATTCAACATATCTTTCCTTGCAGTGAGGATAAGCATACTGTGAGAATGTTCCCATCTTAGCTGGAACTTCTGCGGCATTAAAGCGCATTACATCTGTAATAAGAAGTGCGTTAGCAATGCCGTGAGGTATATGGTGGTAAGCACCAAGCTTGTGAGCCATAGAGTGGCATACACCAAGGAATGCGTTGGCAAATGCCATACCAGCCATAGTAGAAGCGGTAGCCATCTGTTCTCTTGCCTTGGCATCGTGAGGTCCATTCTCATATGCCGCTGGAAGATATTCAAATATATTCTTCATAGCCTTAAGTGCAAGACCATCAGTATAATCTGTAGCCATAATAGAAGCATATGCTTCAAGAGCATGTGTTAATGCATCTATACCAGAAGCGGCTGTAAGTCCCTTAGGCTGGTCCATACACATATCAGCATCAATAATAGCCATCTTAGGAAGTAGTTCATAGTCAGCAAGAGGATACTTTATGCCAGTCTTTTCATCAGTGATAACTGCGAAAGGTGTAACCTCTGAACCAGTACCAGAAGAAGTAGGAATAGCTATAAAGTAGGCTTTTTCGCCCATCTTAGGGAATGTGTAGATACGTTTTCTTATATCCATAAATCTCATAGCCATATCCATAAAGTCAACTTCAGGATGTTCGTACATAACCCACATAATCTTGGCAGCATCCATAGCAGAACCACCACCGATAGCAATGATACAGTCAGGCTCAAAGCTGTTGATAGCCTTAGTTCCTTCAATAGCACATTCTAATGTAGGGTCTGGTGCAACATTGAAGAAGGTTGTGTGTGTTATGCCAAGTTCATCAAGCTTGTCGGTAACGCACTTAGTGTAGCCATTCTTATATAAGAACTGGTCTGTAACAATAAATGCTTTCTTCTTGCCTAATACAGTCTTTACCTCGTTAAGTGCAACAGGAAGGCAGCCTTTCTTAAAGTATACCTTTTCAGGTGCTCTGAACCACAGCATATTTTCTCTCCTCTCAGCAACAGTCTTAATATTAATAAGGTGCTTTACGCCTACATTTTCAGATACAGAGTTACCGCCCCACGAACCACAGCCAAGTGTAAGAGAAGGTGCTAACTTAAAGTTATAAAGGTCACCGATACCGCCTTGTGAAGAAGGTGTATTAATAAGAATACGGCAGGTCTTCATAGCTTCCTCGAACTTAGCAAGCTTGTAGTTTTCAGTTGCAGAATTAATATATATAGAAGAAGTATGACCAAATCCGCCATCAGCTATTAGACGCTCAGCTTTACTTATGGCATCATCAAAATCCTTTGCCTTATACATAGCAAGAACAGGAGATAACTTCTCGTGTGCGAATTCTTCTGAAAGGTCAACAGAAGTAACTTCGCCAATGAGAATTTTGGTGGTTTCAGGTACTTCTATGCCGGAAAGCTTTCCGATATTATAAGCACTCTGGCCAACTATCTTGGCATTTAACGAGCCATTGATAATGATAGTCTTTCTTACTTTATCAAGCTCAGTCTTATTAAGGAAGTGACAGCCGCGTTTAGTGAATTCCTCTTTAACCTGCTTATATATAGATGAGTCAACGATTACTGACTGCTCAGAAGCACATATCATACCATTATCAAATGTCTTAGAATGGATAATAGAGTTGACGGCAAGTATAACATCGGCAGTACTGTCGATAATAGCTGGAGTGTTACCAGCACCTACGCCAAGTGCAGGCTTTCCAGATGAATAAGCTGCCTTAACCATACCAGGACCACCAGTTGCAAGTATAATGTCGGCTTCTTTCATAAGAGTGTTGGTAAGTTCAAGGCTTGGAACATCAACCCAGCCGATTATACCCTCTGGAGCACCGGCAGCAACAGCAGCCTCAAGTACAACCTTAGCAGCAGCTATTGTGCTTTCCTTAGCACGGGGATGTGGGCTTATGATAATGCCGTTACGTGTCTTTAATGAAATAAGAGTCTTGAATATAGCAGTAGAAGTTGGATTAGTTGTAGGAATAACAGCGGCAACAACACCGATAGGCTCTGCGATCTTCTTAATGCCATAGGCTTTATCTTCCTCAATAACACCGCAGGTCTTTGTATCGCGGTATGCGTTGTAAATGTATTCAGCGGCATAGTGATTTTTGATTACCTTGTCTTCAACAATTCCCATACCAGTTTCTTTAACAGCCATCTTGGCAAGAGGTATTCTTGCTTTATTAGCGGCAAGGGCGGCAGCAGTAAATATCTTGTCAACCTGTTCCTGTGAATATGTTGAGAAGATACGCTGTGCCTCTTTTACAGAGCTTATAAGCTCTTCAAGAGACTGGATGTTGTCAACTACTAAAGATTTTTCTTTGCTCATAATTAGTTCCCCTTTTCTTAGATAATCATACATATACTTTGTTAGTGATGTATAGTGTTACACGAAGTAACTATCTTAATAAAAATAAGATTGATAATTAATTAACAATAATTATGGTCACACTTTAACACTTATATATGCAGATGTCAATAAATTATTGCCGTTTTATAGAAAGTTTAGAAGTTAATAATTTATCAGTTCCCAATTTAGATATGGATAATCAGGTATTTGAAGTCTGAAGGCTGAAAATATAAGTTGACAGTGCAAAAATTGATGTTACAATAGTTGCAGATACAACAATTGGAGGTGCATTTTAATGCTTAAAAGAATATTTTCTTATATGAAACAGTATAAGAAATATGCCTGTCTGGCACTTTTATGTATTGCTGTTGAGGCAGTGCTTGAACTTATGGTGCCTATGATTATGGCTGATTTAATTGATAATGGTGTTGCTAATGGCGACACAGCTTATATTTATACTAAGGGCTTGCAGATGGCAGGATGTGCGGTTCTGGCACTTATCCTTGGCATTGGAAGTGCAAGATTTTCAGCACTTGCAGGACAGGGACTTGGCGCTAATATAAGGCAGGCAGAATATGAGAAATTACAATCATATTCATTTGCCAATATAGACCATTTCAGGGTTTCTTCGCTGGTTACTCGTCTGACAAGTGATGTTACGAATATACAGAATTCGGTATCAACAGGTATGAGACCATTTGGCAGAAGCCCGGTTATGCTTATATTTGCATCGTCAGTAGCATTTACAATTAACAGAACACTTGCATTCGTGTTTTTCGTGGCACTGCCTATACTTGCCGTGCTTCTCATAATTATTATTATGAATGTCCGTCCACTTTATGGACGTATGCAGAATGCAATAGATTTAGTCAACAGAAGCATTCAGGAAAATCTTACTGCGATAAGAGTAGTTAAAGCATATGTAAGAGGTGATTACGAGGTTGCTAAGTTTGAGGAAGTTAATGCTAATCTTAAGAAAGAGTCAGAGAAAGCATTCGGTATAGCAGTTCTTAATATGCCAGCTATGCAGTTTGTTATGTATGGAACGATTATATCAATTCTCTTTATCGGCGGACATCTTATTAATGCAGGACAGTTAAAGATTGGTGAGCTTACAAGCTTTTTAAGTTATGTTCTTCTTATACTTAATTCACTTATGATGATGTCAAATGTATTTCTTATGATGACACGTTCTTTAGCCTCAGCTTCAAGAATTGTCGAAGTTCTTGATGAAAAAATAGACATAACAGATGAACAGGCAGAGGATATAAGTGTTAAAAAGGGTTCAATTGAGTTTGACCACGTATGGTTTAAATACAAGAAAGAGGCAAAAGAATATGTTCTTTCTGATGTTTCATTTAATATAGAAGCAGGACAGACTATTGGAATAATAGGACAGACGGGTTCAGCCAAGACAACGCTTGTATCACTTATTCCAAGATTATACGATGCAACCAAAGGAACGGTGAGAATAGACGGAATAGATGTAAAAAAATATCCTATGAGACATTTAAGGGATGCTATTGCAGTTGTATTGCAGAAGAACACTTTATTCTCAGGCTCACTGCTTTCTAACCTCTACTGGGGTAATGAGAATGCTTCTATGGAGGAGATAAATGAAGCCTGCCATATTGCCTGTGTAGATGAATTCTTAGACAGACTTCCACAGGGGTATGATACTGATATGGGACAGGGCGGTGTCAATGTATCAGGTGGACAGAAGCAGAGAATATGTATTGCGAGAGCTATATTAAAAAAGCCAAAGGTGCTTATTCTTGATGACTCAACAAGTGCGGTAGATACAGCGACAGAAGCTAAGATAAGAGAGGGGCTTGCTAAGAAGCTTCCTGATATGACCAAGATTGTAATAGCACAGAGAATATCTTCGGTAAAGCACGCTGACCAGATTATCATACTGGACAGGGGAAAGGTAGCTGCGATAGGCACACACGAAACACTTCTTGCCAATAACAGGATTTATCAGGAAATATATGAATCACAGAAGGAAGGGGTGGATTTATAATGGCTAAATATGTTGGATATAAAAGACCTAAAGATACCAAGAAGACATTGAAACAGTTATTCGTATATCTTGGACATTATAAATGGATGCTTATATTAGTAGCATTTCTTGTATTCATAAGTGCAGGAGCTAATGTTACAGGAACATATCTTATTAAGCCTGTTGTCAATAGATTTATTGTTCCGGGCAATATGACAGGACTTTTAAAGGCTGTTATAGCTATGGGCGTAATGTATGCGTGTGGAGCATTATCAACACTTGGATATAACCGCATTATGGTGAAAATGTCACAGAAGGTTATACAGGATATAAGAAATGATTTATTTAAGCATACACAGAAGCTTCCATTAAAATATTTCGATGCACATACACACGGCGAACTTATGAGCCGTTTTACTAATGATGTTGATACAGTTCAGGAAGCTATGAATAACAGTTTTGCTATGATAATACAGAGTTTTATTATGCTGTTTGGTACACTTACGATGATGATGGTATTAAGCATACGTCTTTCTATGATAGTTGTCGTATTTCTTATTATAATGTTCTTCTTTATCAAATTTAACAGTAAGCACAGTAAGAAATATTTTAACAGACAGCAGGAAGAGCTTGGTAAAATCAATGGATTCGTTCAGGAGATGATGGCTGGACAGAAGGTTGAGAAGGTATTTAACCACGAGGAAAAGGATTACGGGAAATTCTGTGAAATGAATGAGAATTTCAGAAAAGAGTCAACTAATGCACTGGCATTTGCTGGAATGATGATTCCTACAATAGTAAGTCTTTCTTATCTTAATTATGCAATATCAGCCTGTGTTGGCGGTATATTTACATTAAAGGGACTTATGGATTTAGGTACGCTTTCGGCTTATCTTGTATATGTAAGACAAAGTGCAATGCCACTTAACCAGTTCACACAACAGGTTAATTTCCTGCTTTCAGCCTTATCAGGTGCAGAGCGTATATTTGATATGATGAACGAAGAACCTGAGGTTGATGAAGGCAGTGTTACATTATGTAATGTTACGAAAAATGAAGCGGGTGAACTTATGGAAGCTTCAGGTAATACAGGCATATACGCCTGGAAGGTTCCAGCGACGAAAGATAAAGCAGGCTATCTTGTTGAGTTAAAGGGAGATGTGCGATTTAAAGATGTTGTGTTTGGATATGTAAAAGAAAAGACTATTCTTAATGATGTAACTTTATATGCAAAGCCGGGACAGAAGATAGCATTTGTAGGCTCAACCGGTGCAGGAAAGACAACAATAGTTAATCTTATTAACAGATTTTATGATATCCAGTCAGGAACAATAACTTATGACGGAATAGACATTAAGGATATAAGTAAAGATGATTTAAGAAGGTCAATGGCAATGGTTATACAGGAAACACATCTGTTTACAGGAACTATTGCGGACAATATACGATATGGAAAGCTTGATGCAACAGATGAGGAAGTAAGGGAGGCAGCTGTAATAGCTAATGCAGATTCATTTATAAGAAGGCTTCCAGATGGTTATGATACAATGCTTTATTCCGATGGAAGCAATCTTTCACAGGGACAGCGCCAGCTTCTTGCCATTGCGAGGGCAGCAGTAGCCAAGCCACCTGTACTTATTCTTGATGAGGCGACAAGCTCAGTAGATACAAGAACAGAAAGACTTATCGAGAATGGTATGGATGCAATAATGGAAGGCAGAACAGTATTCGTTATTGCACACAGATTGTCAACTGTAAGAAATTCCAAGGCAATTATGGTACTTGAGAAAGGACAGATTACTGAGCGTGGAAGCCACGATGAGCTGATAGAGCAGAAAGGAAGATATTATCAGCTCTATACGGGACAGTTCGAGCTTGAATAAATCGGACATTAATATAGCTTGAATTATTGTAATTTGAAATAAATAAATAAAAAGAATATAATCAAAATATAAAAAAATAGTTAAAGAGGTGTTGGTATTGAATAATCTGATTGAGTTTTTGAAGCAGGAAGGTGTTTCTGCACAGCTTGTAGAAGAAGTCCGGCATTATTCAGAAGAACATACTGTAGATGAAGCATTAAAAAAACGTATTCCTGTACCACATTTTCATTATTATGGCAATAAGGTATGGGAAGAGGCTCTTGCAGTGCTTCTGTGTGGCAGAAATCTTTTGCTGGCAGGAGAGAAGGCAACGGGAAAAAATGTGCTTGCACAGAATCTTGCAGCAGTTTTTGAACGTCCGGCATGGGATATTTCCTTCCATGTTAATATGGATGCGGCTGCGCTGATAGGTTCTGATACATTTCACGATGGCAGGGTTACATTCAGACCCGGACCGGTGTATTGCTGTGCACAAAGTGGCGGCTTTGGGATTCTCGATGAAATCAATATGGCAAGGAATGAAGCACTTGCAGTCTTACATTCTGTACTTGATTTCAGACGTGTAATTGATGTTCCAGGATATGACAGGATAGAGGTTGCAGATGATACACGTTTTATTGCTACGATGAATTATAATTATGCAGGTACAAGGGAATTAAATGAGGCACTTGCCTCAAGATTTGTAGTTATACAGATGCCGCCACTGGCAAAGGAAGATCTTGAGAGACTGTTAAAGGATCAGTTCCCTTCACTGGTTACTAAGTATAACAAACAGTTTGCACTTTTATTTAATGAACTTCAGAAAAAATGTGAAAATGGTGAACTTACAGAGAAAGCTTTGGATCTGCGTGGATTAATTGATGCTGTAAGTCTTATAAAAAAGGGTATTCCAATCAGGGATGCATTGGATCTTGGAATTACCAATAAGATATTTGACAGTTATGAAAAAGAGCTTATACGTGATGTCATAGCTTCAAGGTTTCCCTTAAAGCTGCATAATACGGAGGTGTTTGAATAATGCGTACCATTTCTTATACTGCTAAGGAAAGACGGGCTGCTAATCAGGTATGGAATGCGGCGGAACGCTATAATTTTGATCCATTGTTTCTGGCTGTTGAAACAGGGGATTTAGATTCAGATTTATATATGAATCTTATAATTGGACTGGCATATAAGTATTATGGTGAAAAGGCAATCAGCACTTTATTTGGTTATTGGAACGGAGATATCAGTCAGGCTATGCTGGATGATCTGACATGGCTTTATCTGGAACATGTACTGTATACAGAGGAAGCATTAAAACGTCCGTCTATGACTGATTTACGGGTTTATTATGGAAAGGCTTTTTTTGCAGGTGAATATAAGCTGTCGAGGCAGGAGTGGATGAGTAAAAACCGGCTTGTATATAATATGCAGTCAGCCAGATGGAGCAGTGTGTCAGGGAAAAAGAAGGTTCTGCTGACACCAAATGAACAAAAGCTGTATGCAGAACTGACACCACAGATAATGCCTGAAACAGACCGGTTGATAGATGCTGTGCTGGCAATTTATCGCAAATTTAATCTTTTTGATGGCGTAAAACATGAAAAAAAAGCGTTGCGACTGCATTTTACAGGGGCATTTGCCCGGATAATGACAAGAATAATGCCTGTCAGCTCTGTAAGAAATAATCATGTAATGGTTATGCGTTCTTCTGCGGCGGACAATATGACTGGTGAAGCAGCTTACAGTAAAAAGAAAGATAATATAACATATAAGAAAGAAAATGATGACTGCTCTTATATTGAGAATTGTTTTGGAAGATCTGTTATATCAGAGCAGACTCTTATTAAAATAGAAAAAGAACTGTGTACAGGCAGTCATACAGGATGCCATTTATGGTTTACAGATGGAAAATATATAACAAATAAAAATATACCGAAGGAATTTCTTCATTTAAGAGAACAGTCACAGCTGCAGGTTGAAAGAAATCATTCATATTATAATAAAAATGTACGGCTTTATGATAGTCTTATTGCACATATAGTCGAACAAATCCGTAATAGCGAATATATAAGTCAGAAGACAGATGTAATATCAGGTCAGAGAGGAAGGCTTGATACAACCAAAGTATGGCGTGCAGAATATATAGAAGATAACAGGATTTTTCACACATATGAAGATGATAATCAACCGTCCTTTACAGTGGATCTGCTTCTTGATGCATCTGCTTCAAGGCTTCAGTATCAGGAAATGCTTGCTGCGCAGGGAGTAATTATTTCCAAAAGCCTCGTGAAATGTAATATACCGGTCAGGGTAACAAGATTTTGCAGTGTTAGAGGATATACAGTTTTTCATATATTGAAGTCTTTTAGGGATAAGAAGTGCGACAATATTTTCAATTATTATGCTGCCGGTTGGAATCGTGATGGTCTTGCTTTTCGGGGAATTGGTAAAATCCTTGATATGAACCCGGGGGTGGCTGACAGGCATCTTGTGATTATTTTAACAGATGCTGCGCCTAATGACAGCCAGCGTATTCTGCCATCACAGGACAGCCCGTTTGGACATGATTATAGCGACGATATTTCTGTTAATGATGCAGCCGAAGAGGTACGTGCACTGCGTGCTAAAGGAATACATGTATCAGCCGTTTTTATGGGAAATGATGCGGCGGCCAATAGCGCAGAAAAGATTTATGGAAAAGAATTTACAAGAATACGTCGTATTGATGAGCTGGCAAAGGCGGCAGGAAGACTTATACAAAAAGAGATTCAGTCGTTGACAAGATAATTGCAAATGTGTATGTGATTAGGAATGGAGATAATAGGGTGTTGGTATTTTATATTTTTATATAATTGTGAAAATGTATATATACATAAAATGACAACTAATATAAAATAAAAAAACAAAAGAAATGGAGAATGTAATGTACTGTAAAAATTGCGGAATGAAACTGGAGAATGGGACTAAGTTCTGCGGCGGATGTGGAATGCCAGTCGATAATGAGATTTTTGAATGAAAAAATACTTGATTATATGGAGAGGACAATAATTAAGAAAAGAGGGTCATTATGAAAAGTAAGCAGAATGTAAGACATTACCTGTTTGACGTGGAAATGCTAAGACGAAGATTATTAAGACCATATTTTATAGAACTTGGACTGACAGTTGGACAGGGGCAGCCACGCATATTATATGAGTTAAGAAAATGTGATGGAATGAGCCAGAAAGAATTGTCAGATGCCTGCCTTATAGAGGTGACTACGATGTCAAGAACGCTTGACAGATTAGAGAGTATGGGACTTATTAAAAGACAGAATAATCCAGAGTGCAGGCGTTCGTGGATTATATCTTTAACAGAAGAAGGAAAGGAAAAAGCTGACAGGGTATCTGATATATTTGATATGGCTGAGGAAGTGTTCCGCAAAGGTATAGGCGAAGAAGAGCTTAACAGTATGTGTGCAACGCTTGAAAAGATAGAGAATAATCTTAATGAAGCTATAGAGGAGCAAAGCACGGAGGGGAATAATTAACAGGTAATAGTATCTGATAATAGTATTCAATTATATTATTTTCAAATTATATTGCAAAGTAGTATTATTTGTATTACAATAACTAATACAAATAATACTACTTTTTTATTTGCCTTATTAATAAGATTGTGAAAAGGTTATATTTGTTTAATGTAAGGTTCATAAGATATCGGTTAGGTCAATTCTATGTTGTGAATATTGTGTCAGGAAAGGAGTTAATACAATGATTATTGAATTAGATATGAATAGCAGTACACCTATATATGTCCAGCTTCGTAATCAGATTGTAATGGGAATTGGACGTGGTGAATTAAAGCTTGGCGAGAGCCTGCCAACGGTAAGACAGCTTGCACAGGATATTGGAGTTAATACAATGACAGTGAATAAAGCGTACCAGATATTAAAGACAGAAGGATATATTAAAATTGACCGCAGGCACGGAGCAATAGTATCAGATAATATTGATATGGATATTGTATTCAGGGAAAAGCTTGAAAATGAACTTGAATTATTATTAGCAGAAGCAGCTATTAATGGAATGGATAAGAGAGATTTTCTAAGTATGTGTAATGAAATATATTCAAAAATCAAAGTGTCAGGTGACAGTGAACCAAAGACAACATAAATACAAAAGTAAAAGCATTTCGGTGACTGGACAGGGAGGATAATATTATGGGAATAGCATTGTTTGTGATAGCATTGGTAAGCAATATATTTATAATTTTAATTATGAGATACGGATTTACTGGTAATTATGAATATAAGCAGGGGATGCTTCTTGGTGTTCATATACCACAGGAGAATATTGGTGATGAAGAAGTAGTAAGCCTTATGGAAAATGCAAAGCGTAATTATAAAATATTCCAGAATGTTAATGTGGTTCTTGGTATAGTGATATGTTTTGTGAATTTTCTTAATATGATAATATTTGTGCTTATCTGGTGTGTGTGGCTTATTGGTTATGCTGTAGGTATAGAATTATTGATGATTATACCACATAGAAAAATGTATGATATAAAGGTTAAGAATAAATGGGTTATAGAGAGCCAGAAAAGGATATATGCAGATACTTCCCTGTCAGCGGTCAGAGGAGAAGTTAAGTTGTATTATCATTTAATACCAATAGGTGCTGAGATTGTTACAGGTATTATTCTGTGGGTAGTAAGTGGCAGAACAAAGGATTTTAATCAGGCACTTATATTATTACTTAATACGTTGCTGGTATCGCTGATATCATTTGTATTTAATGTGGCATTTAATAAAAGAGAAAGAAATGTATACAGTAAAGATACGGCTGTTAATCAGGCAGTCAATAAGATGGTTAAAAAATATATATTTAAAGGAGTGTTAATAACTAACATAATCAATGCTTTCTCGTGGCTATATATATTTATTGAATATATAGGACATAGCAGAATAACAGATGCCAACTATTATGTATATATAGGAATTCAATTTATGTATACACTTGCTATTTTATGGATGATTATTGTTATTGGAAAGAAGAAAGAGGAGATACTTAACAGAGATGACGAGCCGTTATATGTAGATGATGATGAGTATTGGAAAACTGGATTCTATAATAACCCTGCTGATCCTAAAGTATTAGTCAAGAACAGACTGAGTGATATGAATTATTCCTTCAATCTTGGTAATAAAGCTGGAAAAGCAATTATGTGGTCACTTGAGGCTGTCGTTGCTGGATTTATTATATGGTTTGTGGCTATTATGATACCATATATTAATGTCCATATAGATACAGAAATTAAAGATAATTACTTCACGGTAAAAGCTGTGGGATATGAGTTCTCAATCAATATTGATGATATTGAGGAAGTACAGCTTATGGATAAAATGCCTAAAGACAGCTTTACAAGAACTAATGGCGGGGCAACAGAAGAGTATAATATAGGTAATTATAAAGGCAATACATATGGAAAATGTATGCTTTTTATATGGAATGGCTATGGACCTGTGGTTATGATAAAGGGAGATAACAAGACAGTATTTGTTAATTATAAGGAAGATGGGGAAGCATTAAAGCTTTATGAGCAGTTGTCTGGTGCAGATAAAATATGACTACTTCGTAGTCACTTAGAAGTTTCTTCGAAACTTCGCATGTGTGGAAAAGCAATGCAGAGCATATGATATAATGAATATATCAAAATAGCATTTTACATTTAATGATAAAAGATGTATAATCTCTGTTAATGAAAACCTAATTAATAAATATCGCGATAGATTAGATTTCACTATTTATATTTATAAGGGAGGAATCTGATATGTTATTTAAGAAGGATATTAACAAAAAAATCGAACATCTTGTAAAGAAGAATGATTTCTATGCAGTTGCAGATTATGTATATGGAACTAAGGAAGAGAAGCTTGATCTGGCTAAAGCCTTAGGAACTAACGATAATAACAGCAGTGTTGATTTATTGTTAAGACTTGTTGATGATAAAGATGATGATGTTGTATATGCGGCTTGTGAGGCATTAAGAAATGTCGGCTCAGAACACAATACTGCGGATTTACTTGAGAAGCTTAATAATCTTCCAAAAGAAAAAGAGCATTTAAGAGAAGAAATCAGCAGAACTGTACAGGAATTACATCATAGAAATTAATATAAACGATATATAAGACACATTAAAATATATCAGAAAGATAAAATATATGTAAACTGTATAAAAGTGTATGGTGGTTGTATAATGAAGTTTATAGATAGCTGATAACGTTATAATAAAAAGAAAGGGTACTGGAATTATGTTTTCAGTACCCTTTTTTTGAGTTTGGTAATTGATACCCTTTATTAGTTATTGTTGGTTATGGACGCTGTCCAAGTCCACCCTCAAGTGTGAGAGTTTCACCTGTCATATACTTAAAGTCTGGAGATGCAAGCTGTACGCATACACGTCCGATTTCAAGCTCAGCATCACCGAAATGTCCTGCTGGTGGAGTATGAACATTTTTATCAAATGCATCTGGATAAGCGTTCTTGAACTGCTCAAGCTGTGATGTCCACGCAAGAGGGCATATAATATTAACATTAATTCCATCTTTAGCCCATTCAGTTGCAGCAACTCTTGTAAGACCTCTTATACCTTCTTTAGCGGCGGCATAGGCACACTGCCCAAAGTTACCAAAAAGTCCAGCACCAGAAGCAAAGTTAATTACAGAGCCATTACTTTCCTTAAGATAAGGATAGCAGGCTTTCATATAATAAAATGCGGCATAAAGACCTGAATACATAGCAAGATTGAACTGCTCTGTAGTATGTTCAGCAAGTGGAACGCCGGAAGCAGAAGCCTGTGCGTTATTGATAAGCACATCAATATGTCCAAATGTATCAATTGTCTGCTTAACGACATTAGCTACAACAGCTTCATTATCAGCAGAGGCATTAACATCTGCCTGAATTGTAAGAACCTTGATATTATAAAGCTTTTCTAATTCTTCTTTAGCGGCGGCAAGCTTGCTTTCATTACGTCCTGTAATGACAATATTAGCACCCTCCTTAGCATAAGCTGTAGCAATTCCATATCCGATAGAACCACATCTTCCATCACTTAATACGGCACGGCCAGCCCCAGTTATAATGGCTGTTTTACCTGTTAAAAATCCCATAAATCTAATCTCCCTGTCTGTGATATTTACGATAATCAGGAATAAGTTAAAGCACACAATATACTTTCGATAAATTCCAGTCGTGGATTTATAATAACATAGTCAGACTAAACAAACAATACAATTATGCGAAAATTATTATCAAAAAGAGGGAAAATACTAAAAACTATTTAAAATAACAATAATGTTAAAAAAATATCAGAACTATATCACAAAATACTGTTAATTGATATTTTATTAACAAAAAGTAATTCAGTATAAGATTAAAGAGCTGGATACGGCAATTAGCGGGGCTGATAAAGCAGTTTCTTCACATTAAAATAGTGTATACATAAAAATAATGTTGAATTTAATAAAGATTTGCAATAATATATTGATTATTAGATGAAAAAGAATATGCGTTAAGATGAAACATATAAGGATATATGATTATTAAGATGTGCAGGAATGGAGAACTGCATAGAGAGTGGATACATAAGTGATTACTACAATCACGAATTCATAGAAGAAGTCAATAAGTTACGTCCGCAGATAATTAAAGGCGGTTATTGTATGGTGGTTGTAGATGTCAAGCATTTTAAGCTGTTTAATAAGCTTTATGGAAGAAAAGCCGGCAATGAACTTATAAGAGCTATATATGAATATCTTGAAAATAAATCCAGACAGTATGAGGGTGTGTTTGGCTATCTTGGAGCAGATAATTTTGCACTTGTCATAAAAGATGGCGAAAGTGTATTTAATGATATTAAAGATTATATAAAGTACAGGATTATAAGAAAAGATGGTTCTGTAAGGTGGATTGAAGATTTCGGACATATGGAAAATGCCGGGCTTATGGCTGAAAACGGTTATTATTATGTATTTATAGCAGATATAACAGATACAATAACAGAAGCCCAGAAGAACTGCATATACGCATATATATGAGAAATAAATATTACAATAATACTAATGAGAATTAATATCATTAACACATAATTGTATTGACAGGAAAATATATAAAGTAATATAAATATAACAGTGTCATATAACACTGTTATATGACGGCTTAGGTTATATGAAAGCTGGAATAAGGAGAGGTATGAACACATTAGATAATATACATAAAGCTGCTAAGAAAGAATTTCTTGATAAAGGGTTTCAGATGGCTTCGCTTCGTAATATTGTAAAGAATGCAGGTGTGACGACAGGTGCATTTTATGGGTATTACAAGAGCAAGGAGGAGTTGTTTGATGCACTTGTTGGAAAGCAGTATGAGCATATAATGAAGATGTATATTGATGTACAGAATGGCTTTAAAAAGCTTGATGCCAATACCCAGCAGACGTCAATGGGGAAAGTTTCAGGTGATTGTATGGAAGATATGCTTGATTATATGTATGCGAATGAAGATGAGTTCAGACTTATACTCTTAAGTTCACAAGGCACAAGATATGAGAATATGGTGCACGAGATGTCAGATATTGAAGTTATGGCAACACATGATTTTGTAGACACTATGAAGCGTAATGGAAAGTCTATTAAATCGGTTGACCCAATGCTTGAACATATGCTTGTAAGTGGAATGTTCTCAGCGTTTTTTGAATTGCTTATTCATAAAGATGATATAAAGGAAGCCAAGACTTATCTTAAGCAGTTGAGAGCATTTTATACGGCAGGTTGGGCAAAGGTATTCGAGATGTCGCTGGAAGGCTGATAATATTGCCTTCCATTATTTTAGTACGCTGGTTTGACTGAACTAACTTTCCTTAGTTTAACCTAAGCACAATGACAATTAATAGATTTGATGAATTGGATAATATAATAGATGGTAGAATTAAAAAGTAAAATAATTAATTAGTTTACCACGGATAATATTATTTAATTCATTAGGTTTATGGAAAAGAGGTTAATGATGAAAAAGGAAAAACAGGACTCAGCATTTTCGCAGCTTATGAATTATGCTGGAAGTTATAAAATGTTTACTTACACAGCATTAGTTCTTTCAGCAGTCAGTGCAGTTCTTGCATTGTTTCCATTTGTATACCTATGGAGAATTATTAAAGCGGTTATAAATGCCGCACCAGATTATGGCAATGCAGAGGGAATGGTGCATAATGGCTGGATGGCAGTTATTATGGCACTTGTAAGTATGCTTATATATTTTGCGGCACTTCTTTGCTCACACAGGGCGGCGTTTCGTGTGGCAACTAATATAAAAACAACAGCACTTACACACATAAGAAAGCTTCCTATTGGCCCGCTTGAAAGCCTTGGAAGCGGCAAAGTAAGAAAGATGATATTAGAGTCAGCGGCGGCGACAGAAACTTATCTTGCACACCAGCTTCCTGACACAGCCAATGCAATGGTTACACCATTGGCAATGATAGTTATTTTATTTGTATTTGACTGGAAATTAGGACTTCTTAGTCTTATACCGGTTGTTATAGCATTTCTTAATATGTTTGGAATGTTAGGAAAAGCTATGGCAGGGGATATGAAGAAATATCAGGATTCCCTGGAGGATATGAATAATGAGGCTGTTGAATATGTAAGGGGAATGCCGGTAGTAAAGACATTTGGACAGTCAGTATTTACATTTAAGAGATTCAGGGACTCAATAAGCAGATATAGCAAATTCTGTATTTCTTATACGAAAAGGTGCCGAAGGCCTATGATTGGATTTGAAATTGCAATTAACAGCGTATTTGCGTTTATGACCTGTGCGGCGGTACTGGTTACAAGAAATGGAGTTGTAGACGAAAAGTTTGTAGTCAATTTCATCTTTTATGTAATATTTACTCCAATTATATCTACAACATTTACAAAGATAATGTTTATGAGTGAAAATGATATGCTTGTTAAAGACTCACTCCAGCGAATTAACGAGCTTCTTAATATTGAACCATTGAAGAAATCTGACATTAATAATGCCGGGGTTAAAGATTATTCTGTAGAATTAAAAAATGTAACTTACAGATATGCAGGTGCTTCTAAAGATGCACTTTCTAATCTTTCACTCACTGTTCCGTCAGGAAAGATGGCGGCACTGATAGGACCATCAGGTGGCGGCAAGAGTACAACAGCCGCACTTATAGACAGATTTTTTGATGTCACAGAAGGAAGTATCCTTATAGGCGGTGTTGATATAAGGGATATACCTAAAGAAGAACTTAATAAGATGATTGCGTATGTATTTCAGGATAATAAGCTCCTTAAAATGTCAATAAAGGATAATCTTAAATTAGCGAAGAGCAATGCTACAGATGATGAGATTAACAATGCACTTCATCTTGCACAGTGTGATGATATTATTGCAAAGCTTCCTGACGGCGTTAATACAATGCTTGGAACTAAGGGCGTATATCTTTCAGGTGGTGAAAGACAAAGGATAGCGATAGCGAGGGCAATTCTTAAAGATTCACCAATAGTTATTCTTGATGAGGCAACAGCATTTGCAGACCCTGAAAATGAAGCACTTGTCCAGAAAGCATTTACACAGATAGGAAAGAACAAGACCGTTATAATGATTGCCCATAGACTATCTACAGTAAAGGATGCAGATATAATCTATGTATTGCAGAATGGCAGAGTATCTGAGAGTGGTACACATAACGAGCTTGTTGCCAAGGAAGAAACACAGGACAACTACAGACATATGTGGAATGAATATCAGAAGTCTATAGCGTGGAAAGTTGTGTAGTTAATACAGTGCACAGGAATGGAGTTCAGTATGGAAAAGTTAATGAAAAGATATGCGCTTACCAGACAGGGGGCGAAAGATTTTATTATATGCACAATCGTAACGACAATACAGAATATTATGCTTATGGCACCGGTTGCTATTCTTTATTATATTACAAGTGATTTAATATCAGGCAGTATATCAAAGAGCAATAATGTGGCATATGTAATAGCGTGCGTAATTATGCTTGTTGTTATGGGTGTTGTATTTTATTTTCAGTATAATACGTCATTTTTCTCAACATATATTGAGAGCGAACATAGAAGAATTAATCTTGCCGAGAAATTAAGGGAGCTTCCGCTTTCATTTTTTGAAAAGAAGGATTTATCAGATCTGACATCGACAATACTTGGCGACTGTACAGTGCTTGAGCATAATTTCTCACACGTTATGCCACAGTTCTTCGGCTCGATAATATCAACAATTATTATAGCAGTAAGCTTATTCTTCTTTAACTGTAAGCTTGCAGTAGCAGCTTTGTGGGTACTTCCAATAGCACTTATTATAGTGGGCTGTTCAGGAAAGGTACAAAGAGGCATATCAAGAAGAAAGAGAAAAGTTGTGCTTGCACAGGAAGAAGGCTTTCAGGAGTATCTTGAAACTGTGAAGGATTTAAAGTCGTATAACGCAGAGGATACTTATGTTGAAAGTCTTAAAGAGAAAATGGATAATCTTGAAAAGGAAAGCTTCAGGGCTGAATTAGGAACGTCTGTATTTGTAATAAGTGCTTCCTGCATTTTAAGATTAGGAATTGGTACAGTTGCACTTGTTGGAGCTTCACTTCTTGTTAAAGGGCAGATTGATATAATGACATTTTTTATGTTCATACTTGTAGTGTCAAGAATATATGAACCTATGCAGGGAACACTTATGAATCTTGCGGCTATCATATCTCAGGACGTTAATGTCGAGAGAATGAATGAGATTACTAATTATCCTGTTCAGAGTGGTGATGGAAGTCTTGATGTTAATTCGTATGATTTAGAGTTTGATAAAGTGGCGTTTTCTTATGTTAAGGGAGAAAATGTTCTTACAGATGTATCATTTACTGCCAAGCAGGGTGAAGTAACAGCACTTATAGGACCATCAGGTGGTGGTAAATCAACTGTATCAAAGTTAGCGGCAAGATTTTATGATGCTGATAAGGGTACAATAAAATTAGGCGGCAGGGATATTTCTACAATAAATCCGGAAAATCTCTTGTCAGCATATTCAATTGTATTTCAGGACGTAACATTATTTAATAATACAATAATGGAGAATATCCGTATTGGAAGAAAAGGTGCTACAGATGAAGAGGTTATAAATGCGGCGAAGGAAGCACAGTGTGATGAGTTCATAAGAAAGCTGCCACAGGGTTACCAGATGGTTATAGGCGAGAATGGCTGTGCTCTTTCAGGCGGTGAAAGACAGAGAATATCAATAGCAAGGGCATTGCTTAAGGACTCTCCAATAATTCTGTTAGACGAGGCAACAGCATCTCTTGATGCAGACAATGAAACACTTATTCAGCAGGCAATATCACGTCTTATAAAAGACAAGACGGTAATAATAATTGCACACCGTATGCGTACAGTATCTGGAGCTGATAAGATAGTTGTACTGGAAGACGGTATTGTAAAAGAACAGGGCAGACCGGAAGATTTAATAAAGAATAACGGAACTTATGCAAAGATGGTAAAGCTTCAGGCAGTGGATTAATATGCTGGGGAAAGTCAGCAGGCTGGGCATAATTGGTCTGTATCGTGGATATAGGCATTAGATGTAATTAATCTGCTGGGTGAATTCTTTTTGTTTTTGACACTTATATCATATTAATGTAGAATAAAATGGTTTATTATGATAATATCTTGTATACACTATTGTAGTATAATATTCCACGAAAGTTTCATACCTGTGCGCATAGGGTATGAATGATTATGGACAGAGGATATGCGCAGAAATGAGGATTATTATGTCAGATATAAAAGGAAGAATTCATTCAGTAGAAAGTTTTGGTTCAGTTGACGGACCTGGTGTAAGATATATAGTATTTCTTCAGGGATGTCATATGAGATGTAAATATTGCCATAATCCAGAGACCTGGAAGTTAGAGGATGGCGAACTCCAGACACCACAGGAAGTATTTGATAAGGCTTACAGATACCATAATTACTGGAAAGATAATGGAGGCATAACTGTGAGTGGTGGAGAAGCACTTCTTCAGATTGAATTTGTTACAGAGCTTTTTAAGATAGCCAAGAAAGAAGGAGTTCATACAACTCTTGATACATCAGGCAATCCATTTACATTTGAAGAACCATTTATAAGCAAGTTCAATGAGCTTATGGCAGTTACAGATCTTTTTATGCTCGATATTAAGCATATTGACGATGAAAAGCATAAGAAACTTACAGGCTGGACTAATAAGAATATATTAGATATGGCAAAATATCTTTCGGATAATAACAAGGATATGTGGATACGTCACGTACTTGTGCCAAAGGTTACAGATGATAAGGAAGATTTACAGGCACTTTCAGATTTCGTTAAGTCATTAAAGACAGTTAAGAGATTTGAAATTCTTCCATATCATACACTTGGTGTATTTAAGTGGCACGATCTTGGTGTGAAATATGAACTTGAAGATATTATGCCTCCAACTAAGGAAGAAATACAGAGAGCTGATGATATACTTCATACAGGTGATTACAAGGGATATCTTGAAAAATGAGGAAAATGCCGTGAACAAAGAGGAACTTAACAATTTATTGGAAAATGTTGCCTCTGGTGCTATTTCTCCGAAAGAGGCAGCAGATAGTATTAAAATAGAATCATTTAAGGATTTAGGCTTTGCCAAGGTTGATACCAACAGGGAATTAAGACAGGGAATGTCGGAAGTTATATATGGCAAAAGCAAGACTAAAGAGCAGATTGCCGGTATAGTTGGTGCAATGCTTGAAGAAAAAGAAAAGACAATCCTTATAACCAGAATGAGCAGGGAAGCCGCTGATTATGTGGCACAGCAATATAACCTGAATTATGATGAATTATCGCAGATTGGAATAATTGGCGATATGCCAGAAAAGAATGGCAAGGGCAGGATTGTTGTAGCAACAGGCGGAACAAGTGATATACCAGTTGCCGAGGAAGCAGCCAGGACAGCAGAAGTATATGGCAATGAAGTTGTAAGGCTGTATGATGTTGGCGTTGCAGGAATGCACAGGCTTATGAACCATATTGATACTATAATGAATGCAAGAGTTATAATTGCAATTGCCGGTATGGAAGGCGCACTTGCAAGTGTCATAGGAGGTATGGCTGACTGCCCTGTTATAGCTGTTCCAACAAGTGTTGGTTATGGAGCTAATTTTGGCGGTTTGTCAGCACTGCTTTCAATGCTTAATTCCTGTGCAAGCGGTGTAAGCGTTGTTAATATTGACAATGGCTTTGGTGCGGGATATCTGGCAAGTATGATAAATCATATGTGATGTGGATTATACAATGTAGATTATATGTGATGGCAAGTGGTATCGGTCGGTGCCGGTGTGATTGCAGGTAGTATTATATATTATTTTTGTAATTAATTATAATGCATATCATATAGTGAAACCGAGTTATATATTATATATAAGACATAATAACCCCCAAGCAGATTATGAAAATGTTTATTCATAATTTACTTGGGGGTTGTTTGATGAAAATACTAATATTTATGCTTCAGAGTTTCTTCTGCTTTATTAAATATAAGCTAGATGACCTCCGGGTCAACATCATCAGACTGATACTGAGAATAAATAGCTTCTATATTTTCTTTGTAAATGTTCTGGGTAATATTAAATAGATTTCTTACATCATCATTATAAAATGTATATTTGTCGGAATCAAGTATCTGAATAAGATCTGGGAATTAAAACAATCATAAGTGTTCATACTAATTCAATTAAATAGTATAATTCCACATAAAATCCTAATAATAAATCTTATATATGTACAATCTGCACAAAAAAGAATATGAATGTTTGTGAATGATAATAATTGATTATGAATGAATATGGAGTTATTATAATGATAACAAAAGGAACGTGACCAGAAGGGAGGGATATAAAGTGATATATACCGTAACATTTAATCCATCACTTGATTATATTGTATCTGTTAAAGATTTCAGACCAGGTATGACTAACAGGACGAGCAGTGAGTTAATGCTTGCCGGAGGTAAAGGAATTAATGTATCTATAGTTCTTGGCAATCTTGGAATAAAGAGTACAGCGTTAGGTTTTATTGCTGGATTTACTGGAGATGAGATTGTAAGAAGACTGCATAATGGTGGCATTAATTCAGAATTTATCAAAATTAATGACGGAATTTCAAGAATTAATATTAAATTAAAGTCGATTGATGGAACGGAGATTAATGGACAAGGACCACATATAGATAGTTCTCATATTGAACAGCTTATGAACAGATTAAGAAGACTTGAAAGCGGTGATGTTCTTGTTCTTGCGGGTAGCATACCGGCAGGCATATCAGATAATATATATAAAGACATTATGGATATGTTAAAGGACAAAGGTGTTCAGATTGTGGTTGATGCAACAAGCAGGCTGTTGACTAATGTATTGGAATATAATCCATTTTTTATAAAGCCTAACCAGCACGAGCTTGGAGATATATTTAATGTGACACTTAATACACAGGAAGAAGTTATTCCGTATGCTTTGGAATTAAAGAAAATGGGTGCTGTTAATGTATGTGTATCAATGGGTGGAAAAGGTGCAATACTTGTAGCAGATGATGGCAATGTGTATAAAGCAAAGGCTCCGGACGGGATACTTAAGAATTCAGTGGGGGCAGGAGATTCGCTTGTAGCGGGCTTCCTTTCAGGCTGGATTGAAAAGAAAGATTATGAGTATGCGTTCAGGAAAGGTGTTGCAACAGGGAGTGCCAGTGCATTTTCGGAAAGATTGGCAACTAACGGAGAAGTTAATGATCTTATAGGTAAAGTTACTATAATCAGATAATTATTACAGAGTGTTTAAACTTATTATAAATATGGAGGTATGTATATGAGGATTACCGATTTATTAAGTGCTTCAAGTATAGATCTTAATGCAAAGCCTTTAAATAAAAAAGAGGCAATAGAGCAGGCTGTGAAGCTTATGGCGGCCAGCGGTAATATTACAGATATTGAAGCGTATACGAAGCAGGTTATTGCAAGAGAAGAAGAAAGCACAACTGGTGTTGGAGAGGGAATTGCCATACCACACGGCAAATGCAGTGCGGTAAGCAGACCGGGACTTGCAGCTATGATTATAAGGGATGGAGTTGATTATGATTCATTAGATGGTGAACCTGTTAATGTATTGTTTCTTATAGCAGCTCCGGATAGTGAGGATAATGTTCATCTAGATGTATTAAGCAAGCTTTCGGTGCTTCTAATGGATGAAGAATTTATCAGAAAGTTAAAAGCAGCTAAGGATATTGGGGAATTTCTTGAAGTTATCGATAATGCAGACAGTGAAAGCAAGAGCATTGATGAAAGATTGCAGGATACAGGCACATATAATGCTGGCAATAGTGATACGAATCCGGCTGACAGGTATATAGTGGCTGTAACTTCGTGTCCTACAGGTATTGCACATACGTATATGGCAGCTGAGGGTCTGGAAAAAGCAGCTAAAAAGGCAGGCTGTACAATTAAGATAGAGACAAGAGGTTCAGCAGGTGCTAAAAATGTGCTTACAGATGAAGATATAGAAAAAGCGGAATGTATAATAGTTGCGGCAGATGCCAAAGTGCCAATGGCAAGGTTTGAAGGACATAAGGTTATAGAATGTCAGGTATCAGACGGAATTAATAAAGCTGATGAATTAATAAGTCAGGCACTTAGCGGTGATGTTCCCGAATATCAGGTACATGGGATGGGCAGATCTTCTGATGATAGTCAGGCAGCTGCGGTTAAGAAGAATAAATCAGGCGGAGTTGGACATCAGATATATACACAGCTTATGAATGGTGTTTCGCATATGCTTCCATTTGTAGTTGGCGGTGGTATTCTGATTGCCATAGCATTTCTTATTGATGGAATTAATGTTGATATGAACAGTCTTTCTGAAGCTGAAAGAGCTAATTTTGGTACTATAACACCAGTTGCAGCTTTGTTTAAGAATATAGGTGGAGCAGCATTTGGATTTATGCTTCCTGTGCTTGCAGGATATATTGCAATGGCAATAGGTGACAGACCGGCACTGGCACTGGGTTTTGTCGGAGGATATATTGCAGCTAATGGAAAGTCTGGATTTTTAGGTGCTTTAGTTGCAGGCTTTGCGGCTGGATACATTATTTTAGGTTTAAGAAAATTGTGTGACAAGCTTCCAGAAGCACTTGAAAAGATTGCACCTGTGCTTATATATCCGGTTGTGGGAATTCTTGTTATAGGACTTGGAATGAACTATGTAATAGAGCCTGTTATGGGGGCGATTAATACAGGGCTTAATTCATTCCTTGTTGGAATGGGAAGTTCAAGCCGTATAATTCTTGGATTTGTGCTTGCAGCAATGATGGCAATTGATATGGGTGGTCCATTTAATAAAGCAGCATATGTATTTGGAACAGCTTCAATTGCATATGGTAATTACGATATTATGGCAGCAGTTATGATTGGTGGTATGGTTCCACCTTGTGCTATTGCACTTGCTACAATGTTATTTAAGAATAAGTTCACTAAGGAAGAAAGAGAGGCAGGACCAACCAACTTTATTATGGGACTTGCATTTATAACAGAAGGTGCCATTCCATATGCGGCGGCAGATCCGCTTCACGTTATACCAGCATGCCTTATTGGTTCTGGAATAGCAGGAGCAATAAGTATGTTATTTAAGTGCACGTTAATGGCTCCACACGGTGGAATATTCGTGTTCCCGGTTGTCGGCAACCCATTATATTATCTTTTAGCATTAGTTGTTGGAACAATCGTTTCTTGTTTCCTTCTTGGAGTATTAAAGAAGAAGGTTAATGAATAGATTTATTAATAAAATATAATTTTAAAATAAAGTATATGACTGTAGCCTGGCGTATCTGGTATGGTCCTGTTAAAAACACAATATATAAATATAAAAAACACAAAATATACCAAAACGAAACGTTTAAAATAAAAGATACGCAGAAAAGAGGTTTATTATGAAAGAATTTAATTATACAATTACAGACAAAGAAGGAATCCATATGAGACCAGCAGGTGAGCTTGTAAAAGCAGCTAAGCAGTTTGAGAGTAGTATATTAATTAAGAAAGACGGAAAGACTGCTGACTGCAAGAAGGTATTTACAATAATGTCATTAGCAGTAAAATGTGGACAGGAAGTAACAGTAAATGTAGAAGGTACAGACGAAGAACAGGCAGCTGCAAAGATTGAAGAATTTATGAAAGCTAATATGTAAATTAAAGTGCCAGGGTTAAAGTATATAAATTAAAATACCTAATTAAAGGGCTGAAATTAAAGAAAGGAGGGGCTGTTATGTATGAATATAAAGGAAAAAGCGTGTTTGGCGGGATAGCCATAGGCAGAATTAAAGTGTACAGTAAAGAACAACAGCAGGTTAAGCGGATGCATATTGATGATTGTGAGAGCGAGAAGCAAAGATATATTAATGCCGTTGATAAAGCAGTTGAACAGTTAGGTATGCTTTATGATAAGGCTTTAAAGGAAGTCGGTGAAGCCAATGCGGCAATATTTGAAATGCACCAGATAATGCTTGAAGATGACGATTATAAAGAGTCGGTTCTTAATATAATTGATAATCAGAATGTTAATGCTGAATATGCAGTTGCACAGACCTCGGATAACTTTTCATCAATGTTTGCGGCTATGGACGATGAATATATGAGAGGCAGGGCTTTAGATGTAAGAGATATTTCTGAAAGACTTATAACTATTCTTAGTGGTGGTAAAAGCAGTACAATAGAATCTGATGAGCCGTCAATAATCATTGCAGAAGATTTGGCACCATCGGAAACTGTACAGATGGATAAAGAAAAGATATTATCATTTGTAAGTGTTAAGGGTTCGGTTAATTCACATACAGCTATACTTGCAAGGACAATGGGGATACCAGCCCTTATAGGAACAAAAGGTGTTCTTGATGAAGATATAGACGGCTTAACAGGCATTGTTGACGGCTTTAATGGAGTTGTGTATATCAATCCTGATAGCGAGACACTTGACCGCTACAAGAAAGAACAGGCGAAGTATATAGAACAGAAGGAACTTTTAAACAGACTTAAGGGAAAAGAAGATGTAACGCTTGATGGAACAAAGATAAAGTTGTATGCTAATATTGGTAATGTTAAGGATATAGCGTTAGTTCTTGCTAATGATGCGGCAGGAATAGGATTGTTCAGGAGTGAATTCATCTATCTTGAGAGAACTGATTTTCCGACAGAAGAGGAACAGTTTAATATATATAAGACTGTTGCGGAAAATATGGCTGGAAAGCCGGCTATAATAAGAACACTTGATATAGGTGCAGACAAGCAGTGTGACTATTTTAATCTTGATAAAGAGGACAATCCGGCATTAGGTGTGAGAGCTATCAGAATATGCCTTACAAGAACGGATATATTTAAGACACAGTTAAGAGCTTTATACAGGGCGAGTGCATATGGCAATATTCATATTATGTATCCGATGATTGCTAATATGTGGGAGATAGACCGCATAAAAGAGATTGAAAATGAGGTGAAGGCTGAGCTTGCGGCTCAGGAGATTAAGATAGGAAGCCCAAAGACAGGAATAATGATAGAGACACCGGCGGCTGCAATGATTAGCGATGAGCTTGCAAAAAAGGTTGATTTCTTTAGTATTGGAACTAATGATTTGACGCAGTACACATTGGCTGTTGACAGGCAGAATCCTAAGCTGGATACATTTTTTGATGCACATCACCCAGCAGTGCTAAAGATGATTAAAATGGTTGTCGATAATGCACATAGAGCCGGGATATGGGCAGGAATATGTGGAGAGCTTGGAGCTGATACAAGCCTTACACAGAAGTTTCTTGAAATGGGTGTTGATGAATTGTCGGTTTCGCCGGGGAGAATTCTTCCAATCAGAAAGATTATCCGTGACACTGATGTATCTGAATTATAATTGGTATATTGGAAAAGGTGATTGTTATGCTTGCAGAGAAAAGACACGAATATATACTTCAGGAGTTGAAACGCAAGGGAAGTATAACTGTCAATGAGATTAAAGAAGAACTTGGAATTTCAGAATCTACAATTAGAAGAGATTTGAATTTGCTTGATGAAGAAGGCAAGCTTGTCAAGGTATTTGGAGGTGCAGTATCAGCAGGTTTTGAAGTTTCAGGCAGTGAACCAAGCGTTACGCAGAAGCGTGAAATAAATATTAATGGCAAGAAGCTTATTGCAAAATATGCGGCAGGACTTATAGAACCTGATGATTTTGTATATATGGATGCAGGCACTACAACAGGTTGTATGATTGATTATATAACAGAAAAGCGGGCGGTATATGTGACTAATGCTGTTACACACGCAAGAAATCTTGCGGCGTTAGGTTTCAGGGTTATACTTATAGGTGGTGAGCTTAAGGGTTCAACAGAAGCAGTAGTAGGTGCTAATGCTATTGAAATGTTAAGAAATTATAATTTCAACAAAGGATTTTTTGGTACAAATGGCATAAGTATTAAATGTGGATTTACGACGCCTGATATTAATGAGGCAGAAGTTAAGAAAATGGCGATGTGCCATTGCAATCACAAAATAATTCTTGCAGACAGCACCAAATTCGATAATGTAAGTTCAGTGACATTTGCAAGGATTGATACAGCTAAGATAATAACTGATGAAGAAGTGCCTGCTGGTTATAGGGATTATAATATTTATAAGGTGAATGGATGATGTTATAATTAAAAAATGAACAATATTAAAAGGGACTTTTTAAGTCCCTTTTTTAGTAAGTTATTTCTGTCTGTTGCTAAGCTGTTCAGATATAGCCTGTTTAATGGCATTGAAAGACTCTTTGCTTATATCGTGTTCGATACGGCACGCATCCTCCTCGGCAGTCTGCTTATTGACACCAAGCTGTATTAACCAAGAAGAAAGTATCTGATGTCTTTCATAAATCATCTCGGCAATTTCCCTGCCAGAGTCTGTAAGGTATATATAACCTTCTTTAGTTACGCGTATATGTTCTGATTCACGAAGATTCTTCATAGCAATGCTGACGCTTGACTTCTTATAGCCCATTTCGTTGGCAATATCAATTGAACGCACAACAGGCAGTTTCTTGCTAAGCATAAGTATTGTTTCTAAATAATCTTCAGCTGATTCGTGGATGACCATAATTATTCCCCCTGACTAACATTTATGTGAATTAATAAATAATTGTAGATTATAAAGCAATTAATAAATAATTAATGTAAATATAATACTAATAAGTATAATAAGTATAACATAAACCTGGCAAATAATCAAACTTATAGTTAGTGCGAATTATCTATGCCTTTCAAAGCTGTATAAATATGTGCTATAATAAAGCTGTACATAGTGGGAGATTTGAAAAAAGCTAGAGCTGCCCTTACAAGGCACCAGATTGATATGCGTAAAATGTACGCAGAAAAGAGGATTATTATGAATATTAATATAGATAAATTACACTGCCTTATAGATTTACACGTTCACCTTGATGGTTCAGTCAGTATTCCAATGGCTAAGAGGCTGGCTCTTATTAATGGTATTGAACTTAATGAAAGTGAAGAAGACCTGAAAGAAAGATTACAGGTGTCCAAAGACTGCAGGGATTTGAATGAATATCTGGAAAAATTTGAATTTCCACTGACACTTTTGCAGAAAGCTGAAGCTATTACTGAATGTGTGAGAATGTTAATAGCTGGGCAGGATAGTCAGGGGATAATGTACAGTGAGATAAGATTTGCACCACAGCTTCATATGCAGAAGGGGTTGACACAGGAAGAGGTTGTGCAGGCGGCAATAAAAGGACTCGGTAATTCAGATTATCACAAGCTTATATTATGCTGCATGAGGGGAAGTGATAATGAGGAGCTTAATAAAGAAACGATAAGGATTGCCCATACATATCTTGGACGTGGAGTTGTGGCACTAGATCTTGCCGGTGCAGAAAAATTATATCCAACAAAGCAGTTTGTTGGAATATTTAAAGAAGCTTTGGCATATAATATTCCGTTTACAATACACGCAGGTGAAGCAGATGGAGAAGAAAGCATAAAGACGGCAATATATATGGGAGCTGAAAGAATAGGACACGGAATAAGGGCAGCCTGGTCAGAGGATATGATTAAGGAGCTGGCAGATAAGAATATTCCGTTAGAATTGTGTCCTACAAGTAACCTTAATACGAAAGTTGTTGATAATATTGCTGATTATCCAATTATGAAACTTATTAATAATGGTGTTAAAGTTACCATAAATACGGACAATATGATGGTTTCAGGCACAAGTATTAAAAATGAGCTTAAATTACTTGTGCAAACATTTCCTATAAATGGTATAATATTAAAGAATTTGCTTATTAATTCAGCAGAAGCTGCATTTGCCAAGGATAGCATTAAAGAACAGCTTAAAAGAAAGATATATGAAGAATTGGATGGGGTTACTTATGAATGAAGTTAATGAGTTATTTACAAAGGAGAATGTTGAACAGATAGTTGTTCCACAGGTTGTAAAAGATGATTTATTAAGCATTATAGAGGAAAAGCTAAAAAGAGCAGGATTTTACTACAGAATTGCATACAGGGTCAAGGCAGTTGATTCTATGGTGAATAAGCTTATATTTAAAGATTACAGACGTCCGGGTACGGAGAATGAAGATAAGAAAATGCAGGATCTTGTAGGAATAAGAATAATCCTATATTTTGTTGATGATGTAGATATATGCAGAAAGCTTTTAGATACATTATTTATATCTCCAGGAATGTGGGAGACTACGGAGAATAATGAATATGAATTCAAGGCTATGAAGGTCAATGGAATATTCAAGCTTCCAGCATATCTTAGCAAGACAATTGTCAATCCATATCTGTCAGATTATGTTGACGATACATTTGAGGTTCAGGTAAGGACGAACTCATTTGAGGGCTGGCACGAGATTGAGCACGATATGAGATATAAAGGCTCGGCGTTTGGAATAGGTAACGAAGCACTGGCAAGAAAGATGAACAGTATTCTTGCTACATTTGAACTGTGTGATGATTCGATAGCAGGGCTGCTTGAAGATTTAGGACACCAGCATTACAAAGACAAGAAATGGAATGATATGTTAAGGTGTCACTACAGGTTAAAGTTTGAGAATGAACCACTGCATCCATACATAGAGGAGCTGTTTGATTCAGACACAGAGCTTGCAAAGATATTTTATAAGGCACCAAGACAAGGGGCTATTGAACAGTTATGGCTTGATACTTCAGAGAATGGAATAGAGCTTACACTTAATAATATAGTAAAGATTGTCAATCAGATAGGCCCTGATGATGAAAGGCTTAACGAGGCATTTAGAAAGATAGAGCAGGAGCATAAGAATAAACAGGAATTCGAGGCTGGCGGTAAAAGACGCCGCTTTGAGCCATTTAAACCGCTTGGCAATTATAAGGTATTCCAGTCACATTCCTGCATTGATCTTACTAATCTTTCTATGGAGGACGCATTTAAAAAGGCAGTTAATTACATATATTCGTGGGTACATTCAAGATTTAATGAAGTATTTGATGATATGCCGGGCAGTGTGGATACATATGATAATGAAAGACCGGGGTATAAGGTATCGCTTGAATATGATAATGAGAATTTATATTTCAAGGAGATTACAACGCACCTTGATTCTAAGGTCGCTAACAGACTGTGGATATCGATTGCTACTATTAAGAAAGATGGTGACAGGCTTTTATTTGACGTAAGTAATGAATATGCTGAGCCAGCAGATAAGTACAGAGATAATGAAAATGTATTGTTCAGCCGTCCTAACTTCTATGGAGAGATAGCAGATAATATTGGAATCTGTGATGTGGAGAGGTTAAGACAGAATGTAAGGGGTATTGATAATGAAGAAGAATACAATACATTAAAGGATCTTATTAAAGATGATAATAGGCAGTTCCCTGTAGTTGTATTTGTGGCATCAGATGATTATTGGATAGAAAAGTTTGATGTGGACTATTTTGCATATCTTGTGGGGTATTATGCACATATTAAGAGGATTACAACAGATGAACTTTCTGAGCAATTTGCTAAAGATTATGATTTGGACGAAGACGAGTTTAGGGATTCAATCACTGTATTTTATCCAGGCAGAGAACCTAACACAAGTTATAAGTCGCATATCTTAAATACTACATTTGAGGTTATAAAGATAGAGAAAAGAAAATACTGGAATGAGAATGGGTGTAGGGCGTTCAGGCGACAACTTGTTTCAGATATAAGAGAGAATAATGTCATTATGTAGATAACAGAGGGGTAGAAAGTTATGAGTAGAGGGAATAATAAAAGCAGTATTGCCGCAGAAGGAACACAATGGTATGGAAATATTGTATCAAGCACGCTTCAGGCATATTACGAGGTGTACTATGTCAATCTTTCAGATAATACCTGCAAAAGAATATATCCGTGGTATATCGAGGATAATGAGTTTATAGATTATACTAACGAGGTCAACCGCAGAATATCAGGTAATATCATATGTAATAATTCGGAGGAAGATGTGTCAACGCTTCTTGCAGTTGATAATCTTAAATGTGAATTAAAACATAAAGATAAGACAGAGTACAGATACAAAAGACAGGTAACCAATGGAGTATTCAGGTGGTGTCTTGTAAGTGTTGTCGTTGAGAAGCGAAAAAATGGTGAGCCTGTAAGTGTTATTCTTATGATAAGGGACATTGAAGATGTTATAAAGAAAGAGATTGAACAGCAGCTTCTTATAGAAGAAGCACTTGCACAGGCTGAAAGTGCTAGCAGGGCAAAGGGAAAGTTCCTTTCTGATATGTCGCACGAAATCAGGACACCTATGAATGTGATTCTTGGATATGCCTCAATTGCACAGAATAATATGGATAATCGGGATCAGGATAAGGTTAAGGATTGCCTTGAAAAGATTAAAGAAGCTGGAAATCATCTGATTGGTATTATTAATGATGTGCTTGAGGTGTCAAGGATAGAGCAGGGAAAGATTAATATAGAAAATGAAAAAAGCGACATTTATGAGCTTATGACAGATTTCTATAATCTTGTAGAAATTCAGGCGGCAGTAAAGAAACAAAAGATGACAATTGATCTAGAGGGTATAACTGATAAATATGTGTATATGGATTGGACGAGAATAAGCCAGGTGCTTATTAATCTTATTAACAATGCAATCAAATATACGCCGGTTGGCGGACATATAGATGTTATTGTGAAAGAAGACTGTAATAATAATATAGGGGATAATATACATAATTATATTATTATAGTGAAGGATAATGGCAGGGGAATAGATGAAAAGGATATGCCATCATTATTTGATTTGTATACAAGGGGAGCATACGATAATGATATATCAGTAGAGGGAACAGGGCTTGGACTGTCTATATCCAAGCAGATAATTGAACTTATGAATGGAACAATAGATGTTGACAGTAAGTTAGGCGAAGGTACAACATTTACAGTAAAGTTACCGCTTCAATATGTTGTCAGGACACAGGCCGATAAAAATGTGACTGACAACGGGACAGATAATAATATAATAAAGAATAATCAGAGCCTGTCAGATATAAAGGTAATGGTTGTTGATGATAATCAGTATAACAGGGAAATTGCCTGCGAGCTTTTACGGGAAAATGGTGCTCATATAATTGAGTGTGCCAGTGGAAGTGAAGCTGTAGATTATATAAAATATCGAAATGGTATTGTGGATATTATTCTTATGGACGTGTGTATGCCGGATATGGATGGTTTTGAGGCTACACGTTTAATAAGACAGTTAGAAAAAGACAGATGGCAGGATATTCCAATTGTAGCAATGACAGCTAATGCATTTGATGAGGACAGGAAGAAGGCATTGGAGCACGGAATGAATGGACATATAGCCAAACCATTCGATATAGATACATTTGCAGAAACAGTATTAGAATATGTAAAATATTAAGTTGACATAAGTGCATAAGTAGGGTACGATTTAGTGTATTAAAGTAATAAAATATTCACGTATTAGAGAAGTGAATTGCAAGAACAGAATGGAGATTAATATGAGGAACTGTACCAACACGCGATTATTAAGGAAAATGCTTATTGTACTTTTATTATGCTCTTTTATAGCAGGTACATTTACTGCCTGTTCAGATAAGAAGCAGTCAGACGGCAAGACAACATTTACAGTGGGTTTTGATGCGGAATTTCCACCTTATGGTTACAAAGATGAGAGTGGAGAATATGTTGGATTTGACTTATCTTTAGCAGAAGAAGTATGCAGACGTAATGGCTGGGAACTTGTCAAACAGCCAATCGACTGGGATTCTAAAGATATGGAACTTTCATCTGGAAGCATAGATTGTATATGGAATGGATTTACTATGGACGGAAGGGAGTCCGATTATACATGGACAACTCCATATATTGATAATTCACAGGTTGTAATAGTAAAGTCAGATTCAAGCATTAATTCATTATCAGACTTAGCAGGAAAAGTTGTTGTTGTGCAGTCAGACTCATCTGCACTTGCAGCATTTACCGGTGAAGATGCAGAACCGGAAAATGTTGCACTTGCTAAAAGCTTTGCCTCATTACAGCAGGTTGGTGATTATAATGGTGCATTTATGAATCTTGAGGCTGGTTCAGTTGATGCGATATGTATGGATATGGGTGTTGCCAATTATGAACTTAATGCAAGAGGCGGCAGATTCAGAATGTTGTCACAGCATGTATCTAATGAACAGTATGGAATAGGCTTTAAACTTGGCAATACAGAATTAAGAGATAAAGTACAATCAACACTTCTTGATATGCTTGATGATGGAACATTTCTTTCGATAGCTGAAGAATGGGGACTTGAGGAAAGCATATGCTTAAGTGCTGATAATGTTGTAAATGATAGTGATTTAGCTGTTGATAAAGGTAATTTCTTTGTTGAACTTGGAAGCGTTGTATCCAAGCTTGCAGAAGGTATGCTTGCATCACTTGCAATATTTGTACTTACACTTGTATTCTCACTTCCACTAGGACTTTTACTTATGTTTGTAAGATTGTCAAAGGTAAATGTAATAAGATGGATTGCAAAGATATACATATCAATAATGAGAGGAACACCACTTATGTTACAGCTTTTAGTTGTGTTCTTTGGTCCATATTATGTATTTGGAATTTCGCTTTCTTACAGTTATAGATTTTATGCGGTAATTATAGGATTTGCACTTAATTATGCGGCATATTTTGCAGAGATATTCAGATCGGGAATTCAGGCGATACCAGCAGGACAGAGTGAAGCTGCAACAGTTCTTGGTTACACAAGGGCACAGACATTTGTAAGAATTATACTTCCACAGATGACAAGAATTGTGCTTCCACCAGTTACTAATGAAGTAATAACTCTTGTAAAAGATACATCTTTAGCATTTGCACTTGCGTATACAGAAATGTTCACGCTCGCTAAGCAGATTGCGGCGGCAAGTGCAAGCATAATGCCATTATTTATTGCAGGAGCATTTTATTATATATTCAACTTTATAGTTGCCTGGATAATGGAATATATAGAAAAGAAAATGCGTTATTAAACAGATGGAGGTAGTATGAGCAGTACAAGTTTACTTGAAATGAAACATGTAAAAAAGACATTTGGAAGTCTTGAAGTGTTAAAGGATATATCAATAGAAGTTAATGAGGGAGAGGTTGTTGCAATAATCGGACCATCAGGTTCTGGTAAATCAACATTTTTAAGATGTGCAACTCTTCTAGAGAATATGGATGAGGGAACATTGTCATATTGTGGTGACAGTGCAACGATTAATGAGTCAGGTGCAGCACAGTATGTAGACAAGAAGAAGTTACACAGCATAAGAAATGATTTTGGACTTGTATTCCAGAATTTCAACCTTTTCCCACATTTTTCAGTTCTTAAAAATGTAATTGATGCACCAATTAATGTGCAGAAACGTGATAAAGCTGAGGTGACTGCCGAGGCACGCGAGCTTTTAAAGAAGGTTGGACTTGAGAATAAAGAAGACAGCTACCCAGGCCAGTTATCAGGCGGACAACAGCAGAGAGTTGCTATTGCGAGGGCACTTGCTATGAATCCAAAGATGCTGTTCTTTGATGAGCCAACATCTGCACTTGACCCAGAGATAACAGCAGGAATTCTTAAGCTTTTAAGAGAACTTGCCAATGAAAAGATGACAATGGTTATAGTTACACACGAGATAGATTTTGCCAGAAATGTAGCTGACAGAGTTATATTTATGGATGGTGGCGTAATAGTCGAAGAGGGTAAGCCGCAAGACGTTATAGATAACCCTAAGAGTGAAAGAACTAAAGCCTTCCTTCAGAAAATGGCATAAAAGGAATGGTATAAAAAGAATAGCATAATATGGAGATTAAGGTATGACATTAAACCAGTTAAAATATGCGATAATTGTTGCAGAGTCAGAGTCTTTTAATGAAGCAGCCAAGAAGCTTTTTATATCACAGCCAAGTCTTTCAACTTCAATACATTCCTTAGAGGAGGAGATTGGAGTACAGATATTCAGACGTTCACAGAATGGTATTGCAGTAACACCTGAGGGCAAGGAATTTATCGGTTATGCAAGACAGGTTATGGAGCAGTATGAGCTTTTAGATGCAAGATACATTACTAAATCAGAAGTCAAGAAAAGATTCAGTGTGTCAATGCAGCATTATTCTTTTGCGGTTAATGCTTTTGTGCATATGGTTAAGCAGTATGGTATGGACGAATATGAGTTTGCTGTACACGAAACCAAGACACATGAGGTTATAGAAGATGTGAAGAATGGCAAAAGTGAAATTGGCATACTGTACATTAACAGCTTTAATAAAAATGTGCTTGAGAAAATCTTCAATGATAATTATCTTGAGTTCCATAAGCTGTTAGAATGTGAAATATATGTATATATGTACAAGGGACACCCGCTTGCTGGTAAAAAGCTTATTAAGCTTGAAGAGTTAAAAGATTATCCGTGTCTTTCATTTGACCAGGGGGATTATAATTCATTTTATTATGCAGAAGAAGTATTAAGCACATATGAATATAAGCAGCTTATTAAGGCTAATGACAGGGCAACTATGCTTAATCTTATGGTTGGACTTAATGGATATACGTTGTGTTCAGGAATTATATGTGAGGAGCTTAATGGTGATGAATATTGTGCAGTAAAGCTTGATGCTAAGGAAGTTATGGATATTGGTTACATCTCAAGAAAGGGAATTGCGTTAAGTACGATAGGGCAGCAGTATCTTGAAGAAATATCCAAGTATAAAGCGTTGTAAATATATGGCTTCGTGAATGTAAGAACTGGTGATTATAAAGTTTATATAAGCTTTGTAATAGTTTGATTGACAGATGATATGTATATTTTATATAATAAAATATAAGAACGTATGGTTGGAAAGTGAGCGGGTTTTATATGAGAAAGATGAGTGAAGAACCTGTGTGTACAGGTTTTACAGATATACATAATCATATTTTATTTGGAGTTGATGATGGTTCGCCGGATATAAAGACAAGTATGGAAATGTTGCGAATGGCGTATGAAGATGGTATAAGAGATGTCATATTGACACCACATTTTCATCCTAAGAGAGGTATGGCACATTACAGCAAGATAGTAGATCATTATGAGATACTTGCTGACGAGGCGGCTAAGACATTTCCTGATATGGGGGTATATCTTGGCAGGGAAGTGTATTTCAGGTCAGAGATATTAGACGATCTGGATAAGCTTGATGAAAAGACAATGTGCGGAACTGACACAATTCTTATAGAGTTCTCCTCAGGGGTTGAGCAGGACAAGGTAAGAGGAGCTGTACTTGATGTTATAATGGCTGGCTATCACCCAATTGTGGCACATGTTGAAAGATATGTGTGTACGGTTAAGGATTGGGACTATATATATGAGTTAAAGAGAATGGGTGCTGACATACAGATTAACGCAGACTCAGTTACCGGCGATAATGGCTGGGCAGTACAGAGATGTACTAAGGCACTTCTTAAAGACCATATTGTAGATTATATTGCATCTGATGCACACGATTTGAAGTCAAGAACACCTCAGTTATCAAAGTGCTATAAGTATGTTGTGAAAAAATATGGCGTGGAATATGCTGACAAGATAATGAAGGCAGATGTTACAAAGAAATTTGGCTGATATATATTATACTATAGTCAAAAGGTCTAATACCTTATGAGCTTGCTCATAGGTGGGTGAAGGGGCTTTTGACAACAACATCGTATATGTAATGTTATATATTAGTAAGTTATATAAATATAATAAATAGAAGTCTGGAATATGGCAATGTTATTAAATTAATGACATTGGCTGTATGACGGGCTTCTTTATTTATTTAATTATTATGAATTTAAGGAGTTATAATACAGGACGTGAAAAATTTATAAGAATTTAAAAATTAATGGTTGACAGATTACTAATCAAAGGATATAATGCAATCATAAAACACATTAAACATATAGGTTTATAGGAAAACAATAATAAAACATTTTCAGGAGGATTAATAATATGAGTAATTATGTAGAGAGTGCAGCGGAATTAGTGGGAAAGACACCATTACTTAAGCTTAATGGATATTCTAAGAAGGCAGGGGTTACAGAGGCTAACATATTTGGTAAGCTTGAATATCTCAACCCAGCAGGTTCTGTAAAGGACAGAATTGCATTAGCAATGATTAAGGATGCAGAAGATAAGGGCTTATTAAAGCCTGGTGCAACAATCATCGAGCCAACAAGTGGTAATACAGGTATTGGTATTGCCTCAGTTGCAGCAGCTAAGGGCTATAGAGCAATTCTTACACTTCCAGATACAATGTCAGTAGAAAGAAGGAATCTTTTAAAGGCTTATGGTGCTGAACTTGTTCTTACAGAAGGTGCTAAGGGTATGAAGGGTGCTATTGCAAAGGCAGAAGAACTTAACAAGGAAATCGAAGGTTCTATCATCTTAGGACAGTTTGATAATCCGGCTAACCCAGCAGCTCACAAGGCTACAACAGGTCCAGAAATCTGGGAACAGCTTGACGGTAAGGTAGATATATTCGTAGCTGGTGTTGGTACAGGCGGAACAGTTACAGGTGTTGGTGAATACCTTAAGTCACAGAATCCAGATGTTAAGATTGTAGCAGTTGAGCCAGCAACAAGCCCGGTTCTTTCAAAGGGAACAGCAGGTGCTCATAAGATTCAGGGTATCGGTGCAGGATTTGTTCCTACAGTTCTTGATACAAAGATATATGACGAAATAATTGCAATTGATAATGATGATGCATTTGCAGAAGGCAGAGCATTCGCAGTAAGTGAAGGTGTACTTGTTGGTATTTCTTCAGGTGCAGCTTTAAAGGCAGCTACAATTCTTGCACAAAGACCAGAGAACAAGGGTAAGAATATCGTTGCATTACTCCCAGACTCAGGTGATAGATATTTATCAACAGCATTATTTGCTAATAACTAATCGCTTGTTGTGTGATGTGAATAACAGGACTAGTGGCTGGTATTCACATCATCATAATAATATACATTTCTCTTTATAAATTTTAATACCGGTGTCAGTTAATATAACATAATTCAGATTGGGGATAAGAGCAACCGCATAAGCAGGGCTTTTGATATATTTATAACGATAACAATATTTTCTAATATTATAGTGACATTTTTGCAGACCTTTGATGAGCTTGCATTTATGGGTGGATTTTTTAAATGGGTTGAGTATATAACTTTATTTATATTCTGCGTGGAATATATTCTTAGGATATGGACGGCGGATCTGCTTTATCCTGAATGTAAAGGAGTAACTGCAAGGTTTAAGTTGGAAGAATTATGGCGATATGCATAGCCTATCTTGGAGTTGGTGCGGTGGCTATACCAACAGGTATTATTAGTGCAGGTTTTGTTGAATAGTATCAGAGAAAAAGCAGCATTTCTGATATTAAAAATGCAGATATAAAAGAGATAGCAGAGATAAAGATTGATAAGACACAGGCAGGAAAGACAGTAGAGGAGATTGAAGAAACAGATTTTGTGTCAATATATCTTATATTTAGAGATGATTTATCGATTCTTCCACAGAAGGATACTATGCTTAAGCTGAATGATATAATTATAATTCGCGATGGGAATTAGGAATATTTTCTAAACATATTGTTATGCGTGCCGATATATAAAATATGGATATCCACGGAGGGAATTATATATCCTGGTGCGATTGCACGGAAAGGAAGATAAAGTGAATATTTCTACACAATCTACTACTCTTCTTGATATGTTAAATAGTAGTAGTTCAACAGGCAAGTCAAAGAGTGCCGCAGATTCTTATATTGATGTTCTTATCCAGAATAACAACTTAAGATATCAGCAGAAGATGAAAGAAGTTCTTGGATATGATACATCAAGTTCTTCTAAGGATGCACAGTATGAGAAGGTTGCATCTTCAGCATCTAATCTTAACAGTGTAATAAGTTCATTATCTAACGAATCGCTCTGGAATGAAGATTCAAGTGATTATTCTAAAGATAAGGTATATGATACTGTTAATAATTTTGTAAGTGCTTATAATACACTTATTACTAACATTAATACAGTTGGAAGCACAATTGAGAATACTTACAAGACTAAGCTTGATAAGCTTGTAACAGACAATAAGGAGGCACTTGCGGCAGTAGGTATTACTGTTGATGATAATGGCAAGCTTTCAGTTGACACTGATAAGTTAAAGAGTGCAGATATGTCTGAATTAAAGAAGATGTTAGGAAGTGAGTCTGAATTAATGAAGGGAATTAAAGAACAATCAGGTTCAGTTAATAATATTGTATCAGAAGCATTAAGCATACAGAAAAGCCTGTCAGGTCTTTATAATTCTTCATCTTCAAGTGTTGATGTGTCAGATTTATTATATGGAACATCTTACGATTCGAAGGGGTAATATAAAGTTAATATTTTTGAGGTGAGTGTTGGAAATAGAGCAGCATAATCTCAGAATATGAATTAATTGAAATTAGAATACTATTCTTAATAAAGCAGGACTGCTATGTATATGTCACCTTACTGTTAAGTAGGGGGCATATATATGGCAGTCCTGCTGTTTTATGGTAAGCACTTACGTTTTATGACTATTGGTTTTATATTAATTATGTATTAATTATATAAATTTATGTCTGATTTAGTCAATTAATAGTATTACTATAACATTAATCAGCCACAGATGTATCATCTTTAGCTACAAAATATTTCTTATAAGCTACTATGAATAATACTATAGATAAAGCTGTTGCAATATAGTCAGTTATAGGCTGTGTCATAGCAAGGTTAACAGGCGTGTTGTTCACAATGCTTGTTGTAATCAGTATCGGAAAATAGATTATTCCCTGACGGCTTACTGAAAGTATAAGCGATGGTATCGCAGCACCCATTGACTGTATTGCATTGATGAATACGAATAGTATTCCAAGCACAGGCCCAGACATTATGTATATTCTTGAAAATGCAAATGCATATCCAAATGCTTCCTCATCATCAAGAAATGCTTTTGCAAGAGGAGCTGCACCAAGATAACATATGAGTGTCATTATAATACTTAAGCATATTGCAAAACATAAAGAGAATTTTAAAACTGAGCGGTAACGCTTGCTATTTCCAGCACCGAAACAGTAGCCGAGCAGAGGCTGGATACCAGTTCCAACACCAATAAGAAGCATAACTGCAATCATATTAACTTTCATAGCAACACCAAGACCGGCAAGTTGTAAATCACCATGTTTTGCCATAAATGAATTGATCATAATATTGGAGAAGCTCATAAGTATGCTGTTAAGTGAAGCTGGAATTCCGATTGAAAGCACACCGAGAGTAATTATCTTTTTAGCGGAATAATCTTTAGGTTTAATCGATAATATCGACCGCTTGGAAGTAAGGTGGATAATATAAAATACGGTTGAGAAAATGTTACCAAGAACTGTGGCAACAGCTGCACCTGCAACATACCATTTAAAACCAATAATCATAACAGGGTCAAGTACAATGTTAATCATATTACCGATAATCATTCCGGTCATAGCGACTGTAGCGTGACCTTCAGAACGAATGATATTACTAAAGGAATTGCTTACAATAAGAAATGGTATTCCAATGGCAACGATTGAAAGATATTGTGAAGCGTATCCTATTGTAGCATCACTTGCACCGATAAGACGGCATACGGGAACTGAAAATATTGTCATAATTATCATAGCAATAACGCCAATTGCTGCACCTGTCCAAAAACAGAATGCTGAAATATGTTTGGCCATATCACGTTTTCCTTCGCCAAGCATTCGGCTTATCATAGAAGTACCACCAATTCCAAATAACATACCGACAGCCATGAATATAATAAATGCTGGTGTAGCAATGGAAACAGCGGCAACCATAAGTGGGTCTTTAGTCTGACCAATAAAAAATGTATCCGCAAGATTGTATACAAGAACCATAAGCATACTTATTATAGATGGAATTACGTTAGTAAGTACGGCTTTAGGTACTGGAGCATCGCGGAAAATCTGTTGTGTTTTATCTTGCATAAGTAGGGTCCTTTCTTTACATAATATTTTTAAAAGGGGGATAAATAACAATGTTATAGACATGGACGATTGGGTAACCTTGGTGATATCATTAAAGGTAGCGGTGCGGTATTGTGAGATATGCACAGTTGTGGCGATGAGCTTTGTGGGTGGTGCTATATCGACCTTTATTATTTATAAAATGGTATTTATCGACCTTTTTGGTGGGTGATTTTTGGGTTAAATCGGTCTGGAGGACTGATTTAATTGGGGGTTTTTAATAGATTTGATATAACTTATGTAACTTTATTATGATATACTTAAATATAGTTGTAGTCAAGAGCAGCGTTGTGAGTGGAGAGGAAAGATACGGGGGATATGTTAGGAAAGGGATTGGGACTATGGAATTAGAAGTTGATGAAATGTTAGTGGAGCTTAGGCAAAATGCGGAGTACACAGATAATTACGATATAGCTAGTGACAACCATTTAGTATAGATAGGTATGTCTAAAATCGAAAGCAGTAACAGAAACTACTGTCGAAAATATATAGTGAAAATAACAGATATGTGCTATCATTTAAACATATAAAACTGACACAAATTTATAGAACACCAGTTGTGTGAGGGCTTAATATTGCAAGCTGGGTACTTTTGAAACCGCCGGCACTTAGCGGCTGTATTTTAGCCGCTTATGTGTCCGTTACGGTTTCAAGTAGCGAAAGCGTGTCCAGCGGTAATATTAAGCCCTCACACAATGTCCGTGCGACAAAATCTATGAAAGTCCACAGCGAAACTATGAAGATAAGCAATAAATATGTCAGTTCAATTAAAAACAAACAAGCAGATGTATAAGTCGTGTAAAGTAATTACAAAGAGGAAGAAAGGCAGAATTATGAATATTTATTTAGCCGGCGATTCAATCGTCCAGAATTACACAGAAGAAGAATTTATAGCAGGTTGGGGACAATACCTTAAATATTATGTAACTCCTGATACTAAAGTATTTAATTGCGCCAAGGGAGGCAGAAGTTCAAGGTTATTTCTCAATGAAGGAAGATTTGATAAAATAGATGAAAGTATACAGGCAGGAGATTACCTTTTGATAGAATTCTGCCACAATGATGATAGTTCTAAAGGTTACAGCACTATGTTTAACCGTATGACAGAGCTTGGAATACCTGATGAGGACGGAAGATATCCGGTTATACCGGGCGAGAGAGTGCCTAAAGATTATATTCCTAAAGAATATATAGATGCTTTAATGAAAGATGACTCAATAGCTGATAAGGAAGCAGTGCTTGCAAGCGTTAAGGCATTTAATAACACTTACCCTAATGATACATATTATCCATATTCACCTAATGGTGAGAAGGGCAGCTTCAAATGGTTCATAAAGCAGTATATTGATATGGCAAGAGAACATAATGCTGTTCCAGTGCTTGTAACAGCACCGGCAAGAACAGCATTTAACAAGGACGGAACAATTAAAGATGGTCCGGGACTTCACGGCGGTGATAATTTCTGCTATATAAGGGCAATGAAGCAGATAGGAGAGGAAACACATACTCCCGTGATAGATTTATTTAGTTATACGGTAAAGCTTTTTGAGAGTATAGGCGAAGCTGATATTCACAAGTATACATCTATCAAAAAGGGTATCAATAAGGGCAAGTGGCCAGAGGATTTTGTTAATGAACTTGCTAAGAAAGACACTGTATCAGAGAATACACATTTTAATAAATATGGTGCGTGGCTTATAACAAAGGGTCTTGTCAATTTAATAAAAGAGTGTGATAATGAGCAGGTTACAGCATTAAAAAATGTTATTGTGAATTCAGATTATAAAGTTGCATCTCCATTAATATAATGATAACAGGAGGACATATGAGAAAGAAAAGATTAACAAGAAAACAGAGGATTATGAGAAAAAGAATTACAATTGCCGCGTGTATAGCCGTAGTAGTTGTTGTGATTATTGTAGCAGTAGTATTATTATTAAATGCTAACAGGAAAAAGTCAACGGATACTAATGATAATACAATAGTTACAACAAGCGATAGCAGTAATAACACAGAGTCTAAGGCAGGTGATAGTATTAATTCATCTAATAACAGCACAGATACAGCGAGTAAATCTGATGCTTCAAATGTTAATAGTTCAGATGATAAGAGCACAGAGAGCCAGCAGACAGATGATAAAAAAGGGTCATCAACAGGAGATGGCGTAACTAAGACATCTAAGGGATTTACTATTGATAACAGAAATGGAGCAACATATATAGATGGTTACTTAATAGCCAATAAGACATATGCACTTCCAAGTACATTTATTCCAGAAAATCCAGAAGTACCTGTAACAGAGGCAAGAAGTAATAAGAGCCTTGACAAGGATTTAATGACGGCTTTCAGAAAAATGCAGGTAGATGCGACAGCAAAAGGACTTAATATCTATATTGCGAGTGGTTACCGTTCATATGATTATCAGGTGGGTCTTTACAATAGATATGTAGCCAACGATGGAAAAGCTGCGGCAGATACTTATTCATCAAGACCGGGTAATTCAGAACATCAGACAGGTCTATGCTTTGATTTGAATTCGATTGAAGACAGCTTTCAGTATACAAGCGAAGGTAAATGGGTTAATGATAACTGTTATAAATATGGTTTCTGCATAAGATTTCCAAAGGGAAAGGATGCTTATACAGGTTACCAGTATGAATCATGGCATTTAAGATATGTTGGAACTGAATTAGCAGAGAAGCTTTATAATAATGGTGACTGGATTTCATTAGAAGAATATTTCGGAATAACAAGCGAATATCCTGATTAATAAATATAAAATAATAAGAGAGCCATAGTTTAAATGAAACTGTGGCTCTTATTGTTATTTTTATATTATATTGTACTATGGCAATGAATAACTATTATACATATTCTTTGCACAGATTAATAAACTGTTTGATAGATGGAGTCAAAAATTTATCTTTATGGTAAATAATATAGAAATTTCTACTGAAAATTAAATCCTGTACATTTACTGTAGAAATTAATCCTTGTTTTAATGATGGAATAATCATTCTATTTGGTAAAACAGAAATACCTAGTCCGTTGATGGTGGCGTTGATTAGTGCTGTTGTACTCATAGCTTCCCATACTGGAATAATATGAATGCCAGCTTGTGTAGTAACACGATCAAAAACTTCACGTGTTCCGCTTCCTTTTTCACGTAATAGAAAACGCTGCTTTTGAAATACTTCTATGGGTATATTCTGCCCATCTTTCCATCCTTTATTAGTATCGCAAATAACACTTAAATAGTCTTGCATATAGGCTTCAGATACGATGTTAGAATTATGCGATATACCTTCAATTAACGCACAATCTAACTCGTTTGCAAGTATTTTTTGCTCCAGTCGTTCAGATTGTTCGATAGTTACTCTTACATCTATTTCTGGACATATTTCATAGAAAGACTTTACATAATTTGGTAAAAATTGAGAGCCAATTGTTATGCTTGCTCCTATGCGAATGATGCCTTTGGAATCCCAGTCGCGAAATCCAGTTTCCATATCTGAAAATAAGTCGGATATGTGTATTGCATATTGAAGAAAATGTTGTCCAGCACTAGTGATTTGGAGTCTTCGCCCTATGCGGTCAAAAAGCTGTACCCCATAATATTGTTCTATTTCTTTGATGGCAAGGCTTACAGCTGGCTGTGTTATATGTAAAGCAGATGCAGCTTTTGTAGAATTATATCCATTTTCACATACAGCACGAAAAATTATCATATGTCGTAGTGTCATTATAAACTACTTATATCAAATTACTTATTATTTATGTAAGATTATATTATTTCAATTATTAGGAATCAAGTGATATAGTATTAAAAAATAGGAAGGATGGAATTCTAGAGATGAGCATCTGGTATAAGTATAGAAAATTGTTTTTATCAACTTTTGAATTAAGTGCGTGTACATTTGGAGGAGGATTTGTAATAATTCCTTTAATGAGGAAAAAGTTTGTTGAGGAACTAGGCTGGATAGAGGAAGAAGAGATGCTGGATTTAACAGCAATTGCACAAGCTTCGCCAGGTGCGATAGCAGTAAATGCTTCAATTATGTTGGGGTATCATATAGCAGGCATCCCAGGAGCTATACTTGCGGTATTGGGAACAGTATTGCCCCCATTAATAATCATTTCAATAATTTCGATGTTCTATCAGGCATTTCGTAATAATGTTATTGTTAGTATGGCAATGAGAGGGATGCTTTGCGGAGTTGCTGCTGTGATTTGCGATGTTGTAATAAATATGGCAAAGAGTATATTTCAAAAAAAACGACCGCTACCAATTATAATAATGTTGGCTTCATTTATAGCTGTACGTTACTTATCTATAAATATCATTATAGTTATTTTTGTCTGTGGTTGTATTGGAACATTAGATATATGGATTAAAAATATGAAACGGAAAGCAGGTAATAAGCAATGATATATCTTGAATTGTTCTGGAGCTTTTTTAAAATTGGATTGTTAAGTATTGGTGGTGGGTATGCTGCTATGCCAATAATACAAAATCAGGTGATTGATATTCACCATTGGCTTACAATGACACAGTTTACTGATATTATAACTATTGCTGAAATGACACCAGGTCCAATAGCAATTAACTCTGCTTCATTTGTGGGAATTCAGGTCGCTGGATTTTGTGGTGCTGTTATTGCAACTGTTGGCTGTGTATTTCCATCCTGCATCATTGTAATGGTGCTTGCTTACATGTATTATCGTTATCGTGGACTCGATATGGTACAGGGCATTCTTTCAGGGCTACGACCGGCTGTAATAGCAATGATTGCATCAGCAGGTATTTCATTGTTAATTATGGCGTTTTATGGACAAAGCACGCTTCCTAATAATCTTACATCTTTGGATGTTGTAGCTTTGATAATTTTTGCTATTGATATTTTTATCTTAAGAAAATGGAAGTCTAATCCTCTTTGGGTTATGTTATGCTCTGGCATCGTAGGAATTGTTCTATATTTACTTGTTTAATAGATAAATTAATTAATTGAAATCTCTTCAATAGTTGTTATTGGTGCAGTTGTAGGTATTCTGTAAAGTGTTGACTGATCTTCATAATATGAGAAGAAGGTATACCTGGAAGTACAGTGAATACCTGATATTTCGCCAACGGCTACATATTCTAACTGAGTCCCGTCAACATTCATTCTGTAAAGACCGGCATTGTCACCGCCCTCAACGTGGAAGAATATTTTATTACCATATACGTTGTAGTTAATTACTTTGCCATTTTCAGGTGCATATAAAAGCTCGAGTGTCTTATTTGACATATTAAGTCTTACAAGTGAATACTGTTTGTCAAGGTCTATATAATAAGCGTAATTATTATCAATCAATGTAAGGTAAGAATTGCTGTCGTAGTAATTAACAATCTGACAGGTCTTAGTATCCATAGAAAGTATATGGTGACGTCCGTTAGGGTCTGAGAAGTAAAGCTTTCCATTATATATACTTGTTGGAGAATAAGGCGTGTCAGATATTATAGAATTATTCTTGCCATCAATGTCTACTTTATAAAATGTAAGGGCTGTTGTGTCATCATAATGCTGGTAAAATACAGTGTTACCACTAAGACTTGCTGCACCGGAACGGTCATTATATAAAATTTTTGAATGGCTTCCGTCTAAATCACATCTGTAAAGACCAAAAAGCTGGCCTCTGAATACCATTCCGATAGTACTTTTATTAAAATTATTCTTTACATAGTATATGTAATTGCCACATACGTTAAGGTAGGCAACGCTGTCATCATTTATTTTGGAAATGTTCGTACAGTCAGAATTCATAACATATAATTTGTTGTAATCGTCAGGGTTGGCAAAATATATTTTGTCATTATATTCGCAGAATAGCCCTCCATTGATAAGATTGCCTGCTGTGTTGCCAATAGCATTGTCGTTGTTATGTACTGTCTGGTTCTTCTTAAAATAAAAAAATCCGCCAACACCAGCAGCTGCAATTACTAAGACAACAATAATTATTGTAATGGTCTTTTTCATATTGTAATCTCCATTCTGTAGTATTTTATATAATTAATCAGTATTATTAATAGTTGTTAATTATTTACTTACATATTACAAAAAATATGATACAATATCAATGGTTTAAAGCAATAAAGATTACGAGGTTGAAAAATGTTAGATTTGAATGTTATAAGAGAGCAGATTGATGGTATTGATAAACAGCTTGTCGATTTGTTTGAACAGAGAATGAAGCTTACAAAGGAAGTTGCAGAGTACAAAATCCAGACAGGAAAGAAAGTTCTTGATACACAGAGAGAACGTGCGAAGATTGAAGCTGTTACAAAGCTTGTTAAAAATGAGGCTAATGTCCATGCCATTGATGACTTATTTTCACAGATTATGGCTAATTCAAGAAAAGGACAGTATCAGCTTCTTGAAGCTATGGGTCAGACTTTAAGAGAACCTTATGAGGCTATAGAAAGCATTAATAAAGAGGGTGTTAAGATTGTATATCAGGGAGTTCCGGGTGCATACACACAGGAAGCTGCCTGCAATTTCTTTGGGGAGGACTGTGATAATTATGGTGTTCCTACCTGGAGAGACGTTATGGAAGCAGTTAAGAATAAGGAAGCTGATTATGGTGTGCTTCCAATTGAGAATTCTACAACGGGAAGTGTTGTAGGTGTATATGATTTATTACAGGAATATGATAACTACATAATTGCTGAGACATTTGTTAATATAGATCACGTTCTTGTAGGACTTAAGGGAACAGATATTAATAAGGTTACAACTGTATATTCGCACCCACAGGGAATTATGCAGTGCGACCATTTCCTTAATACACACAAGGATTGGCAGAGAATTCATCAGGCTAATACAGCTATGGCGGCTAAGATGCTATTATCAGAAAATGATCACACGCACGTTGCAATATCTAGTAAGAAAGCTGCACAGATATATGGTCTTGAAGTATTAGAAACAGGTATTGCTGACTTATCTAACAATACAACCAGATTTGTAATAATAACTAATGCAAGACGTTTCTTAAAAAATGCTAACAAGACAAGTATAGTATTCGAGACAGCCAATGAGGCAGGAACACTTTATAATCTTTTAAGCCACATAATATATAATGGGCTTAATATGTATAAAATCGAGTCAAGACCAGCAGATAAGCAGTGGGATTATAAGTTCTTTGTGGATTTCGAGGGTAATATTGATGATCCCCGCGTTATGAATGCGTTAAGAGGAATACAGGAAGAAGCTAAGTCAATCAAGCTTCTGGGTAACTACTAAAAATATCTGTAGTGTAATAATAATATTAATTGTTATAGCATAAAAACTATATTTAAAATAATGTTGAAAAATGCCACAACTTAGTGTATCTTAAAACTATGAGCTGTACGACTGGCGGAAAGCATATTATACAGAGCTTTTAATTGGTTAAAGTTATGGAATATGTGTGGGATTACCCACAGGGAGTACAGTATATATATGATTATCAGCCGACCGCCTGGGCAGCCCCTTAAAAGGTTACCCAGATAAGGTCGGCTTTTTTGTATTAATTATACAAAAGGCACTTTGTGCCGATTATGCACACTTGCACGAAGATGTAGCTTGCCAAAGGCGACTGCACATAGTGCGGTATGTGCTTTGTACATTTTTTACAGACTGTATGAAAAACAGAAATGGAGGATTATTATGCAGATTACAACACTTGAAAAGGAATTATCGGGTTGTTCTTATCCGGGAAGAGGAATTGTTATCGGAAGATCAGCAGACGGAACAAAGGCTGTTACAGCATATTTTATTATGGGAAGAAGTGCTAACAGCCGTAACAGAGTATTCGTTGAGGACAAGGAAGGAATAAGAACAGAGGCGTTTGACCCAAGTAAGCTTGAAGATCCAAGCCTTATAATATATGCTCCAGTACGTGTTCTTGGAAAGAAGACAATCGTTACTAATGGTGACCAGACAGATACGGTATATGACCTTATGAGTACAGGAAAGACATTTGAAGAATCATTAAGAACAAGGGAATTTGAACCAGATGCTCCTAACTTTACTCCTAGAATATCAGGTCTTATGACAGTCGATAACGGTGAATATGATTATGCAATGTCAATATTAAAGAGCCACAACGGCAATCCTAACCAGTGTGACAGATTTACATTTACATATGATGCACCAATTGCAGGAGAGGGACATTTTATTCATACATATATGAATGATGGTTCACCACTTCCAAGCTTTGAGGGAGAACCTGTATTAGTCAGAATAGAAGGCAATATTGATACATTTACTAATATGGTATGGGAAAATCTTAATGAAGATAATAAAGTATCACTTTTTGTAAGATTTATTGATATCAAGACAGGTGAATATGAAACAAGAATTATCAATAAGAATAAATAATAAGAACTACTAACTAAGAACTATTGATAAAAATAAATAATTAATAATGATAATTAATAATAGGAATTAATAAATGAATGGAGAATAGTTATGAACGAATTTCAGTTAAAATATGGCTGCAACCCTAATCAGAAGCCATCAAGAATATTTATGGAAGACGGAAGCGGGCTTCCAGTAGAAATCCTTAACGGAAGACCAGGTTATATCAATTTCTTAGATGCATTCAATGGCTATCAGCTTGTTAAGGAATTAAAGGAAGCAACAGGACTTCCAGCTGCAACTTCATTTAAGCATGTATCACCAGCAGGTGCGGCAGTAGGACTTCCGCTTAGTGAAGTAGAGAAGAAAATATACTGGGTAGATGAGAGTATCGGAGAGCTTTCACCACTCGCCTGTGCTTATGCAAGAGCAAGAGGTGCAGACAGAATGTCATCATTTGGTGATTTCATATCATTGTCAGATGAATGTGATGCTTCAACAGCAAAGCTTATCCAGCACGAAGTATCAGATGGTATTATCGCTCCTGGTTTCACAGATGAAGCTTTAGAGATACTTAAGGGCAAGAAGAAGGGTAATTATAATATAATTAAGATTGACCCTTCATATCGTCCAGCACCAGTTGAGAGAAAGCAGGTATATGGTGTTACATTTGAGCAGGGACGTAATGAGTTCAAGATTAATGAAGAGCTTCTTGAAAATGTTGTTACAGAGAATAAAGAAATTCCAAAGCAGGCAAAGATTGATTTAATAATTGCCCTTATTACATTAAAGTATACACAGTCTAACTCAGTATGCTATGCAAAGAATGGACAGGCAATCGGTATCGGAGCTGGACAGCAGTCAAGAATTCACTGTACAAGACTTGCAGGACAGAAGGCTGACAACTGGTATCTTCGTCAGAACCCTAAGGTATTAGAACTTCCATTTAAGGAAGGTGTAGGCAGAGCTGACAGAGATAATGCAATTGATCTTTACATTGGTGATGAATATATGGATATTCTTGAAGATGGAGCATGGGAGAGAGTATTTACAGAGAAGCCAGAAGCGTTTACTAAGGAAGAAAAGAGAGTATGGCTTGATGGCAACACAAATGTTGCACTCGGTTCAGATGCGTTCTTCCCATTTGGCGATAATATTGAGAGAGCATATAAGAGCGGTGTTAAGTATATTGCACAGCCAGGTGGTTCAATAAGAGATGATAATGTTATTGAAACCTGCAACAAGAGAGGCATTGCAATGTGCTTTACAGGAATGAGATTATTCCACCACTAATTAAAAGTATTTTTGATAAAAGATATCCGCGATATAAAATGAGCAATTAATTATTTTCTGGAATTAGTTTATTCCATTTTCTGGAATATTTAATAAAAATTTAAAGAGTATATAATTGGTACTTTATTTTTTCAATTTAATGTGATAAAATACTAAAGATTAAAAGAGGTGACAGCTGTCATTGAAGTTGTCATCTCTATTTTTTTTGATGATTTATTGTATTATATCGTCTGGCAATAATTCATCAATGATTTTTATACTTTTAGGAGGTTTTTTATGAAAGACGAGCAGTTTAAGCCGTATATACCTGCGGATAAGATTACTCCAGAATTCACAGTAACATCTGTTATTATGGGTATGCTTCTTGCTGTAGTATTCGGTGCTGCTAATGCTTACCTTGGTTTAAGGGTAGGTATGACTGTTTCAGCATCAATCCCAGCAGCCGTTATTTCTATGGGTGTTATACGTGTCATCATGAAAAAAGATTCTATCCTTGAGAGCAATATGGTTCAGACAATCGGCTCTGCGGGTGAATCGTTAGCAGCAGGTGCTATTTTTACATTGCCTGTATTATTCTTATGGGCTAAAGATGGAATTATGGATTCTCCATCACTTCTTACAATAATGTTAATATCTCTTTGCGGTGGTATTCTTGGTGTTCTATTTATGGTTCCACTTAGAAATGCACTTATCGTTAAAGAACACGGAACACTTCCTTATCCAGAAGGAACAGCTTGTGCTGAAGTATTACTTGCTGGTGAAGAAGGTGGAGCAAGTGCCAAGTCTGTATTTGCAGGTATGGGATTTGCAGCATTATTTAAGTTCATTACTGATGGAATTAAGGTTATTCCTAGTGTTATTACAGCACCTATTAAGTCGCTTAAGACAGAACTTTCAGCAGAAGTATATCCGGCATTACTTGGTGTAGGTTACATATGTGGACCTAAGATTGCATCATATATGTTTGCTGGTGGTATATTAGGCTGGTTCGTACTTATTCCGGCTATTGTAACATTTGGTGGTTCAACAATACTTTATCCAGGTACAATCTCTATTGCTGATTTATATGCAACAAAGGGAGCAAGTGCAATCTGGAGTAATTACATCAAATATATCGGTGCTGGTGCCGTCGCAACAGGTGGTATTATAAGTCTTATTAAGTCATTACCACTTATTGTAAAAACATTCTCAGATGCTATCAAGGGAATGAAAGGTGATAAGAACACAGGTAAGCTTCGTACAGAACAGGATATTGATATGAAGGCTATTGCAATTGGTATTGTTGTTGTTACAATTGCTATCTGGCTTATTCCAGATATTCCTGTTACAATTCTTGGTGCTATTCTTATAGTAATATTTGGTTTCTTCTTCGCAACAGTATCTTCTCGTATGGTTGGTATTGTAGGAAGCAGTAACAACCCTGTATCAGGTATGGCTATTGCTACACTTTTATTTGCTACATTATGCCTTAAGGTTACAGGTGATGTAGGTGTTCATGGTATGAAGGGTGCTATCGGTATCGGTTCTGTAATCTGTATTATCGCAGCTATGGCTGGTGATACATCACAGGATTTAAAGACTGGTTATATCCTTGGTGCTACACCTAAGAAGCAGCAGATTGGTGAACTTTTAGGTGCAGTTATTGCAGCATTAACAATCGGTGGCGTTCTTGTTCTTCTTGACAGTGCATGGGGCTTTGGTACAACAGAACTTGCAGCTCCTCAGGCTACTCTTATGAAGACAATCGTAGAAGGTGTTATGCAAGGAAATCTTCCTTGGGCACTTGTGTTCATCGGTGTATTTATTGCATTAGTAATTGAAATACTTGGTATTTCAGTTCTTCCAGTAGCAATTGGTTTATACCTTCCATTAGAGCTTTCAGCAACAATTATGATTGGTGGACTTATCCGTCACTTTGTTGACAAGAAGTCTAAAGATAAGGATAAGGACAACGAAGCAAGTGGTGGAATTCTTTTCTGCTCAGGACTTATTGCTGGTGAAGGTCTTGTAGGTATTCTTCTTGCTATATTTGCAGTAGTTGGACTTGCAGATCCAATTGATTTATCAGGAAGCATTTCACTTGGAACAATCGGTTCTATTGTGTTAATGGTTATTATGGTTCTTTTAATATTAAAGAATGCAGTATGGACTAAGAGCAAAGAAAAGTAGAGTGTGAACGAATATGAAGACAAAATCTAAGAAGGCAAAGGCAGAAAGTGCTAATTACCTTGATTATGTGCCAATGCATAATGAGGATAAATATCCTTTTCAAACAGACGATAATGGTGCAGTAACAATAATGGTTGAGAATAAAGGTGTGTTTAATAAAATAGCACAGGTTGTATTCAGAAAGCCAAGAATATCAAAGATTCATCTTGATGAAATGGGTAATTTCATATGGCCATATATAGATGGTGCAAGAACGATATATGATATATCTGAGCTTGTGCACGAGCATTTTGGTGATAAAGCTGAGCCTTTGTATAAAAGACTTGTACAATATTTTAAGACACTTGAAAGTTATGGTTTTATAACATTCAATAAGTAAATACTTAGTTTAGATAAAAGGGCGTAGCAGCGGATGGCTGTTACGTCTTTTTTTAGTGCTTTTATTGTGTATAAGCATATATCTTTTATCAGTTTTACTGGAATATTACAAAATTTACCGAAAAACTTTACAACTGTCTTGTCAGTTGTAAAGTTTTGTAGTATACTTTGTGAAATTATAACGATTTCTGGAGGAATACATATGTCTATCGTAAGCGATATTGAAAAGTTAAAGAAAGAGAAGAACGCAGTAATACTTGCACATTATTATGTTGATGAAGATGTTCAGGACGTTGCTGATTATATAGGTGACTCGTTTTATTTAAGCAAGGTGGCTACTAAGGTGAGTCAGGACAGAATTATATTTGCTGGTGTTGAATTTATGGGAGAAAGTGCGAAAATCCTTAATCCTAAGAAAAGAGTGTTTATGCCGGATATGAATGCAGACTGTCCTATGGCACACATGGCTGACAAAGATGAGATACTTGCTTTAAGAGAAAAGTATGATGACCTTGCGGTTGTCTGTTATATTAATTCAACTGCTGAATTAAAGAAATATTCAGATGTATGTGTAACATCATCTAATGCAGTTAAGATTGTTAAAAATCTTCCTAATAAAAATATATTTTTTATACCAGACAGAAATCTGGGAAGCTATGTTGCGAAGCAATGTCCAGATAAGAATTTTATATTTAATAATGGCTGCTGCCCAAGACACGTTGTCATTACTAAAGATATGGTGTTAAAGGCTAAAGAATTACACCCAGAGGCTAGATTTGCAGCCCATCCTGAATGTACAGAAGATGTACTGGCATTTGCAGATTATGTTGGAAGCACATCAGGAATTATTGATTATGTTGTTGATACTGATGCAGATGAATATATTATCGGAACAGTTGATGGTGTGTTCAATGAGATAAGAAAGAAGGCACCAGACAAGAAGCTTTATACAGTTAAGCCTGACCAGGTATGCGTGAATATGAAAAAAGTTACGCTGGATAAGGTATTAGATGTTCTTGAAAATGATACTAATGAGGTATTTGTTGATGAAGAACTTGCACAGTGTGCATTAAAGCCACTTAATAAAATGCTTGAGCTGGCAGCAAAATAATATGATTAATATTAAAATACATTGCAGATAAATGGTATATAACAAACTGGTATAATTAAAGAAATGGAGTAAAATTATGGAAACAGATGTATTAATAGTAGGCTGCGGCTGTTCAGGTCTTTATTGTGCACTCAATCTTCCGAGAGATAAGCGAATTCTTATGATAACAAGCAGTGATGCAGAAAGCAGTGATTCATATCTTGCACAGGGTGGAATGTGTATGTTAAAGGATGATAGTGATTATGACAGTTATTTTGAGGATACACTTAAAGCAGGACATTATGAGAATGATAAGAAATCAGTAGAGATAATGATTCGTTCGTCAAGAGATGTTGTCAAGGATTTAATTGAGACAGGTGCTGATTTTAAGAAAGATGAGCAGGGCAATCTTACATACACTAAAGAGGGAGCACACAGCAGTAACAGAATAATATTCCATGAGGACGTTACAGGAAAAGAGATAACAAGTCATCTGCTTGAAAGAGTAAGGGAGCTTCCTAATGTAACTTTATTAGAGAATACAAGGATGTTAGACATTATAAGCTATAATAATGAATGTCTTGGTGCGGTTATAAGAAAATCAGATAACAGCCTTATGACAGTTAAGGCAGATGTCACTGTTCTTGCAACAGGCGGAATAGGTGGTCTTTATAGACATTCAACTAATTTCAGACATCTTACAGGGGACTCGATTGCAATTGCTGTTAAGCATAATGTTGAATTAAAGGATATTAACTATGTCCAGATTCATCCAACAACATTTTATTCTAAAGATGAGAAGGACAGAAGCTTTCTTATATCTGAGTCAGTAAGAGGCGAGGGTGCAAAGCTTTATGACAAGAATGGCGACAGATTTGTTAATGAACTTCTGCCAAGGGATTTACTTACACAGGCTATATATGAGCAGATGAAAAAGGACGGAACAGATTACGTCTGGGAAGATTTAAGGACGATTCCAGAAGCTGAGCTGAAATCGCATTTTCCTAATATAGTTGAGCATTGCAGACAGCAGGGTTATGATGTCACTAAAGAATGTATACCGGTTGTACCAGCACAGCATTATTTTATGGGTGGCATAAAGGTTGATTATGAGAGCAGGACATCTATGGACAGATTATATGCAGTAGGTGAAACAGCCTGCAATGGTGTTCACGGAAGAAACAGGCTTGCGAGCAATTCACTTCTTGAAAGCCTTGTATTTGCCAAAAGAGCAGCTCATAATATGATAGATAGCGAATTAGCTGATAAACTTAATGCATCGGCCGATGCCTATGTTGCTAATATGAAGCTTACGGATTATGAAGATGAAAATGCCTTGAATGAATTATATGCAAAGCTTGTAAAAGATAAAATAGATGAAGCAGATGCAGGAAAGCAGACAGCATAAAAAGAAAAATATGATATAATATGACTACTTCGTAGTCACTTAGAAGTTTCTTCGAAACTTCGGA